>Ga0209061_1000036_pt1 | contig 474834 bp, 456 predicted proteins | sample Coa_R1_10_FD_187157 | JGI IMG/M metagenome (GOLD analysis project Ga0209061, IMG submission 187157) | Surface soil microbial communities from Centralia Pennsylvania, which are recovering from an underground coalmine fire - Coalmine... | ecosystem: Environmental > Terrestrial > Soil >...
TCATGGGTCGCCCGCAGGCGAGGAACCCTCAGGGTGGCCGAGCGGTGAGAGGACCAACGGCAATGAAGAACCGGCGCAGGCTCTGGGGACCTACGTCGGCCCCTGACCGCCAATTTTCCGCACCCTGTTAGTGGCATCTGGCCGTCGCCGACACCGAACGATCGGCACGGTCGGGCGAGGCCTGACGCGAACGGTCGACCGAGCCGTGCTCGACGATCGCCCGCCGGCAACGGTCCCCCAGCCGCCGGCGCCGCACCTGGCGCAACGCACCCCAACGCCAGCCGGTTCCCTGCCCGCGGGCTCCGAGACCAGGCAGGGTGGTAACCTGGCTCGACACCGAGCGAGCTCGTCGGCACCTCAGCGCGGGAGGTCGGGGCGGCGCGCCAGCCCGCCGGGAGCTCGTGGGAGGTCGCTTCTGACCCGCCCGTCGAGAGGAGTTGCAGATGGCACCGTCGCGTTCCACCGTGGGCAAGCTCCAGCGTGACCAGGCCAAGCGGGCCAAGGCCAAGGCCAAGCTGGAGGACCGCTTGGCCCGCCGCTCCGAACCGCGAGCCGACCCGAGCCCGGCCAGCGGCCCGCGCTCGCCCGAGGAGCAGGCCAGGCTGCTGGAGGAGTTCGCCCGTCTCCACCAGGACCTGGAGGAAGGCCGGATCGCGCTGGAGGAGTTCGAGATCCGCCAGGCCGACCTGCGCGAACGGCTGGTGGTCGACTGAGGCCGACCGCGCTCAGCCCTCGGTGGGCCGATCGCGAGTCTCCAGCCAGCGCCGCAACCCGGCGGCGTTGGAATGGACGCCGTTCATGACCTGGAACTTCTCCTGGTGCTCGGGCTCGACCGACCCAGCAGGCGGGTCGAAGCGCCGGGCCAGCGCCTCGGCGATGTCCTCACCCTGCCGGAAGGCGGCCTCGGCGGTCTCCGCCCACTGGCGCAGGGTCGCGTCCGCCTCGGCCAGGATCTCCTCGGGCCCCTCGAGCAGCCCGTAATGGGCCAGGGCGAGCGCGCTCGGGCGTCGCTCGGCGAATCGCCGGAGTGAATTGAGCGCCAGCTCGAGGTCGAAGTCCGGTGGCGGGGTCGAGGGGCGCAGCACCCCAACGTCGGGGAGCCGGACCCCCACCGCGTCACCGACGAACAGGATCCCGCTCTCGGAGTCGTGCAGGCCCACGTGGTGCTTGGCATGGCCGGGCGAGTCGACCGCGGTGAGGGTGCGCCCTGGTGAGACCTCGATCTCCTCCCCGTCGGCCAGGACGTGGAGCCGGCTCGCCGGGGTGGGGTCGAGGCGGCCGTAGAGGGAATCGAGCAACGGGCCGTAGACCTGCGCAGCCGAGGCGATGAGCCGGGTCGGATCGGCCAGGTGCCGGGCGCCCTTCTCGTGCACGTAGACGGTCGCGTTGGGGTACGCCCGGGCCACGTCGCCCACCCCGCCGGCGTGGTCGAGGTGGATGTGGGTCACCACGACCCCGGCCAGGTCGGCCGGCCCGAGCCCCAGAGTCGCCAGCGCCTCTAAGACCACCGGCACCGACGTCTGGCTCCCGGTCTCCACCAGCACCGGGGCGGTCCCCTCGATGAGGTAGCCGGCGGTCACCCGTTGCCACCCCCCGAGCAGGGTGTCGATCTCAATCACTCCCGGTCCAATGTGGTGCGCGCCGGTCGTCACCTACCCACCTCCACCACGACCTTTACGTCGTCAGGCTCCCGATCGAGTGCCGTGGACCACTCCGCAAGGGGGACCCGGCGGGTGATCAGGCGCTCGAGCCATCCCCGATCGGCCTTGGCCAACGCCGCTGCCCCGGCCTCATAGTGTCGCCGGTTGGCGTTGACCGAACCCACCACCGACTCGTTCTCCAGCACCATCGAGCGGTTGAGCGAGCCGGCATCGACGTCGATCGGACGGCCGCCCGAGGAGACCCCGGTCAAGCAGACCACCCCGCCCGGGCCCACGTGTTCGATCGCGTCGAACACCAACGACCCGACGCCGGTGCACTCGATGATGGCGTCGGGGGACGGGCAGGCATCTTCGATCGTGCCGGTGTGGTAGTGGGCGCCCAGGGCGCGGACCAGGTCCGGCTTGCGGCCCCGCTCCATCTGGTCGATGACGTGCACCTCCAACCCCCGCTGGACGGCGAGGAGGGCCGCCAAGAGGCCGACCGGACCGGCCCCGGTCACCACCGCGGTGGTGGGCGCCCAGTGCGCCCGTGACCCGATCCGCTCGACCTGCTCCCACGCCTTGGCCACCACGCTGGTGGGCTCAAGCAGTACCCCGAGCTCGCCCAGCGAGGGGTCGACCTTGACCACGAAGTCCGGGGTGATCCGGTACCGCTCCGAGAGGTAGCCGTCGTGGGCCTTGATGCCCCGCTCGGTGTACTGGCCGTTGCGGCAGAAGTCCCACTCGCCGACCGCGCAGTTGGGGCACGGGACCGGGTCGGGCCGCCGGACGATGCCGACCACCAGGTCTCCCGGCGCGACCGGGGCGCCCGGGGGCGCCTCCAGCACCCGCCCCAGCGACTCGTGGCCGAGGACCAGGCGGTCACGGCCGGGGGGCGGCCAGCCGTAGGCGCCGGAGAGGATCTCGGCATCGGTCCCGCAGATCCCGACGGCCACCGTCTCCACCAGGACCTCCCCGTCGGCCTGGGGCGGCTCGTCGACGTCGGCCAGCGCGGCAGTGCCGCGCTGGCGGGGGACCACGGTCAGAGCCTTCATGGCTTCCTCCTCGAACGGCGGCCCCCCTGGGTGGGGGCCCGATCGGCCCGGACGTGGAGGCGCTGGCCGTGCGGGCCCCGGCCATCGGCGGCCACGCGGCCGGTGCCCCACATCCGCCACGGGTGCCGGCTGGCCCGGCCCATGGTGACCAGGGGCGCGCCGAGCGCAGCCACCGTGGGGTGCCGGGCTCCGTCGTCGGTCACGGGCTCGACCTCGTGGCCGGCCAGCCTGAAAGCGGTGTTCACCAACGAGACGTGCGAGAACGCCTGGGGGAAGTTGCCAACCTGACGCTTGCGGACCGGGTCGTACTCCTCGCTCAGCAACCCGAGGTCGTTGCGGAGCCCGAGCAGCCGTTCGAACAGCTCCACCGAGTCGTCCACCCGACCGATCATGTGCAGGCAGTCGGCCAGCCAGAACGAACAGGCGAGGAAGGCACCCTCGCGCCCGGTGAGGCCATCCACCTCGCCGTCGTCGCTGGTCAGGTAGCGCAGGACGAAACCGTCGTGCAGGAGCTCCCGCTCGACCGCCTCGACGGTGGAGACCACCCGCGGATCCTCGGGTGGGAGGAAGCCCACCAGGGGGATCATGAGGAGACTGGCGTCGAGTTGGTCGGAGCCGTAGTACTGGGTGAAGGAGCGCTTCTCCTCGCTGTAGCCCTTGTCGCAGACCTCGGAGTGGATCTGGTCCCGCACCGACCGCCAGCGCTCCAGCGGGCCCTCCAGGGTCGGCCAGGCCTCGAGGGTCCGCACTGCCCGGTCGAAGGCGACCCACGCCATGACCTTGGAGTGGGTGAAGTGCCGCCTCGGCCCCCGCACCTCCCAGATCCCGTCGTCGGGCTGCTTCCACCCCTCCTCGAGGAACTCCACCATCCCCCGCTCGAGATCCCACATCGCCCGACTGATGACCCCGTCGAACTGGCACGCGGTGAACAGCGCGTCCATGACCTCGCCGTAGACGTCCAGCTGGTACTGGCCAGAGGCGGCGTTGCCGACCCGGACCGGCCGGGACCCCTCGTAGCCGGCAAGCCAGTCGACTTCCCACTCGTCGAGCCGCCGCTCGCCCGCCGCCCCGTACATGATCTGGAGCTTCGAGACGTCGCCGGAGGCGGCCCGCAGCAACCAGTCCCGCCAGGCCATGGCCTCCTCGTGGTAGCCGCCCCGCATGAGCGACTGGAGCGTGAGGGTCGCGTCGCGCAGCCAGCAGTACCGGTAGTCCCAGTTGCGGTTGCCACCGATGGCCTCGGGCAGCGACGTGGTGGCGGCGGCCACGATCCCACCGGTCGGTTCATAGGTCAGGGCCTTGAGCGTGATGAGCGACCGCACCACCGCGTCGCGATACTCCCCCTCGTAGGTGCACCCGGCCGCCCAGGACCGCCACCAGGCCGTGGTCGAGGCGATCGAGTACCACGGGTCCACCGGCCGAGGCGGCAGCTCGTGGGAGAGGTACCAGGTGAGGATGAAGGGCACGTTCTGTCCCTCGGCCAGTGTGCATTCGGCCACCGTGGACAATCCCTCGCCCCTGGTCTCGGCCAGCGTCCACAGGGCCAGCGAGTCCGGGCCGGCGGTCGCGGTCAGCAGGTTCTCGTTACTGGTCACCCACGGCACGACCTGGCCGTAGCCGAAGCGGATCACCAGCTCTATCCGGACGTCGACCCGGCCCGAGAGGCACTCGACGACCCGGACGACCTGGGGGTGGGCCTCCCGAATCGGCATGCAGTCGGTCAGGCGCAGCACCCCGGTGGGGGTGGTGAAGTCGGTCTCGAGGACCAAGGTGTCCTCCCGGTACCGGCGCTCGGTCCGGGTGACTGGGCCTGCCGGGGCGATCTTCCAGTAACCGTTGTCGGTGTCGCCCAGCAGCTTGGCGAAACAAGCGTCCGAGGCAAAGTGGGGCAGGCACAGCCAGTCGATCGAGCCGTCCCGCCCGATGAGGGCGGCGGTATGGAGGTCGCCGATCACGGCGTAGTCCTCGATCGGCTGTCGCACGGTGCCTCCATTGTGGCGCGCCCGGCCGCCCAGCGCGCCCCGGCCGCCGCTCAGTCCGGCGTGCACCCTTGGGTGGATACCCGGGCGGTGCGACCCTCGCCCAGACGGACCTCCTGGAGGACCTCGGGCGAGGTCAGCGCGTACCCGACATCGGGGTTGGTGGTCGAGCGGGAGAACACCACCCCCACCACCTGGCCACCGGCGGTGACCAGCGGGCTGCCAGAGTTCCCGGGCTCGACCACCCCGCTCAGCTCGTAGACATCCTTGGTCACCAGGCCGCGGTCGTAGATGTCCCTCGTCACCGCCGACAGGCGGGTCGCGATCCCGGCCGGCGTGATCGTGATCGGCCCGTTCTCGGGGTAGCCCACGATGGCCCCCTGGGTCCCCCGGGGAACTGGTGTCGGATCGAGGGGGAGGGGCCGGCCCATCGGTGCTGCGGTCCGCAGGAGGGCCACGTCCAGTTGCGGATCGAACAGGACCGGGACGGCCGGATACACCTGCCCGCCCTCGTCGATCTGGGGGTCGGCTTCGCCGGCGACCACGTGGGCGTTGGTCACCACCAGGCCCGGCGCCACCTCGAACGCGGTGCCCTCTTGAGTCACCCCGCAGGCGCCGCCGACCACTTTCACCGTGGACCGCAGGGCCGAGGCCGCGAGCGACCCCGCCTCGGACTGGCTCGGGACTGCGACTGGACTGACCAGCTGGGGGGGGAGCTGGGCGAAGACCGGCGGGATGCCCTCGGCACTGAGGAACGCTTGGACGTGGGCGAAGACCGAGGGCACCGGCGGCATCACCTCGTCGACCGTCCGCAGCACGTCGGAGCGGGAGATCGCGCTGCCAAGCCAGCTGTAACGGGACTGCGAGAGCACGCTCCCCAGCACCCACGCCGACAGCAAGACGGCCACCACCGCGACCGCGACCCCGAGCGCCGAGTCCAGGCCACCCAGGTGGTGGCGGCGCAGGGCGACATTGCTCCAGCTCCCCACCACCCGACCGGCCACCCCCAAGAGGGTCGCCGACGCCAGCACCACCACCAGGGTCACGATCGACTTCACCGGCCCTGGGCGAAGCGAGGACACCAGCGCGATGGACAGCAGGGTCCCGAGCACCAGCCCCAGCCAGAAGCCGCCGAAGGTGAGCACCTGGACCAGCGCGCCCAAGCGCAGACCGTGCACCCCGGCCGCCACCAGCGCGACTACCAGCACCAGGTCGACCCAGTCCACCGGCGTCGAGGGTAACCGGTCGACACCCGGCCATCGCCGGCACCCGAGCCGGCTGCAGCACCGGTACAGTGGCGCCCAACCTGGGGGTTCGTCTCCTTCCGGAGGGGGTCCGATGTCGAGCGGGAAGCCCCGCCCACCAGCTTCCCGCACCCGATGGGGTCTCGCCGTGGCGCTCGCCCTCATCGCCGCGCCCGTCGCCGCCAGCTCGGCCGGCGCGGCCACGCACCACCGGCGGCCCCCGCCCCCGGTGGTGGCGGTGGGTCAGCCGGCACCCGGCTCGCTGACCAGTGCCACCGCGCTCGCCTGCGCCGACGCCAGGCATTGCTGGGCGGTGGGACTGAGCCCAACCGGGGTGGCCATCGACGCGACCTTCGACGGCGGGGCGACCTGGCGGAGTGAGGCCCCGCCGGCCGGGCTGACCGTGCTGGCCGGGGTGTCCTGCCCGGCCAGGTCGAACTGTCTGGCGGTCGGCGCCGCCGGGGACGCCGGCGCGGTGGCAGTGACCGACGACGGCGGTCGGACCTGGGGGCTCGGCCAGGACCCCTCCGGCGCGATCGCCCTGAGCGCGCTCAGCTGCCCGGCCAAGGACCGCTGCCTGGCCTTGGCGACCGATGGCTCGGCGTGGTGGGCCGCCCTCAGTGTCGACCAGGGCGAGAGCTGGACCCGCGAGGGGGACCTGCCGGCGGGGATGGTGCCGGCCAGCCTCGCCTGTCCAGGACCGACGCGCTGCATCGCCGTGGGGTCCACGCCCAGCACGCCCGGGAGGGCGGCCGGCGCGGTCGCCCTCAGCACCGACGGTGGCGCGACCTGGGCGCCGGTAACCCTCCCCACCGGCGTGGGGATCCTGCGCGCCGTGGCCTGTGCCGCTGCCACCTGCATTGCCGCCGGTACCCCGTCCACCGCCACTACCGGGCTTGTGGCCGCGCCGGGCCAGCTCGTGACCAGCGCCAACGGCGGCGCGAGCTGGACCATCGTCCCCAGGAACCTCCCCGACGACGCCTACGGCGTGGCCTGTCCCGAGGCGACCGTCTGCCTGGTGGTCGGCACCGACTGGGTGGGCAAGGATCCCCCACGGCCCACCGGGGCCATCCTCGCGACCCTTGACGGCGGCCGGTCGTGGCGAGCGGCCCGGCTCCGCTACGTGCCGGTCGGGGTGGCGGCGGTGGCCTGCCCGGTCGTCGACCGCTGCCTGGCGGCCGGAGGCAACGTGCTGGTCACGGTCACGCTCCCGGTCCACCCGCCCCCGGCCCCGGCCCCCCGGGCCGGGATCGCCGGCGCGCACTGAGCACGACCGAGCCCGCGCACCCGGCCAGCACCCGCCGGGTGAGCACGGCGAGGCCCGATTTGCTAGGAGTGGGGGGTGCAGGTCGGCGTGGTCTTCCCCCAGATCGAGCTCGGGTCCGACCGAGGCGCAGTGCGCGCGTACGCCGAGGCGGTCGACGAGCTCGGCTACCGGCACCTGCTCGCCTACGACCACGTGGTCGGGGCCGATCCGGCCGTCCACCAGGGCTGGTCGGGCCCCTACAGCATCTCGGACCCGTTCCACGAGCCCCTGGTGCTCTTCGCCTACCTGGCCGGGTTCACCGACCTCGAGCTGGTCAGCGGGATCATCATCGCCCCCCAGCGCCAGACCGTGCTCCTGGCCAAGCAGGCAGCCGAGGTCGACGTCCTCTCTGGCGGTCGCCTGCGCCTGGGGATCGGGCTCGGCTGGAACCGGGTCGAGTACGAGGCGCTGGGCATGGAGTTCTCGAACCGTGCCTCGAGGATCGTCGAGCAGGTCGCGCTGTTGCGAGCGCTGTGGACCACCGACAGCGTCACCTTCGAGGGGCGCTTCCACACGGTGCGCGGCGCTGGGATCCTTCCCCTGCCGGTCCAGCGACCGATCCCCATCTGGTTCGGCGGCACCGCCCCAGCCGCGTTGGCCCGGATCGGCCGGATCGCCGACGGCTGGTTCCCGCTGGTCCGCTTCGGTGCCGACCTCGAGCGAGCCCTGGAGGTGGTCCAGTCCAGCGCGGCCAGCGCCGGGCGCGGACCGATCCCGTTCGAGGGACGGGTCAGCGTCGGCGCCGACCTGGACCGGGTGGCCCGGCACCTCGAGGGGTGGCGCTCGGTCGGGGCGACCCACGTGTCGCTGGACACCATGCGCCAGGGGTTCACCTCGGTGGACCAACACATCACCGCCCTGCGGGCCGCCGCCCCGGTGGCGCTGGAGGGCAGCACCAGCTGACCGGGGCGCTCGGTCGAGCGTGACTGAGCGCTTGCGAATTGGAGTCGGTTCGCCGACATTTTGGTTTCGCGTTCCTTTGGCTTCGCGTGCCGTTCATCTCCCCTCGGTACCGTGACCGCGTGGACCGAGACGACCGCACCGTCGGACCGGGGATCGAGGTGACCTCGGGCCCCGGGCGCTCGGAGGTGGACCTGGTGCTGGAGGCCATGGACCCCGATGGCGTCCGTCCGGCCGAAGCCATCGCCGCTCGGAACCTCTCGCTCTGCTTCGCCGACAAGCACATCGTGTCGGAGGTGAGCGTCGGGTTCCCCCGAGGGACCATCACCGCGCTCATCGGGCCCACTGGCTGCGGCAAGTCCACCTTCCTGCGGACCCTCAACCGGATGAACGATCGGGTCCCGGGGTTCGCGCGCCAGGGCGATGTGGTGCTCGATGGCGAAAGCATCTGGGCCCCTTCCCAGGACCTGCTGAACCTGCGCCGCCGGGTGGGGATGGTCTTCCAGCGCCCCAACCCGTTCCCGATGTCCATCCGGGACAACGTGGTGGCTGGGGTGCGGGCCCACCGGATCGCCAAGGGCAAGCAGCTCGACGTCGTGGCCGAAGAGCGCCTCCGTCAAGTCGGGCTGTGGGACGCGGTGAAGGACCGCCTCGGGGACTCCCCGTTCCGGCTGTCGGGCGGCCAGCAACAACTGCTGTGCCTGGCTCGGGCACTGGCCGTCGGGCCCGAGGTGCTGCTGCTCGACGAGCCGACCAGCTCGCTCGACCCGATCTCGACCGAGCTGGTCGAAGAGCTGCTGCGCTCGCTCACTCCGGCGCTCACGCTCATCCTGGTCACCCACAACCTGGGGCAGGCGCGCCGAACCTCGCAGCACACGATGTTCTTGTACCAGGGCCGACTGGTCGAGCACGGACCAACGCAAGACCTGTTCGAGCGGCCCAAGGATCCCGACACCCTGCACTACGTCACCGGGAGGATCGGGTGACGTCGGCGGCTGGCGGGAGCCCGACCAGGCCAGCAGGGGGACGCTCGGCCCCGCGGTCGTAACCACCAACACGAACCGAGCGAAGAGCACAAGGAGGAACCCTTGACTGGATCAACGCGCCCGTGGAACAGGGCACTCGCCGTCGTCGCGGCAGCGGCGCTGGGCCTGGCGGTGCTGGCCGGCTCGGCCAGCGCGGCGAGCGCCAAGGCCAAGCCGAAGCCCAAGGCGCGCCCGAGCGGGATCGAGAACCCCGGATCGGCGACGATCAGCGAGACCGGGAGCACGCTGCTGTACCCGTTGTGGAACATCTGGGTTCCCGCCTACCAGCAGCTGTTCCACTCGGTCTCGATCACCACCGCCGGCACCGGGTCGGGAACCGGGATCACCGACGCCGCCAACGGGACCGTCGACATCGGCTCTTCGGACGCGTACCTGCCCCCGGCCGACGTCCAGCAGGACCCGACGCTCGAGAACATCCCCCTGGCCATCTCGGTCCAGGTGATCGCCTACAACCTGCCGGGTGTGACCGCGCACCTCAACCTGAGCGGCAAGGTCCTCTCCGACATCTACCAGGGCAAGATCACCAGCTGGAACGACCCGGCGATCGCGGCTGCGAACCCCAACGTCTCGCTGCCCGACATCCCGATCGTGGCCTTGCACCGATCCGATGGCAGCGGGGACACCTTCATCTTCACCACCTACCTGTCGGACACCGACAAGGCGGGGTGGGGAACCAAGGTCGGCTACTCGACCAGCGTCCAGTGGCCGACCACGCCGGGGGCGCTGGCCGAGCAGGGCAACGGTGGCATGGTCTCGGCCTGCGCGAAGACCGTGGGCTGCATCGCCTACGTGGGGATCAGCTACCTGTCCCAGCTGCTCGGTGACGGCCTCACCTACGCCGCCCTCCAGGACGGCAAGGGCAAGTACGTCCTGCCCACCCCGGCCAACGTGGCTGCCGAGGCGGCGTACTTCGTGAAGAAGACGCCACCGGACGGCACGATCTCGCTGATCGACGGTCCGGTGGAGAACGGCTACCCGATCATCAACTACGAGTACGCGATCGTGAACACCAAGCAGTCGAGTGCCTCGACTGCCCGAGCGATCCGCTCGCTGCTCGAGTGGGCGGTGAGCCCCAAGTACGGCAACAGCGCGCAGTACCTGAGCCAGGTCAGCTTCCAACCCCTGCCGGCCAAGCTGCTCAAGGCCTCGCTCGCCCAGATCCACAAGATCCGCTAGATGGACCTCGCCGGTACCGCCCCCACAGGGGTCTCCCCGGTGGGGGCACGGCCAGCCCGCCGACCCCATCTCCGGCGGATCCGCTCGCTCGCCCGGGCCCACGAGCACCACCTGTGGGTCGCGGGCGGGCGGGCGGCCGCGCTGGTGCCCCTGGTGGCCTTGGCGCTGACCATGGTGGTGCTGGCCTGGAAAGCCTGGCCGGCAGCCAGGGTCAACGGGCTGCACTTCCTGGTCGCGAGCACCTGGAAGCCCGGCAGCACCTACGGAGCGGTGACCCGCACCGACGGCGTGGCCCACCCAGTCGGCGCCTCCTACGGTGCCTGGCCGGTCATCGCCGGGACCCTCGAGTCGTCGCTCATCGCGATCGTGATCGCGGTGCCGGTGTCGATCGGGGCGGCCTTCGCGCTGACCGAGCGGCTGGGCGGGTGGCTGGCCGGGGTCCTGCGCACCGCGATCGAGATCCTGGCCGGGGTGCCCAGCGTGATCATCGGCCTGTGGGGTGCCCTCACGCTCGGGCCCCTCTTGGCCAACGACGTCTACCCGGTGATCGCCCGGAACATGCCAGACCTCCCGGCCTTGCGCTTCTTCAAGGGGCCGGTCGGCCACGGCGAGGGGCTGGCCACCTCGGGGATCGTGCTCGCCCTCATGATCATCCCGATCATCGCCTCGACCACCCGGACCCTGTTCGCGCAGGTCCCGGCACTGCCCAAGGAGGGGGGCGAGGCGCTCGGCATGACCGATTGGGAGGTCTCCCGCCGCATCACCATGCCCTGGGTCCGAGCCGGCATCGTCGGCGCCGCAGTCCTGGGCCTGGCCCGGGCGCTGGGCGAGACGATCGCGGTCGCGATGGTCTCGGGCTCCTTACTCAACACGGTCGCGCCCAACCTCTACGGCACCATGGGGACGATCGCGGCCACCTTGGTCACCCAGCTCGACTCGGCCTTCGTCGATGGCACCGGCTTCGAGGTCCGGACCCTGGCCGAGCTGGCGGTGGTCCTGGTGGTCGTCCTGTTGCTGGTCAACACCGCGGCTCGCCTGATCGTCCGGCGGGCCGGGGGCATCGCAGCGCCGGTGGGGACCGGGGCATGAGCTCCCGGCGTCGGCGGATCGCCGACTGGGCGTTCCGGGTCTTCACCGTGGCCGCCCTGGTGGCGGTGGTCGGCCCGGTGCTGTGGGTGGCCGGCGGGGTGGTGGCCCGAGCGATCCCCCACTGGCGCTGGACGGTGCTCACCACCACCACCAACGGGGCATCCGGGGGGCTGCTGAACGCGATCTTGGGGACCCTCGTGCTGATGGCAGGCGTCCTCGCGATCGCCGGGACCGTGGGGGTCCTCGGCGGCGTCTATTTGGCCGAGCTCGCTGGCACCGGGCGGCGCGGCCGGCCCCGGGGCGGGGTGCTGCGCAGCGCGACCGAGGTCCTGGCCGGGGTGCCCTCGATCGCGCTGGGACTGGTCGGCTACCTGGCCCTGGTGGTCCAGTTCCACTGGGGCTTCTCGCTGCTGGCCGCGCTCTTGGTCCTGTCGGTGATGGTGGTCCCCTACATCGCCCGGGGCACCGAGACCGCCCTGCGCCAGGTCCCGACCGCGTATCGCGAGGGCGCCGAAGCGCTGGGCATGCCTACCGGGTACGCCCTGCGCACAGTGGTCCTGCGCTCGGCGGTCCCGGGCATCGTGAACAGCCTCCTCATCGCCCTGGCCATCTCGGGCGGCGAGACCGCCCCGCTGTTGTACACCGCCGGCTGGTACACCGGCACCCCCAAGGCCGCCCTGTTCCACCAGCCGATCGGCTACCTCACCTACCCGGTGTGGACCTTCTGGGACTACCCCTCCAACCAGGCCCATTACCTGGCCTTCGACGCTGCCCTGATCCTTTTGGTCCTGGTCCTGTTGCTGCTGGTGGCAGCCCGGTTGGTGGTCAACCGCTCCCAGCGCCACGCCGAGGTCCGCCAGCGCTAGGCGCCGCGCGTTCTTTAGTTGCCGCAAGCAATTAAACTGGCGCCCATGGCCACCAGAGTTGACGTCGCGCCCGGCGCGCTCGACGCCGTCAACCGAAGCATGCAGGCGTTCGGGCACCTGGTCTCCCACGGCCGGGTGATCGAGGCGGTGCTGCGCGACGCTCGGATCAACCTCAGTCGAGCCGATGTCCAGGTGCTGGGCACCCTGCGCGAGGCGGGTGACGGGATCCGCCTGGGGGACCTGGCCGACCGGTTGCAGCTGGACGCCCCGACCGTGACCCGGCGGGTCCAGCAACTCGAGTCCCGCCACCTGGTCCGCCGGGCTTCGGACCCGCTCGACCGGAGGGCCCAACTGGTCCAGCTCACCGGGACCGGGAACCGCACCATCGAGCGGGCCAAGGCCGCGGTCCACCAGTGGCTGGCGGAGGTCCTGGCCGGCTGGTCGACCCAAGAGCGGGAGCAGTTCGCCCGGCTGCTCGAGCGCTTCATCCACGACGTGAGCGCGGCGGTCGACGGCCATGGCCACTGAGACCCACCAACTCGAGCCCACGGTGATCGACGCCACCCCGGCGCGCTCGAAGGCCGAGCGGCGCCGATTGCTGGTGGTCATCGGTGCCCTCATGCTCGGGATGTTCCTGAGCGCGCTGGACCAGACCATCGTCGCCACCGCCCTGCCGACCATCGCTGGCGACCTCCACGGGCTGAACCACCTGTCGTGGGTGGTCACCGCGTACTTGCTCACCTCGACGATCACCACCCCGCTGTGGGGCAAGCTCGGCGACCTCTACGGCCGCAAACTGTTCTTCCAGTCGGCGATCGCCATCTTCCTGGCCGGTTCGATGCTCTCTGGGCTGTCCCACAACATGCTCGAGCTCATCGCGTTCCGGGCCGTGCAGGGCGTGGGGGCCGGCGGGCTCATGGTCGGCTCCCAGGCGGTCATGGGGGACCTGGTCTCCCCCCGGGAGCGGGGCCGCTACATGGGCCTCTTCGGGGCGGTGTTCGGCGTCTCGAGCATCCTGGGCCCGCTACTGGGCGGGCTGTTCACCCAGAGCCTGTCGTGGCGGTGGGTGTTCTACGTGAACATCCCCCTCGGGGTGGTGGCGTTGGCGGTGGTCGCGTCGGTGCTGCACCTGCCCAAGCACCGCACCCCCCACCGCATCGACTACCTGGGGACCGTCCTGCTCGGGACCGCGGTCACCGCGGTGATCCTGCTCACCACCTGGGGCGGCACCACCTATCCGTGGAACTCGCTGCCGATCTGGGCTCTCGGGATCCTGAGCGTGGTCATGGTGGCCGCCTTCGTGGTGATCGAGCACCGGGCCCCCGAGCCGCTCATGCCGCCGGCCTTGTTCAAGCTGAAGACCTTCAACCTGGCCAGCGTGGTGGGGTTCTTGGTCGGCCTGGTCATGTTCGGGGCCATGATCTACCTCCCCCTGTACCTGCAGACCGTGCACGGGGCCACCCCGACCAGCTCGGGCCTGCAGATGCTCCCGGTGGTGGTGGGCATGCTGATCGCCTTCAACATCAGCGGCCAGCTCACCTCCCGCCACGGCCGCTACAAGGTCTTCCCCATACTGGGCTGCGCGATCGCGACCGTCGGCCTGTACCTGCTCTCCACCATGCAGGTCGGCACCCCGCTCGTCGTCTCGAGCATCTACATGTTCCTGGTCGGCCTGGGGATCGGCTTCGTCATGCAGATCATCGTGGTGATCGTCATGAACGTCGCCCCCCAGGAGTACCTGGGCACCGCGACCTCGAGCGCCACCTTCTTCCGGTCGATCGGCGGGTCCTTCGGCGTGGCCATCTTCGGGGCGATCTTCAACAACCGGCTCTTCTCCGAGCTGCGCCGCTACCTGCCGGCACCGGTCCTGCGGGCCATGCACAGCGTCTCGGGCAACTCAATTGCCAGCAACCCCAAACAGCTGGCTGCCCTGCCGGCACCGATCCATCACGGGTTCGTGGAAGCGTTCGGGCACTCGCTCACCTTCATGTTCCTGGTCGGCGTGCCCTTCGCAGCCGTGGCCTTCCTGCTGTGCTGGCTGATCCCCGAGCTGCCTCTGCGCGACCGGGCGTTCCTCTCGGTGGGAGCCGCGGAGGCCGTTGACGCCTCGCTCATCTCTGATGAACCGTCCGAGGAACCGGCGGCGGCCCGGGCTCTCTGAGCGCCGCGGGGTCCGTTCGCGAGCTCTCGGCGCGGCGCGCGCATGACATGACCAGCACGGCGCGTCACAATGTCACCGTGACGGCGAGGTCGACGATGACCGAGGGCGAGCAGCCAGTCGAGGACTTGACCGACAGCGCCGCCTACGCCAGAGCGGTCGGCTCGTGCCTGCGGCGGGTCCGACAGCAACTGCGGTTGTCACTGCAGGCCGTCGAGGCGATGTCGGGGCAGGAGTTCAAGGCGTCAGTCCTCGGCGCGTACGAACGGGGCGAGCGGGCCATCTCGGTGCCGCGGCTCCAGCGCCTGGCGCTCCTCTACGACGTGCCGGTCGATCTGTTGCTCCCCGGGCCGGCGCGCCAGGCCCGAGCCGAACCGGAGGCGCCCGACGGCGACCCGGCTGACCTCGAGGCGCAGATCGCCTCGGTGAGCGGTCCCGAACAGGAGCTGCTGCGCCGGTTCGTGAAGATAATCCAGGCCCAGCGGCGCCAGCGCGGCTCGGGGACCGCCATCCGAGCCGACGACATCCGAGCCATCGAGCTACTGCTCGGGACCAGGCTGTCCGAGCCGGGGTCGAGGGTCCCGGGCCGCCCCGAGCCGCAGCGCCGGGAGGGCTCGGCCTGACCCAGCAGGCCGAGCCGGCGGGCTGACTCAGAGCGCAGCCAGCACCGACTCGGCCGAGCTCACCTCCAGCCCCGGTCCCGGCTCGACGAAGAGCGCGGTCAGCACCCCGTCCTTCACGATGGCGGCGTAGCGCTGGGACCGCGTCCCGAGGCCGAAGGCGCTTCCGTCGAGCTCCAGCCCCACGGCTCGGGTGAACTCGCCGTTGCCGTCCGAGAGCATGGTCACCCGGTCCCCAACCTTCTGATCCCGAGCCCACGCGCCCATGACGAAAGGGTCGTTGACCGCCACGCAGGCGATGGTGTCCACCCCCTTGGCCCGGAGCTCGTCGGCCCGCACCACGAAGCCGGGCAGGTGGTGGTCCGAGCAGGTCGGGGTGAACGCGCCGGGGACCGCGAACAGCACCACGGTGCCCTTGCCCAGCACCTCGGTCGAGGACACCTGCTTGGGGCCCTCGGCGGTCATGACTCGCAGCGGGACCTCGGGGATCCGATCACCGATCGTGATGGCCATCGCACGCTCCTTTTTCGGGACGCTCCGAGCATTGACCACGCCAGCCTGCTCCGCCAGTCGCCGCCGGCCGATCCTGGGCCCACCCCCTAACATCGGTCCGACCGAGGGGGTGCAGGCCATGAACGGAGCCCAGTCGCTGGTTCGGACGCTGGTCCGCTGCGGGGTGGACACCTGCTTCATGAACCCCGGGACCTCCGAGATGCACCTGGTGGCCACCCTCGACGCAGTCCCCGAGCTGCGGGGGGTGCTCACCTTGTTCGAGGGGGTGGCCACCGGGGCGGCCGACGGCTACGGACGGATGGCCGGGCGGCCGGCCGCCACCCTCTTGCACCTCGGCCCGGGACTGGGCAACGGCCTGGCCAACTTGCACAACGCTCGCCGAGCCCGAACCCCGATGCTCAACATCGTCGGCGACCACGCCACCTACCACAAGAAGTTCGACGCACCACTCGAATCCGACATCGAGTCGATCGCCCGGAGCGTCTCTCCGGGCTTCGTGCGCTGGGCCAGTGCGCCCGAGACCGTGGGGGCCGACGCCGTCGAGGCCCTCCGGGCCGCGCTGGGGCCCCCGGGTCAGGTGGCCACCCTGGTGGTGCCGGCCGACGTGGCCTGGGAGCCAGGCGGGGTGGTGGCCGGCCCGCTCCCGCCGACCCCCCGGCCCACCGTCGACGACGAGCGAGTAGCCGAGGTGGCCGCCGCCCTGCGGACCGGCGAGCCCGCCCTGCTGCTGCTGGGCACCGCCGCCCTCAGCGCCGCCGCCCTCCGCTCGGCCGGCCGGGTCGCCGCCGTGAGCGGGGCCCGGCTGGCCACCGAGACCTTCCCGGCCCGGCTCAGCCGAGGAGCTGGCCTGGTCCCGGTCGAGCGCCTCCCCTATCTGGGCGAGATGGTGGTCGACTTCCTGCGCGACGTCCGCCACCTGGTGCTCGTGGGGGCCGAGCCCCCGGTCAGCTTCTTCGCCTACCCAGGCAAGCCGAGCTGGCTGGTCCCCGAGGGCTGCCACCTCCACCGGCTGGCCACCGTGGCCGACGACGTGCCGGGCAGCCTGGAGGCCCTGGTCGACCAGCTCGGCGCGGGCCGGGCCGCTCCAGTGGTGGCCGAGGCCTGGCGACCCCAGGCGGCCAGCGGCGAGCTCACCGCCCGCTCGGCCGCCTCGGTGCTCGGCGCGGCGCTGCCCGAAGGGGCGATCGTCTCCGACGACGGCGTCACCTCCAGCCTGGCCTGCGCGCTGGCCACTGCCGGATGCCCGCCCCACGACTGGCTCTACCTGACCGGCGGCGCGATCGGCCAGGGACTGCCGGTGGCGGTCGGAGCGGCGGTGGCCTGCCCGGAGCGTCCGGTGATCTCCCTCCAGGCCGATGGCGCCGCCATGTACACCTTCCAGGCCCTGTGGACCATGGCCCGCCTCGGCCTCCAGGTGACCACGGTGCTGTTCAACAACCGTTCCTACGCCATCTTGAACATGGAGCTGCAGCGGGTGGGAGCCGAGGGGAACGGGCAGCGAGCCGCCGAGATGCTCGAACTGGGCCGACCCGACATCGACTTCTGCCAGTTGGCCCGGGGGCTCGGCCTCGAGGCCTGGCGGGCGACGTCGGCCGACGAGCTCGCGGCCGGCCTCGGGGCGGCGCTGGCGACCCCCGGCCCGACCCTGGTCGAGGTGGTCCTGTGACCCGCCGGCTCAACGGGGAGCCGGGCTGTCGCCGGAACGCTCCAGGATCCGCGCCAGCCACGCGCTGAGCCGGGCTTCGACCTGGCGCTCCATGGCGGTGGCCAGCTCGGCCCCCACCGCCTCCTGGGCCAACGGGCGCAGGCGCCGGAGGAGCTCGGCCAGCCTCCCCACCTCTTCGGCCGGGATCGGCTCGCCCAAGGGCACGAAGACGTGCGCCACCACCAGGTCCACGAAGATCGCGGCCACCTCGGCGATCCGGTCGCTCAGGGCTCGGCGCGCCGCCAAGAGCGCGCCCACCGGCACCCCGGCCGCGAGCAGCTCGGCACCGACCCGCAGGAGCCGCAGGTTCTCGACCACGAAGCCCGACCCGTCCCGGCGGACGAACCCGTCGGCCAGCGCCAGCTCGAGCGGGCTGTCCGGCCCCAACGCCTCGACCGGGAGCCCCAGCAACCCGGCGAGCTCCTCCAGCGAGAGCACCGACGGCGGGTGCTCGGACCACGGGTCGGTGAGAGCGGCCTCCAAGCCGAGGAGGTCTCCCAGGTTCTGGCCGCGCTCCCAGGCCGACAGCAGCTCGGCGATGTTGGCCAGGGTGTACCCGCGGCCGAGCAGCTGGCCGATCAGCCGGAGCCGGGCCAGATGGGCCGAGGAGTACAGGCCGACCCGCCCCGACCGGCGGGGCGGTGGCAGGAGCCCGCGGTCCTGGTAGGCACGGATGTTGCGAACCGTCGTGCCGGCCCGCTGGGCCAGCTCGTCGATCCGGTACTCGCTGTTGGTCGACTGGCTCACCGGGACATCGAGCATGGTTGGACTGCGGTGGCCTCCACGCTGGTAGGCACGGCCCTCACCAGTTGAAACACTCCGAGCCGACCAGCGCAACCGAAACGAGGGGCCAACCGTCTGGCCCGTAGGTGAAATGGGCGCCGCGAACCCGCCAGGTGCGCCGCTGCTCCGAGCGCCAGTCGGGCGGCTCAGCCCGCCGCCGCGCCCCTTCGACCACCGGGCAGCGGGGCCTCGGACGGTTCTGCGTCCCCGCCATCGGGCGCGGTGCTGGCCAGGATGGCGGCGTCCCAACGAGCCTCGATGCGCCCGAACCGCCACACTGCCAGTGCCACTGCCCAGGTCATGACGAACAGGCCGACGATGACGAAGCCGGCGGTGTTGATGTTGAAGTTGGCCATGGTCGACCAGAAGCCACCCGAAAGGTTGGCTTCCTGACCGATCAGGCCGAGCAGCTCGACCGAGCCGATGATGAACGCCACCGCGACCGAGAGCCCGGTGACGACCATGTTGTAGTACACCTTGCGGATCGGCCGAGAGAACGCCCAGCCGTAGGCGAAGTTCATGAAGCAGCCGTCCAGGGTGTCGAACAGGCTCATCCCGGCGGCGAACAGGATCGGCAGCGAGAGGATGGCCCAGAACGGCAGGCCGCTTGCAACCGCGGTCCCAGACAGCACCAACAGGGCGACCTCGGTCGCGGTGTCGAAGCCCAGACCGAACAAGACGCCGACCGGGTACATCTTCCACGGGGCGTCCACCCGGCGGGCCAGCGGTCCGAAGAACCGGTTCATGAGCCCCCGCTGCTGCAACTGGCGCTCGAGCTCGGCCTCGTCGTAGCGGCCGGCCCGCATGTCCCGGAAGGCCTTCACGATCGAGGCCAGGATGATGACGTTCAGCACGGCGATGACGTAGAGGAACGTCCCCGACACCGAGGTGCCGACGATCCCGGTCACGTTGTGCAAGGTGGAGCTGCCGTTGCGGACCTGATCGTCGAGGGCCCGGATCCCGAAGTTGAGCAGGACCGCCAGCAAGAACACGATCGTCGAGTGCCCGAGGGAGAAGAAGAAGCCGACGCTCATCGGGCGCTTCCCCTCCGCCATCAGCTTGCGAGTGGTGTTGTCGATGGCCGAGATGTGGTCGGCGTCGAAGGCGTGGCGCATGCCCAGGGTCATGGCCAGGGTCCCGGTTCCCAGCCCGAAGGTGGCGCCGGCCGAGAGCCGGTAGTGGTGGGGGATCGCCGCCGCCAGGAGGACGAACCCCAGCACGAACAGGCCCACGACCGTGGCCGCCATCGCGCCCAGGCGGCCCCACTCGGGACCGCTCAGGGCCGAGCGGGCGGCTCGCAGGCGAGAGGCGGCGGACAGCACCGGCTCATTGTGGACCAAATGCGAAAACTTAGCAATAGTGATCAGCTAGCACCTGGCCCCGATGACCAGGCGGCTAACGTCCCGGCCGCCCGGGGTTGTCGTCGAGGCCCGGGGTTGTCGTCGAGGGAGGAGCCGCCGTGCCGACACCGACCATCCGAGAGCTGGCCGAGCGCCATTTCCGAGGCCACGGCGACCTGGTCCACGAGCACCACCCGGTGGCCCCGGTCCTGCGGCGCCAGGCCGAGGAGATCGACGACGGGGTCCTCTACATCAAGAGCGTCTCGTCCATCACCGTCATCGACAGCGGCGACGGGCTCCTCCTCCTCGACACCGGCGGCCCGTACGACGCCGACGTGGTGTTCGAGGCCACCCGGCGCTGGCGCCCGAGCACGCCGGCCGCCCTGGCCGTCTTCTCCCACCACCACATCGACCACGTCTTCGGGACCGCCCGCTTCGAGGCCGAGGCGGCCGAGCGGGGCTGGCCGGCCCCCACCGTCTACGGCCACCAGCTGATGGCGTCGCACTTCGACCGCTACGAGCGCACCCGGGGCTGGAACGCCGCCATCAATCAGCGCCAGTTCGGCCTGCCGGTGGACACCTACACCTGGCCGGAGCGGTTCCGCCGCCCCGACGTGACCTACGACCAGTCCCTCACGATCACCCGGGGCGGCCTCACCGTGGAGCTGCACCACGCCCGAGGGGAGACCGACGACGCCACCTGGACCTGGATCCCCGAGCGCCGCCTGCTGCACCCCGGCGACCTGTTCGTCTACTCGGTCCCCAACGCCGGCAACCCCCAGAAGGTGCAGCGCTACCTGAGCGACTGGGCCGAGGCCCTGCGGGCCATGGCCGACCTCGGGGCCGAGATCCTGGTGTCCGGCCACGGCCTGCCGATCTTCGGCGCCGACCGCATTCGCCAGGCCCTCGGCCACACCGCCGAGCTGCTCGACTCCTTGGAGGACCAGACCCTCGAGCTCATGAACCGCGGCCTGTCGCTCGACCAGGTGATCCACCAGGTCCAGGTCCCAGCGCACCTGCGGGACCTGCCCTACCTCCGCCCGGTGTACGACCACCCCCAGTTCCTGGTGCGCAACGTCTGGCGCCGCTACGGCGGCTGGTACGACGGGGAGCCGGACAACCTGCTGCCAGCCCCTCGGGCCGAGCAGGCGGCCGCCTGGGTCGAACTGGCCGGCGGGGTGGAGCCAGTGGTGGCCCGGGCCGAGGCGCTGGCCGCCGCCGGCAACCTCCGCCTGGCCTGCCACCTGATCGAGGCGGCGGTGCTGGCCGAGCCGGGGTCCCACGCCGCCCACGCCGCCCGGACCCGGATCTACGACCAGCGGGCCGACCAGCAGGAGTCCTCCATGGCCCGCAACCTCTTGCGCCACGCCGCCCGGTCGAGCGAGCACCACCAGCGCGACCTGGCCGGCCACTTCTGATGTGGAACGGCGTGTCAAGTAGCCCTGAGCAGGTTGTTTCCGGGCGCGCCGAACCTCTGGTTCGGCGTGGTGATCGCTCGATGAGCAGGCGGCGGGGCCCCGGTGTCAAGGCCCTTTCGTGTGGTGAAGCATACGATTCTCGCCTTGACACCGGGGTGGCGGCTGCTATGCGTCCCCGACGGCAGATCAGGGCGGACGGGCAAGGGCTCGACCATGCGCCGGAGCGATGCAGAAGGGCTCACCGCCATTCTGATGTTCGCGAATCGAGGTCGCATGAGGGCGTTGCGCAGAGCGTTGCCCCACTCTGATCGCGGCCGGCGAAGGCCGGTTCATAGAAGTTTCGGGGACTATCTAGTTGACGCACCATGGTGTCTCATGTAGACTGTGGGTATGGAGCCGCTGAACCTCGCCACCCTCCCGAAGTACCTTTCCGATGAGGGCGCCGCCTGGGAGCTGCTGGAGCGCCTGCGCTGGCCCGAGGGCCAGGTCGTCTGCCCCCATTGTGGCGTGATCGACCCAGCGCACTACTTCATCGCTGCCCGTTCCGGTGAGCGCAAGACCCGAACCGGCCAGACCACCTACCGTCGCCTGTGGCGCTGCCGCCATTGCCGCAAGCAGTTCAGCGTCTTGGTCGGCACCATCTTCGAGTCCTCCAAGATCCCCGTCTCCAAGTGGCTGCTTGCCATGTGGCTGTTCAACGCGGGCAAGAACGGGGTGAGCGCCCTGGAGCTTCAGCGCCATCTTGGCGTCAGCTACCAGACGGCCTGGTTCCTCGGCCACCGGCTCCGCGAAGCCGTTACCCGGGAACCACTGTCGTCGCTCCTGTCGGGGACCGTCGTGGCCGATGAGACGTGGGTGGGTGGCGAGCCGAAGAACCGCCACGCCAACAAGCGCGTCGGAAGCAAGCAGGGCCTCACTGACAAGACGCCGGTGGTGGCCCTGGTCCACAAGGAGAGCGGCGAGGTCCGAACCCGCGTTGTGGCCAACGTGAACGGCGAGAACCTGCGCCAGGTCCTCACCAGCCACGTGGACCCCGCGACTACCCATCTGCACACCGACTCGGCGCAGGTCTATATGCCATTAGGCAAGAAGTTCGCCTCGCACGGCACGGTGAACCACTCCATCGGGGAGTACGTCCGGGATGGTGTGAGCACGAACGAGGCGGAGTCCTTCTTCGCCCAGTTCAAGCGGAGCCTTGATGGCACCCACCACAACGTCTCGAAGGACCACCTGCACCGCTACGCCACCGAGTTCGAGTTCCGGTGGAATACCCGAAAGATGACCGACGCCGAGCGGGTGCAGAAGATTATCGGTGCGAGTGTGGGCAAGCGGCTCACGTACCGGCCACTGACCGATCGTTCGTAACGGGCAGATGGTCGTACCCAGCCCAGCGCTGGAGTGCGGCCTGAAAAGCTCGTGCTGCGTCCTCCTCGGATCGTTCCACAACGCCCAGGCGGATGGCGCTTCCAGGGGCGCTCACGGCCAGCCACCGGCCACCAACCCCTCTCCAAATGACTGGCTGGATCTGTTCTATTGGCGTGTCGGTAGTGATCATGTGACGAATGTAGCTTCATTATCCCTAGTAACTGACCCTTTTGCTGCGGGCAGCTCAATCGCATACCGCAACGCATATCAAACAACGGCGAGGATATTGTTCGAGCCATAACGGTGTGGTAGGGTTTGGGTATGGCCCTCCAAACAGGAGGCACCGGCCCCTATGCACCCGCCGGTGCCATCATCGAAGTGATTGAGCGCTATCGCGATCGAGGACTCCAGACACCGATCACTACGGACGTGCTGGAGCGGGTCGGAATCCCAGAGAGCCTGTCGCAACGGACACTCCAGGCGCTTCGGCTGCTCGACTTTGTCGACGCCGACGGCCAGCCGAGCGCGGAACTGGAACGACTCTCACGGGTGCCGGATGACGGGGAATTCAAGCAGGGCATTCGGGAGCTGTTGACCGCCGCTTACGCGGAGGTCTACTCCTACGTCGACCCGGCTACCGACGGGATCGACAAGGTGCGAGGCGCGTTCCGGGCCTACAACCCCCGTAGCCAGCAGGATCGCATGGTCTCGCTCTTCCTGGGCTTATGCGAGTGGGCCGGGGTCGACACGACCGCGGCAGCGGCGTCCAAGAAGAAGACTCGGGCAGAGAAGGCGCCGGCCCCGAAGACCAACGGCCCCCAGCGCCCCGCAACCCCGCAACCCCGCAAGCCCCGAGAGGTCAAGGCCGCTCGCGGGGGCGCCTCGTCTGGGCCCGCTGCCTCACCCCTTGGCGATACAGCCGGACTCCCACCCGGTCTCGTCGGGTTGCTACAGCAGATACCCCGGGGGGGAGCCGGCTGGCCGGAAGCACGCCGGGACGAGTTCCTGATCGCGTTCAAGGCGGTCCTGGACTTCTCGGTCCCTGTTCGCGACCAAGAGCCCACCTCGGCCTCGATCGTCGAAGAAGAGGGGGCCGATCCATGAGGAGGTGAGCTGCCCCCGGACCCTCTAGCGGGCGGGCCACTTTGCGGAGACCTTGCCGCGGTCCGGGGGCGCCCCACCAGGGGCACGTCTTGGTCGACCACCGCCGGCCCTTGGAAGCTGCGGTGTCGGGTCCGATCCCCGAGTGCTCCACCTATTGTAGGGTGGTCACCGTGGTAAAGCGCGAACGCCCAGTTCAGGGGCAGCCCACGCCCGAGGAGTTCGAGGAGTTCGTCGCCGCGGCCCTGAAGGTGGACCCAAAGGGCCTATCGGGGAAGCATCGGAAGGACCCGGAGAAGCAGGCGACGGTCGTCCGCCCTCGGAAGCAGGCTCACTAGTACCCTCGCCTGCGGTGGCGAACACCCCTCAACTCCTCCGCCCATCCCAGCCGTTGCTCGCGCAGCTCGTCGGCATGGCGTTCGCGCATCTCACGCTCGACGGCCAAGGAGTAGTCATGGCGTTCCCTCTGGCGAGCGATTTCGGCAGAGACCTCCGCATCGGGAATGCCCCGCACAGGCGGACGACCCTTGACGGGAGCCGGCGCGCGCTTGAACGGCGGTAGCCCAAAGAGGGGAGCGAACACAAAGTAAAGACAGACAAGTGTCAAGGCACCGAACAGCACGGCCGGCCACCAGGGAAGGGACGACCCTCTTTGAGCGGCGATTGTCCATACTGCAAAGGCGCCCCCGGCAAGAATCATCGCGGGCACTCCCCATGCGGCGACCCATGCTCCATGACGGCCCTCTCCTGTCTGCACAACGGAATTCTATCGGTGTGGTGCATCAACTAGATAGTCCCCGAAGTTTCGGGGATCGGTTCTGCTGCGGCGGTGCTCCGGCGCATGGTGACGTCCTCGCTCACGTCGAGCCCCCCACGCGAGGCGAGCCGGTCGAGCTGGGCATCTCAGGCGGTCATCTCCGCCCACAAGAACCCAGAGAGCTCGCGGGCGATGGCGGTGACGACGGTCTTGCGGTTGGCCTTCCTGGCGTCGAGTCTGCGGAACCGTCCGCACAGGCGCAGCTGGGCGTTCCAGGACCGGGCGACGACGGCAGGGTCGAGGCCCTCCTGGCGACGCTTGAGCTCGGCACCGACCGACGGTGCCGATCGGTAGACCCAGGCGGACTCGACGAGTTGGGTGCGCAGATGGGTGTTGCCGGCGTGGGTGATGCCACCGCGCCGTGTCCGCTCCCCGCTCGAGCGTTCCGAGGGCACGAGCCCGCAGAACCCGCTGAACATCGCCGAGCTGGGAAAGCGTCGCCAGTCGCCGACTTCGGTGACCAAGGTGAGGGCTCCGAGCTCGGTCACGCCCCGATAAGCGGCCAGGCGGCGGACACTGTGGACGAAGGGCTCTGTGGCGAACCACGTGGCGAGCTCGGCATCGATGGCGTCGACCGCGGCTTCCCGGGCCTCGAGCGTGGCGCGGTAGTGGGCCAAGGTGGCAATGAGCGCCGGCTCGTCGAAGCGCTGGGAGCGGATCCAGATGTGGTGTTTGAGCGTCCAGTTCTTCCCGTCACGCCAGACTCGCCCGTGTCGCAGGAGGAATTTGTTGAGCCGGTGCTGGGCCCGGGTGCGGTCGAGCACCATGTCGGCCCGGGCCCGGCACAAATCCCGCACCGCCTCCTCGCCGACGGTGGGGACCCGCACGGCGCTGAGCTGTCCGCCGCGCAGCAGCAGGGCGAGGCGTTTGGCGTCTCGGCGGTCGGTCTTCACCCGGTCGGCGGGAGCCACGGGAATGAGCGATGGGGCCACCACCTCACAGCGCACCCCGAGGCGGCTAAGCAGGCGGGCCAGCTCGTAGCCGGTGGGCCCGGCCTCGTAGCAGGCCACCAGCCGTCGGGGGTCGGGGAAGCGGGCCACCAGGTGCCGGACAGCGTCGGGGTCCGAGGAGATCTTGTCCACCACCGGGGTGTCCGAGCCTGCCTCGAGCACCGCTGCGGTGATCGTCAACTTGTGAACGTCCAGGCCAAGGAGTGTCGAATCGTGCGGCACACTGATCATGACGGCCGGCTCGTTCCGTATGTGGCTCGGTCCACGTCATCGTGGGCAACCCACGTGATATGCGGATCGAGCCGGCCGTTCCATACTCACTGAGGCTGCCCGCCCCTCAGGTCCCCACCACCGCCGGGGCTGGCTCGGCCAGCCGGGCCAGCTCGGCCTCCACCGCCGCCTGGTGGGCCTCCCGGTCCCGCCGGGCCGCCGACCGGCGCCAGCGGCCGGCCAGCAGCGCCACGGTGGGGAGGAAGGCGACCTCGCCCCCCACGCACACCCACCACCACCGCCGCCACTGGGCCGGGGCGGCGGCCCGGGCCGCCAGCACCTGGTGGCCATGGGCCGCGAGGTAGGCCCGGTCGGCCTGCGGGACCCGGCTCAAGGCGACCAGCCGGGACACCGCCTGGGCCGGCGGGACACCGGCTTTGGCCTCGATCTCCGCGAGGGCCCGGGCGATCGCGGCGTGGTCGCTGCGGTCGGCGCGCAGCGCCGCCAGGGTGGCGGGGTCGATCTGGCGGAGGGTCCGCACCTGGGCTGGATAGGCGGCGGTGATGGCCTGGAGCCGGGGCCCGAAGTCGACCACCGGGCTGGCCGAGGTCACCACCGCTGGGATCACCAGGAAGGACACCGCCACCACCACCCGCAGGACCCAGCCCCACACCGCCAGGCCGGTGGCCACCAAGGCCGGGTTGCGTCGCTCGAGGGTCTCGGTGAACGCGGCCATCCAGGGGGCGTAGGCGAACCCCCGGCTGGCCGAGAGCACCGAGATGAGCACGACGAAGGTGTCGTAGGAGGTGTCGGGGTGGGTGGCCCGGGTGGCGAAGATCGCGGTCATCACTACCGCCGCCAGGGTGCCGGCGACCACGAACGGCTTGCGCACCCCCACCGCGTCGGAGACCAACCCGACCACCACCACCGTGACCGCGTCGGCGGCCCAGAACCAGTTGCCGAGCCCGTTGGCCTGGGCCTGGCTGAAGCCGAACACCGAGGTGAAGTAGATGACGAAGAACCCCACCGCGGCGTAGTAGATGAGGAGGAAGACCCCCACCCCCAGCGAGGACACGAGGACCCGGGGGCCGAGCATCTGTCGCCACGGGCGGGCCAGCGCGGCGCGCACGTCGATCCCCCGGGCCCTGGCCTCGAGGAGGGCCCGCTCCTTTGTCGAGACCATCAGCTGGTCACGCAGACCCGCCGAGAGCTCGCGCAGCGCGGGGAAGGCGACCACGAACACCGCCAGGCCCACCACGCCGGCGATGTGGAACTGGTCCTGCCAGGGGTGGAGGTGCGGCAGGGTGTTGGAGGCGACCTCGGAGACGGTGAGGCTGCCCAGCACCGGCCCCAGGGTCCAGAACCCCATGGCCCGGCCCCGACCGAGCTGGGGCGAGAAGTCCCGGACCAAGGCCGGCGTGGCCACCAGCACCAGGCCCTCGACGAACCCCACCACCGAGACCATGGCGGCGTAGCCAACCCGGCTGGTCGCGTTCGGGATGCCGAGGGCGGTGGTCAGGCTGGCCGCGAGCAGCCCCCACAGGGCGATGTTGGCCCGGCCCCACCGGTCGGCCAGCCCGGCCACCAGGCTGGCGAGCGCGCCGAAGGCGTTGGACACCACGATCACACTCAGGTAGAAGCGGAAGGACATCTGGAAGTGGGCCAGCACCGAGGGCGAGACCGACCCGCCGACGTACTGCTGGTAGTAGAGGACGACCGTGGTGAGCACCACCAGGGCCAGATAGCCCGAGCGCCGAGCGGCTCCTGGGTAGTGGTCGAGCTCCCGGTGGAACAGCCGGCGGATCACGAGGTGAGCCCGCCCAGGCCGACCAAGCCCCGGGCCAGCTCGATCTCCCCCAGGTGGCGCAGTCCGTGCTGGTAGATCCAGCACTCCAGCGCGTCCAGCACGGTGATCCCCTCGGGGCCAGCCACCCGGGCGCTGAAGGTGCTGGCCAGCTGCTCGGGGAGTGGTCGGGCGACCACCACCCGGTCCAGCTCGGCCGGGTCCAGCTCCGCCAGCCACGACTCCACCCGGTCGAACACCTGGTGCAGGTACTCGCAGAAGGCGGCGTAATCGCCGATCCGCTGGTGCACCATCTCGGCGACCGTGCGGTGCTTGCCGTGGTCGGCGATGGCCGGGGCCACCCGCGCCTGCCAGCGGTCGTCCCAGATCGGCGGGGTCCCGGTGATCAGCATGAAGGAGGCGTCGATCATGTTCGCGATGTGGAACAGGCTGAACGCGATCGGCAGCACTCCGTCGCGCTCGAAGTGGTTCACGTGACGAGCGTCCATGGTCTCGAGCGCGTCGCGGTACAGCGAGTGCAGCGCGCGCATGCGCCGCTGGAGCGAGTCGACGATGAGGTCTCTCACGCGGCCTCCAGTGCTGGCGAGGGAGCCCAGTCAACCTGGCCCTGGACCTCGCGTCAACTCTGGTTGCGCGATAGCCCGAGGGCCGGTAGACCATCCGGCAGGCGGGCACAGCACGCCTTGACCACGGAGATGGGACCACCTTGCTTGCCAACCGCGGATCGCTGCGACGCCACGTCGTGGCCGAAGCCGGCGCCGATGAAGTGTGGAGCCTGGTCGGCGACCCGGCCCGGGTCGACCACTGGTTCCCGGGCATCGAGTCGGTACGGGTCTCGGGCGACGAACGCCAGCTCACGCTGCGCAGCGGGGCGGTGGTGACCGACACCATCGTGACCCTGGACCCGCTCCAGCGGCGCCTCCAGCACACCATGCGCAGCCCGCTGTGGCGCAGCCACCTCGGCACCATTGACGTGGTGGCGCTGGGGCCGCGACGGTGCCTGGTCGTCTACGGGACCGACGCCGACCCGCCGGCCATGGCCGTGGTCCTGGCCGGCGCCGCCGGCCAGGCGCTGGGCGCCCTGGCCCGACAGGCAGAGGAGCTCGGATGACGGGGCGCAAGATCCTGTTCGTCACCACCGACCAGCAGCGCTACGACACCCTCGGAGCCAACGGCGGCCAGCTGGCCCGCACCCCGGTCTTCGACCGGCTGGCCGCCGAGGGCACCCGCTACGAGCGGGCCCACCCCCAGTCGGTGGTGTGCATGCCGTCTCGGGCCACCATGCTGACCGGCCAGTACCCGGCCACCCACGGGGTCTGGATGAACGGCGTGCCGCTCCCCCCCGACGCCCCCTCGGCGGCCGAGGTGCTCCGGCGCCACGGCTACCGCTGCGCGCTGATCGGCAAGGCCCACTTCGAGCCGCTCCTCGACCCGTTCCTCCGATTCCCGGAGAACGCCCTGGCCCGCCTGGGGACCCAGCCGCCGGAGGGCTCCCACCGCGGCTTCGAGCACCTGGAGCTGGCCACCCATGGCAGCCTCGGGCCGCTCCACTACGCCCGCTGGCTGGCCGCCGAGCACCCCGAGGCGGTTGCCGGCTTCTACCGCCCCCTCGACGCCGACTTCCAGGTCAATGCCGAGGGCGGCGGGGACACCGGTGCCCCGCAGGTCGCGGTGAACCCGGTCGAGCGCGCCCTGTACCACACCGACTGGGTGGCCGACCGGACCATCGCCTGGCTCGACTCGCTGGGCGACGACGAGGACTGGTTCTGTTGGATGAGCTTCCCCGACCCCCACCACCCCTGGGACCCGCCCCAGTCCGAGATGGCGCGGATCGACTGGCGAGAGGTGCCGCTCCCGCCCGGCTACGCCCGCTCGCCCGAGGAGCGGGCCCGCCTCATCGGGACCAAGCCCCGCCACTGGCGGCTGTGGTACGAGGGGGCGCTGGTCTCCAACTACGAGGCCCCGGCCCGCTGGGTCCCGGCGACCCTCACCGACGACCAGGTCCGAGAGGTGAACGCCCGCAACGCCGTGGAGTGCGAGCTCATCGACGAAGCCCTGGGCCGGGTGCTGGCCCGGATCGAGCGCCGGGGGTGGGGGCCCGACACCGACGTCGTCTACACGAGCGACCACGGCGAGCTGCAGGGGGACTTCGGCCTGCTGTTCAAGGGCCCCTACCACGTCGACGCCCTGCTACGAGTGCCGCTTGTGTGGCGGCCGGCCCCGTCCGTAGGCCGGGCGCCGGCGGTGGTCACCCGGCCGGTCGGCCTCCTCGACCTCGCTCCCACCTTCTGCGCCATCGCCGGGATCGACCCGCCGGGGTGGATGCAGGGCTCGGTCCTGCCCACCGATGACGCCGACGCCGCTCGGCGCCACTTCGACCAGGTGTTCACCGAGTGGCACAGCGAGCTGTTCGGGGTGGCGGTGCACGTGCGCACCGTCCATCGCGACGGCATGACCTTGAGCGCGTACGACCCGGGGACGCTCCACGACGGGACCGAGGGCGAGCTGTACTCGGCCGACGACGGCCCCGTCCAGACGGTCAACCGCTGGGACGACCGGGCCTGGCGCTCGACGCGCGACGACCTGCTCGGGGCCCTGCGCGAGCACCGACCGCCCCTCCGCCAGCCCCGCCTCGAGCTCGAGGCCCCGGTCTGAGCCGAAGGACCCCGCTCAGCTGCCGTAGGGGCGGGTCAGCACCTCGAGGTTGTGCCCGGAGGGGTCCTCGAAGTAGAAGCCCCGGCCGTTGGCGTTCAGCTGGTTGGGCTGGTGGTGGCCGGGGTCGGCCCAGTAGGTGAGGCCGCGAGCGCGCACTCGCTCGAAGATGGCGTCGAACTCCTCCTCGGTGACCAAGAAGGCGTAGTGGCTGGAGACCGCGCCCCAGCGGTCGTCGAAGTCCAGGCTCACCTGGTTGGCGGTCTCCACGCACAGGAACGGCCCGAACGCTCGGGGCGGCCCCAGGCCCAGGATCTCGGCCAGGAACTCGGCCGACTCCTGTTTGTCCTTGACCGGGACGATGGTGTGGTTCAGCTGGACGGGCATCGGTCCCCTCCTTGACGCTGCCTCAGTATCGCCGAGCGGGCAGCCGCCGGCTCGTGGACACCGGGCCCCGGCCGGTACGCTCGGTCGTCGGGTCGCCACGAACGGGGGGCAGATGGAGTTGTCGGGCCGGACGGCCGTCGTCACCGGGGCGGCGAGCGGGATCGGCCGGGCGCTGGCCACCCGCCTCGCCCGAGACGGCGCCCAGGTGGTGCTCGCCGACGTGGAGCGGGACCCGCTCGAAGCGGTCGCAGCCGAGCTGGCGGCCGGCGGGGCCCGCGTGCTGGCGGTCCCGACCGACGTCTCGGACCGACGTGACGTCGAGGCCCTCGCCGACGCGGCCGACGCGCACTTCGGGCCGGTGCACGTCCTGTGCAACAACGCCGGGGTCTCCGGTGGCCGCTCGCCGATCTGGGAGGCCACCGAGGACGACTGGGCGTGGGTGCTGGGGGTGAACCTGCTGGGGGTGGTCCACGGGATCTCGTGCTTCGTCCCCCGAATGCTCGCCCACGGCGAAGCTGGCCACGTGCTCAACACCTCGTCGGTGCTCGGGCTCTCCACCGGTCCGGGCTCGGTCTACGCAGTGAGCAAGCACGCGGTGACCCGGCTGTCCGAGGGGCTCTGGCACGACCTGCGAGCCGCTGGGTCCTCGATCGGGGTGTCGGTGCTGTGCCCGGGGATGGTCGCGACCAGGATCGTGACCGCCGAGCGGAACCGCCCGGCCCGCCTGGTCGATCGGCCGGAGGACCCGACGGCCGCCGCCCGCCGCCACCAGCTGGAGCAGCGGTTCTTGGCCGAGGGGATGGCGCCCGAGGAGGTGGCTGACCTCGCGGTGGCGGCCATCGTCTCGGGGCGCTTCTACGTCTTGACCCACCCCGAGTCGATCGGCCGCCAGGTCGAGCGGCGCATGCGGGCGATCCTGGACGGCTGGCGGCCGGCCGACGCCGAGCCGCTCACCGGCGGCCTTCGGTCATCGGCCACCGAACCAAGGAGGTCATCGTGAAGTTCGGACTGTTCTACGAGCTCCAGCTGCCCAAGCCGCCCGGGGCCCCCACCTGGGACCCCGACGCCGAACGCCGCATCTACCACGAGATGCTCGAACAGGTGGAGCTGGCCGACCGACTCGGGTTCGACTACGTCTTCGAGGTGGAGCACCACTTCTTGGAGGAGTACTCCCACTCCTCGGCGCCCGAGCTGGTGCTGGCTGCCCTGTCGCAGCGGACCCGCCACATCCGCCTGGGTCACGGCATCGTCCTCACCCCGCCGGCCTACAACCACCCGGCCCGGGTGGCCGAGCGGATCGCCGCGCTCGACATCTTGTCCAACGGCCGGGTCGAGTTCGGCAGCGGCGAGTCCTCCTCCGACATGGAGCTGGGCGGCTTCGGGGTCGACCGCAGCCGCAAGAAGGCGATGTGGGAGGAGGCGACCCGGGAGATCTGCACCATGATGGCCCAGGAGCCCTACCAGGGGTTCCAAGGCGAGTTCTTCTCGATGCCGGTTCGCAACGTCGTGCCCAAGCCCCTCCAGAAGCCTCACCCGCCGCTGTGGGTGGCCGCGTCGCGCCGGGAGACCACCATGGTCGCGGCCCGCCTCGGGATGGCCTCCCTTGGGTTCGGGTTCGAGACCCCCGAGGAGCTGGGCGAGCGGGCCGAGGAGTACTGGCGGCTGGTGCGCGAGGAGTGCTTCCCGATCGGGCATGCGATCAACCCGGGGCTGGCTGTGCTCTCGACCTTCATGGCGGCCGAGACCGACGAGGAAGCGGTGCGGCGCAGCGCGCATGGCCCCGGGTTCTTCTCCTACTCCCTCGGCTACTACTACAACCCGGTGACCGGCCCCAACCACCGCCCCGGTCAGACCAACCTCTACGACCGGTTCAGCGAGCTGCCGAGTTCGGAGCGCGACGGCCGGGGCCCGCTGGTCGCCGCTCGCCTCATGTCCCGAGAGCAGATCGCGGCCGAAGAACCCACCGACGAGGTCCAACGGGCCCTGTTCCGAGCGGCCCGCAGCGGCCAGGCCATCGGGACCACCGAGACCATCCGGCGCAACATCAAGGCCTACGAGGACCACCACCTGGACGTCCTGGTGCTGGTCGCCCAGTGCGGCGACCGCAAGCACGAGCACATCATGGAGTCGATCGAGCGCTTCGGGACCGAGGTGCTGCCAGAGTTCAAGGAACGCCACGAGGCTGAGCACCGCCCGTGGCGGGAGAAGCAGCTGAGCGGGGTCGAGCACCCGGTCAACTCCTCGATCTAGGCCGATGAACCGCCCGGAGAAGATCAAGGACGAGGCGCTGCGGACCCGCGTCGCCCACGCCTACGGCCAGTTGCGGGCCGGGGACCCGAGCGGGGCGGTCCGCACCCTGGCCGACGCGTTCGTGGACCTGCTGGTCCGCCACCCGGCGCTGCTCGAGCTGACCACCACCGTGCGCGGCCGGCCGATCCCGCTGGTCACCCGGTGGCCGGCCTTCGGCGCCAACCTGGTCCTCGATCCCGAAGGGGGCCAACCGCCCCGGGTGGAGCTGGTCCGGGAGCGCTTCGCGCTGAGCGAAGCGCTGACCTACTACGAGTTCCTGGTCGACCTGGCGGTCGACCAGGGCCTGTGACCGTGGCCGGCGACGAGGCGCCCACCGCCCGCACCAGCCGGGGGGAGCTGGTCGGGGCCAAAGCGGGCGGGGTCTGCGTCTTCCGGGGCGTCCGCTACGCCCAGCCCCCGACCGGGCCGCGCCGATTCGCGCCTCCGGTCCCCCTCGAGCGCTGGGACGGCCCCCGCCCGGCGCTCGAGCCCGGTCCGGCCTGCCCCCAGGGCATGGGCTCGGCCGCCCCGCCGGTCCCGGCCCGGCCGCCGGTGTTCGGCGGGCTGTTCGGGCCGGGCGCCCACGGGACCAGCGAGGACTGCCTGCACCTCACCGTGTGGACGCCGGCCTGCGACCGGGGCCGCCGGCCGGTGCTGGTCTTCATCCACGGGGGCGCGTTCCGGCTGGGGACCTCCACCGCCCCCACCTACGACGGTGCCAGGCTGGCCGCCCGGGGCGACGTGGTGGTGGTCGCCTGCAACTACCGGCTCGGCCCGTTCGGGTTCCTGCACCTCCCCGAGCTCGGGGCGGTGAACCTGGGGCTGCTCGACCAGGTGGCGGCGCTCGAGTGGGTGGCGGCCGAGATCGAGTCCTTCGGCGGCGACCCGGCGGCGGTGACCGTGTTCGGGGAGTCGGCCGGGGCCAAGAGCATCGAGTGCCTGCTGGCCATGCCAGCGGCCAGCGGCCTGTTCCGCTCGGCGATCCTTGAGAGCACCTACGCGCCGGGCATGGACCCGGCGGTGGCGGCCGACTTCGCCCGGGCGGTGGCCGAGGCCGCCGGGGCCGGCACCGATCCGCGGGCCCTGGCCGAGCTGCCGGCCGACGCGTTGCTGGGGGCAGTGACCGAGGTCCAACTGCGCTCGGGGCCCAACCTCTGGGGGGGCGCGATCGGGCCGGTGGTGGACGGCACGGTGCTCCCCGAGCACCCTGTGGCCGCGGCCGCCGCCGGCTCGACCCACCCGGTGCCGCTGGTGGTGGGCACCACCGCGGACGAGGCGCGGCTGTTCGGCTCGATGGCCCCCGGCTGGCTGGAGGTCGGACCAGCGGAGCTGACCCAGCGGCTGGCGGCGGTGGTGGCGGGGGTGCCGGGCGCGCCCCCGGCGGCCGAGCTCGCCCCCGCCTACCGCCGTGCTCGGGCCGCTCGGGGCCACAGCAGCGAGCCGGCCGACATCCTCTACGCCGTCCAGACCGACCGGCTGTTCCGACAGCACTCGATCGCGCTGGCTGAGCGCCACGCCGGCCACCAGCCCCACGTCTGGATGTACCTGTTCAGCTGGTCGGCGGCGGGCGAGACCGCCCTGGGGGCCTGCCACGCGCTCGAGCTGCCCTTCGTGTTCGGGACCCTGGACGGCCCGACCGCGGCGTTGACCGGCACCGACGAGCGGGCGTGGGCGCTGTCGGCGACCATGGCCGACGCCTGGATCGGCTTCGCCCGGGACGGCGTGCCGGGCGCCCTCAGCTGGCCCCGCTACGAGCCGACCCGGCGGGCCACCCTCCAGCTCGGCGAATCGGTCGCGGTCCTCGACGACCCCGAGGCAGACGAGCGGGCGCTGTGGCGGGACGCCCGCTGGTGGTAGGGCCCCGGCCCCCGGCCGTCAGCGCCCGGCCAGCGCGGCGCGCAGCTCGCCGGCCAGGGTCACCGACCGAACCGCAGCCTCGAGCGGGGCCGGCATGGTCCGCAGGATCACGTCGGTGAACCCGAGGTCGGCGTAGGGAGCCAGCTGCTCGGCCACCGAGGCCGGGTCGCCGTAGGCGACGGCAGCCCGGTCGAAGCCGCGGTAGCCGGCGGCCACCAACGGGTCGCCCACCGCTCGGGCCTCGGCGTCGGTCTCGGCCAAGAAGACGTCCTTGCGGATCGGGAGCCGGACCGGGGTCCGCTCGAGCACCGCGCACGCATCGCGGTAGCGCTCGAGCTTCTCGCGGGCCGAGGCCACCGTGAGGTCGGCGTTCGCGTACCAGCAGTCCCCCAGCCGAGCCGCCCGCTCGATGGCTGGCGGGCTGTCGGCCCCGACCCACCACTCCACGCCCCGGCTGGGCACCGGAGCGATCCGGGCGTCGGCGATGCCGAAGAACTCGCTCGTTACCGCCTCGCCGGCCAACAGGGCCCGCACCACCGCGATCCCCTCCTCCAGGCGCCGGGCCCGCGCGCCGATCGGCACCCCCATGGCCCGGAACTGCCCCCGGCCGCCGCCCAGGCCGGTCTGGACCACGAACGGACCGGCGGCCAGCTCGGCCAGGGTCCCGATCTGCTCGGCCATGAGCACCGGGTGCCACAGCGGGACCAGGAACAAGCATCCGGCTGGCCGGTCGTCCCACTCGGCCAGCAGCCGGCCGAGCACCGGGGTGTTCTGGAGGTAGGGCATGGGCCCGGTGGCGTGGTGGTCGCCCACCGTGAGGACGTCCAGGCCGGCGTCGCGGGCCGCCCGGGCCTGGCGGACGACCGATGCCACGCCCTCGGCGTCGCCCCGCCGCAGGGCGGTGCCGAGCGAGACCCCAACCCGCATGCCGCTCCTTCCGCCGGCTCGCCACCTCGAGCCTCGCCGCCCGATTATCGCGGGCCGCGCTCGCCTCGGCGATCCGGCCCCCGCCGTCTACCATCGGCCGGTGGCCGAGATCGATCGCAACGGGGTCCGCCTCTTCTACGAGGTGCACGGCACCGAGCACCCCCGGGCCACCATCCTGCTCAGCCACGGCTACTCGGCGTCCTCGCAGATGTGGGCCCCGAACCTGGGTGCCCTGGGGGCCGACTACCGGGTGATCACCTGGGACCTGCGGGGGCACGGGCGCAGCGACTCCCCGCCCCAGCTCGACCAGTACTCCGAACGCCTGTCGGTCGAGGACATGGCGGCCATCCTCGACGCGGTGGCGGTCGAGCGGGCGGTGGTCGGTGGGCTCTCTTTGGGCGGCTACCTGTCGCTGGCCTTCGCCCTGGCCCACCCAGACCGGGTGGCGGCGCTCATGCTGTTCGACACCGGGCCCGGCTACCGCCGCGACGAGGGGCGGGCGGCGTGGAACCGAACCGCGATCGCCCGGGCCGAGGCCTTCGAGGCAGAGGGGCTGGCGGCGCTCGGGTCGGGGGCCGAGGTCCGCCGGTCGGTCCACCGGGACCCCCGAGGCCTGGCCCTGGCCGCCCGGGGGATCCTGACCCAGCACGATGCCCGGGTGATCGACTCGCTGCCGGCGATCGCGGTGCCAACCCTGGTCCTGGTGGGCGCCGAGGACCGGCCGTTCCTGGCGGCCGCCGACTACATGGCCGAGCGCATCCCCGGCGCCACCAAGGTGGTCCTGGCCGGAGCCGGCCACGCCAGCAACCTCGACCAGCCCGAGGCGTTCAACCGAAGCGTGCTCGGGTTCTTGGACCGGCTCGGGCCGGCTTGAGGCCGCGGCGCAGGCGGTCGGGCCGCCCAGCCAGCCCCGCCGGCGGAACACATACGGCAGGCCCAGCACCGCCAGGACCTCCACCCCGATCCCCAACACCCAGAACGACCAGGTGCGGGTCAGCACGTGGTTCACGAGCAAGGAGAAGTTCTGGCCGAAGAAGCCGGTGATGAACCCCAGGGGCAAGAACACCGTCGCGATGATGGTGAGCTGCTTCATGACCACGTTGCGTCGATTGGACACCGTGGACAGGTGGGTGTCCATGGCCCCGTTGAGCAGGTCGCGGTAGGAGTCGACCAGGTCGCTGATCCGGATCAGGTGGTCGTAGAGGTCCCGGAAGTACCGCTCGTCGTCGGCGGTCATGCCGGGGAGCTGGGACAGCTCGGACACGATGCTGGCGAACATGTCCCGCTGGGGGGTCACCACCTTGCGCAACGAGACCAGGGTCCGCTTCATCGTGAACAACTCGCCCAGCTGGGCCTCGGTCGGCAGGCGCAGGATGGCGTCCTCCAGCTCGTCGATCCGATCGTCGAAGCAGGCGAGCACCGGGAAGAAGCTGTCCACCAGCTGGTCGACCACCAGGTAGAGCACCGCCACCTGCGGCGGCGCCAGCTCCTGGGCGCGGTGGCGACCCAAGCGGAGCCGGACCTGCTCCAGGGCCTCGCAGGGGCCCCGGTGGACGGTGACCACACTGGTCTCCGAGGAAAAGACGTGGACCTCGACCGGCGCCGCGCGCTGGGGCTGCGCCCCAGAGACGACCAGGTAGGTGAAGCCTTCGTAGTCCTCCACCTTGGGCCGCGGGCCGAAGTGCTCGGCGTCTTCGATCGCCAGGGGATGGAAGCCGAAGGTGTCGCGCAGCAGGGCCAGCGTCTCGTCGTCGGTGCCGTCGAGGTCGAGCCAGAAGAACGCACCCCGCTGCCGGCGCTCGGCCACCGCCTGGGGGCTGGCCGCGCTGGCGGTCCCGTCGCGAGCGGTGATGGTGCCGGTCATCCCCCATTCTGCGGCGGTCGGCCGCGCTGGCCGGGGACCGGGGCTCCCGGCCCACAATGGTCCGGTGGCACCGGTGAACTTCGGGCCCGGGGTGGCGCTGGTGGTCGTGGACCTGCAGAACGACTTCGCCGACCCCCGGGGCAGCTTGTATGTCGCCGGGGCCGAGTCGGTGGTCGGCGCGGTCGGCGAACTGGTCGACCGGGCGCTGGCGGCTGGCTCCCCGGTGCTGTACACCCAGGACTGGCACCCGCCGCACACCCCGCACTTCGCGCCGGACGGCGGGATCTGGCCGGTCCACTGCGTGGCCGGCACCTGGGGCGCCGAACTGGTCCCATCGCTTGCGGTCGTCGGTCCGGTGGTCCGCAAGGGCACCGGGGGCGAGGACGGCTATTCGGGGTTCTCGGTCCGAGACGTGAGCACCGGCGAGGTCGTGGCGACCGAGCTCGACCGGCTGCTCCGCGAGGCCGGGGTCGAGGCGGTGGTGGTCTGCGGCCTGGCCCTCGACTACTGCGTGAAAGAGACCGCCCTGGACGCAGCCCGGCTCGGCTACCGAGTCGCCGTCCCGCTCCACGCCACCCGGGCGGTCGAGCTGCACCCCGGCGACGGCGACCGGGCGCTCGAGGCCCTCCAGTCGGCCGGCGCCTCGCTGTCGTGACGCCCGAGCAGCGCCCGGCGTCGCTCCGGCGGGCGGTCCCCAGCCGAGGGGTTTTGGAGCAGTTCTCGACCCTGGCTAGGGTCGGGCGGCCATGACCCGGCGGCAGCGGCACCCCCGACCCTGGCACGACGGCCGGGACGTGGGCTCGGCGGTGGCTGCCACCATCCCGACCTCGCTGCCGGTGTTCTTGACCGGTGCGATGGCGGTGCAGATCCGCGACACCCTGCACTTCGGGACCACCGCCTACGGCGTGGCGGTCGCGCTCTACTACTTGGCCGCCGGGACCAGCTCGATCCCGCTCGGACGGCTGTCGGAGCGGCTGGGGGGCCTGCGGACCATGCGGCTGGCGGTGCTGGGGTCGTCGGTGGTGCTGGGCCTGCTGGCCGGGGCCAGCCGCTCCTGGGCCCTGCTGGCCGTCCTGCTGGTGGCGGCCGGGGTGGTCAGCGCGGCCATGCAGCCGGCGGCCAACGTGTTCCTGGTCGGCCGGATCTCCCCCGAGCGCCAGGGGCTGTCCTTCGGGATCAAGCAGGCGGCGGTCCCCCTCGCCACCTCGCTCGCCGGCCTGGCCGTGCCCGGCCTGGCGCTCACCGTCGGCTGGCGCTGGGCGTACGCGGTCGGCGCGGCCTGGGCGATCGCCACCGCGGTGGTCCTGCCGCACAGCGTCGCCACCGCCCGCCCGCCCCGGCCGCCCGCTGCCGCCCCGGCCGGCGCGGTCCTGCCCCGCCGGGCCCTGGTCGTGCTGGCGGTGGGCTTCGGCATGGGGATCGGCACCGCCAGCGCGCTCGCCGCCTTCCTGGTCACCTCGGCGGTCGACAGCGGGGTCAGCCACGCCAACGCCGGCCTGCTGGTGGCGTTCGGCTCCCTGGCCGCGGTCTGCGCCCGGGTGGTCGTCGGCTACCGCGCCGACCGCCGGCCGGACACCGGCGGGCGGTCCCACCTGGCGGTGGTGGCCGGGATGCTGTTGGTCGGGGCGGCCGGCTACGGCACCCTGGCGGTGGCGGCGGCCTGCCACGGCCTTGCGCTCTACGCGCTGGGCGGCGCGGTGGCGTTCGCGGTCGGCTGGGGCTGGAACGGCCTGTTCAACTTCGCGGTGGTCCGCCTGAGCCCGTCCCGGGCCGGGCGGGCCACCGGGATCACCCAGACCGGGGGCCGCCTCGGCGGGATGGCCGGCCCGTTCCTGTTCGGCGTCGTGGCGTCGCACTCCTCGTACTCGGTCGCCTGGGGGGCGAGCGGCGCGTTGCTGGTGGTCGCGGCCGGAACCGTGCTGGCCGCCCGGCACATGCTGGTCGCCGGGGAGCCGGCGGCCGAGCCCTCCCTCGCGGTGCTGCCCGACGCCGGCACCGGCGCCTGACGGTCCGAGCTCAGGCCCCCCAGGTCGACGGGATGCGGACCAGGTCACGGCGGAGCTCGCTCACCCGGGTCGCCCCGACCAGGCGCATGGTCCGGTCGATGTCATCGCGCAGGATGCGCAACACCCGGTCGACGCCGGGACGGCCGGCGGCCGCCAGGCCATAGGCCCAGGCTCGGCCAACCATGGCCGCCCGAGCCCCCAGGGCCACGGCCTTGACCACGTCGGCCCCCCGCCGGACACCGCCGTCCAAGAGCACCTCCACCTGGTCACCGACGGCGTCCACCACCGGCACCAAGGCGGCGACGGTGGGGTCGACCGAGTCCAGCTGCCGGCCGCCGTGGTTGGACACGATGATCCCGTCGGCCCCGACGTCGACCGCCCGACGGGCGTCGTCGGCGGTGAGCACCCCTTTGGCCAGCACCGGGCCGTCCCACTGCTCCTTCAACCAGCTGAAGTCCTCCCAGCGGGCCGGGTACGCCAGCCAGTGCCACAGTGCCTCCAGGCTGCTCAGCGTCCGGCCGTCGACCACCAGGGTGGTGGTGTTGATCAGGTCCAGGCTGAAGTGGTCACGGGCGGCATCGAGCACCCAGCGGGGATGGAGCACCACCCGGGGGGCCATCTTGGTGACGGTCCGCCGATCGAGCCGCAGCGGCGGCGACAGGCCGTGGCGGGAGTCCCGCTCCCGGTTGCCTGGGAGCGGGGTGTCCAGGGTCACCACCAGGGCGCGGTAGCCGGCCTTGCGGGCTCGCTCGACCAGCTGCTCGGCACCGGCCCGGCCGCCCAGGAAGTACAGCTGGAACCACAGCGGCCCGGTCGCCGCCGAGGCGACCTCGGCGATGGTGTGGCCCGACATGGAGCTCAAGGTGGCGATGGTCCCGGCCGCGCCGGCAGCACCGGCCGCGGCCACATCCCCGGCCGGGTCCATCATCCGGGTGAAGCCCACCGGGCTGAGCAGCAGGGGCATGGAGACCTCGGTGCCGAGCACGGTGGTGGCCAGCTCCGGCGGGGCCCCGGTCACCGCCCCGACCCGGGGCAGAAACTGGACCTCCTCGTAGGCGGCGACGTTGGCCCGCAGGGTGGTCTCGGCCCCCGCCCCGCCCTCGATGTAGTCCCACACCGGCCCGGGCACCCGACGCCGGGCCAGCCGCCGGGCATCGGCGACCGTTCTGATCCGAGCGGCCGCCCGCTCCTCCCCTATGCCCATCGCGGCACCCCTGCTGGTTCGGTCATGACCAGAACGCTAGAACCTGGCGCGCCCCCAACGCCCGGTCCGCCGATTCCTCAGGTGCCGCAGCTCGGCGCGGCCGCCCCCGGACCCAACACCTGCGGCGAGGATCCCCGCCAACCAGCGACCGGCCCAGCCACCACCCGAGACGGCGCACCACGACCGGCGTCGGGGCAACGCGGCGATCGAGCGGCAGCATCACGAACCGGCCATGGGTGAGGCGCCGCCGGCGCGCCACCGAGCGGTCACAGACGGCCATCACAGAATGCCGAAACGCACCACCGAGGCGATCCCAACGATCACGCAGTAGGCGGCAAAGGGATAGAGCGTCCGGGTCTTGAAGCACCGGGAGAGAAAGACCACCGCGAAGAGCGACGTCGCGACCGCGGCCAGGCTCCCGGCCACGACCTGACCCTGATGCCGTTGCCGAGAGAGCCGAGCAGGTCGGGGACCTTGAGTGCTCCGGCAGCGAAGATGATGGGTGTCGACAGCAAGAACGCGAACCGCAGGGTGTTCTCCCGATTCAGGCCGCGAGCCATGCCGCCGACCATCGCCACGCCCTCCCGGCTGATCCCTACCAACAGCGCGAGGGCCTGGGCAGCGCCGACGACGGCCGAGGTCGTGACCCCGATACGAGCGAGCGCATGCTCACCGGCCCCGTCTATGGCCAATCCCACCACCGTCAATGGACACTGTGCGCACGGTCCCACCGACAGCGCGTGGGGCGGGTTCCTGTCAGCCGTTCTCCACCACAGTCGAGCGAGCACTGGGCACCCCCGACGGTAGGGTGGGGGTGTGCCTGTTGCGTGTGCCGACTGCGGATGCCTGGTCGAGCGCGGCGTCCGGGTCGAGTCCTGCCACCGGCCCGACTGCTGCTGCGAGGCGCTGCCCACGCGTGACGACCTCGACCGGGTGGCCGCCGCGCTCCGGCACGCCTTGGAGACCCGCGACCTGGACCAGCTCGGGACGCTGCTGGCGGACGACGTGCGCTGGGGCGACGACGACGCCCCCAACCGCTGCCGCAGCCGCCGCGACGTGCTCGAGACCTTCCAACGGCTGGTGGCGACAGGGGTGACCGGAGAGATCGCCGAGGTCGAGACCGGACCGGCGGGGGTGCTCTGCCGGCTGGTGGTTCGATGGCCCGAGTCGGCACCGGAGCGTCGACCGGAGGTCGTCCACCTCTACCGGCTCCAAGACGGCCACATCGTCGAGATCGAGCCGCACCCCGACCTCGACCACGGCCGGACTGCGCTGTCGACCATCCCGGCCTGACGCCACCACCGCCGGGTCCCTTCCGGACCCGGGCCGGGCTCAGCGCTCGGCGGAGCGCTCCTCTCCCGCCAGGTACCGCTGCGGGTCGGCGTCGAACGCCTCGGCGCAGCCGGGCGCGCAGAAGAAGTAGTTGCGCCCCTCGTGCTGGCGAATGGCAGCCGCGCCAGCCGGATCCACCTGCATCCCGCAGACCGGGTCGATGGCCATCGGGTCCTCCCTTCCTTTGTCTTTGTCGTCACTTCCAGCGTGGACGATCACGGTGCGGCCCGCATAGCGAGCCGGATCGGCGTCGAACCGCTCGGCGCACCGATCCGAACAGAACCACCAGTCCGAGCCGGCGTGCCAGCGGTGCGCCGGCGCATCGGCGACCCGGACCTGCATGCCGCACACCGGATCCAGCGCGAGCGCGGTCGCGCCACCCAGGCGGTCCCGGTTGCGGTACAGCCAGTAGAGGTAGGCGAAGACCGCCAAGAACACGAGGTTGAGGATGGTGGTGGCGTCCCAGTGGAAGCTCGCTGGCGCGATCCGGACCGGGCGCCGGGTCGGCACGAGCCCGCTGGACGAGAAGATCGCCTCGACGATCAGCCCGGCGACTGCCATGACCCCCCAGAACAACAGGACCAGCCGGACGGTGAGCCGACCCCCGTAGTAGCGGCGGTAGATGAGGACCAGGGGGGCGGCAACCAGGTCAGCAAAAATGAAGCTGACCACCCCGCCAAAGCTGATCCCGCCCTTCCACAGCGCGGCCGCCAGCGGCACGTTGCCGATCGAGCACACGAAGCTCACGAACGCGATCACCGGGCCGACCACCGCGTTTTCGATCGACGTCCACGCCCCATGGCCATGGACGAACAGCGCGTTCCAGAACCCTCTCGGCACTAACGTCGCGAGGAAGCCGGCAACCAGATACCCAATGGCCATCTCCTTGCGGAGCATGGTGAGGTCGGCGACCGTGTAGCCGGCCGAGGCCGACCACGTTGCCCGGGAGCGCGGCCCGTTTCGGCCCGGCTCGCCCGCAGCGGGTGCGCCGATCTCGTGGTCGTGTCCCGGGCCCTCGGCCGCATCCGTCCCACCCAGCCGGCGGCGGGCTGCGTCGAGCAACGCCGGCCGCAGCACCAGGCTGCCGGCCATGGCAAGCAGGGCGATCATGATCGGCCCGCCGACGAACTCGGCCGCGGTGAACTGCCAGCCGATCAGCACCGCCAGGACGATCCCGAGCTCGATGACCAGGTTGGTCGAGGCGACCATGAACACCATGGCCGCGATGAAGTCCGCCCCCTTCTGGAAGAGGCTCTTGGCCATGGCCGATGCCGCATAGGAGCAGGACGACGAGGCCATGCCCAAGGCGCCGGCTCGCACCAGCGTCGCCGGCCGGTGGTTGCCCAGCGCTCGGCGCATCCGATCACGTGAGACGAACGCCTGCACCGCCCCCGAGAGCCCGAAGCCGAGCACGAGCGGCCACAGCGTCTCCCAGAACATGAAGAAGGCCTCGCGCAGCCCCCGGCCGACGTCGACCACGACCCCCCATGCGGTCACGGCCAGCGTCGGTTCAACCATTGGGGACCTCCTCGAGGCGAGAAGGGTGCCCCCCGAAGTCACGAGCTCCCGGGCACCGTGGCGCACGGTCAGCGGGCCGCGGGCCAGATCGGGGCCTGGCGGCGGTCACGAGCGGACCAGGCGCTTGATCGCTTCGCGTGCCTCGTGCACCTTGGCGTCGGCCTCGTCGCCTCCTCGGGAGACCGCCTCGCGCACGCAGTGGGAGAGGTGCTCGCCCAGCAGCTCCAGGGCGACCGACTCGAGGGCGCGGGTCGCCGCCGAGATCTGGGTCAGGACGTCGATGCAGTAGGTGTCGTCCTCGACCATCCGCTGCAAGCCGCGCACCTGGCCCTCGATGCGCCGCAGCCGCCGCAGCACCGCTGGCTTGTCCTCGCTGTACCCCGGCACCGCCACCTCCAGCTAATACCCTATACGGGTATAGTGTACTGGAGTCGGGGTGCCGGTGCGGCGTCACCCGGGGATGAGGGCGATGCCGTCGACCTCCACGTGCGCGCCCAGCAGCAGTCCCGCGACCTGCACGGTCGTGCTCGCCGGCAGGTCCCCACCGAAGGCGTCGCCGATGGCCCGCAGGTAGTCGGGGGCGTCGGCCAGGCTGGTCAGGGCGGCGCTGATCCGTACGATGTTGGCCGCGGTCCCGCCCTGGGCCTCGACCGCGGCCACGAGCCGCTCAAAGGCTCGAGCTGCTTCAGCGGCCACGCCTCCGGGGTCGACTCGGCCGTCGTCATCCAACCCCAGCTGCCCGGCGAGCATCACCCAGCGGCCGCCCCCACTCACGGTCACCGACGTGGAGAACGGCAATCCCCCTGGTGCGGGGACTCGGTCGATCGGCATCGCAGCTCCTTCCGGCTCGGGGGCCAGATTCTTGCACCACGCCGTGGTCGCACCGCCGGTTCCGGAGCAGACTGAGCGGATGGGCGAACTGGCCTGCCCGGTGCTCATCGGGCGCGACGACGAGCTCAGGGTGCTCGAGCAGGCCACTGTCGCCGCGATGGCCGGTGAGGGTCGCTGCGCCATCCTGATCGGCGAGCCGGGCATCGGGAAGTCTCGACTGGCCCGGGAGATCGCGAACCGGGCGGCCAGGCAAGGCGCCCGCGTCGCCATGGGCCGGGCCGTCCCGTCGTCGGCCTCCACCGCCTACGGTCCCATCACCGAGCTGCTGCTCCAGCTCCTCCGGTCGGACCCACTGCCCGATGACCCCACCCTGGCGCCCTGGCTCCCGCTGCTCCAGCCGCTCGTGCCCACGCTCACCGAGCCACAGGCTGCCACCCCCGAGGTGTCGCCAACGCTTCGGGCCGAGGCGGTCGTCCAACTACTCGGCCGGGTGGCAGGGACCGGGATCGTGGCCATTCTGGAAGACCTCCACTGGGCGGACTCCGACACTGTGGCGGTTCTCGAGTACCTGGCCGACAACCTGGCCTCCATGCCGCTGCTCCTCCTCGTGACCCTGCGCGACACCCCGGCATCGAGCGGGCGGGAGGCTGCCCTGCGGCTACGGAACCGCCCAGCGGTCAGCTATGTGGCACTGGCCCGGCTGAACGACGATCAGCTCGCAGCAATGGTCCGAGCATGCGTGCCCGACGCTGACGACCGCCTCGTCGAACGGATTCAGGCCACCGCCGAGGGCATTCCGCTTCTGGTCGAGGACCTTCTCGCGTCGCCGGGCCTACCCGTCGACTTCACCACCGCGGTTGCGGCTCGGCTGGCACTGCTCTCCGGTCCTGAGCGGGAGGTGATCGAAGCCGCCGCCGTCCTCGGCCGGCAGTTCGAATGGGAGCTGCTCCCAGCCATCACCGGGCACAACGACGCGTCGGTGACCGATGCCCTGGCAGCCGGGGTGGCATCGATGCTCCTCGAGAACCAGGGCTCGACGATCCGGTTCCGGCACGCCCTGACCCGGGAGGCCGTGCTCCACGAGCTTCTGCCCCCTCGCCAGCGCGACCTGGCTGCCGCCGCGCTCCGTGCGATGACCCTTGCCGGCCCGGTGCTCGGCGCCGACCGGCGAGCGGTGGCGATCGACCTCGCGCTGCGAGCCGGCGATCGCGGGTGCGCCGGGCAGCTCCTGGTCGAGTCGGGCCAGGAAGCGCTGGGGCGCGGTGCCCTCGCCACTGCGGTGGACACGCTGGAGCGTGCAACCGAGCTGCTGGCGGGCACCGCCGATCAGACCCGGGCTGAGGTCGAGCTGGCGGCGGCCCTGGCCCAGGCTGGCCGGGTCGACGAGGCCGCGGCCGTGGGCGCCCGGATGGTCATCCGCCTCGGCGCGGACCCCCGGAGCTCTGCGACCCTGGTCGAGGTCCATCTCCAAGTCGCCCACGCGGCAATTGCGACGTCTCGGTGGTCAATGGTGCGCCACCACCTCGACGAGGCCGAACGGCTGGCTGCGGCCGACGGTCCCCCATCGGCCCGCCTCAGCGTCCTGCGGGCCGACCTGGCCATGGCCGAAGACGACTACGAGTCCGCCCGGACACTTGCAAACCGAGCGCTGGTCGCGCCCGATGCTTCGCCCGACGTTCAGTGCCACGCCCTGGAGGTCATCGGCCGGAGCCAACGCCTGAGCGACCTCGCCGCAGCAGGCGTTGCCTTCGAGCGGGCGCTGGTGACCGCCCAAAGCGCCGGACTCCCCCACTGGCGGCTGCGCGCCCTACACGAGCTCGGGACGATCGACCTGTTCGACCACGCCGGGTTTGAACGCCTCGTACAGGCGCATCAGACGGCCCGCGAGACAGGGGCGCTGGTCACCATGGCGGTCCTCGACCTCCAGCTCTCGGCGGCCTTCACCTGCCGCTGGGACCTCGAGGGTTGTGACGCGCACGCTCGATCGGCCATCGATATCGCCCGGCAACTCGGTCTGGACCAGGTCGGCGCGAAGGCACTCGCGATGCTGTGCGGGAGCGCCAGCATGCGGGCCGACCTGGCCCGGACGGAGGAGTATGCGGCGTCAGCCATGAGCGCCCTGCCGGACGACAGGATGCTCGAGGGCCTCTGCTTGGCATCGCAAGGGCTTGCCGTGCTGCTGGCCGGCGATGTCGATCGGGCCATCGAGCCTTGGTCGAGGGGGATCCGGGTGCTGTCACGGCTCCCCCACGCCGAGCCGGCGGCGGTGCGAGCGCTGTGGCCGCTGCTCCTCGCGGTCCGGGGGGACCGGCAGGCTCGCTCCGCGCTGGAGGAGGCCAGGCGGCTCGGGGTGGCCGCCTTCCGCCTTAATCGGGCGGTGCTCGTCTATGGCGACGCCGTGCTGGCCGGCCGCCAGGGGGACCGGAAACGGGCCCAGGACCTGGTCGCGGTGGCCGACCGGAGCTGGATCAACTGTGACGGCTGGGCCGACCTGGTCCGGCTGCTGGCGGCACCGGCAGCTGCCTCCGACGGTTGGGCCGATCCTCGCCCCTGGCTCGAGCGGGCGCGGGCCGGATTCGCCCAGCGCGGCCTCCCCCAGCTGGTCCGCCGGTGCGAGGAGCTGCTCGGCGCGGCGGTGCCGAACCCGTGGTCCGCCATCGGTGTCACCCGGCGAGAGGCCGAGGTGCTGAGCCTGGTTGGCCACGGGCTCCGCAACAAGGAGATCGCAGCCCGACTCCAGGTGTCGCCGCGCACGGTCGAAAAGCACGTCGAGTCCATCCTGCGAAAGGTCGGGGCTCGATCCCGCGTCGAGCTGGTCAGTCTGGTGGCCACCGGGACACCCGGCCATCCGGAGGAACCGCCGACCGGTACGTAGAGCCGCGGCGCACCTACGTGTTCTTGCCGATGCGCCCGACCGGGCGGCTTGTCAGGCTGTGCGTGAGGACGCTGCCCGGAAGGAGCCAACCATGTCCGAAGGACGCCAACCGACTCTGCACGTGAGGAGCCTCGAGTCCCCCGATGATCGGCGAGTGATGGAGCACGGTGTCATCGATGTCGCCTCGCTCCCTGGCGCGACCATTGCCAGGGCGACCTTCCAGCCCGGCTGGAGGTGGTCCACCGACGCCGCCCTAAGTGCCGGCACCGCCTCCTGCCAGGTTGCCCACGCCGGCTACGTCGTCTCCGGACGCTTCCACGTGCGGATGGACGATGGAGACGAGCTCGATCTCGCCCCGGGCGATGCGCACGTGGTGGGGCCAGGTCACGACGCCTGGGTGGTCGGAGACCAGCCCTGCGTGATCATCGACATTGCATCGACCGAGCCACCGGGCGGGAAGGTGGGTCGCTGTCCCTGCGGCATCGAGTTCCGAGTGCCCACCGACAGCCAACTCGACCACCTTGTCGCGGCGATACGCGAGCACGCCCGTGCCTCCCATGGCCACGAGCTGACCAGTGCAGAGGTCCTGGCCGAGGTGTCGGGCACATGACGCGCTCGGCCAATGCAAAGCCCACCCGACAGCCCCACCGAAAGACTCGCATGCCCGACCATCGGCGCTCGATCGAAGGGGCGAAGGGGCCAGTCTTGGAGCTACCCGCCTCACTCGACAGTCCCGGATTCCAGCCTCGGCCCTGAGGAGCCGTCCATGACCGCCGCCAGCTCACACCCTTACCGCTTGGCGCGATCGGGCGAGGGTCGGTCGCCGACGGGGAGCCCGCACCTGTTCAAGGCGTCAGCATCGACCACCGATGGCCGCTTCGACTTCTTGGTCGGGGTGTTCGCGCCGCTGACCGGGCCACCGCTGCACCTTCACATCGAACAGGACGACACCCTCTACGTGCTGCACGGGATCCTCACGGTCCAAGTGAAAAACGAAATCTTCGACATCGGGCCGGGTGACTTCCTGAGCATCCCCCCAGGGGTCGCGCACACCTTCGACAACCTGCGCAGCGGCTACCAGCCGGTCGACGCCATCAACGTGCTTACCCCTGGCGGCCACTTCGAGCTGTTCGAGGAGATGGCCGCAGTGGAGCCCGGTCCCGACCAGGCACACGCCCTGGCGGTGGCCGCTGCCCGCCACGGGACTCGCCTGCTCGGACCACCCCTGCGCGTCACACTCGGCATCGAGTAGACCACGACTCCAGTCCGCGCGGGTGCACTGGACTCTGGGTCGCGTCAAGGCAGCAGCCAGGCGCGTTCGTGGCCAGCACTCAACGAGTCGTCAGCGGCCGGAGGCAGTCCGCCATGGCGTCCTGGTGGAAGTGCTCAGCCCAGCCCAGAGGCATCGAGCCGAAACAGGCGTCACGAATGTTGGGATCGGCACCGAGATCAATGAGTCGGCGCGCATGTGTCGGGTCACCGACCGAGGCCACCTCGTGGAGGGCGGTCTCCCACGGCTGCTCCATCGGGATATCGGTTCGGGCCAGCGCGTTGCGTCGAATCCCAACTCGACCAGGACCGGAATGGCATCCCAGGCGCGACGGGCAGCTGCCCATACGATCAAGCCGGGACGCTCAGCTCGAGCTTGTCGAGCTTGCTCGGCGTAGCCGGCCAGCTGGTCGATGCCCGGCCGATCGCCGGACAGCACCGCGGCGATGAGACCATCCATCCCCTCGAACGCCAGCGATCGACCACCGTGGTCCTGAAACCACGTCAGCACCTCGGGACAGCCGCACAACGCCGCCATCTCGGCGGGGTGCGGCCGTGGAACACCCGCCAGGCGGGAGGCCGGCTGCCAGGATCGCCGAACGGCGTGGCGATGTCGACACCGTGCTCGGCCAACAGTGCCACCCGAGCTCGCACGATCGCCCACTTCAGCTGGGTACGAAGCAGGTCGTAGGGGGAGTCGATCGCGTGACCGAGGCGAGCCCGCCAGAGACCACCGTCAGCTCGCCCGAGGCCATACTCGAACAGCAAGACCAGGTGGGAATCGTCGTCGCCGAACTGACGGTTGTAGAGAGCCTGTCCGTCGTTGGAATCGGCACCGGCGTCAAGCAGCGCCCGGGCTAGGGCCATCCCGTGGGGTTGGGAGGCTGGGAACCGCCGCCGCCGCTCCCCAACGCGCCAGTCAAGACAGTGAAGGGCGCGGTCAGACCGGTCAGAGATGGTCCGCGTTGGGGTCTGTTAGACGGCTAGGTGATCCTCGTCTTTACGACTCGCCGACGTGACTATTGCTTCATCGATTTGGGACGCCTGGGCGAAAGACTGCGTATTCCGGTGAATCCGATCACCTCGTCCGACGATTCCGATCGCGTTGGGTCGGAGGCCGCGTAGCGGCCGACGCCAGGAACTGGCTATCCCCTGAGGTTCACCTCCTCAGCAGTCTCGGGGCGGCAGTCTTCCATGCCGACGGTGAGGGCGCTCGTGGCACTGAGGTGTGCATTCTCCCTTGATGAACTCCTGAGGTGTTGGTCCACCCCTCCTGTTTCAAGGGCTTGGAGGGCCGCACAGCGGGAGGTTGCGCGCCTCGGCTCTGGCGAGCGGATCATTTGGCCTCGGATGCAGGCGCTCGACGAGAGGAACGGCCCGTCGTGCTCTTTGTCTGCGCGTTGGTCGGCGGCGGGCGCCTGAGCGACTCGCCGTGCAATTCGATGCGGTGCTCCTTCTCCAAGAGACGGTCCAAGATGGCATCCGCGATGGTGGCGTCGCCGAGTGCCTCGTGCCACATCGACACTGGGAGCTGAGAGGTGACGATGGTGGAGCGCAGACCGCTGCGGTCCTCGATCACCTCGAGGAGGTCGGCGGACTGGTCGGGGGCAAGCGGCCTGAGCAGGAAGTCGTCGATTGCGAGCACGCCGACCCGTGCCCAGCTTGCCATGAGACGTGCCAGCCGGCCGTCGGCCCTGGCGATGGCGATCTCGTCGAACAGCCGCGGGGCGCGCACGTAGAGGGCGGTGTGGCCACGGCGGATGGCGGCGTGGGCGAAGGCGCAAGCGAGGAAGGTCTTTCCGACACCGGTCGGCCCGATGACGAGCACCGCTTGGTTGTGTTCGACGAAGTGGGCATCGGCCAAGGAGAGCACCTGGGAGCGGTCGAGTCCCCGGGGGCGGCGGAAGTCGACGTCCTCGATCGTGGCCGGGACTTTGAGCTTGGCCGCTTTGAGATGCCGGGCCATGCGGCGGTTCTCTCGTGCGAGCAGCTCGCGGTCGACGAGGAGTCCCAGGCGCTCCTCGAAGCCGAGGCTCTCATAGTCGGGATGGCCTCGCTGTTCGACGAGCCCCTCGGCCATGGCGGTCATGTTCAGGGCTAGCAAGCCCTCGGTGGTCGGGTGCACGAGCACTTTGGCTCCTTTCATCGGTAGTACTGACTGCCGCGGACGTTGCGGTGGTGCGGGTGGGCACTGGAGGGCCGGGTATCGGGCAGCGGCTGGCTGTCGAGGTTGTGGGCGAGGATCGACTCCACCGAGCGGTAGGAGAACGAGGACATGACGAGGGCGCGTGCACAGGCGGCCTCGGTGCGCCCGGCGCCGTAACGCTCGGCTAGGCGGATGATCCCGAGCGCCGAGCGGTAGCCCTGCTCGGGATGGGGACGGCGCTCCAAGATGCCCGCCACCAGGGCGGCGGCCGCCGGCCCGGTCTTGTTCGCCCAGGCCACGATGCGCGACGGGGTCCACTGGGCGTGGCGGCGGTGGCTCTCGGGCATGTGGGCGGGGTCGGTCGTGTGCTTGAAAGGCACGTAGCTGCGCAGGTGGCTCGCCACCCGGCGGTTCTGAAAGAACACCTCGATCGTCGACACGCTGGCACGCACCCACACCGCTTCACCGGCGAGCTGATAGGGCACCGAGTAGTAGTGGCGGGCGAACTCGAGGTGGTAGTCGATGTTGACCCTCGCCTGCTTCCAGGAGGCGAACTGGTAGCGGTCGGGCGGGAGCGGGCGGAGCGCGGGGCGCTCCAGAGTCTCGAACAGTTGCCGGCGCGACCCGGGCATCTTCTTGAAGGGCTTGGCGTTCAAGGCCTCCAGGCACTCGGCGATGGCCAGGTTGGCCTCGGCGAGCGAATAGAAGCGGCGCTTTCTCAGCACGGCGATGATCCAACGTTCGGCGAGGAGCACGCCCGCTTCGACCTTGGCCTTGTCCCGGGGCTTTCTCGGTCGGGTGGGGACGACGGCCATGGAGTAATGGGCTGCCATCTCCTGGTAGGTGACGTTGACGTCGGGCTCGTAGCGGTGCGCCTTTCTGACCGCGGCGGCGAGGTTGTCGCACACCCACAGCTCGCTGGCACCTCCGAAGTACTCCAGGGCGTGGACGTGGCCGGTGATCCAGCAGACGAGCTCCTGGGAGCGGAAGGCCTCGGCGTAGGTGTAGTTGGAGGCACCGAGAACGGCGACGTAGAGCTGGGCGGGAAAGGCGACCGTTTGCGTCCGGCGGTCGTGGATCGGGATGGTCATCCCGGCGAAGTCGACGAAGGTCTTCTCACCGGCCCGGTGGTGCTGGCGCATGGTGACGTCGACCTTCTTGCGCCAGGCGTTGTAGAGGTTGCAGAACTGGCTGTAGCCGAGCCCATCGGGGTGCTCGTCGCGGTACTCGATCCACAGCAGCTCGAGCGTCACCGCCTTGCGCAACTCGGTATGGACGTCGCTCCACTCCGGAAGCGGCCTCGGCACCGACGACGGCGGCGTCGGCGGGAACAGGGTCCGCTCAAGGGTGGTGTCGTCCATCTCCTCGGGCAGCGGCCAGCCGATGCCTGCCCGCTTGGCCCGGGCGACGTGGTCGTTCACGGTAGTGAGCGGGATGCCGAGCGACGCGCTGGCCTGGCGGCGGCTCAGCTGCTCGCCGAGCACGAGGCGAAGGACGTCTCTGATCTTGCGCATGGCGATACGGGGTCTGGACACCCGGCCTCCTCCTCGAACATCTGTTTGTTCGAGGAGGAGGGTGGCGGGTCCGGCTACCTCACGCCAGCGCTACGCGACCTCCGCTCCAGGGTGATCGAAATCGATCGGAATGGGCGATCGGAATCAGTCGGAATGGGTGATCGGAATCGATCGGAATCCGCAGTACGAGTCTTGAAAGGGCCCCCCAATGGATGCCTGGCCAGTTCGGGCGTCTCGCCGATAAGCCGTCGGACCACGTCGATGTCGCCCGAATGGATGGCGGCAACCAGAGCTGCCGGCGCGTGACTATCGACGGTCATGGCCGAGCCCGGAGTCGACTGGATCCGAGCCAGCTATGGCGGCCTCGTCGCGAGGGATGCCTGCTTGGCCCAGCACGAGGGTCATGCCCCGACCGTCGGCTTGCGGCTTGGAGCATTTGGTCGATCACCCTCGACTCGCCGGGGTGCGTTCTCGAAGAGCTCGGCCAGCTCGGCCACCTGGGCCGCACTGAAATGCCATTGATTCACCTCGCCAGTATGGCGGGATCGGAGCCAACGCTGCCCAACCGGACCAGCAGGTCCATTCATCGCGGAGCTCGGCGACGGCGAGCAACGCTTCGGCCTATGCCCCCGAAACACAGGCAGGCTTCCGGGTCCGCGGGTGTCCCGGTACGCCGGGAGTAAGTGCAGCGGACCTAGACTGACCAGTCCGCCGTGGGCTGCGTCGCGCCACCGCCAACGGTTCCTCCCCAGCAATTGGTCTACTGGCAGACGAACCGGCGGGCAGACTGAACTGTGACCGACGGGGAGTTCGAGGCGACGGTGGTCGAGGCGCTCCAGGTCATGCCCGGGGCGGAGGCCGTCATGCTGGGTGGCTCGCGGGCCCGTGGTGACCACCGTCCGGATAGCGACTGGGATTTCGCCGTCTACTACCGGGGGGCCATGGACGCCTCCTACTTCGAGACCTTGGGCTGGTCCGGAACGGTGTATCAGCCCGGCCAGTGGGGCCAGGTCATGTACGGCGGGGCGGTCTTTGACCTCGACGGCCGGCATTTCGACATCCACTACCGCAACCTGGACGTGGTCGAGCACTGGACCGCCGAGGCCCGGCGTGGTCACTTCGAGGTCCACATCCTGAACTTCCACCTGGCCGGCATCCCGACCTACATGCTCACCGGTGAACTGGCCACCGGCAGGGTGCTCTGGGGCGAGGTCGAAGTGCCTGATTATCCCGACGCTCTGCGGGAGACCGCGCCTTCGGTGTGGCGGAATCGGGTTCTGCCCGAGCTGTCCTACGCCCAGTACTGGGTGAGCGACGAGAACCCCGTCTCCCTGGCCGGCTGCAACATCGGGTGGTCGCCTCGGGCACACTGTCTCAGAACGCCGGCATGGCGCTAGCTGGTCGCGTCGAGCTGGGAGCCGCCGCGGAAGGCACGTGGCGCCTGCCGGCCGTCTTCCAGATACATGGTCTGGTCCATCCGCTTTGCCTGGAGCGCCGCTCGCAGTCGTCTGGCCATGCGGTCGACGACGAAGTCCTCCAGTCTTGACTGGTGCACAAACTGCCAACCGCAGAGTTCCGTGTCCTGAAGGCGGATGGTCTGTGGGTCCACGGGCGGAGCATCGAAGACGAACATGAAGGCCTCGGTTCTTGCGCCTGCGGGAGATGTCCAATCGACCACCAGTAGGCGGCCGACGGCGACGTCCAAAGCGAGTTCTTCCATGACCTCCCTTCCTGCAGCGGCGTATGGCGACTCGTCTGCCTCACAGGCACCACCAGGAATCTCCCAGCGATCCTTGTAGGTCGGCTGTACCAGGAGGACCTCCTCGGCCTCACGGGTAATCAGAATCCCAGCGCCCGAGCGCTTCGCGGGCAGCCCCCGGTAGAAAGATGCTGTATCGGTCACGCCGCATTATGGCCTCCCCGCCGCTGGATCGGCGGGACTGGGTATCCCCTGAGTGAGTGTGACCACCCCGATAACCTGGGGCCCGCTCTCAGGCGTGGCCCATCACCGTCCGCCGCGTACTGGAGACGCCCTACCTCGCTTGCACGATCACCTGCCGAATGACGAAGTCCACCTGATCGACGATGCTTGACTGTGCCAGAGCCTGCAGCTCGTCCGCGAGCTGATCCAGTTCTGCCTCGGCGTGGCGCTGTGTGACGTGGGGGTCGTGGCGCCAGACGCGGCAATTCATGGCGAATAGGCGAGCGACAGTGGGGACCGCCAGCCGGTGGTGGAAGGACCGGCTGAGGACGACCTCGGCGTAGTCCCAGCCCCGATCCGCCAGTCTCCGGCCGATGTAGAGATCGCCGCCTCGGGCCCGCACCAGATCAGACGACATGGCCTCGTAGCGGACAAAAGTGGCCATGTTTGTCACGATGTCCTCGTCCTCTTCCAGAACCAGGAGGCCCGCGGGGCGGAGCTGTCCGATCCAGTCCGCCACCGCCTGGTCGGGCTGGGGCAGGTGGGCCAGGACCAGGCGGGCGTAGATCAGATCGGCTGGTCCCACCGGAAAGGGCACTTCGGTCACGTCGTGGCGGTACCAACGGGCATCCAGCCCCGAGGCCCGGGCCTGGCCCAGGAAGGACTCCGAGCGGTCCAGCCCGACCGTCCGGGCCGGTTTGAGCTCCTCGGCCAGGAGTCGGGTGGTGTGTCCAGGCCCGCAGCCCAAGTCGATGGCCAGACCGATCCGGGCTCCGCCCAGCGAGCGGAGCAGCGAGCGGCTGGGAGCGTCGAACAGTTCGGCCAGCATCCCGAGGCGCTCGGCGGCGGCATCGCTGTCCCCGAAGGCGTAGCCGGGCTCACCCGGCGCGCCGGTCATGCGGCCAATCCCCGGACGGCGCGGACCCGCTCCAGGACATCTCCGACCCGGGCCCTCGCCCGCTCGGCCCCTTCGAACAGGACGGCGTCCAGGCCGGCGGGATCGTCGATCAAGCTCTGGTAGCGCTTTCGGCCGGCGGCGAAGGTGTCGATCAGGGCTTCGGTGAGTAGGGCCTTGACCTCCCCGTAGCCGATGCCGCCGGCCACATAGCGCTCGGCCAGGACCCGGGCCTCCTCCGGGGCCGCCAGGTGGCGGTAGAGGCCGTAGAGGGCGCAGGTGGCCGGATCCTTCGGCTCTTCCGGGCGGCGGGAGTCGGTGAGGATGGCCCGAACCAGGCGGCCGATCTCCTCCGGTGGGGCCAGTACCGGGATGACGGTTGGTGTTAGGCATTCACTGCTTACGAATTCGGGCACCTCGGCCCTCCACAGTATGTTTGTTGCCGTCGGACTTGGGGCTGGTGACGAGGTCATCTGCCCGGACTACACCTTTTTCGCGACTGTTACGCCTCTGCTCTTCACGGGCGCTGTACCTGTGTTGATTGATTGTGCCAAGGACGGCAACCTAGACCCGAAGCTGGCCGAGGAGGCGATTACTGATAGGACCCGGGCAATAGTGGTGACGCACATGTGGGGAGTGCCGGCCGATGTTATTGAGCTCAGGCGTATCGCGGACACGCATAAGCTTCTCTTATTGGAGGACTCGTCCCACGCGTTCGGCGCGACTGTGGACGGTCGGTCTGTGGGGTCCTTCGGAGACGCTGCAGCTATGAGCCTTCAGGGCCAGAAGCCTCTCACCGGGGGCGAGGGGGGCGTTCTCCTTACCTCAAACGACGAGTTGTTTTATAGTGCAATCGCCTTTGGTCACTATAACGTACGATGCCGTAACGAGATCCCAAACTCACATCCGCTTTCTCGGATAGCCATTACGGGAATGGGTCTAAAGTTGCGCATCCATCCTTTGGCAGCGGCAATTGTCGAGCAACAACTAGATTGTTTCGCGGACATCATGGCTGGACGGGAGAGAATAGCTTTGAGGATGATTGAGCGACTGGCGGGGCTTCGTGGTCTAAAGCCCTTGACGCCCCGCCATGGATCAACTTCGAGTTGGTATAGTCTAATCACTCGGGTGGATCTTGACGCGTTCAATGGCGACATATCGATGAACGACATCGCGGCCGCTCTGCACGCGGAGGGTGCGTCAGAAGTCGACAGACCTGGGAGCACGTGCCCTCTCGATCTGCTTCCGCTCTTCCAGGACCCGGTGCAGGTTCACCCAGGCTTCAAGGGTACTGATTTGCTAGCTAACCGCAGCTTCAGGGAAGCTCACGCTTTTCACAATTCGATCTTTAAGCTACCCGTCTGGCATTGCCCGGAGGACGATGTGATTGTCGACCAGTACTTAGACGCGTTCGAGAAGGTTTGGTCCCACCTTGATCGACACGGCGGCATTCGATGAGCTCCGCAAGCCTGACGAATGGCGGTGCTGAGCGGGTTGTGGTGGGCGCTGCCATTGTGCGCCATGAACAAGTCTTGCTGCTCCGACGGAGTGCTGATGACTTCATGGGTGGATTGTGGGAACTCCCAAGCGGGAGAGTCGAGGAGGGGGAGGACATTAACGAAGCGCTCAAGCGCGAGGTGCTGGAGGAGACCGGGCTTCCGGTACTTGTTATTGGCCCGGAGCTCACCCAATTTGGATATCGATCTCGCTCTGGTCGGCAAACCATCCAACGAACCTTTGTCGTTCTGTGCGGTGATGGACGCCCCATGCTGTCGGAGCACGATGCCTATGGCTGGTTCGGTACAGCGGAGCTATCAAGCGCGGCTTGTAGCGATGAGAGTCGGCGGATCGCATCGGAGGCTTTGCGTCGCACCGCTAATGACCTTAGTCGTTAATGCGCTGGCCGTAGGCTCCCAGGGCTATCGAGTATCTCGGGCTGATGTGCCAGATGAACACCTTGGAGCCTCGTACCAATTGACGATCCAGGTCGGTCTGGAGCGGACCAGCCCACCGTACTGAGCAGTGGGTTCCCCGCTTGATCCATTTGGTACTCAGGTGGGCGGACCAGCGCTCCGCAGGTTGAGCCGCGAGCTATAGGTCGAGGTGAAGTGCATGTGGAAACGAAGGTGGCGGACCAATCAGGGCTGGAGTTTCAAGCTGCTGACAGACCAGCTACATACAACCGAGGGACCGGCTTCGGGCCCCCTCGTGCAAGCCAAGGGCCTGTGCGCGAAGACCGGCGGATTCAAGGGGTCCGCGCACCAGACCTCAGTGAGCAGCAGGTTGAAGCTGCCATGAGGAGGTGCGATGAGGGACCGACGAGGGTTCACCGGAGCAGAGCGAGCAGAGATCTGGGATCGGATCAGAGCCGGCGAATCGATCCCGTCGATCGCCGCGTCGTTCGATCGTTTCCCGAGCTCTATTCGGGCCGTGATCGGGCCGACCGGCGGTGTTCGACCCCCTGAGCGGCGGCGGTCGGATCGACATCTGAGCCTCCCCGAACGTGAGGAGATCTCCCGGGGCCTTGCCGCCAAAGAGTCCATGCGGACAATTGCCGCTCGCCTGGCCCGGGACCCATCGACCATCTCGCGTGAGGTGAAGCGCAACGGGGGCCCTCACCACTACCGGGCGGCAACAGCCGACCGACGAGCCGACCACCGGGCCCGGCGGCCCAAGCAAGGCAAGCTCGCCCGTTGCCGAAAGCTCCGCCGCCTGGTCGAGGCCAAGCTCGAACGGTGCTGGTCACCCCAACAAATCTCCCGGTGGTTGGCTGTGCACTACGCCCAGGACCCGGAGATGCAGGTGTCCCACGAGACCATCTATCTGTCGCTCTATGTCCAGGGCCGAGGCGCCCTGCGAAAGGAGCTCCACCAGGCCCTTCGCACCGGGAGGGCCACCCGGCGGCCCAAGCGCCAGCTGCCGACCGGCAAGGGGATGATCCCCAACATGGTGATGATCTCGGAGCGCCCAGCCGAGGTGGAGGACAGGGCGGTGCCCGGCCACTGGGAGGGCGACCTCATCATGGGCAGCCGCAAGACCTCGATCGGCACCTTGGTCGAGCGCTCGACCCGCTTCGTGATGCTCATGAAGCTCGAGAAGCCAACCGCCGAGCAGGTCCGCACGGCCATGGCCCGCAAGATCCGCTCGCTCCCCACCGAGCTCAAGCGCAGCATCACCTGGGACCGGGGGAAGGAGATGGCCGACCACGTGCGGTTCACCGTCGCAACCGGAGTGCGTATTCCGGTGAATCCGATCACCTCGTCCGACGATTCCGATCGCGTTGGGTCGGAGGCCGCGTAGCGGCCGACGCCAGGAACTGGCTATCCCCTGAGGTTCACCTCCTCAGCAGTCTCGGGGCGGCAGTCTTCCATGCCGACGGTGAGGGCGCTCGTGGCACTGAGGTGTGCATTCTCCCTTGATGAACTCCTGAGGTGTTGGTCCACCCCTCCTGTTTCAAGGGCTTGGAGGGCCGCACAGCGGGAGGTTGCGCGCCTCGGCTCTGGCGAGCGGATCATTTGGCCTCGGATGCAGGCGCTCGACGAGAGGAACGGCCCGTCGTGCTCTTTGTCTGCGCGTTGGTCGGCGGCGGGCGCCTGAGCGACTCGCCGTGCAATTCGATGCGGTGCTCCTTCTCCAAGAGACGGTCCAAGATGGCATCCGCGATGGTGGCGTCGCCGAGTGCCTCGTGCCACATCGACACTGGGAGCTGAGAGGTGACGATGGTGGAGCGCAGACCGCTGCGGTCCTCGATCACCTCGAGGAGGTCGGCGGACTGGTCGGGGGCAAGCGGCCTGAGCAGGAAGTCGTCGATTGCGAGCACGCCGACCCGTGCCCAGCTTGCCATGAGACGTGCCAGCCGGCCGTCGGCCCTGGCGATGGCGATCTCGTCGAACAGCCGCGGGGCGCGCACGTAGAGGGCGGTGTGGCCACGGCGGATGGCGGCGTGGGCGAAGGCGCAAGCGAGGAAGGTCTTTCCGACACCGGTCGGCCCGATGACGAGCACCGCTTGGTTGTGTTCGACGAAGTGGGCATCGGCCAAGGAGAGCACCTGGGAGCGGTCGAGTCCCCGGGGGCGGCGGAAGTCGACGTCCTCGATCGTGGCCGGGACTTTGAGCTTGGCCGCTTTGAGATGCCGGGCCATGCGGCGGTTCTCTCGTGCGAGCAGCTCGCGGTCGACGAGGAGTCCCAGGCGCTCCTCGAAGCCGAGGCTCTCATAGTCGGGATGGCCTCGCTGTTCGACGAGCCCCTCGGCCATGGCGGTCATGTTCAGGGCTAGCAAGCCCTCGGTGGTCGGGTGCACGAGCACTTTGGCTCCTTTCATCGGTAGTACTGACTGCCGCGGACGTTGCGGTGGTGCGGGTGGGCACTGGAGGGCCGGGTATCGGGCAGCGGCTGGCTGTCGAGGTTGTGGGCGAGGATCGACTCCACCGAGCGGTAGGAGAACGAGGACATGACGAGGGCGCGTGCACAGGCGGCCTCGGTGCGCCCGGCGCCGTAACGCTCGGCTAGGCGGATGATCCCGAGCGCCGAGCGGTAGCCCTGCTCGGGATGGGGACGGCGCTCCAAGATGCCCGCCACCAGGGCGGCGGCCGCCGGCCCGGTCTTGTTCGCCCAGGCCACGATGCGCGACGGGGTCCACTGGGCGTGGCGGCGGTGGCTCTCGGGCATGTGGGCGGGGTCGGTCGTGTGCTTGAAAGGCACGTAGCTGCGCAGGTGGCTCGCCACCCGGCGGTTCTGAAAGAACACCTCGATCGTCGACACGCTGGCACGCACCCACACCGCTTCACCGGCGAGCTGATAGGGCACCGAGTAGTAGTGGCGGGCGAACTCGAGGTGGTAGTCGATGTTGACCCTCGCCTGCTTCCAGGAGGCGAACTGGTAGCGGTCGGGCGGGAGCGGGCGGAGCGCGGGGCGCTCCAGAGTCTCGAACAGTTGCCGGCGCGACCCGGGCATCTTCTTGAAGGGCTTGGCGTTCAAGGCCTCCAGGCACTCGGCGATGGCCAGGTTGGCCTCGGCGAGCGAATAGAAGCGGCGCTTTCTCAGCACGGCGATGATCCAACGTTCGGCGAGGAGCACGCCCGCTTCGACCTTGGCCTTGTCCCGGGGCTTTCTCGGTCGGGTGGGGACGACGGCCATGGAGTAATGGGCTGCCATCTCCTGGTAGGTGACGTTGACGTCGGGCTCGTAGCGGTGCGCCTTTCTGACCGCGGCGGCGAGGTTGTCGCACACCCACAGCTCGCTGGCACCTCCGAAGTACTCCAGGGCGTGGACGTGGCCGGTGATCCAGCAGACGAGCTCCTGGGAGCGGAAGGCCTCGGCGTAGGTGTAGTTGGAGGCACCGAGAACGGCGACGTAGAGCTGGGCGGGAAAGGCGACCGTTTGCGTCCGGCGGTCGTGGATCGGGATGGTCATCCCGGCGAAGTCGACGAAGGTCTTCTCACCGGCCCGGTGGTGCTGGCGCATGGTGACGTCGACCTTCTTGCGCCAGGCGTTGTAGAGGTTGCAGAACTGGCTGTAGCCGAGCCCATCGGGGTGCTCGTCGCGGTACTCGATCCACAGCAGCTCGAGCGTCACCGCCTTGCGCAACTCGGTATGGACGTCGCTCCACTCCGGAAGCGGCCTCGGCACCGACGACGGCGGCGTCGGCGGGAACAGGGTCCGCTCAAGGGTGGTGTCGTCCATCTCCTCGGGCAGCGGCCAGCCGATGCCTGCCCGCTTGGCCCGGGCGACGTGGTCGTTCACGGTAGTGAGCGGGATGCCGAGCGACGCGCTGGCCTGGCGGCGGCTCAGCTGCTCGCCGAGCACGAGGCGAAGGACGTCTCTGATCTTGCGCATGGCGATACGGGGTCTGGACACCCGGCCTCCTCCTCGAACATCTGTTTGTTCGAGGAGGAGGGTGGCGGGTCCGGCTACCTCACGCCAGCGCTACGCGACCTCCGCTCCAGGGTGATCGAAATCGATCGGAATGGGCGATCGGAATCAGTCGGAATGGGTGATCGGAATCGATCGGAATCCGCAGTGTCCACCACTGAGATGGCTCACGGCCGACTTCTGGAACGCTGGGCAGGCGGTCGTAAGCTGCTCGTCACTTACTCCAGATCCCGGATAGCCGGTTCAAGTCCCTTGTGATTGGGCAGCGTCCTTCCGCGAAGTCGCTCGAAGAGCGCTTGGCATAGCGGTACGCGCAGAAGCGCCCCTGTGCGAACCTGTTTCGCGGTCTTCTGATCTACGGCGTGACTCCCCGAGGTGCGTAACGCTCGCGGTATGCCTCAAGGTCGTGATGAGGTCAACGATGCGCGTCGCCGACACCTTCAACCCGAAGCCGCCGCTTCAAGGCTTTTGATCCAAAGAGGCCGCGAGCTGACCGCAGTCGGAGAGACCACCGTCATTGGGGTGACTCTGAACCACATTGGCGACCCCACAGCCTCTTCGAGGCTGAAATAGGGAACCTCGATCGTCGAGCAGACCCTGACCGCCCTTCCTGAGCCTCTTTCGCTATTGACAATGAGCCTCTTTCGCTATTGACAATGAGCCTCTTTCGCTATTGACAACGTAACCGAGTCGTGGTATAGGAGCGTCGACCAGATGGTCGAAAAGTCCTGGAGCTGACGCTCGTGGGGGGCGACGGGAGCGAGGTGATGACCAGGCTGCAGGTCTTCCCGTCGAGCCCCGAAACGAGACGCTTCTCAGCAAGATCTCGGGCTTGCGGCGGAGCTCCATCCCCTTGGTGGCCTTCGAAAGTCCGGAGGCATACGACAGGCTCGAGCCTGGTTCCGCCGGGGCCGTGCTCGTGCTGGACATGACGATGACCGACCAGGCTCGCACCCAGGTGTTCTGGCCCCAGGTTGCGCTCACCTGTAAGGCCGCGTCGCGGGCGAAGAGCCTCATCCGGCTGATCGCGTTCTTCGACCGCCGCGCGATCGGGGCGCTCGGGTTCTGGTGGACGGTGGAAGACGTCGCGGGAGTTCTCCTGCGGCAGCACGCACATGGCTGCGATCGCCGAGATGCACGAGCAGAACTTCGAGTACAGGCAATTCGCCGACCTGTACCGGCCCGTCGAATGGAGGTGCGCCACGCGTCACGCGAGCGGTTCGGCGGAGGTGGTCATGTCGCAGGATCTACCCCACGTGCGGGAACGGGAATGCGCTGGCCGACGGAACAGGGACGAGTACTGACGATGCACGATCGGCAACGGACCACAACGTGCGAAAGGGGGTAGGCGGTGGAGCAACACACTCCTGATCCTTCCAACATCCTGCAGGTCGGCGGCGGGTTCTTGGCGTCCAAGACCCTGCTCTCGGCCGTCGAGCTCGGCCTGTTCAGCCTGCTCGGCCGTGGCCCGGCGACCGGGGAGGAGGTCCGCCAGGCGCTCGGCCTGGCCCCACGGGCGGTCCCGGACTTCCTCGACGCGCTCGTCGCGCTCGGCTTCCTCGATCGTGAAGGCAGCGGAGAGTCCGCGCGCTACTCCAATACCCCGGAGACCTCGGCGTTCCTGGACAAGGCAAGCCCGTTGTATCTCGGCGGCTGGCACGAGTTCCTGAACGCCCGGCTGTACCGGTTCTGGGCCGACCTCACCGAGGCCTTGCGGACCGGTCTGCCCCAGAGCGAGATCAAGCACACCGGGAGGTCGTTCTTCACCGAGCTCTACGAGGATCCTGAGCGCCTCGAACAGTTCATGGCGGCGATGGATGCCATCAACAAGCCCAACTTCTACGCCTTTGCGGAACGCTTCGACTTCTCCCGTTACCACACCCTCTGCGACGTGGGGGGCGCGAGCGGAGCCCTCAGTCTCGCCGTCGCGGCCCGCCACTCGCACATGCGCTGTGTGACCTTCGACCTTCCCGCGGTGGAACCCATTGCCCGGAAGACCATTGAAGCTTCCGGGCTCGACGACCGCGTGAGTGCCGTGTCCGGCGACTTCTTCGCCGATCCTCTGCCCAAGGCGGACGTCATGACGATGAGCCTGATCCTTCATGACTGGAACCTCGAACGCAAACGGCAGCTGATCCGAGCCGCCTACGAGGCGCTGCCGCCCGGGGGGGCGTTCGTGGCCATCGAGTACCTCATCGACGACGACCGGCGGGAGAACGCCTTCGGCCTGCTCATGTCCCTGAACATGCTCATCGAGTTCGGCGACGGATTCGATTACACCGTCGCGGACTTCGGGCGATGGTGCAAGGAGATCGGCTTCACCGAGACCACGACCATCCCCCTTGGGGGACCTGCCAGCGCGGCGGTGGCCTACAAGTGACCCGGCAAGGCACAACGAAACAGGGTCCCGTACGCAAAGAGGGAGTCGCGTAGGCCAAGAGGAAGGGAAGGAGAGTCCAGTGGCGCGAACGGTCGGATCCTCGACGCTCGATCCCGCCCAGGTAAAGCGCCTCGCCGAGGTGCACCGCGGCGAGCTCATCACCCCCGGCGATGCCGGCTACGACGAGGCCCGGAACCTCTACAACGCCATGATCGACCGCCGCCCGGGGCTGATCGCCCGCTGCGCCGGCGCGGCCGACGTGATCGCGGTGGTCGGCTTCGCTCGGGAGCAGGGCTGGGACCTTGCCGTGCGGGGCGGAGGGCACAACCTCCCGGGGACCTCCGTGTGCGACGGCGGCGTCGTCATCGACTGCTCGGCACTCAGGTCAATTCGGGTCGATCCCGAGGCCCGGAGCGCCCGAGCCGAGCCGGGACTCCGGTGGCTCGACTTTGATGCCGAAACCCAGGCCTTCGGCCTCGCCACCACCGGAGGGACCTTCTCCGACACCGGCATCTCCGGGCTCACTCTGGGCGGCGGCATGGGCTGGCTGGGAGGGCACTACGGGCTCGCCAGCGACAACCTGGTCGCAGCCGACGTGGTCAGCGCCGACGGCCGGCTGCTCCGCGCCAGCGCGGACGAGCACCCGGACCTCTTCTGGGCGCTGCGCGGCGGGGGCGGCAACTTCGGCGTGGTCACCTCCTTCGAGTATCGGCTCCACCCTGTCGGGCCGGTGCTGGGCGGCCTAGTCGCCCACCCCTTTGAGCGAGCCCGCGAGGTCCTGCGCTTCTACCAGGAGTTCAGCTCGGCAATGCCCGACGAGCTCTCGACCGCGTGCTCCTTCCTCACCCACCCGGAGGCGGGGCCCGCGGTGGGGATGGCCGCGGTGTGGAGCGGGCCGGTCGACCAGGGCGAGAAGGTGCTAAAGCCCCTCCACGACTTCGGCCCCCCCGTCGAGGACACCATCGCCGTGGTCCCCTACCGGGCCGTGCAGACCATGCTCGACCCCCTGTGCCCACCCGGTCTGCGCTACTACGCGAAAGGGCTCTACGTCGACGACCTCACCGACGTGCTCATCGACGCCACGATCGAGCACTTCGCCCGCGTCACCTCACCCCGGTCCCTCGTCATCATCCAGTACAAGGGCGGCCAGATGGGCCGCGGTCCCGCGGACCGGACCGCCTTCGGCCATCGCGACGCGCGCCACCTCTTCGTCGCATGGTCGGCGTGGGAGGACCCCCGTGAGGACGACCGTCACGTCGCGTGGGCGAGGGGCCTGGCCGAGGCGGTCGAGCCCGTCGGCGCGGGCGGCGAGTACGTGAACGACCTCGGCTTGGAGACTGAGGAGGGACACGCTCGGATCCGGGCCGGCTTCGGCGCCAACTACGACCGCCTCGCGAAGCTCAAGGCCAAGTACGACCCGGACAACCTCTTCCACCATAACCAGAACATTCGGCCCGAGCCCTGACCCCTGGGCTCGCCCACGACGTCCGAGCCTGCTTGGGGACCCAGACACCTCGTCGATTGCCCGCACGCCACGGGCTCGTCCGCCGGGCCCGGGTGCGCCCGCGTCAGCCCCTCGGACACGCCTCCGGCGGCAGGCGGAACACCGGCCCCGCGGCTAGCGCGGCAGCCCCTCGAAGACCTCTGCGAAGGGACCGAAGTCAGGCGCGTGGACGCGCTCCGCGGGTCCCGATCGCGAGTCGGCAGCGGCGGACCTGGGGGCCCAGTAGGCCTGGTAGATCCCCCCGCCGTGGCTGTCGCTGGCCGCGCGGAGGGCGGCAAGGCCCGCTTGGGCCAGGAGGCCCTTTAGCTCCTCGGTCGTGAAGGCGGCTCGCTCGGCCCTAATGCTCACCTCGAGCAGCGGGCCAGTCAGGCCGATCGTGCGGAGGAGCTGCGGAAATGCCTCGGGGTCCTCCTGGCGGACGAAGTCGAAGACCCACAGCGCGCAACCAGTCGCTTCTCGGAGAGCGGCCATCGCCCGGAACAACGCGAGCGCCTGCCCGTCGGTCAGGTGCTCAAGGGTCCACATGGTCTCGAGCACGTCGAGCTGGCGGCCGGCGAGGAGCCGGTCGCACTCGACCATGTTGCCCTCGAGGAGCTCGATGCGATCCTCGAGGTGCTTCTCGGCCAGCAGGCCGAGGGCGAGGCGGAGCTGGATCCCGGACAGCTCGACGCCGCAGAGCCGCAGGTCGGGTCGCATCCCGGCGAGCGTGACGAGCATCCGGGCGGGCCCGGACCCGAGGTCGACCACGGCCCCGCCCGCTGGGGCAAGGCAGGAGATCGCGGCGGCGTTCAACTGGTAAATGCCGGCATTGACGGTCCCGGGTTCTCCGTGGGCATAAAACTGCTCCACCTCCTCGGGGTTGTCCCAGACCATCTCCAGGGGGACACGGGGTGCGGCCACTGGCAAGGCTCCTCTCAGGCTCAGCAAGTTCGGCGGTCAGGGCACGAAAGAGCTCAGGCAACTAGAAGAGAACCGAGGGCAGCCAGGCACCCGAAGGCTCTTGGTACAAACCGAGCGACATGAGGTTCATCATCTGGACCACCCGCAGGCCCGCATCCAGGCAGAAGCGGAGCAGCTGAGCGTTGCGCATCGGGACCAGGATGCCGGGCCCCCCGAATCCGCTCACGGCGCAGATAAGGGCCTCGATGTCGGTGGTCGTGTCGCCGACACTGTGGCCGAAGAAGGCGAGCGCGGTGGAATAGCCGGTGACGCGCCCCTCGTGCTCGACCACGAGCGCGCTGCCCTGGGCGATGGCGTCGGCCAGCTCGCCGGCACGGTCGTGGCCGTGCACCGCGGTGCAGACGCGGTTACAGGCGTTGGCGTCGGACGGCGTCGCCTGGCGCACGGTGTAGCCGGGGATGCCCCGGGCAGGGGGTGGGCCTTGCAAGCACGCAAGGGGCTCCCGGACCGAAAAGCCCAACTTCGCGTACAACGACAGGGAACGGTTATGGTACGCCGCCTGTACGAGACGGACCCCAGGCACCCGACGTTGCGCGGCCCGCTCCATCACCGCCTCCATGAGCTGGCGGCCGATCGAGGCGTTCTGGAAATCAGGGGCAACGGTGATCGGGCCGACCCCTGCGATCGTTGAGCGCTCGTCGAGGAAGTTCGACCCCACGACCGTGCCCTCGACCTCCGCCACCACTGAATAGAAGCCCGGGTGGCCGAGCATCATCGAGAGGAGCTCGACTGCCACCTCGGGCGCGGGGAAGTCGGGCGGGAAGGCGTGCTCCGTGGAAATGGAGGTGAAGGCCTCATAGCAGATCCGCCCGCAGACCGGGGCGTCGGCAGGGCTACCTGGGCGAAGTTTCGCGAGCACTTCTCCTCCTCCTCCTCCTCCTCCTCCTCCTCGCTCGATGCCGTCGTGTCCGAGGGACAGGCCTCGGGAAGGTCCGCGTCCTTGCCTCTACCGGAATCGTAGGAATCCGTACTGGCTGGGGCAACGGTGGCGAGGGCGCGACATACGCAGGTTTGCGTAGTCAGAGCTCTACGTCAGCCGAACCCTTGCTGGACCTTTCAGGGAGGGGCCTGCGAAGCCGGGCCCGAGCACCCGGTATCCGCTCAGGCGGTCGTGGAAGAAATCGCCGGTCCGACCGTGACCCGGATGGGCATGCCTGGGGAGGTGTGGTAGAGGCGGATGGATGTCGGCGGGGCCGTTGGTTCCGCGTACGCGCTCCATGTGTTGCCGGCGTCGGGATGAAGATGTCGTAGCCCCGGGTAGCCGTCGTTGGAGGGCGCGGCACTCGCCTCGCACCAGGCACCGGTCTGCTCGGAGGCTCGATGTCCGGGACCTGCAACGGCAAGGGGGTGGCCGGCGAGGGCGCGGGGAGCCGAGCACGGTCACCGACCAGACCGGATGGATCGCTATCCATCTGTGGTGGTGGCCACGTCGGCCCCCGTGCAGGTGCCTTAGTCGTAGCCCGGGGAGCGGTAGACGGTCCGGCGTCCTTGGCGGCGTCAAGCAGGTGGGCTTCGCTCGGCAGCAGGACGAGGTCGAAGTGGACCTCGCCATCGTCCTCGTGGCGGATGAACGCGACGGTGCCGCTGACGGTGAGGCAGGCGTCGCGGACCTCCAGCCGGTAGGGGTAGTAGACGTTGGCGAGCGGGTCACCAGGTCGGCAGGGTCCGATCGATGCTCCCGACGGGACCGGCGCGGCGGCCGAGCTCGGCGAGCTCAGGCAGGATGCCGGGACAGCGCTGGCGGTGCTCGTGCTGCCGAGCTGCAAGGGGGTGGCAGGGGTCGCCCGGGCCCGGAGGGGCGGGGGGACGCAGGCTGCCTGGTCGCACGGCCACCCAAGACGGCCCTGCCAGCGGCGCAGCCGGTCGCCGCGGCAGCGAGCACGTCCGCGCAGAGCAGCGCGAGCGCGGCCCGCGTGCGCGTGGACGACCCGCCTGGTCGGACAAAGTCACGCCACCAGGTTGGCTGAGCACCACGACAGCGGAGTTGAGCGTTGGATCGTCGAGAAACAACCGTTCAAGGTCGCGCTGTGCCTGCAGTAACGGTGAACGAGCAGGGAAGAACACGCTCTCGCCTTGGACTCCGACGCGCGTGAGCGCGGGGGCGAACAGCAACAGCAGCACCGCTGCCAAGGACCAGGCAACCGCCACGCACGCGGAGGCAGGCCTCGACATTGAGGGTGGCCTGGTACGGCGCCGTACCGGCGCAAAGGGCCGTCACAACCATACCGGCGATCGCTCGCCGGTTCGGGCCTGCGATCAGCCGGAGCGTTGGCGTACTGAGGTGTCATCACTGGGTCGGCGTCGGGGCGGCTTGGCCGACCGGCGTGCTCCGGAATCGGGCCGGAGGGCCGACAGAAACGTGCGCACGATCAACTCGCACATCTTCTCAACGTCAGTGGCCCCCCTGAGGAACAGGTGCCACAGCCCGACGACAATCACGACACCGAAGAGCGCGGTGGCCACTACCGAGGCGTCCGCGAGCACGCGGATGCTCCCACTAGCCCGGATCATTCACGAAACTGAGGGCGAGCTGGCCTTGTGACGACTTCCGGGGCTTCCGGAGGGACGGAACGGGCAATTCCCCGTGGGGTGGCTGGTGCCGGGCCCCTCGTTCGTCCCGTTGAGTGGATCCCGATCGAGTGACGTGGTCTTGTTCAGCCGCTTCTTGTCAGCAGCCAAAAGGGCCCGCGGCTAGGTGGTCACCGCGTCGTTGACGGTGGGCGATGTCCGCGCTTTCGTCGGCCGGCGAGGACCCTCGCCGGGCTCCAGGCCAAGCTGGACCGCTTCCGCAGCGACGACAACGCCGTGCGACCCCGCCGAGCTCTCGGTCGGCGCACTCCCGCCACGGCCTTCTCGGCTCGGACCAAGGCCAGTCCCCGCCGGGCAAGCATCACCATCTCCACTCACTACCGTGTCCGGCGTAACCGCCTCCACCGTGGCGGCAAGGTGACCTTGCGTTACCCGTCTCGACAGCATCTGGGCATCGGCCCCCGCTGGGCCGGCACTCGGGTGCTCCTGTTGGTCGCCGACTTGGACGTGCGCGCCCCGCTAGGATCCGAAGAGATTCCCTAACGCTTGTCAACAGCTTTTCTGGTCTGGTTGCGCGGACGCGATGAAGAAGCCTTGGGCAAACAGCTCGGTTCGTCGGTCGAGCTAACGAGTCAAGCGGCCACGATGGGTCGCAGCCGATTGAGCGCGTGAGCGACGGCGCACCTCCGCTGCGACTGCGTAGCTAGCTGCCAGCCGGGCTCCTTCGGCTCTGGTGACTGCACTGCCGTCCACATGCCGCATCTCGTAGATGGTGCCGGTGGTGAGCGTCGACCAGGTTCTGGCCACCAGTTTGCGGGCAACGGCGCAGTTGGCCTTGGTGTGGCAGTGGCCCCGCTCCACCATGAGGCGCTGATAGAACTCCGCGAGCTGTGGATCTCGGGTCCGGGCGACGTTGGCGGCCTGGTAGAAGGCCAGCCGAAGCACCGAGGGTCCCTCCTTGGTGATGGCCCGCGAGGGCGAGGCCGTCTGTCCACTGGACCAGTTCGATGGGTTGAGCCCGACGTAGGCCTGCGCTTGCTTGGCCGATTCGAACTGACGGGCGTCACCGAAAAACGCCCTGACAGTGGGTGCCGTGCGCGGGCCCATGCCGGGCACCGACAGAAGAAGCGGGTCATCCCGGTAGATCCGTTGCCAGAAGTGCTGGGCCTGCAGTCCGGCCCTCTCGACCCGCTCCTCTCCAGCCGTCAAATCGGCGATGAGCTCGGCCACCTCCCAACCGAGGGCCTCGAAGTCGAGCCGGCCGTCCCAGAACTCGCTCCAGCGCCGAGCTCCATCACGGATCGCCACCGCCCGTCGCTCGACGTCGGACACGCCACGGGTGTGCTCGGCCACGACTTCGATGATCGAAGACGTCCTGGCCCGGGCCAAGACGTCGATCCTCGGCCAGCGGCCCAACACGCCAATCGCCGTCGCACGGGACCCTGAGCAGGCATTCCATACATCTGGGAACGCCCAGCGTGCGAGGGAGATGACCCGACGCAGGCAACGGTTGGCCTCGACGAGCACCTTGCCTCGTCGCTGGACCGCCCGCCGAAGGGCCAGTTCGGGAGCGGTGGGAAGGCGGGCCGGGACGAGGTCGAAGAACTCGCCGGCCCTCGAGAGCACCCTGGCGTCGATGGGATCGGACTTGTTCTTTCCCGCCAGCGCCGAACGCAGCCTGGCTGAATGGCGGTTGCCCACGAGGGCCAACTCGACACCGGCCTTCTCGAGCGTGACCGCCAATGGCAGCCATGTCATGGACGTCGGCTCGGCGACCTCCATGGCGCCGGGCCACGGGCTGAGCCGCTTGGCCAGCGCATCGAGCCCGGCCAGCGTCGGGCCGCTGCTGAAGTCGTCCACCACCTCGCCGGCCCGACCGGCCTGGGGACGGCGAACCACGATGTGATGGTTGGCCACTACCGCGGCGTCGATCCCAATCGCCACTGCGGCACTACCCTCGTGTGGAGCCACTCGAGGGTCCTCCTTTCTGTTCGGGGTCCACCGGCTCCTCTGACCGGAGCTCGCCGGCGTTCCTCTTCGTTGATGGGAGGGCCCACGAGTGCGCTCATCGCACCGCAGTCCAGCGCCCCCGCGCCGCTCGCCAAGAAGAGGCGACCACCCCCACGTGGTCACCCGTGCTTGTGGGTCATCCGATGCTCTGGCCGCGTCGAACAAGCTCCCGCCCGCCGAACGTGGCCCATCAATTCCCTCAACCGAGTCCGCCCGGGAACAGAACCTCGGCGACGATCTCTTTCACGAGCCCGGAGCCCAGCCGAATTGCGTCACCGCCGAGATTCCTCCCGAGACCACCGTAGGTGGTTCACCACTCCGGAAGTGGACTCCTCAGTGATACAAGCCACAAAGCGCGCTCGGAGGGATTCGAACCCCCAACCTTCTGATCCGTAGTCAGATGCTCTATCCGTTGAGCTACGAGCGCCCGGAACCTGCCGGTTCCCGGCTCCTCACGCTACCGTCACCACCAGCGGCCCTGGAACCGGAACGGCCGGCCTTGACACCCTCCCGGCCCTCGCTCTACGTTCGGACAACGCATGAATGTGCGTGGAGCGGACCTCGAGGGGAGCGGTGGCTGAGATCCAGAGCCTCGCTGATGCCGTCGCGGCGACGGTGCACGACGGGGACTGCGTCGCCATCGAGGGGTTCACCCATCTGATCCCGGTCGCGGCCGGCCAGGAGATCATCCGCCAGGGCCGCAAGGACCTGACCTTGGTCCGGCTGACCCCCGACATCGTCTTCGACCAGATGATCGGCACCGGCTGCGCCCGCAAGCTGATCTTCGGGTGGGGCGGCAACCCGGGGGTGGGCTCGCTGCACCGTTTCCGAGACGCCGTCGAGAACGGGTGGCCAAGCCCCTTGGAGCTGGAGGAGCACAGCCACGCCGGCCTCACCAACCGATTCGTCGCCGCTGCCGCCGGGCTTCCCTTCGCCGTGCTGCGGGGCTATTTCGGGACCGGCCTCATGGGACGGCACGACTCGGTCAAGACCGTCGCCTGCCCGTTCACCGGTGAGACCCTGGCTGCGGTGCCGGCCCTCCACCCGGACGTCACCATCCTCCACGCCCAGCAGGCTGATCGGTCGGGCAACGTCCTCATGTGGGGCATCACCGGCATCAACAAGGAGGCCGCCCTGGCGGCGTCCCGGGTCCTGGTGACCGTCGAGGAGGTGGTCGACCGGCTGGCGGCGGTCCCCGGAGGCGTGGTCCTGCCGTCCTGGGTGATCGACTCGGTGGCCGAGGTCCCCGGAGGGACCTACCCCTCCTACACCGCCGGGTACTCCGAGCGGGACAACGACGCCTACGTCCGCTGGGACGCGATCAGCCGCGACCGGGACACCTTCCGCAGCTGGATCGACCAGCACGTCATGCACGCGACCGCGGCGGTGCACTGGTGACCAGCCTCTCGACCACCGGGTCGGACACCTCCGCACGGACTTTTGACCGGGACGACATGATGATCGTCGCCGCCTCCCGGGCCTTGGTGGGGCGCCGGGTGTGTTTCGTCGGCATCGGCCTGCCTTCGACCGCCGCCAACCTGGCCCGGGCCACCTATGCCCCCGACCTGGTCCTCATCTACGAATCGGGCACCGTCGGGGCCAAACCGTCACGACTCCCGCTGTCGATCGGCGACGGGGAGCTGGCCGCCACCGCCGACACCGTCGTGTCGGTGCCCGAGATCTTCAACTACTGGCTCCAAGGGGGCCGGATCGAGGTGGGCTTCCTCGGTGCCGCCCAGATGGATCGGTTCGCAAACCTCAACTCCACCGTCATCGGGGACTACGACCACCCGACGGTGCGGCTGCCCGGCGCCGGTGGCGCCCCGGAGATCGCGGCCTCCTGCCAAGAGGTGATCGTCCTCATCCGCCAGAGCCCGCGGACCTTCGTGGAGCGCCTCGACTTTCGGACCACCGTCGGCTTCGGCGACGGCCCCGGAGACCGGGAGCGGCTGGGGCTGCGCGGCTCGGGGCCCACGCTGGTGATCACCGACCTCGGGGTGCTGCGCCCCGACCCGGTCACCTGCGAGCTCACGCTCAGCGCCCTGCACCCCGGCGTGGAGCTGGACGAGGCCAGGGCAGCCACCCCCTGGGAGCTGGCGGTCGCCCCCGACCTCGCCCGCACCGACCCACCGAGTGAGGTCGAGCTCCGGGCGCTGCGCGCCCTGCTCGCGACCAGAGGAGGGAGCTCGTGACCGCGAACCCCCAGTCCGTGCGGCCCGACCCCCCCTACGACTTCCCCGACTACCGCTCGAGCGAGCTGCGCCATCCCCGCCGGCCACTGCTCACCCTCCCCGACGGCCCGACCGAGCGCCATGGACCGCTGTTCGGGTCCTCCCGGGTCCGACCGGAGGACGCCGACCTCACCACCCAGCACGCCGGGGAGCCGCTCGGGGAGCGGATCATCGTCACCGGCCGGCTCCTCGACGGCTCCGGCCGGCCTATCGCCGGCCAGCTGGTCGAGGTGTGGCAGGCCAACGCCGCCGGTCGCTACGACCACCCCAGCGACCAGCACCCGGCCCCCCTCGACCCCAACTTCACCGGCGCCGGGCGGTGCATCACCGGCGACGACGGCACCTACCGGTTCGTCACCATCAAGCCCGGCGCCTACCCGTGGAAGAACCACCGCAACGCGTGGCGGCCGGCGCACATCCACTTCTCGGTGTTCGGCCGGGCCTTCACCGAACGGCTGGTGACCCAGATGTACTTCCCCGGCGACCCCCTGTTTGCCCACGACCCGATCTTCAACTCGGTCAGCGAGCCTGCCCGGGAGCGCCTCATCTGTCGGTTCGACCCAGACACCACCGTCGAGGAGTGGGCGCTCGGCTACCGCTTCGACGTGGTGGTGGGCGGTCACCTGGCCACCCCGCCCGACCCGGCGACCCCGGCCTGAGCACGATGGCCGACGTCCTGCCCACCCCCTCCCAGACCGTCGGGCCGTTCTTCGCCATCGGCTTGCGCTGGCTGCACAGCCCAGAACTGGTGCCGGCCGACCACGACCTGGCAGTTCGGATCGAAGGCCAGGTGCTCGACGGCCACGGCGAGCCGGTCCCCGACGCCGTGGTCGAGATCTTTCAGGCCGACGCCCAGGGCCGGTTCCCCCCCGACACCGAGGACGGCTGGAGCGGGTTCGGGCGCTGCGGGACCGACGAGCACGGCCGGTTCCACTTCGTCACGGTCAAACCGGGCCGGCTCGGCGACGGCTCGGCCCCCCACCTCGACGTCTCGGTCTTCGCCCGGGGCCTCCTGCAGCGGCTGGTCACCCGGTGCTACTTCGGCGACGAGGAGGCGGCCAACGCCGCCGACCCGCTCTTGGCCCAGCTGGACGGTCCGGCTGCGGCCAGCTTGGTCGCGCCGTTGCGTGATGGCGCCTACCGTTTCGACGTGCGCCTCCAGGGCGAGCAGGAGACCGCCTTCTTTGCCTGGTGACCCCGAGCGCGACGGGAGCCTGTTCGGCTCCCTGCTGACCACCGACGCCCTGGCCGCCGCGACCTCCGACCGCGCGTGGGTGCAGGCGATGCTCGACGCCGAGGTCGCCCTGGCAACGGCGGAGGAGACCCTGGGCCTGGTGCCCGAAGGCACCGCCCGGGACCTGGCCCAGGCGGCCGACGCCAGCCGGTTCTCCCCCGCCGAGCTGGGCCGGGCCGGCCGGGCCAGCGCCAACCCGGTCGTCCCGCTGGTGGCTGCCCTGCGGCGAGCGGTCGGCCCGGGGACCTCGGACTGGGTCCACCACGGTGCGACCAGCCAGGACATCCTGGACACCGCGGCCATGCTGGTCGCCCGCCGGGCGGCCGCCCTCATCGACCGGGATCTCGGGTCGCTGTGCGCCGGCTGCGCCGCCCTGGCCGAGCGGCACCGCTCGACCCTCATGGCCGGCCGGACCCTCCTGCAGCACGCCCTGCCGACCACCTTCGGCCTGAAGGCAGCCGGCTGGCTGGTGGCCGCGTCACGGGCCCGGGCCGGGCTCGCGGACCGCTGCGCCCGGCTGCCGGTCCAGCTGGGCGGGGCGGCCGGGACGTTGGCCGCGCTGGGAGCTGAGGGACTGGCGGTGGCCGAGGCGATGGCAGCCGAGCTCGGCCTGGCGGTCCCCCCGGTGCCCTGGCACACCGACCGCACGGTGGTGGTGGAGCTGGGCTCGGCCCTGGGCCTGGTGGCCGGGGTCGGGGCCAAGGTGGCCCTGGACGTCGCCCTGCTGATGCAGACCGAGGTCGCCGAGGCGGCCGAGCCGGCCGAGCCCGGCCGGGGGGGATCGTCGACCCTCCCCCACAAGCGCAACCCGGCCGGGGCGGCCCGGGTGCTGGCCGCCCACCGCCAGGCCGCCGCCGCGGTCTCGGTCCTCTTCGGGGCCATGGCCAACGAGCACGAGCGAGCGGTGGGGGGCTGGCAGGCCGAGTGGGAGACCCTCACCTCCCTGCTCCGGCTGGCCGGCGGGATCGCGGCAGTGGCCGCCGAGACGGTGGCCGGCCTCGAGGTCAACCCCGAGGCCATGGCGGCCAATCTGGCCCGCACCGGCGGGGTCCTGTTGTCCGAGCGGGTGGTGGGCGCCCTCACCGGCCCGCTGGGGCGGGAGCGGGCCACCGCCGCGGTCCAGGCCGCAGCCGCCCGGGCCGCCTCGAGCGGCTCCTTCGCCCACGAACTGGCCGCCGACCCGCTGGTCGCAGGCGAGCTCGGCTTGGACGAGCTGGCAGCGCTGCTCGACCCCGGCGGCTACCTCGGCGCCACCGACGCCCTCATCGACCGGGCACTGGCCGCCGGAGGCTGAGGTGCCGGCCGTCGAGCACCGCGGGGCGACCATCGCCTACCAAGTCCACGGGCCCGAGCGGGCCCCGGCCCTGCTCCTGGCCAACTCCCTCGGGACCACCGTCGCGATGTGGGACGACGTGGTGCCGGCGCTGGCCCAGCGGTTCCGGGTCATCCGCTACGACCACCGGGGCCACGGGGGCTCGAGCGCCACCCCCGGCCCCTACGACCTCGGGCTGCTGGCCGGCGATGCCCTGGCGGTGCTCGACGATGCGGGAGTGGACCGGGCGTCGGTCTGTGGGCTGTCGATCGGCGGGTCGGTCGCCGCCTGGCTGGCCGTCCACCACCCGCAGCGGGTGGAGTCGCTGGTGGTGTGCTGCGCCGCCAGCCGGTTCGCGACCCCGCAGAGCTGGGTGGAGCGGGCGGCACTGGTGCGCCGCGAGGGCCCGCTCGCCCTGCTCGACACCCTCATGGACCGGTGGTTCACCCAGGGATTCGCCGGCCGGGCGGCCGCCCGCCGCCGGGTGGAGGCCATGCTGGCCACCGTCGACCCCGAGGGCTACGCCGGGTGCTGCGAGGCCCTGGCCGAGCTCGACCTCTCGGCCGACCTCCCCCGGATCACCGCTCCCACCTTGGTGGTGGGGGGCGCGGCGGACCCGGCGGTGCCGCCGGCGGCCGCCCTCGAGCTGGCCGGGGCCATCCCCGGCTCGAGCCTGGTGGTGCTGGCCGACGCCGCCCACCTGCCGGCGATCGAGCAGCCGGCCCGGCTCACCGAGGCCGTGGTGGCCCACCTGTGCGGGCCGGCAGCCGAACGCGGCGACCGGGTCCGGCGATGGGTCCTGGGCGACGACCACGTCGACCGCTCGGCCGCCTCGACCGACCCCACCACTGCCGGGTTCGTGGACCTGGTCACCCGGATGGCCTGGGGCGAGATCTGGACCCGGCCCGGGCTCGACCGGCGGACCCGCAGCTGCATCACCGTGGCCATGCTGGTCGCCCTGGGCCGCTTCGAGGAGCTGGAGCTGCACCTGCGGGGCGCACTGCGCAACGGGGTCGGTCGGGACGAGCTGGCCGAGGTGCTGCTCCACAGCGCTCTCTACTGCGGCTTCCCGGCGGCCAACCGGGCGGTGGCGGTGGCCCGAGGGGTGCTCGGGGGCGGCGATGGGTGAGCCCGATCTGGTGGCCAGCCACGGGCCCCACTCGGACTACGTCCGCTCCTTGGAGCGGGGGCTGGCGGTGCTGCGGGCCTTCGGCCCCGGCCGGGCTGGGCTCACCTTGAGCGAGGTGGCCCGCATCACCGGCCTCACCCGGGCGGCTGCCCGCCGGTTCCTCCTCACCCTGGTCGAGCTGGGCTACGTGACCACCGACGAACGCCGGTTCTCGCTCAGCCCCCGGGTGCTCGAGCTCGGCTACGGCTACCTGTCCGGTCTGGGGCTGACCGACGTGGCCACCCCCCACCTGGAGGAGCTGGTGGCGGCGTTGCGGGAGTCTTCCTCGATCGCGGTGCTCGACGGCGACGACATCGTCTACGTGGTCCGGGTGCCGACCACGCGGATCATGACGGTGACCATCACCTTGGGGACCCGCTTCCCCGCCTACTGCACCTCCATGGGCCGGGTGCTGCTGGCCGCCCTCAGCCCGGAGCGCTTCGACGACTACCTGGCCCGGGTGACCCTGGAGCCGCTCACCCCGCGCACGGTGACCGACAAGGCCCGGCTGGCGGCCATCGTGGCCGAGACCCGGGCCCGGGGCTACGCCCTGGTCGACCAGGAGCTGGAGGACGGGCTGCGCTCGGTGGCGGTGCCCATCGTCGACGGCCGGGGCACCACGGTGGCCGCCGCCAACGTCTCGGCCCACGCCAGCCGGGTCTCCTTGGAGGAGCTGCGAACCCGCTACCTGAGCTGTCTCAGGCTGGCGGCCGAGCGGATCAATGCCGACCTCAAGCGGGTGGCACAGGCCGGCGGGAGCCTGCGGGTGCGCTGATGGCAGCCGACTTCGAGACCCAGGTGGGCATCGTCGGTGCCGGGCCGGCCGGCCTGGTCCTGGCACACCTGCTGCGACTGGAGGGCATCGACGCGGTCGTGCTCGAGCAGCGCTCCCGAGCCTACGTGGAGAGCCGGGTCCGGGCCGGGGTGCTCGAGCAGGGTTCGACCGACCTGTTGATCGAGACCGGGGTGGGCGCGCGGCTCCAAGCCGAGGGCGCCGTCCACCACGGGGTCAACCTCCAGTTCGAGGGCGAGCGCCACCGGATCGACTTCGCCGAGCTGACCGGGCGCCACATCACCGTCTACGGCCAGCAGGAGGTGGTGAAGGACTTGATCGCGGCCGAGCTGGCCGACGGGGGCACCATCCTGTTCGAGGTCGCAGACGCCCTGCCCACCGCGCTGACCGGGGACCGGCCGGTGATCCGCTTCCGCCACCAGGGCCGGGACCGGGAGCTCGCCTGCGCGGTGGTGGCCGGCTGCGACGGCTTCCACGGGGTCTGCCGCAGCGTCATCCCGCCGGGGGTGCTGACCGAGTACGAGCGGGAGTACCCCTTCGGATGGCTGGGCATCCTGGCCACGGTCGCGCCGTCCACCGAGGAGCTCATCTACGCCTACCACCCCCGGGGCTTCGCCCTCCACAGCCTGCGCTCGCCCGAGCTCTCCCGCCTCTACGTCCAGGTCGACCCGCACGACGACATCGAGAACTGGCCCGACGAGCGCATCTGGTCCGAGCTGCAGCTGCGGCTGGCGGCGCCCGGCTGGACCCTGCAGGAGGGGCCGATCATCGAGAAGGGCATCACCGCCATGCGCAGCTACGTGTGCGAGCCGATGCAGTACGGCAACCTGTTCTTGGCCGGCGACGCCGCCCACATCGTCCCCCCGACCGGGGCCAAGGGGATGAACCTGGCCATCGCCGACGTGGCAGTGCTGGCCCGGGCCCTGGCCGACTGGTTCCACCGCTCCGACCGGCGGGGCCTCGAGACCTACTCGAGCCGGTGCTTGGAGCGGGTCTGGCGGGTCCAGGACTTCTCCACCACCATGACCGAGCTGCTGCACGTGCTGCCGGGCCACGACCCCTTCGCCCGCAAGCTCCAGCGGGCCAAGCAGCGCTACGTGGCCACCTCCGGGGCGATGCGCCAGAGCATCGCCGAGAACTACGTGGGGCTGCCGCTGTCCTGAGGGGGCGGGCCTAGGACGTGGTAGCCGACCGGGAACAGCTCGACCCTGAGCCGCCGGGCCAGGGTCCCCCACAGCCCCCGGGGGAACCAGATGGCCACCCCGACCGCCACCGCCCCCACGATGATCAGATACCACGCCCCATGCTGGGCCAGGTTCTGCTGGAGGGCGAAGTAGATGACCGTGCCCAGGATCGGACCCTCGATGGTTCCCATCCCGCCGATCAGGCTGACGAAGATGATCTCGGCCGACCACTGGACACTGAACGCCGAGGCCGGCTGCACCTGCAGCTGGCTCACCGCCAGCACCGCGCCGGCGGCGCCACACCCGATCGCCGCCACCACGAACACCGCCCCCCGGACCAAGCTGACCCGGGTCCCGGCCGCTCGGGCCGCATCCTCGTCGTCGCGCACCGCTGAGAGCACCAGACCCAGGCGGCTCCGCAGCAGCAGGTAGGTCGCGCCCAACGCCACCACCACGACCGCCAGCGCCGACCAGTAGGTGAGGTGGGCGAACTGGGTGGGCGACAGGCTGGTGAGGCCGGGCACCGGGTGGCCGGTCCCGCCGCCGATGGAGGTGATCGAGCTGATGACCAGCTGGGCGGTGCTGGCCACCACCCAGGTGGCGATGGCGAAGTAGCCGCCCCGGGTCCGCAGCACCAGCGCCGCCACCGGCACCGCCAGCACCCCGCACACCACCGCCGAGACGGGGATCACGGTGAACGGCTCCATGCCGTGGATCGCCGCCACCACCACCGCGTAGGCCCCCAGGCCGATGAACGCCTGCTGGCCGATGGAGATCAGCCCGGCGTAGCCGGCCAGCAGGTTCCACATGGTGGACACGGTGAGCAGGATGAAGACGTTGACCAACAGCGAGGTGTCGCCGCTCGAGACCAGCGCCGGCATGAACGCCAGCAGCACGAGCACCCCGGCCCCCAGGCCCAGCAGCCACGACGACCGGCGGGCCGAGCGGCGGATGCGGTAGCCGCCGGCCCCGAGGACCGGCAGCGGGGCCAGGGTGCCCGGGGCGCTCACGCCGCCTCCCGGACCGCGAACAGGCCCCGGGAGCGAACTGCCAGGACCGCCAGGAACACCACGTGGCCGGCCAGGATCTGATACGAGGGGTTGATCTGGGCCCCGATCTGCTGGGCCACCCCCAGCACCATCCCCCCGGCCAGGGTCCCCCACAGCGAGCCGATCCCCCCGATCACCACCGCCTCGAACGCGAACAGCAGGTTGGCGGTCCCGCTCGAGGGGGCGAACTCGGTGATCATCCCCGACGCCAGACCGGCCAGGGCCACCGTGGCCAGGGCGATGGCGGCCGCGATGCCAAAGACGTGGCGGTGGTCGATGCCGACCAACTCGGCCGCCTCCCGGTCGTCGGCCACCGCCCGGATCATCCGGCCGATCGAGGTCCGAGAGAGCAGCAGCTGCAGGCCGGCCAGCAGCACCACCGCCACGCCGAGGACCACCAACGAGATGTCCGAGATCGACACCACCCGGTTGGGGTTGATGGAGTCGGCGATCAGGCTGCCGATGTTGAGCGACTGGCCGTTGGCCGAGAACGCCTGCAGCAGCGCGTTCTCGGTGATGACCGACAACCCGAAGGTCACGAGCAGGATGGTCATCGGGTCGCCCCGGCGCAAGGCCGACTGGAACAAGGTCCGCTGCAGGATGTAGCCGCCCAGGGCGAAGATCGGCACCACCACCAAGAACCCGAGGACCATCGGCAGCCCGGTCGAGGGGACCAGCACCACCGCGACGTAGCCGGCGATCACCGCGAAGTCCCCGTGGGCCAGGTTGATGATCCCCATCACCCCGAACAGCAGCGACAGCCCGCAGGCGAACAGGGCGTAGAAGCCGCCCAGCAGGAGCCCCTGGAGGATCGCGTTGAGCCAGGTCATGCCGGCACCCCGGCCCCGCCGCTCGAGCGCAGCCCGAAGTAGGCGGCCTCGATGTCGGCCCGCCGCAGGCCGGCCGGGCTCCCCTCCAGCGTGGTCCGACCCTCGAGCAGACAGTGGACCCGGTTGGCCACCCGCAGCGCCTGGCTCACGTCTTGTTCGACCAACAGCACGGTGACCCCGCTGGCCAAGAGCTCGGGCAGGATCGCATAGATGCGCTGGACCACCACCGGGGCCAGGCCGAGCGACAGCTCGTCGAGCAGCAGCACGCTCGGGTTGGCCACCAGCGCCCGGCCGATCGCCACCGCCTGCTGCTCCCCCCCCGAGAGGCGGGCCGCCCGCTGGCGGCGGCGCTCGAGCATCCACGGGAACAGCTCGTAGACCCGGGCGATGTCGAACGGCCCGGGACGGGCCCGCACCGTGCCCACCTTCAGGTTCTCCTCCACGCTGAGCGAGGGGAACAGCCGCCGGCCCTCGGGCACGAGGGCCAGCCCCCGGGACAGCCGGCCGCGGGCCGGGATCCCGGTCACGTCCTCGCCGGCCAGCACGATGCGGCCCGAGGTGACCGGGTGGACCCCGACGATGGCCCGCAGGAGGGTGGACTTGCCGGCCCCGTTGGCCCCGATGATGGCGTAGACCTCGCCGGGGTCGACCGCGAAGCTCACGTGGTCGACCGCGCACAGCTGGCCATGGTGGACGGTCAGCTCGTCGACCTCGAGCAGCCGGCCGCTCACCGCGCGCCTTCGATGGCCAGCTCGGAGCCGAGGTAGACCTCGCGCACGACCGGGTCGGCCAGCACCGCCTCGGGCTGGCCGTCGGCGATGAAAGCGCCGCCGGCCAGGCACAAGAGCCGCTCCACCGCACCCACCAGGGCCCGCACCACGTGCTCGATCCACACCACCGCGGTGCCCTCGGCTTGGATCGAGGCCACCACCCCCACCAGCACCTGGACCTCGGGCTCGGTGAGGCCGCCAGCCACCTCGTCGAGGAGGAGCAGCCGGGGGCCGCTGGCGAGAGCCCGGGCCAGCTCCAGGCGCTTGCGGTCCAGCAGGCCGAGCGAGCCGGCCCGGCGGTTGGCCAAGGGGGCCAGCCCGCAGCGCTCCAGGCTGGCCAGGGCGGCCCGGTGGCTGGCCGCGCCGCGAGCCCGGGCGCCCTGCTGGGCCGCGACCAGCACGTTCTCGAACACGGTCATCTGCTCGAAGGGCCGGGGGACCTGGAAGGTGCGGGCCACCCCCAGCCGGCAGCGGGCCGCCACTCCCAGCCGGTTGAGCGTCGTCCCGTCGAAGCGCACCGTGCCCCGATCGGGCCGCAGGTCGCCCGAGATCATGGAGAACAAGGAGGTCTTGCCGGCCCCGTTCGGCCCGACCAGCCCCACCGCCGCCCCGGCGTCCACGCTGAGCGACAGGTCGTCGGCCACCACCACGCCCCCGAACCGCTTGGAGAGGTGGGCCAGCTCGAGGAGGGCGGCCACGGCCTCAGGAGAAGGTCGGCACCAGGTCGCCGTTGATCGGCACGTCCTTGTTGAGCGAGTTGTCGACCACGAACTCCTGCCACGGGTACTTCTTGCCGAAGAGCTTCTTGCCCGGCTTCCACTGGACCCCGACCGGCTTGATGATCCCAACCCCGGGAGCCGGGCCGGCGGCGAAGTCGAGCGGCCCGCAGATCCCGCTGTAGCTCACGTGCTGGAGGTTGTGAGCCACCTGCGCGTGGTCGTGCGGGTCGTCGGAGGCCTTGAGCGCCTCGACTGCCACCTCGAACAGCGAGTAGCTCGACCCCAGCGAGTCGACCCACTCGTTGCCGGTGCTGCGCTCGAAGTCCGACGCCAGGGTGGCCGCGGTCTCTCCGGTGAGCGACGAGCGGTACTTCGCGTACGGCGTCCACCACGCGTCGGTGGCGATGTTGTTGGACAGGTTGCCCAGCGCCACTGCGTCGCTCGGGAACAGCATGACCTTGGCCACCGTCGCCAGCCGGGGCCGGAACGCGGCCTGGGCAGCCTGCTTCCAGAAGGTGTTGAAGTCCGGCGGGATCGGGCAGTTGACGTAGAACTCGCACCCGGCAGCCTTGAACTTCTCGATCATCGAGCTGTAGTCGGTGGTGCCGTCGGTGTAGGCCCCGCCGTCGACGAACTTGTAGCCGGCCGCCTCGGCGTAGGGCGGGAAGCCGGCCCGGAAGGCGTTGCCGTCGGCGTCGTTGGGGAACATGCCGGCGAAGATCTTGGCCGCGTGGGTCTCGTCCTCGATCCGCTTCCACATCGGCAGGAAGGTGCCGGCGAACTCCTTCATCCCGAAGAAGAACACCGCGTTGTAGGTGAAGTTGGTGGTCGGGTTGCCGGGGTTCCCTCCCAGCCCCGCATACCACGACTCCCAGGGGACCACGGTGGCCAGGCACGGCGCGTGGTACTGCTGGGCGGCGGCAGCCACCGGGTTGGTGGTCTCAGGGGTCGAGGTGGTGAGCAACAGATCGACCTTCTGCTGCTGGATGAGCTGCTGGGCCAGCTGGGCGGCCCGGTTGGGGTCCGACTGGGTGTCGACCGGGATGATCTCGATCCGGTAGCGGGTCTTGCCGACGGTGATCCCCTTGGCGTAGGGGGAGGTGGCCCGCACCTTCTTCAACACGAAGGAGTCCGAAATCGAGAAGTCGGCGAAGGCACCGGTCCTCGGGCTCACGTAGCCGATCTTGATGGTGCTCGGGTTGGCGACGCTGAACGCCGGCTTGGTGAACGCGCCCTGGGCCAGCGCCTCGCTCGCCGACACCGCCAGTGCGCCCGCCCCCAGGCCCTTGAGCAGGGTCCGCCGATCGACCCGCTTCCCAGCGGCCGCTGCCTCGTCCATGACGCTCCCCCCTGTCCTCGTCGGTCCAGGGCCGCCCTGCAGCTGACCCTCCAGGCTGCCGGCTGCGGCCGCCCCGCACTGGCCTCCGGTGGTTCCCCCTCCCACGACGAGCAGCTCGGCCGCCCCGCCGACGTCCGGCGGTGTTCGCAAACCGAACACCTCATTCGTAGAGTGAACGAAGCGTCGCGAAAACGTCACACGGTTGTCAAGCGCGGCCGGCGCCTCAGAGCCCCAAGTGCTCGCCCTCCCAGAGGCGGATGCCGCCCAGGATCCCGGCGTTGTTGTCCACGATGGTGGTCTTGGCGGCGACGTCGCCGAGCTCGTCCAGCTTGACTCGGCGGGCGTTGCCACCCCCGAGGTAGAGGTGGTCGAAGAACACCATCGCGTCCAGCTGCACCACGGCCTTGCGGAGCCGGGTGTTCCAGCGGTGGTCACCGATCGACTTGCGGGCCCGGTCACCCAGCTGCTCGTTGTAGGTCTCGCCCTTGCGGAATGGCTGGTGGGCGATCTCGAGGTGCGGGAGCAGGCGCCCGTCCAAGAACGCAGCGGTGCCGAACCCGGTGCCCAAGGTGATCACGAACTCGAGGCCCTTGCCGGCCACCACCGCGGCACCCTGGACGTCGGCGTCGTTCGCCACCTTGGTCGGCCGGCCCAGCGCCTCGGCCAGGGCCGCGGCGAGGTCGAAACGGTCCCACGCCGCCACCAGGTCCGGTTCGACGGCCGAGCCCGGGCCGGACTTGGTCACGAAGTGGGGCGCGCTCAGCACCAGGCCGCCCCGGACCATCCCGGGGAACCCGGCCGAGACCCGGTCGGCCGCCGGCAACGGCCGCACCAGCTCCACCAGCGCCCGCACCAGCACATCGGGAGGGAGCGGGTAGCGGGTGGCCTCACGCACCCGGTCGGCCACCATCGCCCCGGTCGCGTCCAGGACCGACGCCTTGAGCCCGGTCCCGCCGATATCGATGGCCAAGGTGAGCGGCCGTCTTGGTTCGCGCGGCATCGATGGCTCCTGCTCGGAGCTCACCGACGCCTCGGCCGCTGCCACGACCGGCACACTACCGGGCCCCGGACGACGGACAGCGGTCGGCGATTCCTTCCCGTTGTCCCCTCCACCTGCGACCAGGCTGGCCCAGGGGTTCTCTATCCCACCCGAGCCCCGCGAGGCGGATCGTGCAAAGACGTGAGTGCCGGGTGACAAGTCCCGACCAGCGGGCTGATCCGTTCCTCCTGGGCTCGGTTCAGATCATCCGATCGTCACCCTCGACGAGCCGGTGGACCACTGCACCTCGGTTCCTCGCCGATCGGGCACCGCGCCTGCCTTCGGTCACGCGCTGTCCCACCAACTCGGTCGGCAAGCGTCCGGTCCGACCACCACGGGACCAGGCGCAGGCGAGCTGGCGGGAGCGCTCCGTAGAGGAGGACCGCCTCGCCCCCGGGCAGTTGGCGCAGCGCCTCGGGCGGGACCAGCGGCCTCGGCACCGGGGGACGCCGGCCGGCGCGCTCCCGGACCCCGGACCAGTCGCGGCCAGCGGGCTCGGACTCTCCGGCCAGCAAACGGACGTGCTCCAAGGTGGCCGGCTCCGCGATCCCCGACAAGAACAGCCGGGCCCGGTGGTTGTTCAGCACCGTCGGGGCCCGGGGCCCGTAACGGGCGTGGAGCTGGGCCAGGTCCTGCCAGATCGTCACCAGGGCGATGCCGTGGCCAGCGCAGGTGGCGGCCAGCCCGTCGAGCTCGGCCACCGGCGCGATGTTGGCCGCCTCGTCCAGCACCACGAGCAGCGCTGGGTCGAGCGGGCCGCGCCGGGCGGCGCGGGTGAACGCCGCATCCAGCACCGCTTTGACCACCGCGACGAACACCGGCCGCAGCCGGCGCTGGTCGTGGGCCGGAGCACACAGGTAGACGGTGTTGGTCCCCGACAACAGGGCGTCGGGGTCGATGGCCTCGCCCTGTCCGGCGGCCCCACCAGCCAGCGGTTCGAGCACGGCCTCGACCGTCGTGTACACCGACGAGCGCTGCCGCTCCTCCCGCTGCCAGCTGGCCTGGATGGCCCAGATCGCCTGGTCCACCCCGGCCCGCTCCAACAGCTCCAGCACCTCGGCCACCTCCTGGGTGTCCACCCAGCGCAGCACGTCGGCCAGCGGCCGATCGGCGCTGGCCGCCGCGAACAGCAGCGGGGCCAGCAGCTTGGCCGCCATCGCATACCAGAACTCCCCGTCGGCGGTGGTCCCCTCGGAGCGGGCCAGCTCGGTGAGGTCGGCCGCGACCCGGCGGGCGCCGGCCCACGACCGGGCCGCAGCCAGAGGGTCCCAGGCCGCCGGCCGCTCCCCGCTTGACCCGGTCGGATCGAACACCCACACCCGGCCACAGCGCCGGCGCCACCCCACGGTCGCCGCCAACAGGTCGCCCTTCACGCTGGCCGCCAGGACCGGTCCCTCCCAGCCCAAGATGGCCGGGATGGCCAGGGCGCTGGTCTTGCCGCTCTGGGTGGGACCGACCACCGCCACCGACTGGACCGGCTCGGCGAAGACCAGGCGACGGGGCCACCGACCGACTGCCCCGAGCCGGAGGCGGCCCGGTCCGCGACCAGCCAGCACGTTGAGCTCACCGCGGCGGGCCCAGCGGGCCCCGCTGCCGGAAGGACCAGCGGAGCGGACCCGCCCACCCAGTGCGACCGCCGCCAGGCCGAGCGCCGCACCGAGCAGTGCCGCGTCACTCACCTCGGCTCCACCATGGCCCGGTCGGTGTCGACCAGGGCCTGCTCGGCCGGGGAGACGACATGGCGGACCAGGAAGGACCGGGTCCCCACCTTCCACAGCGCCACGCCCCGGGTGAGCTGGGGCAGGAGGTCGACCTCGGTGCTCGACAACGAGAGCAGGTCGGCGGCGCGCCCCGCCTCGCCCGGCGGCTGGGCGTAGAGCACCAGGGTCTCAGAGTCGCTGAGCAGCCCCTCGGCCAAGCCCACCTGCTCGGAGCCCACCGGGCCGACCGCGCTGAGGTCGCTCAACCGGTGGAGCACTGCCACGTTGGCCACGCCGTGGGCCCGGGACAGCTTCCACGACGCCTGCAGCCACCGGGCCACTCCCAGGTTGGCCAGGATCGCCCACGCCTCGTCCACCACCAAGAAGGCGAACGCCCCCCGGCGCCGCTGCTGGGTGAGGGCCGCCTGCAACCAGGCGGTGGCGCAGGTCATGAGCACCCCGAGCGCGCTCGAGGCGTAGAGGGCCGACAGATCGAGGACCACCAGCGGCCCCGACAGGTCCAGGCCATGGGTGGTCGGGCCGTCGAACATCCCTCGCAGGTCGCCAGCCACCAGCCGGCGCAGCTCGAGCGCCACGTCCCGCCCGTCCTCGAGCAGCCGCTCCCGGTCGGTCGAGATCCCGGCCGCGGCCCCGGCGTCCGGGTCGAGCAGGGCTTCGACCACCTGGGGCAGGGTCGGCACCGCCCGGGCGGCCTTGGCCGAGGCCAGCGCCAGGTCGACCGCCGCCCGCTCCCGGGGCTGCAGCGGCCGGCCCAGGCAGGCGCTGGCCAGCGAGGCCAACAGCTCGCACTGGCGGCGGTCCGGATCGTCGAGGATCCCGTCGGCCCGCCGGGCGGCCACCGGGTCGAGCGGGTTGAGCCGGACCTCGCCCCCGGGCCGCAGGGCGACCGGCCGCACCCCCCACAGCCGGGCCAGCCCGGCGTACTCCCCCTTGGGGTCGACCACCCAGGCTCGCCGGCCGAAGACGGCCTGGCGCCACAGGAAGGTCTTGAGCAGCGAGCTCTTCCCCCGCCCGATCTGGCCGAAGACGATCATGTTGGGGTTGGACAGGACCCCGGCGGCGTAGAGCTCGAACGGGTCGTAGACGAAGGACCCCCCGAGCAGATCGTGGCCGACCAGCACCCCCCGATGCCCCAGGCCCGCCTCGGCCACCAGCGGGTAGGCGGCGCCGAGGTTCCGGGTGGTGACCGAGTGGGCCGGCACCTTGAAGCCCGCCCTCACGACAGCCCCCGGCACAGCGGCAGGGTGCACAGCAGGGCCCGCTCCTGGTCGCCGTAGAGGCGGCGCAGCTCCAGGCGGGCCTGGCCGGCCGCCTGCTCGGTGGCCTGGCACCACTCCTCGAGCTGGGTCGGGTCGGACGAGGTCACCGTCACGTAGCCGCTGAAGCGGTAGGAACCGTGGCCGTCGGCCAGCTCGGCCTCCCGGCGCGCCACCAGCTCGGCCTCCCGGGCCCGCCGGGCAGTGGCGAGGAACCCTCCCCGTCGCCGCAGCTCCGAGTCGGCGATGTCGGCGGTCCGAGCAGCCTCGACCGCCCGCACCGCCCGCGACGGGCTGACCGGCTCCATCACCACCGCCACGCTCCGGCGAAGCGGGCCGAGCAGGATCGGGGCCAAGAAGTCCGGCCCGACCTCGACCCGTGGCCACTCGGCGATCCAGTAGGTGACGTGCCAGTTGGCGTCGGTGCGGACCCGCCCCCACTCCGCCTGGGTGGCCATGGGCCACGGCCACCCGACCATGCACGGCGGGCACCGGCGCCCCTCGTCGCTCGCCGCCAGCTCGGCCGGGTCGGGCTGGCCGATGGCCAAGATCGCCGCCGCCAGCTCGGCCGGGCCGAGCGGGCCCCGGCAGGTGACGTCGGCCCCGCCGACCAGCCGGGACAGGTTGGCGAGCTCCCGCAGCACGCTGTCGACCGCCGCCCGCTCACGGTCGGTCCCCCGCCCCGGGCGCGACGTGCGGACCTGGACCGCCAAGAGGACCAGGTGCCGGGAGGTCCCGGTCCCGCACGCCTCCAGCAGCTGCTGGTAGGAGGCGTAGGCCTCGCGGTCGCGGCTGACCGCCCGCTCCTCCAGGTCGGCCCGGACCTTGCGGCCGTCGTCGGGGAGGGCCAGCGCCAGCCACTGGAGGCGGTGCACCGCCGAGCCCTCCCGAGCCAGGGCGGCCAGGACCGAGGCCCAGGCGCCGACCCGGCGCTCCTGCTCGTCGGTGCCGAGGAGGGCGAAGCTGTGGCCCTCGAGCGCCAGGGCCGCGGTCAGCGTCCCGGCCCGGCGGTCCTGCACCACGCCGACCTCCGCCGCCAGGTCGGTCGCGCGCGCCTCCAAGATGCCGAGGCCGGCGAACACCCCGGGCGGCGCCAGACGAGGCCCCCCGGGCCGAGCCAGGACGAACGGCACCGGGCCGCCGTGGGCCGGGCAGTGGCCGGCACCGGGCTGGCCCGAGCGACGCCGCCGACCCCCGGCCCCGTCGGCGCCCCACCGGATGAGGGTCGGCAGCCACTCCTCGGCCGTGCGCCCGCCCAGCGGCCAGCACGCCACCGCGAGCGCTGACCCGAGGACCGCCACTGCCTCGGCCACGCCGAGCGGGTCCGGGTGGAGCCGCAGGGACCCGACGCCGAGCAGGAGGCCGGCCGCGACCACCGCGACCTGCCCGCCCCGCCAACCGGCGATCAACCCCCGGCGCTCCAGCGGTCCGAACCGATAGCGCGGCCGCTCAGTGGCCATGGCGCCCCCCACCGGGCTCGGGGTCCGGGCGCCACCGCAGCACCGGGCCCAGGTGGTCCGAGACCAGCTCGTGGTCGCCGATCCGAGCCGGAGGCGGCCCCAGCGCCGGGAGCGTCGCGCCCCACACCGGCGGAGGACCGCTCGGGCGCTCCCGCTCGACCACCGGGGCTGGAGCCGGGATGCCGGGCCAGGTGCCGACGGCGTCGCCGGGAGGCGTCGCCGGGGAGCTCCCGCCACCGCCCGGGGCGCCCCCACCCTCCGAGCTCGGCGGCTCGGGCCCCGGCAGCTCCAGGGGGGCCGCCGCGCCGGTGCCCACCGGCAGCTCGGGCAGCGGGGGCGGGCCCAGCTGTCCCACCACCAGGGCGACGCCGGTGCGGCCGCCCATGACCGCCGCCCGCTGGGCCCGGTGCCGTACTTCCTCCAGGTGGTGGGCGGCGCTCGCCTCCACCATCGGCACCAGCCGCAGCAGGGTGAAGGGGGCGAACGCGGCCAGGAGCAACAGGGCGCCCCCGGCCAGCTCGGTCGCGATCGAGCCCCCCGACCCCACCGCACCAGCGGCCAGGCTGAGGACCGCCACGATCACGAACTTGGACAACACCAGGGCGGCCACCGTCTCCACCAGCCGCCGGCACCAGTGCGACACCGCCGGCCAGACCAGGCTGGCCAGGGCGAGGGGGAAGAACAAGGTGGCGGCGTAGACCGCGGCCGACCGGACCAGCAGCTCGACCCACAGCACCAGCGCACCGAGGGCGACGAACAGCGCGCCGAGGAGCGCGACGAAGGTCGGGACCCCCGCCCCGGTGCCGGCCGCCTGGTCGGCGAGGGAGGAGGCGACCGCGGAGAGGGCCGAGCCGATGCTGCCCGAGGACCCCGACGACACCGCCGACGCGAGCGCGTCGCAGGCGGCGAGGGACAGCTGCACCAGCTGCACCGCCACTGCGCCGACCAGGAGCGCGAGCGGCAGGTGGACCAGCGCGGCCCGCAGAAGAGCGCTCGGGCTCTGGCGGTAGATGGACTGCACCACCGACGCGGCCAGCAGCGGCACCAGCACCACCGCGGCCAGCCCGACCATCACCTCGTAGTGGCTCTTGAACCACGACGCCCCCAGGTCCACCGAGGTGGTCGAGCCGATGACGCTCCCCACCGCAGACAGCAGCCAGCTCGCCCCCTGGGCGACCCCGGACGCCAGCACGCCCAGCAGGTCGGAGGCTCCGGCTCCAAGGATCGACGCGGTGACCCCGGAGGCGGCGCCGCACGCGAGCGACAGGCCCGGGATCACCCCACAGCCCACGCCCGGGATGAACGGCAGGGCCGCAATCACCGCGCCCGGCCCCCCGGGGCTCGCCCGCCGCCGTCCATCAGTGCAGGCCCGACCCGGCGCCGAAGAAGAAGTTGATGAGGGTCGGGGCGGCCCCGATCAGCAAGGCGGCCAGCCCGGCCACCAGCACCGCTCGACGGCCGGCCAGCGCCTGGTGGTAGTTCTGCGAGTGGGCGCCGATGGCCCACGCGGCCGCCCCGACCACCAGGCCCACCAGCGCCAGGATGAGTGCCCACCCCCCGATCCCGTTGGCCAGCTGCTGCAAGGTGCCCCCGCCGGGCAGCTGGGCGGGATCCGGGTTGAGCGTCACGCCTGCCAACAAGTGCATCGCGCCCCCTCGCCGTGGTCTGTTCGCCGGGGCGCTCCGCTGCCCCGGCCGGTCGAGCCGAACGGTCGGAGCGCGCCACGGGCCGGGTCGTCCCGGTGGAGCTGTGCTCCTGCCATGCTGGAGAGGTGATCGCAGCGGCTCCGGCCCCTGGCCACATTGCCGGCCTGCCTCCACCGTTGGCCTACGGCCTGGCCGCGCTGATCCTGGTGGTCGCGATCGTGGTCTCGGTCGCGCTGGGCCGACGCTCGGGGCGTCAGGCCCTGACCCAGCGGCTCAGTGCGCTCGGCTCCCGCCTCGGCCTGCACCCGCCCAGCGAGGAGAGCGGGCTCGAGAACGCGCTGGCCTACCTCGAGCAGGTCACCGGGGCCGCCTCAGAGGCGGTGGCCGAGGCCAGCGCCGACGCCATCCGGCTCCGCCGGGCGATCGACGCGCTGCCCCAGGGGGTGGTGCTGTCGGACGAGAACGGCAAGGTCGTCTACCAGAACCCCCGGGCCAACGCGCTCATGACCAGCCGCCTGGGGGACGCCCTGGCCGCCCAGGCGGTGACCGAGCTGCTCGAGGAGGCCTGGCAGCAGGGCTCGGCCGAGCGCACCGTCGACCTCTACGGGCCGCCGCCCCGGACGCTGCACGTGCGGAGCCTGCTGATCGACGACGGTCGGCGCTCCCTCGGGGTGATCGCACTGATCGAGGACATCTCCGAGCGCCGGCGACTCGAGATGGTGCGCCGGGACTTCGTGGCCAACGTCAGCCACGAGCTCAAGACGCCGATGGGCGCGCTCGGGCTGCTGGCCGAGACGCTGGTGGCCGAGCCCGACAGCGAGGTCGCCCGCCGGCTGGCCAACCGGATCCACACCGAGGCCTTCCGGGTGAGCCGGATCATCGACGACCTGCTCGACCTGAGCCGCATCGAGGCCGAGTCCGACCCGCCGCGCGAGCCGGTCCTCGTGAACCTGATCATGGCCGAGGCGGTCGAGCGGGTCCGGGCCACCGCCGACCAGCGGGGCATCGCCATCGTGCTGTACGAACCCTCCCCGGCGGTGGCGGTCATGGGGGACCGCCGCCAGCTGGTCTCGGCCCTCCACGCCCTGCTCGAGAACGCGGTGACCTACTCCTACGACAACAGCACGGTCACCGTGACCGGCACCGTGGCCAAGGAGCCGGTCGACGACGCGGCGGGCGCCGAGCCGGGACTGGCGCTGGCCGCCGGGCCCCCGCCGCCCCGCTCCCACCACCCGGCGGCGGCCGCCCCGGTGGCCCGGACGGCCACCGATCCCCAGACCGCCCAGCCGGCCGAGCCGGACAGCGACGCCGGTCCCCTCCCGGCGGTCCACGGCGAGCGGGAGGTGGTGAGGATCTCGGTCGCCGACCACGGGATCGGCATCCCGGGGCGGGACCTCGAGCGGATCTTCGAGCGCTTCTACCGGGTCGACCACGCCCGCAGCCGCAACACCGGCGGCACCGGGCTCGGGCTGTCCATCGTCCGCCACGTGGCCACCAACCACCGGGGCCGGGTGGACGTGGAGTCCCGTGAGGGTGAGGGGTCGACGTTCACCCTGGTGCTGCCGCTCCAGGGTGACCGGGGGAGCTGACCGTGCCCTCGCCAGCGACCCGGGGCGGCGAGGACCGGCCGACCTGCGTGCTCATCGCCGAGGACGAGGAGTCCTTCGCCGACGCCCTCACCGTCGGGCTCAGCCGGGAAGGCTTCGTGGTGCACGTGGCCGGGGACGGCACCACTGCCCTCAACCTGTTCGGCTCGATCGACCCCGACGTGGTGCTGCTCGACCAGATGCTCCCGGGGGGCCTCTCCGGCCTCGACGTGTGCCGCTCGATCCGGGCCACCTCGTCGGTGCCCATCATCATGGTGACCGCCAAGGGCGAGGAGATCGACACCGTGGTCGCGCTGGAGGTCGGCGCCGACGACTACGTCACCAAGCCGTTCCGCATGCGCGAGCTGATCGCCCGCATCCGGGCCGTCTCCCGCCGCTCCCCGAGGGGCGGGCCCGAGGTCGAGGGGGCCCAGCGGACCGAGGAGGGTCAGATCGTGGTGGGCGAGGTGGCGGTCGATCCCGACCAGCGGCGGGTGCACGTCCGGGGGTCCGAGATCCGGCTCCGGCGCAAGGAGTTCGACCTCCTCCTGCTGCTGGTGGAGAACGCCGGCCGGGTGCTCACCCGGGACGTGCTGATCGACCGGGTCTGGGGGAGCGACTACATCGGCGACACCAAGACCTTGGACGTGCACATCAAGCGGCTGCGGTCCCAGATCGAGCGCAACCCGGCCGAGCCCGAGCTGATCACGACCGTGCGCGGCGTCGGCTATCGGTTCGCGGCTCCCGGCCGCTGAGCGCTCAGGGCCGGCGGATCACCGTCTCGCCCCCCAGGTACGGGGCGAGACAGTCGGGCAGCCGGACCGAGCCGTCGGGCTGCCGACCGGTCTCCACCAGGGCCGGCCAGATCCGCGACCAGGCCAGGGCCGAGCCGTTCAGGGTGTGCACCAGGACCGGCGGTCCGCCGGCGGCCGGGCGGTAGCGGATGTTGGCCCGGCGGGCCTGGTAGTCGCGGTACCAGCTGACCGAGGACACCTCCCAGAAGCGGTCGACCCCGGGCAGGTAGACCTCGAGGTCCACCGTCCGGGCAGCGGCGCCCGAGAGGTCGCCGGCACACAGCTCGACCACCCGGTAGTGCAGGCCCAGGTCCTGCAGCAGGGCCTCGGCCCGGCTGGTGATGTCGGCGTGGACCGCCGGGGCCTGCTCGGCGGTCGCGTACGCCATGAGCTCCACCTTGTCGAACTCATGGGTCCGCAGGAGCCCCCGGGTGTCCCGGCCGGCCGCCCCGGCCTCCCGGCGGAAGCACGCGGTGACCGCGCAGAACCGCATCGGCAGATCGGCCTCGTCGAGGATCTCGCCCCGGTACAGCGAGGTGAGGGGCACCTCGGCGGTCGGGATGGCCCACAGGTCGTCTCGCTCGACGTGGTAGCCCTCGTCGGCGAACCGGGGCAGGTGCCCGGTCGCAGTCATGGTGTCGGTGAGCACCAGGGTGGGGGGCCGGATCTCCTCGTAGGCGTCGGCGTGGTGCTCGAGGGCGTACGCGCTCAGGGCCCGGATCAGGCGGGCGCCGGCCCGGCGGTAGAGGGGGAACATGGAGCCCGAGAGGCGAGCCCCCCGCTCCAGGTCCAAGATGCCCAGCTCCTGGCCGACCTCCCAGTGGGGCACCCGCTGGTGGGGCCCGTACTCGGGGGGCGGGGCACCGGCCTCCATGCCCGGCCACCACCGCCGCACCACCACGTTGTCCTCGGGCCCGTCGCCGTCGGGGGTCTCCTCCGACGGCAGGTTGGGCAGGAGCAACAGCGCGTCGCGCAGCGCCCCCTGGGCGTCCTCGGCCTCGGCCGCAGCCGCCTTCTCCTGGTGCCCGAGCTCCCGGCTGCGGGCCACCAGCGCCTCCGCCGCGTCCGAGTCCCCGGCGCCCCGCGCCTCCCGGACCTGGCGGGAGAGCTCCTTCACCTGGGCTCGCAACGCCTCCTGGGCCCGCAGCCGCTGGCGGGCCAGCGCGTCGAGGGCCACCACCCGCTCGACCTCGGCCCGGGCCACCCCCCGGCGGGCCAGGGCGGCGGCCACCGCCTCGGGGTCCTCGCGCAGCAGCCGGACGTCGATCACGGCGCCCTCCGACGCCTGGCCGGAGTGCGCCGGCCGGGTGCACGAGCGCTCCGTGCGCGAGGCGAGCCTGGCATCGCCCGGCAACGCTACCGGGGGCCGGGATGTCGCCCGGTAGCGTCGTCCACTGTGCCCGCGGTCGAGTGCTCGGACCTCGTCGTCCGCTACGGCGAGACCGTCGCGGTCGACGGGGTGTCGCTGCAGGCCGACGCCGGGGAGGTGGTCGCGGTCCTCGGGCCCAACGGGGCCGGCAAGACCACCACCGTGGAGGCGCTCGAGGGCTACCGGGAGCCGGCGTCCGGCCGGCTGCGGGTGCTCGGGCTCGACCCTCGCCGGGACCATCGGGCCCTGGTCCCCCAGATCGGGGTGATGCCCCAGCGCGGCGGGGTCTACCCGATGCTCGGTCCCCGCCGGGCCCTCGAGCTGTTCGCCAGCTACTACCCCGACCCGGCCCCGACCGGCGAGCTGCTCCAGCGGCTCGGCCTGGCGGCGGTGGCCCGCACCCCCTGGCGGCACCTCTCGGGCGGCGAGCAGCAACGGCTGTCGCTGGCCCTGGCCCTGGTCGGACGGCCCAAGGTGGTCTTCTTGGACGAGCCCACCGCCGGGGTCGACCCCCAGGGCCGAGCCGAGCTGCGTGCCGTCATCGCCGAGCTGGCCGAGCACGGGACGTGCGTCCTGCTCACCACCCACGAGCTGGCCGAGGCCGAGCGGCTGGCCGACCGGATCGTGATCCTGCGGGCCGGGCAGATCCTGGCCGAGGGGACGGCGGCCGAGCTGGCCCGGCTGGGCAGCGGGCCGGCGGTGCGGTTCTGGTCCCGGCCCGGGCTGGACACCGCCGCCCTGGGGGCGGTGCTCGGGGCAACGGTCACCGAGGACCCTCCGGCCGCCTACCGGGCCGAGATCGCGCCGACACCCGAGGTCACCGCCGCCATCGCCGCCTGGCTGGCCGAGCACGGTGCCGACCTGGTCGAGCTCCGTACCACCGCCTCGCTCGAAGAGGCCTACCTGGCGTTGGTGGGTGCCGAGGCCGAGCTGGCCGAGGCCGGCTCACCCGGGCCCACCCGGGGTCGGCGGCGATGAGGGCGCTGTGGGCCCAGCTGCGGGCCGAGACCTGGATGACCCTGCGCCGCGGCGAGACGCTGCTCGTGACGGTGGGCATCCCGGTCGTCTTCGTCGTCTTCTTCTCCCGGGTCCATGTCCTGCCGACCGGGCGGGTCCCGGCGGTCACCTTCGTGGTCCCGGGGATCCTGGCTCTGGCCGTGATGTCCACCGCCATGGTCGCCCTGGGCAGCGCGACCGGCTTCGAGCGCGGCTACGGGGTGCTGAAGCGCCTGGGGGCCACCCCGCTGCGGCGCGACCGGCTGATCGCGGCCAAGATCGCCACGGTCGTCGCGGTCGAGCTGGTCCAGGCGGTGGTGCTGGTCCCGGTGGGCCTGGGGCTGGGCTGGCGGCCGGCCGGCACCGCGCCGGTGCCCCAGGCAGTCGGCCTGGTGCTCCTGGCCACGGTGGCCTTCGGGGGGCTCGGCCTCCTGCTGGCCGGGGTCCTCGCCCCCGAGGTCAACCTGGCCGTGACCAACGGCCTGTACCTGGTCCTCCTGCTGCTCGGGGGCATGCTGGTCCCGCTGTCCAAGCTGCCCGGCGGGCTGGCCGCGCTGTCCCGAGCCCTGCCGGCGGCCGCCCTGTCCAGCGGGCTGCGGGCCGCCCTGGGCGGGGGCGGGCCGGTGCCCCTCGAGAGCTGGGTGGTCCTGGCCATCTGGGCGGTCGCGGCGCCGGCGGCGGCCGCGGTCAGCTTCCGGTGGGAGTGAGCCCTATCGGGAGAGGCCCCGTTCGTCCGCCCGGAGCTGGGCCGGGGTGATCGGGCCGTGCACGATCCGGGCAATGGTGCCGTCGGCGGTGATGAAGACCGCATCGGGCTCGGCGGTCAGGGCGTAGCGACCCTCGGTGACCGAGTAGGCCGAGTCGAGGCCGACCGGGAAGCTCACCCCGCTGGCCCGGACGAAGGCCAGGGCAGCCGGCGCTGGGTCCATCCCGTCGATCCCGATGATGGGGACCCGGGCCCGAGCCGGCTGGTCGCGGTAGAAGCGGGCCAGTGCCGGGATCTCCCTCCGGCACGGCGGGCACCAGGTGGCGAAGAAGACCAGCACCGCCGGGCGACCGTTCCCCCCGCCGTCGGCCGGAACGCCCACCGTGCCCCGGCCGCCCAGCGCAGCGAGGGAGAACCCCGGGGCCGGATCGCCCACCGCCGGGACCGCCGGCCCCGTCGAGCCCCGCGAGAGGAACAGCCCTGCCCCGAGGCCGGCGGCCAGGATCACCCCCAAGACCAGGAACGCCAGGCGCGGTCGGCGGGGCGGGAGCCCAGGGTCCCCCCGAGCTGCCGCCTCGGCAGTCATCGGGTCAGTGGATCCGGCGCACGAACACGTCGAGGGCCATCGCCCCGAACACCACCGCCAGGTAGGTGATCGAGTAGCCGAACAGCCGCATCGCCTCCCGGTCCAGCGACACAGCCGACCGGGCCAGGACCCACAGGCGGCCCGCCAAGACCAGGTACGTGAGCCCGGCCAGCACCGCGATGGCGAGGTAGGTGGCGCCCATCCCGGCGACCACGCCGAAGCCGATGGTCACCCCCACCAAGGCGGCGGTGTAGCCGAGGATGTTGCCGGCGATCCTGGTCGGCGGCGCCACCACCGGCAGCATCGGCACGTGCGCTGCCTCGTAGTCGTCGCGGTAGCGGATGGCGAGAGCCCAGAAGTGCGGCGGGGTCCACAAGAAGATGGCGGCGAACAGCAGCACCGGCGGCCAGGCCAGCGACCCGGTCACGGCGCTCCAACCCACCAGCACCGGCACCGCGCCGGCCGCCCCGCCGATGACGATGTTCTGGGTCGAGCGGCGCTTCAACCACACGGTGTAGACGCCGACGTAGAAGGCGGTGGCGGCCAAGGCGAGCACCGCCGAGAGGAGGTTGACCAGTCCCCACAGCATGGCGAAGGCGGCCACCTCGAGCGCACAGGCGAACACCAACGCCGCCCCGGGCGACACCGCGCCGGTCACGAGCGGGCGCTTCTGGGTGCGGCGCATGAGCCGGTCGATGTCCCGGTCGACGTACATGTTGATGGCGTTGGCGCCTCCGGCGGCCAGCGACCCACCGACCAGCGTGGCGCAGACCAGGCCGAGTGGCGGCAGGCCGCGGTTGGCCACCACCATCGTGGGCAGGGCCGTCACCAGCAGCAGCTCCACGATCCGGGGCTTGGTGAGGGCGATGTAGGCGCGCAGGCGGCCGAGGCGGACGCCGGTGACGACCCGGGCCGCCGGGGCGAGGGAGACCATCGGCGCCAGCCTACGGCCACGATGGCCGTGGCCACCAAGCGCCCAGCCGAGCCCGGCTTCGGCCGGGTGTTCGGTACGATCGAGCTACGTGGGCGCCGTGACCGAGTCGAACGGCGACCCCAAAGGGGTCCGGCTCCCCCGGGTAGGGCCACGGCAGTTCCGCCTGCTGGCCGACGCCTCGCTGGTGGCGGTGTGCGTCATCGTCCTCACTGGAGCAGCGGTCCGCCTGACCGGCTCAGGTCTCGGCTGCCCCGACTGGCCGTCGTGCTTCCACCGCCGCTTCACGCCTCCGCTCTCGTTCCACCCGCTGGTCGAGTTCTCCAACCGTCTGGTGACCGTGGTCCTGGTGGTGCTCCTGGCGGTCACGCTGCTCGCCGCCCTGCGCCGCCGGCCGTTCCGGGCCGACCTGGCCTGGCTCAGCACCGGCCTCCTCGGGGGGGTCCTGGCCCAAGCGGTGATCGGGGCGATCGCGGTCTACACCAAGCTCAACCCCTACGTGGTCCTGCTGCACTTCCTGGCCTCGATGGTGCTGGTCGCGGTGGCGGTGGTGCTCGCCCACCGCTCCCGCCGGGACTACCGGCCCGAGCTCGCCAGCAGCCTGGTGCCGCGGACCGTCGTCCTCGGCGGACGCCTGGTCCTCACCTTGCTCGGCGTGGTCCTGGTGGCCGGGACGGTCACCACCGGATCCGGCCCTCACGCCGGCAACGCAACCGGGCAGCTGGTTGCCCGCCGCATCCCGGTGGCGTTGCGGGACATGGCCGAACTCCACTCCAGCCTGGCTCTGCTGCTCATCGGGGTGACCGTCGGCCTCGCTATCGCTCTCCACGCCATGCCGATTCCCGAACGGGTGCGCCGGGCCGCCCGCATCCTCTGCGCCGCTCTCGCCGCCCAGGCGGTGGTCGGCTACGCGCAGTACTTCAGCCACCTCCCCGTGGCCCTGGTCGAGATCCACGTCCTCGGAGCCACCCTGCTCACCGCCGGGGCGGTGCGCTTCCACCTCTCGCTCACCGGCCACCCGCAGGAGGCACCCGACGTGGCCCCCGCCACGTCGTCACGAGCGGGAGCCCGAGCGTCGAAGGTCAAGGTGGCCGGCTGATACGTTGGCCCTGCCGGACGGCTCGAGTCGAGCACGCCCCCATCGTCTAGCGGCCGAGGACGCCGCCCTTTCAAGGCGGTAACACGGGTTCAAATCCCGTTGGGGGTGCCCCTGTCTTCCCAGGTCACACTTCCTGATCTTCCTCTTCGGGACGAAGCTACAGAGAGTTCGGCGCGATTCAGCGCGATAGCGCGGTCCAAACAGCTGTGGGGACCCGGTTTATGGGTTTGTGATTGACACCGTTGCACCGGCACCTGGCTGACAGTCCCAGGACGCGACCCCGGGACCTGGGCGACACTGACCCCGGTACCTGCCTGACACTGGACATCCACCACTTGGCGGTTGCCCCTTTGCCGTGGGCCGCTCAGGTGTGAGTCCACCCACGTGGTGGGGTTTTTCGGTTAGCCCGGGATGTCCACCACGTAGGTGGCCATCGGTGTGTTCCTAGCCGAACGCACCCAAGGAGGGCACCCCGATGGCCCTTGCTCAGTATGACGTGTCCGCGCTGCTCGATGCGCTCCGTGGCAGCGACGGTATCGAGCTCGTCTGTGACCTCATCCGTCTCGTGCTACAGGAGCTGGTGGAGACCGAAGCGACGTCTGTAGTCGGCGCGGCCACCACGTGACGGACTCCGCCCTCAGCTACTGAGGATTAATCACCGACTCACAGCCCGCAACCCAGTACGAGAACTCATACTGCGTTGAGGCCGATAGTGGTGGCGCTTTACACGGGTCGATGTTTGAGTCGGGATTGAAGTTGGGCAACTGTTGTCTGGCCCACTGGGCTAATCGTGATCGCCATAGTCGCTGCGATCTTCATCGGCTATCTCGTCTATATCCAGTACAAGCGCGACGTCTCGTTCAACGCTGGTGCCCCAATTTCGGCGGATCCTCCGGTCCTGTCCTGCCCGGTCACTGCCCGTGTCCATCGTGCCTTCCTAGAAGTCCGAGTTTCACAGGCTACTTTGGGGTTAAGCGTTTGAGGCAGATGCTGCAATGAGCTCCCATTGCTTTTGGAAATAGTCAGTCCCAAGTCTCGGCCCTGCGGCTGATATGCCGTCTGCCGCACCGCCGAGATGTGGGTTGGCCGGTGTCAACCGGGTGGGCGATCCAGCCGTTGAGCAGTTGTGCGGCGCTGGCTCCTTCCGTACTTCGGCCTGATTGTCCTGCTGGTTCGCCGACGCCGCAACGATCGCGGCATCGTCAACCTCCGCTTCCACACAACTCTCTGGACGTCAGACGCCTCATCCCGTCGGCCGACCGCCTGCTCCGTCGCGGCCGCGAGGGATCCGAGTCGCCGGGCCTGCCTGGATGCGCCCGGCTACGACGGCGAGCCCCGGCGAGATGTCGTCGAAGGGTCCGCCGCGTACGCTTGGCCGATGACGCCAGGAGACCAGGACCAGGCGGTCGAGGCCGTCTCGTCCGCGCTCCTTGCGCTCTCGGCCCGGGCCCGGCAGGCCGGAGCCGCATACGCCGGGCCGGGGGCCGGGCCGGCCTCGGGCCGAGCGGCATCGGAGCTGGTCCGGCCGATCGCGTTCACCGCAGGGCTGCCCGACGCGTCGCTGCTGCCGGCCGCCGAACTGACCGAGGCGCTAGGAGCGGTGCTCGAGCGCGACTGCGAGCCCGCCCTCCAGTACGGCGGGGCCCAGGGCTGGCTCGGTCTCCGCGAGTGGCTGGCGTCGCACTGTCGGGACCGGGCCCAGGTCGCGCTCTCGGCCGACCACTTCAGCCTGACCAACGGGAGCGCCGGCGCGCTGGCCAACGTGTGCGAGACCTTCCTCGATCCTGGTGACGTGGCCGGCGTCGAGCGCCTCAGCTTCCCCCTGTCGGTCCGGACGATCCGGTCCATCACCCCACGGGTCGTGAGCATCCCGGTGGACGCCCACGGCATCGACGTCGACGCGCTCGAGGAGCGGCTCACCGAGCTGCGCGCCGGGGGCGAACGGATGCGCTTGCTGTACGTGATCCCGACCTTCCAGAACCCGACCGGCACCACGCTCCCCTTGGACCGCCGCCTCCGGCTGGTGGAGCTGTGCCGGGAGCACGAGGTCCTGATCGTGGAGGACGATGCCTACGGCGAGCTGTGGTTCGACGAGGAGCCACCGCCCTCGCTGTTCTCGCTCGCCGGCGGGGTAGGCGTGGTGAAGATCGGGACCTTCTCCAAGATCGTCGCCCCCGGCCTGCGGGCAGGGTGGTGCCAAGCAGCCCCGCCGGTCACCGCGGCCCTGGTCGCGACCCGCTGCGACATGGGGACCAGCCCGCTCGTGCTGCGGGCACTGGAGCATCTCGGCCGCTCGGGCTTCCTCGACGACCACATCGCCCGGGCCCGGCGGGTCTACGCCGACAAGTGCGGGATCGCCCTCAGGGCGCTGGCCGCCCACTGCGCCACGACCTGCCGCTGGCAGGCGCCCGGCGGGGGCTTCTTCGTCTGGGTCGAGGGCGACGAGGCGGTCGACCCGTCGGCTCTGGCCGCGGCGGCCCGGGAGGAAGGGGTCAGCTTCGTCGGCGGCCATGTCTTCTCGGCCGACCAGGGGGTCGGCCCCCGGGTGGCGTGGGAGCCCGGCGAGTCGCGCTCGTTGCGATTGGCGTTCTCGGCGGTGGCGGCAGAGGAGATCGACGAGGGCGTTCGCAGGCTCGGGCGGGCGATCGATCGGGCGATGACCCCCCGGGAGCCGGCGCGCCGCTGACGCCCCGGGGTGCGCCCCGCCCGGCGGCCGAAGGCATGCTCAGGGTGGCCCGGCCAGGTCGTTGGTGTAGTCGTGGTGCATCACGACGCCGATCCCGCCCGAGCTCCCCCAGCGGCCAGCGCGGTAGGTCATGATCCCGAGCGAGTGGGTCTCGGAGATCGGGCGGTGGTCGGCGGTGTAGCGCACGTACCCCCCGAAGGTGTGGGCCTTCTCGGGCGAGGCGTGCAGCACCCGGGCCTCGGGGAGGTTCACGGTGTAGGCCCACCGGCCCACGCCGCCGCCGGCCAGCTCGGCGAACTCCTCGAAGTTGGCGCCCGCCGACGACAGCGAGGCCTCGGTGGTCTCGGTGACCCGGAGCCGACTGCGCACCCCGGCCACCGCGTAGCCGTCCATCGGCCTCGAACGCCGGGCGTTGGCCGCGTTGGCCCGGGGGTTGGCGAGGGTGACGTTGGCCCTGCGACCGTGCTGGTGGGTGCTGTTCAACAGCTCCTGGTCACGGTGGTTGTAGCCCAGCATCCAGTCCCGGCCCCGGCGCAGGGCAGCCAGGGTCGCGTCCTCGTAGGCCACCCCGATCGAGCCGGCCGGGGTGACGATGGTCGACGCCAGCTCGATCGCCCACCGGCCGTCGTTGTTGGTCACTGCGTAGATGCCCTCGACCCGGCACCGGCGGTGGCCGTCGGGCCCGTAGCGGGAGAAGCGCAGCGACACCCCGGCGCCCACCGGGTTGCACAGGTGCAGCTCGATCCCTTCCAGCAGGTCGTAGGAGGCTGGGCCGACCGAGTCCGAGGAGAGGTCGAGCGACGGCGGCGGCGCCGAGGCCAGCTGCTCGGGCGACTCCACCACCACCACCTCGACCCCCTCGTAGGTGGCAAAGGGGTAGTGGAACAGCTCGGCCATCGCCCCGCGGTCACGAGCGGCGACCGCCGCGAACAGGCGGGCCACGAGGGCCAGCCCGGCCGGGGCCGAGCGCTCGTAGGAGACCGGGAACCGACAGTCCAGCTGGCCCAGCGGGTGGATCCCGGCCGGAGCCGAAGGGTCGAGGCGGTCGGCGGGGCTCGGATCGACGGCCATGGCGTCCTCCTTCCTCGGGCCCGGGCTCGGACCCGCCCGCCAGTCGTAGCCCAGGAGCCCAGAGCCGTCGAGGCCGCCGGGGCCGGCCTCCGGAGGGTGCGCCTATAGTTGGTCGGCTCGCGGTGGCCGGCCCTGGGCCAGCGTGCCGACGCCAATCAGGGACCTGTGGTGCAGCTTGGAGTGCACGCCGGCCTGTCAAGCCGGAGGTCGCGGGTTCAAATCCCGTCAGGTCCGCCCGGCCCGGGGCTCCGGCAGGCGAGCGGCCGCTCCGCCCGGAGCTAACGTGGTGCCCCCACGGTCGGGTAGCTCAGTCGGCAGAGCGCGCGCCTGAAAAGCGCGAGGTCACCGGATCGACGCCGGTCCCGACCACTCCCATCCCGGCCACCGGCCGGCCGCGCCGGCCGCTCCGCCTTGGCATACTGGCCAACGGCGCGACTGGCGGTTGGGCGTGGGTCACCACGGGGAAGCCAACGAGCCTGGGGTCGCCCGCCTGGGCCCCGGGCGAGGACTGACGTGACGCTCTCCCCGGTGCTCGCTGCCCAAGAGACGAACCGACGGCCGACGGCCCCCCGGCGGTGACCGCCCGTCCGGCGCCGGCCGGTCTCACGAGCGACCAGCGCTTCGCCGAGACGGTGGCCGCCCTGGAGCGGCTCCGCCACCGAGGCGTCCGACCCGGGATCGACCGGATGGCCCGGCTCTGCCGCCACCTCGGCCATCCCGAGCGAGCCGCCCCGGCGGTCCACGTGACCGGCACCAACGGGAAGGGGTCGACCGCCAAGATGGTGGCCACGCTCTTGGGTGCCCAGGGACAGCGCGTCGGTTTGTACACGTCGCCCCACCTGGTGGACGTCACCGAGCGGATCGCCCTCGACGGGGTGCCGATCACCCACGAGCGCTTCGTCGAGCTCTACGAGTCCCTGGTTCCCACCTTCGAGACGGTCGGGGCCCAGCTCGGCGAGCCGATCACGCACTTCGAGGCGTTGACCGCCATGGCGCTGGTGGCCTTCGCCCAGGACCAGGTCGACTCCCTGATGATCGAGGTCGGGATCGGCGGCACCCACGACGACACCAACGTCGTCGACGCCGCGGTGGCGGTGGTCACCAACGTCGACCTGGACCACGCCCGCTACCTGGGCAGCACCCGGGAGGAGGTCGCAGCCCAGAAGGCCGGGATCATCAAGGCCAAGGCAGTCGCCATCCTGGGCGAGGTCGACCCGGGGATCCGGCGCATCCTGGAGGTCCGCTGCGCCGAGGTGGGGGCCACCCCGTGGCGGCTGGGCCAGGAGGTCCGGATCCTCCACCAGGCCCCGGCCCCCGGCGGCCGGGCGGTGACGGTGGCGACCCCAGGCGGCCACTACCGGGTCCGGGTCCCCCTGCGGGGGGCCCACCAGGCAGCCAACGCCGCCTGCGCCCTGGCTGCGGCCGAGGCGTTCGGCGGCCACCCGCTCCCCCCCGACTCCCTCGGCGCGCTGCGCGAGATGGCCAACCCGGCCCACCTCGAGCTGTTCGGGGAGCCCCCGGCGGCGGCAGTGGACGTCGCCCACAATCCCCACGGATCGGCCGCGCTGGCGGCCGCGCTCGAGGAGGCCTTCGGCCCTCGTCCGAGGGTGCTCGTCTTCGGGGTGAGCCCGGACAAGGACGCCGCGTCGATGCTCCGACGACTCTGCGATCACGTCGCCGCCGCGGTCTTCACCCAGTGCCCCGACGCCCCCCACCGCGAGCCCGAGGAGCTGGCCGAGCTGGCCCGGGACCTCGGCTACCGCGCCACCTGGGTGGAGCCCGACCCGCGCCAAGCGGTGCGCGCCGCACGGTCCCTCGCCAGCCACGGCGAGCTGGTGGTCCTCACCGGCAGCCACTACTGGATCGGGGACGTCTACCCCGAGCTCACGTCCCTGTTCGGCCCGCCCTCGGCCCGCTGAGGCGCCCTCAGGAGCCCAGCTCGTAGGGGAACCCGAGGTCAGGCGCCCCGAACAAGGCCTCGAAGCGCAGCCCGGCCTCGGCCGCCAGCCGGCCCACCGTCCCGCCTCGGTCCACCAGCGCGACCAGCAGCACCGGCTCGGCTCCGGCCGCCCGCACCGCCTCGGCTGCCTCGAGCAGCGAGGTCCCCCGGGTCACGGTGTCCTCGGTGACCACGACCCGGTCGCCCGGCTCGAGCGCCCCGGCGATCCGCCCCCCGGCCCCGTGGTCCTTGGCCTCCTTGCGGACGCTGAACGCCCGCAGCCGGCGGCCCCGGGTCGCGGCCACCGCCGCGGTGACGAACGCCACCGGGTCCGCCCCCATGGTGAGGCCGCCGATGGCCGTCGCCTCCGGCGGGACCAGCGACAAGACGGCGTCTGCGACCAGCACCATGGCCTCGGGCCGGCACACCGTCTGCTTGGCGTCGATGAACCAGTCGCTGGTCCGGCCCGACTTGAGCACGAATTGCCCCCGGCGGACCGAGTGCTCGAGCAGGTGGGCCCGCAGGGTCTCTCGAGGGTCGCTCACCGATCCACCACCGCCCCGGTGCCCGGGACAACCCGGCCGATGGTCACCGAGGCGGCCCCGGCCCGGGCCAACGCGGCTGCCACCGCCGCCAGCTCGGCCTCGGCCACCACCAGCACCATGCCGACCCCCAGGTTGAACACCCGGCGCATCTCCGCCTCGTCCACGCCGGCCCGGGCGATCTCGGCGAAGATCTCGGGCACCTCCCAGGACCCCCACACCACCTCGGCATCGCAGTGGCCGGGGAGGACCCGGGCCAGGTTGGCCGCCAGGCCGCCCCCGGTCACATGGGCACAGGCATGCACCGCCCCTGGGACCTCGGCCAGGGCCCGCCGCACCGCCGGCGCGTAGATGACCGAGGGCTGGAGCAGCTCCTCGCCCAGGCTCCGCGGCGACCCGGGCCACGCCGGCCCGCCGAGCTCTCGGCCCTGGCGCTCGAGCAGGACGTGGCGGGCCAGGGCGTAGCCGTTGGACCGCAGCCCGGGCGAGGGCAGGCCCAACAGCCGGTCGCCCGGGGCCACCCGGGCCGGGCCCAGCTCGGTCCCCCGCTCGACCACCCCCAACGCGAACCCGGCCACGTCCAGGTCGTCCTCGGCCATGGCCCCCGGGTGCTCGGCCGTCTCGCCGCCGATCAGGGCGCACCCGGCCTGCCGGCAGCCCTGGGCGATGCCTGCCACCAGCGCCGAGAGCCGGTCCGGGACCAGTCGGCCGACCGCCACGTAGTCCAGCAGGAACAGCGGCTCGGCCCCCGAGCAGACCAGGTCGTCCACGCACATGGCCACCAGGTCCACCCCGACGGTGTCGTATCGGCCGAGGTCCCGGGCGATGAGCAGCTTGGTGCCCACGCCGTCGGCGCAGGACACCAGCACCGGGTGGCGGTAGCGGGAGGTGTCCAGCTCGAACAGGGCGGCAAACGGGCCGACCCCGGCCACCACGCCGTCCCGCCGGGTGGTGGCCGCCAGCTCGGCGATGCGCCGCACCGCCTCCTCGGCCGCCCCGACGTCGACCCCTGCCCCGGCATAGGTGGCTCCGCCGGGCTGGCCGGGCTGGTGCCCCACCGCTCAGACTCCGGGCAGGGCGCCCTGGAGCACCCCCGGCCGGTCGCCGGGGGCACGCAGCCGGTCGTCGGCCAGCGGCACGCTGACCGGGTACTCCCCGGTCAGGCAGGCGTCGCAGAAGCCGACGCCACCTGCCCCGATGGCCGCCTTCAGGTTGTCCAGGGTGAGGAAGGCGAGGGAGTCGGCACCGAGGTAGGCGGTCATCTCGGGGACCGTCATGCTGGCCGCCAGCAGCTCGGCCCGGGTCGGGGTGTCGATCCCGTAGAAGCAGGGCCACGCGAAGGGTGGCGAGGACACCCGCAGGTGGACCTCGGCCGCCCCGGCCTCCCGCAGCATGGCCACCACGGTGCGGATGGTGGTGCTGCGGACGATGGAGTCGTCCACCACCACGAGGCGCTTGCCCTCGATGTTGTCCCGCAGCGGGTTGAGCTTGCGCCGCACCGCCCGCTCGCGGGCCTGGTGGTCGGGGTCGATGAAGGTCCGGCCGATGTAGCGGTTCTTCACCAGGCCCTGGCCGTAGGGGATCGCGGACTCCTTGGCGTAGCCCTCGGCAGCCGGGACCCCGGACTCGGGCACCGCCATCACCATGTCGGCGTCGACCGGGGCCTGGCGGGCCAGGAGCTCGCCCATCCGGCGCCGGGCACCGTGGACCTCGATGCCGTGGAGGCGGGTGTCGGGGCGGGCGAAGTACACGAACTCGAAGATGCACAGGCGGTCGTCCACCTGGTCCTCTGCGAACAGCTGGACCGAGCGGACCCCGGACGGGCCGATCACCACCAGCTCGCCCGGGGACAGCTCCCGCACGAACGCCGCCCCGATCACATCGAGGGCCGGGGACTCCGAGGCGAGGACCCAGCCGGCCGGCCGGCCGGCCTCCCCCAGCCGGCCCAGGCACAGCGGCCGGAACCCGTGGGGGTCCCGCACGCCGTAGAGGTGGGTGGCATCCATGAGGACGAAACTGAACGCCCCGGCCAGCTCGGGCACCACCGCCTGGATGACCCCGGCGAGCTCGCCGTCGGCCGGGTCGCTGGCCGTCCCCGGGTAGGCAGCGGCCAGCAGGCCGGCCACCACGTCGCTGTCCGAGGTGGCGACGCCGGGCAGCATCCCGGCCCGCTCGGCCAGGGTGTCGGTCTCGGTCAGGTTGCCGTTGTGCCCCAGGGCGAACCCGGCCCGCCCGACCGCCCGGTAGGCCGGCTGGGCGTTGCGCCAGTCCGAGCTGCCATGCGTCGAGTAGCGGGTGTGGCCGATCGCCAGGTGGCCCTGGAGGGCCGACAGCGTGCGCTCGTCGAAGACCGTGGCCACCAGGCCCATGTCCTTCACGACGGTGATGGTCTCGCCGTCGCTCACCGCCATCCCGGCCGACTCCTGGCCCCGGTGCTGGAGGGCGTAGATGCCGTCGAAGGTGAGCCGGGCCACCGGCTGGCCGGGGGCATAGACCCCGAAGACGCCGCAGGCTTCCTTCATCGTCGGTCCAACGACCCCACTTGTTCCCCGGGCCCTCCGCCCGGCCCACGCCACCGCCGGTAGGAGTCTCTCACAGCGGGCCCCCACCGCCGCTCCGCCCGGAGCCGCTCCGGTAGCGTCGGTCGGGCGTGATCGACCTCCACCTCCACTCCAGCGCGTCCGACGGCACCGACCCCCCGGCCGTGATCGCCGAGCTGGCCGAGGCGGCCGGCTGCCGCGCCATCGCGCTCACCGACCACGACACCCTGGCCGGGCTGCCGGCGGCCGCCGCCCGCGCCGCGGAGCTCGGGATCGAGCTGGTCCGGGGGTGCGAGGTGTCGTGCGCGTTCTCGGGCGCCACCACCCACGTCCTGGTCTACTTCGTCGAGGGCGAGGAGGGTCCGCTCCACGACGAGCTCGCTCGGCTCCGCCAGGACCGGGTGGCCCGGAACCGGGTCCTGGCCGCCCGGCTGGCCGAGCTGGGGGTCCCCCTCACCTACGACGAGGCGGTGGCCCAGGCGGCCGGGGAGGAGAGCCTCGGGCGACCCCACTTCGCGACCCTGCTGGTGGCCAAGGGCCTGGCCACCTCGGTGGCCGACGCCTTCGATCGCTGGCTGGCCCCCGGCCGGCCGGCCTACGTGCCCAAGGCCCGGGTCCACCCGGCCGAGGTGGCAGCCAAGGCCCGGGCGTCGGGAGCGGTCTGCGCCCTGGCCCACCCGCTCACCTTGGAGCTGGCCGAAGACGACCTCGACCGGGCGGTCGGGCAGCTGGCCGAGGCCGGCTTCGCCGGGCTCGAGGCCTACTACGCCAGTTACTCGCCGGCCGAGCGGGCGGCGCTCGCGGACCTGGCCGCCCGCCACGACCTGGTCGCGACCGGCGGCTCCGACTACCACGGCACGATCAAGCCCGGGCTGGCGGTCGGGACCGGCCGGGGGGACCTGGCCGTGGACGACCAGGTCCTCGAGCGGCTGGCCGCCCGGCGCCCCTAGCGCCCCCACCCGGCCTCCCCGAGCGCCGCCGGGATCGCGCCGGCAGCCGCCGCGCACAGCGCGGCCAGCTCCACCTCGACCACGTCGTCGACGACCAGGACGTCGCCCCCGGCCTCCCCGAGCACCCGGGCCCCCACCCCGGCCGCCGCGGCGCGGGCGGCCAGCTCGGCCGGTCGGGTGGTCGCAACCACCACGCGCGATGGTGCCTCGGTGAACAGCTCGGCGTGACCGGCCAAGCCGCCGAGGCGGGCGCCCACCCCGGCCGCCACCGCCATCTCGGCCAGCGCCAGCCCCAGCCCGCCGGCCGAGACGTCGTGCACCGCGTCCACCAGCCCGCCACCGCCCGCCACCTCGGCCCCCACCAGCTCGGCCACCAAGCTGGCCACCCGCCGGTGGGCCGCCAGGTCGAGTGCCGGCAGGGTGCCGGTGCGCTGCCCCCGCCGCTCGACCGCCCACCGGCTGCCCCCGAGCGTGAGGTCGGGAGGGCCGGGGGGGTGCAGCAGAACGACCGTGGACCCCGCCGCCCAGCCGGTCCCGGGCGGGCGGCGCTCGAGCCGCTCCACCACGCCCAGGCCGCCGATCACCGGCGTGGGCGGGATGTCGACCCCGCCGCTCTCGTTGTAGAGGCTGACGTTGCCGCCGACCACCGGCAGCCCGAGGGCGGTGCACGCCTCGGCCATGCCGTCGATCGCCTCGGACAGCTGCCACATCACCTCGGGGTGCTCGGGGTTCCCAAAGTTGCAGCAGTTGACCACCGCGATCGCCCGGGCCCCCACACAGGCCAGGTTGGCCACCGCCTCGGCCACCAGCAGCGCGGTGCCGGCCCGGGGGTCGACCGCACACCACCGGGGGTTGGCGTCGGTGGTGAGGGCCACCCCCCGGCGCGACGCCGGCAGGCCCGGGCCGGCCAGCCGGAGCAGGGCCGCGTCGCCCCCCGGGCCGACCACGGTGTTCAAGAACAGCTGGTGGTCGTACTGGCGCCAGACCCAGGCGGCGTCGCCGGCCAACGCCAAGAGGTCGGCAGTGCAGTCAGCTGGCGGGGGCAGGGCCTCGGGGCCAGCCGCCCGCCGGGACGCCAGATCGGCCGGCGGCGCCATCGGCCGGCGGTAGCGGGGCGCCCCGTCGGCCAGCGACGCCGCCGGCACGTCGGCGACCACCGGCCCGCCGGGGTGCTCCCGGACCCGAAGGCGGCCCACCGGCCTGCCGGCGGCCGGCTCGGGCTCGGTCACCCGGCCCACCACCGCCGCCCGGACCTCCCAGCGGGCGCAGACCTCCACCAGCGCGTCCCAGTGCTCGGGGGCGACGATGGCCAGCATCCGCTCCTGGCTCTCGCTGGTCATGACCTCCCAGCTGGCCATGCCGGCCGCCCGCCGGGGGACGGCGGAGAGGTCGAGCTCCATGCCCACCCCGCCGCGGGCCGCGGTCTCGGAGGCGGCGCAGGTGAGGCCGGCGCCCCCCAGGTCCTGGACTGCGACCACCAGGCCCAGATCGAGCAGCTCGAGACAGGCCTCGATGAGTCGTTTCTCCTCGTAGGGGTCGGCGACCTGGACGCTCGGGCGCTTGGCCTGGTCGGCCGGGCCTGCCCCGTCGGATCCGGCGAACCCGGCCGACGCCAGCACGCTCACCCCGCCGATCCCGTCGCGCCCGGTGGGCGCCCCGAGCAAGACCACCAGGTTCCCAGGGCCGCTCGCCCGGCCCAGCACCAACCGAGCGATCGGAAGCGCCCCCATGCACAACACGTTCACCAACGGGTTCTGCGAGTAGGCGGGGTCGAAGGTGAGCTCGCCGCCCACCGTCGGCACCCCCACCGCGTTGCCGTAGGCGGCAATGCCGCCCACCACCCCCTCGAACAGCCAGCGCTGGCGGGGCTGGTCGAGGGGCCCGAAGAACAGCGGGTCCATGAGAGCGAGCGGCCGGGCGCCCATCGTGAAGATGTCCCGGATGATCCCCCCCACCCCGGTGGCCGCCCCCTGGTGAGGCTCGACCGCCGACGGGTGGTTGTGGCTCTCGATCCTGATCGCCACCGCGATCCCGTCCCCCACGTCGAGCACCCCGGCGTTCTCGCCCGGCCCGACCAGCACGCCCGGGCCCTCGGTGGGGAGCCGGGCCAGGTGGACCCGAGAGGACTTGTAGGAGCAGTGCTCGCTCCACATGACCGCGTACATGGCCAGCTCGAGGTGGTTGGGCTCCCGACCGAGGATGTCGATCACCCGGTCCAGCTCCTCGTCGGTGAGCCCGAGGGCACGGTGGAGCGGCTCGACGTCGCCCCCGGCCTCGGCCACGGCCCCACCCTACCGGCCGCCTGGTCCCCGGCGGCCAGCGTGTGGTGGCAGGCATGCAGGACCACCTCTGGTCGAGCGAGCACGGCGGCGACGCGCGGCGATTGCCCGACTGGTGGCCCTCGACCGGGGGTGCCCAGTCGAGGAGCTCAGGGTCGAGGCGGTTGCGGTCTGGTTCGCCCGCTGCCGATCCCGATTCCGGGGACGGTCAGCCCGGGACCTGCCCGGCGCGGTCCGATCGGGGATGCCCATAGTCCGGCCACATCCCCGGCCCGCAACGGCGATCATCTCGTCTCGGGCGGCCCGAACGGGAAGGCCCTGCAAGAAAAATACGCGGCGACTTGTCGACCCCACCCGTGGCATCTGTGGCCCTCTGCCAAGCGCCAAGCACCTCGGCCGAGCCTCGACGTTGCGCGCAGTCCCAGCTCACGCAAGTTCTGACCCTTGCCAGCACCAAAATGGCCAATGGTGCCGCCAGCACATTGCCGCTGTCTGCGGCTCGGACATGTCCGTGTTGCCAGACGAAGGTCGGCCCAGAGATCCACAAAGTGGCTTGGATCGGACCCCTGCTTCACGCGACAATGGGTCCATGCCGAGAACCAAGAGCACGATGACGCCACAGCACAAGGCAGCCCTCGCCCGGGGGCGGGCGGAGGGCTTGGCCATCCGGCGCTACCTCGAGGCGCTCGAGTCCTCCCGACCGCGGCGGGGGCGGCGTCGGACGCCCGCCTCCATCGCCAAGCGGCTGGAGGCGATCGAGGCCGAGCTGCTCACCGCCGACCCGCTGACCAAGCTCCATCTCATGCAGCAGAAGAAGGACCTCAACGACGAGCTGACCCGCCTCTCGGAGGGTGGCGACCTCGAGGAGCTGGAGAAGCAGTTCGTGAAGGTCGCCAAGGCCTACGGCGAGCGCAAGGGGATCAGCTACGCCACCTGGCGGGCTGCCGGGGTGCCGCCCTCGGTCCTCCAGAAGGCCGGGGTGACCCGGACCAAGGGCTGAGCGTCAGGGGACCCCGACCCCGACCAGCGATCGCAGCAGGACCAGGCCGTCGGTCGAGCCCAACAGTTCCGAGCTTGCCCGCTCGGGATGGGGCATGAGCCCGACCACGTTGCCCGCACGGTTGCAGATCCCAGCGATGTCGTCGAGCGAGCCGTTGGGGTTCTGGCAGTAGCGCAGCACCACCCGGTCCTCGTCGCGCAGCTGGGCCAAGGTCTCGGGCGTGCAGACGTAGCTGCCGTCGAAGTTGTTGATCGCCAGCAGCAGCTCGGTCCCGGCCGGGACCGCTCGGGTGAGCACTGACCGGCTCGACGCGACCGTGACGCTGACCGGTCCACACATGAAGCGCAGGTCCCGGTTCTTCTGCAGGGCCCCCGGCAACAGACCAGCCTCGGTCAGCACCTGGAACCCGTTGCAGATCCCGACGACCGGGCCGCCGACCGCCGCGAACCGAGACAGCGCCCCCATCACCGGGGAGAACCGGGCCAGGGCGCCCGGCCGCAGGTAGTCGCCGTGAGCGAACCCGCCCGGCACCACCACCGCGTCGAGATGGTCGAGCCGGGTCGCGGCGTGCCAGACCAGCTCGGCGTCGGCCCCGACCCGCTCGAGGGCCAGGACGACGTCGTGCTCGCAGTTGGTCCCGGGGAAGACGACCACGCCGACCCGAGGTGCCATCAGGCCTCCAGCGAGCAGACCGACACCGAGGCCTCCTCCAGCACCGGGTTGGCCAGCAGTGCGCCGGCCAACGCCTCGGCCCGCTCCCGGGCCCGAGCCTCGGTGGCCGCCTCCACCTCGAAGCGGAACACCCGCCCGGTCGCCAGCGCCGACACGTCCTCGAACCCGAGCGCCGGCAGCGCCCGCTCGATGGTTGCGCCCTCCGGATCGGCGATCCCCGGGCGGAGGCGCACCTCCACCCGGGCGGCAAACCTCACGGCTGGCTCACCTCCGCCACTCACGACGGACCGTACCAGTCGGCCAGCCGGCGTCCGGTGACCCGCTCGTAGGCCTCGACGTAGCGGGCCGAGGTGGCCGCGACCACCTCGGGCGGCAGCGCCGGCGGGGGCGGGGTCCGATCCCACGGCTGGGCCGCCGCCCAGTCCCGCAGCGGCTGCTTGTCGAAGGAGGGCGGGGTCGAACCGGGCACCACCTGGTCGGCCGGCCACAGCCGCGAGGAGTCGGGAGTCACCACCTCATCGCACAGCACCAGGCGGCCATCGATCAGGCCCAGCTCGAACTTGGTGTCGGCCAGCACCAACCCGGCTGCCGCCACCCGATCGGCGGCCCGGCGGTACAGCTCGAGGCAGACCTCCCGCAGCTCCTCGGCCAGCCGCCGCCCGACGATCCCGGCCGCCCGGTCGAAATCGATGTTCTCGTCGTGACCGGCCTCGGCCTTGGTGGAGGGAGTGAACATCGGCTCGGGGAGCCGGTCGGCCAGGGCGAGGCCGGAAGGCATGGGCGACGAGTGCACGGTGCCCGAGCGGGCGTACTCCTCCCAGGCCTGGCCGGCCAGGTAGCCGCGGACGATGCACTCGAGGGGGACCATCTCGGCCTCCCGCACGACCATCGCCCGCCCGGCTACCGGGCCGAGCTCCTCCACCCCCGGCACCACGGCAGCAATCGTGGTGGGGTCGGCCGTGACCAGCGCGTGGTCGACCACGTCGGCCAGCACCTCGCACCAAAAGACGGTCATGGCGGTGAGGACCCGGCCCTTGTCCGGGATGGGCTCGGCGAACACGACGTCGTAGGCGCTCACTCGGTCCGACGCCACCATGAGGAGCTGGCCCGGCCCAGCCCGGTAGAGGTCACGGACCTTGCCCGAGCGCAGCAGGAGCGGCGCGCCGGTCACCGGGCGATGCCCTCCAGCGCATCCACCGCCCGGCCGGCATGGCGGAGGAGATGGGTGAGGTCGAACGCCCGGTCCAGCTCGGCCGGGCTCAGCCCCACCTCGGGGTCCTCGGCCAGCACCGATCGGAACGGGCGCCCTGTCTCCCACGACCGCCGGGCGTCGCGCTGGACCACCCGGTAGGCCTCGTCCCGCGGGCGGCCGCTCGCCACCATGGCCAACAGGACCGACTGGCTGAAGACCAACCCCAGCGACCCGTGCAGGAGGTTCTCCATCGCCCGGTCGCGGTGGACCACCAAGCCCGCGACCAGCTCGGTGGCCCGGCGGAGCAGGTAGGCGGTGAGCGCCGCCGCGTCGGGCAGGACGATCCGCTCGACCGAGCTGTGCGAGATGTCCCGCTCGTGCCACAGCGCGACGTCCTCCAGCCCGCTCACCAGGTAGCCCCGCAGCACCCGGGCCAGGCCGCACAGCCGCTCGGCCAGCACCGGGTTGCGCTTGTGGGGCATCGCCGAGGAGCCCTTCTGGTCGGCCCCGAACGGCTCTTCGACCTCGGCCAGCTCGCTGCGGGCCAGGTGCCGCACCTCGGTCGCCACCAGCTCGACCGTCGTCCCGGCGGCCGCGCAGGCATAGAGGAACTCGGCGTGGCGATCGCGCGAGAGGACCTGGGTGGCCGGGACCGGCTCGAGGCCCAGCGCCCGGCACACCGACGCCTCGACCGCCGGGTCGATGTTGGAGTAGGTCCCGACCGCCCCCGAGAGCTTGCCCACCGCCACCCGCCGGCGGGCCGAGACCAGCCGCTCGCGGTCCCGGTCGACCTGGAGGGCGAACAGCGCGAACTTGGCCCCGAAGGTGGTCGGCTCGGCATGCATGCCATGGGTCCGGCCGGCCACCGGCACGTCCCGCAACTCCCGGGCCCGATCGACCAGGGCCCCGATGAGACCGCCGGCCGCCTCGATCAGCAGATCGGACGCCGTGACCAAAGCGACGCTCAGCGCGGTGTCGACCACGTCCGAGGAGGTGAGCCCGAAGTGGACCCAGGCCGCCTCGGGACCCCCGATGCGCTCCTGGACCACGTCCACGAAGGCGGCGACGTCGTGGTCGGTGGCCCGCTCGCGCTCGGCCACTGCGGCCACGAAGTCGGCGTCGACCGCGGGCGCCCGAGCCCGCACCGCCTCGGCCGCCGCTCGGGGTGCGACCCCCAGGTCGGCCAGGGCCTCCACCGCGAGCAGCTCGACCTCGAGCCACCGGGCCAGGCGGGCCTCGTCGCCGAACAACGCCGCGATGTCGGGGGGGGCGTAGCGGGGGATCACCGGCTCAGCGCGGCTCGGTCGACACCTGAGGCGATGTCCCGGCGCACCTGCATCCCCGGCCAGGACACCGCGGCGACGGCGCGGTAGGCGAGGTCCCGGGCCTCCCCGAGCGTTGGGGCCAGCGCGCCGAACCCGAGCACCCGCCCGCCCGCCGTCCGCCACCCGCCGTCAGGGTCCCGGGCCGTCCCGGCGTGGTACACGGTGACCCCCTCGACCGGCTCGGCCAGCTGGCCGTCGGGCCCCAGTCCCTCGATGGCCTGTCCGGTGCGCGGCGACTCGGGGTACCCCGGCGCGGCGGCGACCACACAGGCGGCAGCGTCGGACACGAAGCCCGGGTCCCCTCGCAGCGTGCCGGTGGCCGCGGCCAGCAGCACCTCTGCCGGGTCGTCGGCGAACCGGGGCAGCAGCACCTGGGCCTCGGGGTCACCGAAGCGCACGTTGAACTCGAGGACCACCGGTCCCGAGGAGGTCACCATGACCCCGGCGTAGAGGACCCCGCGGTACCCCACGCCGCGGCGCGCCAGGGCGGCCAGGGTGGGCTCGACCGCTCGGTCCAGGACCTGGTCGACGACCGGAGGGGGAATCTCCGGTGGCGGCGAGTACCCGCCCATGCCTCCGGTGTTGGCCCCCCGGTCCCCATCCCGGGCCCGCTTGAAGTCTCGGGCCGCCGGCAGCGGGACCACCCGCCGGCCGTCGCACAGCACGTGCACCGAGCACTCGACGCCGTCCAGGCCCTCTTCGATCACCACCCGCCGGCCAGCGTCGCCGAACGCCCGGCCCGAGAGCTTGGCCTCGACATCGGCCTCGGCCTCGGACCGGTCCCAGGTGACCAGGACCCCCTTGCCGGCAGCCAGCCCGTCGGTCTTCACCACGAAGGGCCCGGGGAGGCCAGCGAGGAAGTGACGGGCAGCAGAGAGGTCGTCGAACACCCCGTAGCGGGCGGTGGGCACGCCGGCCTCCGCCAACACCGACTTCATGAACGCCTTGGATCCCTCGAGGCGGGCGGCGTCGCGGCCGGGCCCCAGCACCGCCAGGCCGCGAGCCGCCAGCCGGTCGGCCAGCCCGTCGACCAGCGGCCCCTCCGGACCCACCACGGTCAGGTCGGCCGCGATGTCCTCTGGGGGGGCAGCACTGAGCGAGATCCGATGGCCACCGACCTCGCCTGGCATCCCGGGGTTGCCCGGCGTGACCACCACCTCGGCACTGCGGGCCAGGGCGCGGGCCAGCGCGTGCTCCCGGCCCCCACCCCCGACGACGCAAACCCTCAGCGAGGCCACCGGCTCAACGGACGGCGAAGGTGACGAACTGCTCGCGCTCGGGCCCGACCCCGACCGTTCGCACCGGCACACCGATCTGGTCGGCCAGGAATGCCACGTAGTCCCGGGCCGCCGCCGGCAGCCCGTCGACCGAGGTGACCGACGACAGGTCGGTCACCCACCCCGGCAGCTCCTCGTACACCGGGCGCACCCGGTGCAGGGTGGACTGGTGGTAGGGCGGGTAGCGGTAGGTGACCCCGTCGGCCTCGTAGGCAACGCAGACCTTGACCGTCTCGAAGGTGTCGAGCACGTCCAGCTTGGTGAGAGCCACCTCGGTGAGCGAGTTGAGCCGGACCGCCTGGCGGAGCATGACCGCGTCGAACCAGCCGCAGCGGCGGCGCCGGCCGGTGTTGGTCCCGAACTCCTGCCCCCGCTCGACCATGAGCGCGCCGGTGTCGTCGGTGAGCTCGGTCGGGAAGGGGCCGGCCCCGACCCGCGTCACGTACGCCTTGGCGATCCCGATCACCCGGTCGATGTCCCGGGGTCCGAGCCCCGAACCGGTGCAGGCGCCCCCGGCCACCGGGTTGGAGGAGGTGACGAAGGGGTAGGTCCCGTGGTCCAGGTCGAGGAAGGTGGCCTGGGCCCCCTCGAGCAGGATGTGCTGCCCCCGAGCCAGCGCCTCGTGGAGCAGGCCGACCGTGTCGGCCACCATCGGGACGATCCGGGGGGCGTAGACGCCAAGGTAGGTGTCGGCAATCTCCTCGGCCGAGCAGGGCAGGCGGTTGTACACCTTGGCCAGGACCGCGTTCTTCTCCTTGATCGCCACGTCCAGCTTCTGGCGGAAGATCTTCGGGTCCATGAGGTCCTGGACCCGGAGCCCGACCCGGGCCGCCTTGTCGGCGTAGGCCGGCCCAATGCCCCGCCGGGTGGTGCCCAGGGCGTTCTTGCCCAGGAACCGCTCGGTCACCCGGTCGAGCTCCCGGTGGTAGGGCATGATCAGGTGGGCGTCACCGCTCACCTTGAGCCGGCTGGTGTCCACCCCCCGGGCCTCCAGCGCGTCCAGCTCCTCCAGCAGCACCCCCGGGTCCACCACCACCCCGTTGCCGATCACCGGCGTGGCGCGCTCGTAGAGCACGCCCGAGGGGACCAGCTGCAACGCGAAGGCCTCGCCGCCCACCACGATCCGGTGGCCAGCGTTGTGACCGCCCTGGTAGCGGACCACATAGTCCATCTCGGCGGCGAGCAGGTCGGTGAGCTTGCCCTTCCCCTCGTCGCCCCACTGGGTCCCGACGACCACGGTTGCAGGCACCGCCCGCCCTCCGTCGATGGCTGGTGAGAACGACAAACTCTACCGTGGCCGGGGGGACCCACGGACCTGGCCTCGGTCCTAGCATGGCTCCATGGTCGCAGCGGCCGCCGTGGTCAGCGCCTCCGAGGAGACCGTGGTCGTCGTCCTGGCGGTGGTGTTCGCCGGGCTGTGCTTCGCCCGGACCGCCACGTTCCGCCGGCGGCTGGGCCGGAGCCCGTGGGGGATCCACCCCAACCTGTGGCTGGTGATCGGGTTCCTGCTCGGGCCGATCGGCGCCTTCCTGGCCCTGGTGGCCTGTGCCACCACCCGGGTCGGCCCGGCGTTCGGCCCCGCTCCCGCGGGCCCGTTCGGCCCCGCTCCCCCGCCGGCACCGCCAGCGCCGGACAGTCCGCCCCCCGGCTGGTACCCCGACCCCTCGGGCCACCACGAGTACCGCTTCTTCACCGGCGTCGACTGGACCGCCGACGTGGTCGACAACGGGAGGCATTCCATCGAGCCCCTGCCGCCCCCACCGCCGAACCCGGGCTGACCTCGACGGAGTCAGCGCAGGGTGAGCTGGCCGTCCTGCACGTCGACCGTGATGGTCGAGCCTTCCGTGTACTTCCCGGACAGCAGATCCAGGGCCAAGCGGTCCTCCAGCTCCTTTTGGATCACTCGCCGCAGGGGCCGAGCGCCGAACGCCGGGTCGTAGCCGGCCCGGGCCAGCCACTCCTCGGCCGCCGGGGTCACCGAGAGCGCGAGCCGGCGGGCGGCCAGCCTGGTCCGCAGGCGTGACAACTGGATGCCGACGATGATCCGCAAGTCCGCCTCGGTGAGGGAGCGGAACCGGACGATCTCGTCGATCCGGTTCACGAACTCGGGCTTGAAGAAGTCCGCCGGATCCCCGGGAAGGTTGGAGGTCATGATGAGCACGGTGTTGGTGAAGTCCACCGTGCGCCCCTGGCCGTCGGTCAGCCGGCCGTCCTCGAGCACCTGCAGCAAGATGTTGAACACGTCGGGATGGGCCTTCTCGATCTCGTCGAGCAGGACCACGGCGTAGGGACGGCGCCGCACCGCCTCGGTGAGCTGCCCTCCCTCCTCGTAGCCGACGTAGCCGGGTGGGGCACCGACCAGGCGCGAGACGGCGTGCTTCTCCATGTACTCGCTCATGTCGATCCGAACCATGGCCCGGTCGTCGTCGAACAAGAACTCGGCCAGGGCCCGAGCCAGCTCGGTCTTGCCCACCCCGGTCGGCCCGAGGAACAGGAAGGACCCGATCGGCCGGCGGGGGTCCGACAGTCCGGCTCGGCTCCGCCGGATCGCGTTCGCCACCGCGCTCACTGCCTCGTCCTGGCCAACCACCCGGGCGTGCAGGGCATCTTCCATCCGGACCAGCTTGGCGATCTCGCCCTCGAGCAGGCGGCTGACCGGGACGCCGGTCCAACGGCTCACCACCTCGGCAACGTCCTCGGCGTCAACCTCCTCCTTCAAGAACCGCTGGGTGCTCTGGAGCTTGGCCAGCTCCTCGGTGGCCGCGTCGATCTTGCGCTCCAGCTCGGGGAGCTCGCCGTAGCGGACCGCGGCCGCGCCGGTGAGATCCCCGTCGCGCTCGAGCCGCTCGGCCCGACCCTTGGCGTCCTCGTACTGGTCCTTCAGGTCACCGATGGCCTCGATGGCTGCCTTCTCGGCCTGCCAGTGGGCGGTCATGGCGTTGGCCTGCTCGTTCAGCTCGGCCAGCTCGGCCTCGAGGCGCCCCAGGCGCTCGACCGAGGCCTCATCGGACTCCTTCTCCAAGGCGACCTTCTCGATCTCGAGCTGGCGGATGCGGCGGATGACCACGTCGAGCTCGGTCGGCATCGAGTCGATCTCGATCCGGAGCCGGCTGGCGGCCTCGTCGATCAGGTCGATGGCCTTGTCGGGGAGGAAGCGGCCCGAGACGTAGCGGTCCGAGAGCATCGCCGCCGCAACCAACGCGGCATCTTGGATCCGGACCCGGTGGTGGTTTTCGTAGCGCTCCTTCAGGCCGCGCAAGATCGCGATGGTGTCCTCGACCGAGGGCTGCTCGACATAGACCGGCTGGAACCGCCGCTCGAGGGCAGCGTCCTTCTCGATGTACTGCCGGTACTCGTCGAGCGTGGTCGCCCCGATCAGGCGCAGCTCGCCCCGGGCCAGCAGGGGCTTGACCATGTTCCCGGCGTCCATCGCGCCCTCGGCGGCCCCCGCCCCGACCAAGGTGTGCAGCTCGTCGATAAAGGTGATCACCTGGCCGTTGGAGTCCGTGATCTCCTTCAGCACCGCCTTGAGGCGCTCTTCGAACTCGCCTCGGTACTTCGCCCCGGCGACCATGGCGGACAGGTCGAGCGCGATCAGCCGCTTGTTCTTGAGGCTTTCGGGGACGTCACCCTCGACGATCCGGTTGGCCAGCCCCTCGACGATGGCGGTCTTGCCGACACCGGGCTCGCCAATGAGCACCGGGTTGTTCTTGGTCCGCCGGGACAGCACCTGGATGACCCGGCGGATCTCCTCGTCGCGGCCGATGACCGGATCGAGCCGGCCTCGGCGGGCGGCTTCGGTGAGGTCGCGGCCGTAGCGCTCGAGCGCCTGGAAGGTCTCCTCGGGGTTGGGTGAGGTCACCCGGTGGCTGCCCCGGACATCTCGCAGCGCACCCAGCAGCTGCTCCCGGTCGGTGCCGAGCTCGTCAGCGAAGGCCAGCAGCAGGTGCTCGATCGACAGGTAGTCGTCGCCCAGGTCGGCGCGCAGCCGGTCGGCTGCCTCGAGGCCTTCTCGGGCCGCCCGACCCAGCCCTGGCTCCTGACCGCCAACTGCCCGAGGCAGTTTGCGGCGAGCCTCGGCCAGTCGGGCGGCAACCTCGTCGGGAGAGACGCCGACCCGCTGGAGGACTGGGCGGGCGATGGTGTCGGGGTCGGCCAGCACGGCCGAGAGCAGATGGGCCGGGGTGATCTCGGGGTTGTTCGCCTCGGCGGCCATCCGGGTCGCGTTGGCGAAGGCCGCCCGGGTCTTCTCGGTCCAGCGTTGGGGGTCAAGCGTCATGGTCGGTCCTGCCTCGTCAACTCCTCTGCACCGGGCGGCTCATCGGGCCGCATTCCTCGGCGTCGGCCGGTAGGGGATGGGGGCCTGGTCGAGCGGCACCAGGTCCCGGCGGTAGTAGCGGTGGGCGCGCTCGAGCGCCTCGTTGGCTTCCCGCCGCACCTGGTCAAGCTGGGCCCGAAGTCGACGGACCTCTGCCTCGAGCTCGAGCACACGACGGACTCCTTCCAGGTTCACGCCCGCCGCGGTGAGCTCTTGGATTCGCCGGAGCCGAGCCAGATCGAGATCGCTGAACCGACGCGACCCGCCGGGGGTCCGGACCGGCTCCAAGAGACCCTTGCGCTCGTAGACACGAAGGGTCTGGGGATGCACTCCCGCCAGCTCGGCGGCCACTGAGATCACGTACACCGCTCGGTGCTCGGGCATCGCGCCGTCAACGGCGCCGTCGCGATCCCGCAGGGTCGGCGTGTCCATCTCCTTAGACCTCCTCCAGCCGCTCACGCGGCGCTGGGTCGGTGACCGCGGCGAGCGACTCGACCGCCGCCCGCTGCTCTTCGGTCAGGGAGCGGGGCACCACCACGTCCACCTTCACCAGCAGGTCGCCCGGTTTCGAACCGTTGCGGCCGGCTGGGACGCCGTGGCCTTTCACCCGCAGCACCGTCCCCGGCGCGGTGCCGGCCGGAACGCGGACTCGAACCGGCTCGTCCAGGGTGGGCACGGTGATCACGGTGCCCAGCGCGGCCTCCGGAAAGGTGATCGGGACCGTATAGGTCAGGTTGTTCCCCCGTCGGCCGAACTTGGGGTGCGGGCGCACGTGCACCGACACGTAGAGGTCACCGGGAGGAGCCATGCCCTGCCCAGGAGCACCTCGCCCTTTCACCCGGATGCGCTGGCCATCCTCGACCCCGGGGGGGATCCGCACCTTGACCTGGCGGTTCCGGCGCTCGGTCCCGGTCCCAGCACAGGTCGGACACGGTGTGTCCACCACCCGTCCCCGGCCGTTGCAGCGTGGGCAGATGGTGGACAGCGAGAACAGCCCCTGATTGTCGTCCAACGTCCCGCGGCCGCCGCAGCGCTCGCACACATGCGTCGAGGTCCCAGGCGCAGCGCCCGTCCCGTTGCAGGTCCGGCAGCGAGCGTCCTGGGGCACGTTGACTGAGGTGGTGACGCCGCGCACCGCGTCCTCGAACGACAGGTGCAGCTCGGCCTCGACATCGGCACCCCGCTGCGGCCCCGCGGTCCGACGCCGCCCTCGACCAAACAGGCCTCCGAACAGGTCGCCGAGGTCGCCCAGGTCTTCGACTCGGAAGGTCGTGCCCCCGCCCGGACCACCGAAGCCGCCAGCCATCGGACCGAGGCGGCGGGCCTCGTCGTACTCCTTGCGGGTGGCGGGATCGCCCAGGACGTCATGAGCGGCCGAGATCTCCTTGAACCGCTCCTCGGACCCTGGATTAGCGTCCGGGTGGTACTGCTTGGCCAGTTTGCGGTAGGCGCGCGTGATCTCCTTGTCGGAGGCCGTGGGTGGCACTCCGAGGATCTTGTAGTAGTCCTTCTCGAACCACTCCCGCTGGACCGGCAACTCAGCCTCTCACCCTGACCATGGCCGCCCGCAGGGTCTGACCCCGCCACCGGTAGCCGGGACGCATGACCTCGGCCACCGTGGGGCCGCCCTCCTCCGCTGGCGGCGCACCTTCGCTGACGACATGGGCCACTGCCTCGTGGACGGAGGGATCGAATGCCACCTCGACCGCGTCGACCCGCTCCAGGCCCTCCTTGGCCAGGATGTCGAGCAGCTGGCTTCGAGCCTGGTGCAGCGCGTCCAGCGCCGCTGGCGGCCGCTCAGCAGCTGCCCCGTCCTGCGCCTCCTCCTGCTCGCACGCACCCTCTTGGGGGGTGGTGCCGAGGTGGGCGATGGCCAGATCCAGGGTGTCGAGGACCGGCAGGAGCTTGCGCACCAGGTCCGACACCGCCCGAGCACCCAACTCCTCCTGCTGGCGGAGGACCCGCTTGCGGTAGTTGGCGAAGTCGGCCTGGGAACGCTGGAAAGCAGCCAGGTACTCGTCGCGCTCGGCGGTCAGCGCGGCGACATCGGTGAGGATCGTCTCAGAGGCCTGGGACAGTTGGTCCGCGACCCCTTCGGTCGGCTGGCCGGCTTCCGGCTGCTCCGACCAGACATCGGCGTCGGAACCCTCCGCCAACCGGCCTTCGACGCCGTCCGCGCCGGGCCCTTGCTCCTCGGTCCCGTCAACGGCCTCGCCGATCGCCTCGACCTCGCCGCCGGGGACAGAAAGGTCGCGCTCGGGTCGAGAGGTCATTTCTCGTCGACGATCTCGGCGTCCACGACCTCCTCGTCAGCCGCCTCGCTGCGAGCCTGTGCAGTGGCACCGTCGGCCGCGCTGGCCTGCGACGCCTGTTCGTAGAGGCGCTGCGAGAAGCTCTGGCTAGCGGTCACCAGTTTCTCGGTGGCCGTCTTGATGGCCTCGACATCCGAACCGCTGAGCGCGTCCTTCACGCCCTGGAGTGCCGAGTTCACGGCCTCTCGCTCCGAACCCTCGATCTTGTCACCCTGCTCTCGTAGGAGCTTCTCGGTCTGGTAGACGAGCGTGTCGGCAGTGTTGCGGACCTCTGCCTCCTCCCGCCGCCTCCGATCTTCCTCGGCGTGAGCCTCGGCGTCCCGGATCATGCGCTCGATGTCTTCCTTACTGAGCGCCGACTGACCAGTGATGGTCATCGACTGCTCCTTGCCGGTGGCCTTGTCCTGTGCTGCGACGTGGACGATCCCGTTGGCGTCGATATCGAAGGTCACCTCGATCTGCGGGATGCCCCGAGGCGCCGGTGGCAGGTCGACCAGCTGGAACTTGCCCAGCGTCTTGTTGTACATCGCCATCTCCCGCTCACCCTGGAGCACGTGGATCTCCACCGATGGCTGGTTGTCCTCCGCAGTCGTGAAGATCTCCGAACGCTTCGTCGGGATCGTGGTGTTCCGTTCGATGAGGCGGTGCATGACGCCGCCCTTGGTCTCGATCCCGAGGCTGAGCGGGGTGACGTCGAGCAGCAGCACGTCTTTGACCTCACCCTTCAGCACGCCGGCCTGCACGGCTGCGCCGACTGCGACCACCTCGTCAGGGTTCACCCCCTTGTGCGGCTCCTTGCCAGTGAGGGAGTGGACCAGCTCCTGGATTGCCGGCATCCGGGTCGACCCGCCGACCAGCACCACGTGGTCGATGTCGGACGTCTTGAGTCCGGCGTCCTTGATCGCCGCCTCGAAGGGCCCCTTGCACTGCTCGACCAGGTCGGCGGTCAATTCGTTGAACTTGGCCCGCGTCAACTTCACATCCAGGTGCTTGGGTCCTTCGGAGGTCGCAGTGATGAATGGCAGGTTGATCTGGGTCTCCTGCAATGAGGAGAGCTCGATCTTGGCCTTCTCCGCCCCCTCCTTCAGACGCTGCATCGCCATCTTGTCCACCGAGAGGTCGACACCCTCGGTGTCCTTGAACGACTTGACCAGCCAGTCAATGATCTTCTGGTCCCAGTCGTCACCACCCAGGTGGGTGTTGCCCGAGGTCGACTTCACTTCGAACACGCCCTCGCCGATCTCGAGGATCGAAACGTCGAACGTTCCTCCACCTAGGTCGAAGACCAAGACGGTCTGATCCTTGTCTTCCTTGTCGAGCCCATAGGCCAGAGCGGCTGCGGTCGGCTCGTTGATGATGCGGAGCACCTCGAGACCGGCGATCTGCCCCGCTTCCTTGGTCGCGGTCCTCTGCGCGTCGTCGAAGTACGCCGGGACGGTGATCACTGCCTGCGTCACAGTGTCGCCCAGGTAGGCCTCGGCGTCTCGCTTCAGTTTGCCGAGGATCCGGGCCGAGATCTCCTGGGCCGTGTACTTCTTCCCGTCGATGTCGATGGTCCAGTTCGTCCCCATGTGGCGCTTGACCGAGCGGATGGTTCGCTCGGGGTTGGTGATCGCCTGGCGCTTGGCGACCTCGCCGACCAGCACTTCGCCGCTCTTGGCGAACCCCACCACCGACGGCGTGGTCCGACTCCCCTCGGCATTGGGGATGACGACCGGTTCGCCGGCCTCCAGCACGCTGACCACGGAGTTCGTCGTCCCGAGGTCGATCCCTACCGCTTTGGCCATGCCCTTGCCTCTCCTCTTTTGTTTTTTGTTGTTCTTGTTGGCTGTGTGTGTTCGTGCTCCTGGTCCGGTGGTCCCAGGAGCGTTGCGATCCACCCTTGGCGCTCGCGCACCTGACGGAATGAAGTATATCAAACCTGATCGAACTTATATCAAGTTTTTACTCACAACTTATTCACCCTGGTGGCGCCACCAATTTGTGGCCCGCCAACTGGCCCGGAGACCAACCGAGCGTCGGCGACTGGGGGAGGTTCAGCTGGGGGCGGCAGCCCGACCCTGGCCACCGCGGCGAGCGCGGAACGGCTCGCCCAGCTGGGCCAGCAGGGTTCGCAGCTCGAGGCCGGACTCCTCCACCGGCACTGGCCGGCCGGCAAGGCCGGTGGCACAAGCCGGGGCGGCCGGGTTCGGGAACCGGGCCCGGCCGGCCAGCACGTCCCAGACCGTGAGGACCACTCCGAGGTTGAGGCCGAGCGCGCCCTGGGGCGAGTGGTGGATCCGATGGTAGGCGGGGCTCACGATGACCTTCCCGATCGGACCGAAGGTCCACGGCACGTTGGCATGGGACAGGGTGCCCACGCACACGTACCCGGTGATCAGGGCCGGGGCCACCTCCCGGTCCCCGACCAGCACCACCACCGGGAGGGTGGCCAAGAAGAACCCGGCCAGGTGGCTGAGGGGGTGCGCTCGGAAGGCGGTCAGCACGTTCAGTTCCTCCTGGCTGTGGTGAAGGGCGTGAAACCGCCACAGCGGCTCGAGGCGGTGGTCGGCCCAGTGGGCCAGCCAGTTCCCCGCGTCCATGAGGACCACGGTGAGGGCGAACAACGCCGGCCGAGGCCAGCTGGCAGTGCCGCCGAGCTCCATCCAGCGGGCGTGGAAGGCGAGCAGCGACCCGAACGCCACCGAGAGCAGGGTCATGATCGGGACCGCCACGGTCAGGTGGACCAAGAGGTACCCGGCGTCATGGGCGAGGCCGGCAGTCACCTCCCGACGACCGTCTGCCGGCCACAGCCGCTCGCACACCAGCGCGACCGCCACCACGACCACCACCGCCGGCGCCACCAGTTCGGCCCGTCCGAGGGCCAGAACCCGGCCCAGGCTTCCCTGCCGCTCGAGCGTCGCGACCGCATACCACACCAAGCCGGCGGTGGCGGCGGCAACCCCGAACGTCGGCAGGTACACGCGGCGAGCTGGCGTGACAGCCGAACCGCCGGCGGCCACGGTGACCGTCATCGCCGGCGGCCCTTCGGACTCCCCACCTCCGGTGCTACGTGGGTCCGGCCGTTCCGGATTCCCTGTGCCCCGCTGAGCCGGGCCGACGGTACGCTGCCGTCGTGCTCGACCTGCTGCTGCTCCGCCATGGCGAGTCGGCGTGGAACGCCGAGAACCGGTTCACCGGCTGGATCGACGTCGAGCTGAGCGACAACGGCCGGGCCGAAGCGGTGGCGGCCGGCCGGCTGATGGCCGACGAGCCCGGCCTGGACCTGCGACTGCTCCACACCTCGGTGCTGGTTCGGGCCATCACCACCGCAGAGCTGGCCCTCCACGAAGCCGGGCGGAGCTGGGTCCCGGCCCGACGCCACTGGCGGCTGAACGAGCGCCACTACGGAGCCCTGCAGGGCCTGGACAAGCGGCAGACCGCCGCCCGCCACGGAGAGGCCCAGGTCAAGCTGTGGCGCCGCAGCTACTCGGTGCCGCCACCGCCGCTGCCGCCCGAGCACCCCGACAACCCGGTCAACGACCCCCGCTACCGAGACGTCGACCCGGCCGACCTCCCACTCACCGAATGTCTGGCTGATGTGGTCCGCCGGGTCGTGCCCTACTGGGAGGAGGCGATCGTCCCGGACCTGCGGGCCGAGGCCGACCGCGGTGGGGCGGTCCTGGTCGTGGCCCACGGCAACAGCATCCGAGCGCTCCGCAAGCACATCGAGCACATCTCCGACAGCGAGATCGCGGATCTCGAGATCCCGACCGGCATCCCCTACCGGTGCCTGCTCGACGAGCGGCTCGAAGTTCTGAGCGCGCGCTACCTGGGCGACCCCGAGCGGGCGCTGGCGGCGGCCGAGCTCGTTCGGCGCCAGAGCGAGCTGTAACCAGCCTGGCCCGCCTTTGCCGGCGGGCTCACAGGGCGTCGGTTCCCCGCTCTCCGGTGCGGACCCGAACCACGGTCTCGACCGGCAGGACCCACACTTTGCCGTCGCCGATCTTCCCGGTGGCGGCGGTCCGGACGATGGTCCCGACGACGTCCTCCGCCTGGCCGTCGTCGACGAGCACCTCGAGCCGGATCTTGGGGACAAAGTCCACCTCGTACTCGGCGCCCCGGTAGACCTCGGTGTGCCCTCGCTGGCGCCCGAACCCCTGCGCCTCGGTCAAGGTCATCCCCTGGATTCCCAGATCCTTCAGTCCCTCCTTCACGTCGTCGAGCTTGAAGGGCTTGACCACCGCCACGACCAACTTCATGGTGTCCTCTCGCTTTCCTCACCCGTCCGGACCGGCCGGCGGCAACAGGTGCTCCCGCAACCCTACGGAAGAGCCTCCCCCGGTGTCAGCGGACATGGCGACCATCGCGCCGATCCGCTCGGCGAAGGTCTCCTCGGGGAACGCCTCCTCGTCGTGAATCGCCAGGTCCCCGACTTCGAGGACCTCGTCACGGTAGCGAGCCCCACGCAGCACCAGCCCGATCAGCTTCATCAGGATGAACGTCACCAGCGCCGACCAGAAGATCACCCAGATCGCCGCCCGGAACTGCTCCCAGAGCTGGTGGGCGGAGCCGGTGTACATGAGCCCGCTCACCGAGAACGGTACGCAGCTCTTCGACGAGGCCGCGTAGGCGGCACTCGAGGTGGAGACGACCTGGCCGGCCGCACTGAGGTGGCCACAGCCGTACTCCAGCATGTTCGGGTCACCGAAGATCCCGAGGAGCATCCCGCCGACGAAGCCGGCGATCCCGTGGGTGTAGACGACCCCCAAGGCGTCGTCCACCCTGGAGAAGGGGCGCACTTTGGACAGGTAGTTCCAGCACACCCACACCAGGGCGGAGCAGATGGCCCCGACCGCGATCGCGCCCCACCCGTTCACCCAACCGGCGCATGGGGTGATCCCGACCAAGCCGCAGATCATCCCGTTCACGCCCCCGAGGAACGTCGGCTTCTTGGACCGGGTGAACCAGGCGTCCATGGCCATCCAGACCACGACCCCGACCGCGGTCGCCAGGTTGGTGTTGACCACCGCAGCGGCCGCGTCCACCCCGGCGTAGTAGGGGTCGCCGCCGTTGAAGCCGTTCCAGCCGAGCCACAGGATCCCCGCACCTACTGCTGCCATCACCAGGTTGTTGGGGATGGCGTGCTGGCGATCTCGCATGAGCCGCGGGCCCAGAACCCACGCCGCCACGAACCCCGACACCCCGGCAGACATGTGGATCACGAACCCGCCGGAGAAGTCCAGCGCCCCCTCCTGCGCGAAGTACCCACCGCCCCAGAGCAAGAAGGCGTTGATCGCGTACACGAAGGTCGACCACAACGGGACCAGGAGGCACCAGGCGGAGAACTTGATCCGGCCGACCAGGCTCCCCATGAACAGCAGCGGCGTGATGGCGGCGAAGACGAACTGGAAGTAGGCCAACGACGTCGTCGGGAAGTGGAAGGGGATGACCGTGTTGGCCGCCGACACTGCCTGGCCCTGCTCATTGGTTGCGTTGGTGATCTGTCCCGGCTTGCCGACCAGGTTCTCAAAGAAGTGCTTCACCCAGCCCACGCCGGTGAGCTGGGTCTGCACCCCGTTGTGGACGCCCCCACCAAGCGAGGTCGACCCGAAGCCCATCTTGTAGGACCACAGGACCCAGGCGATCAGCACCAGCGAGAACCCGGCGAACATCATCGCCAGGACATTGACCGCCCACTTCTTCTGGACGATGGACGCGTACAACACGGCCAGAGCAGGAAGGCTCATGAGGCCGACGAAGGTGGCGGCGACGATCTGCCAGGTGTTGTCGCCCGTGTTCAGCCAACTCGGGTACGGGACCTGGTGCGCAGCAGCGAGCACGTACACGACTCGGGTCTCCTCTCTTGTGACGTCCCGCTGCCCGAGCCACGGCCCGTGTGCAGTGGTCCGTCCCTGCCGCCGACAGGATGCAGCCTGGGGGTTTCTGGACCGTCACGTCCGTGTTTCCAGAGCATGAACATGCGGCCCGAGGCCGTCTTCCCTGCTCCCTCGGTCGAGCGTCGACCTAGGATCCGCCCATCTCGGGCTGCCCCACGGTTTCCTCCGACGCTCCGGTCTCGACGCTGCGCGGCGCAACGGTGGCGGTCAGCGCCGGGTCGGTCGCGCGCGGTGCCGCCATCGCGCTGGCCGTCGGCCTGCTCGCCTCGGCGGGACTGCTGCTCGCAGCCGGACTGCACCAGCGCGCCCAAGCCAACGACCTCGAAGCGCACGGGGTCCACGCCCTGATGACCGTGACCGGGTGCGTCGGGCTGCTCGGGGGCAGCGGTAGCAATGCTGCGGGGTACGCCTGCCGCGGCACCTACCGCTACCGCGGCGTCACCTACGCCCAGGCCGTCCCAGGGAACATCCGACGGGCACCCGGCTCGATGGTCCAGGTCGTCATCGCCTCGGACGACCCCGAACTGGTGTCCGCCCCGGGCACTGTGGCACTGCACCGGTCACTGGCGAGCCTGGTGGTCATCCCGTCGTTGTTGGCGCTGGGCGGGCTCGGGGCCCTGGCCCCATGGGCACTGCGGGCGAGCCGGCGCCGAGTGGCGCGTCCGTCGGGAGCTCAGGCTGGGGGTGTGTAGCGCCGGTTGGCCTGGGGCCGGCCCCGGGTCGGCCGCGCTGGGTCGCGTGCCGGCTTGTCAGCCTGGGAGCTCCGATAGGCGCGGACCAGGTACCACGCCCCTCCCAACAGGAAGGGCACCCCGAACCCCCAGTAGTGGAGGTTGAAGATGGCCAGCCCATAGAGGGCCATGGCCATGCCGACGAACAGACGCTTGCGGTACCAGGCGGCAGCCAGCATGACCACCGCCAAGGCGAGCAGGACCAACTCGAGCAGGTGGTAGGTGGCGATGCTGGCGTGCAGCTTGTTCAGCTGGCCATCTCGGAGCCGGGCCGGTGGGTCGTGCGCGATCAAGTAACTGGTCACCACCAGCGCGATCGCCGCCGCCAGGGGGGCGGCGGCCAGGGCCACCAGGCGCTCCCGGTCTTCGGAACCCGGATGGTCAGCGGCAGCTCGAGTACCGCCGCCACCGTCCGACGGCTTCAGCACCAGCCGCCGGAGCCGCTCGCCGAACGAGCCGGACGGTGGATGGGTCGGCACGCCCCCACGTTGATCCTCTGGCATTGCCGGGGACATCGGCGAAGGGTACCTCTTGGTGGTCTGGCGTCAAGACCCGAGCACGACACGCCGAACCCTCCACACTGCCGGGCAGGTCCGGCCCAGGCCGACTACCCTTTCCGCCCATGCCACGCACGAGCGCAAAGGAAATCGACCTCTCCCAAATCTGGCTGTTCGCGGCGTGCTCGGCCAGGGACCTCCGAAAGGTGCGCTCGTCGCTCGACGAGATCCACGTGGACGCGGGCGAGGTGCTCTGCGAGGAGGGGGCCACCGGTCACGAGTTCTTCTTGATCGTGAACGGCACGGCTGCGGTCAAGCGCAAGGGGCGCAAGGTGGCCACCCTTGGGCCCGGCAAGTGGTTCGGCGAGCTGGCCCTGCTCGACCGCCAGCCACGGTCGGCCACCATCGTGGCCGAGACCGACATGGACCTGCTGGTCCTGGAGCAGCGCCACTTCCTGGGGCTGCTCGACACCATGCCATCGCTCAGCCGCAAGATGCTGGCGGCGATGGCGTCCCGCCTGCGCGAAGCCGACAAGCTCGCCTTCCCCGGCTGAGGCGGTGGAACTCTCCCGTGCCGTGCAGTTCGCGCAGTCGCGGCGGCAGGGAGTCCTGATCACGATCCGCCGGGACGGCCGGCCCCAGGCCTCCAACATCATCTTCCTCATGGAGCCGGACGGATCCACCCGGATCTCTGTGACCGAGGACCGAGCAAAGACGAGGAACCTCCGCCGAGACCAGCGAGCCGAGCTCTACGTCCCGGGGGACTCGTTCTGGGAGTACGTCGTGTTCGACGGCACTGCCCAGCTCAGCCCGCCGGCGGCCGAGCCGACCGATCAGGTCGTGGACGAGCTGGTCGACCTGTACCGGCAGATTCGGGGCGAGGACCACCCGGACTGGGACGACTACCGCCGTGCCATGGTCGCGGAGCGGCGGGTCGTCCTCAGCTTCCGCCCGGCTTCCGCCTACGGTCAGCTCCGCGGCTGACGGGGCTGGCCGTCCCTAGGCCGGCTGCGAGCCCGAGCGCTCCGCTGCTGCCGGGGACAGTGACTCCTCGACCAACTGGGAGAGGTCGAGGACCCGAACCTCGTCCTCCTTGCTGTTCGCCCGCACCGCGTCGTCGAGCATGATCATGCAGTAGGGGCAGGCGGTCGAGACGACGTCGGCTCCAGTCGAGAGCGCCTCGTCGGTTCGCTCCATGTTGATGCGCTTGCCGATGGTCTCCTCCATCCACATCCGGGCCCCGCCGGCCCCGCAGCAGAAGCTGCGCTCGCGGCACCGGCGCATCTCGATCTGGCGAGCGCCGGGGATGGCATCGAGCACCGAGCGGGGCTGATCGAACACCCGGTTGTGCCGACCGAGGTAGCAGGGGTCGTGGTAGGTGACCGTGCCCTCGTAGCCGTCTCCGGGGCTCAACCGGCCGGTAGAGACCAAGTGCTCGAGCAACTGGGCGTGGTGGATGACTTCGAAGTCGCCTCCCAGGCGGGGGTACTCGTTCTTGATGCTGTTGAAGCAGTGGGGACAGGTCGCCACGATCTTTCTCGCCCCGGCGCTCTTCAGAGTTTCCACGTTGAGCTTGGCCTGCTCCTGGTAGAGATACTCGTTCCCCAGCCGGCGGGCCGGGTCGCCGGTGCACGACTCGCGCTGACCCAAGATGGCGAAGGTCACCCCGGCGCGGTGGAGCATTCGGGCGGTGGCCTGGACGGCCTTGCGGGCCCGCTCGTCGAGCGCGCCGGCGCAGCCGACCCAGTAGAGGTACTCGACGTCGTCGGGGATGGTGTCCTGGACCACCGGAACCTCGAAGTCCAGTGCCGCGATCCAGTCGGTCCGCTTCGCCTGGCCGAGCCCCCAGGGGTCGCCCTGATTCTCGATGTTGCGAAGCATGAGGCCGGCCTCGCTCGGGAACCGGGACTCCATGAGAACCTCGTATCGACGCATGTCGACGATCGCGTCCACGTGCTCGATGTCGACCGGGCACTCCTCGACGCACGCCCCGCAGGTCACGCAGGACCACAGCACATCCGGCTCGATGGTGTTCGGCACCAGGGTCTCGGTCGGCTCGGCTTTCTCGGGGTCCCGAGCGAGCAACCTCGATGCCTGGGAGAACATGTTGTCCCGCAGCCCCATGATCACCAGCTTGGGCGACAACGGCTTGCCGGTGTTCCACGCCGGACATACCGCCTGGCACCGCCCACATTCGGTGCAGGTGACGAAGTCGAGCATCTGTTTCCACGTGAAGTGCTCGATCAACCCTGCGCCGAACACGGTGTCCTCGGTCACGTTCTCCATATCCATGTCCGGGGTCTTGTCGAGGGCACCGAGCGCACGCGGGCGCCTCGACATGGCCACATTCAGTGGCGCAGCGAAGATGTGAAGGTGCTTCGAGTAGGAGACGAACACCAAGAAGCCCACGATCACGCAGACGTTCAGGATGACGAACACCGTCTCGAGCACGCTGTTCACGCCTGACCCCAGGGGATGCAGCGCCTTTCCCACCAGGTGGGATGCGAAGGCCCACCACGTGTAGGGAAAGTCGCCGGTGTTGGTCTGGGCCGCCCGATAGATGAGGAGCGTGACCATCACCATCGCGATGAGCAGGAGGGTGACCCACGCCGCATCGGTGTGGGAACCGTAGAAGCGGGACCGGCGATCAAGTCGCTTGGGCGCGTTGCGGATCCGGATCACCGAGAACACGCACAGCGCGACCAGGACGGCGCAGATGAAGAAGTCCTCCAGAAAACCCAGAACTGGGTTGTGTCCGAATCCCCAGATGGCGAAGGTCTTGGAGAAGAGGTCTCCGTAGGCCTCGATGATGGTGAACAGCAGCACGGTGAAACCCCAGAAGGTGAACGCGTGCGCCACCCCTGGGACCGTCCAGCGCAACAGCTTGCGCTGGCCCCCGACCTCGACCAGCTCTGCCTCGGCGCGCGACGCAAGGTCCTGCACCCGATCCGGCGCCGGCGCGCCCGAACGGACCAGCTTGGAGATCCGCCAGAGGCGACGTCCGGCAACCGCGAACGCCAGTGCGGTCGCGCTCAGCCCAATGACGATCCGTACCACCATGTATCGAGACCCACTTCCGGTCAGAGCAGGGATCTCCCTGCTCAGGAGCCATCTCGTCCGGTCAAAGCAACGTGGAACAAGAAGATAGTGTGGCGGGCACTGGCGGGCGTAGTTCAGCGGCAGAACATCAGCTTCCCAAGCTGAGAACGCGGGTTCGATTCCCGTCGCCCGCTCGCAGCGGTGCCGCGAGGCGGCCCGGACGGTGCCTCAGGACCCCGCGGACACGCCTGCCCACCTCGACCTGGCCCTTTCGGGGCGTGGTACCCCGACCGCTTGCACACGGTGACCGTGCCACCACGGTCGATGCGATCACGCCCGACCCGGCGGCGGGTGGGGAACTGCGACTCCGATCACAGTTCGGATCAGATTCCGGCCGCCTTGGCCTTGCCGCCGGGGGCCGAGACCATCAACCGAACAAGCTCTTCGGTGATCCGCGGTTCCAAACCCTCGGTATGCCCTTTGTCGAGGCGCACCACGTCGGCAATCACCCGGCCGTCGCGAGCGTTGGGATAGATGAACATGCGGGCCGTGCCCGGCCGGGGCAAGCGGCCCCAGCTCGGGGTCGAGCGATCACCCCACCGGGTGTCGTGAATCTTCCCCGGCTCGTCGTCCACGACGTCGGCCAGGTGTTGGCGCGGTCCAGCCCCGTACCGTTCCGCCCACGGCGAGGTCTCGGGCAGCACGGTGATCTCGTGCTCCCCGGTGGCGAAGATGAACGAGATGTCGGTCTGCGGTGGCGGCGGCGGCCCTTGGGCCCGCATCCGGGCCCGGAACGCCTCCATGGCGGCCTGCTCGGCCTCACTGCGCGGCGGACCAAAGTTCGGCGCCCGCTCGGCTGGGCCGATCCTTCCGCCCGACAGGCTCAACCACCCGTCGACCCGATCGGCGAAGAACGGACTGTCGAGCAGCCGCCGGGCGGTCGACCCACCCTGGGAGTGCCCGACCAACCAGAAGGCCCGGATGCGCTCGCGGCCGAATCGCTCAAAGACCTGCTCGACGAGACGCTCCAGGTACTCGTCATCGGCCTTCGGATCCCAATGGCGGGTCGGCTCGACGGTGGCGGCGCTCGGGGTCGCGATCACCAACCGGTACTGGTTCGCGTAGTCGTAGGCGGGGAAGTACTCCCGCTGCCACGCGCCGGCGGAACCCCCGCCGTGCAGGCTGAGCAGGAAGGTCACCTCCTCCCCCTGGCGCAGGTCGTCGGGGAAGTCCAAGAAGCACTTCCGGCCGGTGGGCTGATCGACGATGGTGTCCCTTGCCATGGCTCCTCCGATGTCCGACCCGCACCCTAGGCAGCCCGACACGGCCTTGCAATCGTTCTCACAGGAGAACCCCGGACCGGCGGCGCCACAGACCCGCGGTCCGACGGCTCCACTGTCCGCCGAGCGCGACCGTGCCGCCGGCCATCGGGCCGGCGGCACGGCGGGTTCGGTTAGGGGCGAGGCCCTAGGCCGTCTTGACCAGCTTGGCCGGCGGCTGGGACGACTTGGCGGTGTAGGCCTTCACCGGCCCCTTGCCGACGTTGGTCACGTACGGCCCGGCGAGCTGGACGACCCCGGGGAACGACCCGTTCGGGGTCACGATCGGCGACGCCGAGGACGAGATCTGGACCACCGAGTCACCCTGGAACCCGAAGTGGCTGTTGGGGCCGTAAGTCAGCGGCACCAACCCCGGGGTGTCGAAGGACTTGCCGTCCTTGCTGATGGCGTTCAACAGGCTCTGCCGGGTGAGGTTCTTCCCGGCCTTCTCCAGTGCCTGGACGAAGGTGAAGGCGAGGGCCAGCCCGTACTCGGTGTTCCCGTCAAGCCCGTACTTCTGCCACACCGTCGGCGCGTAGTTCTGGAGCAGCTTGCGGTCGACCTGGATCCAGGCGTTCGAGGTGTCGTTCTCGGCCGGCAGATAGGCGTTGGTGATAATCCCGTCGAGCAGGCCGACCGCGGCGCTCGCCTGGGAGGCGCTCCCACCGCCCTTGCTGGTGAACGAGGAGAGCAGCGGCCCGACCGTTGGCGGGTCAGCTCCGACCGCGTCCAAGACGAACTGCGGGTGGTAGCCGATCTCATAGGCCGGCAGCAGGGCCAGCGCGGTGGCCGCGGGCACGGTGGCCATGGCGACCACCTGGGCCCCAGCCGCTTGGAGGGCTGACATCTGCGAGGTCAGCGGGCCGGCCAGGGTCGCGACGTCATAGGTCTGGCGGCTCACCACCGAGGACTTGGGAATCTCCATGTCCAGGCCCTTCACGAAGTCCTGGCCGAACTCGTCGTCCTGGTAGAGGTAGCCGACCTTCTTCCCGGCGAAGTGGGTCTTGATGTAGGCGCCCAGGATCTTCCCGTCGACCGTGTATGGCGGCTGCCATCCGAAGGTGTAGGGGGCCTTGGGGTTGTTCCAGCAGTCGCAGCCCGACTCCACGAACAGCTGCGGCACCTTCTCGGAGTTCAAGAACCCCTGCACCGCAAGCTGGGTCGGCGTTCCCAGCGGGCCGACGTCAGCGAAGATGTTGTCTTGCAGGACCAGCTTGCGAGTCTGGATCGTCGTCTGCGACGGGTTGTAGGCGTCGTCGACGTAGTCGTAGTTGATCTTGCGCCCGTAGACGCCGCCATGGGCGTTCACCCAGGCGAAGACGGCGTTCATGGCTGGGGCGATCTCGTCGTAGCCGGGCGCGGCCACGCCGGTCAGCGGCACCGTGGCGCCGATCGTGATCGACTTGGCCGTCACCCCGGTGGTCGGGGCGGCCCCAGCCGCACCCGAGAACAGGCTCAGGCTGCCGGCCACCAGGGCCACCAGCGACACTGCGGTCACCAGCGCCTTCGCCCGGCTCGTGGCCCGGCGGCTCCATGCTCGTACCATGCGTTCCCTCCCGGTTCGACCACTGCGGTCTCCCCGACCCCGGTGCCCGGGAACCGCTAGCGGCCTCCGGAGCTCGGCAGCTGTTCCGCAGCCGAACTGTCACCGGTCTGATCGGGTTCTGTCGTGTGCTGTAACGCGACAGAAATGTTACCGGTCGGTTCGGGCCGTGTCGAGAGGGTCACCAGGTGCTGGCCCAGCCACCGGAACCCGCCTTGGATCCCGCTCGGGGCAACCAGCATGACGACCACCAAGATGGCCCCGAAGGCGATGACCGCGAAGTTGGCGCTGAGCAGGTGGTTGAAGTGGAAGGTACTGGCCAGGGACTGGGACCACTGGCTGGGCAGGTAGACCACCACGACCGCCCCCCACCAGGCCCCGAAGATGGTCCCGGAGCCGCCCAGCACCATCCCGGCCAGGATGAAGATCGACAGCGACAGCGGGAACTCGCCGGTGTTCACCACCCCGCTGGACAGGGCGAGCAGTCCGCCCGCGAGACCGGCGCAGGCCGAGGAGACCACGAAGGCGATCACCTTGGTCCGGGCGACATGCACGCCGGCCAGCGACGCCGCCACCTCGTCGTCACGAACCGCCCGGAACGACCGGCCGAAGCGGCTGGACAGCAGGTTGGCCAGCAGGACCATGACCACCAGGGCGCAGAACAGCTGAATCCAAGTCAGCCACTTCTGGGGGTCGATCGACCCCGGGGCCGACGGTGGCGGAACCGTGAGCCCCTGGTCCCCGCCGAAGAAATTCGAGTACTTGTCGCTCAAGAACGGCAGGGCCAGCGCGAAGAGCAGCGTCATGCCGGCCAGGTACGGCCCGTGGAGGCGGGTCGCCGGCACGGCGATGACGAGCCCCACGACGGCGGTCATCGCGGTGGCCGCCAGGAGCTCCAGCACCAGATTCATCGGCTGGTGGACCTGCAGCTCGGCCAAGGTGTAGGCGCCAACCGCCACGAACGCGCCCTGGCCGAGCGAGATCTGGCCGTTGACACCGGTGAGAAGGCTGAGACCGGCGATCGCAATCGCATAGACGGCAAGCTCTCCGATCTCGAAGTCGTTGAAATCGCTCAACGACTGGGTCAGCAAGTAGAAGAACACGCCGCCCACCACCGCGAACAGCAGGTGCCGCAGGAGCGGCTGGCGGGGGAGGCGGGCCCAGGCCGGCAGCGGTGGCAGCTTGATCATCAGACCCTCCGTGCGGTCGGCCGGGCGAACAGCCCCTCGGGGCGGATCATGAGAACCACGATCAACAGCACCAGCGCGCCGATCGGCTCGAGCGCGCCGCCCAGGTACCCGCCCACGTACGCCAGGACCAGTCCGGTGACCAGCCCCCCGACCAGGGCCCCGACCGGGCTGTCCAAGCCCCCTAAGACCGCGGCAGTGAAGGCGTAGACCAGGATCAGGTCCATGTAGCTGGGCGAGAAGACACTGGTCGGGGCCACGAGCACGCCGGCGAGCGCACCGGCGACCGCGGCCAGCGCCCAGCCCAGCGTGAGCAGCCGGCCGACCCGGATCCCGAGCAGGCGGGCCGCCTCGGGGGCAAAGGCGGCCGCCCGCATCCGAAGTCCAAGGGTGCTGAAGCGGAACAGCGCGCCAATCAGCCCGGCCAGCACCAGCACCGCCACCACGATGAACACGTCGAAGTGGGAAAAGGCGATGGACGTCTTGCCGACCACCAACCCGCGCTCTGAGAACGGCGCCGGGAAACTGCGGTTCGTGTTCCCCCAGATTGCCCCAGCGATCCCTTCGAGCAGGATGAGCAGCCCGAAGGTGACGATGACCGCGTTGAGCGGAGGCTTGTTCTCGACCGGCCGCACCAAGACGAGCTGCACCGCGCCGCCGAGCAGGAGCCCGCACGCCAGCGCAACCACGAACGCCGGCCAGTAGCCAACCCCCCGACCGAGCACGCTGAACGCGATGAAGGTGGTGAGCATCGCCATCGCGCCCTGCGCGAAGTTGATGATGTTGGTCGCCCGGAAGATGAGCACGAGGCCGAGCGCGACCGAAGCGAAGATGAGCCCTTCGGCGATCCCACCGAGCGTCACGTTCACGAACAGCCGCATGAGCCCTCCTAGAAGCCCAGGTAATGGTGGCGAAGGTCGCTGTCGGCGGCCACGATCTCGGCCCGATCAGAGACCACCACGCTCCCCAGGTTGATCACGATCGCCCAGCTCGCGATGGACAGCGCGCTGCGAGCGTTCTGCTCCACCAGCACCACCGTGATCCCCTCTCGCTCGGTCAGCTCCACCAGCACCGCCATGAGGTTGGCGGTGACGATCGGGGCCAGCCCGAGCGACGGCTCGTCCAGCAGCAGCAGCTCGGGATGGGACACCACGGCTCGGCCAATGGCGAGCATCTGGCGCTCGCCCCCCGACAAGGACGACGCCCGCTGCTTTGCTCGTTCCTTGAGCGGCGGGAACAGCGCGTAGACCTCTTCGATGTGCTCGGCACGCTGGCGACGCCGGTAGCGCCATGCCGCCCCGAGCTCGAGGTTCTCCTCCACGGTCAGCTCGGTGATCACCGAACCGCCTTCGGGCACGTGCCCGACACGGCACTGGACGATGGACTCCGGTGCCATGCCGGTGAGGGTCCTCGACCCGAAGCGGACGGTGCCCCGCTGGACCGGAACCAGACCACTGATGGCTCGCAGCAAGGTGGTCTTGCCCGCACCGTTGGCCCCGAGCACCGCAGTGACCTGGCCGGCTCGGGCCTCGAAGGACACCCCTCGCAGCGCCTGCACCGCGCCGTAGGAGACCGAGAGATCCTCGACCTCAAGCACCGGAGGTTCGGTCCTTGCCTCTGGTGACCTCCCGCACGTCCTCACCCAGGTAGGCCTCGGTGACCTCGGGGTTGGCACTGATCTCCTCGGGAGTCCCGGTCGCGATCACTCGGCCGAAGTTGAGCACCACCAGCCGGTCACAGGTCGACATCACCAGGTCCATGTGGTGCTCGACCAGGACGATGCCCATGCGGTCGCGCAGGGATCGCAGGAACGTGCCGAGCTCGGTCATGTCCTCGGCGGACAGCCCACTCGCCGGCTCGTCCAGCAGCAGCAGGGTCGGCTCGGCAATCAGCGCGCGCGCCAGCGCAGCCCGCTTCTGCACGCCGTAGGGGAGGGTCGCCGGGTAGCGGTCGGCGAATTCGCCGATCTCGAGCTGGTCCAGGAGGGCCCGGGCTCGGGACCTGAACCTCGCCTCCTCGCGGCTCGAACGCCACGCGCCGAAGAGGGCCGACACGAAGTCAGCGCGCAACAGGGCCTGAGCACCGAGCATGACGTTCTCCACGATGGTGAGGCCCTGCACCAGGCCCACCCCCTGGAGCGTCCGCGCCACCCGGAGCCGGGCCAGGTCGTGCGGCCGGTGCCGACGCAGCGTCGAGCCGTTGACCGCCAGGCGGCCCGAGGTGGGGCGGACGAAGCCGCAGATCACGTTGAACAGCGTTGTCTTGCCGGCCCCATTGGGTCCGATGACCCCGACCACCTCCCCCACCCGGCAGTCGAGCGAGACGGCGTCGAGGGCCAAGAGCCCACCGAACTCCACCGACACCCCCTCGACCGCCAGCGCCCCAGGTGCTTGGTTGTCCATGCCCCCTCCGGTGCAGCCACTCGCGGTGCGCACTGCGGCCGGTGGTGAAGTATGGGGGAGGGTCATGCGCCGCGCAATCGCGTCGGCGGCGTCTGCCTCACGCCCCCAGCTTGCGATGGTCCCAACTCACCACCCGCTCGGGATGCACCACGACCCCGACCCGATTGTGCAGGAGCACCTCAACGACCCGTCGGTGCTCGGCTTCGCGGTAGGGACCGACGTGGCGCTCGAACACGCTGACCCCGATGGCGAAGAGACGCTCGGCGTCTTCCACGATCTCTGCCCGGCCGACGAGCTCCACCCCGCGGAGTTCCTCGTAGCGGGTCCCGGCCGCCACAAGGCAGGTGATCCGCGGATCGCGGCGGAGATTCTGCGCCTTCTGAGACTTGGCCTTGGTGTGGACCGCGACGTCGCCGTCCAAGAACCCGTACCACATCGCCACCGCATGGATCGTCCCGTCGTGATTGAACGTGCACAGGGTCAAGTCCCGGGCCTCGACCAGGAACCGCTCGACCTCCCCGGCCGTCATCTGGACCTGGCGGCGGCGGTTCACCCGGTCGCCGTAGGGCCCGGGGATGGCGCCGGTCACCACGGATCGCCGCCCATGCCCAGGTGTCCCGCCAGAAGACCCCGACAGTTCATCTCGGCGTCACCTCGGGTTCAGCGACCTTTCGCGGGCCGTTCATGTCGCCTGCTTACCGTAGTCTTCGATGTCCCTGCACTGCAGCGTCGAACGGGCCAGCGGGGCCTCCGAGCGGCGCCAGGGTGGCTCGGCGGCACGGTGACGCTGATGACCGGGGCATCACGGCCGGCCACGCGCCACGACCGCCGGCCTACCGTGCTGGTGGTCGACGACGAGCAGTCCTATCGAGACGCGCTGGCAAGCGGGCTGTCCCAAGAGGGCTTCGTGGTCGAGTGCGCAGCCGACGGCGAGGAGGCGCTGGACCGCTTCGTCCAGTTCCATCCTGATCTCGTGCTGGTCGACGTCATGCTCCCCGACCAGTCCGGCCTTGAGCTCTGCCGGCGCTTGCGAGCGCTCGCCCCGGTCCCGGTGATCATGGTCACGGCCAAGGATGCCGAGGTCGACGTGGTCCTCGCCCTCGAACTGGGGGCGTCGGACTACGTGGCCAAGCCGTTCCGGCTCCGCGAGTTGGTGGCCCGGATGCGAGCCGTCCTGCGCCGTGGCAGCTCCGAAGCCCGCGAGCCGGGCGACGACGTGCTGGTGGCCGGCGGGATCCGCCTCGACACCAGCCGGCGCGAGGTCACCGTCGACGGCCGGCCGGTGGAACTGGCCCGCAAGGAGTTCGACCTTCTGGCCCTGCTCATGTCCCACGCCGGCCAAGTGGTGACCCGCGAGCGGTGCATCGACCGGATCTGGTGGGACCAGGACCTCGCCGACACCCGGACCCTCGACACGCACATGAAACGGCTGCGCCGAAAGATCGAGCGCGATCCAGCCAATCCTCGGCACCTGGTGACCGTGCGGGGAGTGGGGTTCCGCTTCGAGAGCTGAGGGCGGCCGGCTGGGCCACGGTACGCTCGGGCCGGTGAGATCAGGAGACGTCGCCCCGGACTTCGAGCTGTCCGACCAGACCGGGACCCGGCGCCGCCTGAGTGAGCTCCTCGAGTCCGGCCCAGTCGTGCTCTTCTTCTACCCGGCAGCCATGAGCTACGGGTGCACCAAGGAGAGCTGCCACTTCCGCGACCTGCGGGCGGAGCTGGCCCAAGCTGGCGGCCAGCCGGTGGGGATCAGCGCCGATCCGGTCGACAAGCAGCGGCAGTTCTCGGAGCTGCACGGGCTGGGCTATCCCCTGCTCTCCGACGTCGACGGTGCGGTCGCCGCGCAGTTCGGCGTGCGTCGCCGAATCCCGGCGCTCCGGAACCGGCGCACCACCTTCGTCATCGACACCGACCGTCGCATTCTCGCGGTGATCCACTCCGAGCTGTCGATGGCCAAGCACGCTGACGAAGCGCTCGACGCTCTGCGCGCTCGTGCCGCCAGCTGAGCAACCGGCCGCCTCCCTGGCGGTCACGGCCCGCAGCGGGCTCCGGCGGATGCGAGAGCGAGGCACCCACGAGCGGGCAGCAGTGGAGGCGATCCTCGATGACGGGCTCGTCTGCCACGTGGGGGTCCTCGACGGGACGGTGCCGGTGGTCTCGCCCCTCGCCTACGTCCGGGTGGACCGCCACCTCTACCTGCACGGTGCGGCCGGGAACCGAACCTTGGGCCTGCTCGCGTCGGGGTCGGGCGCGTGTGTCACGGTGACCCTCCTGGACGGCCTGGTCCTCGCCCGCGCCGCCGCCCACCACTCGATGAACTACCGCTGCGTGATGCTCTTCGGGACCGGCACGCCGGTCGAGGACGCACAGGAGAAGCGGGCAGCGAGCGCCGCCCTGCTCGAACGCATGGTCCCAGGCCGCAGCGCACTGGCCCGGCCCCCGAGCCCCTCGGAGCTCCGGGCCACCGCCGTCGTCCGGTTCCCGATCGACGAGGGATCGGCCAAGATCCGCGCCGGCGGACCGAAAGACGACCCCGAAGACCTGGCCTTGGCGGTGTGGGCCGGGGTGATCCCGTTCGAGCTGGTGGCCCGGCCCCCGGTGCCCGAGCCCGGCCTTGCCGGCTCGCTGGTCCCGCCGGCCGCTGCCCCCAACCGTCCCGCTGGGCCACCAGCCCCCTGAGCACCGCCGCGACCGGTGCCCCGGCGGATCCTGGTCGATCCTGCGCCACTGCGGGAGAGCCGCGAGTTCCGCCTGCTGTTTCTCGGCCAGCTGGTCTCCACCATCGGCTCGCAGCTCACGGTGGTGGCCATCCCCTACCAGGTCTACGCCCAGACCCGCTCGTCCTTCCAGGTCGGCGCCGTCAGCCTGGCCCAGCTGGTCCCGCTGGTGGCTGGCTCCTTGATCGGCGGCTCGGTCGGCGACGCGGTCGACCGCCGCCTGTTGCTGCTCGTGGCCAGCACCGCCCTCACCCTCACCAGCGGCGGCCTGGCACTCAACGCCGTGGTCCCGCACCCCTCGCTCCTGGCCCTCTACCTCGTCAGCGCCCTCGCCGCCGGCCTCGGCGGGTTCGCCAACCCGGCCCGCAACTCGGTGGTCCCGGCGCTGGTCGGCACCGGGAATCTGGTCGCCGCGCTCTCCTTCCTCCAGGCCCTGGCGCAGGTGGGGGCGGTCGCCGGTCCAGCCCTGGGCGGCGTGCTGATCGGCCACGCCGGGGTGGCCTGGGTCTACGGGATCGACGCGCTCACCTTCCTCGTGGCCATCGCCGCCACTGCGATGATGCGTCCCATCCCGCCGGCTGCCGGGGCCGACCGGCCCGGCCTCCGCTCGATCGTGGAAGGCCTGCGGTACCTGCGGAAGCGGCCGATCATGCAGGGCGCGTACCTCATCGACATCAACGCGATGGTCTTCGGGATGCCCCGGGCGCTGTTCCCGGCCATCGGGCTGCGGGTCTTCCACGGCGGCCCAGCGGTGGTCGGGTACCTGTTCGCAGCGCCGGGAGTCGGCGCGCTGGCCGGCGCCCTCACCACCGGCTGGGTGGGCACGCTCGACCGCCGGGGCCGGGCCGTGGTGGTCGCGGTGGTGGTCTGGGGCATGGCAATCACCGCCTTCGGGTTCACTCGGATGCTGTGGCCGGCCCTGGTGCTGCTGGCCATCGCCGGGTGGGCCGACGTCATCTCGGCGGTCCTGCGCAACACCATCCTGCAGACCCTGGTGCCCGAGCACTTCCGCAGCCGGATCATCGCCATCCAGCTCGCCGTGGTCCAAGGCGGCCCCCGGGTCGGCGACCTCGAGTCCGGTGGGGTGGCCACGCTGGCCGGCACCCAGTTCTCGGTGGTCTCCGGTGGGCTGGCATGCGTGGTCGGCGCCGTGGCCTTGGCGCTCGCCCTGCCCGGTTTCGCTCGCCATCGGGCGAGCGACCTCCCGCTCATGCCGGCGGTCCCTCATAAGGACCAGGCACGCAGCTGAGGCGCTCAGACCCTCGACATGTTCTCGAAGCGCGCGTACTGGCTCAAGAACGCAAGATGGACCGATCCGGTCGGGCCGTTGCGGTGCTTGGCCACGATGATCTCGGCGTCACCTCGGCGCTCGATCGGGATGTCGGGGTCGTACTGCTCCTCCCGGTAGATGAACAGCACCACGTCGGCGTCCTGCTCGAGGGAGCCGGACTCCCGCAGGTCCGACAGCATCGGCCGCTTGTCCTGGCGGGACTCCAGACTCCGAGAGAGCTGGGAAAGCGCGATCACCGGTGTCTCGAGCTCCCGAGCCAGGATCTTGAGGCTCCGGCTGATCTCGGCCACCTCGACCTGGCGGTTCTCGGCCCGCCCACGACCGGTCATCAACTGGAGGTAGTCCACCACCACCACCCCCAGCTCCCCCTCGCTCTTGCGCAAGCGGCGGGCGCGAGCACGGATGTCCATCACGGTGAGGTTCGGGTTGTCGTCGATGAAGATGGGCGCACTGTCGAGCCGGCTGATCGCGACCCCCAACTTGCTCCAGTCGGCTTCGAGCAGCCGTCCCGTGCGCACTCGCTGGCCATCCACCCGCGCCTCTGAGGCGAGCAGCCGCTGGCACAGCTCGAGGTGGCCCATCTCCAGCGAGAAGAGCAGGCTGGGCCGGCGCAGCTCGATGCCCACATGAGCCAGGATTCCCAAGGCAAGGCTGGTCTTGCCCACCGCCGGGCGGGCCCCGACGATGGTGAGGGTTGACGGCTGGAGGCCGGCCAGGATGTTGTCGAGGTCCGTATACCCGGTCGCGATGCCGGTCACCGCGTCCCGGCCCCGGGACAGCTCCTCGATCCGGTCCAGGCTCGGCAGCAGGACGTCGTGCAGCGACTTGATCGACTCGGTGGTCCGCCGCTGCGCGACCGCGAAGACCTTTGCCTCCATCTCGTCGACCGCCGCGGTCACGTCCTCGGGGACCGAGTAGGCCAGATCCGCGATCTCGCCCGAGACCCCGATCATCCGGCGCAAGAGCGCGTGCTCCTCGACGATGCGGGCGTAGTGCTGAGCATTCGCGATCGACGGGGTGTTCGCCTGCAGCGCGACCAGGACCGCCGGGTCCCCAACCGAGTCAATGAGGCCCGAGCGAGTGAGCTCGTCTTTGACCGTCACCACGTCAACCGGCTCGCCTCGTTCGAACAACGCGACGATGGCGGCGAAGATGTGCCCGTGGGCCGGCTTGTAAAAGTCCTCTGGTCCGCAGGTCTCGATCGCGATCGCGACCGCGTCCGAGGACAAGAGCATGGCACCGAGCAGCGACTCCTCGGCCTCCAGATTGTGGGGCGGGAGTCGGGAACTCGAAGCCGGCCGGAGTGGACGCGCTCTGCTGTCGTCGATCGCCTGCACCATGGTGCTCATAACCCTGACCGAACTTCCTGTGGGTCGGAAGGCGCGCAACCTGGGGATTCTTGCGCCGAACGCCCAGGGAGAACCTGTGTCGGACCCTGTGGACGGAGAGTGGACAGCCCTCCGACGCGGTGGTCAGGCAGGCACGGTCCCATCCCGGCGGTCGTGGGGCACCTCACGGCTCCACGGTGACGCCCCCCTGTGACAGCCGCGACGCCCCGAGGATCAGCCGGCCGGGACGACCTCCACGGTCACGGTCGCGGTGACGTCGCCGAACAACCGGAGCGGTACCTCGACAGAACCCACCGACTTGATCGGCTCGCTCAGCTCGATCGCGCGGTGGTCGAGCTCGACACCCTTTTGGGCCTCCACTGCCTGGGCGATGTCGTGAGCGCCCACCGAACCGAACAAGCGGCCAGTGGGGCCGGCCCGGGCGACCACCGAGATCGTCGTCCCATCGAGGACGGCTGCTTGGGCCCGGGCCGCCTCTTCGCTCGCGGCGAGCTTGAGGTCCCGGGCGCGGCGCATCGCCTGGGCCTGCGCCGCCATGCCGTCGGTCGCCTTGAGCGCCCGCTCGGTCGGGAAGAGAAAGTTCCGGGCGTACCCGTCAGCCACCTCGACGATGTCGCCACGCTGGCCCACCCCGTGGACGTCGGTTCGCAAGAGCACCCGCATCAGACGACCCCGTCCTCGCTGACGGCCTCGGGGCTGATGGCCTCGGACTCGCCGTCAGCCACCGCCTCCTCGGCATCGCCCTCGACCGGCTCCTCGGCGGCATCGGCCATGGCCTCGGTCTCCGGACCGGCCACCGGTTCCTCGCCGGCCCGCCGACGTTCGCCAGCAACCCGGCTGCGGCGGCTCCCCGGCCGTTCGGTCACCGTGCGCTGGGTGTAGGGCAGCAGCACCAGCTCACGGGCCGTTTTGATCGCAAGAGCCACCCCCCGCTGGTGCTGCGCGCAGTTCCCGGTGACCCGACGGGAACGGATCTTGCCTCGGTCGCTCATGTACTTGCGGAGCAACGCGACGTCCTTGTAATCCACCCACTCCACGTGGTCCCGGCACAGGGCGCACGGCTTCTTCTTCACCTTGCGGCCGGCGTCCTTGGGGGCCCGCCGGCTGGAGGTCCTGGCGTTCCCTCTGGCCATCAGAACGGCTCCTCGTCGGCGGCGTAGTCAGCTGCCGGCTCGGGGCGGGGCGCGGCCGGACGGCCCCGCCCGCCCGCGTCACCTGGCCCTCGGCGGTCGTTCTTGGTTACCTGGGCCGTGGCCCACCGCAGGGAGGGGCCGACTTCGTCCGCGATGACCTCGATCTTGGAGCGCCGGTCGCCGTCTTGGGACTCCCAGGTCCGCTGCTCGAGACGGCCGGCCACCATGACCCGGGCGCCCCGGGTGAGTGACTCGCTCACGTTCTCGGCCATCTCCCGCCAGCAGACCACGTCGAAGAAGCTGGTCGCCTCCTCCCACTCCTGGGTCTGGCGGTTCTGCCAGCGACGGTTCACGGCCAGGCCGAAGGTGGCCGTCGCTTGGCCGGTGTTGGTGAAGCGCAACTCCGGGTCTCGTGTCACGTTCCCGACCAGCACGACGGTGTTGTCGGTGGGCATGGTTTCCTCCTTGCTGGCGCGCCGGCCGGGTCAGCCGGCCTGGCTCGCCGACGCCTCCGGGGCGCTGCCACCGGAGACACGGCCGGCAACCTTTTCGGGAAGCCGGATCACCTTGTGACGGATGACCTCGTCGGCCAGCGAGAGCAGCCGGTCGAGGTCGTTGACGGTCCGGGTCACCCCGGTCAGCTCGATGACGACGTAGTACCCCTCTCGCCGGTGCTTGACCTCGTAGGCGAACGGTCGCCGACCCCAGCGGTCGACGGTCCCGGGGTTGCCGCCCGACGACCGGATCGTCTCGAGGACCCGGTCGACGACCCCCTGGATGGCCGATGGATCGGCCCCGGCGTCGAAGATGACCATGACTTCATACGGCCGCATCTGGGCCCACCTCCCTCTGGACCGGACCCTCGTGGACCCGGGCCCCTGGTGCGGGGCAGGGTGACCGGCGGAGGCGCGTCAGCACGTCCCCGATCGGCGGATGATGCTACTCCAACGCGCCGGGCGACTTCTCCGCACGGCGGCCGGGGTCCAGGGCCGCTCGCAGCTGCTCGGAGGCCTCGTAGCTCTCGGCGACGCTGGGAAAGGCGCCACTGCGCACGTCGGCGGCAAAGGCCGCCAGGGCCTTCACCGCGTCCTCGGCCAGGTTGGCGTACCGCCGGACGAACTTGGGCGCCCTGCCGGTCCCCAGGCCCAGGACGTCATGGAACACCAGGACCTGGCCGTCGCAGTCCGGGCCGGCGCCGATCCCGATGGTCGGCACGCTCAGGGCCGCCGTCACCGCCCTCCCCAGTGCATCGGGCACCCCTTCGACCACCACCGCGAAGCACCCGGCCGCCTCGATCGCCCGCGCGTCAGCCAGCAGCTCGCTCGCCGCGTCGAGCTGGCGGCCCTGCACCCGCATGCCCCCCATGGCGTGGACCGACTGGGGGGTCAGACCGATATGGCCCATGACCGGGATCTCGGCGTTCACGATCGCCTCGATGACCGGGACCCGACGCCGACCTCCCTCTAGCTTCACGCACTGGGCCCCCGCCCGGACCAGCCGGGCAGCGTTGCGAACCGCGTCGGCGGGATCGAGGTGGTAGCTCATCCACGGCATGTCGCCAACCACCAGGCAGTCCGGCCGGGCCCGGGCCACTGCGGCCACGTGGTGGACCATGTCGTCCACGCTCACCTGGAGCGTGTCTTGGTAGCCGAGCACGGTGTTGGCCACGCTGTCGCCGATCAGGATGATGTCGACGCCGGCGGCGGACGCAATGGTCGCCCCCGGGTGGTCGTAGGCAGTGACCATCACGATCGGTTCGGCCCCGTCCCGCCGCTTGCGGGTCCGCAAGCTGTGGACGTTGACCGGCGGGCTCACCGGACCCGGTCAGCCCGCCGGCCGCCCGCCGGGTAGCGGCGGGTCAGGTGGTGCCAGGCGCAGTCGGGGCAGACCTCGACGTCGTAGCAGAGCACCGGCTCCCGGCGCCGCCGCAGCCGCTCGAGCTCGGCCGCGGTCCCCGGACAGCGGCCACCCGGCGGCAGGCGGCTCCCGAACACGTAGGTCACCTCGACGGTGTCGCACAGCTGGCAGATCGGACAGCGTTCGCCCCGCGGCTTGCCCACGTTGCGGGCCGCCCGCAACAGCTCGGGATGGGCGTCGCAGACGTCTTGGCGCCCGACCCGGCCGCGCTGGACGTCACGGACGATCGCGTTGCGGAGCAGGCGGTACTCGACGCTGGCTCCCTCGCCGCCAGCGTCGTCCCTGGACGCCCTCGGCTCCTGCGTCAGGGTCATCGCCGACAGGCTACCCCCGGGCCCCGTCGGGCAGCGGCCTCATGGCTCGAGCCAGGGAACCCCGGCGCACCGAGCTCGTGAAGCAGATCACGATCGGCGTCGGGCCGCCCAGTCGTGCAACTATATCGACGCGATATAGTTTTGCGCGATGTTGGACCTGGCGCTCCTCGGGCTGCTCGAAGAGGGCCCGCAGCACGGCTACGAGCTCCGCAAGCGCCTGCGGCGGCGGTTCGGGAGCTTGGCCAACGTGTCCTTCGGGTCGATCTACCCGACGCTGTCTCGCCTGGAGAAGAGCGGCGCGGTCGAAACGGTGCCTGGCTTCGGGCCGGTCGCCTCCCCCCCCACCGGGTCGCTCACCGGCGAGCGAGCGGTGGCCCGGGCCCGGCGACGCCCCGGAGGACGGGGCCGACGGTTCCGCAAGGTCTACCGGATCACCCCCGCCGGCCGGCAACTGTTCGTGGCTCGCCTGACCGACCCCTCACCCGACGACGCCCGCAGTTTCCTGCTGCGGCTGTCGCTCGCGGGCCACATGGACGCCGAGGACCGGCTGGCGCTGCTCGTGCGCCGCCGTGAGCAGTTGGTCCAGCGACGCCGGGAGATCCCGACCGAACCCGACGGGGGTGCGGACCCCTACGCTCGCTCGGTCGCCGAGCACCTCGCGGAGGGAGTCGATCGGGACATCGCCTGGCTCGACCGTTTGATCGAGGCCGAACGCGCCGAGGGCGCGCGAGCGGCCGAGCGTGACCGTCGGCGGGACCGCCGACCGGCCTGAAGGGAGACACCATGACCTCCATCCGCGTCGCGATCGCCGGGGTCGGCAACTGTGCCAGCTCACTGGTCCAGGGGATCGCCTACTACAAGGACGCCGACCCGAACGACTCCGTCCCGGGGCTGATGCACGTCGTCCTCGGCGGATACCACGTCGGCGATCTCGAGCCGGTGGCGGCGTTCGACGTCGACGCGACCAAGGTCGGCACCGACCTGTCCAAGGCAGTGTTCGCCGGCCAGAACAACACCGTGCGCTTCGCCGAACTGGGCGAGCTGGGGGTGCCGGTGCTGCGCGGGCCAACGCTCGACGGCTTGGGCCGCTACTACCGCGAGGTGGTGGAGGAGTCGCCCGAACCGCCGGTCGACGTCGCCCAGGCCCTTCGGGACGCCGACGCCGACGTGCTCGTCTCCTACCTCCCGGTGGGCTCCGAGCAGGCGCAACGGCACTACGCCGAGGCCGCGCTCGGGGCCGGGGTGGCCTTCGTCAATGCCATCCCGGTGTTCATCGCCTCCGATCCGGCCTGGGCCCGCCGGTTCGCCGAGGCGGGCGTCCCCATCATCGGCGACGACATCAAGAGCCAGGTGGGCTCGACCATCGTCCATCGGGTGCTCACCCGGCTGTTCGAGGACCGGGGTCTGGTGCTCGACCGCACCTACCAACTCAACGTCGGCGGCAACATGGACTTCCGCAACATGCTCGAGCGGGACCGGCTCGAGTCCAAGAAGGTCTCCAAGACCCAGGCGGTCACCAGCCAGATCGAGCACACGACGTTGCCGGCCGACGACGTGCACATCGGCCCCTCCGACCACGTGCCGTGGCTCGCCGACCGCAAGTGGGCCTACATCCGGATGGAGGGCCGCAACTTCGGCGACGTCCCGCTCAATCTCGAGCTCAAGCTGGAGGTGTGGGACTCCCCCAATTCCGCCGGGGTCATCATCGACGCGCTCCGGTGCGCCAAGCTGGCCCTCGACCGAGGGATCGGCGGCCCGCTCGTCGGGCCCTCGGCGTACTTCATGAAGTCGCCTCCCGTCCAGTACCACGACGACGTTGCCCGGGAGATGGTCGAGGCGTTTGCTGCCGGTGGGGATCCCGGCCGGTGGCCGCCGGCCTGAGGGCCCCCCTCAGCCCGCCTGCTCGGCCCACCAGGCCCGCAGCCGCCGGGCAGCCTCTTCTGCTCCGAGCGGTCCCTCGTCCATGCGCAGCTCGAGGAGGAACTCGAGCGCCCGACCCACCTGGGGCCCGGGGGGGATCCCGAGCAGTTCCATCACCTGGTTCCCGTCCAGGTCAGGCCGGATCGCATCGAGTTCCTCGCGCTGGCGCAGCTCGACGATCCGTTCTTGCAGCTCGTCCATCCGCCGCGCCAGGGCCCGGGCCCGGGCGGCATTGCGGGTGGTGCAGTCGCATCGGGTGAGCTCGTTCAAGCGATCGAGCAGAGGCCCGGCATCGCGGACGTAGCGACGCACCGCCCGATCGGTCCAGCCCAGCTGGTAGGTGTGGAACCGCAGGTGCAGCTCGACCAGTCGGGACACGGTGTCCACATCCTCCTTGGGATAGCGCAGCGCCTCCATGCGCTCTCTGGTCATCCGAGCGCCCACCACTTCGTGGTGGTGGAAGCTCACGGTCCCCCCGGGGCCGAAGGCCCGGGTCTTGGGCTTGCCCACGTCGTGGAAGAGCGCCGCCAGGCGCAGCAGCCGGTCGGGCGAGGTCCGGTCCACCACCGCCAGCGTGTGGGCGAGGACGTCTTTGTGCCGGTGGATGGGGTCCTGCTCGAGCGCCAGTGCCGGCAGCTCCGGCAGGAACTCCTCGGCCAACCCGGTCTCCACCACGAACCACAGCCCGAGCGAGGGCCGCGGCACGGTCAGGAGCCGGTCGAGTTCGTCACGCACCCGCTCGGCCGAGACGATGGCCAAGCGCCGGCGGCCCGCTCGGACCGCCTGGCGGAGCTCCGGTCTGGGCTCCAAGCTGTACCCAGCGACAAAGCGGGCGGCACGCAGCATCCGCAGCGGGTCGTCCTCGAAGGCCACCTCCGGCGCGAGCGGCGTGCGCAGCACGCCGGCCGCCAGGTCGGCCAACCCCCCAAAGGGGTCGATGAGCTCGAGCTGGGGCAGCGCCAGGGCCATCGCGTTCACGGTGAAGTCCCGACGGGCGAGATCGGCCTCGACGTCGGTGCCGAAGGTGACCGAGGGCTTGCGGGAGTCGGGTCGGTACGCCTCGGCCCGGTGGGTGGTGATCTCGTAGCGCCGGCCGGCTTTGGCGCAACCCACCGTGCCGAAGCGGGCCCCTTGGGTCCACACCGCGTCGGCCCAGCCGCGCACCAGGCGCTCGATCTCCTCGGGTCGGGCGTCGGTCGTGAGGTCGATGTCCGGCTCGCTCGCCGGCGCTCGGGCGGACCCGCCCGGCTGGAGCAACGCGTCCCGGACTGAGCCCCCGACCAGGTACAGCCGCTTCCCGGCGCCGGCGAAGCGGCCGGCCAGTTCCTCGGTCGCCTCGACCAGAGGGCGAAAGCGTTCGGGGACGGGGTGCTGCACCGCGCCACGGTAGTGGACCCGAGGATGTCACCCGCGACCGGCTAGCGTTGCTCGGTGGGATCGCGCGGCGTCCGTGGCCGTCTCGCCCTGGCCGTGGCGGTGGTGGCGGTGTCCTCCATGGCCGCGGGGGCAGCCGCTGCCTCCCCGGTCGCCCCGTCCAGCACCCCAAGCCTGGTGCTGGTGTCCCAGAGCGCAGCCGTCGTCCCTTCGGCACCCGGCCAGCCTGCGCCGTTCCAGGTCACCGTGGCGGTCCGGGGCGATCCGCCACCGGGTTCTGAGCTCGGTCTCGCCTTCTACGAGAAGCTTGAGAGCCGCTCGGCGTTCGAGCAGACCCTGAGCGGCCGGCCGTCCGGCCTGATGCAGGACGTCGCCCCCGAGCCGCTGACCGCCCTGCGCCCAGTGGGCGCCGGGCTCCAGCTGGCCACCGACGTGGTGGCCGGCACCACCGAGCCGGCCGGCTCCACCACTGTCGGGCTCGACGGCCACGGGGGCTGCGTCCCCGGCGACGGCGAGTGCTCGGGGGTGTACCCGGTGGTGGTGCAGCTGCTCAGCCCCCAAGGGGTGGTGCTCTCCCACCTCACCACCTACCTCGTGTATGCCGAGAACCGCAGCAGCCGGCCGATCGTCTTCTCCTGGGTGGTGCCGGTCGGGGCGCCGGTCGCGATCGCCGACCACGCGCCGCTCTCAGAGGCGATCCCCCCGCTGTCGCCAGCCCGGCTGCGAGACCTGGCCCAACTGACTGGGCTGCTGGCCGCCAACCCCTCCGTGCAAGTCACCGTGGCCCCCACCTTGTCCACCGTCCAGCGGCTTGAGGCCAGCCGGTCCCCCACGGCCCGCTCGACCCTGTCCAACCTGCGCGCCATCGCGGCCGACGGTCCAGGCCGGATCCTGGCCCAGCCGTACGTCCCGGTGAACCTGGCTGCCCTCAGCGGGGCCGGCCTCCCGGCCGAGATCGTGGGGCAGACCCAGCCAGAGACCTCCATCCTCGGGCCGGTCTTCACCGGCCTCCCGCCGGCCGACCAGCCGTCGCAGAGCACCTGGGTGGCCGACGGTCCGGTGACCCCGGCGATCGCCAAAGGGCTGGCCCAGGTCCGGGCGGGCCAGCTGGTGCTGCCCGACACCGATCTCGCCCCGGCCACCGAGGAGTACCACGCCACCTGGTCGCAGCCGTTCAGCCTGGACCTCGGGCACGCGTCGGTTCGGGCTGCGGCCATCGACACGCAGGTCTCGAGCCTGTTCAGCGCCGACCGGGAGGATCCGGCCCTCGCTGCCTACCAGCTCCTGGCCGAACTGGCGATGATCCAGTCCGAGCTGCCCGGGGCGCCGGACCCCCGAGGCATCATCGCCCTGCCGCCGCCCACGTGGGACCCAAACCCCCAGTTCGTGGCGGCCCTGGTCGGCGGGCTGGTGGGCAACCCGGTGATCGCCACCGCCACGCTCGGCACGTTCTTCTCGACCGTCCCGGTCGGGGGCAACCAGGCCGAGACCACCCGGCACCTCGCCAGTGGCGACGACCCCCAACGGATCGGACCAGCCGAGGCGGCCCAGATCGTGCGGGCTCGCACCCAGATCGACGCCTTCAGCTCCTCGTTGCTCGGCCCCCCGACGGTCGCCAATCAGTTGGAGGACCTGCTCCTCACCGCTGAGTCGAGCCAGCTGGGCACCGCCGGCCAGCTGGCCGGCCTGGCTGCGTTCAGCCGTGACCTCTCGGCCGAGCTGGCCTCGATCCGGGTCGTCACCACCAGCGTGACCCTCACCGCGCAGACCGCCACCATCCCGATCACCATCGTCTCGAACGCCAACCTCCACCTGAGCGCGACCCTCACGCTGTCGAGCCCCAAGCTCGTCTTCCCCCAGGGCGCGACCCGGATGGTGCGGGTCGACCACCAGACCAACTCGGTCCAAGTGGAGGTGCGGGCACGGACCACCGGGGACCTGCCGCTCTCGTTCACCCTCACCGCTCCCGGTGGCGGCCTGGTGATCGCGCACGGCCGCCTCACCGTCCGCTCCACCGCCACCTCGATCGTCGCCATCGTCCTCACGCTGGCCGCCGCCGCGGTGCTGTCGGGCTGGTGGGCCCGGACGTTCTGGCAGTCTCGGCGCAGGCGACGGTCCCGCGCCCTGCGCGGCGTGCCGGCGTGAGCGGGACCGTCGAGCAGGCACCGGCCCGCCCAGGGCCGGTCCAGCAGCCGGCCGGCCGGCTCCAGCGGGCGACGGTGGGGATGGCGCTCGGGACCGCCGCTTCCCGGCTGAGCGGGGTCGGCCGGGTCCTGGTCCTCGCCTACGCGTTGGGCTTCCACCACCTGGCCGACGCCTACAACCTGGCCAACACCACCCCCAACATGCTCTACGACATCGTGCTCGGCGGGGTGCTGTCGGCCACCTTCATCCCGGTCTTCGTGGACCGGCTGGCCACCCGAAGCCCGGCCGAGGCGTGGCGGGCCATCTCCTCGGTGGTGACCCTCGCCCTGGTGTTGCTGGCAGTGGCCACGCTCGCGTTCTTCCTCCTCGCCCCGGCGGTCATCGATGCCTTCACCGCCTTCGGACACACCTCGGGGTTGCCCGCCGCCGAACTGGCCAAAGAACGGGCGGCTGCAACCGACCTGCTGCGCTGGTTCGTGCCCCAGGTCTTCTTCTACGGCCTGATCAGTCTCACCACCGCCCTGCTGAATGCCCGGGGCCGCTTCGTGGTCCCCACCTGGGTCCCGGTGGCCAACAACGCCGTGTGCATCGGGTGCCTCTTGTGGTTCCACCAGCTGGCCGCCCGACCCAGCCTGCACGGCGCACTCGCCTCAGGGCACCAGGTGGTCCTGCTCGGTCTGGGCACCACCGCTGGCGTCGCCCTCCAAGCGCTCTTGCTCCTGCCCAGCTACGCGCGGGCGGGGCTGGGCCGGGTCCGGCTCCACTGGGACCCAGGCCACGAGGCGGTCCGCACGGTCGTCCGACTTGGCCTGTGGACCTTCGGGTTCGTGGTCGCCAACCAGGTCGCGTTGTACGTGGTCCTGGCGCTCGCGGTCGGGGCCAAGGGCCAAGGGACGGTGTCCTCGTGGACCTACGCCTACACCTTCATGCAGATGCCCTACGCGGTGGTCGCGGTCTCGGTGATGAGCGCGGTCACCCCCGACCTCTCCCGGTTGTGGGCGGTCCACGACCTGGGGGGATTCCGGCGCCGCTTCACCGGCGGCCTGCGAGCCGTGCTCTCGATCATCATGCCGGCCGCGCTCGGCATGCTGCTGCTCGCCCGGCCGGCCGTCGCCCTCCTGCTCGGCCACGGGGCGGCGACCCCGAACCAGACCGCCGACGCCGGCGCCACCCTGGCCATCCTGGCGGCCGGCCTGCCCGGGTTCTGCACCTTCCTCTACGTGGTTCGGGCACTGCAGGCGATGCAGCGGACCAACGTCGCGTTCTGGCTCTATCTGGTCGAGAACGGCATCAACGTGGTGCTGGCGGTGCTGTTGGTCGGCCCGATGAGCGTCCGGGGCCTCGCGGTCTCGCTGGCTGCCGCCTACAGCGGCGCTGCCGTCCTGGCGGTCGCGGTGGTGCGGCGCTGGCTGGGCCAGCTCGGGGGCCGGCGGGCATGGTCCCCGCTCGCCGGCTCGGCCCTGGCCACCGTGGTCATGGGGGTGGTGGTGCTGCTGGCGTCCAACCTCTCCGGCGCCACCCACGGCCCCGGCCTGGCGCTCCGGGTGGTGGGGTCGGTCGCAGCCGGCGGACTCGCGTACCTGGCCACCGCGATGTTCCTGGCCGGCCGGGAGCGTCGCCGACCCGGCCGGACCGGGCTCGGGGAACCCCGCCCGGAGTGACAGACTGCCCCCGAGCCGACGGGGAGCGAGGGGATGGCTGGGGTACGGATCGTCACTGACAGCGCATGTGATCTGGCCGACGCGATGGCGACCGAGCACGGGATCGTGATCGTGCCGCTGTCCATCCGATTCGGCGACGAGGTCTTCGTCGACCGACGCGACCTTGGGGCGGCCGAGTTCTGGCGGCGCTGCGCCGAGAGCACCACCCTGCCCGAGACCGCCGCGCCCCCGCCCGGTGCCTTCGAGGAGGTCTTCCGGGCGGCGCGCGACGAGGGGTGCGACGCGGTGGTGTGCGTGACCATCTCGGCCGAGCTGTCCTCGGGCACCCACCAATCGGCCCAGAGCGCGGCTCGGGCTTTGGAGGGCTTCGACGTCCGGGTGCTCGACACCCGCAGCGTCACCATGGGCCAGGGGTTCGTGGCGCTGGCGGCGGCTGAGGCGGCGGCGGCCGGCGCGGGGCCGGACCAGGTGGTGGCGGTCGCGAAGGACGTGGCCTCCCGCACCCGCGTCTACGGCACCATCGGGACGCTCGAACACCTCCAACGGGGCGGGCGCATCGGCGCCGCCCGGGCGATGCTCGGGTCGATGCTGTCGATCAAGCCGGTGATCCAAGTCACCGACGGCATCGTGGCCGAGGAGTCCAAGCAGCGCACCCGGGCCCGCAGCCTCGAGTACCTCGCCGACAAGCTCCGCGGCCTGGCGCCGCTCGAACGCCTTGCGGTCTGCGACGGCGCCTCGGCCGATCTGGACCGCTTCCTCGCCCTGTTGGAGGGGATCGAGGTCACGAGCGGCGAGGTGGTGACGGTCGACCTCGGCCCGGTGGTCGGCACCCACACCGGCCCCAGCACGATCGGGGTCTGTGCCCAGCTGCCCACCGCGGCCGGGCCGAGGGCAGCCGGCTAACCTCCCGCCCATGGTGCAAGGCTCCGACTCGTCCACGGGCGCGTCCGAATCGGCGAGCGAGGAGTGGTCGGAGCGGGCGCTCGACCTGGTCGACCAGGCCTTGGGCGTCGTGCACGACCGTGTCCTGCGTCCGGTTCTGCTGGTCGGCCGCTCGGTGGTCTTCGGGGTGGTCATCGCGGTGGTCGCCCTGGTGGTCGTGATCCTGGTGGCGGTGGCGGTCGTCCGGTTGCTCGACGTCTACGCCTTTGGGAACCGGGTGTGGGCCTCCGACGCTTTGTTCGGCACCGCGCTGTGCGTCGGAGGGTTCGTGGTCTGGTCCCGCCGCACCAGCCGAACTGGCGGCCGCCGATGACCGAGCATCGCAAGGTCCTCATCGCCGGATCCGGACCGGCCGGGCTGACGGCCGCCGTGTACACCGCCCGGGCGCAGCTCGAGCCGGTGGTGATCGAGGGCGAGCCGTCCTCCACCAGCGACCAGCCGGGGGGTCAGCTCATGCTCACCACCGACGTCGAGAACTACCCCGGGTTCCCCGACGGGATCCTGGGGCCCGAGCTCATGGCGGCGATGCGGGCGCAGGCGGCGCGGTTCGGGGCCGACATCCGCACCGCCAAGGTCACCCGGCTCGACCTTTCCGGCCCTCCGTTCGGGGTCTTCGTCGGGGACGGGGCGGTTCCCGACTACGAGGCCGAGGCCCTCATCGTGGCCACCGGAGCCCGCTCCCTCATGCTCGGGGTCCCCGGTGAGGAGCGCTTGCTCGCCCACGGCGTCTCCACCTGCGCCACCTGTGACGGCTTCTTCTTCCGGGGCCAGGACATCGCGGTGGTGGGTGGCGGCGACTCGGCCCTGGAGGAGGCCCTGTTCCTGACCCGGTTCGCCCGCTCGGTCACCATCATCCACCGGCGGGACCAGCTCCGGGCGTCCAAGATCATGCAGAACCGGGCCTTCGCCAACCCCACCATCACCTTCCGGTGGAACTCGAGGGTCACCGAAGTCCTGGGCGACACCCAGGTGCAGGGCCTGGCCCTGGTGGACACGGTGACCGGCGAAGCCTCCGAACTTGCGGTGACCGGGCTGTTCGTCGCGATCGGACACGAGCCCAACACAGCCATCGTGCAGGGTCAGCTCGAGCTGGACGAGCGGGGCTACATCAAGACGTTCGGCGGCTCGGCCACCAGCGTCGAGGGTGTGTTCGCGTGCGGGGACGTCCAGGACCACTACTACCGCCAGGCGGTGACGGCCGCCGGGTCCGGCTGCATGGCGGCGATCGACGCCGAGCGCTACCTGGAGGCTCGAGGTTCCTAGCGGGCCGGGGGAACAACCCCGGGCCATCAGGCGTTGGTCGGTCTCAGACGGCCCCGGGAAGCCCGGTGGCCGGGCTGCGGGGTCCCACCGCAGCCCACAGAGAGGATGGACATGAGCGGGAAGATCGTGCAGCTGGATGACGCTACCTTTGACGAGCATGTCAAGGCGTCCGACGTCCCGGTCCTGGTCGACTTCTGGGCCGAGTGGTGCGGGCCGTGCAAGGTGATCGCCCCGATCCTGGAGGAGATCGCCCAGGAACAGGAGGGGCGGCTGTCGGTGGCCAAGCTGAACGTGGACGACAGCCTCGAGGTGGCCCGCCGCTACGACGTGATGAGCATCCCGACCCTGCTCGTGTTCAAGGACGGCCAGCCCCAGGCCCGTCTGGTCGGAGCCAAGCCCAAGGCCCAGCTGCTCCAGGAGCTGGCGGCGTTCCTGTAGAGGGGCAGCTGCCCCTGGCCCAGGGCGACCGCGGGCCAGCCGTCGCCGAGCTCCGCCGCCGCCTCGGCCGGCTGGGCTTCACCACCGACGAAGACCCACCTGACGAGTTCGGACCGGCCACTCGGGCTGCGGTCGAGGGGTTCCAGCACCGCCGTGGGCTCCGGGTCGACGGGCTGTGCGGACCCCAGACCTGGTCCACCCTGGTCGAAGCGGGGTGGCGACTCGGTCAGCGGGTCCTCCAGCGTCAGACCCCGATGCTGCGAGGCGATGACGTGGCCGAGCTTCAACAGCGGCTGGGCGCCCTCGGGTTCGACAGTGGTCGGGTGGACGGCATCTTCGGCGACAACACCGAGGCCGGGGTGCTCGACTTCCAGCGCAACGCCGGCATCACCGCCGACGGGGTGGTCGGACCGGTGACCGTCCGAGAACTGCGACGCATGCAGGCTCGCCACCGCCGGACCGAGCTGGTCTCGACGGTGCGGGCCCGGGAGCAGTTGCGCACCTCCCCGCCCACGCTGGCCGGACGGCACGTCGCGCTGGCCGAATCCGGCGGTCTCGCCCCGGCGGTCGCCGCGCTCGCCAGCTGCCTGGCCGCAACCGGCGCCCGGGTGACTGCCTTGCACGACCCTGACGACTCGACCCAGGCCCAGGCGGCCAACGCCGGCGAGGCCGACGTCCTGGTCGGACTCCGCCTCGACCCGGACGCCACCGGCTGTGCCACCGCCTACTACGCCGGCTACCGGACCGAGTCGGAGGGCGGCCGCCGGCTGGCCGAGCTCATCCAGGCGCACCTGCCGGAGGCGCTCGGCGTCGCCGACGGGGGATGCCGCGGGATGTCGATCCCACTGCTCCGGGAGACCAAGATGCCGGCGGTGGTGGTGGAGCTGGCCCACAGCGCCCTGGTCGGTGGCGGAGCCCACCAGCTCGCCTCGGCGATCACCACCGCGTTGCACGCGTGGGCGGCCGCGGCGTGGGAGTGACCAGGTCCTCAGTGACCGCTGGGTGACCAAACCCTCGACCGGTGGACGAGCGTGACCGTCCACAACGTCATGCACAGGTTGTGGACAAAGCTCAACTAGCCATTCATCGGGCGAGGAGCATCCGGGGTCGGGTCCCCACGCTGCTGTCCCACCATGGTCCGGTAGATCCGCTCCAGGTCCTCGAGCGTCGCGAACTCGATGACCAGTCGACCCCGCTTGTTCTTGAGCTCAACCTTCACTCTCGTGTTGAGAAACCCGGCCAGCAACTCCTCGAGCTCCAGGAGCCCGGGCTCCGGAAGCCGGCGGGTCGGGCGCGGTCGATCGGTCTTCCCCGCGGTACTACCAGTGGTAGTACCAGTCAGCCGTTCCTGTGCCCGCCGGACCTCGTCCTCGACCGCTCGGACGCTGAGCCCCTCGGAGACCACCCGGGCGGCCAGCGCCTCTTGGAGCGCCCGGTCCGGCGTGCCGAGCAGCGCCCTGGCATGGCCAGCAGAGATCGTGGCGTCAGCCAGGGCCCGCTGCACACCAGCCGGTAGTTGCAGAAGGCGGAGCGTGTTGGTGATCGCGGCCCGGCTCTTGCCGACCCGCTTGGCCACCTGCTCGTGGGTGAAAGAGAAGTCATCGATCAGCTGCTGGTAGGCGGCTGCCTCCTCCAACGGGTTGAGATCCTCTCGGTGCAGGTTCTCGACGAGGGCCTGTTCCAGGCTGCGCGCGTCATCGGCGTGCGCCTGCGCCAGCACCGGAATGGTCTGGAGGCCGGCCCGTCGGGCTGCTCGCCACCGGCGCTCACCAGCGATGAGCTCGTAGCTCTCCGGCTCTCCCGGAAGCTCCTTCACCAGCACCGGCTGGAGGACGCCAAGCTCCCGGATCGAGGCCGCCAGTGCCGCCATCGCCTCCTCGTCGAAGTAGGTGCGGGGCTGGCGGGCGTTCGGGCGGATGCTGTTGATGGGGACCTCCCGGAGTGCCGACGTGTGCTGCCCCGGCAGCTCGGTGGGGATCAGCGCCCCGAGACCTCTACCCAGACCGCTTCGGCGCGCCATTGCTGACCTCCTTGGCCAACTCCCGGTAGGCGACCGCCCCCCGGGAGCTCGGGTCGAACACCGTGATCGGCTGCCCGAAGGACGGTGCCTCCGAGAGCCGGACCGTCCGCGGGATGATGCTCCGGCACACCACGTCCTTGAAGTGGCTCCGGACCTCGTCCGCGACCTCGACGGCCAGCCGAGTCCGTGCATCGAACATCGTGAGGACGATCGCGCTGATCTGCAAGCCGGCGTTGAGGTTGGACGCCACCAGCTCCACGTTGCGGATGAGCTGGCTGAGCCCCTCGAGCGCGTAGTACTCGCACTGGATGGGCACCATGACCTCGGTCGCGGCCGCCAACCCGTTCACCGTCAACAGTCCGAGGGATGGCGGGCAGTCGATCAGGACGAAGTCAAAGTCATCGACCACGGTGTCAATGGCCCGCTTCAACTTGAGCTCTCGGCTGAAGGCACTGACCAGCTCGATCTCCACTCCGGCCAAGTCGATCGTGGCCGGGGTCACGAAGAGGTTCTGGACACTGGTCGGCTCGATGCAGTCCTCGATGGGCGCGTCCCGCATGATCACGTCGTACATCGAGGCATCGAAGTTGCGGGTGTCGATGCCAAGGCCGCTGGTGGCGTTTCCCTGCGGGTCAAGGTCCACCACCAGCACTCGGTAGTCGAGCTCGGACAGCGCGGCACCGAGGTTGACCGTGGTGGTCGTCTTCCCCACCCCGCCCTTCTGGTTGGCGATCGCGATGACGCGCGGCAGCGGGCGCGGGGATCGCACCCCGTTGCCCGTTTGGAACTCACCCAGGCGTTCCATGGCCAGCTGGGCTCGTTCGGTGAAACTCTCTGCGGACTCCGGGCGTGCGTGCGCCGGCCCCCGAGATCGGGGGACGGCCTCGGCGCGGGTCGTTGCCGCTGGGTCGACCGGTGCGTCGCCTGGGAGCTCCGCAACGAGCTCGGTCGCGACCGCTTCGAGTGCCGGCTCGACACTGGCTTCGACCGCGACGTCGGTGCCTTCCACTGGCTGGTCGGCCACCGCAACGGGATCTCGCTCCGGCGTCGTTTCGCCCACCCCGTCGTCGGGTTCCTCGCTCGCTTCCGGCTCACCACCCGCCACCGGTGGGCTGGCGGCGGCGGACTCGAGGGGCACCTCGGGCACCGGCGGCGCGGTGGGATCCGGGCGCTCCGGTTCCGGTTCGACCTCGTCGACCGGTGGGGACGGGTCGCCCTCGGGCGACGGCGGCGCCGTTCCTCGCCGCCCCCGATCTCGGCGCCAGAGCGGCATCAGGCGCTCACCTTTCCTCCCAGGCGCACCGCTCCATCCTGGCCGAGCCTGTGGTCGAGGTCAAGGTCATTTGGGTTCTCCAGGTTTCACGTGAAACCGAAGCGTCGTCAGAACAGTGGCCGCTTCCTCGGCACCCCCACCCGCCGAGGGTAGCGCTCCGGACACAGCACTTCCTGGATCAACGTGACGAACCCGCCGGTGGCGATCGGTCGACCCAGGCCAAGCGTCCGCAGCCGCTCGGGCAGCCACCGCTCCCCACCCCCGCCAGGTGGTTCCGAGACCACCAGCACGCCCCCGAGCTCGAGCAGCGGTGCCCCGCATTCCGCCGTGACGCTCGGTGGCCCGAACGACCGAGCCACCACCACGCTGTGCCGGTTGCGCCACCGGCGGTCCCGCCCGGCGACCTCGGCCCGGAGGGGCAGCACCGAGACCCGCGACCCCCAACCCAGCGCTCGAACCGCCGCCGCCAGGAACTCAGCTCGGCGCGTCGAACCCTCCACCAGCGTGAACCGACTGCCGGGGAACGCCGCCGCCAGCACCAACCCAGGCACCCCACCACCCGGCCCCAGGTCGGCCACCCGATCCTGTTCCCCGAGCTGCCGCCTACGGACCGCCGCGATCGCGTGCGCGAACCCCAGCGAATGGCCAAGATGCGCCTCGACCGGCCCCGGCCCCAGGAAGCCAAGACCCTGTGCCTGGGTCAAGACCTCGACAACCCGTTCCGTCGCCAGCCGAGGGTCGGCGGCCACGGTTCAGTTCGTGGGGACGATCACCACGTGGCGGGTCGCGTCCTCGCCTTCCGACCGGGTCGAGAGTCCTGGGATCTCGTTCACGGTGTCGTGCACGACCTTGCGGTCGGCGGGGGCCATCGGCTCGAGCGCCCGCTCCACCCCGGAGGCCAGCACCTCCTCAGCGATCTGCCGGGTAAACCGCTGCAGCGCCGCGATCCGCCGCTGGCGGTAGCCAGCAACGTCGACCACGATCCGGTCCCCGTGCGACGGAAAGCGGTGCTGCACCACGGTGCGGACGACGTCCTGCAGCGCAGCCAGCGTCGCCCCCCGCGGCCCGACCAGCAGCCCGAGCCCATCCCCGGTGGCCGACACCTCGATCACCGCATCCTCAAGGAACCGCGTCTCGACCTTGGCCTCGTACCCGTAGGCCTCCAGCAGACCCTCGAGGAAGCTCCGGGCGACCGCCGCCTGTTCCTCTCGAGTTCCCTCCTCGGCCATCTCGGCCTCCTTGTCCCTCGGGACCTCCTGCTGCGCGTCCGGCCCCGCAGCACCGGCCCGTCCCGCGCCGTCCCCCGAGCTCGGTCGCTTCGACCGACGACGGCGCCGGCGCCGACTGCTGGCTGATTGCCCCGCCGCTCCCTCGCTGCCCCCCCGTGCGGCTGCCCCCTCACCACTTCGAGCCGGAACTTGCCGCTCCGTGGCCGCTCGGCGAGGCCGGTGCTGCCGCTTGGGCCGCGGCCTGACCGGCCGAACCCGGGCCCGGACGCGCGCCTCGCCGCGGGTGCGGCCGAACAGCCCAACCTTCGGCTCGGACAGGATGATCCATTCCGCGTCCTGCTCGGCCACCCCGAGCTGTTCGAGTGCCTGTTCCTTGGCTTCCTCGAGCGTGCGGCCCGAGATCTCTACCCACTCCACCGCTACCGCGCCTTCCGTGGTCGCTTCCCCCGTGCCCTGGGGTGGGGGGCCGGCTTCTTCCCCCCATTCCTGGCGCTCCCCGAGCCCGCCTGCGGCGCCGGCTTCCCGTTCCGCTGGACTGGCTTTGCCTCGGGGGCCGCGCCATTGCTCGCTGCCCCCACCCCATCGGGGTCGCTCGACCCGGCCACCAGCCCCGGCGCGCCAGCCAGTCGGCCCAGCCCCCGCCTGGCTCCTCCGATCGTGCGCTCCGCACCCACCGGCTGGACCATGCCGGTCCGGAACATCACTTCTTGCGTCAGGATCCGGATTACCGTCGACACGATCATATACACGACCACTGCCGCCGGAACTAAAAAGTAAATGTAGGCAAATAGTATCGGCGTTATTTTCTGAATGGTCTGCATCTGCTTGTTGGCAGTTGCTTGCTTATTGCGGCTGTTCATCTGCCGCATCTGGAAGTACTGCAGACCAACTGCAACTGCAACTAGGGCAAAGAATGGGACCCGCTGTGCCCCGCTCAAGCCATGGCCAAACGGCTTGTTCGCCAGGTCCACGCCGAAGGACACCATGATCCCATGCCCAGCCACCAGGGGATGTGCGAGGCTGTGGTAGAGCTTGTCCACCAAGGAGTACGACGTTGCGCCGTGGGGTGGCTTTGGGATATAGCGGGGCTGAACCACCTGCTGAGTGACACCATTGACCTTCGTCGTTACCACGTTGGTCAAGCCACGGATCGTGTCGTACAGGATGATGAGGAAGGGCATCTGCAGGAACATCGGTAGACAGCCACCGGCTGGGTTGATGCCCTTTTCTTTGTAGAGCGCCATCAGCTCTTCGTTCAGCTTCTGGCGGTTCTCCGCGCCCTTGTACTTGGCCTGGAGTTTCTTGATCTCCGGTTGGAGCTCCTGCATGGCAAGCATCGAACGGGTGCTCTTCACGGTCAACGGGGTCAGCAGCACCATGACGACCACCGTCAACAGGGCAATCGCGACCGCGTAGTTCGGGATCAGCCCGTAGATGAGGGCGAGCACCCACCCGACCAGGTCGAAGAGGGGCTGGAAGATCCGCCCGATGTCGTGGAACAGCGCGTTCTCGGCCAGCATCACCGTCCGGCCCCGTGTCCAAGCGGCGGGACCAGGTCCACGCCGCTTCCGCCGAAGGGATGGCAACGCAGGAGTCGCCGGACGGCCAACCGCCCCCCGTGCCACAGGCCGTGCGTCTCGATCGCTTCGGACGCGTACGCCGAGCACGACGGCCAGAACCGGCATGGCGACGGCCGGCCGGCGCGCAGCGTTTGATAGAGGCCGATCACCCCCAACGCCAGCCGGGCCGGGACGGACGCCGGCGCTTTCATCGAGGCGCTCCCCGGCGCGCGGCGGTGGTCATCGCCTCCCGGACCACCGTCTGCAGTCTGGAAAACTCCAGGTCCAGGACCTCGTGTCCGGCCCCGACCAGGTAGCACCCTGGCGGCGCCCCGGCGGTCGCGACCGCGGCCCGCAGCCGGCGCCGGACCCGGTTCCGGACCACCGCCGGTCCGCAGTGCCGCCCGACCGCGTACGCCACCTGGGCGACTGGCCGGTCACTGGGCACCCAGCGGACGTGGACCGGGCCGGCGGCAGCCCGGCCAGCAGGCCGGCGCAGGGCGGCGAACACCCGCCGGTGGCGGATCCGGTCGACCGGTGGCGCGGGCACAGCCTCAGACCGTGAGCCGCCGGCGGTGCTTCCGTCGGCGGGCACGCAAGATGGCGCGGCCGCTGCGGGTCGCCATCCGGGCTCGAAACCCGTGCGTCTTGGCCCGTTTCCGGGTGTTCGGTTGGTAGGTCCGCTTCACGCCGCTCGGCCTTTCTCCATCCCGCGCGTCGATGCCACAGCGGGGGCCCGCCGGCGGCCGGGTCCTACGAGCCGCGGCGCGACGGGACGTCTCCCTGAGACTAGTGGCGATCGGCCGATCGCCACTAGTCGCCGCCGGTCCAACGGTGTACCTTCGAACGACCAGGTAATGACCTGTGTTCCACACCTGTGGAGGACATTGTGGACGGTACCACCTGGAGGAGCTCGGAGGCGCAGGTGGAAGACACCAACGGGTTGTGGACACGCTGTGCCGCGCTCCTGCGGGAACAGCTGCCGGAATCCGCGTGGCAGATGTGGCTCGCCGGGATCGAGCCAGTCACCGTCCGGACCACCGACACCTCCGTCGTCTTGGTCCTCGGGGTCCCCAACCAGGCCGTTCGCGACCGGCTCGAGACCCGGTACCTTTCGCGGATCCGGGAGACCTTGGCCATGCTCGCCGGCCACGACATCGAGGTGGAGCTCAAGGTCCGCCCCGACGTGCCGGTGCCAGTCCCAGGACCCCAGCTCCAGCCCGCCGAACCCACCGTGACCGGCTCGTCGACGACCGAGGACGCGACGGTGATCCTCGATTCCCGATTCACCTTCGACAGCTTCGTCGCCGCCTCGTCCAACCGCTTGGCCTACGCCGCCGCGCAAGCGGTCGCCGAGAACCCCGGCCGGGCGTACAACCCGCTGTACATCTACGGAGACTCGGGCCTCGGCAAGACCCACCTGCTTCACGCGATTGGGAACTATGTACGGGAGAACTTCCCGCACCGCAAGGTTCGCTACGTGACGACAGAAACCTTCATGAATGACTACGTCGAGTCGCTCCGGCTCGCCACACAAATGGTGTTCAAGCGCCACTACCGGGACTGCGACATGCTGTTGATCGACGACATTCAGTTCATGCAGGGTCGAAGCGGGCTGCAGGAGGAGTTTTTCCACACCTACAACGATCTCCACGGAACTGGCCGCCAAATTGTCCTCACCTCCGATCGTGCCCCGACCTCGATCGAGACCCTTCAGGACCGGCTACGCAGCCGCTTCCTTTCCGGCCTCATCACCGAGATCGATCCTCCGGACTTGGAGACCCGTGTCGCGATCCTGCGATCCAAGGCAGCCGCGCACGGCATGGACGTTCCCAATGAGATCCTGGATTTCATCGCCACCCATGTCACGAACAACATCCGCGAGCTCGAGGGAGCCCTGATCCGGGTGAGCGCCTTCGCCTCTTTGAACCAGCAACCGTTCTCCCTCGCACTCGCTGAGAAGGTCCTTGCGGACATGGTCTCGGCCTCCGAGACCCGGCAGATCACCCCCCAGGCCATCCTCGAGACCACGGCTGCCTACTACGGTTTCACCGTCGACGCCCTCTGCGGCCCCAGCCGAACTCGGCCCCTGGTCACCGCCCGCCAGGTCGCCATGTACCTGGTGCGCGACCTCACCGAGCACAGCTACCCGACGATCGCTCGGATCTTCGGCGGCCGTGACCACACGACCGTGATCCACGCCGTCGACAAGATCACCAAGCAGATGATGGAGCGCCGGCAAATCTACGACCAGGTCACGGACCTGATCTACAAGATCAAGAGCAACCAGTGACCGCCTGGGGATACCAGGGCGCGAAAGCTGTGCATGCTCCGCCCCTTCCTGGGACGCATCGGCCAGTTGTCCCCATCCGGCCGAAGCCCCGCCGCCATCCATCCCCAGCCCTCCCCAGCTCATCCACTGCCACGCGGCCGCCACATCCGCCGCTGAGCAGGGCTGTCTTCACGCAATGCACAATCCCCAGCCCTTATCACCACTATCAACGCGAAATCTCCCCTCAGTCACCACAACGAGTCAGTACACGGTGAGCACTCCTCATGGCCGAAAGGACCGGAAGCGGTGAAGTTTCGTTCGGAACGTGATGCCCTGGTCGATGTGCTGGCCACTGCCAGTCGGGCGGTAGGGGGCCGAGGCGTGTCGTCGGTGGTCCTCTCCGGGGTGCTGCTGACATGCGAGGGCAATGGGCTGCGGGCAACCGGGACGGACCTCGACCTGACGATCCGGGTCGATCAGGAGGTGATCGGGCTCGAGTCCGGGTCGTGCGTGGTGCCGGCCCGTCTGGCCACCGACGTGGTGCGTTCGTTGGAGCCTGGCGCGGTGACGGTGGAGGCAGGGGAGGAGCGGGTGGAGATCTCTGCCGCCCGTTCGCGCTTCGAGCTGCGGGCGTTTCCGGTGGTGGAGTTTCCGACCCTTGGGGAGCCACCGGAGGGAGGGCAGGCGCTCGGGCCTGGGTTGGCCGAAGGGCTCCGGCAGGTCATTCGGGCGGCCTCGAATGACGATGCCCGACCGTTGTTGACCGGGGTCTTGATCACGGCCGAAGGTGGGAGTGTGCGGCTGGTCGCAACGGACTCCTACCGGCTCGCGCTTCGGGACTTGCGGGAGACCAAGGCGATCTCAGAGGAGGCGGACATCTTGGTTCCCGCACGGGCCTTGGCGGAGCTGCAGCGGCTCTTGCCGACGGCAGCCGACGCTGCGTCGCCGGTCGTGGTGAGCGCGGGGGCTCATGAGGTGAGCTTCACGGTGGGCTCGGTGGAGGTGCGGAGCCGTTTGTTGGACGGGAGCTACCCCGACTATCGACAGCTGATCCCGGAGAGCTACCCAAACCGGCTGCACCTCGGCAAGGAGTCCTTGTTGGCCGCCCTGCGACGGGTTCGGCTCCTTGTCCGAGACAACACCACCCCGGTTCGGCTCGCGATGCGCTCAGGAGGGGTGGACCTCTCCGTCATGTCTCAAGAGCTAGGCGAGGCAAACGAGACCGTCGATGGCGATTTCTCGGGAGAAGACCTGCTCATTGCGTTCAACCCGTCGTATTTGATCGACGGCGTCGAGGCAGTACTGGACGACGAGGTGATCATCGAGACGGCCGATCCGAGTAGGCCGGCGACCGTCCGAGCCGCGGAACGAGACGACTACCGCTACCTGTTGATGCCGGTACGGGTGTCCTGAGGTCCGAAGAGCGACGGGCCGTGCTGCACTCGGTCGCGCTGACCGACTTTCGCTGTTTCACCGCCATCGTGGTGGAACCAGCGCCCGAGGGTACGACCGTGCTCACCGGACCCAATGGCAGCGGCAAGACGACCGTTCTGGAGGCAGTGGCCTACTTGGGTTCGGGACGATCGTTCCGCGGTGCACCCAGGGACGCGCTGGTGCGCACGGGGTGCGATCGGGCGTATATCCGAGGAGAACTGGTCGGAGGAGAACGGCGAGTGACCGTGGAGCTCGAGATCGGCCGGACCGGGTACCCGTCCCGAGCCCAAGTCAATCGTCAGCGGGCGAGCCGGGCGATTCTGGCCGAGGCTGCCCCTGCCACGATCTTCTCTCCGGAGGACCTTCGTATCGTGCAGGGCGGGCCGGCCGAACGGCGGCGGTTCCTCGACGACGCGGTGATCCCAGTCGACCGGCGTGCTGCGGCGATCCTGGAAGACCTGGAGCGCGCCTTGCGCCAGCGCGGCGCACTGCTTCGACAAGCCGCCGGCCGCTGCACCCCCGACATCGAACGGTCGCTCGCGGTCTGGGACGAGCGCCTCGCTCGGGCCGGCACCGCCCTGGCCGAAGCCCGGTCGCGTCTGGTGGCCGACCTGGGGCCGGCGGTGGCCGACGCGTATCACCAGGTCGCCGGGTCTGCTGGCGGCACCGTGCGCTTGTGCTACCGGCCGAGCTGGGACGGCGACTATGCGGTCGCTCTGGCCGAGGCCCGCCGGGAGGACCTTCGCCGGGCCACCACGACGGTCGGCCCGCACCGAGACGACCTGTCGATCGAGCTCGACCAGCGTGACGTCCGGTTCCAGTGCTCCCAGGGAGAGCAGCGTTGCGTCGCCCTCGGCCTCCGGCTCGGCCTCCACCAGCTCGTTGCCCGCCGCACCCACCACGCACCCACCCTCCTGCTCGACGACGTCTTCTCAGAGCTCGATCCAGTGCGAACCGAGGCGCTGGTGCGGGCGCTGCCGCCAGGCCAGTGTCTCTTGAGCACCGCGCTCGCGGTGCCAGCCGCCATGGAGGTGGCAGCGGTCCTGGACATCGGGAGCCTGGCCCGATGACCGGGGGAGACCCCCGGCGGGCGGGCCCTCGGAGGATCGGCGAAAGCCTCGAGGCAGTGGTCCGGCGGATCGGACCCCAGAGCCCGGCTGAGCTCGGTGCCATCTTCGGTCGGTGGGAGGAGATCGTGGGGACGTCGCTGGCGGCCCACGTCCGCCCGCTGCGGGTGACCGACGAGGCGCTGGTGGTGGCAGCCGATCACCCGGCGTGGGCCACCCAGGTGCGGTCGCTGGCGACCACCGTCTTGGCCCGGGTCGCTGCGGCGGTCGGGCATGCCCCGGCCCGGCTGGAGGTCGTCGTGCGCCGACCCGGTCGCTGAAGGGGCCGGCGGTGACCGGGGCCAGTCGCGGTCCGCTGAGGTGGATCGGGTAGAATCAAAGACGTCAACGGACGGCACCGATGCCGGTTCGTTGCGTCCGGAACGTGCGCCGACCCGGCCCCCAGGGGAATGGTCGCGCCCTGAGGTCGGAGTGTGGAGAGCGGGATTGCCGAAGCGTGGCGGGACGTACGACGCGAGTGCAATCACCGTTCTCGAAGGCCTCGAGCCGGTCCGCCTCAGGCCCGGCATGTACATCGGGTCCACTGGCCCGAGCGGCCTGCACCAGCTGATCTGGGAGGTCGTCGACAACGCGGTCGACGAGGCAATGGCGGGGTACTGCACCCGCATCGACGTGACCTTGCTGGCCGACGGGGGCTGCCGGGTGCAAGACAACGGGCGGGGCATCCCCGTCGATCCCCACCCGAACTTCCCTGGGCGCAGCGCGGCCGAGATCGTCCTCACCACCTTGCACGCTGGCGGCAAGTTCGGTGGGGACGGCTACAAGGTGTCCGGGGGGCTCCACGGCGTCGGGGTCTCCGTGGTGAACGCGCTGTCGACCCGGCTCAAGCTGGAGATCGACCGCGACGGCAAACACCACGTCCTCGAATTCAAAGACGGGGGTGAGCCCGTCGGGAAGCTCGAAGCGGTCGGGCCGGCGCCTCGTGGCCGCACCGGGACCACGGTGACGTTCTGGCCGGACCCGTCCATCTTCGAAGAAGTCGAGTTCCGGGCGACGACGGTGGTCGAGCGCCTGCAGATCATGGCGTTCTTGAACCGGGGGCTTGAGATCCGCTTCGTCGACGAGCGGGACCCCGACGGGCAGCGGATCACCTTCAAGTACAACGGCGGGATCGTCGAGTTCGTGAAACACCTGAACTCGGCCCGCGAGTCGCTGTTCCGCAAGGTGGCCTCCTACGAGCAGGCCGAGGACACCATGGAGGTCGAGGTCGCGCTGCAGTGGAACACCGGATTCCACGAGAGCATCCACTCCTTCGCCAATGGCATCTCGACGACCGAGGGCGGGATGCACGAGGAAGGCTTCAAGAAGGCCCTGACCAACGTGGTCAACCGCTACGCCCGAGCCAAGAACCTCCTGAAGGACAAAGACGACAACCTCCTCGGGGAAGACATACGAGAGGGCCTCACCGCGATCATCTCGGTGCGACTCACCGATCCTCAGTTCGAAGGCCAAACAAAGACCAAGCTGGGCAACGTCCCCATCCGGTCCCTGGTCGAGCGCGCAACCAACGAGAAGCTGGCCGAATGGTTCGAAGAGAACCCGCGCGAGGCCAACCAGGCGGTCCAGAAGGCATTGCTGGCGGCCCGAGCCCGGGTGGCGGCGCGCCAGGCTCGAGACCTGACGCGACGAAAGTCCGCCCTGGACGGGGCTGGCTTGCCAGGCAAGTTGGTGGACTGCTCGTCACGGGATCCGCGGGAGTGCGAGCTGCTGATCGTGGAAGGAAACTCGGCCGGCGGCTCAGCCAAGGACGCCCGCGATCCGCGGACTCAGGCGGTGTTGCCGATCCGGGGCAAGATCCTCAACGTCGAGAAGGCTCGCATCGACAAGATGCTGAAGAACGCCGAGATCCAGGCGCTCATCGCGGCGATCGGCGCCGGGCTCGCGGATGACTTCGACGTCGACAAGATCCGCTACCACAAGGTGATCATCCTGGCCGACGCCGACGTCGACGGCTCTCACATCCGCACCTTGCTCCTCACCTTCTTCTTCCGCCAGATGAAGGCACTGGTGGAAGGGGGGTTTGTCTACGTGGCCCAGCCACCGCTGTACTCCACCTTGGTCGGGAAGGAAAAGATCTACCTTCGGGACGATGCCGCCAAGGAGCGCTTCCTGGCCGAGAACCCCAACCACAAGGCGGACTTTCAGCGGCTGAAGGGCCTGGGGGAGATGGACTTCGACGAGCTGAAGGACACCACCATCGATCCGGCGAAGCGCACGCTGCTCCAGATCAGCGTGGAGCAGGCCGCCCTGGCTGACGAGGTCTGCGCGATCTTGATGGGTGACGACGTGGAGCAGCGCCGCCACTTCATCCAGACCAACGCCAAGGACGCTCGCTTCTTGGACATCTAGGGAGCCAGAACCCGATGCCAACCAAGCGCACCACCCGCGCCTCTCGGACCTCGACCGCCGGACAGGGGGCCAACGGCCGGGCCAACGGCGACGCCGAGGCTGCGGTCGGGTTCATCGAGCCCATCGAGATCCAAGAGGAGATGGAGCGCTCGTTCATCGAGTACTCCATGTCGGTCATCACGGCACGAGCGCTCCCCGACGTGCGCGATGGGCTCAAGCCAGTGCAGCGCCGGATCCTCTACACCATGTACGACCAGGGGCTCAGGCCGGACCGGCCCCACGTCAAGTGCGCCGAGGTGGTCGGGCGGGTCATGGGGACCTTCCACCCTCACGGCGACGGTGCCATCTACGACGCACTGGTCCGTATGGTCCAGGACTTCTCCATGCGGCTCCCCCTCATCGACGGTCACGGGAACTTCGGTGGTACCGGTCCCGACGAGGGCCCTGCCGCCATGCGCTACACCGAGTGCCGGCTGGCGCCGGTCGCGCTCGAGCTGATGAACGGCATCGACGAGGAGACGGTCGATTTTGGGCCGAACTACTCGAACGCGACCGAGGAGCCGCTGGTGCTCCCGGCCCGCTTCCCGAATCTGCTGGTGAACGGTTCCGAGGGCATCGCGGTGGGGATGGCGACCAAGATCGCTCCCCACAACCTGGGCGAGGTCATCGACGCCACGATCTACCTGATCGATCATCCCGACGCGACGCCCGATGACCTCATGCGCTTCATCCAGGGCCCGGACTTTCCGACCGGAGCGCTCATCCTGGGCCGCCAAGGCATCATCGACGCGTACCGCACCGGTCGGGGCTCCATTCGGATGCGAGCGGTCGCCGAGATCGAGGAGCAGCGAAGCGGCACCAGCATCGTGGTCACCGAGCTCCCCTACCAGACCTCGGTTGAGGTGGTTGAGCAGAAGATCCACGAACTGGTCCGATCGGGCGAGCTGGACGGCATCGCTGAGGTCCAGAACGACTCGGCGGCCCGCCAGCCGCGGCTGGTGATCCGGCTGAAGCGGGACGTCAACGCCAACGTGGTTCTGAACAAGCTCTACAAGCACACCCCGCTGCAGACCACCTTCGGCATGAACACCCTGGCACTGGTCGACGGGGTGCCCCGCACCTTGAACCTCTCCCAGCTGCTCGGGCACTACGTGGCGCACCAGGTGGAGGTGGTCACCCGTCGTTCGCAGTACCAGCTGCGCAAGGCGAGGGCCCGAGCGCACATCGTCGAGGGGCTGCTCAAGGCAATCGGGATGCTCGACGCGGTGATCGCGACCATCCGGGCGTCCGAGGACCGCCCGGCGGCGCGGAACGCGTTGGTGGCAGAGCCGTTCTCTTTCAGCGAGGAGCAGGCCAACCACATCTTGGACCTCCAGCTGGGCCGGCTGACCAGGCTCGGCCGCAGCGAGCTGGAGGAGGAGATGGCGCAGCTGCAGGCGACGATCGCCGAGCTCGAATCGATCCTGGCCGACGGCGCCAAGCTGCGGGCGGTGATCAAACGGGAGCTGGGCGAGGTGAAGGAGAAGTTCGCCGACCCGAGGCGCAGCGTGATCACTCACGATCCGGGCGAGCTCGCGCTGGAGGACCTCATCTTCGATCAGGAGATCGTGGTCACCATGACCGCGGCCGGATACGTGAAGGCAGTGCCGGCGAGCGCGTTCCGCACCCAGGCTCGCGGCGGCCGGGGGGTCCAGGGAGCCCGGCTGAAGGAAGAAGACCTGGTGACCCATGTGGTCCACACCACGTCGCACGCGTACCTGCTGCTGTTCTCGGACCGAGGTCGTGCCTACCGGCTCCGAGGCCACGAGATCCCCACCAAGGACCGAACCGCCCGAGGCACGGCGCTGGTGAACCTGCTCCCGCTCGAGAGCGGCGAGCAGATCCGGGCGATCGTCGGGACGCGGGACTTCCCGCCCGACCACTTCCTCATGTTCGCCACCGCCCAGGGTCAGGTGAAGAAGACCCCGCTGTCGGAGTATGACAAGTCACGCCGTGAGGGCTTCATTGCGATCAACTTGCGGGACGGGGACCGGCTGGTCCGGGTGATCGAGACGAGCGGCGAAGACGACCTGTTCGTGGTGACCAGGCAGGGGATGACCATCCGCTTCGCCGAGGAGGAGATCCGGCCGATGGGCCGGGACGCGGCCGGGGTCCGGGGGATCCGGCTGCGGCCGGGGGACGAGGTGGTCTCGTGCGACGTGGCCCGGGACGACGTCGACATCCTCATGGTGACCGACGCCGGCTACGGAAAGCGGACCAAGCTGGATCGGTTCCACCGCCAGGCTCGGGGCGGCCAGGGGGTCCGGGGGATCCGGCTCACCGCCAAGCGGGGCGCGGTGGTGGCGGCGTTCATGGTCCCCTACGACAGCGACATCCTGCTCGTGTCGTCCGGCGGGGTCACGATCCGGACCTCGGTGCGGGAGATCGCCTCTCAGGGCCGGGACGCGACCGGGGTCCGGATCATGAACCTCGACGAGGGCCAGGTGGTGGCGTCGGTCGCGCTGGTGGCGGACCAGGACTGAGCCGGCCGCCCTACTGAGAGGTGAAGGTCATGACGAAGGGGGCTCCTGGGGGGACGTAGGTCCCGAGGAGCCGCCCCTTGGCCTTGACGGCGATCCGGGCCGCCACCGACCCGATGCGGACGACGAGCGCATGGTCGGCCGGCACCACCTGGGACTGGCCATTGTGCAGGATGCCCACGAAGCTCGGCGCGTTGCGCTGCGGGCCGGTCGCCTGCACCCAGGTCTCGCCACCGCGTGCGCTGATCTGGACCTCGAAGCGCGAGCTCGTCACCGCGAAGGTGGCCTGACTGGTGGTCGCCGAGACCAGGCGCATCGAGGGCGGCGCGGTGACCGGGTGCCGCACCGCTGCTTTGACCGGGCTGGTCGAGGTGGGGGTGGTCCGGACGGGCGCGCCGGGCACGGTGCTGGAGGCCGGCGCGGCGGGGGAGTAGGGGAGGTGGAGGTCGGCCAGCCACTGGGGGCGGACGCGGTCCACCACCAACCAGGCCGTTCCCACCACCAGGAGCACCAGGAGCACGACCACCAGGCCTCGAACCAGCGCCATCGCCACCCCGTCGTCGGAGCTGGCGCGCACCGCCGGCGTGCGACCGGTGTCGGCCATGACCACCGGCACCTGGGCGGTCGAGCCGTGCCGGTCGGAGACCACGATCGTGCTGGGAGGAGTGGGGGGCCGGGGTCGGGCGGCGGTGAGCGCGATGGCCGTGGTCTGCGGTGCCACGGTGGGCACCGGGGCAGTGGCCGCGCCGGTGCCGGTCACGCTCGCACCGGTGGGGACCGGGGCAGTGGCCGCCGCGCTCTGGCCGGCAGGCCAGGCCTCGACCAACGACAGGACGAGCTGGTCGGCCGGCAGGCCGAGGAAGCTGGCATAGCGGCTCAGGTCCCGCAGGATCTCGACCCGGTCGGGGAGCCGGTCGACGGTCCCAGACTCGAGGTCCTCCAACCGCTCCAGCGCGACCCCACTCTGGCGACTCGCCTCGTCGAGGGGGAGTCCTCGGGCTGCTCGGGTCTGGCGAAGCAGGCGGGAGAGCTCCGGTACGGAGCTCGGCCGCGCCGATGGTGGCGTGCGACGCCCCGGACCCTCACGGTGCACGATCACCGGTCACCTCGCCATGCCTGATGCCCGTCATCCGGCTTGTGCCCAGCGTACTGCCCGACCAGCGGAATTGGTCCTGCGGGAGGCCGGCGAGAGGGGGTTGGTAGGGTCGGCCGGGCAGCAGGAGGGTGCGGTGGCAGGGACGCTCGGGCACAAAGGGCAGCGCGGCCGAGCCGCACCCGAACGCGCCGCCGACCTGCTCGTCCGGTGCCTCGAAGCGGAGGGCGTGGTGCACGTGTTCGGCATACCCGGGGAGGAGACCCTGGATGTCTCGGACGCGCTCGACCGCTCCGCGATCCGGTTCGTGCCGGTCCGTCACGAGCAGGCCGGGGCGTTCATGGCCGACGCGATCGGGCGGCTCACCGGCCGGGCCGGGGTCTGCCTGGGGACTCTCGGGCCGGGCGCCACCAACCTCGTCACCGGGGTGGCCGACGCCTTCTTGGACCGTGCCCCATTGGTCGCGCTGACCGGCCAGAGCGGGCTCGAGCGGATGCACAAGGAGTCCCACCAGTACTTGGACGTGGTCCGTCTGATGAGCCCGATCACCAAGTGGAACGCCCGGGTCTCCAGCCCCAGCATCGTGCCAGAGGCGGTTCGCAAGGCGTTCAAGGTCGCCGAGTCCGAGAAGCCGGGCGCGACCCACCTCGAGCTGCCCGAAGACGTGATGGCGGCGCCGGCAGTCGGGGTGCCCCTCGAGCGCACCGCAGTGGTGCACCCCCGCCCGTCGGACCGGGATCTGGCCCGAGCGGCGGAGCTGCTGGGAGCAGCCGAGCACCCGGTGGTCCTGGCCGGCAACGGGGTGGTTCGCGGCGCGGCGGCGCCGGCACTCCGGCGCTTCGCCCGTCGCACCCGGATCCCGGTCGCTGAGACCTTCATGGGCAAGGGGCTGCTCGACGTGGGCGATCCGCTCGCGCTGGGCGCAGTCGGCTTGCAGGCCGGTGACTACGCCGCAGCCGGGTTCGACCGGGCCGACGTGGTGGTGGCCGTGGGCTACGACCTCGTCGAGCACGCGCCCCGGCACTGGAACCCTCGTCGGGACAAGCGGATCCTGTGCATCGACTCCTCGCCGGCCGAGATCGACGACCACTTCGTGCCCGAGGTGGAGCTGGTCGGGGACATCGCGTTCGCGCTCGGCGCGCTGGCCCGGCGGTGCGAGCGGGTGGTCCCGTGGACCGCCAACCAGGGGCTCCGGACCACCGTGGCCGGGGTGCTGGCCAGCGCAGCCGGTGACGATGCCTTCCCCCTGCGGCCGCCGCGCATCCTGCTCGAGCTGCGCCGAGCCATGCGCCGTGACGACCTGCTGGTCTCCGACGTCGGTTTGCACAAACTGTGGATCGGCCGCATGTTCCCCGCACACGAGCCCAATACGGTCCTCATCGCTAACGGCCTGGCCGGCATGGGGTTCGCCGTGCCGGCGGCGATCGGCGCCAAGCTGGCCCGGCCCGGCCAGCGGGTCGTCGCGGTGTCGGGCGACGGCGGGTTCCTCATGAACGTCCAAGAACTGGAGACCGCCAACCGGCTGGGCACACCCTTCGTCAACGTCGTCTGGGAGAACGGCCAGTTCGGCTCGATCGTGTGGAAGCAGGAGCGCCGCTTCGGGCGGCACTTCGGGACCGACTTCACCAACCCAGACCTGGTGGCGCTGGCCGGCGCATTCGGGCTGCCGGCCGCGAGGGCCGTCTCGGCCGGGCACTTCGCCCAGTGCCTCGCACGCTTTCTCTCCCTGGACCGCCCTTCGGTGCTGGTGGTGCCGGTCGACTACTCGATCGACATCGCGGCGGCGACCGGCCTCGGCGAAGAGACCGCCCCGACCTGACCCCCCGAAAGGGTCCTCAGCACGGGCGGCAGAGTAGCTCGCCGTGGAGGACCGCGAACCAAGCGTCGGGATCCTCGGCCCAGTCGAGCCAGCCCGCCGCCAGCTCAGCCAACTCGCGCTGGCTGGCCAGCCCCAGCTCGAGCGCCCGGGTGGCCAGCGCGCTCGAGGTGGTGCGCTCGGCCCAGGTCTCCGCCCACCACCGCCGGTCCTGCGAGGTGGCGAAACACCACGCCGAGGCGGACAACGACACCTCCTGGCACCCGGCCGCCCGGGCCCAAGCCCCGAGCCGCCGTCCGGCGTCGGGCTCCCCGCCGTTGCGCCGAGCGACCGCGCGGTACAGGGCACGCCAGCGTTCGAGCTCGGGCCGGGCGGGGAACCAGGTCATCGCGCCGTAGTCCGCGTCGCGCACCGCGAGGAGACCCTCGGGCCGGCAGACCCGGGACAGCTCCCGCAGCGCCGCGACCGGGTCGGCCACGTGCTGGAGGACCTGGTGGGCATGGACCACGTCGAACGCGTCGTCGGGGTGGGGGAGGGCGAAGAGGTCGGCGGCCGCGAACTGGGCCTCCGGTGCAGCCGAGGCGGCGGACCGCAGGACGCCGAGATCGGTATCGATGCCCACCACTGGGCCCGGCGCCACCCGGCGGGCCAGACCCTCGGTGACGGTGCCGGGCCCACAGCCAACGTCGAGGAGGCGGAGGCCGGGACCGAGGTGCGCCAGGAGATAGGCGGCCGACGTCTCGGCGGTGCGCTGCCGGTGGGAGCGCAGGACGCTCTCGTGGTGCCCGTGGGTGTAGCGGGCCGTGCCACTCCCCGACGCTTCGCTCGGCACCGCCAATACCTCCCCGCCACCTGACACGGTTGCGCCGCTCGGCCCGCGCTCGTCCCGGCAACCGGACCACTGCACCGGCCCGCCCCGGCGCCACCCGCTGCCCACGCCTTCTTGGTGAGCGAGGGGGACCCAACTCCGATTCGGCGCCGCGCGTTCGAAAGCGTGTTCGTGGTCGATTGTAGGCCTGACGAGGGAAAATACAAATTCAGTGATGGCGGAGCCGGGGGTTGCCTCCCCTCCGGTAGCCGGGCTGACGGGTCGGCACCATGACGAACCCGACAGTGGGACCTGGATGGCCGGTGCATCCGGACATTCAAGTCGCCAAGGCTGACCTCGGCCTCAAGTACTACAGCAGAGGGCCCTCGCCAGGCTGTGGATTCAACGGATCCGGATCCCCCTCGATACCTCCATGGAAAGAATCTGTGCGCCTCCTGTGGGACGTCAGCGCCCCAGCCCGACGGGCGATGTCAATGTCGGAATGTTCCTAAGCGAATTTCAGCGGGTGGCGCACCTCGACGGGCGGTGCCCAGGTGAGCACACCCTCGTGACCATCAGGCCAACGAACCAGCCAGGTCCCGACCGCTCGTCCGTATTGCGGTTCACCAGCGTCAGAGAGGTCCTCCCGCGGCCACACAGGCGCGTTGCAACACCGCACCGTCGATCTGGCGCACAGGGCCCCAGTCGCTGTCCGTCAGGATGATGATCGTCTGACCTCGCCCGTCCACCGTCCCATCCCCGGCCGTGAAGATCAACCAGGCCCCTCCAGCGCCGGTCAGCACCAGCCAGAAGCAGGGAGCGTTCACGGTACAGTCTGGCGAACAAAGCGGCCGGTGAAATGACCTGGCACGTTGGCACGTGCGAGTATCGGGCGGCCTGGAGGAGGACTTGATGTACTGGCTGCACCGAATCGACCAATGGTCCCTCGTCCGCAACGATGACGGATGGTCTTGCTACGAGCATGATCCGGATTCTGCCCAGTTGCTCGGGCACGGCTGGGGTGTCCTTCGGGAATGGCAGGGGCTGCCCATCGTCAAGTACGAGGATGCCTGGCTGGGTCCGGAGTTGCCGTTTGAGGTGCCTCCCGAGATCGCAGCAAGCCTTATCGCTTCGGCGAAGGCGTCAGGCCACGGTGGCCCGGTAGTCACACCCTGACACCAGGAAGTCACTAAGACCGGAACTGCCGCAGAAGCCCCGCCCGACAGGGCATGAAGGCCGCCGGTCCGATGTCCCCGGTCCATCATGGACAGCTGCCGCAGTTGCGGTCGCAGAACCCTCGAGGGGAAGCCGTCCACCTAGAACCAGGCCTCGACCTCCGACCAGCGCCACAGCGGGTTGCGAGTGGAACAGTGGTCGTCTCGGCAAAGCCCCGGCCACTCTAGGAGGGCAGCCGCCACCCGCTAGGCTCGCCCATTGCTTCACCACGCTGCCCACGATCCGATGGGACCGACAAGTCGCAGGTCAGGGCGGGTACGGGCGAGCGGGTCGGAGCGCCCGATGGGGCCCGCGTGCACCACGCGCCGCCGTCTCGTGGCCGCCGACGTGCAGACGGCTCCGGAGGGGCGTTCGGGAGGAGTCGGCCGCTTCGGGGGTCCCCCCACCCCCTCTGACCTGGGCTTGTTTTGTGGGCGAGGGGGGACTTGAACCCCCACATCCTTTCGGACACAGGAACCTGAATCCTGCGCGTCTGCCTATTCCGCCACTCGCCCCCGAGCTGATCCAGGCTAGTCAACCCGGCCCGGGGGTCGCATCCGTCGAGCCCGTGTTCACGGGTTTGCCCAGTAGGATGGGCCAAACCATGGGACTCCAGCAGTTCGAGGACCGACTCGAGCGCCTTGTGGAAGGAACGTTGGCCAGGCCCTTCCGAAGCAACCTGCAGCCGGTGGAGATCGGTCGTCGGCTTACCCGGGAGATGGACCTGCACCGGCGGGTGGGGGTCCACGGTCTCATCGCTCCGAACGCGTTCTCGGTGACGCTCTCGGCGGCAGACGTCGAGCGGTTCTCCAACTTCTTGGACGCGTTGGTCCGAGAGCTGGCCGAGGCAGCCCGGGAGCATGCCCGCAACGAGCAGTACAGCTTCGTAGGGCCGATCGACGTGCAGATCCTCGAGGGCCCCGAGCTGCGCCCGGGCCGCTTCGAGGTGGTGGCCGAGGTGATCGAGGGGGAGGACGGGCTGGCCCCGGCCGAGCTGGTTCTGCCCGGCGGCGGCCGGGTCCCGATCCACAACGAGCCGGTGATGATCGGCCGGATGCCCGAGTGCACGGTCGTGCTGAGCGATCCCAACGTCAGTCGCCGCCATGCCGAGGTCTACCGGCTCGACGACGCCGTCGTCATTCGCGACCTCGGCTCGACCAACGGCACCAGGGTCAACGGGGCGCCGATCACCGAGAGCTACCTCAGGTCGGGCGACACCATCACCGTCGGCTCGACCACCTTGCTCTTCGAGATGCTGTGACGGTGCGCGACCGGTGCTCGTCCTAGGGACCAACTACTCGGCAATCATCCGGCCCCTGCAGTGGTTGGTGGTGGTGCTGATCTTTTTGTTCTTTCTGCGGGTCGTCCGGGCCATCGTGGTCGAGGTGCGCCCGGCCGGCCCGTCCCGGGCGGAGCGCCGGGCCGAGCGACGGGCCGAGGAGCAGCACCGGGGCCGTCGGGACGGCCGGGGCCAGCTCCGGCTGCGGGTCATCGAGCCGCCCGAGCGCGAGGGCATGGTCTACGAGCTGGACGGGGAAGTCACGGTCGGTCGGTCCAATGGCTGCGGGATTCCGACGACCTACGACTCCTACAGCTCGAGCCTCCATGCCCGCATCTATCGCAGCGGCGGGCAGGTGTGGGTCGAGGACCTGGGCTCGACGAACGGCACCTACGTCAACTCGGAGCGAATCTCCCAACCGGTCCGTCTGGCCAGGGGCGACGTCCTGCAGATCGGGGCCACGGTGTTCGAGGTGCGGCGGTGACCGTCTTGCGGGCCGGCCTGGCGACCGACATCGGTCGGGCCCGCCACACCAACGAGGACCGGGCGGCTGCCGGCGACACCTTGTTTGCGGTGGCCGACGGGATGGGCGGAGCTCGCGGCGGGGAGGTCGCGGCCCGCCTGGCCATCGAGACGCTGCAGGCTGCCTACGCTCGCAACCCGACCATTGCCGGCCTCCGGGAGGCCTTCGTGGCTGCCAACGCGGCCATCTGGGAGCAGAGTCTCCGGGTCGACGGCCTGCGGGGGATGGGCACTACCCTGACCGCGGCCGGTCTCACCGTGGGGGCCGATGGCCGGGACGTGATCGGCCTGGCCAACGTCGGGGACTCCCGGGCCTACCTCATGTCCGGCGGGACGGTTCGCCAGATCACGGCCGATCACAGTCTGGCCGAGGAGCGGGTCCGCCACGGTGAGATGACCGAGGCCGAGGCCGAGGTTCACCCCCATCGCCACATCCTGACCCGGGCGCTGGGCGTGGCCCCCGAGGTCGACGTGGACCTGTGGGAGCTGCACGTCCACACCGGCGACCGGCTCCTGCTGTGCAGCGATGGCCTGACCAACGAGGTCGGGGTGGATCAGATCGCCCAGGTGCTCCGCTCGGTCCGTGACCCCCGGAAGGCCGCCCGGGCCCTGGTCGATCGGGCCAACGCCCACGGTGGCAGCGACAACGTCACGGTGGTCGTGGTGGACGTGCTGGTCGGCGAGGAAGGTTCGTCCGAGCCCTCCTCGGTCGCTCGGGTGGCCGCCGCGCCGGCTGGGCCGGTCGGTCCGGCGCCGGCGCCACCGGCCCTGGTGCCACCGGCGTCCGGAGGCGGGCCCGGCCCGTCACCGGAGCGGCCCCCTGAGGTCACGTCGATGACCGCGGCGGTGACTGCCGGCGCGCCCGAAGCCGTCCGGGCCGGCGGGGTGGCCGTGATCGCTCCCGCCCCGGCGGCCCCGCCCCGGCCGGTCCCGCCCCGGCCGGGAGGGAGGGAGCTGGCCCCGCCCCCCCGGGAACCCCGGCGCGAGCGGCGGCGCCGGCTCGGAGTCCCCCGCCGGGTCACGCTCCGGGTGGTGCTGTTCTTCCTGGTCCTGCTGGCGGTGCCAGCTGGGGCGGTCGCGGTGGTGCGCTGGTACGCGATGGACAACTGGTACGTGGCGATCGACCGCGGCAACCTCGCCGTCTACCAGGGTCGGCCCGGCGGGTTCCTCGGGTTCGAGCCTCGCCTGGTCGATCTGAGCACCGTGACCACGAGCGAGGTGCTGCCGTTCCGGCTGGCCGCCCTGCGCCGCACGGTCAGCGAGCCGACGCTGATTGCGGCCGAGCACTACATCGCCAACCTCCACCAGGAGTACGTCGCCCAGCGAGTCTCGGCTCCGATGACCGGGCTGTAGCCGATGAGCCGCCGAATCCGCTGGTTGGGAGTTCTGCTGATCGTGTGCTTCGGGCTGGTGATCGTCCAGCTCACCAACATCCAGTTCCGTCGGGCCAGCGCGCTGGCCCACTCACCCAAGAATCCGGTCAACAACGTGGTGAACTTCGACAACCAGCGGGGGGACATCTTCGCTGCCGACGGGACGCTGCTCGCCCAGTCGGTGCGGGTTGCCCCGCCGGGGTCGAACCGGTTCCAGTTCGAGCGCCAGTACCCGACCGGGTCGCTGTTCTCCCAGATCGTTGGGGTGTGCAACGACGCGGTGGCGGTCGTCGGCTGCGACACCGGCGTGGAGGGCTACTACAGCGCCGTCCTCGGCCTTCACAAGCAGCCGATCCAGACCCTGAGCCAGCTGTTGTCGCCCCCGCCGCCCAGCACCGACGACATCACCCTGACCGTCGACCCGCACCTCCAGCAAGTGGCGATGGAGCAGCTGGCCAACCTGCAGGGGCCGCACAAGGACGGGGCGATCGTGGTCCTCGACCCAAAGACCGGGGCCGTCTTGGCCATGGCGTCCCAGCCGACGTATGACCCGGCCCCGCTGGCCTCGCCCGACCCCAAGGTGGCCGCCGCCGCCGAGTACCTCGACAACCTGCCGGACGACGAGGGCTACAAGCCGATCCTGCCCTTGGCCACCTTCTACCCGATCCAGCCCGGGTCGACGGCCAAGGTGGTGACCACGGCTGCGATCTTCGACATGGACCCGGCGCTGGCCACCTACAACTACCCGGTGTCGCTGTGCCAGGCCCTTCCTGACACCAACAAGACCATCTGCAACGACGCCGACACCGCCTCGCTCGCCACCCCGTGCGGGGGGACCATCCAGACCATGCTGCCCCAGTCCTGCGACCCGGGCTACGCCGAGCTGGGCCTGCTGCTGGGCGCGTACTCGCTGTCCCAGCAGGCGAGCCTGTTCGGGTTCAACAGCCGCCCGCCCCTCGACATCGCCCCCGACAACTCGACCGTCGGCTACGCGGTGCAACCGTCGCTGTACCCGACGGCGCAGCAGCTGAGCCCGGGCGGCAACCCCGGCGTTCCCGGCCAGGCGTACTCGGCATTTGGCCAGCAGGACGTGGAGACCACTGCGCTGCAGAACGCGCTGGTGGCCGCGGCGGTCGCAAACGGCGGCAAGGAGATGGTCCCCCATTTCTTGGAGAAGATCACCGACGCCCAGGGGCGGGTGGTGGAGACCTACAAGCCCCAGCTGTGGCGCCAGGCCATGTCGCCCCAGGCGGCCGCCCAGATCATCCCGCTGATGGAAGCGGTGGTGACCTCGGGCACCGCCAGCGGCGACGGCTTCCCGCCTTCGCTCCAGGCCGCGGTCAAGACCGGGACGGCCCAGGTCGGCACCCCGACCCAGTCCATCGCCGACTGGATGATCGGGTTCGCCCCCGCCTCCAACCCCAAGATCGCGGTGGCGGTCGTGGTTCCCGACCAGGGGCTGGGCACCTACGGGGCCACCGTGGCCGGGCCGATCATGGTGGCCATGATGGAAGCCGCACTGGGATGAGCCGGCCGGACCTCCGCTGTCCCCATCGCCCCGTGGCGCCGGCCCCCGACGCCTAGGCTCTGGTCGGCATGCAGCCCGTCGAGGTCCCCCGAGTCTTCTCCGAGCGGTACGAGCTCACCCACCTGGTGGCTCGGGGAGGGATGGCCGAGGTCTACCGCGCCCAGGACCGCCTGCTCGACCGCCCGGTCGCGCTCAAGGTGCTGTTCCCCGAGCTGTCGGTGGACCGGGCGTTCGTCGAACGGTTCCGCCGGGAGGCCCAGGCGGCGGCCAGGCTCTCGCACCCCAACATCGTGCCGGTCTTCGACTGGGGTGAGGACGCCGGCGCGTACTTCATCGTGATGGAGTACGTCGAGGGCCGGCCCCTCTCCGCGGTGCTGCGGGAGAGCGGACCGCTCGATCCAGCTCGAGCGGCCGAGATCGCGTCCCAGGTAGCGGCGGCGCTGGCCTCTGCGCACCGCCACGGGGTGGTGCACCGGGACATCAAGCCGGGCAACGTCCTCATCACCGACGACGGCCAGGTGAAAGTGACCGACTTCGGCATCGCCCGGGCGGTCAACACCGAGGACAGCCTCACCCAGACCGGGGCGGTGATGGGGACCGCGACCTACTTCTCGCCCGAGCAGGCCGAGGGGCTGGGGGTGGATGCCCGCAGTGACATCTACTCGCTCGGGGTGGTGCTGTTCGAGATGCTCACCGGCCGCCCCCCGTTCCTGGGAGACACCCCGGTCTCGGTCGCCTCCAAACACGTGCGCGACGTGCCCCCCACGCCTCGGGAGATCGTCGAGACCGTCCCGGTCGAGCTGGAGGCGGTGGTCATGAAGGCCATGGCCAAGCAGCCCGCGCAGCGCTACCAGGGGGCCGAGGACTTCCAGGCCGACCTGGGCCGGTTCTTGGAGGGCCGGCCGGTGGTGGCCGGGCCCCCCAACGGGAACTTGACCGCGACCCAGGTCATCGGGTCGGTGCCCGCCACACAGACCCAGGCCGCGGCGACCCGGGCCTTCCCCGCCGCCCCCCGGCGCGAGACCGGCCGCCGCCGGCGCCGGTGGGGCTGGCTCGCGCTGCTGGCCATCCTGCTGGCGGCGCTGGCGGTGGTTGCCTACCTGCTGGTCTCCAGCCTCACCGGAGGGTTCGCGCTTCCCAACGTGGTTGGCAAGCCGCTGGTCCAGGCCGAACGGATCCTCACCGCCAAGGGCCTGGTGATCGGCACCACCACCAACCGGGTCGACCCGGCTGCCCCGGGGACGGTCATCAGCACCGAACCCCCGCCGGGGGCCCGGGTCTCCAAGCACGCGGTGGTGAACCTGGTGGTGTCCACCGGCAACGCCACGGTGAAAGTGCCCAACGTGGTCGGTCTTGACCTGGCCTCGGCCGAGGCAGTGCTGACCAACGACCACCTCGCCTACAAGGTGCAGTTCGTCCAGAGCTCCGGGCAGCAGAACTTCGTGCTGTCCCAGTCGCCGGCTCCGGGGACCACCGTCCGGCGCGGCGCGAAGGTCGTCATCTCCATCCCCCAGCCGACCAACCAGGTCACCGTGCCCAACCTGGCCGGCCTCACCCCTGGGCAGGCGGCGGCCGAGCTGGGTGGCGAGTCGCTGTCGGTCGGGAGCCAGACCCAGGCGTGCTCCAACTCCTACCCCTCGGGCGAGATCTCGGGGTCCAGCCCGCCTGCCGGGGCCTCGGTGGCCCGGGGGACCTCGGTGAACCTGGTCGTCTCGAGCGGCCCCTGTCAGGTGGTGGTGGAGAACGTGGTCGGCCAGAGCGCGACCGACGCCACCAACACCCTGAAGGGACAGGGCCTGACGGTGGCCCAGACCACCACCAACGCCTGCTCGGGGTCCGACAACGGCACCGTGGTCAGCCAGAACCCCTCAGCCGGCACCCAGGTCAACCTGCCGGCCACGGTGACCATCACCGTCTGCAGCGCCCCGGTGCCGCCGTCCACCACCACGACCACCGCCCCCGGGCCCGGCAACGGCCCCGGGGGGCTCAACCACCAGGTAACGCGGCCAGGAAGTTCCGGAGCATAGGAAGCCCCGAGGCGGTCAGCACCGACTCGGGGTGGAACTGGACCCCCTCGACCGCCAGCTGGCGGTGCCGGAGCCCCATCACCACCCCGTCGTCGGTGGTCGCACTGACCTCGAGCACCGCCGGCACGTGCTCTGGGTCGACGACCAGGGAGTGGTAGCGGGTCGCGACCAGCGGATCGGGAAGGCCGGCGAACAGGGTGCGGCCGTCGTGGTGGATCTCGGAGGTCTTGCCGTGCATCAAGGTGGGGGCTGGCACGACCTGGCCGCCGAAGTACTGGCCGATGCACTGGTGGCCGAGGCACACCCCCAGGATGGGCACCCGTCCGGCGAAGTGGCCGACGACTGCCAGCGAGACACCGGCTGACTCCGGTCGACCCGGACCGGGCGAGATGACGATGCCGTCTGGCTGAGCTGCCTCGATCTCGTGGATGCCGACCGCGTCGTTGCGGCCGACGACCGGGTCGGCTCCCAGCTCCCCCAGCTCCTGGACGAGGTTGTAGACGAAGGAGTCGTAGTTGTCGACGAGGAAGATCCGCGGCCCCACGGCGGCGCCATGGTACTGCCCGGGTGCTGCACCCGGTCCGGGACCAGCGCCGGCCGGCACTAGTGTGCACAGCCATGGCCAGGACCGGTCGGGCTGGGCGAGCCCGTGGCGGGCGCACGACTCCCAAGGGTGGAACGGCCGCCGGTCCCCGGGTCGGCCGGTACACCCCTCCCGAGCAGAGCGGCCGCTACACCCGGCCGGTCCCGACCACGGTCCGTCGCAGCGCCCGGTGGTTCGGGCCGGCCATTCTGGCGCTGCTCGTGATCGGGATCCTCATGATCCTGCTCAACTACCTCACCGTGCTGCCAGGATCGGTCTCGGTGTGGTACCTGGTGGCCGGGTTGGTGGTGATCTTCCTCGGCTTCATCATGGCCACCACCTACCGCTGAGGGGCGGCCAGCGCCTCAGCCGAGGCGCTCGATGATGCAGGCGTTGGCCAGCCCACCCCCCTCGCACATGGTGAGCAGGCCGTAGCGGCCGCTGGTCCGTTCCAGCTCGTTGAGCAGGGTGGCCAGCAGCTTGGCCCCTGACGCCCCGAGCGGGTGGCCGAGCGCGATCGCGCCGCCGTTGACGTTCACCCGCTCCATGTCCGGGTGGAGCTCCTTCTCCCAGGCCAGCACCACCGACGCGAAGGCCTCGTTGATCTCGACGACGTCGATGTCGTCAATGGTGAGCTTCGCCCGCTCGAGCACCATCTTGGTCGCCGGGATGGGCCCGGTCAGCATGGTCACCGGGTCGGCCCCGGTGACCGCGAAGGCCACGAAGCGGGCCCGGGGCGTGTAGCCCATGGCCGACGCCTTCTCCTCGCTCATGATGAGCGTTGCTGACGCACCGTCGGTGATCTGGGAGGAGTTGCCGGCGGTGACCTTGCCGTCCTCCTTGAACGCCGGCTTCAGGTTGGCCAGCACCTCGACCGTGGTGTCGGGCCGGATTCCCTCGTCGCTGGCGAAGATCTCGTCGGTGTCCTTGCCCTCGTCGTCGCGCACCGCGACGGGCACGATCTCGTTGTCGAACCGGCCCTCGGCCCTGGCCCGGGCGGCCCGCTGCTGGCTCCGGGCGCCGTAGGCGTCGAGGTCCTCGCGGCTCAGCCCCCAACGGTCGGCGATCATCTCGGCGCCGATGCCCTGGCTGACCAGCCCGCCCACCGGGGCGTAGCGGGCCTGGACCCGGGGCCCGAAGGGGAACCCGACCTCGCGGACCACCGAGGAGCCCATCGGGACCCGAGTCATCGCCTCGACGCCGCCGGCCACCACCATGTCGTACGCGCCGGCCATCACCCCTTGGGCTGCGAAGTGCACCGCCTGCTGGGAGGAGCCGCACTGGCGGTCGACCGTGGTCGCCGGGACCGACTCAGGCCAGCCGGCCGCCAGGACAGCCGAGCGGCCGATGTTGAGCGCCTGCTCGCCGACCTGCATCACGCAGCCGGTGATCACGTCGTCGACCTGGGCCGGGTCGAACCCGTTGCGGGCCTGGAGCGCCTTGAGCGGCTCGGAGGCGAGGTCGACCGCGTGCCAGTTGCGGAGCTTGCCGTTGCGCTTGCCTCCAGCGGTGCGGACGGCGTCGACGATGACGGCAGTGGTCATGGGACTCTCCTTCCGGGGCCACGGTGTGGGCCGCGTACCCAGCCTAGTTCGGCCGCCGGGACCCGTACCGGGGCCGGCTAACCTGCCGGCCCATGGTTGCAGCGGGCGCTGGACGCGGCGGTGAGGGGCGCGACATGGACCGGTGGCTGGGCGACGGCGGCATGCCGCTGCTCGGCCAGGTGGGGGCCCGCCTCGAGCGATACGGGGTCGACGGCGAGGACCTGGGCTGGGTGGAGGGCTCGTTCACCCCGACCGAGCTGGCGTGCAACACCGGCGGCATCGTCCAAGCGGGGGTGCACTCGCTCCTCCTCGACGCCTGCATCAACTTCGCCATCAACGCTGCTTTGCCCCGAGGCGCCCGGGCCCGTGCCACCCTCGAGCTCAAGACCGAGACCATGCGACCGGTCGCGCCGGGGGCCACCTACCTGCTCCGGGGCGAGGTGGTCCGGATGGCCCGCCAGGTCGCCTACGGCGAGGCCAGCGTGCGGGGGGCAGACGGCGAACTGTGCTCCCGGGCCACCGGCACCTTCCTGCTCCAGCGACCCGAGCGCTGAGTTCAGCCGGCTGGCTCGAGGTGCTCAGCCGGCACCTGTCCCAGCCGCCCTTGGCGGTAGTCCTCGAACGCCTGGACCAGCTCGGCCCGGGTGGTCATCACGAACGGGCCGTAGGCGGCCACCGGCTCTCGGATGGGCCGGCCGCCCAGCAGCAGCACGTCGAAGGTGGCGCCCCCGACCCCGCCTGGTGCCTCGAGGGCGATCGCGTCGCCGGCGCCGAGCACGGCCAGCTGGCCCGCCCGCAGCGGCGTCCCTCCGGTCGACCCGCGCCCAGCTAGGCCGTAGACGAGGGCGTTGAACGCCGGTGGCCAGGGCAGCACCAGCCGGGCGCCAGGGGACACCGTGGCGTGCACCAGGGCGATCGGGGTCCATGTGCGCCCCGGCCCGCGTCGGCCACCCACCTCGCCGGTGATCACCCGGACCAGCGCCCCGCCGTCGGGCGAGCTGGCCAGGGCAATCGCCCCGGGGCCGATGTCCTGGTAGCGGGGGTTCACCCACTTCGCCGCGGCCGGGAGGTTGACCCACAGCTGGATGCCGTGGAACCGGCCGCCGCTGGCCACCAGCGCCGCCGGCGGGGTCTCGATGTGGAGGATCCCGGAGCCAGCGGTCATCCACTGGGTGGCCCCGTCGGCGATCAGGCCACCGCCCCCGGTCGAGTCGTGGTGCTCGAACGCCCCGTCGATCATGTAGGTGACGGTCTCAAAGCCGCGGTGGGGATGCCACGGCGTTCCCTTCGGCTCGCCCGGGCCGTAGTCGACCTCGCCCATCTGGTCCATGTGGACGAACGGGTCGAGCTCGGCCAACGGCACCCCGGCGAAGGCTCGGCGCACCGGGAATCCTTCGCCCTCCAAGGCCCGGGGGGCGCTGGTCAGGCGGGTGACCGGGCGGATCCGAGCGCCCGCCGGCGCCTCGATGCGCGCCAGGACGAGCGGATCGTCGACAGTGACTGCAGGCATGGTCGCCTCCTTGTGATCCTCAACGCTCCGCTGGTGGCCGGGATTCCGCGGCTGCTCAGCGAACGACGGCGTACAGGTGCCAGCGGCCCGGGAGGGAGGCGACCTCCTGGATGCCATGGTCGACGAAGCGGTCCTCGGCGCCCGGGCAGAGTTCCCGCACCGAGGAGGAGGCCAGGACCTCCCCGGGCCGGGCGACGGTGCACAGGGCCCGGCCGACGTACACCGCAATCCCGTCCAGTTCGGCTCCGAGCTGACTGAGCTCCCCGGTGTGGACGCCCACCCGCACTTCGAGGCCGGCGTGGCGGGCATCGGCTGCCAGGCCGGCGGCGAAGTCGATCGCGGCGCGCGGGGACGTGAAGGTCGCAGCGGCCAGCGCCGGCTCGACCGCCATCCGGCGGCCGCCGTGGAGCGGGAGGCGGCGGGCCACCAGGTCCTCGAGCCCGCCGGCCGGGCCCACCGCCGCGATGAAGACCACGGTCAGCACCGCCGCGCCGGGGCCGGTGGGGCCCGCCAGCGCTGGCGGCGCCGAGGCCCGAGCACGGTGACGGTGGCGGAGCCGCTGGAGCGCCCCGACGCCGGTGGCCAGCCACACCCACTCCGGCCAGAAGTTGCCGTGGCCGGTCATCGCCCACACCGCGGTGCACACCAGTCCAGGCGCAACCAGCGCGGCTGCCCGTTCCACGTCTGCGCTGAGATCCCGCCGCCGGCGGGGCATCGCCGGAGGCCGGGGGGTTGGCGCCGGAAGGTCGGCGAACACCCGGGACAGCTCGGCGTCGGTCTTGGCCGCGTAGACCTGGTCCAGCCGCTCGAGGGTCTCGTCGAGGTCCAGCCGGCCTTCGGCGAAGAACGCGTTGATCCGCTCCGCCGCCGCGTTCCGCTCGGCGTCGGAGAGCCGGATCGCTCCGTCGTCGGCGGCCGGGGGCACGCAGCGAGTATCGCCGCTGCCGCCGCGGGTCGCTAGCGTGCTCGGGGCGTGGGTCAGGACTGGGCGAGGCCGGTGGTGCACTGGGAACTGGTGGCGCGCGATCCGGCGCGCCAGGCCGCCTTCTACCGCCAGCTGTTCAACTGGGCGATCGGGGACGGGCCGCTGGCCCCGATCGCCCCCGGCTTGGGCGGACCCGAGCCCGGGCCCGGTGGCCACCTGCGCCAGGGGGAGCCGAGGGTGGTCCTCTACGTCCAGGTCCGCGACCTGGGAGCCTCGCTCGACCATGCCCGCCAGCTGGGGGCGACCGTGACGGTCGAGCCGTTCGACGTGCCCGGCGGTCCGACCGTGGCCGGGATCAGCGACCCCGAGGGCAACCCGGTGATGCTGGTCCAGCAGTAGGGGTCAGGCGGCCCGGCGATCCAGGCGCCGGACGAAGGTGGCGATGGCGGCGATGACCCCCGGGTCGACGTGCGTCGGCACCTCGTACTCGGCGGGGGTTGGCGGTCCGCTGGCGTCGAAGAAGAAATGGTCGGCCCGGGGGAAGCGAACCACGGTCACCCCCGGCCGGCCTCGCAGGCCGGCCAGCCAGACGTCGAGGTCGTCGCGCACCGTCACCTGGTAGTCGCGGTCGCCCTGGAGGAGCAGCAGCGGTTGGCGGATCGATCGGGCCACCGCGACCTCGCGGTACCGGAGGCTGCTCAGGTAGTAGGCCGGGCCAACCCCGCCGAACAGGACGGTCGAGGGCGGGTCATGCTCGAGCGTGCCGGGGTCGCTGATCGCAGCTCCGATCGCTTCCACCTGGGCCAGCTGGGCCGAGGCTCGTTGCCCGATCGACCCCGGGAGGGTGGCCAGGTACCGGGTCTGGCGGATAAGGGCCGCGCCGATCGGTTCGGCGCTCGCCGCCAACAGGATCACGCCGGCCACCTCGGGGGCGCGCCGAGCGATCAGGGGGGCGTAGGTGCCGCCCTGGGAGTGCCCGAGGACGAAGATCTGCGTGGGATCGATGGCCCGGTCCCGCATGAGCTGCGTGATGGCTGCCAAGGCGTCGGGGACGTACTCCTCGACCGGGGTGAAGGTGCGAGGGTCGATCTCGGTCGGGTAGTCCAAGGTGCGCTTGTCGTAGCGCAGGGTCGCGATCCCGTCGTGGGCCAGGCCTTGGGCCAGGTCCAAGAACGGGTGGTTCGGGCCCACCGTCTCGTCCTGGTCGTTGGGCCCCGAGCCCGACACCAGCACCACCGCTGGGAAGGGCCCGGTGCCGGCCGGCAGGGTGAGGGTGCCGCGCAGCGGGGGAGAGCCCACCTCCACCGGGAGCTGGCGCACGCTGGTGGCAGCGCCGGCAGCGGTGGCCGCCAGGGGCACCAGGACCAGCGCCAGCGCCAGCCCGCCGGCACCGGCCCGCACCGACCGCCAGGTCCCCGAACCTGGCCGGGAGGCCGCTGGGAGGTGGTCCACGATCCGCTCAGTCGAGCTCTCCGTAGCGCTCGGTCTGCACCGACGCCTGATCGATCAGGTCGTGCAGCCGGCGGGCCGCTGGGTCCTGCGACGCCCGTGCCGCCGCGCCACGGGCGTCCTCCTCGGAGCGCCACAGCGTGATCACCACCCAGCCGGCATCGCCCCGGGCGGTGGTTCGGCGCACCAGCCCCGGCTGGTGGTAGGCGAAGTCCTCCTGGAACGCCTTGTCCGCCTGGACGAAGCTGGCCGGGTCGGTGCCCGGTGCCAGACGGAAGCGGACGATCTCGATCACCAGCCGGCCGTTAGCGCAGCCCGGCGAACAGGTCGTCCTCGGGCACCGGCGCGCCAGTCCGGTCCTCGGCCCGGATGAAGGTCTCCTCGCCGAACACCTCACCGAAGGCATCTTCGGGAAACCGGACCCACCACGAGCGGTCGAGCTGGCTGGCGTGGGCCGCCAAGGCAGCCCGCTTGCGAGCGACCACCGCGGAGACGTCGATGGTGGTGGTGATGCGGCGCTCGCGCTCTTCCATGCGCCGCTGCGCCTCGGGGTCCGGGGGCCGCTGGGGCGGCGTCGGAACCTCGATCCCGGCAGCCGCCATCCGCTCCCGCAGCCGCTCCCAGTCTCGGCGCCGACGGGCGATGAAGTAGAGCTTGTCGGGGATCCCGGTGCGGTGGAACGCCTCCACGGCGACCCGGTGCGCCTGGCGGTGGTCGGGGTGACCGTAGCCGTCCTGGCCGTCGTAGGTGACGAGCACCTGGGGCCGGTAGCGCTCGATCAACGCGGCGACCCGGGCGGCCGCCTCGTCCAGCGGGACGTTGCAGAAGACGTTCGCTGCCTCGTGGTACGGCCAGTCAGCCATGCCCGAGTCGTGGTAGCCGAGTCGTTCGAGGTGGGTCACCCCCAGATGGCGGACCGCCTCGTCCAGCTCGGCCAGCCTGGTCTTGGCAACCTCCGCCGGGTCGTGGCCCGCCTCCCCTGGCTTCACGTGGTCCGGGCCGTCGCCGTACTCGCCATTGGTGCAGGTGACCAGGACCGTGGTGACCCCTTCGTCGGCGTAGCGGGCCAGGATCCCGCCGGTGCTCGAGGACTCGTCGTCGGGGTGGGCATGAACCGCCATGAGGGTGAGAGGTGTCTCGGCCATCGTGCCAGCATGCACCGCCCGAGCGGCCGGCGACCAGCCTCAGCGGTGTTGTCGGCCTCCGCCCGCCCCCGTTACCGTCGGGCTGCCGTCGCGGACCGGCGCGGTGTCCTGGCGGCTGACGTCGGGAGGGGACCGGTCATGGCCGAGGAGGTCCGGGAGCGAGCGGCGGTCGGGACGCCGGACGGATGCCGGTGAGCGGCCGTCCGGGGGTGCCCCCCCTCGGGGTGCTGGGGTGCGCGTACCTGGCTGGGAGCGTTCCGGCGGCCAACCTTGCCGCCCGTTGGCTCCGTGGCGTGGACCTGCGGGCAGTGGGGCCGGGGACGGTGTCGGGCTCGGCGCTGTACACGGTGGCCGGGTTCGGCCCGCTGGCCGTCGTCGGGTGCCTGGAGCTGGCCAAGGGCGCCGTGGGCCCGCTGCTGGCCGGGCGAAGCCGACCGCTGCTGGGGGCGGCCGCGGCCGCGGCCGGGATCGTCGGGCACAACTGGTCGCCGTGGTTGGGACTGCGCGGTGGCCGGGGCGTCTCCTTGGCATTGGGGGCCAGCCTCGTCCTGGCGCCCGAGGGGCTGGCCGTGCTGGCGGCCGGGCTCGGTCTGGGAAGGCTGGTCCGCCAGACCGGGGTCGGGACGTTCCTCGCCCTGGTCGTCTACCCACTCGTCCTGGCGGTCCGTCGTGGGCGCCGGGGCCTGGCGGCCGGGGCCACCATTGTCACCCCGGTCTTGGTGAAGCGGGTTCTGGGCAACGACTCGAGGATCCCGGCCACCTGGCCAGCCCGGCTTTGCCGCCTGGTGGCCGACCACGACCCGGAGGGGACGGCATGACCGTCGGGGTGGTGGTCGACGGCGGCGCGTCGCTGCCCGAGGCGGCACGGTGGCCATTCCGGGTGGTGGCCATGCATGCCGGCCCGGCCGCGCCCGGGGCGCCGGACCCCTTGACCACCACCGCGGCCCCTTCCCCGGGGGAGTTCCTGGAAGCGATCGAGGCGGTCGACACCGGGTCGGGGGTGGTGGTGGTGACCGTGGCCGGAACGCTCTCGGCCAGTCTCGAGGCGGCCAGGGTGGCCGCCGGACTGGCTGGGACGACCTCGGTGGTGGTGGTCGACAGCGCCACCGCCACCACCGGCGAGGGCCTGGTCGCGCTGGCGGCGGCTCGGGCGGCAGCGCGGGGTCGGTCGCTCGCCGAGGTTGCGGCCGCTGCCCGAGAGACGGCGCAGCGGATCCACCTGGTGGGCCATCTCGGCGACGTGGGCCCGGTGGCTCGCCGGGGGCGGCTCCGGTTGCCCGCCGGGGAGGCGCCGGGACCGGGTCGGGCGGTGGTCGAGCTGGTTGCCGGCGAGGTGCGGATCGCCGGGTCGGCCAGCGGGTTCGAGCCAGCTCAGGACCAGGTTGTGGAGGCTGTGGCGGCATCGATGCCGCCCGGCGCGCGGCTGCATGCCGGCGCCTTTCATGGTGGCCGGGCCGAGGCGGCCGCCTCGTTGCTGGCGACGGTGCAGCGGCTGGCGCCGGTCGAGACCGCGTTCGTCGCCGAGTTGTCGACGGTCATGCTGGCCCACACCGGTCCCGACGTCTGCGGGCTCGCCTGGTGGTGGGAGGAGGGCTGAGCTCGGTTCAGGCAGATCAGCCTGAGATCGCCTGCTGGAGCTCGGCACCGTGCGTCGCCAGGAACGCCCGGGCCTCGTCCATGCCGAGCAGGTGGCCTTGTTCGATCAGCCGGGCGTAGGCCCGGTTCCCCTCGGCAGCCCGCCGCACCATGAGCTCGCGGTTGTAGGCGATCCGCCTGACCACCTGGTCGACGAAGCCGTCCCGCTCGGTCAGGCCGTAGGCGTCGAGCAGGAGCCCGAGGCGCGCCGCGCGCGCCGGGGGGCGGTCCCAGCCCAACCGACGGGTCACGCCAGGCCCGTGGAGGGGGACCCACTGCCAGGCCACGAAGGCGAGGTCAAAGGACGCGGTTCCCGGCCCGGCCAGGTCCCAGTCGATGATGCCGGCCAGCCGTCCGGCCCGCAGCACCACGTTGTAGGGGGCGATGTCGTGGTGGCACACGATCTGGTCGGGCGCCAGCGCTGCCGGACCGGACTGCCACGGGACCACCCCCTCGGGCCGGAAGTCGGCCACCGCCCGGTGATAGGCGGCGGTCGCCATGCCAACCTCGACGAGCAGGGAGTCGCGGCGCACCTCCTCGGGCCAGGGCACCTGCCACCCCACGGTCAGCCCTGGGATGTAGCCGAGGATCTCCCGCCCCTTCGGGTCCAGGCCCATCGGTTCGGGGGCCAGCGTGAAGCCTCGTTCCCGGACGTGACGCAGCAGGGCGTGGATCGTCGGGGTCCACGGGCCGGCGGTTCGTCGCACTGTGGCGCCCACCCGGACCACCGGAGCCAGGGTGCCGCCGGTGAGTGGGACCTCGGGCTGCTCCGGCGGCGGCGAGCTCACCCCGCGGCCAGCCCGAACCAGGTCTCCCGGTGGGGGAAGAGAAAGCGCTCGGTGATGAAGCTGAGCACCCGGCGGGCTTGGGAGAACCGCTCGGCCAGCTCGCCCACCACCACCAGGTCGGCCGGGACCGGCCGGGGGATGAGGTCGAACGCAGCCCGGTACCAGCGGGGGCCGAGCTGGCTGAGGAGGCCCACCGGCTCGGTGGCTTCTCGTGCCCAGGTCGGAGCGGTTCCTGCCCGCTGGCCAGCGTCGGCGGCCAGCCGTCCGGCACGGCGCAGCCGGCTCTCCTCGACCGGGCCGAACCCCCGCCGGGAGACCGCGTCGGGGAAGACGCCGGTGAGGAACAAGGCGAGGTCACCGAGGCGCCGGAGCACGCCCGGGCGCTCGGCGTCGGAGACCACTTCGAGCAGCGAGGCCAGGCGCACCGGGTCCAGCTCCGAGAACCGGTGGCGACGCAGACCCCGCCGGGTGAGCTGGACCACCGACCCGCTGCGGACGTGGGTGTAGGAGGCCAGCAGCTCGGTCAGGAACAGCCGCCGCCGGCGGAACGCGAGGAACTCGAGGAGCTGGTCGACGTCGAAGACCGGTGCCCGCCGCCCGGGTCCGAGCCACTCGGCCACGTAGGTGGCCGTGGTCAGTTCCGCTGCTGCCCGCTCCACGCAGACGGCAAAGACGAGGAAGGGCGATGCGCCGAGCAAGGGCCCGTCGCCCGAGTCATGGGAGAACACCCGCTCGAACAGCGCATCGGCGCCCAGGGCCCGCTCGAGACGGTCGGGGTCGCTCGCCAGCTGGGCTCGAGTTCCAGGCACGCCGATTCGGGCAACGTCCTCTGGGCATGCCAGGGCCAGGTCGTGGGGGCTCAGGTGCTCCAGGTAGGTCCTCGTGACGGTGAGCCGATCGGGGTCCATCCGCCACGCAGGCTAACGGGAGTGCTCGGCTGGATCGCCGCGCGCGATGCTCAACCTTCCAGGTCCCACAGGAGGCGGTAGTAGCTGATCCGGAGCGGGTCGGGCTCGACCCCGTACGCCCCGAGGAGCAGGTCCTCGAAGCCAGGCCCGAAGTTCCAGGTGGCACTCCAGGTTGCGATGGCCAGGTCGGCCCAGCGATCTGCCACCCCCAGCGCGCCCAGATCGGTGTGCCCGGTGCAGCTGCCGTCGTCGTCCACGAGGGTGTTCGGGGCGCACGCATCGCCGTGGCAGACGACCAGCGTGTCCACCGGCGGCGGGCTGGTTGCCAGGGAGAGCGCCTGGTCCACCGTGAGGGAACGGTGCTCTGGGTGGAGCTGGGACGCCTCGATGAGGCCAGCCTCCGCCCGGTGCACGACGGCTGCCAGCCGGAGGTCGGTGCTCCAGGAGTACGGGCAGGCATCGACCGGGAGCTCGTCGTGCATGGTCCGCAGGCCCCGGCCGATGGCGGCCACCGCGGTTGCCGGATCGGCTTGCCAGCGCGGGGCGACCGCGCTGTGGCCGGGCAGTGGGTCGGTGACGATCCAGGTGGCCTCGGCGTCGCCACCGGTCGAGCGGAGTCGGGGGACCGAGATGTAGGCACGTGCCCACCGCAGGCGAGCCGCCTCGTCGGCCGCCACGACGCCACTGCGTCGGGGAAGCCACTTGACGAACCGGCGAGAGGGTCCGATGCCGATCTCGAAGGTGAGGGCGTCCAGATCGTTACGCCAGATCAGCCGGACCGGCTCACTGGACGAGAGGGACGACACGGCGTCGGGGAACCCCAACGGAGGGGCCGAATCGGAGTGGCGCACGGAGCTGCTCAGTGCCCCAACAGCTCGGGGAGGGCCGCCATCAGCCGACGCACCTCCCGACCGCTGCGCAGCCGGTGGAAGCTGAGATGTGACCAGCGTGGGTCAGTCATGGCCTGTTCGTAGCGGTGGGTGAACTCGTCCCGGCGCGCCCGGTTGAACCGCCACAGGGCGTCGGCCGACCAGAGATTGGAGAGGCGCTCGCGGTTGGTTCCCCACAGGTGCTCGCGGGTGAGGGCTCGGCGGATCGTGCGGAGCACCACCCGCCGCTGCGTCACCCGCATCGGCAGGTCGAGCCAGACCACGGTGTCTGCTCGGTCCCACAGCAGGGTCCGCAGGCGGTTCCAGTAGTTGCCGCAGACGACCCACTGACTGGGCGCCGTTGCCGCCTCGACCAGCGCAAGGAATTCGGACTGGTCCGCCTCCTTCCATCCCGGCTTCCAGAACAGCGCGTCGAGCTCGACATGGGTGCATCCGAGCACCCGGGCGAGTTCGGCCGCGAAAGTGGACTTTCCGCTCCCCGACATCCCGATCACGATCACCCGCTGGAACACGGGCCGAGTGTGGCACGAAGTCTCGACCCGGATTGACTTGTCGGCGAAGCGGCCGGCAGGGTCGACGGCTCAGGGCTTGCTGGCCACCTGGTCCAAGAAGCTCGACACCACGGCGTTGTACTGCTCGGCCGCCTCCCAATAGACGTTGTGGGGAGCACCGTCGATGACCGCGAGCCGGCTGGCCGGTACGAGCCGATGGAGATGCTCGGCAGAGGGCAGGACCCGATCGAGGCTGCCAACCACGATCAGCATGGGCGAGGCGATTTTTCCGACTTGCTCGCTCAGCTCGGCTCGTGACGGGTTCTGGGCGGTTGGGGTGCGGGGATGGCGGAGGGCCTCGATCCGAGTCGCGGTCGAACGGATTCGAAAGTAGCGATCGTAGAGAACGGGGCGCTCTTCACGGAGCTTCTCGGTCAACGAGTCTCCAAAGGGAAGGAAGATGGTCTGGTCGTCGATCGGCTCCCGCAGGCGAGCGAGCTCCGGGGACGGCTGCGCATTGGGTGGCGCAACTCCGGCGCCCGAAGGAATGAGCGCGAGCGCGTCGTCGGGGTGCCGACAGGCCCAGCGCAAGATGGTCGCACCCCCCATCGAGTTCCCGGCCAGGATGGGCCGCTCAATGTCGAGTGCCCGCAAGAACCCCTCGAGCTCGTCAGCGCGGTCCGGTTCGGGCTCTCCTCTCGGCGAGTTCGCCGAGTGTCCGTGGTTCACGCTGTCATAGGCGAGAACCCGAAAGCGGTCACGGAACGCCTCGAACTGCTGGAACCACGCCTCAGCGCATGAGGACATCCCGTGCAAGAACACGAGGGGCTGCCCACTGCCCTCCTCGTGGAAGTAGATGTCGACTCCGTTCACGTCGATCCACGGCATGCGACCCTCTCCTCTCGGTTCGATCCGCTCGCCGACGACGCGGGTTCGAGATGCGAGGGAGATCCTGGGCATCGCGGTCTCCACGCCGCTGGGTCTGGGGCGAGGATGCCCGACGCCGGGGAGCCGGTCAACTGCTCGGCGGGTCCGGCATGCCGCTGCCGGAGCGCTCCCGGCCCGAGCCCACGCGGCGAGCCTGAGCCAGCGGTCGCCACGCCGCCGGGTGAGCGGGCAGACACCAGGGCCGGGTTGCGCCTGGTCCATTAGAAACGATACCGTTTAGTTTCGAAACGAAACGTTCCCGTATCGTTCGAGGAGGAACGAATGGTTGGCGGACGGACCCTCGACGCGACCAGGGACGCCGAGATCAAGCGGGCCACGCTGGAGCTCCTGAGCGAAGAGGGATACGACCGGGTCACCATCGACGCGATCGCGGCCCGGGCCAAGGCCGGGAAGGCGACCATCTACCGCCGTTGGGGGTCCAAGGCCGAACTGGTGGTCGAAGCCCTCAACGATCTCAAGGCCTCGCTCGGCTCGTTGCCTGATACCGGCTCGCTAGCCGGCGATCTGCACGCCTTCTACGGCCGGGCGGCAGCCAGCCCGGACAGCCCCTTCCGGCTGGTGTGCGGCCTCGCGCCGGCGGTGGTGCGGGATGCCGAATTGGCTCGGGCCTTCCACGAGGGCTTTGTGGCGGCCCGCACCGCCGAGGTCGACGAGCTCATCGAGCGGGCCCGCCGACGCGGTGAGGTTCCGGTGGGTAGGGACTTCACGCTCTGGAAGGGTCTGTTCCCGGCGCTGGTACTGCATCGGATGATGTTTGTCGGCGTCGAGCCAGACGCGGCATACGTCCGGGCCATCGTGGACCAGGTTCTCCTCCCGCTGGCCCTGGCACCGGCAGCGACGTCCGAACAACCGACGGAAGGACCATCTACATGAGCCCCGATGCCAAGCCAGCGCCACGCCTCGGTCTCGCGCTGGCGGTGATCAGCACTGCGCAACTGATGGTCGTCCTCGACGCAACGATCGTCAACGTGGCGCTGCCGTCGATCCAGCGCGGACTGCACTTCGCGCTCGCGAACCTGGTCTGGGTCACCTCCGCCTACTCGCTCGCCTTCGGTGGCCTGTTGCTCTTCGGGGGACGAACCGGCGATCTCTTCGGCCGCCGACGCATGTTCATGGTCGGCGTTGCCCTGTTCTCACTGGCTTCGCTGTTCGGTGGGCTGGCACAGAGCGACGTGTGGCTCATCGTCGCCCGGGTCGCTCAAGGGATTGGGGGAGCCATTGCATCTCCCACCGCGCTATCCCTGATCGCCACCAACTTTCCCGAAGGGCGAGTTCGGACACGAGCGATGGGCGTCTACTCGGCGATGGCGGGTGCGGGAGGCGCTGTCGGCCTGCTGCTCGGCGGGGTGCTCACCGACCTGGCGTCTTGGCGATGGGTGTTGTTCGTCAATGTCCCCATTGGGGTGGCGGTACTGCTCCTCGCCCCAAGAGTGCTTGCAGAATCGCAGATCAGGCGAGGTGAGTTGGACGTGCCTGGTGCGGTCCTGGTGACTGGCGGGATGGCGCTCGTGGTCTACGGACTGACCAACGCAGCGACCCACAGTTGGTCGAGCTCAGCCACGCTGATCTGCCTGGTCGCCGGGGCCGTTCTGCTGACGGGTTTCGTCATGTGGGAACGAGGGCGAAGCCACCCCCTGATGCCACTTCGGATCTTCAACCGCAATCGATCTGCCGCATACGCAATGATGCTGGGCCTTGGTGTCGCGGTCTTCTCGACCTTCTTCTTTCTGACTCAGTACCTGCAGGAGGTCCTCGGCTTCAGCCCGCTCAAGACCGGGCTGGGGTTCCTGCCGATGACCCTTCTGATTGGGGTGTCAGCGCAGGCGATGGCCCGGGTACTGCAACGGGTGAGCGTTCGGGTGCCACTGGTCATCGGGCCGGCGCTGGTGGCCGGTGGGCTGTTCTGGTTGTCCCGGATCACCCTGGGCAACGGGTACTGGGACGTCGTCGGGCCGCTGGCGCTCATCGCTTTGGGGATGGGGACCTCGTTCGTCCCGCTCACGTTGACCGCGGTGTCCGGCGTGCAGGCAGCCGACACGGGGCTCGCATCTGCCCTCCTCAACACCGGCCAGCAGGTCGGAGGCGCCATCGGCTTGGCCTTGCTGTCCACCGTCTCGGTGACCGCGATCAGAACGAGGTTGAGTGAGCTGGCGCGCACCCACAGCGGCCGGCTGACTGGCTCCATGATCCACGGTGCTCTGGTCCACGGATGGGACCTCGGTTATCTGGTTGCCTCCCTGATTGCGTTCGGAGTCCTCGTCGTCTCCGTCGTCACGTTGCGGGCGCGCGACATGCAACCGGCGGCATCCCACGTCGAACTGGCCGACGTCCCGGCCTAGCGTGCCGGCCGGCCCTGGCAGTGTTCACTGCGCCATCGACGATCCTGTCCCTCCTGGGCAGCCGGTTGTGGCGACGGCCGGGAGGGCGCCATCCCGGCCGGGCTCCCCTCACTGCCCGCGAGGCGTTCGTTGCTCGGTCATCGGTCTGAACCCGTCAGGATCGGAGGACCATGGCGCCGGGGCCATCGAGGGCATCGAGGACTTGGCGGCGGCCCGCCAAGAGCAGAAGCAGATCGATCGCTCGGCCCACAGCCTCAGGTCCACGGCCTGCAGACCACGCCGTGTCGGTGGCCGTGAGCCGAGCCCTTCGCTGCGGCGCTGTCCTGAAGGTCAACGGACCGACGCGGCGGTAGGCGTCCAATGCCGGGACCACCGTGGCTGGCGATACCTCGATGTCGAGACCCAGGGGCCGGAAGGCATCGCACGCGTGGACGAGGACCTCGCCGAGCGCGACCGCCGGAGGCATGCCCGGTGCATAAAACCGGCCGCCGACCGACGCTCTGAGCCGGTGCGCGAGCTCCAACACTGGCTGATCGCCCAGCTGTCGGGCCATGCGATCAACTGCTCGGTTGGGACGCAGGACATCGAGTCCCAAGTCCCGAAGAACCGACCAGCGGGTCGCCTCAGCCAACCAGACCAGGTGACCGAGAACGTCACGAACCCGCCACCCCGGACACCACGAGGCGGCTTCCCAGTTGGCTGGGGCGAGGGTCTCGAAGCGATCGGCAACCTGGAGTCGGAGCTCGACAACGTGAGGCCAGGACTCAACGGTCATTGCCGCGAGCATGGTGGCTGAACGGAACGATGTCCACTGGAACACAAGCACTTACAAATGGCAACCGGTCACAAGCCTCGAATCCCAAGCCATGTTCTCGGTGTGCGCAGATGGAGCAAGCTGCCGATTCAGTGAGGTTGTTGCAGAGCGTTGTCACCCGCGCCGAGGCTGCGATGCCGAGGTCATGGTCGGCTCCGGACAGATTCAGACTGGTGCCTCGACCGTAAGGCCGAGGGCCTGTGCTGCATCTGCCATTCGATGGTCGTAGGTGACCAGAGCTCGTAGGTCTGTGCCGACCACCTGCGCGGCGGCGAGGTGAATGGCGTCAAGACTGCGCAACTGGATATGCGGGGCCAACGTCGCTGCGCGATCGAGAACCTCCGTACCCAGAAGTATCTGGTCGATTCTCGAAAGCTGACGCCGCGCGTGTGCGATAGCGGCAGGTCCACCGGTGAGGATGGCTCTCACCACTTCCACTCGCGCAAGTGCGCTCGTCACGGGCTGGTCCGCACGATGACGACGCAGGAAGCGTCGAAGGGCATCGGACTCCGTCTCTCTTTGGACGAGCTTCACCAATGCGGAGGAGTCAAGGTAGAGCCTCAACGCTCGTGATTACGCATTGCTGCCAGCCGACCCGACGCGTCAACGCCGTAGTCCTTTGGTGCGTCGTCGAGCACATCCCCCTCATCGGTAGCGGCGAGAACATGACCACTGACCACGAGGTCCTGCCACGGATCCTCATGAGTGGGAACGAGGAGCGCGACTGGTCGCCCTCGATCGGTCACTTCAATCGTTTCGCCGGTCGCAACCCGGGCGAGGTAGCGACTGGCGTGTTGGCGAAGCTCTCGGACCCCGATCCGTTCCATGTGCTACATAGTAGCATTTCAATTTGCGGTGGCGTCCACCCCTGGTTGAGGTCGCGTTGGAAGCCTGTCGGGACAGGGGCACATCTCCTGACGGTCAATAGTCGGTCCACGACCTCCTTTGACCAGGATTTATGAGGTGGGGCTAGCTGGAATCGAACCAGACCTCCCCGTGGGTCCTGGTTTCCGAGATGAATCGGCAGCTCCGAGAAGCTTCGTGGAACGGAGAGACGGCCGGGGAGCGACTGGGACCCAACTGTTGGGACAGAGTGAGCGGCGATTGGCGGCTTTCCAAGCGGGTGCCGAGCTGGAACATCGCGCTCGCTTCGTCGCCGGACAGATCAGCGAGATACGGGGCATGGCGTTTGGGAGTCACCAAGAGGTGATCTGGACCGACAGTCTTCTTGACGAATGGGAGTACGTGATCGTACGCGAGCAGCGACGCGAGCCGGAGACAGCGGCGAGGATCACGTCGGCCATCTGCGAGTTCTTCGCAGACAGCAAGGTCGAGCGTGCCGAGTACCACTGGCTCGTCCCAGAGATGCCCGGCGCCGATCACCGCACAAGCCTCGGTCTCCACCAGCTCTTGGAGGACGAAGCGGACGAGATCACGGATGAGATCCACGCCGTCACCGGCACGAAGCGCGTCGAGCAGCGCGGACACGTCAGACTGGTCAAGGGCCATCGGGGTGCTCTCCTTTGGTGCGTTCGGTTCAGGAACACACCGAGGATCACCCCGATGGCTACCTACGTGGTGGACCCTCGGGTCACCTCAAACCCCACCACCAGGGGGGACTCAAACTTCACTCGCTAGGGACCGGGTCGGCCGTGTGTGGGTGTAGGAGCGCCGTCCGCCTAAGCAGGCCGAGTCCGGTCGGTACCCGCGGCGGGGAGGCACGGATGGCGGCCGTCGAGGTGTACGAACAAAGGAACCGGCACGGGCGCGGCGGATCAGGGCGTTCGCGACACGGTTCGCCGTGTCGCTGGAGGCCGAGCCATCTGCAACGAGATGAATGCCGACCTGCCCGTAACTAGCGGTGGGGCTAGCTGGAATCGAACCAGCGACCTCAGCATTATCAGTGCTGCGCTCTAACCGACTGAGCTATAGCCCCGGAGCGACAACAGGCTAGCCAGGTCTCTGAGCCTCCGGGACGGGGTCAGCCGTGTTCGAGCCCTGGGGGCTCACGGACATCGACTGGCTGGCGGTTGCCAGCAGGCGACCGGTCTCGGACCACAAGAAGGCATACCCCTGGGCATAGCCTCCAGCCAGTGCGGTGATGTGGATGTCGCACAGCACCCACTCGGTTGGTTCGAGGGCCACCACTCGCAAGGTGTTGTCCAAGCTGCTCCCGTGGGTCGGCTTCCCGAGGACCTGGGACACGCCACCGGCGACGAGGTCGCCAAAGACGGCCAGTGCCGCCGCCTCCATCCCCAGATGGCCGGGCACCCGAGCCCAGATCGCAGAGCGAGGTTGTGGATCGTGCGGAGCCGCGGCGGCCATTTCCCCAAAGGACAAGCCAAGGGCCTGCCGTGTCTCGACCTTGTCGAAAACGGTCTCGACCTCTCCGTTTAGCGATCCCCGCGGGGGGCAGTTTTCCGGGCGATCGACCGAAGGTGGCACAACCCAGATCGATTCCTCACGACCGCGCCGTTCTCCAAGCGCCCCATGTACGGTGAGGATGTCCTTTCCGTCTACCGTGCCGATCGACCGAGCCTGCGTCGTTCGTCGCCCGACGGCAGCGAGCGTGACCGCCAGCTGTAGACAACTGCCGGTCGGGGCGAACGACAAGTACTGCGACGTCGCCCAGACCGTTGACCGGCCGGTGGCCTGCTCCATAGCCACGATTCCAGCTGCCAGTCCGCAGCCTCCGAATAAGAAGAGCCCTGGTGTGGAAAGACCAGGTACGACTTCCAGCTCCCACGCTAGGCCGGAAGCGTCGGTTTGGCGCATGCCGAGGAACTGGCTGGTTTGCATGATCGTGCAGGCTAGCGGCCAGGCACGGGCAGACCGGAGGCTGGTTTGTCCGGACCGGCTGCCACGTGTGCTGAAATTCTGAGTGTGGCACGCAATGTTCTGGGTACTCCGCTCAAGACCTGCAGCCAGCGACCGTTGACCGGCTTCTACCGTGACGGCTGCTGCAACACTGGGGCCGAGGATCTTGGCGCGCACGTCGTCTGTGCTGAAATGACCGATGCCTTCCTCAGGTTCTCGCTTGCCAGGGGCAACGACCTCGTGAGTGCTCAGCCGGAGGTCGGCTTCCCCGGTCTCGTACCGGGGGATAGGTGGTGCCTGTGTGCATCGCGTTGGAAGGAAGCACTCGATGCTGGGGTGGCGCCCCCAGTCGTCCTCGAAGCAACCCATGCCTCGGCGCTCGAGTGGGTTGCGTTGGAGGACCTCAAGGCTTACTCGGTGCCGGAGAGCTAAGGGCTGGAAGGTGTTCGGCGGCTGCCTCGGCACCCGAAATGGGTCGTCCGTCCCGGAGCACCCATTCCTTGCTGCCAGCGGTCGGGCGGGTGGCATATGGTTGTTGCAGCGGCGCGAAGCCTCGCCAACAGCCTGGCCGGCATCGGGTCGCCCGAGGGACACGGGGACGTAGCTCAGTTGGCTAGAGCACCTGCTTTGCAAGCAGGGGGTCGTGGGTTCGAGTCCCATCGTCTCCACTTCGAAAAACCGGCGCTTCGGATCTCGTAGGGAGTCCGGGCCCCTGAGGGTCACCCAGACACGAACGAAGGCGCCTCAAGCTTGAGGTGTGAGTCGCCAAACAAGAAGCACCTTCGTCCTCACCCACCCTGACGAGATCCTTCAGGCCCTGGTGAGCCTGGAGGACGTCCGGGTCCTGCATTACGAGCGGAGCGGATCCGAAGTCGAGCTCATGACCGAGCAGATCAGAAGCGATGTCCGTTGTCCCGGCTGCAGGGACCGGGCCCAGGTGATAGAGCGCCCGGTGGTGCGCCTTAGCAACCTTCCCGTCTATGGCACGCCCATGCACCTGCTGAGCGCGGGTTGTGGAGCGCCGAGCATCCCTCCGGTGCTCGTGGAAGCCGGCCCCGAACCCTGCGGACCGAGGTGTCCCCTAACGACAGTCCCTACCGAACGTCCGCCTGCCCCAGTAAGTGATTCGTGGTCCAAGGACCTATTCTGTCGATCCCAGATCGACAGGTCGTTGGCGGCCTGGAGTGGACAACTGGCGCTCTGCTTGACGTCCGTGTTTGGCAATACGGTGGTGCTGTGGTGCGCTGGAACGAGCGGCGCTCAGCTCGAGCGGGCTTGTGAGAACTCAATCGAATGTGAGCTCGCGGCGAGTTGGCAGACGACAGCGGCTCAGTGTGTTGGCAACTGGAGGAAGCGATGATCACCCTGGAAACCATGGTCGAGGGAAATTCGATTGAACCTGAGGGTGCGGATCTTTTGATGAGCATCGGCGAAGCCAGGGAGTCCTTCCTGGTCTATTCGTTGCCTAGGAATGCTGGGAAGTCCACGCTCGTGGAAGCGATCCTCGCCAAAGTCCCGGCCGGTTGTCGTCGGTACGACTTCACCGGGACCGAGTCCGAAACAACAAGACTGCTGTCGCAGTCGCCTGACGGGTACCTTGTGGTGGCTGAGATGGGTCATCGGGGCCGACCCGGGTACCTGGCTGGCGAGGAAGTTGCTCGTGTCTTTCAGCTGGTCAACCACGGATATCCGCTCGCCTCGAGCCTCCACGCCGACACCGTCGGTCAGGTGTACGAGGTTCTGTCGCGAAACGGAGTAAGCGTCGAGGAAGCGTCCACGATTCGTTACTTGGTCAAGGTCCAAGCGCTTGGCGATCCGTTTGACCCGGGCACTCGTCGGATCGTTGAGGCCATCCATGAGGTGAGCGGCGTGGTTGGCGGTGAAGTTCACGCCATCCCCCGCTATCGGGCAGGCGCGGCCTGACCGTACCTGGCCTGCGACGGCCGCTGGTCATCTCGGCGCCACTGAGCGGGCGCCCCGTCCCTCGGTGGGCTCAGAGGCGGTGGGCCTCAGAACGCCCGCCGTCGCGCTGAACGATACCGGTGGGGTCGGTATCCTTCAGGCGTGCCCTTGCTGGGGTCGTCGGCCGCTGCGCCGCCCTTCGGGGAGTGGGGATGGCACCACCACTGGGCCGCCCTCCCGCCGGTGCTGGACTTCGTGGCGGTGCCCCTGGTGCTCGGGGCGGTGGTGGCAGTGCTGTCGGCCGGCCGCTGGTGCGTCGAATGGTTGGGTGCTCGCCGGGAAAAGCGCCGGACCGAGCATCCGATCACCAGGGGGTCGGGCGAGGCGGTCCTGGTGTCCGAGGCCGAACGGGAGCGGGCCGGCGACGTCATCGCTCGGGCGATCGGTGATGCCCGCCTTGGTCTTGATGAGGGCCTCGACCGCATCGAGCGGCTCTGGCAGGTGCGGACCCGGCACGAGTTGACGTCGTTGGTGGACGACCTGCCGGAGCTGCCGGTGACCCGCCGCTCACAGGCCCGGTTCGTCGGAGCGGTGGCCATCGGGACTGTGGCGGCCGTGCTGCAGGGAATCGCCGGGATCTGGGAGCTGTGGCCAGTGGCCCTGGTGGCGGCCCTAGTGGCGGCGGCGCAGTCTCGGCGGTAACGAGACTGAGGGGCCACGGAGGGGAGTCGGGGCACCGGGTGGGCCCCGAACGGCGGTCCCCTCGACTACCATTGCTCGATCGCCACTGGAACCGTCTCGTCAGATTCACGCGCCCTTGTGAGGGCGGATCCCACACCTGGCCCAGAGGTCCTGGTGCTGCCGTCGCTGCGAGCAACGGTCCGGCACTCGCGTCGGGTGGTCTTCGAAGGGGTCATCGCCCCGTTCGGGATCTTCTACGCGATGCTGCTGGTGGCTGGTATTCGCGGAGCGTGCATCGCCGGGCTGGGCTGGTCGTTGTTGGCACTTGGTCGGCGTGTGGTGCGCCGGGAACGGGTGCCGGCGACTCTGGTGGTGGGGACGCTCATGCTGGCATTTCGCACTGCCCTCACCATCGTGACCGGCAGCGCGTTCTTGTATTTCGCCCAGCCGACGGCCGGGACGGCATTGATGGCCGTTGTCGTGCTGGCAACAGCACTCGTTCGTCGACCGATCCTGGAGCGCCTCGCGCACGACTTTTGCCCACTTGATCCGGACCTCGTCCGCCGCGCCGCAGTGCGGCGGTTCTTCCGTCAGGTGTCAGTGCTCTGGGGCCTGGTCTTTCTGGCCAACTCGGCGTGCGTCATGTGGCTGCTGCTGACCACCTCGATCCGAGCCTTCGTCGTCGAACGAGCAGTGGTCTCGTGGCTGGTCACCGCTCTGGCCATCGCCGCGTCGGTGGTGTGGTTCGTGCGAGTCATGCGTCGGGAGAAGGTAAAGGTCCGCTTCAGCGGCGGCCTGCCGTCACCAGTGCTCACGCGGACTTCGAGGATCAGACTTGCGGCAGCCGGACCTGTGGACCCTGTGGTTGTGGGTCGGAGCCCGTCTCAGGTGCCGAGAGCCGGGGGCTCACGGTAGGCGGCTCCTCGAAGATCTCGTCCCGCTCGGGAGGGCGTCGGGAGAAGGCCAACACTTCGGCACCGCCCACCGCCGCGACCCCCCAGTAGGTGATGACCCGATAGAGGAGCGCGGCAGCCAGGGCCCGGCCGAGTGGGATCCCGAGCAGGTCGAGCGCTCCGACCATGCTCCCCTCGACGGCACCTAGACCCCCAGGCAACGGGACGATCCCGCCAGCCACCTGGGATGCGCTGTAGGCGAAGAGCAACCCCTGCCACGGCACCGGTTGCCCCAGCAGCACGAAGGCGAGGATGAGGCACACCACATCGGCCAACCAGTTCCCAGCGGCGTCGCCGAACGCCAACGCGCCTTGGCGAACGCCGACCCGGCAGAGCGCGACTTGCTCGACAAACCTGACTCCGCGGCCGGTGAGCCGCTGCAACCGCAGTGATCGCCGACCGAGGAATTGCTCCAGCCGCTCCAGCCGATGGACGGCAGACACGAACAGCACCGAGCCGACCACGAGGACGACCGCACTGACGAGGATCAGCGTGACGTGGCCGAACCCGGCCGACAGGGCTCCGACGAGCAGCAGGGCGAGGATCGTGACGGTCGAGACAAATCCAGAGGCCAGGACAACGAACAGCGACACTGGAGCCGGCGCGTCGAACTGCCGGTACTTCTCGTAGAGCCACCCGGAAGAGACGACGGTACCGACCGGGAGCAAGGCCCGTAATCCGCTCGAGGCGAGCGACAGCCGCACCAGGATTCGGAGCCGAAGGTGCTGGCCGCCAAGTCGAAGGAACCGTGCTTGGAGCCGGGCGAAGAACACGAACGAGACCAGCTCGGCCGACGCCGCCACCAGCAGCAGAGGCAGGCGAGCTGGACGCATCTTCTCGAACGCCGACACGAAGTCACGTACTGCGCTCGGCGCGCGCAGCACCACCGCGACCACGACCCCGACCGCCAGGAGGGCGGCCAGCGAGCGGGAGAGACCCTGCCGATGCCACCTGGCCAGGCCCGCGGACCGCGGACTCTTGTTGAGATCCACCCCCCGCAGCCTAGGCAGCGTCCTTCGCCACTGGCCCATGTGGGTGCGGGTCGTGGCGGGTCGAGCGCCCGCCCCCCGGATGGGAGGGAGCCCACCGGTCCCGTTGGGCGGAGCGTTCGAGTCGCGCCAGTCCGGGTCCGAGGAACGACAGCTACACGAGGTCGGGCGTGGGCCCGCCCTAGCGATCTTCGAATTTCGCCGGCCGACGCTCCAAGAAGGCCCGAAGCGCCTCGCGATGGTCGTCGGTCGCCGAGGTCATGATCTGGGTGCGGTTCTCCAGGTCGATCGCTGCCTGCTGCCCAGGGATCTCAAGCGATGCCCACATCACCTCTTTGGTCATCTGAACCCCCATCGGGCTGTTGGCCAGGATGAGCTCCGCCTCTTCGAGCGCCCGCCGAGCAAGCATGTCACCTGGGACGACGTCCACGACCAGCCCCATCCGATAGGCCTCCTGGGCATCGAACAGCCGCCCGGTCAGCATGAGCTCATGGGCCCGGCCGGCGCCGACGATGCGCGGCAGGAGCCAAGAGGTGCCGACATCGCACGCTGACAGACCGATCCGGACAAAGGCGGCGTTGAAACGGGCCGTGTCAGCGGCGATCCGGACGTCAGAGCCGAGCACCAGTGCAAACCCACCGCCGGAAGCCGGCCCGTTAACTGCGGCGATCACCGGCTGGCGCAGGCTCCGCATCTTCGGGATCAACGACGCGATCTGCTGTTGCACCGCAAATCCTCGCTGCACGGGCCCCAGCTGCTCGGTTCCTTTGACCAGACCGTAACCGCCGAGGTCGAGTCCAGCGCAGAAGCCGCGACCAGCGCCGGTGAGGATGACCACACGACATTCCCGGTCGCTGGAGAGCTCGTCGAGCGTCCGGTGCAGGCTCTCGACCAGATCGAGGTTCATCGCGTTCAGCTTGGCCGGTCGGTTGAGGGTGATCCGGCGCACACCGGGCGCTGGCCGGTCGACCAGCACTGCCGGCTGGTGGGAGACGGTGGCACTCACGGCGCAAGTCTTTCACCGAGCAGGACCACCGAAGGCGCCGCGCCAGCGGGCTATCGCCGGCTCTGGTGACTCGGCGCGGGCTCGGTCCAGAGGCCCTCGAGAGAGCGGAACGGTGCCGTGCAGGGAGGGCCATCGGCGACCCACATCTTGGGATGGCCGTGCGCTGGCACCTGCACCAGCGCCGCGGAGCGGGTGCCGAAGCTCTCGGTGTGGACGCAGGCGGCGGCCAACTGCCTGGGTCGTTCACCATCGGTCGTGGCTGGAACAGGCGGGATCGAGTGGTCAGCGAGCGCAACCCGAAAACGGTGGAGGACCTCCGGCGCTCGGAGACCGGTGACGTCGCCGATCATCTGCCGCACGTGGTCGATCTTGGGTGAGGGCGAGTGCAGTGGTCCGTTGCCGAGAATGTGCAGCCCCGGCTCGAGCTCCTCGGCTGCTGCGGCCGTACCTTCGCCGAGCTCCAGGTACCACAGGGACTCAGGGTCGCCGACCAGGAGCCAGGCCGAGTTGTAGTCGGCCGGACGGATGCTCGAGACGAACGATCCGACCGCGTCGGTCGCGGTGGCGAAGGTTGCAAGGGCCAGGGGGAGCTCGCCGCGAGTTCGTTTCGAGGGGTCTCGGCCTCCCGGGGACGGCTTGTTGGTCAGTCCAGCGACCACCCCGTGTTCGTTGACTGCCAACCAGGTTCCCTGGGCGCTCAGGTCGCGACCGCCCAGGATCCGGGGGCCATGCTCGGCGAGCACGGTGGCGGCGATGGCGGGCCGGTCGAGTCGCTCGTCCCGGTTGGCTCCGACGAGGAGTGGGTTCTCGGGATCGTGGTGGAAGAGGACCGCCAGCAGGCACATCACCGCGCACCCTACTGGCCGGGCTCGGGACGGGGTGATCGGTCCACGAGGAGGGCAAGGAGGTCGTTTCCGACCGCCTCGGCCAGTGAGCGCAGGGCCTCGGCCCGCTCGGCCAGGTCGTCGATCTCGAGGAGCCGCTGACGATCGAGCTGGCCGAGCGGGGCGGCGTCGCACAGCTGCCACAGGCGGCGCTCCGGGTCCCCGCCGGGGTCCGGCCGCAGCGGCCGAAGACCCGGCCCGGTGCCGAGCTCGGCTGCCAACGCGTTGGCGCGAGTCACCGCCGATGCCGCCGCCTCAAGGGTCGGGCCGGGCACCGTCCCAGTCGAGGAGAGCTCCCGGACGACCGCTCGCGGGTAGGGGCTGTCGGCCAGCCACGAGTCGACCGCCAGCCGACTCCGTCCCGAGACCGCCAGGGTCCACCGCCCGGTGGCGAGGGGAACCGCCTGCTCGATTCGGGCTTCGGTGGCGACCGAGAACCGTTCGTCTCCTCCCCCGACCTCGGACCCGCGGGCGATCAGGACCACGCCAAAGATCCTGTCGTCAGCCATGCAATCGTCGAGAAGCCGGCGGTAGCGAGGTTCGAAGACCTGCAGCATCAGGAGCGCGCCGGGGAACAGTACCGTGCTCAGCGGGAACATTGGCCGACGCCGGCCGTGCCCGGTCACGGCTCGTCGGCTCAGTCGGGGTCGACGAACACCGGCGCTCGCCGCTCGAGTTCGGCCCGCACCGCCTCGGCCTGGTTGGGACTCCCGATCAACGCTCGCATCTCGGTCGCCTCGTCGCGGTACTGCTGGGCCTCGTCCACCAGGCCGGACTGGTTGAGGAGGCGCTTGCTGGCTCGGATCGCATGCGGGTTCTTGGTCGCGAGCGTCCGGGCCAGGTCGAGCGCGGTCGCCCGGGGGTCATCGCTCACCATGGTGGCAAGGCCAAGCGCTACTGCCTCGGTCCCCGACACCATCCGCCCGGTCCAGGTCAGCTCCTTGGCGACGTCCAGCGGCACCAGTCGGCGGAGCATGAAGGTCCCGGTCATGTCGGGGACCAGCCCCCAGCGGATCTCGAGCACCGACAGCTGGGCGTCAGGGGCGACGACTCGGAGGTCGCAGGCGAGGGCGATTTGCAGGCCACCGCCCAATGCGTGTCCGTGGACAGCCGCGATGACCGGCACCGGGAGCTCGGTCCAGCCGTAGGCGGCTTGCTGGCCGGGGTTGGTTTTCCGGCCCGGCGGCGGGGTCGGCAGGTCGCGTTCTCGGCGAGGCCCGCCGGACGCCATCGCCTGGAACGACGACATGTCGAGGCCAGCACAGAACGACTTGCCCTCTCCTGACAGCACCACCGCCCGAACAGAGCGGTCGGCCGCCAGCCGGTCACTGGCCTCGACCAGGGCGCTGAACATCGCCTGGTCGAGGGCGTTTCGCTTCTCGGGGCGGTTGAGCCGCACGTCGGCGACCCCGTCTTCGATGGTGATGGTCACCCGCTCGGGTTCTGACATCAGACCTCCTCGGCTCAGGTCCCCAGCCTGCCAGATCGACGGGGCCAGCGGCCTGTGCGAAATTTGCACCACAAGGAGACGCTGTGGGGGAGGGCGATGAAGTTCACTTGGTTCAACCTGATGCCGTGGCCGCATTTGCCGGATGATTTCCGGGAGAAGAACCGCTCAGTATGGGTAGACATCGATAGCCGACTGTTCGATCCGGTGAAGGCGAATGCCATGTACCACGAGTACATGGACCAGCTCGAGTACGCCGACTCGCTAGGGTTCGACGGGATCGGCGTCAACGAGCACCATCAGAATGGCTACGGCCTGATGCCCTCGCCGAACATCATCGCGGCGACGCTGGCTCGGCGAACAAGCCGGGCGGCCATCTGTGTCATCGGCAACTCCATCGCGTTGTACAACCCACCGATTCGGGTGGCCGAGGAGTTCGCGATGCTCGACTGCATCTCGGGCGGCCGATTGGTCGCTGGCTTCCCGGTCGGGACACCGATGGACACCAACTTCTGCTACGGGCAGATCCCGGCGCTCACCCGGGACAAGTACGCCGAAGCGCACGAGCTGATCATCAAGGCGTGGACCACGCCCGAACCATTCGCCTTCAACGGCAAGTACAACCAGCTCCGCTACGTCAACTGCTGGCCTCGACCCATCCAGCAGCCCCATCCGCCCATCTACATCCCGGGCGGTGGGTCCATCGAGACCTGGGACTTCTGCCTCGACAACGACTACAACTACTCGTATCTGTCCTTCACTGGATACCTTCGAGGCAAGGCCCTCCTGGACGGTTACTGGGAACGGGTTGCCGCCCGAGAGAAGGACGATTCACCGTACCGGGCGGCGTTTGCCCAGGTGATCTGCGTCGCGGACACCGACGCCGAAGCCGAGAGGCTCTACGCCGAGCACATCTTGTACTTCTACAACCGGTGTCTCCACGTCTACCCCGGGTTCGCCGATCCTCCTGGTTATCGGACGATCAACACGCTTCGGGCCGGCGCGGCCAACCAGCTGACTCCGAGAGCTCTGCGGTCGTTCGAGAACCTCACCTGGAAGAGCCTGGTTGAGGGCGGCCACATCATCGCCGGGAGTCCGGCCACGGTGCGCGACCGGATGACCGACATGATCAAGGGGCTGCGGATTGGCCACGTCTTCTGCTTGCTGCACACCGGGAACCAGCCCGACTGGAAGACCCGATACTCGACCGAACTGTTCGCGACCAAGGTGATGCCGGAGCTCCGCAACATCTGGCCCGAGTACGCGGGCGACGACCGGTGGTGGATCAAGCCGCTGGAGACCCGGGTCGATCCGACCTCCGGTTCCCCACTGGCTCCGGCGCGAGTGCCCGAGGTGTCGCGATGACGGCGACCGGCACTCGGGTGCAGACGGCTCGCGGCGCGGATTGTGCCCTCCGCAGCTTCGGCGATCCCGCCGATCCGGCCGTCTTGTACTTCCACTCGGCGCTGGGGTCGGTGGGCGATGAGGAGTTCCTCGCCGCCCTGGCCGGGTTGGGCTATCGGGTGCTCGCCCCGGAGATGCCGGGCTACGGAAGCTCGACGGGCGAGGGGCTGCTCGAGGACATGCTCGACTTCACGTTGCACGGCTGGGACGTCGCCGATGCCCTGGGCCTTGACGAGCTGGTTCTGATCGGGCACTCGATGGGCGGGATGCTCGCCGCCGAAATGGCGGCGCTGTGCCCGGGCCGGGTCAAAGCACTGGTCCTGGTGGCCCCGGTCGGGCTGTGGCGGGACGACCGGCCAGTGGTCGACCTGTTCAGCCTGCTCCCGTTCCAGTTCGCCGAGGTCCTGTTCGCCGACCAGGCCTCCGGTGCCGCGTTGCTCACCGGGGGCGTCGACTTCGACGACCTCGACGCGCTGAGCGAGTTCTTCATCGCCAATGCCCGGCGGCTCGGGACGGCAGGCAAGATCCTCTTTCCGATCCCCGATCGTCGGCTGTCGAAACGCCTCTACCGGGTGCGATGCCCGGTCCTCGTGGTCTGGGGTGACCAGGACCGCTATATCGACCCCAGCTACGCCGAGGAGTGGACGTCGCGGATCACGGGCGCGTCGGCGATCCGCTTGGCCGGTGCTGGGCACATGGTCCCCTTCGAACGGGCGGCCGAGCTCGGCCAGGCAGTCCGGGAGTTCTTGGCCGGCAGCTGAACGGCGGGCGTCGACCTGGCGATCCCGCCCTTCGCTCAGCGATGGGTCGCGGTCCAGGCCAGAAAGTCGGCCAAGCCGAGCGCGTTCACCACTGACTCGGTCCGCACCCCGGCCTCGATCGCCTGCTCGCACCCGAACGCCAACCAGGTGAGCTGCCCCGGGGCATGGGCGTCGGAGTCGATCGCGAACCGACAGCCCTGGGCCACGGCCAGCTCAAGGAGCTCCCGAGGCGGGTCCCGGCGGTCGGGTCGGGAATTGATCTCCACTGCGGTGTCGGCGTCGGCACAGGCCCGGAAGACCCGCTCATGGTCGAACGTGGACTGTGGCCGCCCCCGGCCGGTGACGATGCGGCCGGTGCAGTGACCGAGGATGTCCACGTGCGGGTTCTCGACCGCGGCCAGCATGCGGCTGGTCATCGGTCCCCGGTCCATCCTGAGCTTGGAGTGCACGCTCGCCACCACCACGTCCAGTTCCGCCAGGAGGCCTTCGTCCTGGTCGAGCGATCCGTCCTCCAAGATGTCGACCTCGATCCCGGTGAGGAGCCGGAACGGAGCCAGCTCGTCGTTGAGCGCCGCGACCACCTCGAGCTGCCGTCGGAGGTCGTCAGGCTGGAGGCCGTGGGCGACGGTCAGCCTCGGGCTGTGGTCGGTGAGAGCTTGGTACTCGCGCCCCAGCGCCACGGCCGCTCGTGCCATCTCGTCGATCGGGCTGCCGCCGTCCGACCAGTTCGAATGGGAATGACAGTCGCCCCGAAGGGCGGCGAGCAGCCGCCCGGCAGCGCCAGCGGCCGAGGGGACCGGGGACTGGGCTTGCAGGTCTTTCAGGTAGGAAGGGGTGACCCCGGCAAGGCTCTCCGAGATCACCCGGGCGGTACTGGACCCGATGCCCGGGAGACGCTGCAGCTGGCTGGCTCGGGCCAGGCGGCTCAGCTCGTCCGGTTCGATTGCGTCGAGCGTGCTCGCTGCAGCGCGGAACGCCCGCACCTTGTAGGTCGGCGCTCCCTGGGCTTCGAGAAGGAACGCGATCTCCCGCAGGACGTCCTTCGGATCCGCTGTCGGTGGCACCGCTCCTCGCTGCTCAGGAGGACGCTGCTTCGAAGTACCGCCTCGGATTGCCCACCAGCATGTCGTTGATCTGCTCCTCGGTGACCCCGGCGGCTCTCAGGGCCGGCAGGACGTCACGGTGGATGTGGCCGTAGTGCCAGTTGGGCAGGAACTGTTCCCGGGCCGCCTCGTCGAGCCAATCGATGAGGCAGGCGGCGTCGTGGGAGAGGACCATGGACCGGGACATGCCCCGGCGGCACAGCTCCGCCACGGTCTGGACCCGCTGCTCGGCGGTGGTTGCCAGGTCGAGGCCGAACCGGTCCATTCCCAGGAGATACCCCATGCTGGCCAGTTCCTCCAGGTACCCAAGGTCGGTGGTGTCCCCGCTGTGCCCCAGCACCACCCGAGCCGGGTCGGCACCCTCCTCGCTCAACACTCGGGCGACATCGAGGCCCCGCCGGGTTCCCGGATGGGTGTGGACGGTGATCGGTGCCCCGGTGATGCGGTGTGCGGCGGCCACCGCCCGGAGCACCCGCTCGACGTCGGGGGTCAGCCCGGGCTCGTCGACCGCGCACTTGAGGAAGGCTGCCTTCACCCCAGTGTCGACGATGCCCTCGGTGAGATCGTGGACGAACAGCTCGACCATCGGATCCGGCGCGTCGCCAGTTGGGAACCGGTAGCGAAAGTAGTAAGGGACGGTGTCGTAGGTGTAGATGCCGGTGGCTACCACGATGTTGAGGTCCACCCGCTCGTTCACCCGCTTGACCCGGGCCACGTTGCGGCCGAGGCCGATGACGGTTGGGTCGACGATGGTCCGGACCCCGAGGTCTGCCAGGGCTTGCAGCTTGGCCGCTGCTTCGGAGACCCGGGCCTCCTCGTCGAGAGGCTCGGGCAGGTTGGCCTGAACGTCGGCCGTCAGGACGAAGACGTGCTCGTGCATGAGGGTCTGGCCCAGCTCCGATGTGTCGATCGGCCCCCGGACGGTCTCCACCTGTCCCATCAGTCCCTCCCCTCGTCGGCCATTTCGTACCATGGACCACGCCAGGGAGCACACCGCAGCCGGCGTTTGCGCGCGCACTATCCCCGCCGGTGAGACAGCCGGGGGTTATGGTCGGACGGTGGGCCGACCCCGGATCTACCACGAGGCACGGGTGGCGACGGCCGTGCGCCTCAGTCCCGAGCTCCACACCGAGCTGCAGGAGCGGGCGAAGGCCGAGGGATGCTCGGCCAACGAGCTGGTCGTCCGGGCGCTCCGGGAGTTCCTCCGTCGTCGGGCGAAGGCCGGGCGCAGGCACCCGTGAGCGCCCTCGGCGTCCCCAAGTCGCGGCGCCGCGGGCCCACGGCGACCTCGCCGTTCGGATCGTCCCGGCGGGAGAGCCACGACTCGTCTTCCTTCTACCGTCGGTTCACAGCCCCTGAGCTGTCCAATGACGACACCGTGCGGCGTCCACGCCGCCTCGACGTGCTCTACCGCCGCGATGCCCGAGACATGGGCAACCTGGAGTCGGGCTCGGTCGCCTTGGTGGTGACCTCGCCGCCGTACTTCGCGGGCAAGGAGTACGAGGCCAGCTTGGGCGAGGGCGGTGTTCCGGCTACCTACCTCGAGTACCTGGAGTTGCTCCGAGCGGTCTTTGCCGAGTGCAAGCGGGTGCTCGAGCCGGGCGGCCGCATTGCGGTCAACGTGGCGAACCTCGGTCGCCGGCCCTATCGGTCGCTGGCCGGAGATGTGGCCGACATCCTCTCAGAGCTGGGGCTGCTGCTGCGGGGCGAGGTGATCTGGTGGAAGGGACGGGCGGCGGGCGGCTCGTGCGCCTGGGGAACCTTCCGCCAGCCGGCGAATCCCGTGCTGCGTGACGTCACCGAGCGCATCGTGATCGCCAGCAACGGTCGATTCGACCGAGCGGTCGGCGTGGCCGACCGCCGGCGCCGAGGTCTTCCATCGGTCTCGACGATCACTCGGGACGAATTCCTGGAAGCGACGACCGACCTGTGGGAGATCCCGCCAGAGAGCGCGTCGCGCGTTGGTCACCCCGCCCCCTTCCCGGTGGAGTTGCCAATGCGGGTGATCGAGCTCTTCACCTACGCGGGCGACGTGGTCCTCGACCCCTTCATGGGCTCAGGCACCACCGCGGTGGCGGCACTGCGAACCGGTCGCCACTACATCGGTTACGAGACCGACGCGTCGTACGTGATGCGGGCGCGGGCCCGGATCGCCAGGGAGCTGGCCCACCGTCGCCCGGCCCACGATGAACCGGAGACCGCTGCGCCGGAAGGAACCTTCGATGCGTTCCGGCGGGCCTTGGCGGATGGGAGCGGGGCCAGGGAGGTTGCGGCGGCGCTGCTTGTGGGCTGCGGGTTCGTGGATCTACGCCGCGGCGTTCGGCTGCCCGGGCTCGGGCTGGAGCTCCCGTTGATGGCGACCGACCGCATCGGCTCGGAGTGGGCGTTCGAGGTCGCCGGGTCCATGACCTCGAGTGCCACTGGCATGCGGCGGGCCGACACCCTGTGGCGGACGATCGGCCGGGCTGCTGCGGTGCACGGGCACCAGCCGGAGCTGCCGGTCGTGGTCCTCACCACCGACCTGCCGGCGCGGGGCAGCGCAGGCGAGCGCGCCCTGCGTGCCGTGAGCGGTCCGGGCCAGCTCCTGCACGACGTCATCGATCTGCACGACCCCGATGGGTACCGGCGGCTGCAGGGGTACGCCACCCGGGGCTGTCGGAGCTGATGCCCTCGGAGCGCACGTTCGTGACCGAACTCGCAACCGGGCTCGGCATGCTCGGCGAGGACGACGTGGTCACGGTGCTCGAGCGTCGGCCGGCCGAGTTCGTCAACCTGAACGAGCGGGACTGGGAGCGTCTCCAGGACCTCTGGGACTCTGGCCAATACGGCCGGGAGTTCCTCGAGGGGTTCCTCAACGGGCGGGCCTTCTTCTGTGCTCCCGACGCCCTGAACGGCCGGCGGCCACGGCGGATCGAGTGGACCGGAGGTCGACGGCCGCCCGGGGACGAGGTCGTTCCTTCCGACCTCCGGGTCGACCACGTGTACTTGGTGAGCTGTAAGTACCTGTCGCGCATCCTGCACAACCCCAGCCCGTCGCGTCTGGTCGAGGGACTCCTGGCCTGGTCGGGGGGCGACGAGCGAGACTGGTTCGAGCGTGTCGCTCCCGAGGAGTACCGCGACCTCTACCGTGCCTGCACGCCAGCGCACCCCGGGCTCCCGGCCGATGCCGGCTCCCTGTCGGCGATGCAGCGCAAGGAGCTGGCTCGCTGTCTCAGCACCGGCTGGCCGCCCGGCGCGGCCGCCGCCTACCGGCGGCTGTGCGAGGTGGTGGCCGAGCGGACCGCGCAGGCCTGGCGGGCGGCGATCGGGCGGACCAACCCCGAGGTAGTGGTGTGGCGGTTGGTGCGGATCGGGTCGGTGCCCTACTTCATCCTGGGGACCGGGCGGAGACTCCGGCCGATGCGGTTGCGGATCGACACCCCCTGGGACTGGCGTCAACAGTTCCGGTTGCGCGCCCTCGAGGTCGAGGCACAGCCCGGCGGGCAGCCCCGGGTGGGCTGGCGGATCACCTACGAGCGCGTCGACGACGGCGTGGCCCGGACGGTACAGGGGCACGTCGAGGTGCGCTGGAGCCACGGCCGCTTCGCCCAGCCACCGGAGGCCAAGGTCTATCTCGACACTCGCCACGAGGAGGTGCCCGGGTACCATGTGCTGTAGCGGGCGACGGGTTCCTCCCTCGCAGGGCTGGCAATCTCGGGCACCTGGCGCCAGCGACCCCTGTGGTGCGCGGCCCATTGGGCGGTGGTCGCGCCAAACGAAGCCGGCGGGAAGCGACCGGCGACGGACATAGCGAGAATGGTCGAACCCGAACCCTGGTGGCGAAGGGCCGCGGTGTACCAGGTCTACCTGCGGAGCTTCGCGGATGGGAATGGCGATGGGATTGGAGACCTGTCCGGTCTTTTGGCCCGACTGCCATACATCGCAGCTCTCGGTGTCGACGCCATCTGGTTGAACCCCTGGTACCCATCCCCGATGGCCGACGGTGGGTACGACGTCGCCGACTATCGCGACATCCACCCGATGTTCGGGACATTGGCCCAGGCACGAGAGCTCGTCCACCGAGCGCACGCCATGGGGATCCGCGTGCTGATCGACATCGTCCCCAACCACTGTTCCCTCGAGCACCCCTGGTTCCGCGAGGCGCTTCGAGGCGGTCCAGGGGGCGCGGCCCGCGAGCGCTTCTTGTTCCGGCCTGGTCGGGGCGTCAATGGCGCCGAGCCACCCAACGACTGGCAGTCACGTTTCGGGGGAGCGGCATGGACTCGCATCACCGAGCCAGATGGCACGCCGGGAGAGTGGTACCTGCATCTGTTCGACTCGAGCCAGCCCGACTGGAACTGGCACCACCCTAAGGTGCAGGAGGAGTTCGAGGACATCCTCAGGTTCTGGTTCGATCTCGGTGTCGACGGATTTCGGATCGATGTTGCCGACAAGCTCGTGAAGCACCCGGACCTGCCGGATCTCGCTCAATGGTCCCATGACGACCACCCGTTCTCGGACCGCGACGAAGTCCACGACATCTACCGCCGATGGCGCCAGATCGCCGATTCGTACCCCGGGGCCAGGACGTTCGTCGGAGAGATCTGGACCCCGTCGGTCGAGCGGCTTGCCCGGTACCTGCGCGGCGACGAGTTGCACTCGGCGTTCGACTTCAGCCTCCTCGCATCCCCTTGGGATGAAGCGAAGATGCGCCAGACGATCGAGGAGGCGCTGGCCGCACACGAAGCGGTTGGGGCTGCTCCAACCTGGGTGCTCTCGAACCACGATGTCGTCCGAGCCGTGACTCGCTACGGGATTGGCGATGGCTCGATGTTGCGGCTCAGCGCGGCGAGCACGCGGAAGGGTCGAGTCGACCTCGCGCTTGGGACGAGGCGGGCTCGTGCCATTGCGCTCCTCGCACTGGCACTGCCTGGCTCGGCGTACGTCTATCAGGGTGAGGAGCTCGGCCTATCGGAGGTCCTCGATCTGCCGGAGGATCGGCGTGAAGACCCGATCTTCTTCCGAACTGGCGGCGACCAGCTCGGCCGCGACGGGTGCCGGGTGCCACTGCCCTGGTCCGGGGAGGAAGAACCCTTCGGGTTCAGCGAGGTCGACGTCTCTCCCTGGCTGCCCCAACCGAAGGAGTGGGGACGGCTCACCGTGGAAGCCCAGGAACGCGACCCAGCGTCGATGCTCAACCTCTACCGCCGTGCGCTGCACTGTCGACGTGACCAGCGCGCGGAGTGGGGAGAGGAGGTTCGCTGGCTGGCGACGCCGCCTGGGGTGCTCGGGTTCCTTCGAGGCGACGCGTTCGCCAGTCTCACGAACTTCTCCTCCGAGCCGGTGGAGCTTCCAGCGCATCCACAGGTCCTGCTGTTGAGCGAGGAGCGTGCTGGGTCGGATCTTCCCCCCGATGCGACTGCCTGGGTGACTGTCACCTAGCAGATCACCAGAGACAGTAGCCGCGCTCTTCTGCCCTTCTGGGCTTCAGACTCCCTCGCCGATGTGCCTGGATGGCACTTGCGCTGCTGGTCCGTGAGCCGACCCGTCCCTGATGGGGGCACTCGCTTCCTGGACCGGGTCAGCGTCGGTGGGATCGTGCCCACTGTGTCCGGTCAGTCGGGGTGTCGGATTTCAACGGGGAACGGAGTCGGGCTGGGCGGATTTGAACCGCCGACCTCTGCGTCCCGAACGCAGCGCGCTAACCAAACTGCGCCACAGCCCGCGTGGTCACGCCAGCCTACCCGAGCGTCTTGGGCTCCCCAGATGCCGCGGTGCGAGGAGGCTGGTCGGATCGCGCCCCTGGCCCATCGGCGGGCTCGGGCTCCTGGCGCTTGGCGAGCACCTTGGCAATGCGCCGCTTGTCCAGCTCCACGACCCGGAGCTCCCACCCCTCGAGATGGGCTCGCTCCCCTTCGACCGGGATGTGGTCGAAATGGTCGAACAGGAACCCACCGATCGTGACGTAGTCCCCCTCGGGGAGCTCCAGTCCGAGCCGTTCGCGGACCTCGTCGATGCTGGTGCGACCATCGATCAGCCAGCGGTTGCGGTCGACGCGGACGATCTCCGGCTCGTCGTTGGCATCGAACTCGTCCTGGAGCTCGCCCACCAGCGGCTCGACCAGGTCCTTGACCGTGAGCACCCCGGCGATGCCCCCGTACTCGTCGACGACCACCCCGAACGCCCGATGTTGCTGGCGCATCTCGGCCAGCACGTCGAGCACCCGCCGGGTCTCTGGGACCACGTAGGGCTGGCGGATCCGGCGGGAGATGTCGAGCGGGGATCGCTCGGTCAGCTCACCTGGCCGCCGGCGCGGTGCCGCTCGGAACAGGTCGTTGACGAACAGGACACCGACCAGGTCGTCGAGGTCGTCGCCGACCACCGGGAAGCAGCTGTGGCCAGATTCAGCGACGGCCTCGATGACGGCTTCGGCGGTGACGGGGATGGTGAGCGCGACCACGTCGACCCGGGGGGTCATCACCTCCCGCACTTCCATGTCGCGCAGGTCGGCCAGCCGCTCGATGATGAGGCGCTCTTGCTCGTCGGCCACCGGGTTGGGCCGGCGTGCCCGGCGTGCGGCGGCCTCGAGATCTCCAGTCGAACGGCGGCGGAGGAATGGCCAGCGTCGTGGCGGTCGTGGTGGAGGTTGACCAGCCTCGTCGGTCATCTCAGGTCGTCGACAGGGCGTCGAGCTCCTCGTCGGCGTCCACCAGGACCGGGACCGGCCGGTAGGAATCGTCGAAGTACTCCCCGCCGCGCAGCAGCTCCTCGACCGCCCGGCGAACCCGGAGCGGGTCGAGCGGTTTCACCAGCCAGCCGTCGGCCCCCGACCGGCGAGCCAGATGCACGTCGGGCCGGCGGTCCAGCAGCATGAGGACCGGCACGTGGGGGAGGTCACCCGAGGACTCCTCGAGGCGGAGCTCCAAGCAGACGGCCATGCCGCCCATGCTGCCCATCTGGAGATCGACCACCACCAGGTCGGGTGGTTGGCGCTGGACGGCCGCGATCACCTTGGGCCCCGAGTCGACCTCGATCACCTCGGTGTCGTCGCCGCCCACCACGGCGGCGATCTCCTTGCGGAGGAAGGCGGCATCGCTGGCCACGACGATCGTGGGCACCGCTGCAGGTTAGCCAACGTCGGGGTCGGCGAAGAGCAGGTCGGCCAGGGCGCCCAAGCTCTCGAGATCGTGCACGTCACTGGCCAGGAGCGCCACCTTGGCCACCGGGCAACCGGGCAGCTGGCCGACCACCTCGGCCAGCGCCCGGTTCTCCAGCGCAGCCGTCTCGGCCAGCCGTTGGTGGTTGGCCAACAGCGGCCCGAGGGGCCCCGGGTCCGCGGCCGGCCACGGGATCGGGGCAAACGGCGGGTGGACGCGGTTCACGACCACTGCGGCCGGCTCGACCCCGGTCTCTGTGAGCTTGGTCGCGAAGTAGGCCGCCTCGGCGACCGAGTCCGGGCGGGCGGTGGTCACCAGCACGTACGCGGTCTCCGGGTCGTTGAGCAGCGCTCGCACCGCGGCCGCCCGGCTGGAGAACCCCTCTTCCATCCCCTCGAAGGCCTGGAAGAAGTCGACCGCGTCTTGGACGATCTCGGCGCCCGCCACCTTGGAGATGGTTCGCAGCAGGGCCTTGGTGGCCAGCGACAGCACCCGCAGCGATGCCCGGGTCGGCGCGAGCAAGGCCCGGAACAGTCGGTTGTCGAGGAACCGGGTGAGGCGGCGGGGGGCGTCGAGCAGGTCGAGGGCGTTGCGAGTGGGTGGGGTGTCCACGACGACCAGGTCGAACTGCCCGCTCTCGGTCAACTCGTAGAGCTTCTCCATGGCCATGTACTCCTGGGTCCCAGAGAGCATCCCGGTCAGGTCGCGATAGATGCGGTTGTGCTTGATCGCGTTGGCCTGCGCCTCGGAACGTGCGTAGCGGTCGACCAGGTCGTCGAAGGTGCCCTTGGTGTCGAGCATCATCGCGTGCAGCGAACCGGGGAAGCCGCCCTCGACCGGGGTCGGCTGGTTGCCCAGCGCCGCGACCCCGAGCGCGTCGGCCAGCCGCTTGGCCGGGTCGACGGTGATGACGCAGGACCGCCGGCCACCGCGGGCCGCCTGCAGGGCCAGGGCGGCCGAGACGGTGGTCTTGCCCACGCCGCCCGGTCCGGCGCAGACCAGCACCCGCCGGTCCGAGACCAAGGTGGCAATCGTGCGTGGCGTCACCGCAGCGTCGCCCCCAGCCCCTCGACCGCCTCGGCGAGCGTGGTTGCCAAGGCGGCCAGCTCGGGGGGGCCGATCGACGGCGCAACCAGCGACGGCAGCCGGAGCTGGGGGAGGGGGAGCTCGCGGGCCAGCCGCTCGAGCTGGGCGTCCTGCAGCGCCAGCCGACGCAGGGCGAACTGGCGGGACGCCTCGAGCTGGGCCAGCTGGGTCGCGTCCATTGCCACGCCGGCCGCCCGGGCGGCGTCGGCTGCCCGCTCGCTCAGGCCGGGACGGGCCGGATCCAGCCGGTTGACCACCACTGGACCGAGCTGGACCCCGGCCTGGTCCTCCAGGCGGAAGGCGGCCTCGACCGTCTCGCTGACCGGCATCTCCTCGGGGAGGGTGACCAGCAGCACCCGGCACCGGGCCGGGTCGCTCAGCATCTGGAGGACCTCGGAGGCCTGGGCCCGGATGGGGCCGGTGCGGGCGGCGTCCAGCAAGCCGTTGGCCGAGGTGAGGAAGGTGACCGCGTGCCCGGTGGCCGGAGCGTCGAGGACGATGAGGTCGGCTGCTCCGGCCCGCTCCAGCTGCTTCACCTTGCCCAGCACGAGCACGTCGCGGATGCCGGGGATGGCGGTGGCAACCACGTCGAGCACCCCGGAGGAGACCAGGCGGCGGGAGATGCGCTCGAGGCCGTGGTCGTCCAGGTACTCGAGGAGGGCATCGTCGGGGGTGAGCCAGCGCCCGGCGACCCGCCCACGGCCGCCCTCGTAGAGGGTGGCGTCGTGGTAGGCGAGGGGCTCGGCCGCGCCGAACGCTGCAGCCAGCCCCGGCCGGCCCTCCAGCTCGACCAGGAGCACCGACAGCCCGTGATCGGCGGCCATGCGGGCCAGCGCGGCCGAGACGGTGGTCTTGCCGACCCCGCCTTTGCCGGCGACGATCACCACCTTGCTCGCCGAGCAGAAATCGGCCACCTGCACCTGGCGGAGCGTACTGCCCGACCGGGCCAGGCCCGCCGTGTCCACGCCGAAAGCCCAGTTCAGCGGCCTTGTCGTGCCAAGGGGTCGGCAGTACCCTGTGCGCCGGAGGGGAAGAGGGTGGGGGTGGAGCATGCCTCAGGGTCCTGAGTCCTGGCAGGCGGCCGCCGCGTGTCGGGGCCCGCAGTCCAAGGCGTTCTTCCCTCCTGCGCACGTCGAGCGCAAGGAGGAGAAGCTGGCTCGGGAGGCCCGGGCCAAGGCCATCTGTGCCGAGTGCCGGGTCCGGTTGGACTGCCTTGACTACGCCTTGCGGATCCGGGAGCCCCACGGCATCTGGGGCGGCCTCAACGAGGCCGAGCGCAAGCAGCTCGTGGAGCGGCGAGCCGGCTGAGGGTCAGCGGCGGCGGGCCCCCGAGCCCGCTCGCCTGGCTGGGGAGGCTCCGGCCCGAGGGGCGGGGCGGCCGGGCGGTCGGGACCCGGGTCGGGCGGTTGCGGCATGGGGTTCGGGCTGGCTGGCCCAGCCGACCATGGTGGGCACCGTGGCCACCACCAGGATCAGCTGGGCGAACGTGAGGACGTGGACCGCGGTGCACCACAGGCAGATCGCTTTGATGACGAGCAGCTCGGTGCCGATCAGATAGAGGACGAAGGCCATGCCCGCCGCGGCCAGCGCCAGCCGGGCGAGGTGGATCCGGCGGTCGCGCGCCCGCCACGCCCATGGGGAGGAGGCCGCCACCATGACCACGTAGAAGGCCAGGCCGAGGACGGCGACCGGGATCCCGGCGACGTAGGACTGCGGGCTCGTGATGACGGCCTCGCAGTTGACCACGCTGTTGGCTGAGCACACCAGGAGCTGGTTGCCGGCGAAGTGCACGACCGTGAGGTAGGTCGACACGCCCAGGCCGCACAGGGCGAGCAGGAACGACGTCCACGCTCGCCACGGTGCCGTCGGCTGGGCCGGACCGGCCTGGGCCAGCCGGCTCAAGGCCGTGCCCACCGGGCTACCCGAGCTTCAGAGCCTTCATGGCCGCCTGGACGCCGCTGCTGGTGCACACCGACGCCGGCTGGCCGCCGTCGATCGCGCACACCGCCGCCGACAGGTAGTTGGCACTGGCCACGATGGCCTGGGTGATCGGGTTCTTTGGTGAGGTAAGGCCGGCCGCGATCTCCTCCCGGGTCAAGCCCTGGAGGATCGAGGGGTCGTAGTTCTCCTGAGACAGCACCCGGTTGCCGATGTCGAGGAAGGGGAAGGAGATCTCGCCTGCGCTGAGCGAGGGGAAGTAGGTGGGCGAGTTGTACTTCTGCTCGAGTTCGGCCTCGACCTTGGTCGGCCGCTGGAGGACTTTCCAGTCGTTGGTGGCCGGGTCCCACTGGTTGCTGTAGTACTCGTCGGCTCGAAAGGCGATGTAGGGGCTCGTGTAGGTCGCCTTGTAGAAGCTGAACGTCTGGGTGTTGGGGTCGACGTCGCTCGCCGAGGACTGCATGTTCGTCAGGTGGTGAAAGGTCCCGAACCTCGACAGTGCGGCGATGATCGCCCACCGCTCGGCCGCGCAGTGGGGGCAGTACTCGGCGCCGAAGAAGAACACTCCGGGAAGCTGGCGGCCACTCGGAGCAGTGAAGGTGAGCGGCTTCTGCCCGCTGATCGCGATCGGGGGATAGATCGGGGCCACGTCGGAGGTCACCCCGACCGCGTTGTAGACGGAGGCCGGGATGTGGGTCACCTCGGCGACCACGGCCGGCGAGGCCGGCGTACGGGCCGGGCCGCTCTGGGGGGTGCTCGAACCACCGAAGACTTTCAAGGCCACCAGGGCCACCACGATCACGATCACCAGGCCGGCCGTTCCCCAGGTGAGCAGTGCGGTGGGGGAGCGGCGGGGCCCGGGTCGGGTCGGTGCCGGCCGGGGCCCGCCCCGCCGGGCACCGTCGGCGCGGGCCGGCTGGCGAGGGCGGACGCGCTGGTCGCTGCGGCGGGGCCCCCCTTGGGGGCGGGCCGCCGCAGCCTTGGCGTTCCCCTTGGTCCCGGTGCCGACCGGCCGGGACAGCTGCTTGCTGCGGTTCTTGTCGGCCTGGGTGCGACCGGATCCGCTGGTCTCGGGCATGGCTGGACTCGGGTCCTCGGGTTGTCGGAAGGTTCTGGCCGCGCCGTCGGGGCAGGAGGCATCGGCGGGTCGGCTCGCCCCAGCGTAGACGCGCCGTCGTTGGCGGCGGGATCGGGCCGCGCCGACCAGTGCCAGGTAACCTCAGCCGGTGAGCTCCGCGTCGCTCGTCCCCAGGCCGGCCGCAACGGTGATGGTGTTGCGGGACCGACCGGGTGGTCTCGAGGTCCTCATGCTCCGCCGGAGCCTGCGCTCGGAGTTCGTGAGCGGCGCCTACGTCTTTCCGGGCGGCGCACTGGACGCTGGAGACGCCGAGGCAGCACTGCTGGCCCGCTGCACCGGGCGCGACGACGCCCAGGCCAGCCGGGTCTTGGAGGTCGAGCGTGGGGGACTCGCCTACTGGGTCTGCGCCTTTCGGGAGTGCTTCGAGGAGGCCGGCGTCCTGATGGCGAGCGGTCCGGACGGCCCGCTCGACTTCGGGGACCGAACGGTGGAGGCCCGCTTCGCCGAGCACCGCCGGGCCCTCAACGCCGGTCAGCGGAGCTTCCTAGAGATCTGCCAAACCGAGCAGCTCAGCTTGCCGGCCGACGCCCTCTACTACGTCGGCCACTGGATCACCCCCGAGGGCCCGCCCCGCCGCTACGACACCCGGTTCTTTGCCGCGGTGGCCCCGGAGGGCCAGACCGCCGTCCACGACGAGGTGGAGACGATCGACCACATGTGGGTTCGACCGGCCGAGGCCCTGGCCCAGCAGGAGGCGGGCCAGATCGAGCTGGTCTTCCCCACCGTGTGGAACCTCCGCCTGCTTCGGCGCTTCGCCACCACGGCCGAGCTGGTGGCGGCGGTGTCGACGATGGGCGCCATCCCGACCGTCCAGCCGACGGTGGTGGTCGACGAGGCCGGTCGGCGCCAGGTGGTGGTGAGCATCGAGCCGGCCGACCTGGCCGGCGGGGAGGCCTGAGGTGCCACCCCGCTCCCTCCCGGAGACCGCGGCCGGGCCGGAGGTGGTGTACGACGTACCGGTCCAGGTGGCAGACGGGGTCCTGCGGGTCACTGCCCACAATCCGTCTGCGATGACCGGACCGGGGACCAACACGTATGTGGTCGGGACGAGCGAGCTGGCGGTGATCGACCCCGGCCCGGCGACCGAGGAGCACTTGGGGGCGATCGAGCGAGCAGCCACCGAGGCCGGCGGGGCCGTCCGCTGGGTCACCGTGACGCATCACCACCTCGACCATGCGCCGGGGGCGAAGCCCCTGGCCGAGCGAACCGGGGCCGAGCTGCTGGCCCACCGCCACCCCCAGGGGGTCGAGCCGGACACCGAGGTGGGCGATGGCTTCGTGCTGCGCGGGCCGGGGTTTGCCCTGCGCGCCCTGCACACCCCGGGCCATGCCTCGGACCACCTCTGCTGGCTCCTGGAGGGCCAGTCGTTGCTGTTCTCCGGGGACCACGTGATGCAGGGCTCCACGGTGGTGATCCGCCCTCCCGACGGGAACATGGCCGAGTACCTGGCCGAGCTGCGCCGGCTGCTCTACCTCCAGCCCCCGGTGGCGGCGGTGGCGCCCGGCCACGGCCGGATGATCGGCCGGCCAGCCGAGGTGATCGAGGCGATCATCGCCCACCGCTTGGAGCGCGAGGCCATCGTGGCGGAGGCCCTCATGGCGGCCGGAGAGGCCGGGCTCGACGACCTGCTCGGTCCGGTCTATGGCGACGTTGCGCCGTCCCTGTTGCCGGTGGCCCGGTTCTCCCTGTGGGCGCACCTCCAGAAGCTGGCACTGGAGGGTCGGGCCCGGGTGAGCGACGGCACCGACCCGATGGCCACCACCGAGGCCAGCCGGTGGGCGCCCGCCGCCGACCACTAGCGGTCGGCGTCAGCCGGTCAGCCCTCGGTCCCTACCGGCTCGGTCGCGACCACCTCGGCCAGTTGGTCGAGGAGGCGGGCGGTGCACCCCGACGCCTCCACCAGGGGCGCCACCTCCTCGGCCAGGACTCGTGCGAGCTCGGCGAAGACCCCAGCCAACGGGCCGTCGCCCATCGCGACCGGGACGCCAGCGTCCCCGGCCTCGGACACCTGGGGGTGGATCGGGATGGTCCCGACCAGCGGGGCGCCGATCTCCTCGGCCAGCCGGGCCCCGCCACCGGCGCCGAAGAGCTGGTAGGTGGTGCCGTGCTCGCAGGTGAAGGCGCTCATGTTCTCGATGACCCCGGCCACCCGCAGGTAGCCTCGCCGGGCCATGTCGGCGGCCCGGGCGGCGACCTTCTGGGCAGCCACCGGCGGGGTGGTCACGATGAGCAGCTCGGTGCGCGGCAGCATGCGGGCCAGGCCCATCTGGATGTCCCCGGTGCCCGGCGGCAGGTCGATCAGCAGGTAGTCCAGCTGCCCCCAGTCGGCGTCCTCCAGGAACTGCTGGACGGCCCGGTTGAGGACCAGCCCCCGCCACATGATCGCCCGGTCCTCGTCGGCCAGGAACCCCATAGAGAGGACCTTCAGCGTCCCGGGCTCGACGGCGCGCACCAGCGGGATCATCTTGCCCCGGCGGGCCTCGACCGCTCCGTCCATCCCGAGCAGCCGGGGGACCGAGAAGCCCCAGATGTCGGCGTCCAGCAGGCCGACGGTGAGGCCACGGCGGGCCAGCGCCACCGCCAGGTTGACCGTGACCGAAGACTTCCCCACGCCGCCCTTCCCCGAGCCGACCGCCAGGATCCTGGTGGACGGCGCGATGCCGGTGACCGGGGCACGCTCGCGGGCCTTCCACCGAGCCCGGCTCATGACCTCGGCTCGCGCCTCGGCGTCCATCTCCCCCATGGCGAGCTCGACCGCCTGCACGCCGGGCAGCGCCGAGACCCGGGCCCGGACGTCCCGATCCAGCTGGGCCCGGAGCGGGCAGCCGGCGATGGTGAGCGCGATCTCGACCCGGACCACGCCGGGCGCCGGCACCTCGACCCCCCGCACCATCCCCAGGTCGACCACGTTGTCGCCCAGCTCGGGGTCGATGACCGACCGCAAGGCCTCGAGGACCTGGTCCCGAGTGGGCACGGGGTCGGAGGTCTCGGGAGCCATGGCGGAATTCTACGGGCCCACCGGGGCCGAGCACCCGGTGGGCCCGGGTAACATGGCCCCGAGTCGAGATGGGAGGCAGCAGATGACGGTCGCGACTTCGGTCAGCATCGGCAAGAAGCCGGACCCGGTGACCCTCACCGATGTGGCCGCCTCCAAGGTCGCCCAGCTCCTGGCGCAGGAGGAGGGCGAAGGCCTGGTGCTGCGGGTGGCAGTGCGACCCGGGGGGTGCTCGGGCTACAGCTACGAGATGTTCTTCGACACCGAGGTGGCGGAGGACGACATCGTCCGCACCTTCGGGACGGTCTCGGTGGTGGTCGACCCCACCAGCGCCGAGCTCATGACCGGCTCGACCTTGGACTACAGCGACGGCCTCAACGACGCCGGCTTCCACATCACCAACCCCAACGCCACCCGCACCTGCGGCTGCGGGTCGTCCTTCAGCTGAGCCCAGGCCCCGCGGGGCCCGACGGATGCCCGAGCGCGTGTCGTTCACGCTGAACGGGCGCGAGGTCGAAGCCGACGACGGCGAGGCGTCCCTCCTCGACCTGCTCCGGGACCGCTTCGGGTTGCGCTCGGTCAAAGACGGGTGCAGCCCCCAGGGCCAGTGCGGGTGCTGCACGGTCTGGGTCGACGGCCGGCCCCGGGTGGCCTGCGTGACCCCGGCCCGCCGGGTCGCCGGTCGGTCGGTGACCACCCTCGAGGGCGTGGACCCGGTGCTGCGGAACCGCTTTGCCGAGGCCTTCGTGGCCGCCGGCGCCAGCCAGTGTGGGTTCTGCACCCCGGGGATCCTGATGCGGCTGATGGCGCTGGAGGGCCGCCCCGCGGCTCGAGGCTCCCTGGCGTCGGCACTGGCCGCCCACCTGTGCCGGTGCACCGGCTGGCAGAGCATCCTCGAAGCCGCCGCCGGCGCGCTCGAGGGCTCGCCGCCGCCCCCACGAGCACGGGACCCAGTGCTCGCCTCCTGGCGGGCCCAGGTGGAGGGGCCAGCCCACCAGTCCTCGGGGTTGCGGGAGGTCCTCGGCGACGCCGGGTTCGCCAGCGACGCCGCACCACCGGACGCCCTGATCGCGTTCTGCGACCAGGGGCAGGTCTCGGTGGGGGCCACGCTGGCCGAGGCCCGCCGGGGGCTGGCCAAGGTGCAGGGCCGTCGGAGCGGCCGGCCGCTCGCCTACCCGGTCGAGGTGCCCGAGGGTGACTGGGCCCTCACCCTCCAGACCACCTGGGTCGAGCCCGCCTACCTCGAACCCGACGCCAGCTGGTGCCGGCCGGGCGGCATCCCGGCGTCCCCGCTGGCCAACGGCGGGGCCTTCGGCGGCAAGCGGCGTTCCCCGGTGGGGGCCGAGGCCCGGGCCCTGGCCGACCAGTTCGGCCGGCCGGTCCTGGCCCTGTGGACCCGGGAGGAGGTGGTGCGGCGGGGGCCGAAGCGGCCGCCGATCGCGGCCGGCGTGGCGGCTGACGGGACCGGGGTGCTCCGGGTCGCCCGCCCCCCTGGCTCAGCCGACCTCGCCCCCTACCGGGCCGCGGTGGCCGCAGGTGCGCCGGGCCTGGTGGTGGAAGAGGTGGTGACCGCCGGACCCCCGGTGGCGCCGGAGCTGCGGGCAGCCGGGTTCGCCGAGGCGGCCGTGCTCCGAGCCGTCCTGGCCGCCCAGGCAGCAGGGGTCGGGGCCGCCGACGGCGTGACCGTCGAGGGGCGGTCGGGGGGCCGGGCCCAGGTCTCGATCGACACCGACGGCGCGGTGGCGGTCGAGGTGTGGGCGGGGGAGGTCCTCGACGAGACCGTCCTGCGCTCCTACTGCGTCGGCGCGGTCCACCAGGCGCTCGGGTGGGTGTGGAGCGAGGGGGTCGCGGTCGACGAGGCCGGCCGGGTCGAGGACCTGACGGTGCGCTCCTTCGGCATCCTCCCGGCCGCTCAGCTGCCCCCGGTCGACGTCCGGATCCACCACTGCGACCTGGTCCCGGTGAACGGCTCGGACGCCGTCTTCGCGGCCACCGCGGCTGCCGCGTGGCTGGCCGACGGCCTGCCGCCCCGCTGGCCGACTCGGCGGCGGGTCCGGTGAGCCGGCCGCTCGGCCCGTACGCGCCGTCGGTGCGGGCGGGTGGATTGGTCTTCACTTCGGGTCAGGTTGGCGTGGCCAGCTCCCCGGCCGGACCCCGTCTGGTCGAGGGAGGCATCCGGGCCGAGCTGGTGCAGGCATTGGCCAACCTGGCTGCCGTCTTGGCCGACGCCGGTGCCGGGCTGGCCGATGTGGTGTCGGCCACCGTGTACCTGGTCGACATGGCCGACTACCCGGTTGCCAACGAGATCTGGGCAGCCACCTTCGGCGACCGTCCGCCGGCTCGGACCACGGTGGCGGTGGCCGCCCTCCCCCTCGGGGCTCGGGTCGAGGTGGCGGCGACCGCCTATCTCGGGGAGCAGCCGGGGAGCTAGCCCGGCTCGCCCCAGGCCCCCTCGGTGGCTGCCTCGGCGGGCGGGGCGGTCTCCTCGGATGCTCGGGTCCAGCCTCGGGGGCCCGGTGCCACCCCCTGGCGGAGCCGGTAGCCGACCGAGCGCACGGTCTCGATGAGGTGGGCGTGCTCCTCCCCCAGCTTGGCTCGGAGCCGCCGCACGTGGACGTCGACGGTGCGGGCACCGCCGTAGTACTCGTAGCCCCACACCCGATTGAGCAGGGTGTCGCGGGTGAAGACCTTGCCCGGGTGGGTGGCCAGGAACCGAAGGAGCTGGTACTCCATGTAGGTGAGGTCGAGGGCCCGCCCGGCGATGCTGGCCTGGTAGGTCTCGAGGTTGAGCATCAGGGGTCCGTGCTCGACCACCGCCTCGTCGCCCATCTGGCCCCGGCGCCACAGCAGGTGCGCCATCCGAGCGGCCAGCTCGCCCGGGTGGACGGGGACGGCGCAGAAGTCGTCGAACAGGTCGTCGCGCAGCCGCAGCTCGCCCAGCTGGTGGCGGGCGACGATCAAAAGCAGCGGGGACAACGGATCGTCCCGGCGCCGCAGGTGCCGGCAGAAGGCGATGGCTCCGGTCAGGTCCTCGACCGCTGACACCACCGCGCCCAGCCACCCGGTGCGCCCCGCCCGTTCCGCCGCCACCGCGGCCGCCGGCCCGGCCACGCAGCGCACGTCGTAGCCGGCCTCGCGCAGCGGGCGAGCCACCTCGCCGGGGAGGGGGTCGGGAAAGCACAACAGCGGCGGGCCGCCTCGTCCGACCTCGACCAACGAGCGGGGCGGGCTGGTTCTGGACACCTCAGAGCACCGGCAGGTAGCGCTGCCGCTCGAACGGGGTGACCTCGGCCCGATAGGCGGACCACTCCGCCCGCTTGTTGCGCAGGAACCACTCGAAGACATGGTCGCCCAAGGTCTCGAGCACCAGCTTGGACTGCTCCATCTCGTCGACCGCCTCGTTCAGGCTGACCGGGAGGGAGCCGACCCCCCGGGCGGCCAGTTCGGCGGGGGAGAGATCGTAGAGGTTGGCGTCGGCCTCGGGGCCCAGGTCGTAGCCCTCCTCGATCCCCCGCAACCCGGCAGCCAACATCACCGCGAAGCTCAGGTACGGGTTGCAGGCAGAGTCGGGGGCTCGGTACTCGATGCGGGTGGACTCCGGCTTGCCGGATTTGACCACCGGCACCCGTACCAGCGCACTGCGGTTGTTGCGGGCCCAGCCGACGTGGCTCGGCGCTTCGTACCCGAGCACCAGACGTTTGTACGAGTTGACCCACTGGTTGGTGATCGCGGTGATCTCCCGGGCGTGGCGGAGCAGCCCGGCGATGAAGTGCTTGGCCACCTCGGACAGGCCGTAGCGGTCGTCCGGGTCAGAGAAGGCGTTGCGCTCCCCCTCCCACAGCGACAGGTGGGTGTGCATGCCCGAGCCCTGCACGCCGGCCAATGGTTTGGGCATGAAGCTGGCGTGGATCTGTTCCTGGCGGGCCAGCTCCTTCACCACCAGGCGGACGGTCATCACCGTGTCGGCCATGGTCAACGCGTCGGTGTAGCGCAGGTCGATCTCGTGCTGCCCGGGGGCGTCCTCGTGCTGGGCGTGCTCGACCGGGATCCCCATCTCCTCCAGGGTGAGCACGGTCCGGCGGCGCAGGTCGCTCGACCGGTCGGCACCGGTCAGGTCGAAGTAGGACCCGGCATCGATGGGCCGGGGCGGCCGGGACGGGTCGACCTCGAGGTCCGCGAAGTAGAAGTACTCGACCTCGGGAGCGGCGAAGAACGTGTAGCCGCTGCTGCGAGCCCGCGCTAGGACCCGGCGCAGGACGTGGCGGGGGCACCCTTCGAACGGTGTCTGGTCGAGATTGAAGATGTCGCAGAACACCCGGGCCACTGGCTCCCCGTGCCCGTGCCACGGGATGAGCTGGAAGGTGTTGGCGTCGGGCCGGGCGAGCACGTCGGACTCCTGCACCCGGCTGAACCCGTCGATGGCCGAGCCGTCGAAGGTCATCCCCTCGTCCAGGGCGTTCTCCAGCTCGGCCGGGGTGATGTTGAAGGTCTTGGGAGTGCCGAGCACGTCGGTAAACCACAGCTGGACGAAGCGGATGCCTCGCTCCTCGACCGTGCGCAGCACGTAGTCCCGGGTGTCCTGCACCGCCTCATTCTTCCAGGTCGCCAGGGCGGCCGGGTCCGGCTAGCGTCTCTGCGTCCTGGTCGCCGGGGCACAAGGCCGCGAGTTCACGCCCCGTTTACATTCGGGCAACAGCGGCGAAACGCTCGGCCGCGAGACTCGGCTCCAGGACCGCGCACCCGACCGCGGTGCAGCGCGACCTGGAAGCGACGCCCGAGGCTCGGGCGGTCAGGAGGAATGGTGATCAAGCGGACCCCCGCCCAGGTGGTGAAACTGGCGAAGGACGAGGGCGTCGAGATCGTCGACCTGCGCTTTGCCGACCTGCCCGGGATGACCCAGCACTTCTCGGTGCCGACCCACGAGCTGACCGAGGACCGGTTCAGCGAAGGGTTCGGGTTCGACGGCTCGTCGATCCGGGGGTTCCAGCAGATCCAGGAGTCCGACATGCTCCTGCTGCCCGACCCGAACATGGCCTACATCGACCCGTTCCGCCAGCACAAGACGCTCAACATCCACTGCTACGTCCACGATCCGGTGACCCTCGAGCCCTACTCGCGCGACCCCCGTCACGTCGCCCGCAAGGCCGAGGCGTACCTGGTTTCGACCGGCATCGCCGACACCGCGTACTTCGGTCCCGAGGCCGAGTACTTCATCTTCGACCACGTCGAGTACGGCCAGGGGGTCAACTACGGGACCTACCGGGTCGACTCGATCGAGGGGCACTGGAACACCACCGACAGTCGGTTCCCCAACCTGGGCTACAAGATGCGCCCCCAGGAGGGCTACTTCCCGATCCCGCCGAACGACAAGTTCCAGGACCTGCGGAGCGAGATGATCCTCCAACTCGAGCGGCTCGGCATCGAGATGGAGGTCCAGCACCACGAGGTCGCCACCGGCGGTCAGGCCGAGATGGACATGCGCTTCGACACGCTGGTGACGATGGCCGACAAGCTGGCCATCTACAAGTACGTGGTGAAGAGCGTTGCCCAGGCAGCCGGCTGCACCGCCACGTTCATGCCCAAGCCGCTGTTCCAGGAGAACGGCTCGGGGATGCACTGCCACCAGTCGTTGTGGAAGGACGGCGAGCCCCTGTTCTTCGGGGACGGCTATGGCGGACTGTCGGACATCGGACGGTGGTACGTGGGGGGTCTGCTGGCGCACGCCCCGGCCGTGCTCGGGTTCGCCGCCCCGACCACCAACTCCTACAAGCGGCTGGTGCCGGGTTACGAGGCCCCGGTGAACCTGGTCTACTCCAAGCGGAACCGCTCGGCGGCCTGCCGGATCCCGCTGTACTCGTCCAGCCCCAAGGCCAAGCGGATCGAGTTTCGCTGTCCCGACGCCGCCTGCAACCCCCATCTGGCCTTCTCGGCCATGCTGCTTGCCGGGCTCGACGGGATCCAGAACAAGATCGAGCCGCCCGAACCGGTCGACAAGGACCTGTTCGAGCTGTCGCCGGCTGAGCTGGCGGGCATCGCCCACACCCCCTCCTCCTTGGAGGAGGCGCTCCAGGCCATCGAGGCCGACCGAGAGTTCCTCCAGGCCGGTGGGGTGTTCACCGACGACCTCATCGACACCTGGCTCGAGTACAAGCGGATCGAGGAGGCCGACGCCGTGCGGCTGCGGCCCCACCCCTACGAGTTCGCGTTGTACTTCGACATCTGATCGGTCGGCTGCCGGTCCCAGGCGTTCAGGTCGACGGCTCGAAGCCCTCGACGAAGACGAGCGCCCCGTCGGCCACCCGGCGGTAGAAGCAGGTGGGCCGGGTGGCCCCGGAGGCGTCCCGAGTGTGGCAGGCCCCGCCACCGACCGGGCGTACCAGGTAGAGCAGGGCGTTCTGCTCGCAGTTGACCCGGACCTCGACCAAGGCCAGCACGTCGCCGGAGGTCTCGCCCTTGCGCCACAGCTCGTCGCGTGACGCCGACCACAGCACCGCCCGTCCCGACGCCAGGGTCTCGGCCAGGGCGAGGTGGTTGGCGTAGCCGACGAACAGGACGTCCTTGGTGTCGGCGTGCTGCAGCACCACCGGGACCAGGCCCTCGGGGCTGGCCGCCGCCCGATGGATCTTGCCGAAGTCGATGCTGAGCGCGGTTCCCTCTTCCAGCTGGTCCACGCCGGGCATCCTCCCACTGGTGGCTGGGTGGGGCAGCACGGCTGGGCCTCGGGACCCGTCGGGGGCGCCGGTAGTGTGAGGTCGTGCCCACCCTCCGGTTGGCTCTGGCTCAGCTCGACCTCGTGGTGGGGGACTTGGGAGGCAATGCCGACGCGATCAGCCGGGCGCTGGCCGCAGCGGGCGACGCCGGCTGCGACCTGTGCGTGTTCCCTGAGCTCGCGGTGACCGGCTACCCGCCCGAGGACCTGCTCTTCAAGCCCCGGTTCCTGGCCGACACCCAGGCCGCCTTGGAGCGGATCGCCGCCACCACCGGCCGGTGCGTGGCGGTGGTGGGGTTCGTCGAGACCGGGCAGCTCGCGCCGGAGCGGCGCGGGGACGGCGGCGGCAGCCGGCCGCCGTCTGTGCTGGCCAACGCGGCCGCGGTGTGTGCCGAGGGTTCGGTGGTCGGCGTCTACCGCAAGCGGAACCTGCCCAACTACGGGGTGTTCGACGAGAAGCGATGGTTCGACCCTGGCGAGGGGCCCCACGTGCTGTTCGGGGTGGCCGGGGTCGCGGTCGGGGTCTCGATCTGCGAAGACCTTTGGGACCCCGAGGGACCGGTGGTCCAGCTCGGGCGGGGCGGGGCCGAGGTCGTGGTGAACCTCAACGCCTCGCCCTTTGCGCGGGGGCGCACAGAGGAGCGCCTCGGGGTGCTGCGCCGTCGGGTGGCCGAGGCCGGCTGCCCGATCGCGTACTGCAACCTGGTTGGCGGCCAGGACGAGCTCGTGTTCGATGGGGCCAGCACCGTGGTGGCCGCCGACGGGTCGGTCGTCGCGGCCGCCGCCCAGTTCCGCGACGAACTGCTGATGGTGGACCTCGAGGTGGCCGAGCGGCCCGGCCGCTCGCTGCCGGTCGTTCCGGTGACCGGGCCGGGTCCGAGGCGGGACCCGCTGCCGCCGCCGGCCCCGGCGCCCCGGCTGGGCCCCAGTGCCGAGGTGTACGAGGCCCTGGTGCTCGGAACCCGGGACTATCTGGTCAAGAACGGCTTCTCCGACGCGGTGATCGCCCTCTCCGGCGGGGTGGACTCGGCCCTGGTCGCCACCATCGCCACCGACGCGCTGGGGGCCGAGCACGTCCACGCGCTGTCGATGCCGTCGCGCTACTCGAGCGAGGGCTCGGTGAGCGATGCCAAGGAGGTGGCCGACCGGCTCGGCATCGATCTGCGCATCGTGCCGATCGAGCCGGCGCACCGGGCCCTGGCCGGGCTGCTGGCGCCGGTCCTCGACGGTGACCCCACCGGCCTCACCGACGAGAACCTCCAGTCTCGCCTGCGGGGGCTGTTGCTCATGGCGGTCTCCAACGCCACCGGGGCGATCGTGCTCACCACCGGCAACAAGAGCGAGATCGCGACCGGCTACTTCACCCTCTACGGCGACGCGGTCGGCGGGTTCGCGGCCATCAAGGACATCGTGAAGACCGAGGTCTACGAGCTGTGCCGCTACCGCAACGCCCGCCCCGGCCCCCCGCCGCTCGATCCGATCCCGGCTTCGGTGCTGGAGAAGCCGCCCTCGGCCGAGCTGCGCCCGGATCAGCGCGACGACCAGAGCCTGCCCCCCTACGAGCTGCTCGACCCGGTGCTCGAGGCCTATGTGGAGCGGGACCGGACCGGACCCGAGATGGTGGAAGAGGGGCTCGACCCCCAGGTGGTGGACGCGGTGGTCCGGCTGGTGGACGCAGCCGAGTACAAGCGTCGCCAGCTCGCTCCTGGGGTGCGGATCACCGCCAAGGCCTTCGGCAAGGACCGCCGAGTGCCCATCACCAACCGGTACCGGGCCGGGCCGGTGGCTCGGTGAGCGGCCTTCCGGACCCGCCCCTGCTGGACCTGCACCGCTCGGCCGTCCTGCTCGGGGCGTACTGTGCGCTCGAGCGGGCACTGTTCGAGCTGACCGGCGCGCTGGCAGCCGACGCCGGCACCGGGCCGGCAGCCCGGGTGGCGCTGGATGCCTGGAGCGCCGAGCACGCCTGGCACGCCGAGCTGTTCGCCGACCGCCTCCCGCTGGTGGCCGACCTGGACGTCCACGCCCTGGTCGAGCTGCCGGCCCCGGCCGCCCACCTGCTCGGCCGGCTGTCGTCCGAGCCGCCCGTGGAGCGGTTGGCCGGTCTGGTGCGAGTGGTCCTGCCCCGGCTGGTCACCACCTATCGGCGCCACCTGCGGGCCACCTCCGATGCGGCCGACGGGCCCACTCGCCGGGCGCTCCGCCTGGTGCTGCGGGACGAGGTCGAGGCCCTGGTGGCCGGGGAGGCGCTGCTCGAGGGGTGCTTGGACCGGCCCGACCAGGTCGAGCGGGCCGGAGCGGTGGCGGTGGCGGTGGAATCGGCCCTGGTCCGGGCCGAGATCGGGCCCGGCCTGGTCGCCTGGCCCGACCGGAGGGCTTGACGTCCAGGTAAACTAGGTACACACCGTTCGTCACGCCCTGGGGCGTGGCCGGTCGGGCCATTCCGGAGATCCCCCAGCCCCGAGCCGAGGGTGATGCCCCACAAGCCGACGGAGGACGACGCAAGCCTTGGCGAAGGAACGCATCGAACGAGACGACGAGGATCTGGTCCGGCTCTACCTGACGGACATCGGGCAGTACCCGCTCCTCACCAAGGACGACGAGGTCCGCCTGGCCCAGGCCATCGAGGCGGGTCGGGAGGCCGAGTGCGAGCTGCGCAAGGCGCCCAAGGGGATGACCGCGGCCCGGCGGCGGGAGCTGCGCCGGGCAGTGATCCACGGCGAGCAGGCCCAGCGGACCTTCGTGCAGTCCAACCTCCGCCTGGTGGTCTCCATCGCCAAGAAGTACCAGGCCTCCGGACTGCCCCTGCTGGATTTGATCCAGGAGGGGAACCTCGGCCTCATGCACGCAGTGGAGAAGTTCGACTGGCGCAAGGGGTTCAAGTTCTCCACCTACGCAACCTGGTGGATCCGCCAGGCCATCACCCGGGGGATCGCGAACACCGGTCGGACCATCCGGCTCCCGGTGCACGCCGGGGACACCCTGGCCCGGGTGCAAAAGGCGCAGGCCCGCCTGGAGCTCAAGCTGGGGCGGCCGGCGACCCTGGCCGAGCTGGGGGTCGAGGTCGAGATGCCAGAGGACAAGCTGGTCGAGGCGTTGCGGTTCCGGGCCGAGCCCCTGTCGCTGTCCGAGCCGCTGCGTGAGGACGGTGACGCCGAGCTCGGCGACGTGGTGGAGGACCGGTCGGCCGAGTCCCCCTTCGAGGTGGCGGCGGTCTCGCTGCTGCCCGAGGAGATCGGCCGCCTCCTGTCCCCGCTGGACGAGCGGGAGCGGGAGATCCTGCGGCTCCGCTTTGGCCTGGACCGGGGCGAGCCCCGGACCCTCGAGGAGGTGGGCGAGTACTTCAACCTCACCCGGGAGCGGATCCGTCAGATCGAGGCCCGGGCGATGTCCAAGCTCCGGCACCCGTCCTCGGACACCGGGGCCCGGGACCTGCTCACCGTCTGAGCCACCCTGGGAGGATCGGCATGAAGAAGCTGCTGGTGCTGGTGGTCCTGGTCGCGCTGGCTGGGGCGGTCGCCGCCCGCCGGCTGCGCGAGGCCTGAACGGCCCGGCTCAGGGGAGGGCGGCGGTCGCCCGCTCCTGCAGCCGCAGTACTCGCCGCCGCCCCCGCCGACCGAAGAGCACCGCCGCCACGGCCAGGCTCAGGCTGGTGAGCACCGGGGCCGCCGATGCCGCCCGATCGCGCAGGCGGACCGGCTTGGTGAACTGGCAGGTCTCCCAGTTGCGGCTGCGGGCCAGCCGGGCCAGCGCCCGGTCGGCGTTCACCGCCACCGGTCGACCGACCAGTTCGAGCATCGGCAGGTCGGCCACCGAGTCTGAGTAGGCGGTCGAGGCCGCCAAATCGAGGCCCACCGTCTCGGCCAGCTCGGCGATGGCCTTGGCCTTGTTCGCGCCGTCGGCGAAGAAGGCGATCCGGCCGGTGTAGCGGCCCTCGGCGTCCACGTCGGCCCGGGAGCAGATGACCCCGTCGGCCCCCAGCAGCTCGGCCATGGGCAGGACGATCTCCTCGGGGGAGGCCGACACCAGGTACACCCGCTGGCCGGCGAGGTGGTGGCCAGCCATGAGCTCGAGCGCCTCGGCGTACAGGATCGGCTCGACCGTCTCGAGCAGTCGCTCCCGGACGATCTGAGCCACCCGATCCCGTTCCCAGCCCCGGCTGAGGGCGAGGAGCGACTCGCGCAACTTGGCCATCCGCTCCTCGCCGGCCCCCAGGCGGGCGTAGAGGAGCTGGGAGCCGACCGCCCGGAGCACCATCCGCCGGGTGATCAGCCCGTCACGGCGCAGGTGACCACTGAACGCGGCGATCGACGCCTTGGTGATGACCGTCCGGTCCAGGTCGAAGAAGGCCGCGCTCTCCACGGCTCCATGCTACGGGGGTCACCCCCGCTCCCAGGTGCACCGCCGTCTAGGCGCCGACGAGCACCGCTCGCACCTCGGCTTCGGCCTCCTGGGCGACCAGCACCAGCACCTCGTCGCCGTCGTGGAGGACCACCTCGGCCCGGGGGACCACCAGGTGGTCGTCGCGCACCACCGCGACCACGGTCGCCTCCCGGGGAAGCTCGAGGGACGAGATCGACCGCCCGACCGCCGGGGACTCCGGTGCCAAGGTCACCTCGACCAGGTGGGTGGCACCCCGTTCGAACTGGAGCAGCCGGACCACGGACCCGACCGAGACCGCTTCTTCGACGATGGCAGTGATCAGCCCGGGGGTGGAGACCGAGATGTCGACCCCCCAGCCCTCGTTGAACAGCCACTGGTTCTTGGAGTGGTTGACCCGGGCCACCACCCGGGGGACCGCGAACTCCTGCTTGGCCAGCAACGAGATGACCAGGTTGTCCTCGTCGTCGCCGGTGGCCGCCACCACCACGTCCACGCTGGCCAGGCCAGCCGCGTCGAGCGAGGCGACCTCGCACGCGTCGGCGGTGATCCAGGTGACGTCGAGTTCCTTGCGCCGCCGATCGACCACATCGGGCTCCTTGTCGATGACCAGGACGTCGTGGCCGCTCGCGCTCAGGTCCCGGGCAATGGCCGTGCCCACGTTGCCGGCCCCGCAGATGGCGACCTTCACCGCGAGCGCTCCCGCCCGTTCACCAGCTCGGCCGGGCCAAGGCGTACCCGGAGGGTGTCCAGCGCCTCCTTCACCACCGCCAGGTGCAGGACGTCCCCCTCCTGGCCGACCAGGTCGGCGGTCTCCAGGCGGGGCGTGCCGGCCCGGGTGACCGCGACCAGGCGGACCTGGCCATCGGCCTCGAGCTCGCGCAGGGCCCGACCGGCCCAGTGCTCGGGCAGCCGCCGCTCGACCAGGACCAGGCGGCCGGTGGCGTCGACCCACTCGGCGTCGTTCTGCTCGGGGAGCAGGGCCCGGTGGACCTGGTCGATGGTCCAGGGCACCGTGGCCACGGTCGGGATCCCCAGCCGTTGGTAGATCTCGGCCCGCCGGGGGTCGTAGATGCGGGCCACCACTCGCGCGATGCCGTAGTTCTCGCGGGCGATGCGCACCGTGAGGATGTTGGTGTTGTCGCCGCTGGTCACCGCGGCCAGGGCGTCGGCCTCCTTGGCTCCGGCTGCCTCCAGGTCGTCGCGGTCGAACCCCGAGCCGACCAGCCGCTGGCCACCGAAGCTCTCGGAGAGCCGGCGGAACGCCCGGGGGTTCTGGTCCAAGATGGCGACGCTGTGGCCCTGGTCGTCCAGGACCTTGGCCAGGCCGGAGCCGACCCGGCCGCATCCGACCACCACGACGTGCACCCGCACAGTGGAACACGGGGACCTGCGGTTGTAAAGGTCGCCGCGGTGGTCCCGGGTCGGCACGGCGCTGCTTTAGGGTGAGCCGGATGGATCGGTCGCCGACGGACCCGCAGTCGGCCGGGGTGCGCCCGGCCGGGACCGTCCTGTCCCCCGACGACCGCCCGCCCCCGACCCGGCCGGCCCCGCCGCCCGCCCCGCCGGTGGCGATGCCGGCCGATGCTGCCGCCGGCATCCCCGAGTCGCTCGGCTACCGGCTGAAGAACCGCCTCCTCGGCCCGCCGCTCATCAGCGAGCAGCTCCGCAGCGAACGGCTGAGCCGCCCCATCGCACTCGGGGTGCTCTCCCCCGACTGCCTGTCGTCCTCGGCCTACGGCACCGAGGAGGCGCTGAACCAGCTGGTCCCGGCGATCGGCCTGGCCGCGTTCACCCTGATCGTGCCGGTGATGATCGCCATCTTGGGGGTGCTGTTCTTCGTCACCCTCTCCTACCTGCAGGTCATCGGCCGCTACACCAAAGCCGGCGGTGCCTACGTGGTGGCCCGGGACAACTTCGGCCCCACCGTGGCGCAGATCGCCGCGGTGGCCCTCCTCATCGACTACACGGTGACGGTGGCGGTGCAGACCGCGGCGGGCACCGACGCCCTCACCAGCGCGTTCCCGGCGCTGCTGCCCTACAGCGTGATCATCTCGGTCGCAGTGGTCCTCCTCCTCATCTACGGCAACCTGCGGGGGATCCGGGAGGCGGGCCGGCTCTTTGCCTTTCCCACCTACTTCTTCGTGGTCTCGGTGGGCGCGGTCATCGTGGTCGGCTACGTGAAGGCGGCCTTGGGCGACCTCCACCCTCACCCCCTCCCCCCGGCCCGCCTGCTGGTCGACGGCCACCTGGGGCACTCCGGGTCGGGGCTGCTCATGGGGCTGGCGTTCATCACCCTGCTCCGGGCGTTCGCCAACGGCGGCTCCTCGCTGACCGGCCTCGAGGCCATCTCCAACGGAGTGGCCAGCTTCCGGCCGCCCGAGGCGGTCAACGCCCGGCGGACGCTCGTGGTCATGAGCACCACCCTCGCCTTCCTCTTGGCCGGGGTGACCCTGCTCGCCCGCTGGACCCACGCCATCCCCTATGCGGCCGGCTCCCCCACGGTCATCTCCCAGGAGGTGCGCGACGTGCTGGGCACGAGCGGGGTGGCGAGAGGGTTGTTCTACGTGGTCCAGGCGGCCACCCTGCTCATCCTCTACACCGGCGGCAACACCAGCTTCAACGGGTTCCCCTACCTGGCCAGCTTTGTCGCCACCGACCAGTTCCTGCCCCGTCAGCTCACCCGCCGGGGACACCGGCTGGCGTTCTCCAACGGGATCTTGGTCCTGGGCGCGGTCGCCATCATCTTGTTGGTGGTCACCCGGTCCAAGGTGAGCGCCCTGGTCGCGTTGTACGCGATCGGGGTGTTCACCGGGTTCACCATGGCCGGGGCCGGGATGGTCCACCACCACCTGACCGAACGGGGCCGGCACTGGCGCCGGAACCTGGTGGTCAACGGCTTCGCCGCCTTCCTCTCAGCGAGCGTGGTCGCCATCTTCGCGGTGGCCAAGTTCACCGAGGGGGCGTGGGTCGTCGTGGTGGTCGGCCCGCTGCTGTTCGTGGGGCTGATCAGGCTCCACCGGCGCTACGTGGCCGAGGAGGAGCTGCTCGAGCTGGGGGCGGTCCGGGCAACCGAGGAGCCGATCCTCTCCCGCCACGTGGTCGTGGTCTTCGTCGACCGCTTCGACCTGGCGACCGCCCGAGCGCTGCAGTATGCGCGGAGCCTGAACCCCGACGACCTGCGGGCGGTCCACTTCAACCTGGACACCAAGGTGGCCAGGCAGTTGGAGGAGGAGTGGGGTCGCCTCGGGCTGTCACGGCTGCCGCTCGACATCGTCGAGTGCCGGGACCGCCGGCTGAACCGGGCGGCCTTGGCCCTGGTGGCCGACGCGGTGGCCGACGGGGACACCGAGTGCACGGTGCTCCTGCCCCGGCGGAGCTTCCGCTCGGCCTGGGAGCGGCTGCTGCACGACCGGACGGCCGACCGGATCGCGGCCGCGCTGAGCGTGGTGCCCCACGTCAGCCCGACCATCGTCCCGTTCAACGTGGGCGAGCTGCTCTCCCGCCCCGCTCCCCGGGGGGAGCCGGCCCCGCCGCCCTCCCGAGGCCGACCGCTGGCGGCCGACGAGGCGTTGGCCCGGCGGTCCCGGGACACGGTGCCGATCGGGGAGGTCGGCTGGCGCCAGCGGGTGCGGGTGGCTGGCCGCATCCACTCGGTCCGGGTGCAGCCCCGGGGTGGCACCCAGAACCTCGAGTGCGTGCTGGTGGACGACACCGGACGGATCCTCCTGGTCTTCCAGGGCCGGCCACGGATCCCGGGGATCGAGACCGGGGCCCGGCTGGTCGCATCGGGGATGGCCGGCTCCTGGGGGCGCCGGCTGGCCCTGCTCAACCCGGACTACGAGCTGGTGGCCGGACCGGCCGATCAGGAGGCCTGAGATGGGCCGAGCGCCGGGGACCTTGCCGGAGGGGCCCCGGGCTCGCTATCGTCCACCCGGCCCATGGAGCGTCGGCGACTCCTGCTGGGCCGCGTTCCGCCTCTCCCCGGCACGGTGGCCCGAGGTTCTGCGACCGGACCTGCCGCGGGCCGCCGGAGGCTCGGCCGGGTGGCCCCGCCGGGAGCGGGGGAGCACCGATAGGACAGCCATGCGAAGGGAACCATGTCGCGTATGCCAGGCCTGACCCAGCTGGCCACCGAGGGCAGCTACCAGAACTTCCACCTCGGGGGGACCGACAAGGTGTGGCTGGTCCTGGCCCTCCTCGCCGGGGTGGTAGGGATCCTCTCCGGACTCGCCCTCATGCGAGGGGTGCTCCGGGCGGACCAGGGCACCGCCACCATGCGCGACATCGCCCGGGCCATCCAGGAGGGGGCCGAAGCGTTCTTGAAGCGCCAGTTCAAGGTGATCGCGATCATCGTGGTCCCGCTGGCCATCCTCATCTTCTTCACGGCGACCAAAGTGACCAGGCCGAACGGCACGATCGCGTTCAGCTTCGCCCAGGCCGGGCTGCTGCGGGTGGTCTGCTTTTTGTTCGGGGCGGCGTTCTCCGGGCTGACCGGGTTCATCGGCATGAGCGTGGCGGTGCGGGGCAATGTCCGCACCGCGGCCGCTGCCACCGGCGGCCGGCTGGACCGGGCGCTCAAGGTTGCCTTCCGTTCGGGCGCGGTGACCGGGATGTTGTGTGTCGGCCTCGGGCTGCTCGGGGCAACCGCGATCATGTTCATCTTCCAGAACACCGCCACCGCGGTCCTGGTCGGCTTCGCCTTCGGGGCCTCGCTGCTGGCCCTGTTCATGCGGGTCGGCGGGGGGATCTTCACCAAGGCCGCCGACGTCGGGGCAGACCTGGTTGGCAAGGTCGAGGCCGGCATCCCCGAGGACGACCCCCGGAACGCGGCCACCATCGCCGACAACGTGGGCGACAACGTGGGCGACTGCGCCGGCATGGCGGCCGACCTGTTCGAGTCCTACATCATCACCATCATCTCCTCGCTGATCCTCGGCTTCGCGGCGTTCCGGACCATTCACCGCAACCCCACCCCGGCGGTCCTCTACCCGCTGATCGTCCCGGCTATCGGCATCGTGGCCTCGGTGGCCGGAGTGCTGCTGGTTCGGGCTCGGCCAAAGGATCGCAACGCCCTGTCGGCGATCAATCGCGGCTTTTGGAGCGCGGCGTTGATCACGGTGGTGGGCGCGTTCTTCGTGGCCCAGTACTACGTCCACAACTTGAAGGTCTTCTACGCGGTGCTGACCGGCGTGGTGCTCGCGCTGGTGGCTAGCCAGATCACCGAGCAGTTCACCTCCACCGAGCGCAGCCCGGTGCGCGAGATCGCCGAATCGGCCCGCACCGGTCCGGCCACCACGGTGCTGTCGGGGATCTCGATCGGCCTCGAGTCGTCGGTGTGGGCCATCATCGCGATCGCGATCGCGATCGCAGTCGCCATCGGCCTGGGCCACGGCAACATCGAGTTCTCCTTGTACCTGGTGGCGCTGATCGGGATCGGCCTGCTCGCCACCACCGGGATGATCGTCTCTGAGGACAGCTTCGGTCCGGTCTCGGACAACGCGGCCGGGGTCGCGGAGATGTCCGGTGAGTTCAGCGGCGAGGCCGAGCGGATCATGGTCAGCCTCGATGCGGTGGGCAACACGACCAAGGCCATCACCAAGGGGGTGGCGATCGGCTCGGCGGTCATCGCGGCGGTGGCGCTGTTTGCCTCGTTCATCGAGACCATCGGTTCCCAGCTGAATCTCCATGCGACCGGCTCCCAGCTGTTCCACCAGATCGCGGCGCAGATCAACGTGGCCGACCCGACCACCTTCATCGGCCTGCTGATCGGCGGGTCGGTCGCGTTCTTGTTCTCGTCGCTCGCGATCCGGGCCGTCGGGCGTTCGGCTGGGACCGTCGTCCAAGAAGTGCGCCGCCAGTTCCGGGACCACCCCGGGATCATGGACAACACCGAGAAGCCCGAGTACGGGCGGGTGATCTCGATCTGCACCGCGGCCGCCCAGCGCGAGCTGGCCACCCCGGCGCTGCTGGCAGTGCTCACGCCGGCCATCATCGGCTTCGGCATCAACTACCAGGCCCTGGGCGCGTTCCTGGCTGCTGCCATCCTCACCGGCCAGCTGATGGCCAACACCCTGTCGAACTCCGGTGGGGCGTGGGACAACGCCAAGAAGTACATCGAGGACGGCCGGGAAGGGGGCAAGGGCTCCGAGACCCACAAGGCGGCGGTGATCGGTGACACCGTCGGCGACCCGTTCAAGGACACCGCCGGCCCGGCGCTCAACCCCTTGATCAAGGTGATGAACCTGGTCTCGCTGCTCATCCTGCCGGCCGTGATCTCGCTGCGGCACAACGATGGGGCCCGCTACGCCATCGCCGGGATCGCCCTGGTGATCCTGCTGTCGGCCATCGCCTTCTCCAAGCGCAAGGCGGAGGCCATGGTGCCCGACGAGCCGCCGGCCCTGGCGGTGGCGGACTAGCGGGGGTCTGGGGCGGCGACGGCTCGCCGACGACTCCGGGTCCGAACGGGCCCCGACCAGCCTCGATGTCCTGGTCGGGGGCTGGCGCTCTTGACTGGAGCGCCTCCAGGCGGGGATCGTGTCCCTCCGGCGGCCCCCTGGCCGCACCCGGCCCGCAGGAGCTGAGATGCCCAGAGCACTCGTGATCGTCGAGTCACCGGCCAAGGCTCGCACCATCGCGGGCATGCTCGGCCCGGACTTCGTGGTCGAGTCCTCGGTCGGGCACATTCGGGACCTTCCCCGTGGGGCCGACGAGATCCCCGCGGCATACAAGGGCGAGGAGTGGTCTCGCCTGGGCGTGGACGTGGACAACGGGTTCAAGCCGCTGTACGTGATCGCCCCCGAGAAGCGGTCGGTGGTGGCCAACCTGAAGCGGCAGTTGAAGCAGGCCGACGAGCTGTACCTCGCCACCGACGAGGATCGGGAGGGCGAGTCGATCGCCTGGCACCTCTACGAGGTGCTGGCGCCGCAGGTGCCGGTGAAACGGATGGTGTTCCACGAGATCACCCCGGCTGCGCTCCAGCGGGCGGTCGAGAACCCACGCGAGCTCGACCGCCGCCTGGTCGATGCCCAAGAGGCGCGCCGCATCCTCGATCGCCTCTACGGCTACGAGGTGTCCCCGGTCCTGTGGAAGAAGATCATGCCCCGGCTGTCGGCCGGCCGGGTCCAGAGCGTGGCCACCCGGATGATCGTCGAACGGGAGCGGGCCCGGATGCGGTTCCGCTCGGCCGCCTGGTGGAGCGTCGAGGGAACCTTCGCCGCGCCCGAGCAGACACAGCCGGGCGACTCGACGACGCCGGCCCGATTCACCGGCACCCTGGTCTCCCTGGGCGGGACCCCGGTGGCCACCGGGAAGGACTTCGACGAGCGGGGCGAGGTCGCGGAGCCCGACCGGGTCCGGGTGCTGGACGAACCGGCGGCCCGGTCGCTGTCGGCGGCCCTGGCCGGGGTGCGCTTTGGGGTGCGCTCGGTCACCGAACGACCCTTCCGCCGCTCGCCAGCCCCGCCGTTCATGACCTCCACCCTGCAGCAGGAGGCGGCCCGCAAGCTCCGTTTCAGTGCCCAGCGGACCATGCAGGTGGCCCAGCGCCTGTACGAACAGGGCTGGATCACCTACATGCGGACCGACTCGACCACGCTGTCCGACGAGGCTCTGTCGGCCGCCCGGACCCAGGCCGCCGTCCTCTACGGCCCCGAGTACGTGCCCGAGCGTCCTCGCCGCTACGAGCGCAAGGTGAAGAACGCCCAGGAGGCCCACGAGGCGATCCGCCCAGCCGGGGAGACCTTCCGGACCCCCGACCAGGCCGCCGCCTCGCTCAGCGGTGACGAGCTTCGCCTCTACGAGCTCATCTGGAAGCGCACGGTCGCCTCCCAGATGAACGACGCCACCGGGCGCAGCGCCCAGGTCCGGCTGGTCGCCCCGGTGCCGGCGTCGGTCGAGGGCTTCGCCGGGGCCGACGCCGAGGTCTCGGCCAACGGCCGGGTGATCACCTTCCCCGGCTTCCTGCGGGCATATGTGGAGGGGGACGACGACCCCGAGGCCGAGCTGGCGGAGCGGGAGGTGATCCTGCCTCCTTTGGCCGAGGGCCAGCAGGTGCGCGCCGAGGCGTTCGAACCCGAGGCCCACGCCACCCAACCGCCGGCCCGCTACACCGAGGCCTCGTTGGTGAAGGCGATGGAAGAGCTGGGGGTGGGCCGGCCGTCGACCTATGCCACCGTGCTGTCGACCATCATCGACCGCGGCTACGTGTGGAAGAAGGGCTCGGCACTGGTCCCGAGCTTCACCGCGTTCGCGGTGGTGTCGTTGCTGGAACGGCACTTCGGTGAGCTGGTCGACTACGGGTTCACCGCGTCGATGGAGAACGACCTCGACGAGATCGCCGACGGCCGGGAGGAAGCGCTGCCCTGGCTCACCCGTTTCTACTTCGGCTCGACCGAGGAGCGCTCGAGTCGCAATGGCACCGATCGGTCGGACCGCCAGAGGTCTGACGGACAGCCTGGCGAGCTCGGCGGCGACACCCTGCGCCTGGGCCTCAAGGCGGCGGTCGCGCTCCACCTGGGCGAGATCGACGCCCGGGAGATCAACTCGATCCCGATCGGCACCGACGCCAGCGGCGAGCCGATCGTGGTCCGGGTCGGCCGCTACGGCCCCTACCTCCAGCGAGGGAGCGACCGGGTCTCGTTGCCCGACGACCTGGCGCCCGACGAGCTGACCGTCGAGCGAGCCGAGCAGCTCTTGGCCGCTCCCTCCGGGGACCGGTTGCTCGGCACCGACCCGGACAGCGGGCTCGAGGTGTGGGTGAAGGCCGGCCGCTTCGGGCCCTATGTCCAGCTGGGCGACGCGACCGAAGGGGGGGCCAAGCCGCGCACGGCCTCGCTGTTCGCCTCCATGTCGCCCGAGACGCTCACCCTCGAACAGGCGCTCGAGCTGCTGTCGATCCCCCGGGTGGTCGGGGTCGATCCCGACACCGGTGAGGAGATCGTGGCCCACAACGGCCGGTTCGGCCCCTACCTCAAGCGGGGGAGCGACACCCGCAGCCTGGCCACCGAGGACCAGCTGCTGACCATCGAGCTGGACGAGGCCCGGGCCCTGTTTGCCCAGCCCAAGACCCGCCGCGGCCGGACGACGGCCGGCCCGCTGCGGGAGCTCGGCACGGACCCCGACACCGAGCGGCCGGTCGTGGTGCGTGACGGCCGGTTCGGGCCGTATGTGACCGACGGCACGGTGAACGCGTCGCTGCGGCGCGGCGACAACGTGGAGTCGATCACCCTCGAGCGGGCGGTCGAGCTGCTGGCCGAGCGCCGGGCGGCTGGTCCCCGGGCGCCGCGGGCGACCCGGGCCACCAAGGCAACCAAGGCGACCCGGGCCACCAAGGCGGCCGGGGCCAAGGGGACGACGAAGGCAACAGCCAAAAAGGCCAGTGCCACAGGGCGGAGGACTCGGCCCGATCGCCCGCCCTCTGGAACCGGCTCCGGCTGAGGTCCGTGGACCAGTGAGCGGGCCGGCCGGCCGCCTTGTGGCCCTGGAGGGCATCGACGGCAGCGGCAAGTCCACCCAGGCCACGATCCTGGCGCAGCGGCTCGGCGCGCTGCTCACCTACGAGCCGGGCGGCACCGAGCTAGGCGTGGCCATCCGGGCCCTGCTGCTCGACCCGGAGCACCGGCCGTCGGCTCGGGCCGAGGCCCTCCTGATGGCGGCCGACCGGGCCCAGCACGTGCACGAGGTGATCGAGCCAGCCCTGGCCGCCGGCCGCTGGGTGGTGACCGACCGCTACTGCGGGTCCACCCTCGCCTACCAGGGCTTCGGCCGGGGACTGGGGGCGCCGTCGCTCCACGGGGTGCTCGAGTTCGCCACCGCCGGCGTTGCGGCCGACCTCTCGGTCCTCCTCGAGGTCCCCCTGGAGCTCGCCCGGGCGCGCACCGCGGGGTCCTGGCGCGACCGGTTGGAGCGCGACGACGACGACTTCCACGCCCGGGTTGCGGCCGGCTACCAGGAGCTGGTCCGGTCGGACCCCGACCGCTGGGTCGTCGTCGACGGGACGGCAGACGTTGAGACGGTGGCCGACGCGGTCCATGCCGCGGTGGTCGGGCGACTGGGTCGGCCGGGATGACCGACACCGACGGTCTCCCGGCGTCCTCCCTGTTCGCAGCGGTGGTCGGACAGCCCCAGGCGGTCGCCGCCCTGCGGGCGGCAGCACCCACGCCGGTGCATGCCTACCTCTTCCTCGGCACCGCCGGGTCAGGGGTGCAACCGGCGGCTCGGGCCTTCGCTGCCGCGTTGCTGTGCCCGGCGGGCGGGTGCGGGCGCTGCGACACCTGCCGGCAGGCGCTGGCCGGCACCCACCCGGACTTGGTCATCGTCGATCGGACCGGTGCCGCCCTCGGGGTTGACGACGCCCGGCGACTGGTGTTGCTGGCCCAGCGCCGCCCGCTGGTGGCCCAACGCCAAGTGGTGGTGGTCAACGACGTGCACCTGGCCATCCGCTCGGCTCCGGCACTCCTCAAGACGGTCGAGGAGCCGCCACCAGCAACGGTGTTCGTCTTGCTCTGCGAGGAGCTGCCGCCGGAGTTGGGCACCGTCGCCAGTCGCTGCGTCGAGATCCGCTTTCCGCCCATCGCTCCGGCTGCCGTCGAGGCGTGGCTGGTGGCGAGGGGCGTGGAGCCCGAGCGGGCCCGAGTGTTGGCCGACGGGAGCGGTGGCGACTTGGAGCGAGCGCGGCTTCTGGCCGAGGACGAAGGGTTCGTGGTTCGCCACGAACTGTGGCGGTCGGTGCCGGCCCGGCTCACCGGCGACGGTGCGGTGGCGGCTTCGTTGGCGTCCGAGCTGCTCGCGGCCTCCGACGCCGCCGTGGCGCCGTTGCGCAACGAGCACGCTCGGGAGCTTGCCGCGCTGGGTGCGCAGGCCGAGAGTCTGGGCGAGCGGGCCATCCCCGGTCGGCGCGAGATCCTGGAACGTCACCACCGCGAGGAGCGGCGGTGGCGAACCGACGAACTGCGGGCCGGTCTCGGCGTGCTTGCCCGGGCCTATCGGGACCGGATGGCCGGCGTACTGGCCGCCGGGCGGGACGGCGAGGAGATCGAGCGCTGCACCCGGGCCGCCCAGATGATCACCCAGGCAGCCGCATCCCTCGAGCGCAACCCCAACGAACCGCTTCTGCTCGAGTCGCTGCTGCTGCGGCTCACTCGGTTGGCGCAGCGAGGGGCGTAGGATACGGCGTTCGGTCCGGCGTCCACGCCGGCGATCGGCCTGGGTAGCTCAGCCGGCAGAGCAGCGCACTCGTAATGCGCAGGTCCGGGGTTCGATTCCCCGCCCAGGCTCCGAGTCAGGCTCGAGGCTTGGCAACCCAGTTCAACGGACTCGTCCACCATGGTGCCCCGCGCGAGCCGGGGAGAGGAGCCTAAGAGTTCGGGTCCGCGCCGTCTTGGCCCTGGGGGTTCGCCGACCCGTGGCGCTAGCGGCAGCTACGGGATACATCGTCGACGCGAGGGGTCGCGGCGGTCCGTTGGACCTGATTGGAACGGTTGGACAGGGTCAATTTGGCTTTCGGGAGTTCTATGACCGTCTGTGGCCCCGAATCATTCAGCGGCCTGACGCCACCTCGACGCTCGTTGGAACGGTGGCCTACTAATGCGACGTTCCGAGTCCGCAGGCCCTTTGGGTTGGGTTTCCCCCCTCGGCGTCCCAGCCGCTGAAGCAACGGGCTCACGGCGTCACACCTGTGTGGGTCATGGTGTGGGTATCACGCGGGACCAGCTCGCCCCACCATCGCTCGTGCTCCACAGGGTGTTATCACCCAGCACGATGCCCACAGAAGCGTTGAAAAAGATCACCTGGCCTGGTCCTCCGGCCGTATCCCCCGCGATGTCTACGGGTTGCCAGGTCCTTCCGCTGTCGCGGGTGACGAGCAGCGGGCTCCTGTCGCCGATGGCGAAGGCGGTCGTCGGGGAGACAGCATCGAACTATCCGATGTAACCATCGTCGATCGCTACCAAGGTCTTATAAGGGACCATCGTGGTCCAGGTCTGACCGTGGTCAGAGGAACGCAGAACCGTCTTCACCTGGTTACCGGCGCCGGGTTCTCCGGCGCACAACGCCAGGAGCGAGCCATCCGGCGCTGCGGACATCTCCACGGACTGCGCGTCGAAACCGCAAGGAACTTCACTGGTCGTCCAGGATTCCCCTCCGTTGTCGGTGAAGGCGAGGGCGGCCTGGTCCGGAGCTCCGAAGGGGTTTTGAACTGGGTTCGACAGGACATAAGCCGATGACTGGCTCGTGCGAACGAGCCAGGTCTGACCGAGCAAGCCTCCAGCCGCCGGGACAAAGGAGACAGAGTCGAGGTGAGGCTGGCTCGGTGACTCCGACCACGACACTCCACCATCGGCCGAGGTCTGCAAGTTGAGCGTGCAGTACTGCGGATTCGCCGGCGCACAGTCAGCCTCGAGCATCCAGACCGAGTAGCCGAGGGTCTCGACCGAGAGCACGATGCCAGCTTGAGGAACGTAGGCCCAGTGCCTTCCTCCGTCGTAGGTGATGAACAGATCAGGGTTGAAGACATACCCGTCACCATGGTCATTGAACGCGAGCTGATCGCCCCACAAGTGCGTGTCGCACGTGGTGACCCGTGTGAGAGGTCCGAAGTGCGCACCACCGTCGCTACTTGGGCCAACCAAGAGAGCACATGCACCAAGGCTCGACTCAGTGGTGAACAGCCCGTAGCCCGATGTCCGGTTGAAGAAGGCAATCTGTTGAAGCTGAGGAAGTGGAAGTGAGGAAGAAGACGTTCGAGGGGAGGTGGAGCCCGGAGGTGCTGTGGTCGACGTTGCTTCGCCCGTCGTTACCTTGTGTCCCTGACCAGCGGGCGCTTCGGCGAGTCCCAGACCGATCCCGAACCCTGTACCCAGGATCAGCACGGTCAGCGACAGGTACGAAATGACGCGCCGCACGCCCGGCGAACGTACCGCCGATGCTGACCGCGAACAAGGGTCACATCCGTCGAGGTCCTCCGTGGTTGAAGGGACGGCCGACGACCATTGCTCCGAGAGTCCTCACCGATCGTGAGCTTCGCGGTGGCGCCGCTCGGTTCTCGATGGAGTGAGGCACCATAGGGGCCGGATCGCACCGAAGGGAAGGTCGAGATCTCTCGGTGTTTCGGGTCCCCCGGCTAGCCGGGTATCTCGGCGCTATGGTGACCACATGGTGGGGGTTCGGATGCGTCATAAGGTCCGCCCCTGCATCGTGTGTGGCCCAAAGCAGAGACCCGGGCGTTACGTGTGGCCTCTCGTCTCAGTATGTGCCCGCTGCGAAGCTTTTCGTCCCCTGTGCGATGAGCGATCGGAGTGGACGTGCGGGCCCGATCAGCTCTGCCAACGGTGCATCAATGAGATGCGCATCGAGGCCACGCGAGCTGGAATTATCTAGCGGCCGACGGGCGGCGCCTGGCGGGAACCACAGGCTGCAGCTGGCTCCAGCCGTTAGCAACAATGGCGCTTGCGTTGCGCGAGTTGCTCTGCTCTGATTGCGCGGGTTCTCTGCGGAGGGGGGCATCAAATGCGCACTACGACGCATGGGATCAGGCGAGTGATCTCGGCATGTGTGCTCGTCGTGGGGTTCATTGCGGCGGTGTCGCTTTCGAGCTCCGTAGCGGCAGCCGCGTCCTGCACCGCAACGGGGTTCGTTCGCGGCGGTGTGGACTTGACGGCGGCCTTGGTGAACCCGGGGACGGTCAGCGGGGTCGTCGATGCCACCGGCTGCAACGTCGGCGTGTATTTCGGACCGGGATCGCATGGGCAGGTCATGCACGCGGACATCTTCGGGGCCAATGAGTTCGGCGTCGTGAACAACGGTGGCTCGGTGAACGTCATGAACTCATCGATCCACAACATCGGGGAGGTTCCGTTCAACGGCCTCCAGCAGGGTGTCGGGATCTATTGGGCCTTCGGAGCACCGAGCTCCGGAAATATCATGAACAACACCGTGAGCCAGTACCAAAAGGGTGGGATCACGGTCAATGGCGGGTCAGCGGTGATCCATGGCAACACGGTGACCGGCCTCGGTCCGGTTGACTTCATTGCGGCAAACGGGATCCAAGTTGCCAACGGCGCCACCGCGGACATCGCGAACAACACGGTGTCTGGCAACTCGTACACCGGAGACGGTCAGACCCAATCGACGGGGATCCTGGTGTTCGGCGGGTGCTTCGGCTATCAGCTCACCCCGGGGATCTCCATTCATAACAACGTGCTGCGAAACAACGACATCGGTATCGCGGTCGAGAACTGGAATGACACTTGCACCGCGCAGACTGCCGTGATGACTGGTGAAAATGTCCACAACAACGTCATCACCAATGACGAGCAGACCAATGTGAGCGGGAATGGCTGCTCCAGCAGCTGTCAGGGCTATCAGGCCGGGATCACCGATATCGGCGACGGCGACAGCATCCACAACAATTCGATCTCGGGTATCGGCTACACGCCAGCTGTCGACACGGCATCGATGTTCATCGTTCCCATCGACCTTTCGTTGGCGACGGATCCTTCGGTGCACAACAACGACATCGGGTGACCACGGGTTGGTCGTGGGGATCGAGGATTGTCCGCTAATCGAGTGAGGAGCCTCCGAGAAGGATCCCAGCCCGCGGGCTGATTGGTGACCTGGTTCGGTCAAGGTGCGCTTCGCATATCCACGGTGCCCATTCGGTGAGTTGCGGACGACTAGCCGAGCCCGTGTCGGCCCCGGCGACCGAGGTCACGGCATCGGTTGCGCGAGGCGCACGATCTGGCGCCTGGTGAGCTGGCGTCGCGGCTGAAACGTGCGGCGGGCCTCGTCCGGGGCACCGTGCTCGGTTCCGGGAACGCCCCGGGAGCGCTCACAGGGCCGCTTTGGGACGTCCGTGGACGTGGTTCCGGGAAGGTCCGTTGCTGTGTGGCCGCATTGGCTCGTCATATGAGGAGCGCGAGCTTCGTGTCCGGGCCGAGGAGCACCTCGCTTGTTGACGAAGTCGGGGTTACGGGACGGGTGGGGCTTGGTTGTGCCTCGCAGTGGTAGGGAGACTCCGCCATGATGGCTTCGAGGTGACATCGGGAGAACACGAGCAGTTAGTTCAGGTACTCGCTGCGCGTAAGAGTTCGAGAAAGCGCTCCGCATACCGTTCGCTTGGGTAGGCGGGATCTAATAGCAGAGGATTGCTCAACTCACCGGGCGGCGGAAAAGTCACGGGATGCTAACGTTCGGCGATCGAACGGCCCAAATGCGGGGCGGATCATTGGAGTCATGTTCGGCAAAGCAAGCCTTGCGGTGGGCGCCGTATTGGTGCTTCTCATGACCGGGTGTACTGATGCTGGGGTGACACGCCTGTCTCCCAGCGGCGAACATGCTGCTGAGGTCAGAGTCCGGGCGGCATCCCCGCTGACATTGACCGCACCGATCAACGGATCGAACCTCGATTACTCAGGGGTCGGTGAGGATTTCACCGCGCCCGGGGTCATCACCGCGTTGCGGGACTTTCGGGGTGGAACGATCCGGTACCCGGGCGGAACGATCGCGAACTACTGGGACTGGCAGAACGGATCGGTGAATCAGCCCCCGACGATCTCCAGCACCGGCAGACCGAAGCCGGGTCATGTCCGCGACTATGGCTTCACCCTGCAAACCCTGAAAGGCATCGTCCGAGAGGCCGGGGTCACTCCCGTCTTCGACCTCAACTTGCTCACCTCTACACTCCCAAACCAGCTACTGATGCTGCACACCGCCCAAAAACTGGGAATCCCAGTGCGCTATGTCGAGTTGGGCAACGAGTTCTATCTGGGCAACAACAGCTACCTCCAGGTGTTCCCTACGGCAGCCTCCTATGCCCGTACCGTGGCGCGCTGGGCGCCGGCTATCCGGGCTGCATTTCCCCATGCCCAGATCGCCGCGGTCGGTTCTCTCCCCCAGAGCACAGCACGCGAGAATTCCTGGAACAGAACTTTGATATCGGTCGCCGGTGCGGAGATCAACGCGGTCACGTTGCACGACTACTTCGCCCCGATAGGCAAGGATCCTGGTCCGGGGCAGATTCTTGGCGCTGCTCAGGCCAGCTGGCGATCCACCCAGCAGGTCATAGCGGCCATTCCTAGCCGATACCGGATCTGGATCACCGAGTTCAACCTGTCCCAGCGGGGCCGCTCGGGCGGCGAACCAGCTTGGGGCACCACGTGGCTCCACGGGCTCTACGTGGCCGAGCTGATGTCCCTGATCGATCAATCACCCCGGGTGCAGCTGGACGACTATTGGGATCTGTTCTCCAACCCTTCCACGGGTGCCTTCACCGCAGGCCTGGATCCAAAACCGACAGTGGCCGGAGCGGCCCTGATGTTCTTGACCAACGCTTCCGCTCAGGCATCAAGGGTCACGCCACTTCGCTTCGCCGTAACGCCCGCCCTGCCAGATGGAGCGGCTGGGGTGATTGGGGTTTCGTTCAACGGCCTGAACAGCACCCGAACGGTGCTGATCAACTTGACCGACCAGGCTGTCACCATGTCTGCCGGAACAGGGACCGGCCTGTCAACTGGGGCTTCCCTCGTGTCTATTAGTGCGGCTCCCACCGCGACCATCTCGGGTCTGACCCGCGCCACCAGCGTCCTCGGCACCACGATCACCCTGCCGCCCTACGCGATCGCCGCGGTCGGGTTCACAGTCCCGATCGCGGCGACGACCTAAACATTCGCAGAGGCCGGCTCATGCGACACCGATCCATCCGATCGGTGCTGGTGACGATTGCGGAGGGTCTGTGAAGAGGCAGCCCCCCGTGCTAGCCGGGAATCTCGACGCTATGGTCACCACATGGTGGGGGTTCGGCTTCGTCATAACGTCTGGCTCTTGCCTTGTGTCTGGCTCAAAATGGAGACCGTGCGCTACGTCTGGCCTCTCCTCTGAGTATGTGCCTGAGTATGTGCCGGCTGTGAGGCTCCTTCCGCTACAACGCATGGGATGACACGAGTGAATATGCCCGTCGTGGATTTCCTTGCGGCGGCGGTGTCGCTTTCGAGCTCCGTAGCGACCACTGGGCCCTGCATTGCGACCGGGTTCGTTCGCGGCGGTGTGGACTTGACTGCGGCCTTGGCGAACCCAGGGGCCGTCAGCGGGGTCGTCGATGCCACCGGCTGCAACGTCCGCGTGCATTTCGGACGGGATCGCATGGGCCGATCGTGCACGCGAACAATTCGGGGCCAATGAGCGCTGTCTGACAACTCGTACACCGGAGACGGTCAGACTCAATCGACGGGGATCCTGGTGTTCGGCGGCTGCTTCGGCTATCAGCTCACCCCGGGGATGTCCATCCATAACAACATGCTGCGGAACAACGACATCGGTATCGCGCTTGAGAACTGGACTGACACTTGCACCGCGCAGACGGCCGTGGTGACTGGTGAAGATGTCCACAACAACGTCATCACCAATGACGAGTAGACCAATGTGAGTGGGAATGGCCGGGTTCGAGCAATGTGCGCTTCGCGTATCCACGGTGCCCATTCGGCGAGCTGCGGACGGCTAGCCAAGCCCGTGTCGGCCCCAGCGAGTGAGGTCATGGCATCGGTGGCGCGAGGCGCACGATCTGGCGCCTGGTGAGCTGGCGCCGCCGTTGGAACATGCGGCGGGCCTCGTCCAGGGCACCGTGCTCGGTTCCGGGAACGCCCCGGGAGCGCTCCCACTCGGCGACCGACGAGTACCAGGTGACGAGGAGCAGGCGGCTCGAGCCGTCCGTCGTCCGGAACAGCCCTTCGATCCGAGCGTCGAAGCTCGCTTCGAAGGCCGGCCAGGCCTGTGCCGACAGGTCGATCGCCTCGTCGATGTTTCCTGGCTCGACGTCGAGCCATCGGTGGGCATGGACGCCGGTCGAGCGCATCGGGCCTGGGTCCACCGGTCGCACGGTTGCCTGCAGCGGCACTGCGACGCACGTGCCCTCGATGTGCAGAGGACCAGTCCACTCGGACCCGGTGCCTCGGTCGGTGGGGCCGATGAGCACGATGGCCTCGTCGTCGGCCCAGCCGATGCTGCCAGCGCCCAGCCAGACGCCCACCACCGCACCCTCGAAGCTCCCGAGCACGCCACCTGCGTCCTGGCGGAGCGCCGATCGGAGGCGATTCAGCTCGCCACGGGAGGTCTGGATGGTGAGGTAGTGGTAGCTCTCGTTCATGGTGGAACCCTACGACCTCAACCGTTCGTCCGGACCGGCTCCACGGCTCTTGTCGAGTTTCGGATTACCGATCGACGCTTCCGGGCGCCGTGGCCGTAAGTTCGCCGGAACCGCGAAGGCTCCGTAGGGTGGCGACCGAGGAAGGAGTCATGACCCGTCGCTACCTCGTCGGCATCGACACCGGGGTCTCGAAGAGCGTCGTCGCGCTGTGCGATCGAGGCGGCCGGCTGGTGGGTACCGGCCGGGGCGCAGGGATGATGTTGTTCGGTCCTCCCAGCCAGAGCCAGCTCGAGACCCTGCGAGCGCTGTTGGACCGGACTTGCGCGGAGGCCGGAGTCACCAGGGGCGAGGTCGAGTTCACTGCGGCCGGGATGTGCGGTGTCGACTTCCCCAAGGATTGGGATGCACAGCACGCGGCGCTGTGCTCCGGGCTCGACCTCGACCCGGCCGCCACCGACCTGGTCAATGATGCCGTGGTGGCGCTGTGGGGCGCGACCCCGTCGAGTCGAGCCACCATCGTCCAGCAAGGCTCCGCCTTCACCTCTGCCTACCGTTCGGCCCTCGGTGGAGAGCAGGTCTTCGACCCGTTCGACTACGCGCGCCTCTTCGATATTCGCCGTGAGGCCTTGGCTCGGGTGGTCCGGATGCTCGATGGCCGCCTGCAACGGACCGACCTGGCCTCACGTCTGCTCGAGCACTTCGGGGTGGCCGATCTCGACGCGCTCTACCTCCAGCTGGCTGATCCAACCGGTGCGGGGTGGCGTCAGGTGTCGACCAGCGTCCTGGTGGTCCGCGACGCGTGGCGGGCCGGCGACCCGGTCGCCGCTCAGATGGTCGACGCCCTGGCATCGGACCTGGCGACCACGGTGAGCGCGATGGCGGCGCGCATGGGTCCAGGGGGCTTCGATGCCGCGTTCGGTGGCGGGGTGCTCCAGCGGCTCGGGCCCGAGCTTTTGGGCGTGGTCTCGGCGAGGTTGACGGAGTTGTGCCCGCAGGCCAGGGTGGTCGACGTGGCGCTCCCCCCAGAGCAGGGTGCACTGGTGCTGGCCGGGCACCGGGCCGGGCTGCCGGCGACCCGACTCTTCGAGGCCCTGGCCGGGCACCCGGGCTGGAACGAGGACCCAGGGGAGCGGCGGTGAGCGCCAGCGAGGCAGCGCGGGCCATCGCTCCGGGGTCGACGCCTGCCGTTCGAGGTCGGCCCCGAGCGCACCGGCCGCGCTCTGTTCGTCGGGACGTGGTCCTGGTGGTGGTGGGCGCAGGGGGGAGCTACACCCCCGAGCTGGTCTCCGGTCTCGCCGGCGGGCCAGGGGTGGACCTGCCGGTGGGCCAGATCAGGCTGGTGGACATCGACCAGGAGCGCCTCGGGATCATGGCCGGCCTGACCGAGCGCATGCTGGCGGCGGCGGATCGTCCGATCGAGGTCTGCGCGTCGACCGACCTCTCTCGGTCGCTCCCAGGAGCTGACTTCGTCGTGACCCAGGTCAGGGTCGGGGGGATGGCGGCTCGCCACCTGGACGAGAGCATTCCGCTCCGATACGGGGTCATTGGCCAGGAGACCACCGGCCCGGGGGGAATGTTCAAAGCCTTGCGCACGATCCCGGTCATGGTCGAGATCGCCCGAGAGGTCGTTCGATTGGCACCCGAGGCAACCATCCTCAACTACACGAACCCGAGCGGGGTCATCACCGAAGCAGTGCTGAACCACACCTCGGCTCGGTTGGTCGGGCTGTGCTCGGGGATCCCGAGCCTCCAGAGGATGCTGGCAGAGGTCCTGGCTGAGCAGTTCGGGACGGTCGAGACCCGTTGCGTCGGGTTGAATCACGTCGGGTTCGTCCACTCGGTGCACGCCAGCGGCCAGGACATCACGGCCGAGGCCATCGAGACGGTCACCGGGCGGCTCCGCGGGGTGTCGGTTGAGCTTGAGCGGTGGTGCGAGCTGTCCCGGGTGCTCGGGGCCTTCCCCATTCCCGGCTACTGCGAGTACTACTTCCGCAGAAGGGCAGCGTTGTCCAAGCAGCTCGAGGCAGACAAGACCAGGGCTCAGCAGATCATGGAGATCGAAGCCGAGATCTTCAACGAGGCGGCGAACCCAGCCTCGATGTCGCCTCCGGCCGCGCTCGCCAAGCGAGGCGGTCAGGGCTACAGCAGTGTCACCTTTGGCGTGGTGAGGGCGATGGTCCTCGACCAGCCGACCGAGGTGGCGATGAGCGTCCTCAACCATGGGATGGTGCGTGACTTGCCCGATCAAGCCTCGGTCGAGATCGTGTGCCGGGTCGCTGCCGCGGGCGTCACGCCTCTCGCAGTGGGGGAGATCCCGCTCTCGTTCCGCGGCCTGGTGCAGGCGGTGAAGGCGCACGAGACCCTGACGATCCAAGCCGCGCTGACCCGCCGGCGGGACGTTGCGCTGCAGGCGCTCCTCGCCCACCCGTTGGTCGGGGACCTCGAAGTCGCCGAGCCGATGCTCGACGAGCTGCTGGAGGTCCACCGCCTGGACTTCTCCTGACGATCCTCGTCGACCGCTCAGCCCGCTCGCATGCAATCCCGGAGCTCGCGGAATCCGGTGAGCCGCACCCGGTGGCGCTCGAGGAGCTGGCGGAAGTCGTCGTCGTGGACCAGGAGCTGGTGGTCGTCGACCCGCCGCTCCCAGTCCGGCGCGGCCGCCCGGAGCTCGGGGCTGTCAACTGCGGGATGGAGGTAGGCCTCGGTCACCCCCGGCCGGAGCTTCGGGACGAGCTCGAGGAGCGTCGAGCGGCTGCCGACGCCGGGGACGTAGATGAAGTGGTCCGGGAAGACCACGCCCCGCTCTGCTGCTGGTTGTCGGAATGGGAACCCGAGGACTTCCTCGGTGTCAGCACCGGAGAGTCGCAAGGGGAGGCGATGGTCGGCCGCGAGCTCGAGGTAGACCTCGAAGAGCACGGGATTGGTCTGGACGGTGCCCATGTGGGCGTCGAGGTGGGTGACGTCGACGCCCCACTCCAGCGCCAGCTCGACTTGGGCCCGGCACTCCCGGCGAGCCTCTTCGATCGTCGCGTGGCTCCAGACCTCCTCGACGGTGCGAGGGAAGCGTCCGGTCCGATCCACCAGCGACGTCGAGGCGGTGACCGGCCCCCAGCGATAGGAGGCCCATTCCGAAGTGAGGGTGAGGTGCACGCCGACGTCCTCGCCGGCGTACTCGGCGGCCGCCTCCGCCGCCCACGGGCAGGGCACCATCAGGCTGGCGCTGGTCCCCAGACCGCGGCGCAAGGCCTCGTAGACCCCGACGTTGGCCGAGTGGCAGAAGCCGAGGTCGTCGCAGTTCAAGATGAGGACCCGATCCTCGGCCCCGTACCCCAGGCGCTCGGCAAGGGTCGGCACGTCCGGAGCCTACGAGATGGCCCAGCACCGGGCACGGGCACCACCGACCAGCAGCCGGCGACCGCCGCCGACAGGCAGGATGTCGCCATGCACGTGGCCGCGCTCCGGATCGAGCTCCACATTCCACAGAGCACCTCGCTCAAGGCCAAGCGCTCGGTGGTGCGCCACCTGGTCGAGTCCTCTAAGCGGCGTTTCGGCGTGTCGGCGTGCGAGGTCGACCACCAGGACCGTCACCAACGAGCGGTGCTCGGGTTCAGCGTGGTCGCGGCCAGCCCCACCCTGGCCGGCCAGGTCCTCGATCAAGCCGAACGCTTCGTGTGGTCACACCCCGAGATCGAGGTCGTGGAGTCCAGTCGGCACTGGCTGGAGCTCGACGGCTAGCTCGGCCCAGTCCCACGCCATGCGGCACGCCCCTTCGGCCTGGTCGGTCGTGCCGCTCGCCGCTCAGAGCTCCTCGTAGAGCGCGTCGCCCCTGCGCAGCCGGGTCGCGATGCGGACCACCTGGGCCAGCTCTCGGCGAGTCGGCGTGTGGGCGGCGAGGAAGCGGGCCGCTCCGGCCAGGATCAGGGCGGCCTGCTCTGATCCAGCAGGCCACGCACTGGCCTGGCGGACCGCCGCCTCGTATGTCTGGTACCAGTGGAACTCGGCGTCTTCGGCCAGCAAGGCGGCGCCCAGCCTGGCGATGACCGCGCCCTGGTCCTTGCCCGAGCGGACCCAGTGGTAGACGATGCTGCCGGCCTCGTCGACCATGCCCTGGTGATCCCAGCACTCCTGGAGCCGGTCGAGATCCGCCGGCGGGGACGCCTCGGCGCGGCGGCCCGGCAGGCGCGCCGCCGGCACGTTCAAGAAGCGGTCGAGGAACACCTTGGCCGCAACCTGGTAGATGCCTCGGGCAAGCCAGCGGTCTGGGGCACGGCGGGTGAGCTGGTGCACCGCGTTGGCGGCCGTGAACCCGTGATGGACCTCGTCCCAGTCCGCGTGGTCGTTCTGCGTGTGGAACCGAACCAAGCGCAGCGCGGCCGCGTACGCGACGGCCCGAGCGAGCTGCTCGTAGCTGGCCCCCCGGCGGCACGCGTCGTCGAGGCCGGCCACGACACCGGACGGTTGATCCTCGAGCAGCGTCCACGCGAGTCGGTCGATGTCTTGGTCGCTGGCGCGGTCGTCGCCAGGTTCGGGAGCCCCGCCGTGCTGCACCGGTTCGAGGATGGCGGCCAGGTCGTGGGGATGGCGCCACGTCCCGGTCTCCTCCGAGCGCGAGGCGGCCGCGCTTTGGTGCGCGAGCGTCGGGAGGACCTCGGCCGCGCGTTCCCACCCCAGGTGGTCGAGCGCCTCGAACGCCTTGTTGGTGAAGTCGATGGTGTGGCCGCCGTCGACGAAGACGTGGTCAGTGACTCCGGTCCCCATCATGCGGGCCAGCTCGGCCTGGTCGGCGCATCCAGCCGCGGTCGCCAGGACCCGCTCGGCGGCGTCACCGCTTCTCGTATCGAGGAACCGCCGATACCAACTGGCGAGGCGCTCCGGCGGGATGGCCGACGACAGCGGGGCGAGCGGGAACCTCGGCGGCCGGCCCCTCGTGTCGCGTGACACGAACGCCAGGCCATGGACCAGGGCGAGGCCACGATCGGCGGGGTCCAGCCGGTCGAGGACGTTCATCATCGCAGTGAGCACGGTCAGCCCGGCGCCCCAACCGGCATCGCGGTTTCGGGTGCCGAACTGCATGCCGGTGGCGAATGCGGCCGCTGCACCCCGAGCCGGGCCCAGACGGTCGAGCAGGTCGAGCACCGCCTTGGCGATGACCAGGTTCAATCCCTGTTCCAGTCCCTCTTCTAGGCGCCGCAGGTGCCGGTCGACCGCGCTGGCCTCATCGTGGAGGGTGACGACGACGTCATCCCCAGCGATGTCGACCCGGTGGGTGCGGACGTCGTCGGCGAACGGGTCGAGCGTTCCGCCCGATGCCAGGTCGAAGCGAGCGTGGTGCCAATGGCAGGTCAGCAGTCCATGCTCCACGGTGCCTCGGTGCAGCGGGAACCCCATGTGGGGGCAGCGATCGTCAACCGCGAACGCCTGATCCTCGGTCCAAAAGACGCAGACCGGCTGGGATCCGACCTTCCCGGTCAGCAACCCGGTGGACCTGAGCTCGGCCAGGCTGCCGATGGTGGCCCGTTGCATCGCTGGCACCTCCTGTCCCCGACGACGTCGGGACATCGCCAGACGTCGGCGACCGGGCCTTCCAGCATAAGGGCGGGACCCCTGGCGTGCGGCGTGACGCTCTGGGCGACCTCGGCCGAGGTGGTCCGAACCAGTACCGCATGGAGCGCTCGTGTCTCGATCGACCGACCCCGAAGTGAGGATCGGCACCGGCGATGCGCCGTGTCTGAGTGAGCGATCGCCGACGCCGGTTCGCCGGCGCGTTGCGGGGGGGAAGGTAGCCTCGGCACCAAGGGAGGTTTGGAGAGCCGATGTCCGACAGCACACAGTCGCCGATCATCTGGCGCTGTTCGAGCTGTGGCTCGCTCGTGCACCCGTCCGACGAGGACGCCCCCGTCGCGTGGTGCTCGAGGTGCCAGCGCATCAATCCGGCCATCAAGGACGGGGGCGAGCGATCCGTCACGAGCGCCGAGGATCACAGCGATCGGTAATGCCGCGCCCAGGTGGTGGCGAGAGCAACAGCTAGTGGGGAAGGAACGCCCGCGAATCATTGCAGTTCTGCAAAGTTCACCGGCCGTGTGACGAGCAAGGTAATGTCGAGGTCGAGCCGCAAGACTGGGCGTGTACGCTGAAGCTGCGTCGCAGTCTTTCGTGCGCTGACGCAGTCGATTGCTCAGTGAAAAGCGAGAAAGGCACCATGGCTTCTTCGACCCGACAAAGGATCGCGACATTTCTCGCCTCGAATGGTCCAGTTGAAGACCGCAGTGGGCGGGCAACCGCGAAGCTCCGCCAGGCCGTCGGCTACGAGGGGTCGGCGGCCGGGTTCACGCAACTGCTGTCGTCGATGGAGCGCTCCGGTGAACTCACCCGGACGACGAAAGGAAAGCGAACCTTCTCCATCGCCGCGACGGCACGACCGAACGGGTCCAGCCCGTCGGCCGCCAACGTGACGCCGCCGGACCAAGCCCAGGAGCCGGACCATGCCCAGGAACCGGACCCTGGCCACTGGAGCTCCGAGGCCGAGCCGCTTGATTACGAGAAGCTGGCTGCGACCCTGCTCGCCCGGGTGGTCGAGACCATCACGGCCGGTGCTGCCCAGGGGAGCACCGAGAGCGATTCGTGGGCACGCCGTCGAATCGAACGGTTGGAGCGTCAGAACGCCGAGCTCGAACGGACGCTCGCCCGCACGAAGGCCGAAGCCAGGGCCCTCGCCGAGGAGCGCGACGCGCTCAAGAGCCAGCTCGAGCACACGGCCGGGAACCTCGCGCTGCTGACCGATCGGATGCAGAGTCGACCAACCCACGACGTCCTCGCCAAGCGCTTGGGCAGCGACGAGCAGGCCCTGTTACGACAGCTCCGCAGCAGGGCGGTTCGTGGCCGGGGCAATGAGGTCGGCTGACCGTCATGCCCGCCGTCTTTAGGTTGGGCGTGACTCGTACCCAACCGGTCGCCGAGTAGGCCGGTGGCCGGCCAGCCGGGCGGTGACGGGCTTGGCCCCGGCCGGCTCGAGTACCGGGCCCGGCCCTGCGCCGGGCCCTCGGGGACCCGGCACGAGCCCCTCGGCATGGGCGAAGGGCTCCGCGACGGAGTGCTCTATGTTCCCGACACCGCCCAGTCCGACGCACCGGTGCTGGTCTTCCTGCACGGCGCCACCGGATCGGGCGCGGCGCACCTGCGGGCGGTGCTGGCGGCAGCCGATCGCCACGGGGTGATCCTGGTTGCGCCGGACTCCCGGGATGAGCAGACCTGGGACCTCATCGTCGATCGACGGTTCGGCCCCGATGTTGCCTTCTTGGACCGGGTCCTCGAGGGGCTCGGCACTCGGATTCGCACCGACATGAGGAGGCTGGCCCTCGGGGGCGTGTCCGACGGCGCCTCCTACGCGCTGTCGGTCGGGCTCTCCAACGGTGACGTCTTCGAAACGGTGCTCGCGTTCTCCCCCGGCTTCATCGTCGTTCCCGAGCCAGTCGGTCGGCCCCGGGTCTTCGTCTCGCATGGCACCCACGATCCCATCCTCCCAATCGATGCCTGCAGCCGAGCCTTCGTCCCTGCGCTGCGCGGGGCGGGGTACGACGTCTGGTTCGAGGAATTCGATGGCGGCCACCGGGTCCCGCCGCCGGTGGCCGATCTGTCGATGCGGTGGTGGCTCGAGGCTCCAGGATCGCAGGACGGCAGGTCGCCAGGCTCCTGATCCGCGGCGTTCCCGCCATGGTGGGCCAGGTGCGTGCGCGACACTCTCTCGGTGGACGGCGTGCACGACATGGGGGGGATGCACGGGTTCGGCCCGGTGCCGGTGACCGACGACGAGGCCGTGTTCCACGCTCCGTGGGAGGGGCGGGTCTGGGCCATGGCCGGGGTCCTCCTGCGTCGGACCACCATCGACCGCTTCCGCTACCTGATCGAGCAGATGCCGCCCGTCCAGTACCTGACGTCGAGCTACTACGAGCGCTGGCTGTGGGCGCTGGAGCGGCTGGCCGCCGAGCACGGAATGCTCGAGGGTCGGGGCGCAGATCCGGTGACTCGCCCGGCCCTGGTGCCGCCGACTCCAGGTCGCTTCGCTCCCGGCGACCAGGTCCGAGTGGCCAACCGGGTGGTTCCGGGCCACTGCCGGGTCCCCCGGTACCTCCGCCGCCAGGTGGGCCGGGTCGAGCGGGTGGCGTGCGTCTGGCCCCGGCCCGAGGAGTCCGCCGCCACCGGCCGCTACGGCCCCCTCGAGTCCGTCTACACCGTGGTCTTTTCGGGACGTGACCTGTTCGGGCCGTCGGCGGACCACACCGTGAGCGCCGACCTGGGCGAGAGCGACCTGGAGGCGCCATGACCGAGTCCAGCCCGCTGGAGCGGGCCGCCCGGCTGGAGCGGGGCTTGGTCGAGCACGGCTCCGTGCGAGCCACCGAGATCGACGCCGCGATCGCCCGGGCCGAGGACCCCGGCGGTGACCAACCGAGCACTGCCCTCGGGGCGCGAGTCGTGGCACGGGCATGGGCCGATCCCGACTACCGAGCTCGCCTCCTCGCCGATCCGGTCGGCACGCTCGGCGAGCTCGTGGCCCAGCCGGTCCCCATCGCCGTCCTGGCCGACACGCCATCGGTGCACCACGTCATCGTGTGCACCTTGTGCTCGTGCTACCCGACCGCACTGCTCGGCAACCCCCCGGCGTGGTACAAGAGCTTCGAGTACCGCAGTCGGGTGGTCCGGGAGCCTCGGGCGGTGCTTGCCGAGTTCGGCACGGTCGTGGATCCCGGCGTCGAGATTCGAGTGCACGACTCGACCGCCGAGCAGCGGTACCTGGTGCTGCCGCAGCGCCCGGCTGGCACCGACGGCTGGACCGAGGACCAGCTGGCCACCTTGGTCACCCGCGACGCCATGATCGGCACCCGGTACCCGCGCGCTGGGGAGTGAGGGGCGCGTCCGTCAGCGCGTGGCGAGGCGGGCCTCGAGCGAATCGACCTTGGCCCGCAGCGCGCCGCGTGTACCCGGTCGATGATCGATCTTGATCACGACGCTGACTCGGCCAGCCCGGTCCGACACCGCGTCCACGCAGCGACCGATCAAGTCCATCACCTCGCCCCACTCGCCCTCGACATTGGTGAACATGGCGTTGGTCTCGTTCGGCAGGCCGCTCTCCCGCACCAGGCGGACAGCGTCGGCCACCGCGTCGCCGACCGATTCGCCCGTGCCGATCGGCGTGATCGAGAATGCGGCGATCATGGAGGCCAACCTACCGGGCGGGGCCGCGCCGAGCACTGGGCGACCAGCTGAGCCGAGACGGTGATCGAGGGCGCAGACTTCGACCATGTCGCGGTGGCTGCCGAGGCACGCCGCGACCTCGAGACCCGCTACGTCGGCCACCTCGGCGGTGCGGCCTTTGCGGGCGGTCCGTCGAGCGGGTTCACCTGGACGCAGTTCGACTACGCCAACCGGATGACGGTGGAGGTGCTCGAGCCCCACCGGGTCGAGGAGAACGACTTCTTGCGACGGTTCCTCGACCGCAACGGTCCCGGGCCCCACCACCTCACCTTCACCGTGCCCCGGCTCGGCGAGGCGCTCGAGGTCGCCCGGGCCGCCGGCTACCGCCCGGTCGGGATCGACGAGTCCTCGCCCGAGTGGAAGGAGGCGTTCTTGCACCCCAAGGACGCCCCCGGCGTGGTGGTCCAGCTGGCCGAGTCCCACGAGCACCACGACCGCCCAGTCCGGGCCCGTCGGAGCTCGGTGGCCGAGCTGGTCTACGTCGCCCATGCGGTGGGCTCCTTGGACGACGGCACCCGGCTGTTCCAAGACGTGCTCGGCGGGACCCGCACCGCCGAGGGCTCCGGTCCGGGGTTCCAGTGGGTGGAGCTGCGCTGGCACGGTCCTGGTCGCCTGCGCCTCCTCGCCCCGACCGGGCCCGGCCCGCTGGCACGCTGGCTGGGGGAGCGGGCCGGGCGGGTCCACCACCTGGCGTTCGCGATGGCCTCGGCTGGCTCGGTGCCCGATGCCCTGGGGACCGACGGGTGCTGGCGGGTGGAGCCGGAGGCGAACCACGGCACCCGGCTGGTCCTGGTGACCGACCCGGCCCGCTTGGCGGCGTGGACCCCGGTGTGAGCGGCGGACCGTGGACCTGAGCGCCGACCCGGGGGTGCGCCCGCCGGCCGGCCCGCTCCTGCCAGGACCCCTCGGCGCGCTCGAGGGACTGACCGAGGTGCGGCGGTGCCCCCTCGTGCCCGAGATCCAGCTCCACCTGGCACCGGACACCATGGCGCTGTGGGAGCGGCTGGAGCCGCAGATCGAGTCTGGCGCGCTGCCCCCGCCGTTCTGGGCCACCGCCTGGGCCGGCGGCCTCGCCCTCGCCCGGCACGTCTTGGACCACCCCGAGCTGGTGGCCGGGCGGGAGGTGGTCGATGTGGGCAGCGGGTCGGGCCTGGTCGCGATCGCCGCCGCGTTGGCTGGTGCTGCCCGGGTGCGGGCGTACGACGTCGACCCGGTGGCTACCGCCGCGGTGGCCCGCAACGCCCAGCTGAACCGGGTCGAGGTGGCAGCCGAGGTGCGCGACGTCCGCCAGCTCGATGCCGCGGCTGGGACGGTGGTCACTGCCGGCGACGTCTTCTACTCGGCCGACATCGCGGCGGCGATGGCTCCGGCCCTGTCGTCGGTGGCCCGGGCCGGTGCCTTGGTCCTGGTGGGGGACCCGGAGCGTCCCTTGCTTCCGACCGGGTTGCTCGTGCCGCTGGCCCGCTACGACGTTGCGGTCGACCCCGCCGTCGAGGCGGCCGACACGAAGTCGACCCTGGTCGCACTGGTGGCGGCCGAGGAGCTCGGCGAAGGGGTGGTATAGGTTCCAGCCTGGTGCCCAGCCGTCGGGAGAAGGAGGGCCGGTGGAGATCCTGACCGAGAAGGCCGAGATGGGGGTGGTCGAGCAGCGCTTCGACCTGACCGTCGCGGGCGAGGTCGTCCCTGGCATCCGCTGGTGGCCGGAGGGTGCGGGAGGCCCCCGCCCCACCATCCTCATCGGGCACGGCGGGACCCAGCACAAGCGGGTGCCCAACGTGCTCGGGCTGGCCCGCCGCTTCGTGCGGCATCTGGGCTACGGCGCGGTGGCCCTCGACGCCCCCGGGCACGGTGATCGGGTCACCGACCCGGCGGCGGCCGAACGCCAGCGCCAGGCCCTCCAGGCGCGTCTCGCCGCCGGCCCCGGCGGCCCGCCCCGCAGCTTCGACCCTGAGGAGGCCAAGGAGTGGGTCGAGCGCACCACCAAGGGGGTGGCCGAGTGGAAGGCACTGCTGGGGGAGCTCGACGCCCAAGGCGGTGGTCCCTACGGCTACTGGGGGGTCTCCATGGGGACCGCCATCGGTCTGCCCTTCGTGGCCCAAGAGCCACGCATCGCCGCCGCCGTGCTCGGCCTGGCTGGCCTGTCCAACCGACCCGGATCGGACCGCTTCGAGCAGGCGGCCCGAGCGCTGCGAGTTCCGGTGCTCCTCGTGCTGCAGTGGGACGACGAACTAGTCGAGCGGGAGCAGGGTCTGGCGCTGTTCGACGCGATCGGCTCGTCGGAGAAGACCGCGCACCTGAACCCGGGCGGCCACGTCGAGACCCCGCTGTTCGAGCGGGACGCCTACGAGGCGTTCTTCCGGCGCCACTTGGGTTCGCCGCGGTGACCGGCGCACCGGCCACCTGATGGCCGGGACGGTGGTGAGCGAGCAGTGAGCACGTTCATCTGCACCTACGAGGGACACGGGCCGGGGCTCCGGCTCGCGGTGAAGGACCTCATCGACCTGGCTGGCGAGCTCACCACCGCCGGGTGCCGGGCGGTGGCCGAGCGGGCGGTGCCGGCGGCTGCCGATGCGTCCTGTATGGCCGGAGCTCGCCGAGCCGGGGCGGTGGTGGTGGGCAAGACCAATCTCAGCGAGCTGGCCTACGACGCATTGGGCGTCAACCACTGGTTCGGGACCCCCGTCAACCCGCTCGACCCCCGCCGGATCCCCGGCGGCTCCTCCAGTGGGTCGGCGGTGGCGGTGGGGTCCGGCCAGGCCGACGTGGCGTACGGATCGGACACCGGCGGATCGGTCCGCATCCCCTCGGCATGCTGCGGGACGGTCGGCCTCAAGACCACCTTCGGCCGGGTGCCCCTGGACGGGGTGTGGCCCCTGGCCCAGAGCCTGGACACGGTGGGGCCGATGGCCGCCACCGTCGCCGGGGTGGTCGCGGGCATGGGCCTGCTCGAGCCAGGCTTCACCCCGGCTGCTGCCCCGGCCCGCGTGGTGGGCCGGCTCCGGCCCGACGGGGTCGACCCCGAGGTCGACCGAGCGGTGGATCAGGCCCTGGCCGAGGCCGAGCTGGAGGTGGTCGAGCTGCACCTCGACGGCTGGTCGGCCGTGCCTCGTGCCTTCGTGGCCCTCATCGCCTCGGAGGCCTGGCGCAACGACCGGCACCTGCTTGAGCGCCCGGGTTCGGTCAGCCGACCCATCGCCGAACGGGTCGCCGCCGGGGCCGGGATCACCGAGGAGCAGATCGCCGAGGCCCGGGCGCTCCAGGCGGCGTGGCAGGCCGAGGTCGAGGCGGCGTTGGACCGGGTGGAGCTGCTCGCCTTGCCGACCCTGCTCGGGCTGGCGCCGCTCCGGGACGAGCCGGAGCCCTACAACCTGATCGCGCTGACCAGCCCGTTCAACCTGAGTGGCTCGCCGGCCATCGCGCTCCCGGTGCCGACTGGAGGCTCGAGGCTCCCGGCGAGCCTGCAGCTCGTGGGCCCCCACGGCGGCGAGGAGCTCCTGTGCGCGACCGCGGCGGTGGTGGAGGCGGCGGTCGCTCGCTGAGCGGAGGCCCGAGCCGCTAGCTTGCGGCCAGTCGGACCGAGCCGGAGGTGGCGGGCGTGGGGATCCTGGACGGCAAGACGGCCATCGTCACCGGGGCCAGCCGGGGCATCGGTGAGTACATCGCCCGGCGCTTCGCGTCGGAGGGCGCGGCGGTCGCGGTCGCGGCCCGGACCGTCGAGCAGCGCGACGAGCGCTTCCCCGGGACGGTGCACGAGACGGTGGAGACCATCCGCCGCTCGGGCGGGGTCGCGATCGCGGTCCCGACCGACCTGTCCCGGGCCGAGGAGCGCCGGCGGCTGGTCGAGCAGACCGTCGCCGAGCTCGGTCCGGTGGACATCCTGGTCAACAACGCGGCCGTGACCTACTTCCTGCCGGTGACCGATTTCCCCCAGTCCCGGTTCGAGCTCATGTTCGAGGTCCAAGTCCGGGCGCCCTTCGAGCTCGCCCAGCTGGTCCTGCCGTCCATGCGGGAGCGTCGGGCGGGGTGGATCCTCAACATCTCCTCGGGGGCGGCTCGCCATCCCCAGATCCCGCCGGCCGCCGGCCCCGGTCGCGGCGGCACCGTCTACGGCATGGTCAAGGCGGCCATCGAGCGGTTCTCCACCGGCTTGGCGTCCGAGGTGTACGGCGAGGGGATCGCGGTCAACGCGCTGTCGCCCAGCCGGGGGGTCATGACGCCGGGGGTCGTCTACCACTTCGGGGTCACGGACCCGGCTGCCCGGGTGGCCGAGGGGACGGCGGAGGCGCCCGAGGTGATGGCCGAGGCGGCCCTGGCGCTGTGCTCGGGCGACCCCAGCCAACTCACCGGGCGGATCGCCTACAGCCAGGCCCTGTTGGACGAGCTGGGCCGAGAGCCACAACCCCTGGACCCAGCCTGAGGCTCGGGCTCGCCCCGGGCGCCTGTGGGACAATCCGGGGGTTCGCAGGCGGGGGTGGCCATGGCAGAGCTCGACGGTGGTGCCCTGGTCGGCCGGGTCCTGGCCGACCAGAAGGTGAAGTACCTCTTCGCGATCAACGGCGGCCACCTGTTCCCGATCCTGGCGCACTTGAACGCCAACCAGGTGAAGCTGGTCCACATGCGCCATGAGCAGGCGGCCGCCTACGCCGCTGACGGCTGGGCTCGCTCGACTGGGACGCCGGGGGTCTGCGCGGTGACCGCCGGGTGCGGGCTGACCAACGCGGTCACCGGCCTCGCCCTGGCCGCGATGACCGGCAGCTCGGTGGTGTGCCTGTCCGGCCAGCACCCGACCACCGAGGACGGGCTGGGGTCGTTCCAGGAGGCCTACGGCTCGGACATCTGCGCCAGCTTCGCCAAGTACACCAAGCGAGTCCTCGACTGGTCCACCATCGAGGTCCATCTCCGCCAGGCCTTCCGGGCCGCCGCCAGCCCGCCGCCGGGGGTGGCGCTGGTCGAGATCCCCCAGAACGTCCTCTACCAGCGTGCCGACGAGGACCGCCAGCGCCCGGGGGCCTACGTCTACGACCCGGGCGAGCTGCGGGCCCAGGGGGACCCTCGGGCGATCGAGCGGGCGGTCGAGCTGCTCCTCTCGGCCCAGCGTCCCCTGCTGGTGGGGGGCGACGGGGTGTTCTGGTCTCAGGCCGCCTCCGAGCTGCGGGAGCTGGCCGAGCTCACCGGGACCCCGGTGTACACCCGCCGGGCCGGCCAGGGCGCGCTGGCAGAGGACCACCCCCTGGCGGTGCGGGGGGCGTGGAAGAAGCCCTTCACCGGCCGGGCCGACGTGGTGCTGTCGGTCGGGTTCCGATTCTGGAGCGGCGAGCACTTCGGTCAGCCTCCCACCTGGTCGTCCGAGGCCGTCCATATCCAGGTGGACTCGGACCCGCTGCGGGTTGGGGCGCACGTCCCGGCGGAGGTGGCCATCGTCGGCGACCCCAAACTGGTGCTGCGCCAGATGATCGAGGCGGTGCGGACCGCCGGCCCGCCCGATCGAACCGGCTCGAGCTGGCTGGCCGAGGTGGCCGAAGCCCGGGCGAACTTTCGGGCCATGATCGCCCGGCGCGAGGCCGAGCACCACGGCGAGGTCCCGATCCACCCCGACCGGTTGTTGGCCGAGCTGGTGGCGGTGCTCGACCCGGCCTCGGTCCTGGTGGTCGACAGTTTCACCCTCTCGGGCTACGTGAGCCACTGGTTCGAGTCCCGCTTCGCCGGCCAGCTCATCGACGCCGGGCCACTGGCCCCGGTCGGCCACAGCATCGGGATGGCGATCGGGGCCCAGCTGGGCCGTCCGGGCGCGCCGGTGGTGGCGGTGGTGGGGGACGGCGGGTTCGGGATCGGCGGCTTCGACATGGAGACGGCGGCCCGCTACCAGGTCCCGGTGGTTGCGATCCTGTGGAACAACAGCTCGTGGGGTCCGAGCTTCGAGCTGAGCCCGATGCTGCGCGGCCGGACCGATCCGTTCGACATGCTCCCGGCCATCCGCTACGACCGCATCGCCGAGGAGCTGGGCTGCCACGGCGAGCACGTGGAGGATCCAGAGGACATCCGCCCGGCGATCGTTCGGGCCCTCGAGTCGGGCCGGCCGGCGGTGGTCAACGTGATCGGCAACAAGGCGATCGGCCATCCCACCTTGGGCGGGAACCTGCTCGGCTCGACCGCGTCGAGCTGACCCGGGCACTCCTCAGGGCGCGATCGACGTCGCTGGGGCCGTCGGCCACAATGGCTGCGTCGTGAAGGTGTCGCTCTTCTACCTCCCGTCGGTCGCCGGCCGCGCCGAGATCGAGGCCGGATCGGCGGGGCTGCGGGGCGACCTGTACGACCGGATGCTGGCCGAGCTGGGAGAGCAGGCGGTGCTGGCCGACGATCTCGGCTACGACTCCATCAGCTTCACCGAGCACCACTTCCACATCGAGGGCTTCGAGCTGTCGAACAACCCGGTCCTGCTCGACCTGTTCGTGGGGATGCAGACCAAGCGGATCCGGGTCGGCCAGCTGGGGATCGTGCTGCCGGCGGACAACCCCATCCGGGTGGCCGAGGACATCGCGATGCTCGACCACATGACCGGCGGGCGGGCGAACGCCGGGTTCGCCCGGGGCTACCAGCGACGGTGGGTCGACATCATGGCCCAGCAGACCCACGGCATCCACGGGGCGCTCCCCCACCAGCACGACCAGATCGACGCCGCCAACCGGGCGGCGTTCGAGGAGTGCTTCCGGATCGTGAAGGCCGCCTGGACCTCCGACCTTTTGTCCTACGAGGGCACGTACTGGCGGATCCCGGCCGGCCGCACGGAGTGGGATCTCGAGGCCACCCAGCGCTACGGCGCCGGGATCGAAGACGGGGTGGTGCGGAAGGTCGCGGTGGTCCCCAAGCCGGTCCAGAAGCCCCACCCGCCCCTGTTCCAGCCGTTCGCTTCCTCGGAGGCTTCCATCCGCTGGTGCGCCCAGGAAGAGGTGACCGCGGTGCTCCCCCCACTGCACCCCAAGACCGAGCGCCGGCTGGTCCAGCTCTACGCCGAGGTGTCCGGCCGGCCCCCGGGGCAGGGGGTTGGGGTCCTGCGGGACGTGGTGGTGGCCGACACCGACGAGGAGGCCATGGCCCTGTGGGCCGACAGCGGCGCGTTCTGCGGCGCGGCGTGGTTCACCCCGTTCGGCTTCTCCCGTGGCCTGGCCGATCCCGACACCGGCCAGGTGCCCCAGGACCTGCTGGCGGAGGGGCTGGCGCTGGTCGGGACGGTGGACTCGGTGACCCGCCAGTTGGAGCGGCTGGCCGAGCGGCTGCCCATCGACTGGTTGTTCGCCTGGACCTACAACGGCCTGGTCCCGCACCACAAGCTGATGCGGTCGCTCGAGCTGTTCGCCACCGCAGTGCTGCCCCGGTTCGAGGGAGCCCGGGGATGAGCGAGCGGGGCCGGGCCGCGCTGTTCTTCGGCCCTGGCCGCCCGATGGAGCTGGTGGAGCTGCCGGTTCCCGACCCCGAGCCGGGCGCGGTGGTGGTCCGGGTGACCAGGGCCAACATCTGCGGGTCGGACCTGCACATCTGGCGGGGCGACGGGTGGTTGGGGGCGATGGCCCGTGACGACGGCCGCATCATCGGCCACGAGATGACCGGGGTGGTCCACGCCCTGGGCCAAGGGGTCACCGCCGACTGGGGCGGCCGGCCCCTGGCCGAGGGCGACCGGGTGGTCTACCAGTACTTCGCGCCGTGCGGCCGGTGCCGGTCGTGCCTGCGCGGGATGAGCGCCGCCTGCCGGCACTCCTTCGGTGTCCTGCGCGGCAAGCCCTCGGTCTTTCCCCACTTCCGGGGGGCGTTCGCGGACTACTTCTACGTTGACCCCAAGATGGCCATCTTCAAGGTCCCCGACTCGGTCCCCGACCCGGTGGTGGCCGGCGCCAACTGTGCCTTGGCCCAGATGGTCCACAGCCTGGAACGGGTCGGGGTCGGTCCGGGGGACCACGTGGTGATCCAGGGCGCCGGTGGCCTCGGCCTGTACGGGACGGCACTGGCCAAGGCTCGCGGTGCGACGCAGGTGATCGTCGTCGACGGACGGAGAGACCGCCTCGAGCTGGCCGCCCGCATGGGTGCCGACCAGCTGATCGACCTGAACCAGCTGCCCGACCCGGCGGCGCGGGTGGCGCGGGTGACCGAGCTCACCGGGGGCTGGGGGGCCGACGTGGTGTGCGAGCTGGTCGGCTCGGCCTCGGTGATCCCCGAGGGCCTCCAGATGCTCGGCCCGGGCGGCCGGTACCTGGAGGTGGGCACCTTCTACCCCGGGACGACGGTCGACCTCGACCCCGGTCGGCTCGTCTCGGGCAACCTTCGTCTGGAGGCAGTCGGCTCCTACGACGCCGTGAGCCTCGGGCGGGCGGTCGAGTTCCTGGCAGCCATGGTCGGCCGGCTCCCACTCGACCAGGTGCTGGTGGACTTCCCACTCGAGTCCATCAACGAGGCGTTCGCCGAGGCCGACGCCGGTCGGGTCCCCCGGGCCTCGATCGTGATGACCGGGTGAGCAGCGGGGGAGGAGGACCAGGTGGTGACGGTTCGCAGGCGCTCGGCCGGACAGTCCGGCCCGGCATCCTCGGGGCTGCCCTTCGACCCCGACGCGCTGCGTGCCCGGTACCGCGCCGAGCGTGACAAGCGGCTGCGGCCCGACGGCATCGACCAGTACCTGGAGGTCACCGGTCCGTTCGCCCGCTACCAGGAGGACCCCTACAGCCCGCCGATCGAGCGGCCGCCGCTCGAGCGCGAGGTGGAGGTCGCGCTGCTCGGTGCCGGCTTGGCCGGGCTGATCGCCGGGGCTCGGCTGGCGCAGGCCGGGATCGACGATGTCGCCCTGATCGACAAGGCGGGCGACGTCGGGGGCACCTGGTACTGGAACCGCTACCCCGGCGCCCAGTGCGACGTGGAGTCCTACATCTACCTCCCGCTGCTCGAGGAGACCTCGTACCTGCCGACCGAGAAGTACGCCCATGGGCCCGAGATCCTCGAGCACTGCCGGCGGATCGCCCGCCACTTCGGGCTGTACGAGCGGGCCATCTTCTCCACCGAAGTGGTGGGGGTGGAGTGGGACGCCCCGGCGTCGCGCTGGACCGTCCGCACCAACCGGGGCGACAAGATCTCGGCCCGGTTCGTGGTCATGGGCAACGGCCCGCTGCACCGTCCGAAGCTTCCCGGTGTGCCAGGCATCGAGCGCTTCGGCGGCCACGCCTTCCACACCAGCCGGTGGGACTACGAGTACACCGGGGGGGACCCGAGCGGCAACCTGTACCGGCTGGCCGACAAGCGGGTGGGCATCATCGGCACCGGGGCCACGGCGGTCCAGGTCGTCCCCCACCTGGCAGCCTCGGCCCGGGCGCTCTACGTGTTCCAGCGCACGCCGTCGTCCATCGACGTGCGGGGCAACCGACCCACCGACCCGACCTGGGCCGCGTCGCTGCGACCGGGCTGGCAGCGGGAGCGGATGGAGAACTTCACCATTCTCACTTCGGGCGGGCTGGCGCCCGAGGACCTGGTCATGGACGGCTGGACCGACATCATCGGCCGGCTGGGCCGGCGCCTGCGCGACGGCGGCCACGAGGTCGGCGACCTGGCCGGGGCGCTCGAGCTGGCCGATTTCGAGAAGATGGAGCAGATCCGCTCCCGGGTCGACCAGGTGGTCGAGGACCCGGCCACCGCCGAGGCGCTCAAGCCGTGGTATCGGCAGTTCTGCAAGCGACCCTGCTTCCACGACGAGTACCTCCAGGCCTTCAACCGTCCCAACGTCACGCTGGTCGACACCGACGGCCGGGGGGTGGAGCGGATCACCGAGGCCGGCGTGGTGGCGGCCGGGGTCGAGGTCCCGTTGGACTGCTTGATCTTCGCGACCGGCTTCGAGGTGGGCACCCCCTACACCCGCCGGGCCGGCTACGACGTGGTGGGGAAGGGCGGGATCACCCTGTCGCAGCACTGGGCCGGCGGGATGCGCTCCCTCCACGGGATGCACGTGCACCACTTCCCCAACCTGTTCATCCTGGGCCATGCCCAGGGCGGGTTCACCGTGAACTACCCCCACCTGCTCGACGAGGCCAGCCGCCACGTCGCCTTCCTGGTGCGGTTCGCGCTGGACCGCGGGGTCTGCGAGCTGGAGGCGACCGAGCAGGCCGAGGAGGCCTGGCTGGCGACCCTGGCCGAGTCGGCCCGGAGCATGCGGGCGTTCCAGGAGCAGTGCACCCCGGGCTACTACAACAACGAGGGCCACCCCGACGGCGCCGGCTTCCTCACCAGCTCCTACGGCCGAGGACCGATCGCGTTCTTCCAGCTCCTGGCGGACTGGCGGGCCCGGGGGGACCTCGACGGCCTGGCGGTCCGCCACCAACCGCACCATTCGCCGGCCGGCTGAGCCTGCGGGCGACCAGGCCGCCGGCCGTGCCACCATCGGTTGGTGGGAGCGATCGACCCGGCGTTCTTGACCGAGGCAGCCGAGGTGGTCGGGCGTCCCCACGTCCTGGTCGACCCGGAAGTGGTGGCCAGCTACACGACCGACTGGACCGGGCGGTTCCGGGGCTCGTCTCCGGCGGTGATCCGGCCCGGCTCGACCGAGGAGGTGGCCGCGCTGGTCGGGCTGTGCCGGCACTACGGGGTGGCGCTGGCCCTGCAGGGGGGCAACACCGGACTCTCCGGTGGCACCGTGCCGCTGGCCGGGGAGGTGGTGTGCAGCCTGACCCGGCTGCGCGCCCTCGAGCCCGATCCGGGGGCCGGGCAGGTGAGCGCCGGGGCAGGGGTCCCGCTCGCCCACCTCCAGGCGGCCGCGGCCGAGGTTGGCTGGGCCTACGGGGTGGACCTGGCCAGCCGGGGGACGGCCACCGTCGGCGGGTCGGTGGCCACCAACGCCGGTGGGATCCGGGTGCTCCGCTACGGCGATACCCGGGCCCAGCTGCTGGGCGTGACCGCGGTCCTCGGCACCGGTCAGGTGGTCAGCCGGCTGGGCGGCCTGGTCAAGGACAACACCGGCTACGACCTGGCCGGCTTGGTCTGCGGGAGCGAGGGCACCCTGGCGGTGGCCACCGCGGCTCGGCTCCGGCTGGTGCCGCCCGCCCCCCACCAGGTGGTGGCGCTGCTGGCGTTCGAGGGCACCGGTGACGCCCTGGCCGCAGCGGGGGCGCTGCGGGCCGGACTCCCCGCGCTCAGTGCCCTCGAGCTGTTCTTCGGCCCCGGCATGGCCCTGGTGGTGGACCAGCTCGGGCTGGCCGACCCGTTCGGCCGGCCACACGCCGCCTACCTGCTGGTCGAGGCCAGCGCGGCGGTCGATCCCACCGACGAGCTGGCTGGGGCAGTGGGGTCGCTGGCGTCGGTGGCCGAGGCGGCGGTGGCCCGGGAACCGGACCGGGCGGCTGCGCTGTGGCGCTATCGCGAGGGCCACTCCGAGGCCATCGCCCGGCTGGGCGTTCCCCACAAGCTGGACCTGTCGGTCCCGCTGGGGGCGCTGTCGGAGCTGATCGAGCGGGTTGGCCCGCTCGTGCGGTCGCTGCGGCCGAGCGCCGAGGTGTGGCTGTTCGGCCACGCCGCCGACGGCAACGTGCACGTGAACGTGACCGGGCTCGACCCCGACGACGAGGCGGTCGACGAGGCCGTGTTCGAGCTGGTGGCGTCGCTCGGAGGTTCGGTGAGCGCCGAGCACGGGGTGGGCACGGCCAAGCGCCGGTGGCTCCACCTGTGCCGCTCGAGCGCCGAGATCGACGCCTTCCGGTCGATCAAGCGGGCCCTCGATCCCGACGGCGTCCTCAACCCGAGCGTGCTGTTCCCGCCGGGGCGCTGAGCGGATCGGAGGGGTCAGGGCGGATCGGAGGGGTCAGGGCCGGCCAGAGACCCCGAGCGCCTCGATCGCCCGCACGAAGGCCTGGGCCCGTTCGGCGTAGTTGGCGAACTGGCCGAAGCTGGCCGCCGCCGGCGAGAGGAGGACCACCGCGCCTGGGACCGCCCACCCGAAGGCGTGGCGGACCGCATCGTCGAGGCTGTCGGCGTCGTGCACCGTTGCCGGCGCGCCCGGGCCGAGCGCGTCGGCGATCGCCTGGTGGATCCGGCGGCCGTTGGCCGGCATGGTGACCACGAGCGTCGGGGCCTCCCGCCGGGCCACCCGGTCGGCCAGGGGGCGGTAGTCGATCCCCCGGTCGGCCCCGCCGACCAGCAGCGCGACCGGGGCCCCGTCGAAGGCGTCGAGGGCGGCGATGGCCGACAGCGCGTTGGTCGAGAGGCTGTCGTCGATGAAGCGAACGCCGTCCACCACCCTCACCTCGCGCAGCCGGCTGTCGAGCCCGCTGAACCCGGCGGCTGCGTCGGCCAGCCGGTCCTCGTCCTCGGCCTCGGCCACCCCGAGGGCAGCGATCACCGACGCCGCCAGCAGTGCGTTGCGGCGGTTGTGGGCTCCCACCAGGCCGAGGCGCTCGGTCCAGCGCGCCGGCCGGTCGAGCACCCAGCGGACCTTTGAGCCCAGCTGCGCGGCTTGCGCCCGCAGCTCGGGACTGTCGCCGTTGGCCACGGTCAGCCGGGACCCCGGCAGGGTGCAGATCGACAGCTTGTCGGCGTAGTAGCGCTCGACGGTCCCGTGCCAGTCGAGGTGGTCCGGGTGCAACGACGTCACCGCCACCACCGGTGGCGCGCACGACAGGTCGGTGGCCTGGAAGCTCGACACCTCGACCGCGACGAAGCCGGCGGGCGCCCGGACCTCGGGGTCGTAGGGGAGCTGCCCGATGTTGCCGGCCGCCAGGCACTGGTGCCCGAGGCCGGCGAGCAGGTGGGCCACCAGGGCGGTGGTGGTGCTCTTTCCCTTGGTGCCGGTGATGCAGACCACCCGGCTGCGGTCGGCTTCCTCCAGCCACAGTCCGAGCCCCCCCACCACCGGGATTCCCCGATCACCGAGGGCGGTCACGTCGGGGCGGTAGCGGCTGATCCCTGGGCTCTTCACCACCACCTCGCAGGTGGCCAGGGCCTCCCAGCCGCCCTCGGCGGTGGCGGTGACCGGCCGGCCGTCGACCTCGGCGCCGGGGGGCCGGTCGTCCACGATCACCGGGGTGGCCCCGATGGCCTCGGCCTTGCGCAGGTTGGCCCGACCCTCGACGCCCAGGCCCCAGATCCCCACGGTGGCCCCGGCCAGGTCAGACCAGCAGATCCTCGGGCGCGAACTCATCGGGAACGTAGTGGGGGCGGTGGGGGGAGAACAGGTCCTCGAGCACCGCCGCCGGCAGCGGCGGGAGCCGGCTGGCCAATCGCTCGAGCACCGGGGTGCCGGCCCGGTCCGGCCGGCGGGCGGCCAGCGCGAGCGCGGCCCGGGACTCGCCGACCTCGCCCACGCACTCGAACGGCTTGGGGTCCGAGGAGAGGCCGACGAAGGTCTCGAAGCGCCCGAGCAGCTCGAGGCGGGCGAGCGGCTCGCGGCCGTCGAAGATCGCCTCCAGCTCGGTGCGGGCCAGGAACGGGGCGAGGATGAGGTCGACGAAGCAGCACTTGTCGCACTCGCCGCACCAGCGCTCGAGCCGCCGGGCCGGGTCGAGCGCGAACGCCCGGTTGCAGCTGCGGAACGCCTGGTGGTAGGCGGTGAGGTGGGAGAAGCGCTCGGCCACCCACAGCTCGCTGTAGGGGCGCAGGAACGAGAAGACCGCCAGCGCGGGGCCCAGGGCCGACTCGACCGCGGCCGCCAAGGCGACCTCGAACTCGGCGGACTTGGAGTACTGGTGGTTGACCGCCACCCCGTCGACGACCAGGTTGGGGTCCGAGGCCGAGCGCTCGTTGGAGAGCACCACCGCGTCGTGGCCATGGCCCACCGCGGCCAGGACCCCCAGCGCGGTCAGCACCCCGGTCACCGGGACGTGGCCCTGGAGGAACCCGGTGCGCTCGGGCGGCTCGAGCAGTTGCGGGTCGAGGCGGCGGCTGGCCCGGACCACCGGCAGCCCGGTGAGGGGGACCACCGCCTCGATGGCGGCAAAGGGGGCTTGGGGCGGGGAGACCACGAACAGGGCGGCGTCCGGCCGGCGGGCCTTTAGGGCCTCGACCGTCACGATCGAGTCCTTGCCGGCGCCGAACAGGATGAGGGGCCGGCCGGCGGGCGGGCGGGCCTCGACCGGGTCCCGTTCGGCCACCGAGGCCTCCAACCGGGTCGCCGAGAGGTCCAAGCCGTTGCGGTACGCGAACTCGGCCAGGCCCCGGGTGTACAGGTCGTGCAAGAGGGCCAGTTCGGCCGGCCGGAGCGGCTGGTCGAACTGGATCACCGGGGGGGCGGCCACCTTGTAGTACGAGGCGCCGGCCAAAAGGTAGGCGAGGCGGGCCGCCTCGCGGGCTGCCGGGGTGGTCCAGTCGCCCGGCCCGAACTCGACCTGCTCGACGAAGGTCCACGCCCCCAGGCGGTAGTGGCAGGTCAGCGCGCCGGTCGAGGAAAGCTCGAAGCCCCGGTACTCGAACGCCGGGGCGGTCACGGCCGCAGCCGGGCCAGGAGGCCGAACCGCCCGCAGGTGCCCTCGGCCCGAACGCTGTAGAAGGGGCCGGGCGGCCCGGTCGACGCCGGCGCCGCCTCGATCGTTGAGACCCCGGCCCGGCGCAGGCACGCCGCGACCGCTCCGGCCAGGTCGAACCACGCCCGGTCGGCCCGGCCCGGCCGGCACCAGGGCTCGGCCGAGCCGAGGTGGGCCTGGACCGCCGCCACCACCTCGGGTCCGACCTCGTAGCGGTCGGCGGCCACCGTGGGGCCGATCCCGGCCACCGTCCGCTCGGGTCGGGCCCCGAGGGAGCGCATCGCGCCCAGCGTGGCCTCCAGGACCCCGCCCACCGTCCCCCGCCAGCCGGCGTGGACGCAGCCCAGCACCCGCGCCGCTGGGTCGAGCAGGATGACCGGGGCGCAGTCGGCCACCAGGACGGCCAGCACCGGCCCGGGGTCGGCCGTGACCAGCGCGTCGGCTCCGGCGACGGCGTCGGTGGCGGCCTTCGCACCCCGGCCGGCGTCGGCGGCGCCGACGAGCGCGACCGCGGCCCCGTGGACCTGCTCGGCCACCACCAGCTGGTCCACTTCGGCCGAGACCAGCGCGGCTGCCCGACGGCGGTTCTCCAGCACCGCTTCGACCTGGTCGCCCACGTGGAGCGCCAGGTTGAGCGATTCGTACGGGCCAGAGGAGACCCCGCCGTGGCGGGTGGTCACCACGGCCTCGACACCTCCGCCGTCCAGGACCTCGAAGCGCAGGGCGGGGGTGCCCCGGTGCCCGGCGCCGGCCGGCGGTGCCGTCGGGCCGGTGGAGACCGAGGGCGATGGTGAGGGCATCCGGCCGATCAGGTTAGCCACCCTCAGAGCCCGGCCCCTTCCTCGTGGTCCGGGGGGTGGCTATGGTCGTCGGCAATGGCCGACCAGGCCCAGTTCACCGAGCTCGCCATGGAGCACATGCCAGCCCTCTACAGCGCCGCGCTCCGGCTGACCCGGAACCCGGCCGACGCCGAGGACCTGGTGCAGGAGACCTACCTGCGGGCCTACCGCGGCTTCGGGGGGTTCACCGAGGGGACCAACCTGCGGGCCTGGTTGTACCGGATCCTCACCAACACCTACATCAACGCCTACCGGGCCGCCCGGCGCCGTCCGGAGGTGGCCGACGTGGAGGACGTGGAGGACCTCTACCTCTACCATCGGCTGGCGGCGCCGGACGGCTCGTCCAACCGCAGCGCCGAGGAGGAGGCCCTGGCCAGCTTCACCGACGACGAGGTGAAGGCGGCGATCGAGTCGCTGCCCGACGTGTTCCGGATCGCGGTGTTGCTGGCCGACGTCGAGGGGTTCTCCTACAAGGAGATCGCCGAGATCACCGATGTTCCGATCGGGACGGTGATGAGCCGGATCCACCGGGGAAGAAGGGCGCTCCAGAAGGCGTTGCACGGGTTTGCCGAGTCTCGAGGGTTGGTCGGGACGGCGCAGGTCCGCTCGGAGTGAACGGGGACAGACGATGAGCTGGGAGGGGCCCGAGGGCGCAGACGGCGAGGTGGACTGCCGGGCTGCGATCGACCAGCTCTACCACTACCTCGATGGCGAGCTGACCGAGCAGCGGCGCCGCAAGATCGCCGAGCATCTCGAGTACTGCGGGCCGTGCGCCGGGGCAGCCGGGTTCGAGGCCGAGCTGCGCCAGGTGATCGCCGACCGCTGCCGGGACCGGGTGCCCGATGCCCTGCGGGAGAAGGTGGCGGCGCTGATCGAAGAGGAGCGCCGCCAGCACGGGATGGCCAGCGGGGTCGAGGGCGCGCCGTGACCATCGGCTGGTCCGGCCTGCGGTGAGCGATCCGCCGCCTCCCCTCATCGACTGGCGGGTGGCCGACCGGGTCGCCCGGTGGGCCGCCGGCCGGACCTCGGTGCCCTCCTCGTACCGCCCGGCCGCGATGCAGCGGGACTTCGACCAGATGGTGCTGCGGGCCGAGGGACTGGTGGCCCAGGCGACCGGGCTCCACGCGGCCGGGCCGGCCCGGGGCCGGGTCATCGACCGGCCGGGGTGGGTGAGCGTCAACGTCGCCTCGTTCCAGCGACTGCTCGGCCCGACACTGGCCAAGGTGGCGGCGACCAAGGGTCCCTCGGTGCTGGCGTCGTCGGCCCCCGGCCTGGCCCGCCAACTGGCCGGGGCGTCGCGCTCGCTGAGCGGCACCCAGCTCGGCCTGGTGTTGGCCTGGATGTCGACCCGGGTCCTGGGCCAGTACGACCTCCTCCTGACCGACCCGGTCGACCAGGTCGACCAGGACGTCGTCTATTTCGTCGGGCCGAACGTGGCCGCCCTGGAGGAGCGTCACGGCTTCGACCCCGCCGAGTTCCGGCTGTGGCTGGCCCTGCACGAACTCACCCATCGGGCCCAGTTCATGGGGGTGCCGTGGCTCCGCCCGTACTTCCTCTCGCTGGTCGAGGCCGGGCTCGAGCCCTTGGGGTCGGACCCCCGCCGGCTGCTCGAGGCGCTCCGCCGGGCGGCCCAGGAGATCCGGGCCGGCCGGAACCCTCTGGGGGAAGCGGGCATGCTCGGCCTGGTGGCCAGCGACGAGCAGCTGGCTGCCCTCCGCCGCATCCAGGCGTTGATGAGCCTGCTCGAGGGGCACGGGGACGTGACCATGGGCCGGGCCGGCGCCGAGGCGGTGCCGGGGGCAGCGCGGTTCGGGGCGGTGCTCCAGCAGCGCCGGGAGTCGGCCCGGGGGGCAGCCCGGCTGCTCCAGCAGGTCCTCGGCCTGGAGGCCAAGTTCCGCCAGTACGCCGAGGGCGAGCGGTTCGTGGAGGAGGTTGAGCGGATCGGTGGCCGGGAGCTGTTCGACCTGGTCTGGCGGGGGCCGGAGTGGCTGCCCACGCTGGAGGAGATCCGGGACCCGGCCGCCTGGGCCCGGCGGGTCTCGCCGCCGGCGCTGACCGGGTGAGCGAGGGCGCGCCGGCGGCTGAGCGCCGCTGGCCCGAGGTGGTGCCGTCCCTGCTCGAACGGTGCAGTTTCCCGCCCCCCGGCCACCCGCTCACCTGCGCGGTGTCGGGCGGACCGGACTCGCTGGCCCTACTGGCGCTGGCGGTGGCGGCCGGCTGCCGGGTGACCGCCATCCACGTGGACCACGGCCTGCGCCCGGGCTCGGCCGCCGAGGCCGAGGTGGTTGCGGCGGCGGCCCGTCGCTTCGGCGCCCGCTTCGAGCGTCGTCAGGTGGCGGTGGCGCCCGGCCCGAACCTGGAGGCCCGGGCCCGGGCTGCCCGGCGCTCGGTCCTGCCGGCTGACGTGGCCACCGGCCACACCATGGACGACCAGGCCGAGACGGTGCTGTGCAACTTGCTGCGCGGGGCCGGGCTCGACGGGCTGGGCGCGATGGCCCCGGGCCCGAGGCACCCGCTGCTGGAACTGCGCCGGCACGAGACCGAGGCGTTGTGCGCGGCGCTCGGCCTGGAGCCGGTGCGCGACCCGTCCAACCTGGACCCTCGGCACCTGCGCAACCGGGTCCGCCACGAGCTGCTGCCGCTCTGCTCGGAGCTGGCCCGCCGCGACGTGGTGCCGGTGCTCGCCCGCCAGGCCGGGCTCCTCCGGGAGGAGGCCCAGGTGCTCGACCAGCTGGCCCGAGCCGAGGTGCCCGATCCCAGCGATGCCCGGGCCCTGGCGGCGGCGCCGCTGGCGCTGGCCCGACGAGCGGTCCGCCGGTGGCTGGTCCCCGACCAGGCGCCCGAGCGTCACCCACCCAGCTCGGCCGCGGTGGCCCGGGTGCTCGAGGTGGCCGCCGGCCGGCGGGTGGCGACCGAGATCGAAGGGGGCCGGCAGGTCCGGCGGTCCCGGGGCCATCTGGCGGTCGCAGAGCCGTCCGATAAGGTTCGCCCGGTGAGGACGGAGCGGGTCGCTTCGTCGGTGCCGAGCTGGGCCCAGCACGAGGTTGGCGAGCCGGTGGTCACCGCCGAGGCCCTGGCCGAACGGGTGATCGAGCTGGGCGCGGCCATCACCGCCGACTACGCGCAGGCGCCGCCGCTGTTGGTCGGGGTGCTGAAGGGGGCCATGATCTTCATGGGCGACCTCATTCGGGCGATCGACCTGCCGGTGGACGTGGACTTCATGGCGGTCTCCTCCTACGGCAGCGCCACCCGGACCTCCGGAGTGGTCCGGATCGTGAAGGATCTCGACGCCGACCTGGCCGGCCGGCACGTGCTGGTGGTCGAGGACATCATCGACAGCGGTCTCACCCTCAACTACCTGCGGCGCTACCTGCAGGCCCGCGGCCCCGAGAGCCTCGAGGTGTGCGCGCTGTTGGTGAAGGAAGGAGAGCAGCGAGTGCCCCTCGATCTGCGGTACGTCGGCTTCCGGATCCCCTCGGCGTTCGTGGTCGGCTACGGGCTGGACGTTGACGAGCGCTACCGCAACCTGGCCTCGGTGCACCGCTACCGGCCCTCGCTCGCGGAGCCCTGAGGTGCCAGTCGACATCGCCCGCGTGGAGAAGGCCATCGCCGAGATCTTGGAGGCGATCGGCGAGGACCCCGGCCGCGACGGCCTGGTGGACACCCCGGCCCGGGTCGCGGCCATGTACGCCGAGCTGTTCTCCGGCCTCTCCGACGACCCTGGGCGCCACCTGACGGTGACCTTCGCCGCCGACCACGACGAGATGGTGATGGTCCGGGACATCCCGTTCGCCTCGCTGTGCGAGCACCACCTGGTGCCGTTCATCGGCCGGGCCCACGTGGCCTACATCCCCAACGCCGACGGGCGGATCACCGGCATCTCCAAGCTGGCCCGCCTGGTCGAGGGGTTCGCCCGTCGCCTCCAGGTCCAAGAGCGCATGACCACCGAGATCGCCGACGCGATCGAGTCGGCGCTCGATCCCCGGGGCGTGCTGGTGGTGGTGGAGGCCGAGCACCTGTGCATGTCGATGCGTGGGGTGAAGAAGCCCGGCACCCTCACCGTGACCTCGGCGGTCCGGGGGCTGTTCCGGCGAGACGCGGCGACCAGGGCCGAGGCCATGCAGTTCGTGCACGGGCGCTGAACCCGGCGCTCGCCGGTCCGGGCGGGCCAGTCGCCTACGCTGCGGGTTGTGGTCGAGCGTGGGGAGCGTCCGTTGGTAATGGGCGTGCTCAACGTCACGCCGGACTCCTTCTTCGACGGCGGCCGCTACCTCGAGCACGACCGGGCCATCGAGCGCGGCCGGGCCATGTTCGCCGACGGTGCCGACCTGGTCGACGTGGGCGGCGAGTCCACCCGGCCGGGGGCGACTCCGGTCGGAGAGGCCGAGGAGCTCCGGCGGGTGCTCCCGGTGATCGAGGCCCTCGCCCCCCTCGGGCCGATCTCGGTCGACACCACCAAGCCGGCGGTCGCCCGGGCGGCCGTTGCCGCGGGGGCGGTGCTGCTCAACGACGTCTCGGGGTCGCTCTGGCCGGTGGCGGCCGAGTGCGGCGTCGGGTGGGTGGCCATGCATCGCCAAGGCACCCCGGCCGACATGCAGCGGGACCCCCGCTACGACGACGTGGTGGCCGAGGTGCACGCGCACCTGGCCGGGCTGCTCGCTGCGGCCCGCTCGGCCGGGGTGGCCGAGGTGTGGCTGGACCCCGGCATCGGGTTCGGCAAGACCGTGGCCCACAACCTGGCCTTGCTGGCCCACGTGCGCGAGTTGGTGGCGCTGGCCCAAGACGGCGGGGCCGGCGTGCTGGTCGGGACGTCCAACAAGGGGTTCCTGGGCGTGGTGGCGGCAGGCGGTGGCGAGCCGCTCGGCCCCTCGGACCGAGCCGAGGCCACGCTCGCCTCCAACACTTGGGCGATGGCCCAAGGGGTCGACATGGTCCGGGTCCACGACGTGGTGGCCGCCCTCCAGGCGGCCCGGCTGGTCGGGACGCCCGAGCGCCAAAGGGGGTGACGCGGTGCGCAGGTTGACCGCGTGCCGGTGAAGGGGAGGTGGGCGGCCGGGATCCGGCCGCGCAACTTCACCTGGGTGCTCCGGGACCGCCTGGCGGTGAGCGAGCGGCCCGGGGGCTTTGCCCCGAACCACCGGCGGGTGCGCCGCCAGGAGGAGATCATCTGGCTCCGGGTCCAGGGGTTCGACCGAGTGATCTCCCTTTTGCCCTCGCCCCACAACCTTCACGCCTACGACGAGGGCGAGCTCGCCTGGGCCCACTACCCGCTGGTGGTCGGGGCCGACCCCCGCCAGGTGCTCGAGGACTGCTACCGGGACGTGGCCGAGTCGCTGGCCGCCGGCAAGCGGGTCCTCATGCACCACGAGGAGCTCGGCGACCGGGTGATGGGGGTGGTGGCCGGCTTCCTGGTCTGGTCGGGGCGGATCCCCTCGGCGCCCCAGGCGGTGGCGGCGGTCGAGCAGATGGTCGGGCGCCAGATGGGGCCGGCGGGCCGGGAGCTGGTGGTCGCGGTGGTGGGCCCCTCCCCCCGTTCTGCCGGGTGAGCGCGGACCGGATCGAGGTCCGCGGCCTGCGGGTGGTGGCCACCCACGGCGTGCTGGACCACGAGCGGGAGCGTCCCCAGCCCTTCGAGCTCGACCTGGACGTGGCGGTGGACCTGGGACCGGCGGCTTCGAGCGACCGGCTGGTCGACGCGGTGGACTACGGGGCCGTGGTGGCGGCCGCGGCCGAGACGGTGCGGGCGTCCTCGTTCCAGCTGCTCGAGGCGGTGGCCGAGGCGGTGGCCGAGGCGGTGTTGTCCCTGGACCCTCGGGTGGCCGAGGTGGTGGTGGCGGTGCGCAAGCTCCGGCCACCGCTCCCCGAGGACCTCGGCTCGGTCGGGGTCCGGGTGGTCCGCGGCCGGGGCCGGTGAGACGGCGAGCCTTCATCGGGCTGGGCTCCAACCTGGGCGACCGGTGGGCCCACCTGGAGCGGGCAGTGGCGCTCCTGCGGGCGGGCGGGGGCGTGCGGGCGGTGTCTTCGATCTATGAGACCGAGCCGGTGGGCGGCCCGCCCCAGGGGCCGTACCTGAACGCGGTGGTCGAGCTGGTCACCGAGGAGCCGCCCCGGGCGCTGTTGGCGCGCTGCCAGGCGCTCGAGGCCGACGCCGGCCGGGTCCGGACGGTGCGCTTCGGTCCGCGGACCCTCGACGCCGATCTGCTGCTGGTCGGCGACGAGGTGGTCTGCGAGCCGGACCTGGTCGTGCCCCACCCGCGTCTGTTCGAGCGCCGGTTCGTGCTCGCGCCGCTGCGCGACCTCGCGCCCGAGCTGGTGCCGCCCGAGGCCCTGGCCGCAGCTGTCGGCGCGGTGCGCCTCGTGGGTACACTTGGGCCGGTTCACGACCAAGCCTGATCACTGAAGGCGACCGACACCGTCCGCGGGTTGGAGCGCCGAAGGAGGTCCGCGTGAAGTCCGTCCGCCTGATCGGCCCGGGCCGGGCCGGCCGCTCGCTGGCGCGGGCGCTCTCGTCCTGCGGCTACCAGGTGTTGGGGATCCTCGGCCGCCACGAGGACCACACCGACGCCGCTCACGGTGCCGACATCGTGGTGATCGCGACCCCCGACGACACGGTGGCCGAGGTGGCGGCGGAGGTCCGGCCGGCCGGCGGCTGCGTGGTGGTCCACCTGGCGGCGGCGCTCGGCCTCGAGGTCTTGGGTCCCCACCTGCGGCGGGCCTCGCTGCACCCGCTGGTGCCCTTGCCCAACCCCGATGTCGGCGCGGCCCGCCTGCTCAGCGGGATCGGCTTCGCGGTGGCCGGCGACCCGGTGGCCGAGGAGCTGGCTCGGGCGCTGGGTGGTCGGCCGTTCAGCGTGGCCGACGCCGACCGCGCCGCGTACCACGCCGCCGCCTGCATCGCCGCCAACCATGTGGTCGCGCTGCTGGGCCAGGTCGAGCGGATCGCGGCCACCGTGGGCCTGGACCCGGCGGCGTTCCTCGCCCTCACCCGGGCGGCCGTGGAGGACGTGGCCCGCCTCGGGGCGGTCGACGCCTTGACCGGCCCGGCCGCCCGGGGCGACTGGTCGACCCTGGAGCGCCACCGCCGGGCGCTGCCCCCCGAGGAGCGCCCCGGGTACCTGGCCGGGGCCGCGCTGGCCGCTCGGCTGGCCCGGCAGCGCCCCATCCCGGCCGCTGGCGCCCCGGCCCCCGCCCAGCCAGCCGAGACGGCGGCCACCGCGACGGTGCCGGCCGGTGTCTGAGCCCCAGGTCTTCACGGCGGTCGAACCGTTCCGGCGGGCCCTTGACGCCGCCCGGGCGGCCGGGGGCCGGGTCGGACTGGTCCCGACCATGGGCGCGCTCCACGCCGGCCACGAGTCCCTCATCGCCCGAGCCGCCGCCGAGTGCGACCTGGTCGCGGTGAGCATCTTCGTGAACCCGCTCCAGTTCGGCGATCCGACCGACCTCGAGCGCTACCCGAGGACCATGGAGCACGATCTCGGGGTCTGCCGGCGGCTGGCGGTCGGGGCGGTCTTCGCGCCCCCGGTGGTCGCGCTGTACCCGAGCTGGCCCGAGCCCCCCTCGACCGTGGTGTCGGTCCGGGCCGAAGCGGCCGGCTGGGAGGGGGCGTCACGCCCCGGGCACTTCGACGGGGTGGCCACCGTGGTCACCAAGCTGTTCTCGATCGCCGGCCGTTGTCGGGCCTACTTCGGCGAGAAGGACTTCCAGCAGCTGGTGGTGGTGCGGCGCCTGGTGGCCGACCTCGATCTGCCGGTCGAGGTGGTGGGCTGCCCAACGGTGCGTGACCGCGACGGCCTGGCCCTGTCCAGCCGCAACGCCCGCCTCTCTCCCGAGGACCGTCGAGCGGCGACCGTGCTGTGGCGCGCCCTGTCGGCAGCGTCGGCCGCCGCCGCCGCCGGTGAGGATCGCCCGGAGGCCCTGGCCGGCCTCATGGCCTCGGTGGTGGCGACCGAGCCCCGGGCCACCTTGGACTACGGCGCGGCGGTGGACGAAGAGACCCTGCGAACCCCGCCCCGCCTCGAGCGCCACCGCCCCGTCCGGTTGCTCATCGCGGCCGAGGTGGGCGGGGTGCGCTTGATCGACAACGCGCCGGCCGCGCTCGGGCGGCGCCCGGCCGAGCGGCCGGCGATGGCCGGCGCCACGAGGTAGCGATGCGCCGCCGCATGCTCAAGTCCAAGATCCACCGAGCCCGGGTGACCGACGCCAACCTCGACTACGTGGGCTCGGTGTCGATCGATGCCGAGCTCATGGCCCTGGCCGACATCGTCGAGTTCGAGCAGGTGGCGGTGCTCGACATCGACAACGGGGCCCGCTTCGAGACCTACGCCATGACCGGGGGCCCGGGGGAGATCTGCCTCAACGGTGCCGCCGCCCGGCTCGTCCTCCCGGGCGACCGGGTGATCCTGCTCTCCTACGCCGACTACGCCGAGGACGAGCTCACAGGGTACGCACCCCGGATCGTGCACGTGGACGCCGACAACCGCCCGATCACCGAGGACCTGGCACGCGCCGGGGCCGGGAGGCTCGGCGCCCGGTGAGCCCGACCGGGGGCCCGGCGCCGCCCGGACCCTTCGACGTGTTGGTGGTGGGGAGCGGGGTGGCCGGGCTCTCGGCGGCAGTCCGGCTGGCCGACAGCCCCGACGCCCCCAACGTGGGAATCCTGACCAAGGGCGAGCTGGCCCAGTCGACCACCCGGTGGGCCCAGGGCGGGGTGGCCGCGGTCCTGGGCGGCGACGAGGACTCGACCGACCTCCACCTGGCCGACACCCTGGCCGCCGGCGCCGGGCTGTGCGACATCGACGCGGTTCGCGTCCTGGTCGACGAGGGGCCGGCCCGGGTGAGCGAGCTGATCGCCCTGGGGGCGGCGTTCGACCGGGAGGCGTCGGGCGCCCTGGCCCGAGCCCGAGAAGGCGGGCACTCCCGACCCCGGGTCGTCCACGCCGGCGGCGCGGCAACCGGAGCCGAGGTGGAGCGGGCGCTGGTCGAGGCCACCCGGTCGTCGGCTGGCGCGGTGCTCGAGCGCTGGTTCGCCCTCGACCTAGTGGTGTCGGACGGGGTGTGCCGGGGGGTGACGGCGCGCTCGCCCGAGGGCCAGGTGGTGGAGGTACGGGCCGGCCACGTGGTGCTGGCCACCGGCGGTGCCGGCCAGCTGTACGCGGTGACCACCAACCCAGCCGAGGCGACCGGGGACGGGGTGGCCATGGCGCTGCGGGCCGGCGTCCCGGTGGCCGACATCGAGTTCGTCCAGTTCCACCCGACCGCGCTGCACCACCCGGCCATGCCCCGCCCGCTCATCTCCGAGGCGCTGCGGGGCCACGGCGCTCTGCTGCGGGATGGCCGGGGGGCACGCTTCGTCGACGAGCTGGCGCCGCGCGATGTGGTCAGCCGGGCCATGGCCGAGCGGATGGCGGCCGAGGGCAGTGACCACCTATGGCTGGACGCGACCGGGCTGGCCGACTTCTCGGTGCGCTTCCCCACCATCGCCGCCTCCTTGGCCCAGGTCGGCCTGGACCCCTCGGTGGACTGGCTGCCGATCGCGCCAGCTGCCCACCACCTCTCGGGCGGGGTGGTGACCGACCTGGTCGGGGCGAGCGCGCTGCCCGGCCTGTGGGCCGTCGGCGAGACCGCGTGCACCGGGGTCCACGGGGCCAACCGGCTGGCCTCCAACTCCCTGCTCGAAGGGATGGTCTTCGGCGTGCGGATGGCCGAGGCAGTCCTGGCCGGGACCGTCGGTCCGTCACCCACCGGGGCCATGCGCTCGGTGCTCGAGGGCGCAGGCGGGGACATCGACGGCCGGCCGGCTCCGAGCGTGGCGCTCGGCTGGCCGGGGTCCCCACCGCCGGGCTCGGGCGACCCGGCCAAGGACCGGGACCGGCTCCAGCGGGCCATGACGGCCGGGGCCGGGGTGGTGCGCGACCGCGCCTCGTTGGCCGAGGCCGGCCGGGTGGTGAGCGAGCTGGCCGGGGGCTGGCGGGCCGGCGGGGTGGCTGCCGACGAGCTCGCCAACCTGCTCACCGTGGCCGCCGCGGTGGTGTCCTCGGCGGCCGAGCGGGCCGAGAGCCGCGGCGCCCACACCCGGTCGGACTTCCCCGACCCCGACCCGACCTGGCGGTGCCGACTGGTCCATCGGGGCGTCCCGGGGCCGACCCGATGAGCGCCGCCGGCGACCCGTACCCGCCGCGCGCGGCGGCGCGGGCGGCGGTGGCCGCGGCCCTGGCCGAGGACCTGGGTGGTCTGGGCGACCTCAGCGCCGCCCTGGTGCCGGCGGGTGCCCGGGCCTCGCTGGCGGTCGTGGCTCGGGCCCGGGGGGTGATCGCCGGGGAGCTGTGCGCCCGGGAGGCCTTCGCGCAGGTGGACCCCGACGTCGAGGTGCGCTGGCTGGTCCCCGACGGTCAGGTGGCCGAGGCAGCGGCGGTGGTGGCCGAGGTGCGCGGCGCGCTGCGATCGATCCTCACTGCCGAGCGCACCGCCCTCAACTTCCTCACCCGGCTGTCCGGGGTGGCCACGCTCACCCGCCGCTACGTCGACGTGGTCCGCGAGGCCAACCCGGCGACCCGGGTCCTCGACACCCGCAAGACCACCCCCGGCCTGCGCGCCCTCGAGAAGGCGGCGGTGCGAGCCGGCGGCGGCCACAACCACCGCTTCGGGCTGTTCGACGCGGTCCTGGTGAAGGACAACCACCTGGCCGGCCTGGGGATCGCCGAGGCGGTGGCCCGGGCCCGCCGGCTGTGGCCCGGCCGGGCGGTGGAGATCGAGTGCGACCGGATCGGCCAGGTGGAGGAGGCCTGCCGGGCCGGCGCGTCGGCGGTGCTGCTCGACAACATGAGCGTCGAGGAGGTCGCGGCCTGCGTGGAACTGGTGGGCGGTCTGCGCCCCGACGGCTCCACCTTGGTCGAGGTGTCCGGCGGGGTCACGCTCGAACGGGCGCCGCAGTACGCGGCGGCCGGGGCCGACCTCATCTCGGTCGGCGCCCTCACCCACTCCGCGCCGGCGCTCGACCTCGGCCTCGACCTGAGCGGCGGGAGCAGCTGATGCTGCTCGCGATCGACGTGGGGAACACCGAGTCGGTGATCGGCCTGTACGCATTGGCCGACGAGGAGCTGGGCGAGCAGGCGGCCGGGGTGGGGATCGGGGTGGAGGGCGAACCGTCCCGGCGCGGCCTGCGCTACCACTGGCGGCTGTCGTCGGTTCCCGACCGTACCCCGGATGAGCACGCGATCCTGCTCACGCAGCTGCTCGACCTGGAGGGCCTGGACATCACCACCGCCGTGAGTGGGATCTCGATCTGCTCGTCGGTGCCGTCGATGACCACCGGCCTCCGCCAGATGGCGCAGCGGTGGTTCTCCCGGGTCCCCTGCGTGGTGGTCGGGCCCGGGGTGCGCAGCGGCATGGCCATCCGCTACGACGACCCCCGGGAGGTGGGCCCGGACCGGATCGCCAATGCCATCGGCGCCTACCACCTCTACGGCGGTCCGGCCCTGGTGGTCGACATGGGCACCGCCACCACCTTCGAGGCGGTGTCGGCGTCGGGCGAGTACCTGGGCGGGGCCATCACCCCCGGGGTGTCGATCAGCCTGGAGGCGCTGTTCCAGCACGCCGCCGCGCTGCGCCGGGTCGAGCTGGTCGAGCCCCGCTCGGTCATCGGGCGCTCCACTGCCGAGTCGATCCAGTCGGGGGTCCTCTACGGCTTTGCCGCCCAGGTCGACGGCCTGTGCCAAAGGATCAAGGGCGAGCTGGGCGGCGACCCGACCGTGGTCGCGACCGGCGGGCTGTCCGAGCTGATCGCTCCGTACTGCGAGACGGTCGACCACGTCGAGCCGTGGCTGACCCTGGAGGGCTTGCGGGTGGTGTACGAGCGCAACGTGGCCCCGCACGCGCCACGGTGAGCGACATCCCCTACCGCTACGAGGTGAGCCACTCGGCGGCCGCGATCCAGCAGGGCTGGGGGGCGCTCGAGCCGGGCGAGGAGTCGGCCGACACCGTGTCGGTGGCCGGCCGGGTCATGCTCCTGCGCACCCAGGGCAAGGTGGCCTTCGGCGAGCTGCGGGACTCGAGCGGGACGATCCAGCTCTTCGCCCAGGCCGGAGCGACCCGGGACTACGAGGCGTTCGTCCGGCTCGCCCTCGGGGACTGGGTGGGGGCGAGCGGGCCGGTGGTGCGCACCCGTCGAGGCGAGCTGTCGGTGGCAGTGCGGGACTGGGTGCTGCTGGCCGAGGCCCGCCGGTCCTTCGGCGACAAGTGGCGCGGCGTGCACGACCCCGAGACCCGCTTCCGCCAGCGGGAGGTCGACCTGTGGGCCAACCCGGCGACCCGTCGGCGGCTGGAGGTCCGCAGCCAGGTCGTCCGGGCGATGCGGGAGCGGCTGTGGCAGGCCGGGTTCGTCGAGGTGGAGACCCCCATCCTCAACCCGGTCCCCGGCGGGGCCGAGGCCCGGCCCTTCGTCACCCACCACAACGCCTTGGGCACCGATCTGTACCTGCGGATCGCACCCGAGCTCTACCTGAAGCGCTTGGTCATCGGGGGCTTCGAGAAGGTCTTCGAGATCGGCCGGCTCTTTCGCAACGAGGGGATCTCCCCCCGGCACAACCCCGAGTTCACCACCGTCGAGCTCTACTGGGCCTACGCCGACTACCAGGACATGATGGCGTTGGTCGAGGCGCTGGTGGCGGGGGTGGCCACCGACGTGCTCGGCACCACCGCCCTCGTCTACCAGGGCCGGGACCTGGACCTCACACCGCCGTGGCGGCGGGCGACGATGGCCGAGCTGGTCGAGGAGCACACCGGCCGTGCGGTGAGCGTGGCCACCCCCCGATCGGAGCTGGCCGCCCTGGCGGCCGAGGCCGGGGTGGCCGTCGACCCGAGCTGGGGCCCCGGCAAGCTGGTGGCCGAGCTCTACGAGAAGACCACCGAGGGCCAGCTCTGGGGGCCGGTGTTCGTGACCGACTACCCCGAGGAGGTCTCGCCGCTGGCACGCCCCCACCGAGCCCAGCCCGGGTTGGTGGAGCGGTTCGAGGCGGTGGTGGCGGGCCGGGAGCTGGCCAACGCGTTCAGCGAGCTGACCGATCCCGAGGAGCAGCGGCGTCGCTTCGCCGAGCAGGCCGCCCGCCGGGCCCGCGGCGACGACGAGGCCATGGCGCTCGACGAGGAGTACCTCCGGGCCATGGAGTACGGGCTCCCCCCGACCGCCGGGGTCGGGCTCGGCATCGACCGGCTGGTGATGCTGCTCACCGACACCGCCAACATCCGGGAGGTGATCGCCTTCCCCACCTTGCGGCCGGAGCGCCCCGGCACAGCGCCGGGCCCGGGCGCTTAGGGCAGGTCGTCGAGCAGGGTGTCGTTGAGGGCCCGCAGCGCGCTGGCCAGGGCCGGCGACGAGAGGCCGTCCAGCGCGGCGTCGGCTCGGGCGGCGAACTGGCGGCCCATGGCCACGGTGGCGGCGATGCCCTTGGAGGCCGCCACCATGGCCCGGGCCTTGTCCCGCTCGGGCAGGCCCAGCGGCTGGCCGAGCAGGCCGGCCAGCTCCGGACCGACGTCGGGGTCGGCCAGCGCGTGCAGCACCGGCAGGGTGTAGACCCCTTCGGCCAGGTCCTGGCCGGGTGGCTTGCCCAGCTCCCCGTTGGTCGCCACCACGTCCAAGACGTCGTCTCGCAGCTGGAACACGATGCCGAAGTTGCGGCCGAACTCGGTCAGGGCCTCGACTTCCGAACGCGGCGCCCCGCCGGTCAGCGCGCCCACCCGGCAGGAGGTGGCCATGAGGGCGGCGGTCTTGCCCTCGATCGCCTCCAGGCACTGCTCGACGGTGCGGCGCACCGAGAAGGCGGTCTTCACCTCGGAGACCTGGCCCCGGCACAAAAGGCCCAGGGTGGTGGCCAGCAGGCCGGCGATCTCGGTGCCCAGGCTGGCCGCGATCTCGGCCGAGCGGGCCAGCAGGTAGTCCCCGCCCACGATGGCCAGCAGGTTGCCGAACCGGCTGTTCACGCTCTCGGTCCCCCGACGCATGGTCGCCTCGTCGATGACGTCGTCGTGGTAGAGGGAGGCCAGGTGGACCAGCTCCACCGAGACCGATCCCAGCAGGTCGGCCTCGGAGGCCCGCCGCTCCCCTCGGGTGGCGGCGGCCAAGGCGAGCATCGGGCGCAGGCGCTTGCCGCCGGCGGTGATGAGGTGGGTGGCCACCTGGTCGAGGAACGGGTCCCCGGCCGCCACCACCGACACCAGCAACGGCTCGACGCGGCGCAGCTCCTGGTCGAGGCCGGAAAGGCCGAGAACTTCGACCGCGTTCACCCCGAGCACCATAGGCGACGCCCGGCCCGGTGGCATCCTCGGTGCTCCTGGCCCTGCCCCGGTGCGACGGGTCGTCCGAGCGCGGCCCTGTAGACTTCGCGTACTCGACCAAGGCTCTCGGACCGTCCGAGATCACCCAGGGTCAGAGCCGAGACGGAGGCGGTCCGTGTTCGAACGCTTCACAGACCGGGCACGAAGGGTTCTGGTGCTTGCGCAGGAAGAAGCGCGCATGCTGAACCACAGCTTCATCGGCACCGAGCACATCCTGCTCGGGCTGATCCACGAGGGCGAGGGCGTCGCCGCCAAGGCCCTCGAGTCCCTCGGGATCACCCTGGAAGCGGTGCGGGAGAAGGTCGAAGAGACCATCGGCATGGCCGGCTCGGCCCCCTCGGGCTCGCCGCCGTTCACCCCGCGGGCCAAGAAGGTCCTCGAGCTCTCCCTGCGGGAGGCCCTCCAGCTCGGCCACAGCTACATCGGCACCGAGCACATGCTGCTCGGGCTGGTGCGCGAGGGCGAGGGGGTGGCGGCCCAGGTGCTGGTCAGCCTGGGCGCTGACCTGTCGCGGGTGCGCAACCAGGTCATCCAGCTCATGTCGGGCTACCAGGGCAAGGAGGCGGTCGGCGCCGGCTCGGGCCAGGCTGCCTCGGAGACCCCGAGCGGGTCGCCGGTCCTCGACCAGTTCGGCCGCAACCTGACCCAGCTGGCCCGTGACGCCAAGCTCGACCCGGTCATCGGCCGGGAGCGGGAGATCGAGCGGGTCATGCAGGTCCTCTCCCGGCGGACCAAGAACAACCCGGTGCTCATCGGCGAGCCTGGGGTCGGCAAGACCGCCATCGTCGAGGGGCTGGCCCAGCGCATCGTGGCCAACGACGTGCCCGAGACACTGACCGGCAAGCAGCTCTACACCCTCGACCTCGGCGCGCTGGTGGCCGGCAGCCGGTATCGGGGGGACTTCGAGGAGCGCCTGAAGAAGGTCCTGAAGGAGATCCGCACCCGGGGCGACATCATCTTGTTCATCGACGAGATCCACACCCTGGTGGGTGCCGGGGCGGCCGAGGGTGCGATCGACGCCGCCTCGATCCTCAAGCCCATGCTGGCTCGAGGCGAGCTGCAGACCGTCGGGGCGACCACCCTCGACGAGTACCGCAAGCACCTGGAGAAGGACGCCGCCTTGGAGCGGCGGTTCCAGCCGGTGCGGGTCGAGCAGCCCTCGGTCTCGCTCACCATCGACATCTTGAAGGGCCTGCGGGACCGCTACGAGTCCCACCACGCGGTGACCATCACCGACCAGGCGCTGGTGGCGGCGGCCAACCTGGCCGACCGGTACCTGGCCGACCGGTACCTGCCGGACAAGGCCATCGACCTCATCGACGAGGCCGGCAGCCGGCTGCGGATCCGGCGCATGTCCACCCCGCCGAGCTACAAGACCCTCGACCAAGAGATCGCCCGGATCCGGGCCGACAAGGAGGCGGCCATCGAGCGGGGCGCGTTCGAGCAGGCCAAGAAGCTCGCCGAGCAGGAGAAGGAGCGCCTGGAACGCAAGGAGGCCATGGAGGCCGAGTGGCGCCGGGAAGGCGTCGAGCTGTTCGACGTGGTCGACGAGGACGTGATTGCCGAGGTCCTGGCCAACTGGACCGGCATCCCGGTCTACCGGCTGACCGAGGAGGAGACCGCCAAGCTGCTCCGGATGGAAGAGGAGCTGCACAAGCGGGTGGTCGGCCAGGAGGAGGCGATCAAGGCGCTGTCCCGGGCCATCCGGCGAACCCGAGCCGGCTTGAAGGACCCCAAGCGGCCCAGCGGGTCGTTCATCTTCCTCGGCCCGACCGGGGTGGGCAAGACCGAGCTGGCCAAGACCCTGGCCGAGTTCCTCTTCGACGACGAGGACGCGCTGATCCAGCTCGACATGTCCGAGTACATGGAGAAGCACACGGTGTCCCGCCTGGTCGGCTCGCCGCCCGGCTACGTCGGCTACGAGGAGGGCGGCCAGCTGACCGAGGCCGTCCGGCGCCGGCCGTTCTCGGTGGTGCTGTTCGACGAGGTGGAGAAGGCCCACCCGGACGTGTTCAACACCTTGCTGCAGATCCTGGAGGACGGCCGGTTGACCGACGCCCAGGGCCGCACGGTGGACTTCAAGAACACCGTGCTCATCATGACCTCCAACCTGGGCACGGCCGACCTGCGCAAGGCGTCGCTCGGCTTCGCCAAGACCTCCGAGGCGGTCACCTACGAGCGGATGAAGGCCAAGGTCCACGACGCGCTGAAGGCCCACTTCCGCCCGGAGTTCTTGAACCGCATCGACGAGGTCATCGTCTTCCACGAGCTGTCCCGGGACGAGGTGGTGGAGATCGTCGACCACATGGTGGCCCGCACCCGCGAGCAGCTGGCCGGCCAGGGGCTGGCGCTCGAGCTCACCCCGGCGGCCCGCAACCTGCTGGCCGAGCGGGGCTACGACCCCCAGCTCGGGGCCCGGCCGCTGCGCCGGGCGGTCCAGCAGCTGGTCGAGGACCCGCTCTCCGAGCGGATCCTGTGGAAGGAGTTCCGAGTCGGCGAGACGGTGGTGGTGGACGTGGAGCCGGGCGAGGACGGCCAGCCCACCCTCACCTTCAAGGCGGTCGAGGGGTTCCAGGCCCCGCCGATGGAGCTGGCGGGGAGCGGCAGCTCGACCGACTGAACCGGTCGGCTCAGTCCGGCCGGCGGTGGACCAGGTGCACCCGGGCCTGGTCCCGGGGCCGGACCACCAGCTCGTCGATGTCGACGTGGCTCGGGCGGGTGGCCACGAAGGCCACGCACTGGGCGATGTCGTCGGCGGTGAGCGGCACCACCCCGGCGTAGACCGCGGCTGCCGCGTCGGCGTCGCCGCCGAAGCGAACCAGGGAGAACTCGGTCTCGACCATGCCCGGATCGATCTCGGTCACCCGGACCGGCTGCCCGAGCAGCTCGATCCGCAGCACCTCGGTGAGCGCTCGCTCGGCCGCCTTGGCGGCGTGGTAGCCGGCACCACCGGCGTAGCGCTCGAAGGCGGCCACCGAGCCGATGGTGACCACCAGTCCGTCGCCCGAGGCGACCAGCTTGGGCAGCAGCGCCTTGGTCATCCGCAGGGTGCCCATGACGTTGGTCTCCCACATCTGGCGCCACTTGGCCTCGTCGGCCAGGGCGATCTCCTCCAGGCCGAGCGCGCCGCCGGCGTTGTTGACCAGCACCGAGCACGCCGGCACCGCGGCGCAGAAGGCCTCGACCGACTCGGGGTCGGCCACGTCGAGCGGCAAGGCGCGGGCCCCGGGGATGGAGGCGGCCACCGCTGCCAGACGGTCGGACCGGCGGGCCCCGAGCACCACCGAAAAGCCGGCCTCGGCCAGGCGGCGGGCGGTGGCCGCCCCGATCCCGCTCGAGGCGCCGGTGACCACGGCGGTCGAGCGCCCGTCGGGGGCGAAGGAGCTCATCGGCGGGCCGCCTGGGACATCGCTGGCTGGTCTAGCACCGCCGGCCGAGGGCGCCAGGTGGCAGGATCGGGGGGTGGCGATCGTCGGCCTGGACCACGTGCAGTTCACCCTGCCACCGGGGGCCGAGGAGCAGGCCGACCGGTTCTACGTCGGCCTCCTCGGCTTCGAGGTCGAGCCCAAGCCGCCGGCGCTGGCTGCTCGGGGCGGCCGCTGGTACCGGTCGGGACCGGTGCGGTTCCACCTGGGGGCTGACCCGGCCTTCGCCCCGGCCGAGCGCTCCCACCCGGCGTTCGTGGTGGAGGAGTTGGACCAGCTGGCTCGGGAGCTGGAGGCCGCCGGGCACCGGGTCGAATGGGACCGTCTGGTCGAGGGGGTTCGACGCTGCTACGTCCACGATCCATTCGGCAATCGGCTCGAGCTGCTGGCGCGCTGAGGGCCGGGAGCCCGGCGGGCCGGGTCGTGTAGAATTGCCTGTTCCGTCCCAGCCCCGAGAGGGGCGTCGCGACACCGGCCGCCAGCGCCCGGCGCTCGAGGGCGGCCCGACGCCGAGGAGTCCCGATGAGTCCGGTCAAGTCGAAGTTCAAGGTCGGGGACAAGGTCGTCTACCCCCACCACGGCGCGGCGGTGGTCGAGCGCCGTGAGACCAAGGAGGCATTCGGCGAGAAGCGCGAGTACCTGGTCCTGCGGCTCGCCTACGGCGACCTCACCTTGATGGTCCCGGCGGACAACACCGACGGGGTGGGCCTGCGGGAGGTCATCAACGACGAGGAGGTGGAGGAGGTGTTCGCGGTGCTCCGCAAGAAGGAGGCCCGAATGCCCACCAACTGGTCCCGGCGCTACAAGAACCACTCCGAGAAGCTCCGCTCCGGCGACATCTACCAGGTGGCCGAGGTGGTCCGGAACCTCTCGATCCGGGACAAGGACAAGGGCCTCTCGGCCGGCGAGAAGCGGATGCTCTCCCGGGCCCGCCAGATCCTGGTGTCCGAGCTCACCTTCGCCCTGGGGGTCGACGAGGCGACTGCCGAGCAGCGGCTCAACGACGCGCTCCCCTGAGCCCCTCGTGGGCCCGGTGGTGGGAATCGTGGTCGCCGGCGGGGCCGGGACCCGGTTCGGGGCGCTGAAGCAGTTCGCCACCCTGTGCGGGCGGGCGGTGGCCGAGCGCGCCGTGGAGGCCACCCGGTCGGTGGCCGACCGGGTGGTGCTGGTGGTGCCGGCCGGCCACCAGGGGCCGGCCTTCGGGGCCGACGCGGTGGTGGCGGGGGGCCCGACCCGGTCAGCGTCGGTGCGAGCCGGCCTGGCGGCGGCCGGAGAGGCCGGGGTGGTGGTGGTCCACGACGCCGCCCGCCCGCTGGCCCGCCCGGCGCTGTTCGCCGCGGTGGTCTCGGCGGTCGAGGCGGGGGCGGCCGGCGCGGTGTGCGGCCTCGAGCTGACCGACACCGTGAAACGGGTCGAGGCGACCGCGGGTGGCGAGCTCACCGTGGTCGAGACCCTGGACCGCCGGGCGCTGGTCACGGTCCAGACACCGCAGGCCTTCCGGCTGGACGCGCTCCGGCGGGCCCATGCCGGCGAGCCCGAGGCGACCGACGACGCGGCGCTGCTCGAGGCGATCGGGTTGGCGGTGCGGGTGGTGCCGGGCGACCCCGAGAACCTGAAGCTCACCACCCCCGCCGACCTGGCCCGGGCCGAGCGGCTGGTGGGGCCCTGAGGTGCGGGTCGGCCAGGGGTTCGACGTCCACCCGTTCTCCGACGACCCGACGCGCCGGCTGGTCCTGGGCGGGGTGGCGGTGCCCTCGGCCCGGGGGCTGGCCGGCCACAGCGACGCCGACGTGGTCGCCCATGCGCTGGCCGACGCGCTGCTGGGCGGGGCGGGCCTCGAGGACCTGGGCGCGCAGTTCCCCGACACCGACCCGGCCACCGCCGGAGCCGACAGCCTGGTGCTGCTCCGCGCGGTGCTCGGCCTGGTCCGCCAGGCCGGCCTGGTCCCGCTGAACGCCGACCTCACGGTGGTGGCCGAGCAGCCGCCGCTCGCCCCCCACCTACCGGCCATGCGGGCCGCCTTGGGCGCGGTCGTGGGGGCCCCGGTGTCGGTGAAGGCCAAGCGAGGGGAGGGCATGGGTGCCCTGGGGCGGGCCGAGGGGATCGCGTGCCTGGCGGTCGCCCTCCTCGCTCCGCTCGAGGGGGCGTGAGCCCCCGCCCCCGGGCCGGTGCCCACCGCCGCCCGGCCCCGGCCATCGCGCCCCGGCGCCGGCCACCGGAGGCCGGCCGGCTCGGCGGGGATCACGTGGAGGGTCGCCGGGCCGTCCTGGAGCTCCTGGCGGTCGGCCGCCGCCGGGTCCGCCGGGTCCTGGTGGCCGAGGGCCAGGAGCCCTCGGCCACCCTGGACCGGATCGAGCGGCTGGCCTCCTTGGCCCGGGTCCCCCTCGAGACCGTGCCCCGGGCCCGGTTGGCCGCGCAAGCCAAGACCGGCGCCCCCCAGGGCGTGGTCGCCCTGGCCGAGCCGTGCCGACCGGTCCCCTTGGCCGACCTGGTCGCTGACGACCCGTTCCTCCTGGTGGTGGCTGGGGTCACCGATCCGCAGAACCTGGGGGCGTTGCTGCGGAGCGCGGCCGGCGCCGGGGTCAACGGGGTGGTCCTGCCCAAGCACCGCGCCGCCCACCTCAGTCCCTCGGCGGTCAAGGTCGCGGCCGGAGCGGTCGAGCACCTGGACTTCGCCCTGGTCGGCGGGGTCCCCTCGGCGCTGGCCGAGCTGGGGGCGGCCGGCCTGCGGACGGTGGGGCTGGCCGCCGAGGCCCCCCAGTCCCTCTACCGCCTGGATCTGGCCTTCGGCGGCCTGGCCCTGGTGGTGGGGGGCGAGGAGACCGGGTTGTCACCTTTGGTCCGCCGACGCTGCGAGGTGGTCGCGGCCATCCCCCAGCACGGAGGCGTGCCGTCGCTCAACGTCGCGGCCGCGGCTGCGGTGGCCTGCTTCGAGGTGGCCCGCCAGCGGGCGGCCGGGCGCCGCTGACCCCCGGTTCGCTCAGCCCTGCCGCTTCAAGCGGCCGGTCCGCTTGGCCCAGCGTTCGGCGGCCGAGAACACCACCAGGGACCCGGGCACCATGACCAGACCGAACACCGCCAGGATGGCCAACGTCCGCAGCTGCCCGCCGAGGCTGGCGCCGCCCAGCATGGCGGCCCGCAGGCCCCGGAGCATGAAGGTGGCCGGGGACAGGTGCGAGGCCGCCTGGAGCCATCCGGGCAGGACGTCGACCCCGTAGTAGACGCCGGAGACCAGCAGCACCAGGGCCTGGACCATGAACGACATCTGCACGCCCCGCTCGGGGTAGAGCATGGGCAGGATCCCGGTCAAGATGCCCAGGCCGACCAGGCTCACGCTGCCCACCGCGACCACCAGGGCCACCTCGAGCCAGTTCACCTGGGCGAAGCGCACGTCGAAGAACGGCAGGGCGCAGGCCATGATCACCGCGGTCCGCACCACCGCGTGGACGACGCCGAAGACCGACATGCCGACCAGGTGCACGGTGCGCGAGACCGGGGTCATGAAGGTGTGCTCGATGGTCCCCTCCCAGCGCTCCCAGGTGATGACCAGGCTCATGTCGTCCAGGACGGCCGACAGGTAGGCCCAGGTGAGAGTGCCGATCAGCAGGAACAGGGTCAGCCGGGGGACGGCCGCCGGCCGCACCAGGCCACCGTGCTCGGCCTGCTTGGCGATGAAGGTGATGGCCAGGGTGTTGACCAGGCCGTAGAGGATCCAGACCAGCTCCCACGCCCAGTAGCGCTTCCACAGGTTGGTCTGGCGCTCGAAGAACGCCCAGCCCAGCGCGACCCGCCGGGGGGCGCGCCGGCGCACCAGCTCCTCAGATCGGGTCATGCTGGCCGACCTCCACGGGTTGGTCCTCCTCCTCGTCTTCCTCGATGCTGCGGCCGGTGTAGGCCATGAACACGTCCTCCAGGTCGACCTGGTCGGGGCGACGGTCGGTCCCGGCCACCTGGGCCCGCAGCTCGGCCGAGGTTCCCTCGGCCACGATGCGCCCGCCGGCCAGGAACGCGAGCCGGTCGCAGAGCAGCTCGGCCTCGTCCATGTCGTGGGTGGTGAGCAGGACGGCCACCCCGTCCCGACGGGCATCGTCGATGAAGCGCTGGACGGTCCGCTTGGACCGCGGGTCGAGGCCGGTCGTCGGCTCGTCGAGGAGCAGGAGCCGGGGCGAGCTGAGGAAGGCCCGGGCCACCGCGACCTTCTGCTGCTGGCCCCGTGACAGCTCGGTCATCGGCTCTGTGGCCTCCCGTTCCAGGCCCAGCCGGGCCAGGAGCTCGGCGCTGCGCCGCCGGACCGCCGGGCCGGCCATGCCGTAGGCGCGGCCGTAGAAGAGGAGGTTCTCCAGTGCCGACATGGCCCGGAAGAACGACGGGTCGGCCGAGACCCGGTTGAGCAGCGGCCGCACCGAGGCCGGGTCCCGCAGGGCATCGCGCCCGAACACCAGGACCTCGCCTTGGTCGGGGAGGATGAGGGTCGACAGGATCCTGATCAGGGTCGATTTCCCCGAGCCGTTGGCCCCGATCACGCCGTAGATCTCACCGGGCTGCACGGTGAAGGAGACCGACTGCACCGCCCGATGGACACGGCGCCGTCCGGAGCTGCTTTGGGCGCGGCCACGACGTTTGAAGTGCTTGGTCACGCCCCGCACGACCAACGGGAGGTCGGCATCAGGGGTCTCATGCGGCCAGGTGGCGGCCGAGTTCACGAAGTTCTCCTCACACAAGTAGCGGACGGGACGGCACGCCGGTCGAGGCGTGCAGGCACGGTCAGGCCGCGGCCGCTCTTGAGCGAGGGATGGCCGCGGACCTAGCGGTGGTGCATGCGTGTCACGAGGGGTCACGCTAGCAGAGCGGTGCTGCGGAGCGATGAGGGCATGGAGGGTGGTCGTCGGCCGGCGCGTTGGGCGTCGCCATCGCATCGTTGATCGGCGAGAGGGCCGGTCACCGACGACCGGCTGGTTGCAGCGGGGCCAACGGCACCAAGGGTGTCAGGCGACCTCATTCACCGGAAGCCACCGGTGAACCAAGGTCTGTGAGCCGGGGAGGTTTCACGCTGCAGGAACGAGCACGCCGCTGCGTTCCCGCTTCGAGGTGGCCGTTCGGCCCTTCAGGATGTCCGAGTGCGCGACGTGCTCGATCTCCGAGATGGTGCTGATGACCGTCGTCGACCGGGCTTCTGGTCGGACCCAGCGGTCGCTTGCGAGTCGGCCACCGCCCGCATCATGGAGCGAAAGACGCGGATGGCTCGCTCGTCGAGCTCCGGCATCGTGAGGCCAGGTGCCACGGTCATCGCGGCCTCACGGGTCATCGCCTCACGAAAGATGGCGTAGCCGAGGTAGGTGGCTGCGGTGAGCAGATGCATGACGAGACCATCGGCATCGGCGGGTAGATAGCCTTCCTGTTTGTCCCGCTGCAGGTCCTCCCAGCTCCGCTCCAACCGAGGGAAGAGTCGGAACTCCTCGCTGTTGGTGATGGCCAGCAGCGCTTCGAGCTTGATGAACGAGCTGTTCTTGAGGGCGAGCTCGAAGACCTTGGCCCGCCGCTCGGCGAACGGCAATCCACGAGTCTGGGCGAAGATCTCCTCACGGTCCCAGGTGAACGTGGAGAACGCAGCGCGCAGCAGTCCCTCGCGTGAGCCGAAGTAGCGATAGATGAGCCCACGGTTCACGCCAGCTTCGTTGGCCACTTCCTGAAGGTTCAACCCGGCCAGGACGCCGTGTCGTTCCACCAGACGTAGGGCGGCGGCCAGCAAGTCGGCCTCGGAGGCCTGCCGGTTCCGCTTGCGCCGGCGACCGCTCGGGCGGCAGGAGCCGTCGGAGCCCGAGTCCGCTTGCCGGGACGCCGCATGGTCGGTTGGCGGGTCAGGCGACCCGCGCTGGGCATTCACGTCGTCCACGTCCGCGCTTCCGGGGGAGGTATTGAACAATTCGCTACATAGGTTACTGACGCAGGTCGCACCGGACCCCGCTCGGTCTCCTGGCCCGGCACAGGCCCCGCCACCTTGACGCATAAGTAGCGCACCGTTAATATTGAAGTATCAAATCGTTACATTCTGCACTGAGCAATCGCGCAAGGAGGGCAGATGGCGGACGGACGCGAGAGCTCAGGAGCGCTCGCCGGTGTGAGGGTGCTGGACGTGTCGTCCGTACTCGCCGCCCCCGTTGCCGCAACGATGCTTGCCGACTTCGGCGCCGAGGTCGTGAAGGTGGAAACGCCAGGCGTTGGGGACTTCGTCCGGCGGGGCGCCACTGGTCCTGGCGGTCGCTCGCTCGAGTGGATCCAAGAAGCGCGCAACAAGCGTTCCATCACGCTCGATCTGCACCATCCTCGAGGACGTGAACTGCTGCGGCAGCTCATCGGTCATTTCGACGTCCTCGTGGTCAACTTCAGACCTCCAACCCTGCATTCGTGGGGATTGGATCCCGAAACGATCCACCGGGCCTTTCCGGACCTCATCGCGCTCTACGTCACGGGATACGGCCTCACCGGCCCGTACCGTGACCGGGGCGCCTTCGACCGAGTGGCGAGCGCGTTCGCCGGACTCACTTACGTGAGCGGCTTCCCTGAGGGCCCGCCAGTCCGGACCGGCTACGCGGTCATCGACTACATGACGGCCTATCTCGGCGCGTTCTCGGTGGTCACCGCGTTGTACCACCGAGATGTGCGAAACGGAGGAGGGCAGGTCATCGACCTCGCGCTCTACGAAGCAGGCTTCCGTGCCAGCGAGGGCGCCCTGCTCCACTACGCCGTCGATGGGACCATTCGTGAGCGAACTGGGAACCGGAACCTCGACGTTGTTCCGGCCAGCGACTTCACCACTGCCGACGGTCGCCGTATCGCGATCCACGCCGGAACGCAGAGTCTCTTCGTGCGTCTCAGCGAACTGATGGGTCGTCCGGAGCTGGTGGAGGACCAGCGTTTCTCGACGCACCGCGCTCGCGTCGACAACCAGGATGAACTGTACGAATTGATCGGCCAGTGGGTTGCCGAGCACCGCTGCGACGACCTGATGACGATGCTCGCCGATGCCGGGATCCCGGGTGCACCAGTAATGAATATCGCCGATATCGTCTCGGACCCCCACTATCGGCATCGAGAGACCTTCATGGCTTGGAAGGACGACGAGTACGGCGACCTGTTGATGGTGAGCCCAATCCCAAAGATGAGTTCAACTCCGGGAAGAGTCCGTTCAGGGGGTCCGCCTCTAGGTGCGCACAACAACGATGTCTATGGGTCGCTTCTTGGGCTCTCGGCACACGAAATCGACGAATTGGCTCAGCTGGGCATCGTCTAGACGCACTTCGACCAGCATTCACAACGTCTCGAGGTCTTTTCGAACCAGAAGGGGAGGGTAGGAACATGCGCAACTACCTGGGTGTGTTAGAGCGTTGATAGATGGGAAATTGCGTTTAGTCGTTGTTCAGGCGAGGCGCGAGGTTCCTAAGGGCTTGTTGGATGCAACGAGATTGGTCAGTCAAATCCTGATGAGTGCAGTGGCGGGCGGGTGATGTTTACAGAGTTCGGGCCAGTGGGGAACTTTTACGAGGCACCGCGATGGCACGAAGGAAGCTGGTGGGTTTCTGACTTCTATGCACACCGGGTGTTGCGAATCGACACGGAGGGTTCGGCCGCGACTGTGGTAGAGGTCGATGGTCAGCCGGGGGGGCTTGGCTGGTTGCCCGACGGGACTCTCCTCGTGGTGTCGATGCGCGACCAGCAGGTAGTCCGCTTGGTCGGTGGACGAGTGACCGAGTATGCCGACCTCGCAGCAGTGTTCAGCGGCTGGGCAAACGACATGTGCGTCACGTCCGCTGGCTACGCGTACGTAAGCAACTTCGGGTTCGACCTCTTCGACCCTCACGCGGTGACAAGTCGAACGTGCGTAGCTGTCGTGGCGCCTGGTGGCGAGGTTCGCATCGCCGCTGAGGACCTAGCGTTTCCGAATGCCTGTGTAGTGGCCCCGAATGGCCATGAGCTCATTGTGAACGAAACTCTGGCCAGTTGCCACACTGCCTTCACGATCGAAGACGATGGCACCCTCTCACGCCGAAGGCTTTGGGCTCGCCTGGGCGACCCTCCCGCCGACCCCGATCATGCATTGGTGGACCTGACATACGGCCCTGACGGCGCCTGTTTCGACCAAATGGGGCACTTATGGGTAGCTGACGCCTTTGGTCACCGGGTGCTGCTGATCGCTGAGGGTGGCGAAGTGCTGCGAGAGCTAAAGATGCCGCACGGCCTCAATGCCTATGCCTGTTGTCTGGGCGGCGCGACTGGCTCAACTCTCCTGGTGGCGGCGGCGCCCGATCACGACGCGACGAAACGCGCCAGTACGACCGAGAGTGTCCTTTTGGTCACCGAGGTGGGATCCGCGATCGCGGCAACCCGGTCTCGTTGTAGGGAGTTCTGAGGACATGCATCGGCCTAATGCAACAGCGACATCTCGAGGCCCCCAATGATCACTGATCAAAATCGTGTGCAAGAAGCGGGGGCGTTCAAGGTGGAGCGGACCTCAACGATGGTTAGGGAACCAGCGCGCCGTGGTCATCGTCAGAGGCGACGGTGAGTAACGCGACCAAACCTATCATTTCGGCTCAGGAGCTCGTTGTCGAGTTTTCACGCGGGCGACGAAGCCGCACCTTGCGAGCGGTCGATGGCGTGACTTTCGACCTACACGCCGGAGAAGTTCTCGGAGTCGTTGGGGAGTCCGGCTCCGGGAAGTCGACACTTGGGAAGGTCCTAGCTGGGTTTCTTAACCCGACAGCGGGTCAGGTGCTCTTCTCGACGACCGATGGCAATCTCGTTCCACGTGTTCAGCGGCGTCCGCGCGGCTTCCGCGACGTCCAGATGATCTTCCAAGAATCCGCCATGGCTCTCAATCCCCGGCTGCCAGTGTGGCGGCTTGTTGGTGAGGGAATGCAGCCGAAGACGTTTACATTCGCACCGAAGCGGCGACAGAGCGTTGTCAACCTTCGAGCGCGTGTATCCATGTATCTCACGCGCGTTGGCCTCTCCGCCACCGCGGTAGCAGACAAGAGGGCGGCAGAGCTCTCCGGCGGTGAGAAGCAGCGAGTCGCCATCGCGCGTGCCTTGGCCGCCTCACCGATAGCCATGGTGTGCGATGAATCAGTTGCCGCGTTGGACGTCTCGGTTCGAGCCGTAATTCTGAACCTGTTTCAGCGGATCAGCCGGGAGTCCGGCATCGCCCTGCTCTTCATCACTCACGACATTTCGGTCGTGGCTCACCTGGCCGATCGAGTCGCTGTTATGTGCGAGGGGAGGGTAGTTGAGTTCGACACCCCAAACCGGATTGTGGAGGACCCACAGCACGAGTACACGCGTCGACTGATCGCCGCTGTTCCATCTTTCGAAGGACGAACCGACGTCCCGGGAAGCCTCGGCTTCGCCGCCGGCCAGGCTGGCGGGTGCGCCGGAACGCCTGCAGATCCGCAGCAACAGATGACCACCACTGGAGGGGAGACGCCGTGAACGGCACCATGAAAAGAGACCAACAAGTAGTGCGCAGGCGAGCGAGTCTGAGCATCGTCGCCATTCTGTCGGCGTTCACCATGATCGTCGGCGGGTCGGCGGGTATCGCCGGGGCTAGTACCTCGAAGGCCCACGCATCCGAAGCGTCGAATTCAACGATAACGATCGGTACATTGAGCCCTCCGGGAACGCTTGATCCGACCACGAGTGACCTGGCTACCGATGTGCCGTATCTCGACGTGATCTATGACACCCTGACTCAGCTCAATCCGAAGACCGGCGCTCTTGAACCGATGTTAGCTACCAGCTGGAAATGGTCAGCCAACAGGCTCCAGCTCGACGTCACATTGCGCCAGGGCGTGGAATTCCAAGATGGGACACCCTTTAACGCTCAAGCCGTCGTCAAGTATTCGCAAGCCTTCATCAAGGCCGGAGACACAGCGGACTGTCTTCAGTACGTCACAAGCGTGACAGCGGTTGGCAACTACCAGGTCATCTACCAGTTGAGCCAGCCCAACGCCGTCTTGCCAAACTCGCTGGCTATGTGGTGCGGCATGATCCCATCACCAACAGCCGTGGCCAGTGAGGGCAGCACCTTCGCTACTCACCCGGTTGGCGCCGGTCCGTACAAGTTTGTCTCCGAAGTTCCAGGGTCGACCTATAACTTTACGGCGTTCTCCGGATACTGGAACAACGCGAAAGTTCCGCGGGTAAAGAATCTCGAATTCAAGGTATTTCAGAGCGACACGTCCCTCGTTACTGCTATCGAGAGCGGTGACGTCAACGTCGCGGGGCAACTCTCGGCGCAAGACGTCAAGGCATTGAAGGCTCAACGCGATCTGAGGGTGGCGGCAGGACCTGGGCCACAGATCGCCTACTTCAATTTCAATTCATCGCGCGTGCCTCTGAACAATCCGAAGGTTCGCCTCGCGTTCAATCTCGCTCTCAACCGCGGAGCGATCGCACAAGCTGTGACCGGTGGCGTAACGGGGCCAGCGACACAGATCATGCCTGTGGGTGTTGTTGGCTATGACAAGGCACTCAACCCCGTCTACCGCTACGATCCTTCGAAGGCTAGGAGGCTCTTGAGGGAGGCCGGCTACAAAAACGGCGTCAACCTGACTTGCTACTATCGCATCGGCCTGGGTTTTGAGATCGCCAACCCCATCATCATTGCCCAGGAAAAGGCAGTGGGAATTAACCTCAGCCTTGTTCCAGCGACGGCGGCGACTATCGGTAGCTACCTTCAGAATAAGGGGCAGCCAGAGTGCCTCGGAGCCAATTGGGGTGGTGATCCGATTCCAGCAGTCGATTACCAAATTCTGTGGAGCAAGTCTTTCTATAACCCGGGTCGCACCGACTATGGCATTGACCCATACTTCAACGAGCTCTACTCGACATATACGACTTCTGGTATTCAGAAGCTTTCGGATGACATCGTCAAGAGCCAACAGACGAACCCCGGTTGCGCCCCCCTGTGGTACGCACCCTTGGTGGACGTGTATCAAAGCGACATAGCCGGATGGGTTAAGAGCCCCTTGGGCAAAGCGAACTGGCGAGGCATGTACTACAAGGGCAGCTAGAGGTCCGCTCAGTGAGATTGTCGCGCATTCCTCGTCCGGGACCATCCCAAGACGAGGCTGATCCGGTCCCGGGCGAGGAACTGCTCAGTATCGAAGGGCTCAAGGTCGCGTTCGATGACGGATCCAGGCGGACCCAGGCTCTCCGTGGTGTCGACTTGAATTTGCATGCCGGCGAGATTCACGGAGTCGCCGGAGAGTCCGGCAGCGGCAAGACGACAGTGGCGCTCACCACCATGGGGCTCCTCCCTCGTGGCACCCACGTCGAGGGTTCAGTTCGATATCGCGGTACTGAGCTCCTGAATATTTCGGAAAGACAATTGCGTCGTTTCAGAGGACGACGTGTTGCGATGATCTTCCAGGAGACTTCGACTGCTCTCAACCCCGTCATGACCGCCGGTCACCAGCTGATGATGGCCGCTCGCACGCATTTGCCCGGCACTCGAGCGGAAGCCCGCGACCGCGTCCGTGCCGCTCTCAGAGATGTGCGCCTTCGGGACACCGAGCGGGTCATGTCCAGCTACCCACACGAGCTCTCGGGAGGAATGTGCCAGCGGATCATGATTGCCATGGCTCTGAGTTGTGGTTCGAGGGTGCTCCTAGCCGACGAGCCAACCACCGCCCTCGACGTTTCAGTGCAGGCCGAGGTGCTTGATCTCGTGAAAGGTCTCGTCGCTTCGCGGCACCTCGGCGTGCTCATGATCTCCCACGACCTCGCCGTCTTGGCGCAGGTGGCTGACAACATAACCGTGATGTACCAGGGAGAGGTCGTAGAGTCTGGGCCGGGCGATGTGGTCCTGCGCCAACCCGCGCACCCTTACACGGTTGGTCTTCTCAGTTGCCTGCCTCGGCTACACGGACGACGAGGAGACCTCCCAGAGCTCCCCCCGGTCGGCGAAGTTACGGAAGGCGGTTGCCAGTACCAACCGCGATGTGCCCTGGCATCTTTGGAGTGCAGGCAGGCACCAAACCTCGCTTCCGTGGCTGACGGCGGCGACCGCCTTGCAAGATGCTGGAAGAGCACCTCGGTGCTCGCTGCGAGCAAACGAGGATCAGGCGGACTTCCGAGGGTCCCGCCTGCTACCAGAGCGACAGAGCCAAGCCTCAACGGGGCGGTGTCCCTGGAAAACGAGTCGAACCCCTAATGGCGAGGATTGTTCTGCATCGCCTGGCGACGTCGATCGTCACAGTCTTCATCACTACGGTACTCGTCTTTGCTCTTCGGTACCTCTTCCCGGGTGGCCCGATACAGGCAATGCTTGGAGGCAGTGGCGCCGGTCAAGTCACAGCGAAACAGCTGGGTGCCATCAAAGCTCGCCTCGGCCTAAACGTTCCCGTACCCGATCAATATTGGCATTGGCTACTGAACGCACTACACGGGAACTTTGGTACCTCGTACTACAGCCAGCAGCCGGTAATGCAGGTCCTCCGGCCTCGGTTTGTACCGTCGCTCGAGTTGATCGTGGGCTCTCTAGGGGTGTCGATTGTGGTCGGCGGCGGGATAGGCGTCCTCGCCGCAATCATGCACCACCGCCGACTTGGGAGGGCCATTGTCCTCGCTACTGGGTTGGGATTGTCGGTCCCAGATTTCTGGCTTGCCACCCTAGCCGCCGGCTTTCTCGGACTGACGTGGCGGATCTTCCCTGCCGTAGGGTACACGCCGATCTCCCAGGGGTTTCTATCGAATATACACAGCATCATTCTGCCCGTCCTTGTTTTGTCGGTCGTGGTGGGCAGTATCCTTGCTCGGCACGTGAGTAGCGCGATGACAGCGGCTCTCAACAGTCCATACATTCGTACTGCATGGGCCATGGGTCTTCCGAGGCGCAAGGTCTATCTGAGCTGTGCGCTGCGCAACGCTGTCGGGCCCGTCATTACGTTTATTCCGCTGGCCTTTGCAGCGCTCGTAGGGGGTACAGTGCCAGTCGAGCACGTGTTCAACATTCCTGGCCTCGGCAGCGAGATTCTGAGTTCTGTCACAAATGAGGACTTTCCGGTCGTGCAAGCCATTGTCCTGATCGTTGGGGTGATCGTCGCCCTGCTCAACTTGGGGGCTGACGTAGCCATGGTCGCAATTGACCCCCGTGTCCGCAGTGCGATCTCTGAGTAACCAGTAGCCGCAGAGGAGCAAACGTGCGCAACAAAGTCGCCTCTTACAGCGCTGCTCCCCTGATTGCGAGTGCGGAAGCTCGCGCGCCGCTTTCCTGGGCGAAGCGGAAGAAGCGTTTAGTGAGGGGTGAAAAGCTAGGTGCGAGCGGGGTTATCGGACTCACCATTGTCTGCCTTTTGTTGATTGTGAGTGTGCTAGCTCGCTGGCTGCCCATCGCCAACCCGCTCGCGCAGAACCTGCACCTGCTCGACGCGCGCCCGTCGGCGAGTCACTGGCTCGGCACTGACTTGGTCGGGCGTGACGTCTTTAGCCGTACCATCTACGGTTGCCAGTCGGCATTTGAAGGGGTTGCCATCGCTGTTGGCGCGATGCTGGCACTAGGGATCCCCTGGGGTCTCGCCGCTGGCCTGTTCGGTGGTGTCGTGGACGAGGTACTTATGCGCGCCGCCGACGCCCTACTTTCTATTCCGCCTCTTATCCTTGCGATCGGCGTTGTTGCCGCTGTCGGGCCATCGATCGTGCATTCCATGCTCACGGTTGGGGTTATCTCGTCGCCGGGTATTGCGCGGCTTCTTCGTTCATCCGTCCTTCCCGTGCGACGAGCGCAGTTCGTGCTCGTCGCTCAGTCTCTAGGGGTCGGACGGACGCGGATCGCGATGCGTCATATCCTGCCCAACGCCATGGCACCTGTCATTGTGCAAACGGTGGCTGCAGCAAGCCAGTTTCTCATTGTTGAGGCCGCTCTTGGCTTTCTTGGGCTCGGTGTCGCGCCTCCTGCTCCGTCATGGGGGCAAGACATGGCCAATGCATACTCGTTTTTCACAGCTAATCCAGCTGCTACCGTCGTGCCAGGACTCGCCATAACCGTCGGCGCGTGGAGTTTGAGCGCCTTCGGTGAAGGGTTACGTCGTGTGCTTGTGCGCGAGTAAGCAGCTATCCGTGGGTGGTGAGGTAAATCCTGATGGTCGCGGTATCTAAAGAACAGATCCGAGTTGCTCTTGCAGCGCGATGTTGAGTTGGGAGTACGCGAGCGCGAGAGGGGATTTCAGTGACATTCCATCACAAGTCAGGTCGCGTTGGTAGGGAGGATGAACGCCCGGGGACAGTGCCATATTTCGACGGCCGATGGGCAACCCGGGGTATGCACCCAGTTGTAGAGGCGGTGGTTGACGCCTGGGGACAGATCAGTGGCGAGGATCTAACTGTGTTCGTTCAGTACCCAGTAGCCGATACGGAGGCGCCTACACCCGTGGTCGTTCTTTGCCACGACCTCGGCGGATCGCATCGTGGGTATGCAGTCCTGGGCAGCTATTTGGCGTCTCACGGCTACGCCGTTTTGCATCCCCAATTCCGCGATGCCTTCGACCTCGTCGCTCCGAACCTCGGACTCACAGGTCTCGATTCGGATAGCTGGCCGAATGACGATCACGCCCGTTCGATGATGCACACGCTGCTCTTCGATCCGGTGCATTGGGTTTCTCGTGTCGAGCGGGTGCACCTGGTGCTCGATAGCCTCGGGGAGCAGCGTCATCTTCCCGTCGCACTGCGCCCAGAAGGAGCGATTGTCGTCGGGCACTCTTTCGGTGCGTACACCGCCCAGCTCCTCGTGGGCACGAGGTTATTCGGCGTCGGTCTCGACGAGGCAGTGTTCACTCACAGGGCGGTCGTCGCAGCTGTCCTGATGTCGCCCCAGGGGAGCGGCAGCCGAGGTCTCACTCCCGATTCCTGGGATGGCGTTCACGCCCCCCTCCTAGTGATCACTGCTACCAACGACTTTGGCGCACTCGGGGAGGGCCTGGCTTGGCGGCGCGAGCCGTACGATCGTGCCCGCTCGACGTGCAAGCATCTGGCTATCGTCCGGGGCGGCAATCACTCTCTCGGAGGGATCGCGCGGTCCGATGCTGCCGCCATCGGCCGAGATGCGAAGGTGCAGCGTGCTCTTTCAGCGCTTGTCACCGCCTTTGCAAACTGTGTGCACGGAGACTCAAGGAGCGCGGACTGGCTCGCGTCAGGCCCATTTGGCGAAATCTTCGATCATGAGGACGCGGCGTTCCAACCATGAGGGTTGAAACGCGGTGGACTTCAAGTACGGGCGCTGCCGGGGGGTATGAGAGTTAAATAGTGCCAGCGGCCGCGGACTCTGGGGTTTTGGCTCACGAGAGATGCGGGATGGCTAAAGCTCACAGAGTGATCTTCCGTCGACGTGCCACTCCCTATCGGCGCCGGTGGGGTGGGAACCTACCCGAAGCGAGCTCGAGCGATTGACCTCAACGGGCTGGCCTTCGACCACGGGCGCGAAATCCGTGCCCAATGACACGGTGATGGCCGATGCCAGGCATTCGGCTATCGAGGACGGTCGGAGAGGGTAGGGAAGGCAGGTGCGGCGGTCTGGCGCGCTAGCGGGTGGTAGCGGTGGCCGGAGGTGCACGCTGCGGTTCCCGAAGGTCGCTGCCGGGGCGGGCATTGCCCGCCCCGGCAGCAGTCGTCGAGCCGGTGGTGGGACTCGAACCCACGACCTGACGATTACAAGTCGCCTGCGCTTCCAGCTGCGCCACACCGGCGTTCTCCCAGGCTACGGCGCCCGGCCGGCAGGGGTTCGCGGTTGCGTGCCCTGCGTTGCATTGGCAGTCTGACCCGGTGGATCGGCCCGAGCAGACGACGCCGGGCGGCGGCGGGCCCGGGCCGAAGGTGGGCCGGGCCCTGGTCGTGGTGGTGGTCGCGGTGGTCCTCGGGGTGCTGGCCCTGCGGGCAACGCCGCAGCGGAGCGCGACCGCCTCGTCGAGCACCGTGCCCACCACGACCACCGTGCCGCGGAGTGTGCCGACCACCACGACCACCGTGCCCCACCATGAGGTGAAGGTGCTGGTGGCCAACGCGTCGACCACCAACCAGGTCGCGGCTGGGTACTCGACCGTCCTCCAGCAGGCCGGCTGGACCGTGCTCGCGCCGGTGACCGCCAAGCCACCCCCCCGCGCCACCAGCTCGGTGTACTACGCCTCCGGCAAGCGGGACGAGGCGCTGGCGGTGGCGGCCGCCTTCGGACTCCCGGCCACGGCCGTGCTCCCGATCAGCTCGGCGACGCCGGTGGCCAATGTCGACGGGGCCGACGTGGTCCTGGTGGTCGGGTCCGACCTGGCCGCGAAGACGCCGCCCAGCACGGTCCCGCCGACCACCACGACCACCGCTGCGAAGACGTCGACCACCACCCACCGCTCGACCGCCGGCTGAGGTGCCTCTGCCGGCACTCCTCGAGCCGCTGCGGGCCCAGGCCGAGTCGGCAGCGGTGCTGGTCGATTTCGACGGGACCCTGGCTCCCATCGTGGAGGACCCCGGCTCGGCGCGCCCGCTGTCCGGGGTGCCCGAGCTGCTCGGGCAGCTGGGCCGCCGCTACGCAGTGGTCGGGGTGATCTCCGGACGGCCAGCCGGCTTCCTCGAGCGGCACCTCGGCCACCCCCCAGGGGTCCGGCTGGTCGGCCTCTACGGCCTGGAGGAGGCCGGCCAGCCGGCCGGCCCGTCGGTCGAGCCGGCCGAGCTGGCCGCGTGGCGGGGGGTCATCTCGACCCTGGTGGCGCGGGCCAGCCGGCAGGCCCCGCCGGGGGTGGTCGTCGAGGACAAGGGGGCCAGCCTCACCCTCCACTTCCGCCAGGCCCCGGAGGCCGAGGCCTGGGCCCGGCAGTTCGCGGCCGGCGCGGCAGACGAGGGCGTGGCGGTGCAGGACGCCCGGATGGCGGTGGAGCTGCGGCCACCGATCGCGACCGACAAGGGGACAGTGGTCCGGGTCCTGGCCGCCGGCTGCTCGGCCGCCTGCTACTTCGGCGACGACCTGGGCGATCTGGTTGCCTTCGAGGCCCTGTCCGCGCTGGCGGCCGCAGGAGCGGCGGTGGCCCGGATCGCGGTGCGCGACCGGGAGAGCCCGCCCGCGCTCGCCGACGCGGCCGATCTGGTGGTGGACGGCCCGTTGGCTGCCTTCGACCTGCTGACCCAGCTGGCCAGCTAGCCGGCCGCCCGGCGCTGGTCCTCGAGCCAGTCGGCGGCGGTCCGCCGGCGCACCAACGCCTCGAGGCGTCGCGCCCGCTCGGCCCGTTCTCCGGCTCCCATGGTCAAGGCCTCTTCGAGCGCGTCGGCGGTCGCGGTGACGTCGAACGGGTTGATGCCGAGGGCCCCTGACCCCAGCTCCTCCCACGCCCCGGCTTGGCGGGAGAGCACCAGGACGCCGTCGCGCCGGTTCACCAACGGACCCTCCTTCGCGACCATGTTCATCCCGTCGCGCACCGGGTTGACCAGCAGGACGTCGTAGGCGGCGAGCCCGGCCAGGGAGCGGTAGTAGTCGTCGGCCGGGTCGTAGAGGATGGGCAGCCACCCGGGCCGTCCGAAACGCTCGTTGATCCGGGCCACCAGGTGCTCGACCTCCGCCCGGTAGCCGAGGTACTCGGCCATCGTCTCGCGCGACGGGTAGGCAAAGGCGGCCATCACCACCTGCTCCCGCCAGCGGGGTCGGGTCTCGAGCAGCTCCTCGTAGGCCAAGAACCCCCGCAGGAGGTTCTTGGACATCTCGATGCGGTCGACCCGCACGATCAGCTTGCGGGTCCCGACCTGCTCGGCCAGGCGCCGGGCGGCGGCGACCGCCGGCGGACTCTCGGCAGCGTCCCGGAGCGCCTCGGGGGACGGTCCGAGGGGGGAGACGAAGGTCGGCGGCGCCGGGGTGCCGGCCGCCTCGGCCAGCTCGGGATCGGCGTACGCCCGGCGGAACGCGTCGGCCCAGCGCTCGGTGTGGAACCCGCAGGCCCCGAAGCCACCCAGGCCCCCCAGCAGCTCCCCGACCGCCTCGGTCGGCAGGACGCCCAGGACCGCCGGCTCGGCGAACGGGGTGTGGCAGAAGTGGACGGTCGACAGGTCGGGCCGCAGCTCGGACAGCATCGAGCCGAGGAGCGAGAGGTGGTAGTCCTGGACCAAGACGGTGGCTCCCGACGCCGCGGCCTCGGCGACCGCGTTGGCGAACGCCCGGTTGTAGCGGCGGTAGCCGGCCCAGGCCTCGTGCCAGTGCCAGTCGAAGCGGGGCCGGCGGGTGAGGTCGAACAGGTGGTGGTGGCACGGCCACAGGGTGCCGTTGGCCACGACGTCGTAGGCCATGGCGTAGTCGGCCGGGTCGATCTCGACCGCGACCACCCGGATCCCGTCGGTGTCCAGCTGGCCTCGCTCGGCCGCCAGCCGGGCGGCCTCCCCCAGGGATGCCGCGACCCAGGTGGTCCCGGTCCCGGCCAGCAGCGGGCGCAGGGTCCCGGCCAGGCCGCCCCCAGGGGCTGAGGCCACCAGGTTCCCGGCGTCGAGCCGGAAGGCCACCGGCCCGCGGTTGGCGACCACCACGACGTCGGTCATTCGGCTCCCGACCGTACCGGGCGGCTGCTGCGGCCGTCCGGCCGTGGCGCGCCAGCGCTGTGCTCTGCCCCGCGCACCGGTCAGCTCAGGCCGGGGGTGCCGGCCCGGCGGAGGGCTGCTCGGAGGACGTCGTCGGCCTGGGGCCGCAGCTCGTCCAGCGGCCGGTTCCGGTGGACCCGTATGCCCAGGTCCACCTGGGCGATCGCCTCGGCACCGAAGGCTCGGGCCACGTCGATGAGGTGGCCGATCTCGACGCCGTAGCCGGGGGCGAACCCGACCTTCTCGAAGACCCAGCGGTGGGCGGCGGTCTCGCCGGCCAGGGGTTGGCGGATCCCGGCCAGCTCGGGGAAGAACAGCTCGAGGACCGGGCGGGCGACCAGCTCGGTGACCCGGCCGCCCCCGGTCGGGCGGCCGAGGTAGGGGCGCTCGTAGTAGCCCTTCACCAGCACCGCCCGCTCGGTGAGCAGCGGCCCGACCAGCTGGGGGACGTAGGCCGAATCGGCGTTCTCCACGTCGGCGTCGAGGAACACCACCACGTCGCCCCGGGACGCCTCCAAGCCGGCGGCCATGGCCGCTCCCTTGTCGCCGCCCGGGCGGCGGTTGACCACGGTCGCCCCGGCGGCACGGGCGATGGCGGCGGTGGCGTCGGCCGAGCCGTCGTCCACCACCACCAGCTCGTCGACCAGGCCAGAGCCATGGGGGCCCAGGTGCCCGAGGACCGCGGCCTCGATGAGGGAACCGATCGTGCGGGCCTCGTCCCGGGCCGGGACGCAGACCGCGACCCGCCGTGCTCCTTTGGCTTCGAGCACGGTGGCCAGGTCGAAGCGGCCGGCGCCGTAGGTCTGGACTGAGGGCACGGTGGCATCTTGACACCCCGAGCCGTCCGCCAAACGTTGACGAGAGCGGGCTCCATCGACCACCATGGGGGCCAATCATCCAGAGCGGCCGAGGGACGGGCCCTGTGACGCCGCGGCAACCAGTGCTCCGCACCAGGTGCCAATGCCCGATCGATGAGGAGGCTCGCATGAGTTTCGTCACTGGCCTGCGGTGCCGTGAGTGCGGTCGCCCCTACCCGGCCGAGGCCCTGCACGTCTGCGACTTCTGCTTCGGCCCGCTCGAGGTGGCCTACGACTACGAGCAGCTCGCGGCCCGCCTGACCCGGGAGCGGATCGCCGCCGGGCCTCGCACGATCTGGCGCTACCGGGACCTGCTGCCGGTGGACGACGCCGCTCCGGTCGATCTGGGGGCCGGGTTCACCCCGCTGGTGCGGGCGGACCGCCTGGCGGCCGAGCTGGGCCTGGGCGAGCTGTGGATCAAGGACGACACCGCCAACCCGACCGGCTCGTTCAAGGACCGGGTGGTCTCGGTGGCCCTGACCAAGGCCCGCCAGCTGGGGTTCAAGGTGGCGGCCTGCGCGTCGACCGGGAACCTTGCCAACTCGGTCGCCGCCCATGCCGCCCGGGCCGGCATGGCCTCGGTGGTGCTGATCCCCGAGGACCTCGAGGAGGCCAAGGTGACCATGACCGCGGTCTACGGCGGGACGGTGGTCGCGGTCAGCGGCAGTTACGACGACGTGAACCGGCTCTGCGCCGAGCTCACCAGCGAGCACCCGTCGTGGGCCTTCGTGAACGTCAACGTCCGCACCTACTACGCCGAGGGGTCCAAGACCCTGGCCTTCGAGGTGGCCGAGCAGCTCGGCTGGCGGGCCCCCGACCACGTGGTGGTGCCCATCGCCTCGGGCAGCCAGCTCACCAAGGTGGCCAAGGGCTTCACCGAGCTGGCCGAGGTCGGGCTGATCGAGCCGGCGGCCCCCCGGATCTCGGGCGCCCAGGCGGCCGGCTGTGCCCCGGTGGCGACCGCCTTTTTGACCGGGGCCGACGCCGTCGCCCCGGTCAAGCCCCGCACCATCGCCAAGTCGCTCTCCATCGGCAACCCGGCCGACGGGTGGTACGCCCTCGAGGCCATCCGGCGCTCCGGCGGCTCGTGCGCCGCGGTGACCGACGAGGAGATCCTGGAGGGGATCAGCCTGCTGGCTCGGACCGAGGGGATCTTCGCCGAGACCGCCGGCGGGGTGACCATCGCCACCCTGGCCAAGCTGGCCGCCTCGGGGCAGGTCCGCTCCGACGAGGTGGTGGTGGCCCTGGTGACCGGCCACGGGCTGAAGACGGTGGAGGCGCTGAGCGGCTCGGTCGGGCCCGCGGTGACCATCGCCCCCAGCCTGTCGGCGTTCGATGCCGCGGTGGGCGAGCTCTCCGGAGAGGGGCAGCCATGAGCGTCACCGTGCGGATCCCCACCCAGCTGCGCACCCTGACTGGTGGCACCGGCGAGGTGGAGGTCGAGGGGGCGACGGTGCGGGAGGTGCTCGAGGCCCTCGACGCCCGCCACCCCGGGTTGGGGGAGCGGCTGTTCGACGAGGACGGCAAGCTCCGGCGGTTCGTCAACGTGTTCCTGGCCGACGAGGACGTCCGGTTCCTCGACGGCCTGGACACCCCGGTGGCCCCAGGCCAGAGCCTCTCGGTGGTCCCGGCAGTGGCCGGGGGCTGAGCCGCAACGGGTTGCGCCGGGCCCTCCGGCGTGGTTGGCTGTTAGCACTCGATAGATCAGAGTGCTAACGACTTGCTACACTGGGGACCGGAAGCCGGCGGCCGAGGGGGCCGACCGGTCGGTCGACCAACGGAGGACACGACCACCATGCCCAAGATGATCGCCTTCGACGAAGATGCCCGGCGGACGCTCGAAGCCGGGATGAACCGGCTGGCCGACGCCGTGCGGGTGACCCTGGGGCCGAAGGGCCGCAACGTGGTCCTGGACAAGAAATGGGGGGCCCCGACCATCACCAACGACGGCGTCTCCATCGCCAAGGAGATCGAGCTCGAGGACCCCTACGAGAAGATCGGGGCCGAGCTGGTGAAGGAGGTGGCCAAGAAGACCGACGACGTCGCCGGTGACGGCACCACCACCGCCACCGTGCTGGCCTGGGCCATGGTCCACGAGGGCCTGCGCAACGTGGCCGCCGGCGCCAACCCGATGTCGCTCAAGCGGGGCATCGAGGCCGGGGTGGAAGAGGCGGTCTCGGCGATCCACAACATCGCCAAGGAGATCGACTCCAAGTCTCAGATCGCCCAGGTGGCCGCGATCTCGGCGGCCGACCCCGAGATCGGGGACATGATCGCCGAGGCCATCGACAAGGTCGGCAAGGACGGCGTCATCACCGTCGAGGAGTCCCAGACCTTCGGGATGGAGATGGACCTGGTCGAGGGGATGCGCTTCGACAAGGGCTACATCTCGCCGTACTTCGTGACCGACCCCGAGCGGATGGAGGCCACCTTGGAGGACCCCTACGTCCTGTTGGTGAGCTCCAAGATCTCGGCCGTGCGCGACCTGCTCCCGGTGCTGGAGAAGGTCATGCAGACCGGCAAGCCGCTGGTGGTCATCGCCGAGGACGTCGAGGGCGAGGCCCTCGCCACCCTGGTGGTGAACAAGATCCGGGGCACCTTCAAGAGCGTCGCGGTCAAGGCGCCCGGGTTCGGCGAGCGGCGCAAGGCGATGCTCCAGGACATGGCCATCCTGACTGGCGGCCAGGTGGTGAGCGAGGAGGTCGGCCTCAAGCTGGAGAACGTCGGCCTCGACCTTCTGGGCCGGGCCCGCAAGGTGGTGGTGACCAAGGACGAGACCACCATCGTGGAAGGCGCTGGTGACGAGGCCGACATCAAGGGCCGGATCAACCAGATCAAGACCGAGATCGAGAACACCGACTCGGACTACGACCGGGAGAAGCTCCAGGAGCGCCTGGCCAAGCTGTCCGGCGGGGTCGCGGTGATCAAGGTCGGTGCGGCCACGGAGGTCGAGCTGAAGGAGAAGAAGCACCGCATCGAGGACGCGGTGTCGACCACCAAAGCGGCCATCGAGGAGGGCGTCGTCCCCGGTGGCGGAGTGGCCCTGCTGCGAGCCCAAAAGAGCATCCTCGAGCGGGCGGACAAGCTCGAGGGCGACGAGGCGACCGGGGCCCGCATCGTGGCCCGGGCGGTCGAGGAGCCGCTCAAGCAGATCGCGGTGAACGCCGGTCTGGAGGGCGGCGTCGTGGTCGAGCGGGTCCGCGACATGAAGAACCCGAGCGAAGGACTGAACGCCGCGACCAACGAGTACGGCGACCTGTTCGCTGAGGGGGTGATCGACGCGGCCAAGGTCACCCGGTCGGCGCTGCAGAACGCGGCGTCGATCGCGGCCCTGTTCCTCACCACCGAGGCGGTCATCGTCGACAAGCCCGAGGAGAAGCCGCAGCCGGCCATGCCCGGTGGCGGCATGGACGACTTCTAGTCCCACCCTCGCCGAGGCGAGCGCGCTGACGCTGTCCGGGCCCCGGGGGCGCCACGCCCCCGGGGCCCGGCCGCGTCCTCCCTAGACTGGCCCCATGGGTGGGACCGACCGGTTGGAGCCGAGCGAGGGGCTCGGGGTCCTCCACCTGTTCTGCCGCCTGGGCCCGGGCGTCGATCCCGAGGCGGTGACAGCGGCCGAGAAGGGCTTGCGCGAGGCCGGCGGCCAGCTGGTGACCGCGGCCATCTTGGGCCACAAGGCCGACGTCGGCTTCGTCGCGCTGGCTCCTGACCTGTGGTCCCTGTGGGGGTTCCAGCGGGCCTGCGCCGCCGCCGGACTGGAGGCCTGCGCCTCCTACGTGTCGCTCACCGAGGTGTCCGAGTACGCCCGCGGCGCCCCTGAGCAGCTGCGCAACGCCCGGCTCTTCCCCACGCTCCCGCCCGAAGGGATGCCGGCGTTCTGCTTCTACCCGATGTCCAAGCGTCGGACGCCGACCCACAACTGGTACGCGCTGGACTACGAGGAGCGCCGACGGCTCATGCTGGGCCACGGCGAGGTGGGGCGGAGCTTCCGGGGCCGGGTGCTGCAGCTGGTGACCGGCTCGACCGGGCTGGACGACTGGGAGTGGGGGGTGACCCTCTTCGGGGTCCACCCCGACGATCTCAAGGCCTGCGTCTATGAGATGCGCTTCGACGAGGCGTCCGCCCACTACGCCGAGTTCGGTCCGTTCTACGCCGGCATGGTTGGCGACGTCGCCTCGGTGGTCGCGGGACGGGGCCGGTGAGCCCGGCCTCGCTCGACGACCTCGAGCGCGAGCTGCGCGCGTTGGGCCGGGTGGTGGTGGCCTTCAGCGGCGGCGCCGACTCGGCGTTGGTGGCCAAGGTGGCCCGGGACACCCTGGGGCGCGACCGGGCGCTGGCCGCCACCGCGCTCTCCCCCTCGCTGGCCGAGCGGGAGGAGGCCGAGTGCCGGGCACTGGCCGCCGAGTGGGACCTGCGCTGGGTCGGGGTGGCCACCGGGGAGCTGGACGACCCGGCCTACGTGGCGAACGGGCCGGACCGCTGCGCCCGCTGCAAGCACGCGCTCATGGCCGCCCTGGCGCCGTTGGCCGAGGCCGAGGCGGCCACCGTGGTGCTCGGCGTCAACCTGGACGATCTCTCCGACTACCGGCCCGGCCAGGCCGAGGCCAGCCGGCTCGGAGCCCGGTTCCCGCTGGTCGACGCCGGCTTCGACAAGGCGGCGGTCCGAGCGTGGTCTCGCCGGCTGGGCCTGCGGACCTGGGACAAGCCGGCCGCCGCCTGCCTGGCCTCCCGCATCCCCTACGGCACCCCGGTGACCGTCGGCACGCTGCGCTCGGTGGCCCAGGCCGAAGCGGCGCTGGCGGCGATGGGGCTCGGGACCCTGCGGGTCCGCCACCACGGGACGGTGGCTCGCATCGAGGTCGAGCCGGACCGCCTGGCCGACCTGGTGGCCCGACGGGAATCGGTGATCGAGGCGGTCAAGTCGGCCGGCTACCGCTACGTCACCGTGGACCTGGCGGGGTTCCGCTCGGGGAGCCTGAACGAGGTGCTCGAGGCGCCGAGGTGAGCGGGACCATCGAGGTCCGGGTCCGGCTCACCTTCCCCGAGGCCCTGGTCCGCCAGCCGGTGCTCGCCCGGCTGGTCCGCCGCTTCGAGGTGGAGCCCAACATCCGCCGGGCCGACGTGGGGGACGCAGAGGGCTGGATCCTCTGCGAGCTGACCGGGACCGCCCAGGACCTGGAGGCGGCGCTGGAGTGGCTGCGGGACCAGGGGGTCGGGGTCGACCTTTTGGGCGACGTCCTCGAGAGCTGAGGCGGCCTTAGGAGCTGCCGGGCCGCTTCTTCGGCACCTGCCAGCCGGCCGAGGAGGTGGAGCGGGGCTCGTAGAACACGCAGCCCGGGGGGCAGGCGAAGGGGAGTGGCTCGTTGGCGTCAAGCCGGCACCGCTCGAGCTTCTCGTTGCCCCTGGTGGTCTGCATCACGTAGTGCCGGCAGTCTTCGTGTACGGCCACGCCCACATTGTGGTCGATCGTGAGGGTCGGCCGGGGATCGCCCGGGCGACCAAACCGGCGGTCGAGGGGACTAGCGTCGCGTCCGGTGAGTTCGAGCGTGCCCGACAAGGTGCTGCTGCGCTGGAGCGAGAGCCTGGCTGCGATCGCTCGGACCGGGCTCGGCTTCACCGAGAGCCTCTACGAGCGGGAGCGCTTCGAGGAGGTCCTGCGGGTGGCGGCCGACATCCGGGCGGCGGCCGAGGAAGGGTTCGACGGGGTGGAGGACGCCGAGGGCCTGGTCGAGGAGTGGCTGGGCCAGGTGGTCGAGGGGATCCCCGGCTACGTCACCCCCAAGGTGGCCATCGGGGCGGCGGTCGGCAACGACCAAGGCCAGCTTCTGTTGATCCGGCGGGCCGACTCGGGGGTCTGGCTGTACCCGACCGGGTGGTGCGACGTGGGCTACTCGGCGGCCGAGGTGGCGGCCAAGGAGGTGCTGGAGGAGACCGGCATCGAGGTCGAGCCGGTCCGGCTCATCGCGGTCCTCGACGGGTTGCGCCTCGGCATCACCCGGATCCCCCTGTACTCGCTCATCTTCTACTGCAAGGCGGTCGGCGGCGAACTGCGTCCCCACCCCCTCGAGTGCAGCGACGTCGGGTGGTTCTCCCGCGACAACCTGCCGACCCCGCTGGTCGGGGTCGAGCGGTGGGGCGACACGGTGTTTGCCGCGATCAATGGCGAAGTGCGCGACGTCCTCTATGACCGGGTCCGGCGCCCCCTGTGGCGTGGCTCGCCGGAGCAGGTGGCCGGCACCGGCGAGGAGCGCGACCCTCGGCGCGAGTGAGCGAGGAGCCCGAGGTCCGGGTCGAGGTGGCCCGGACTGCCGACCCCGAGCTGATCGACGCGGTGGCCCGGCTGCTCCCCCAGCTGTCCTCCTCGGCGGCCCTCCCCACTGCCTACGACCTCGAGACCATCATCGAATCGCCGGCCACCACCTTGTTCGTGGCCCGCGACGGCCGGGCCGGGATCGTGGGGATGCTCACCTTGGCCGTGTTCAAGGCGCCCACCGGGGTGCGGGCCTGGATCGAAGACGTGGTGGTGGACGGGGCCGCTCGGGGCCGGGGGATCGGGGAGGCGCTGGTGCAGGCGGCGCTGGAGACTGCCCAGCGGGCCGAGGCCCGCACCGTCGACCTCACCTCGCGGCCCGAGCGGGCCGAGGCCAACCGCCTGTACGAGCGACTGGGCTTCGAGCGGCGGGCGAGCAACCTCTGGCGGTTCAGCCTCGGGAGCTGACGATCAGCGCAACAGCCGCGACAGCCGCCGGTCGGCCAGGACCCGGCCCCCGGTCTGGCACCGGGGGCAGTACACGACCTGGTGGGAGTCGAAGTTGACCGCCGCCAGCGGGCCGGCGCAGTGCAGACACGGCTGGCCGACCCGGTCGTGCACCGCGAAGCGGGCCCCCAGGCTGGCGCCCGACAGGCCGCCCTCCCGGCGCCGCTCGCGCCCCAAGGCCTCGGCCAGCACCGAGCGCACCGCGTCCACCAGGCGCTGGCGTTCGGCAGCGTCCAGGCTGCGGAGCGGGGCGAAGGGCGAGAGCTTGGCCCGATTGAGGGCGTCGTCGGCGTAGCCCCGGCCGACCCCGGCGACGAAGTGCTGGTCCCGCAGCAAGGTGTGGAGGCGCCGCCCGCTGTCGGTGGCGAGGAACCGTTGTGCGAACTCGGGGTGGTCGGGCTCGGGCCCGAGCGTGGCCAGCGGGCCGTCGTCCCCCTGCTCGAGCACCCACCAGCCGGCCTTGCGCTGGGTCCCGTGCTCTTTGACCAGCACCGCCACCTCGCCGAAGTGCAACCGGACCAGTGCCCCTCGGGGCCGAGTCGACTTTGGCGGCCGCTCCAGGTCGACCCGCCCGCCCTGGGAGAGGTGGACCAGGATGCGGCGGCCGCCCTCGAAGCTGACCACCAGGTACTTGCCCCGGCGCCCGACGGCGTGCACGGCCGTTGAGACCAGCTCGGCGGCGGCGGGCGAGACCGTCTTCAGGCTCGAGAAACCGAGCAGGTCGGCTCCCACCAGCCGCCGCCCGGCGAGGGCGTCGTCGAGGCGCTCGGCCAGCGCCTGCATCTCGGGGAGCTCGGGCATGGGCGGGGGCCCAGTGTACGAGCCGCCCGCCATCGGCCGCCCCGCTACCGTTGACCGGCGTCGAAGGAGGGCCGATGGGGGGCGACAGCGCCAATCTCGCGCTGGCAGTGCTGCGGGTGGTGCTCGGGGTGGTCTTCGTGGCCCACGGGGTCAATCACATCGTGGGCGGCGGGAAGATCGCCGGGACCGCCCGGTGGTTCGAGCGCCTGGGCATGCGCCCCGGGCTGCTCCACGCCTGGACCGCCAGCCTGACCGAGCTGGGCGCGGGCGTGCTGCTCCTGGTGGGCTTGGTGACCCCGGTCGCGGCGGCCGGCGTGGTCGGGGTGATGCTGGTCGCCTGGGTGACCAACCACGCCCGCAACGGGTTCTTCATCTTCCGGCCCGGCGAGGGCTACGAGTACGTCATGACCCTGACCGTGGTCGGGCTGGTCGTGGCCACCCTCGGTCCGGGTCGCTGGAGCCTCGACCACGTGGCCGGGATCGAGGCGGCGCTGGCCGGGTGGCACGGTCTGGCCATCGGCGGCGGCGCCGGCGCGCTGGGAGCGGCCGCCTTGTTGGCCGGGTTCTGGCGGCCCGGCCGGTCGGGGTCGGAGGGCCCTTCGGCCTAGCCTGTGGCGGTGCCGCAGTACCGCATCGGCCAGGCGGCCGAGGTCATGGGGGTGAGCCCCGACACCATGCGCCGCTGGGCCGATGCCGGCCAGGTGAAGGTGGTCCGGGGCCCCGGCGGCCGCCGGCTGGTGGACGGGGCCGACCTGGCCCGGTTCGCCCTCGAGCAGGCCGGTCGGGACGAGCTGGGCCCGGTCCGGGCCCAGTCGGCCCGGAACCGCTTCGCCGGCATCGTGACCCGGGTGGTGCGGGACCGGGTCGCGGCCCAGGTCGACGTCCAGGCCGGACCCCACCGTTTCGTGGCGCTCATCACCCGGGAGGCGGCCGACGAGCTCGATCTTGCGCCCGGGGTCCTGGCCGACGTGGTGATCAAGGCCACCAGCGTCGGGATCGAGCTGGCTGGGGGTCGGGAGGGGGGGAGGCCTGGGGCTCGGCTCGGGGCCACACCAGCACCGAGGACCCCTCGACGCTGACGCGCACCTCGGATCCGGGCCGTAGGCTCGGCGCCGCCCGGCGGCTCCGCAGCTCGACCCCGCCCGCATCCAGCACCACCTCGGTGGTGCCGCCCAGGTCGAGCACGTCCAGCACGGTGGCCGCCAGCGGCCCGGTGCCCACCACCACGTGCTCGGCCCGAACCCCCCACCACACCGGGGTGCCCGGCGACAGCTCGGCCGCCCGGGCGGCCAGCCGGAGGCTGCCCGCCACCACCTCCCCCGGGCTGCCCACCGTCCCGTGGTGGAGGTTGGCCACCCCCACCAGCCCGGCCACCGTCGGGCTGGCCGGCTCGGCTAGGACCCAGCCGGCCGGGCCGGCCTGGACCACCGTCCCGGCGTGGAGGACGACGATCTCGTCGGCCAAGGTGGCGGCCTCTTCGGCGTCGTGGGTCACGAGCACGGTCGAGATCCCGGTGGCTCGCTGCAGCCGGCGCAGCTCGTGGCGGAGCTGGGCCCGGATCGCGGCGTCGAGGGCCGAGAAGGGTTCGTCCAGCAACAGCAGCTCGGGGTCGCGGGCCAGGGCCTGGGCCAGGGCCACCCGCTGGCGCTGGCCACCGGAGAGCTCGCCCGGGCGCCGCGCCTCGAGCCCCTCCAGACCGAGTGCCCCCAGCCAGTGCCGGGCCAGCTCGGGCCGGGAGCCGACCCCGAGCCGCAGGTGGTCGGCCACGGTGAGATGGGGGAACAGCCCCAGGCCTTGGGGCACGTAGCCGAGCCGGCGGTCCTCGGGGGGGACCCGCTCCACCTGGCGGTCGCCGTAGCGAACCGGCCCCGGCGCCGGCCCGAAGAAGCCGGCCAGGCAGCGCAGGGTCAGCGACTTGCCGGAGCCCGACGCGCCGAGGACGGCCAGTCGGGGGCTGCGGGCCCGGTGGGCCACCTCCAGGTGGAAGGACCCGAACGTGGCATCGAGGTCGAACGCGACCGGGGCCGGTCGGGCCCGCACCGCCGGGGGCGGCGGGAGCGGGCGATCCGGCCCCGGCACCTCGGCAGTCGGCTGCCCAGCCGGGGCCCGGCGCGCTCGGCTCGCCCAGCCGAGGGCGCCGATGAGGACGGCGGCACCCAGTGCGAGCAGGGTGGGCGCTCGGGTCGCCGGGATCCCCTGGCTCGAGAACTCGACGTAGGTGAGCACCGGCAGCGAGTAGGGGTGGTAGGCGAGGATCACGGTGGCGCCGTACTCGCCGAACGCCCGCAGCCAGACCAAGAGCAGGCCGGCTCGGATGCCCGGCCCGGCCAGGGGGAGGGCGATCCGCAGGAACCGGGACAGCTCCCGCCGGCCCAGGCTGGCGGCGTGTTCCAGGAGCGACGGGTCGAGCTGGGCGAACGCGGCCCGAGCGCTCACCACCCCGAACGGGGCGGCGACGAAGCTCTGGGCGAGGACGATCCCGAGCATGGTCTCAGACAGCCGTCCGCCGGCCGCCCGGCCCAGCGCGGTGTCGGGGCCGAGCACGCTGATCAGCACGATGCCGCTCATGAGGGGTGGGATGGCCAGGGGGAGCTGGACCGCCACCCCGACCAGGGCACCCAGGCGGCCCCGGGAGCGGGCCAGGGCGTACGCCAGGGGCACGCCGAGCAGGGCGACCAGCGCGGTCGAGATGGTCGCGGTGGCGGCCGACACGTACAGCGCGCCGAACAGCCCGGGGGCCGAGAAGCCCCGGTTCCTGGCTGCGGCCGACTCGACGACGAACGCCGCCACCGGCACGCTCAGGTAGAGGGCGAGGAGCGCGCCCAGCCACCGAAGCGCGTTGCCACCAGCGCGAGCCGGCAGGCGGGCTGCGCCCGCCGGCCTCACCGGCCGAGCAGGCGGGAGCGGAGCGCTCGGGGAACGGCCGAGCGCGCTCCGTGCACCGAGACCCGGGTCATGGTGAGCCCGGCACGGGTCAGGATCGCCTCGCCCGGCTTGGAGAGCAGGTACGAGACGAAGGCCACCGCGGCCGCCGGGTCAGGTGCGTGGCGCAGGACCGTGACGGTGTACGCGGCGTCGTAGGAGAAGCCCTTGCCCAAGCCGATCGCCGGGATGCCGGCTGCCGAGGCCTCGACCGAGTAGAAGAACCCGGCGTCGAGCTGACCCGCCTGAAGCCGCCCGACCAGGGTCTCTTCGGGGAAGACGTTGGTGGTGGAGCGGGCCATGCGGGCAAGGGCCGGCTCGTGGTGGAGGCGGGCAGCCCGGGTGAGCGCGTCGACGGTCAGCACGCCCTTGGGGTCGACCGCCGGGTCGGTCCGCCCCACCTGGATCCCCGGCTCGGCGATGACCCGATACCACGGCCCCCGGCGCAGGGCGCTGGCGAAGCGGCTGTGGGGGTTGTAGCCCAGCTCGAGCGGGGACAGCGCGAACGTCGCGTACCACGACACCCAGTTCCCGTTGGCCGCTCCCTCGAGCGAGGCGTTGACCGCTGGGCTGGCGCTGATGAAGACGTCGCCCTGCACGACGCCGCCCTTGATCTGGCTGGCCAGGCCCTGGGAGCCGCCGGCGAAGCCCGAGACGCTGATCCCGGTGGCTCGCTGGAAGGCCGGGCCCAGCCGGTTCGTCATCACCGTGGTCAGTGAGCCGGCGTACAGGACGTTGACCTTCCCGCCCCCGGCCGCCCCGGCCGGGGGCGGGAAGGCCGCCAGGAGGCCGGCCAGGCAGGCGGCGGCCAGCAGGGCAGAGATCGACCGTCGGGGTGCCATCCGGCCGATGTTAGCCTCATGTGCGAACTTCGAATCTCAAGAACCTGGCGGTACCCAGCCTTTCTCACTGGAAGACTTGCAGGATCGAGCTGTGAGGTGGCCCGGCGGGCCGGTCGCCACGGCGCTTAGGGTGGTCGAGGTGACCGAGCCAGACACTTGGGTCGATCTGACGGCGGAGCCCCTCCCGTTGGCCGAGGTGGTGGCGTGGGCCACGGTGCCGGGCTGCGGGGGCCTGGCGGTCTTCGTGGGAACGGTGCGGGACCACGCCGAGGGCCGACCCGGGGTCGTGGCCCTCGAGTACGAGGCGTACGAGCCGGCGGCCCAGCAGGTCCTGAGCCAGATCGCCGGCGAGGCCCGCCGGCGGTGGCCCGAGATCGGTCGGGTCGCCTTGTTGCACCGGACCGGACGGTTGGCGGTCGGCGAGGCGTCGGTGGTGGTCGCGGTCTCGACCCCGCACCGGGCCGAGGCTTTCGCTGCCGCCCGGTGGTGCATCGACACCCTCAAGGAGTCGGTGCCGATCTGGAAACGAGAGGCCTGGTCGAATGGACAGGCCTGGTCGCCCGATGCCCACCCCCTGCGGGAGGTCGGCTCGGGGGGAGGGGGCCGGTGACCGGCGTCCCGATCGCGCTGGCTCGGCGGCGGCCCGACCCGGCCGACTCCTGGGCGCTGGTCGACCGTTTCGGCCGGGTCCACCGGGACCTGCGGATCTCGGTCACTGACCGCTGCAACCTGCGCTGCATCTACTGCATGCCAGAGGCCGGCGTCGAGTTCCTCCCCCGTCACGAGCTGCTCAGCTACGAGGAGCTGGCCCGGGTGGCCGCGGTGGCCCATCGGCTCGGGGTGGTCCGGGTCCGGGTCACCGGAGGCGAGCCCCTGGTCAGGCGGGGCCTCGAGTCCTTCATCGAGCTGCTGGCCGGGATCGGGTTCGACGACCTGTCCATGACCACCAACGCGATCGGCCTGGCCCGGCGAGCCGACGCCCTGGCGGCGGCGGGGCTGCGGCGGGTGAACGTGAGCTGCGACTCCCTGCGCCCGGAGCGGTTCGCCGCCATCCGCCGGGGGGGCGACCTGCGGGTGGTCCTGGAAGGGATGGCCGCGGCCGAGCGGGCCGGGCTGCTGCCGGTCAAGGTGAACGTGGTGGTCTTGGCCGGTGTGAACGACGACGAGGTGGTGGACTTCGCCCGCTTCGCCCGGGAGACCGGACGGGTGGTGCGGTTCATCGAGTACATGCCGCTGGACGGCTCGGGCGAGTGGGAGCGCGCCAGGGTGGTCCCGTCGGCCCGAGTCCTCGAGACGATCGCCGAGCACTGGCCGATCGAGCCGGTCCCGGCCCCGGAGGAGGACCCGGCCGCCCCGGCCACCCGCTACCGCTTTGTCGACGGCAGGGGGGAGATCGGGGTGATCCCCACGGTCACCCAGCCGTTCTGCGGCACCTGCGACCGGCTTCGGCTCACTGCCGACGGGGCCCTGCGCAACTGCCTGTTCGCCCGGGAGGAGACCTCGCTCAAGCCCCTGCTGCGGGGCGGGGCCGACGACGAGGCCCTGGCCCGGGCGCTGCGCGAAACGGTGGCGGCCAAGCTGCCCGGGCACGGGATCAACGAGCCGGGGTTCTTGCGGCCCGCTCGTTCCATGTCGATGATCGGCGGCTGAGCTGGCGGTGGTCGTGTTCCTCGGGCCGGCCCGGGAGGCCGCTGGCACCGGTCGCTCGGTGGTGCCGGGGACCTCCGTGGGCGAGGTCGTGGCCAGCGTTCGGGCCCGGTTCGGGCCCGGGATGGACGACCTGCTGGCGGTGTCCCGAGTGTGGCTGAACGGGGCCCCCGCCGACCCCGATGCGCCGGTCGGCCCCGACGACGAGGTGGCCATCCTCCCGCCGGTCTCCGGCGGCTGACCCCCGGTCAGGCCGGGGGGTGGGGGTGGTGCTCCCCGGCCAGCAGTGCCAGGGCGTGGGGCAGGACCTCGAGCACGGCCCGGAGGGACTCGACGGCTCCGGCCGGGGAGCCGGGGGTGTTGAGCACCAGGCACGTGCCAACAGTCCCCGCCACCCCGCGCGAGAGCGGTCCCAAGGGGCTGGCCGCCCGCATCGCTTCGGCCAGGCCGGGGGCCGACCGCTCGATGACCGCCACGGTGGCCTCGGGGGTGAGGTCCCGGGGCCCGAACCCGGTTCCCCCGGTGGTCACCACCAACCCGGCGAACCCGGCGGCCAGGCGGCGCAGCGCCGCGGCGACCGGCTCCTGGCCGTCGGCGCAGTGCGCTCGCTCGACCACCTCGTAGCCGTGCTCGGCCAGCAGCGCCGCCACCGCCTCGCCCGAGGCGTCCTCGCGGGTGCCGGCCGCCACGCCGTCGGAGACGGTGAGCACCTTGGCCCTCGGCCGGCTCACCGCGCCCCCCGGGGACCGGCGTCGGCCGCCCGCCAGGTGCCCGAGCGGCCACCCCGCTTTTCCAGGACCCGCAGACCGGCCACCGTTGCCTGAGGGTCGGTCTGCTGGCAGCGCTCGACGATCGCGAGCGCAGCCGCGGCGCAGGCGGTGAGCGCCTCCATCTCGACGCCGGTCTGGCCGGTGCACTCGACTCGGGCGGTCACCCCCACCGCGTGGCCGCGCAGCTGCAGGTCCACCGAGACGTCCCCGATGAGCAGCGGGTGGCACAGCGGGATGAGCTCGGCGGTCCGTTTGGCGGCCTGGATCCCGATGACCCGGGCGGTGGCCAACACCTCGGCCCGCTGCGCCGGGTCGAGGGCGCCGATCGCACCGGCCGGGGAGGTGACCGTGCACGCCGCCACCGCCTGGCGGTGCGTGAGGGCCTTCTGGGTGACGTCCACCATCCGAACCCGGCCTCGGCCGTCGACGTGGGTGAGGTCGCCGGTCATCAGCCGACCGCCGCTCCCTCGCCGGGGCCGAGCCGCTCGCCGTCGAACACGAGCACCGCGACGTCCTCGCCCGCTCCCACCCCCTCGCCGTCCTCCAGCACCACGAGGGCGTTCGCGTCGGCGAGGGCCTTCAGCTGGTGGGACTCCTGGCCGCCGGCCGGGCGGACCCAGAGCTGGCCCCTCGGGTCCACCACCGCCCGTGCCCGCAGGAAGTGGACCTTGCCGTCGGGCTGACGGGGCAGGGCGACCGCGCTCTTGGCCCGAAGGGCCGGCCGCAGAAGCTCGCGGTGCCCAGCCATGCGCCGCAGCGCCGGCCGGGCCAGCAACTCGAAGGAGACCGAGGAGGAGACTGGATTGCCGGGCAGCCCGAACACCGGGACTCGGCCGTCCACCAGGCCGAACGCGAAAGGCTTGGCCGGCCGGATGGCGATCTGCAGCCAGTGCATCGAGTCCCCGCACAGCTCCTCGAGCACCATCCGCACCACGTCGAGGTCGCCCACGCTGACCCCGCCGCTCGTGACCAGCGCGTCGCACGTCTGCGCCCCCTCGAGCACCGCTCGGCGCACGGCCGTCTGGTCGTCGCCCACGATGCCCAGGTCCATGACGCAGAACCCGGCCGACTGGATGAGCGCCCGGAGCATCGGTCGGTTGGCGTCGCGGATGGCGCCGGGGGGAAGGGGCTCGGGACCCTCTCGAAGCTCGTCCCCGGTCGAGAGCACGCCCACGGTGGGCGGCCGGTGGACGCTGAGCGCGTCCAGTCCCAGGCGGGCCAGCATGCCGAGGTGCGCCGGGGTGAGCACCGTGCCGGCCGGCGCCACCTCGCTCCCCTTGGGCACGTCGCTCCCCGGCTCGCGCACCGCGGTGCCGGCCGGGACGGCCACCTCGATGACCACCCGACGGCCGCCGTCTTGGGGGCGGGTGTGCTCGACCATGCACACTGCGTCCGCCCCTTCGGGGACCGGCGCGCCGGTCATGATCCGGACGGCCTGCCCGGTGCCCACCCGGACTGGCCGGCCGTCACCGGCCATCACCGAATCGACCACCTCGAGCACGGTCGGCGCCTCGGCCACGTCGCTCGCCCGCAGGGCGTAGCCGTCCATGGCCGAGGAGGCAAAGGTCGGGACGTCCTCGGGCGCCACCACCGCCTCGGCGAGGACGCAGCCGAGCGCGCGCTCGAGCGGCCGCCGCTCTGGCCCGAGGACCGGGCACGCCGAGACCACCAGCTGGCGGGCCTCGTCGAGCGGGATCACGGACCGGCCGGCTCAGCGGCGCCGCCGGCGGCGCCAGATCGCGACCAGCACCACCGCGGCCAGGATCGGCAGGACCCGCTTCAGCACCGAGCCGCCGGCGGCATCGAGCAGGTCCACCGGCGGCCGCTCCGGGGCCTCGATCGGCCGCGGGCCCGGCCCGTCGGGCGCCGGGGCCGGCTCCGGGCGGCCCCCGTCGGGGTTGCCCGGCGCGAGCACCGTCCGCTCGAGCTCCTCGGTGAACTGCCCGAGCAGCTTCTCGCTGACCTCGGCCAGGACCCCCCGTCCGAACTGGGCCACCCGGCCCGAGACCTCGAGGTCGGTTGCCAGGTGGACCGCGGTGCCCGACCCGTCGGGGCGCAGCTCGGCCGTCACCGTCGCCGCCGCGGTGCCCTGGCCGCGGGTTTCTCGACCTTCGGCGCGCAGGACGGCCCGGTGGGAGGCCGGGTCCAACTCGACGATCCGGGCGGCCCCCCGATACTGGGCGGTGATCGGGCCCACCTTCACCTTCACCACGCCCCGGTACTCGTCCCCCTCCACCTCCTGGAGCTGGGCCCCCGGCATGCACGGGGCGATCCGCTCGAGGTCGGTGAGCACCGCCCAGGCCTCCTCGATCGGCACCGGGACCGTGAAGTCGTGGTTCAGCTCCACCGGGCCAGATCCTCCAAGGTGTCGATGTCGATGGCCTGTCCGGGACACGCTACCGCCTCGACCAGCTCGGGGTGCCGGGCCATCACCACCCGGGCGCCTTCGTCGCCGGTGGTGGGGAGCAGCGGCCAGACCGACGCCGCCAGCTTGGTCGGCGGGCACCGGCGGCCGGCGAAGACGGCCACGCCGATCGGCCCGGTCGCGGCCGCGACCGCCCGCCAGGCCTCAGGGGGAACGAGCGGCTGGTCGCCCAGGCCGATCACCACCGAGTCGAGACCCTGTCGGCGGGCCCAGGCCACCGCGGCCTGGAGCGAGGTGGCCTGGCCGTCGGCCCAGCTCGGGTTGTCCACCCGCTCCAGGTCCGGGGGGACCAGCTCGCCGAGGTCGACCGCACCGGTGACCACCGCCGTCGGTCCCACCGCCGCCTGCCAGGCGTGCTCGAGCGCCCAGGCGACCAGCGGGCGGCCCCGGAACGGACTGAGCAGCTTGTGGGTCGGCCCACCGAAGCGGGTCGAGCCGCCGGCCGCCAGCACCGCCGCGCCGGTCACCAGACCGTGCCGCCGCGGTGGATCGCCCCGGCCGAGCGGGAGAGGGGGACCACGGTCTCGGTCCCGGTCTGGGTGGCGATGATCTCGGCGCAGATGGAGATGGCCGTCTCCTCGGGCGTGCGGGCCCCGAGGTCCAGGCCGATCGGGGCCCGCACTCTGGCCAGCTCGGCCTCGCTCACCCCCTCGGCCCGCAGGCGCTGGTCCCGACGCTCCTTGGTGCGCCGGGACCCCATGGCCCCGATGTAGCCGACCTGGGTGGCCAGTGCCGCCCGGATGGCCGGGACATCGAACTTGGTGTCATGGGTGAGGACGCACACCGCGTCCCGGGGCCCGAGGGCACCGCCGACCCTGGCCAGGTAGCGGTCGGGCCACTCCACCACCACCTCGTCGGCGGCCGGGAACCGCTGGGCGGTGGCGAACACCGCCCGGGCGTCGCACACGACGACCCGGTAGCCGAGCACCCGGGCCACCTGGGCCAGCGCGGCGCTGAAATCCACCGCTCCCAGGATGATCATCGTCGGCGGCGGCGCGAAGGCCTCGACGAAGACCGTGACATCGTCCTGGCGGGCTTCGCCGGTCAGCCCGTAGTGGCGGGTGCCCGAACGACCGGCGCTGAGCGCGCCCAGGGCGTCGCGTCCGACGACCGCGTCGAGGCCGGGGTCGCCCAGGGTGCCGAGCGGGTCGGCCCCTGGCCGCACCAGCAGCTTCGCCCCCAGCCGGCCAGGGTCGGCGCTGGCCACCACCGTGGCCAGCGCGACCGGTTGCTGCTGACGGAGGCAGCCGCGCAGCACCTCGTAGAGGGAGTCGCCGGCCTCCACGCCCTACCAGTCCAGGGGCTCGACGAACAGCGAGATGGTGCCGCCGCAGGTCAGGCCGACGGCGAACGCCTCGTCGTCGGAGTACCCGAAGCTGCACAGGCGGGGGGTGCCGGTCTCCAACACCTCCAGGGCGGCGGTGACCACTGCGCCTTCGACGCACCCGCCGGACACCGACCCGGCAACCTCGCCATCCTCGCTAACCGCCATGGCGGCACCAGGACCGCGGGGGCCGGAGCCGACCACGTCCACCACCCGGGCCAGCGCCACCTTGCGGCCCTGGGCCCGCCACCGGTCGATGTCGTCCAGGATGTCCTTCATGCCCACCTCCTCGTGCTCAGGCCGCCAGGACCTCCAGCAGGGCCTCGAGCGAGGCCACGTTGTGCCCCGGCAGGAACTGGTCGACGTGCGGCAGGGCCGCCGCCATGCCCAGCGCCAGCGGTTGGTAGTCGGGGTCGGCCTTCAATGGATTGACCCAGACGTTCTGGTGCACCACCCGGTGGAGCCGGGCCATCTGGGCCCCGAGCTCGTCGGGGTCCCCCCGGTCCCAGCCGTCGGAGAGGATGACCACCTGGGCCCCCCGGGCCATGCCGGCCACCCCGTAGCGGTCGTTGAACTCTCGCAGCCCGTCGCCGAGCCGGGTGCCCCCCGACCAGTCCGGCACTACCGCCGAGGCAGCGCGCATCGCGGCATCGGGGTCGCGCGACGAGAGCTGCCGGGTCAGCCGGGTGAGCCGGGTACCGAGGGCGAACGCCTCGACGTGGGTCCGGCCGGCCACCAGGATGTGGGCGAAGCGGAGCAGGGCGCGGGCGTACGGCTCCATCGAGCCGCTCACGTCGCACAGCAGCACGAGACGGCGGATCCTCGGCACCCGCCGGGCCCGTTCCACGACCGCCACCTCGCCACCTCGCCGCATCGCGCCCCGGACGGTCGCCCGGATGTCCAGGCGCGCTCCCCGTCGGCCCCGGGCCCAGCGGTGCGACGCCCGGACCGCCTCGTGCAGCGGGAGCCGGCGCATCGCGTCGACCGCCTCCACCAGCTCCTCGGGGCTGCAGGCAGCGAAGTCCTTGTGCCGGAGCACCTCGGCTCGGCTGTAGCGGAGGGCGCCGTCGGAGCCCTCGTCGTCGCCGGTCCCGTCCTCGGTCGGGCGGAGCCGCTCGAGCACCGAGGTCGCCACTGCCGGCGACTGGCGGGCCGGCGTGCCGGACCAGAAGGCCGCAAAGACCCGGTCGTAGGGGGCGATGTCGTCGGGCCGCCGGACCAGGGTCGCCCGCCCGGCCCAGTAGACGTCGGTCGTGCGCCGGACCCCCAGCGCGCCGAGCGCCCGCACGAAGCTGAACACCGCCGACACCGGGACGCTCAAGCCCTCGTCGCGCAGGGCTCGGCAGAAGCCGACCACGCAGCGAAGCGGTCCAGCTGGCTCGGGCAACGGTTCACCCACGGCCGGCCGCTTCGATCAGCCGTCCCAGCTCGGGGCGGGCTCGCTCTGCGTCCTCCCGGTACTTGAGCACCGCACCCAGGGTTCGGGCGGCGCTGGTCTCGTCGAGGGCCTGGCGTCCGAGCGCGTGCAAGGCGCGGGCCCAGTCGATCGCCTCCGCCACGCCAGGAGCCTTGTAGAGGCCCATCGAGCGCAGGGCTTGGACTGCCCGGGTCACCTGGCGAGCGAGCTGCTCGCCAGCCTCGGGGACCCGAGTGAGGACGATCGCGACCTCGCGCTCGAAGTCTGGGTGCTCGACCCAGTGGTACAGGGCCCGGCGTTTGAGGGCATCGTGCACGTCACGGGTCCGATTGGAGGTGAGGACGACCACCGGCGGGACCTCGGCCCGAAAGGTGCCGACCTCGGGCACCGTGACGGTGAAGTCGGCCAGGATCTCGAGCAAGAAGGCCTCGAACTCGTCGTCCGCCCGGTCGATCTCGTCGATGAGGAGCACCGGCGGCGCGGCCCCGGGGACCGCTGCGCCGGCGATCGCCTGGAGCAGCGGGCGCCGGACCAAGAACCGCTCGGAGAACAGCTCGTCCTCGTCGACGATCGGGCTGCCTGGGCCCCGGTCGTGGGCCCGCAGGTAGAGGAGCTGGCGCTGGTAGTCCCACTCGTAGATGGCCTGGTGGGCATCGATGCCCTCGTAGCACTGGAGACGCAGCAGCTCGGAGCCGAACCAACGGGCGATCGCGTTGCCCACCTCGGTCTTGCCGACGCCGGGCTCGCCCTCCAAGAAGAGGGGTCGGCGCAGCGCGATGGCTAAGAAGATGGCCGTGGACAGCCCGTCACCGGGCAAGTACCCCTGGGCCCGCAGGGCCCGGTCCACGTCGTCGGGAGAGGCGGGGGGCGACCAGGCAGCCCCCGGTTCGCGGGGCGCGGTGGGCTGGCCGGCCAGGTGCTCCATGACCCCAGCGTAGTGGGTCGATCGGCTCCTCCGGCCCCTTGACCAGGGTCGATGGTCGGTACGCTCGGCGTGTGCGCTGGATCGACGACCAGACGGCCGACCGAGTCCGGGTGCGACGGTTCGACCTGGTCCGTGCTGGGCGGACGATCCCCGGGCTGCTGTGGTCGCCAATGGCACCGACCGCCCCGGTCCCGCTGGTGCTGCTGGGTCACGGTGCCTCGGGGAGCAAGACCACCGACTATGTGGTCAGCTTCGCTCGAGCCCTCGTGGGTCTGGGGATGGCGGCAGCCGCGGTCGACGGCCCGGTGCACGGCGACCGGCGGTCCGACGGCGGCCAGGACTCGAGACTCGTGTTCCTCGAGTTCTGCCAGGCATGGTCGTCGTGGCCGTCGATGACCGATGACATGGTGGGCGACCTCATCGCGGTGCTCGATGCGCTGCTCGGGCTGGGGGAGTTCGACGAGGCTCGGATCGGTTGGTGGGGCCTGTCGATGGGAACGATCATCGGTCTGCCGTTTGTGGCGGCCGAACCTCGGGTCTGTGCCGCGGTCCTCGGCCTCATGGGTCTCACCGGTCCGACCAGGGGACGAATCGCCGCTGACGCGCCCAAAGTCCGGTGCCCGACGTTGTTCCTCCTCCAGTGGGACGACGAGCTGTTCGGGCGGGACCATTGCCTGGAGCTGTTCGATGCCATTGGCGCGCCCGACAAGCGGCTGCATGCCCATCCTGGTCGCCACGGGTCGGTACCGGTCGAGGCCTTCGGAGCCTCGGAGGCCTTCCTCGCCAGCCGGTTGCGCGAGTAGCGGCCAGCACGGCGTGGCCGGTGGCGTTCCTTGCCAGCTGCCGCCCTTGGCACCCTCATCGAGGTGGCGTCGACACCAGAGCATCGCCGCCACCGAGCTCCTCTACAGCGTCGACTCCGAGGACGAGGCACTGCCGGTCGCATCCTGGCCGTGCCGACCAGCGCCCTGGGCGAAGCGCCCGATCCCTTCCTGTGCCTCGCCGGTCGCGATGGAGTCAAGACCACGGCGGAACTCGTTCGCGATGGCCGAGGCCTCGTCGAGATCCCACTGCTCGATGGCCGAGAGCCGGTCGTTACGCAAACAGGCCTGTGGGAGCTGGGCGATCTGATGGCCGAGCCCCACCGCGGTCTTGAGGGCGGCCCCCGGTGGAACCAGTCGGTTGGCCAGCCCGATTCGCTCGGCCTCGACGCCATCGATGCTGCGGCCAGTGATGATCAAGTCGATGGCCCTGCTGTGGCCGATGAGTCGCGGTAGGCGCACGGTCCCGAGGTCCATGAGAGGGACGCCCCATCGACGACACAGGACGCCGAGGGTGGCGTCGGTGGCGACAACTCGCAGGTCGCACCACAAGGCGAGCTCGAGTCCGCCGGCGACCGCTGGCCCTTCGATCGCCGCGATGGACGGCTTGGACAGCCTGATCCTGGTGGGACCCATGGGCGCCATCCCGTCGAGGGAGAGCGTGGTCCGCCCCCCGGCAGCCATCGCCTTGAGGTCGGCACCAGCGCAGAACGCTGTTCCGGCTCCAGTGAGCACGAGCACCAGCACTGCCGGGTCGGCATCGGCCTCTCGTACGGCATCGAACAGCTCCTCGGCCGTCTGGGCGTCGACGGCGTTGCGCCGTTCCGGGCGGTCGATGGTGAGGACCCTGACCGGTCCGTCGTCTCGTACCCGAACTCCGCTCACGGTGCCTCCCCTCACGGCCGATGCGGGACAATAATATCTAGATCACTCTAATAACAACAAGGGGGTCCATCGTGCCGCGACGCAGCGACACCAAAGAGCGGCTCCTCGACGCGTCCGCCCAGCTCTTCCGACGTCAGGGGTACTGGGGAACCGGGCTGGTCGAGGTCACCGAAACCGGGCAGGCACCGTGGGGGTCCCTCTATCACTACTTCCCTGGGGGCAAGGAACAGCTGGGTGTCGAGGCGCTGGAGCGTTCCGGCAGTCGCTACCAGCACCTCATTGCGTCGGTCTTCTCCCGACACACGTCGGTCACCGCGGCTGTCAAGGAGTTCTTCGAGCTGATGATCGATTCGTTGGAGAAGTCAGGCTTCGCCGACGGCTGCCCGATCGCGACGGTGACCGTGGATGTCGCCTCGCGCAGCGAGGCACTTCGCCAGGCGTGCTCGACGGCGTTCTCGGCCTGGACGGAGCAGTTGACCGAGTACTTCGAGCCGACATTCGGCGCGGCCAGCGGCCGCCTTGCGGTCTTTGCTCTCTCGACGTTCGAGGGCGCGATGGTGCTCAGTCGGGCACACCACGACATCACCCCCCTGCGCGTCGCCTGCGAGCTGCTCGTCGCCGCCTTGGACGCGGCGATCTCGGGTGGCACGCAACCGCGCTAAGCCGGATCGTCAGCTGGCGCCTCGGGTGCACTGGTCGGCGTCTCGGGCTCTCGAGCCCGTTCCCGCCACGCCTGCTCGGCCAAGGACGCGACCTCCGAGACAGCGAGGCCGGTCTGAGCGGCCACCCGGGCTACGTCGTCGAACTCGGCCTTGATCCGCCCTCCGCCAGCCTTCACGTTGACGGGGTGACCGGCCACGTCAACCGGCTCGATGGTCCTGGCCGCCGGCCATCGTTCCCCGGCAACGGCGCGAACGCCGAAGGTCCCAGTGTTGAGGCGGATCAGGTCTCGAAGGGTCTCGCGTAGCGAGGGGTCGGCCAGGACGTGGATGGTGTGGCCCGGGCGCCCCTTCTTCATGACCACCGGGGTGATCCAGGCATCGTGGGCTCCGGCGTCGAGCAGGGACTGGATGGCGTGCGCGAGTTGCTCGCCGGTCACGTCGTCGAGGTTCGCCTCGAGGACCACGACGGGTTGGCCGGTGTCGCCGCTGCCCGACACCGGGCCGGTCGTGCCGACCACGACCTGGGTGCAGTTGGGGAGATCGTCGAGGTCACGGCTGCCGGCACCGAATCCGGTGCTTCCCACCTCCATCGCCGGCATCGGCCCGAACGAGGACGCCAACGCGGCCACGATCGCGGCTCCAGTCGGGGTGGTGAGCTCGACCGGCACGTCCCGGCCATAGCTGGGCACCCCTTGGAGGAGTCGGACGACGGCCGGTGCCGGGTTGGGCAGCAGACCGTGCGCGGTCCGCACCATCCCAGTACCGGTCGCGATCGCGGACGCCCGTACATCATCGATCCCCAAGATCTCGAGGGCTGAAGCCGTCCCGACAACGTCGACAATCGCGTCGTGACCTCCGACTTCATGGAAGTGCACCTGCCCAGAGGACCGGCGGTGAAGTCGGCCCTCGACCTCGGCCAGGACTGCGAAGACGGCGAGCGAGCGAGCCTCGACCCGTGGTGGCAGGCGGGCCCCTTTGACAAGGTCGACGATGTTGGCATGTGTGCGCACCACGACATCGTCTGGTGCCGACACGACGGCGCGGGTGCACGCAATCCCGCCCCGAAGCACCTCTTCGGTCTGTAGATCCCAGCCCGAGAAGGGGACCCGCCGCAGCAGCTGGCGCACCTCTTCGACGTCAGCCCCGGCGTCGAGAAGGCTGCCCAGGGCCATGTCACCGGCGATCCCCGAGAAGCAGTGGAACCAGGCCACGTTCTGAGCAGGCCCCGGAGGCGGAATCATGGCAGCATCCTGGCCACCGCGCACGCCGCTCCGAACCCGTTGTCGATTCCGACAACTGCGATGCCAGCAGCGCAGGAGGCGAGCATCGCCAGCAGTGCCGTCAGGCCTTCGAAGGACGCGCCGTAACCGACGCTGGTTGGGACAGCCACCACCGGTGCCGAGGTGATCCCACCCACCAGGCTGGCTAGAGCCCCCTCCATCCCGGCAACGACCACGATCGCGTCGGCGTCATGGATCTCGTCGAGCGATGCCAGTAGCCGATGGACCCCGGCTACCCCGCAGTCGCACAGCAGGGATGGCGAGAACCCCAGCGCAGTCAGCGTGGCATGGCACTCCTCGGCCACCGGGAGATCGGCAGTCCCGGCCGTGACCACCAGGATGCGGCCCGGTCTGGCTGGCGCCGGCCGCCAGGTCACCGTGGACAGCTGTCCGGTCGTGGTGGCCCGGTGCTCGTCGAACCCGGCGCCGGTCGCGGCGGCCACGGCCGCCTCGACCTGGGCACGCTCGGCCCGGGTGAGCAGGATCGGCCCGGTGGAACCCTTGAGCAGCTCCACGACGATGGATGCGCACTGCTCTGGCGTCTTTCCGGGTCCGTAGATGGCCTCGGGTATGCCTTGGCGCAGGTGCCGGTGGTGGTCGATCCGGGCGAAGCCGAGGTCCGCGAACGGCAGCCGGCGAAGCTGGCCGACGGCGTCCTGGACCGAGCACGTGCCCGCAGCCACGTCGGCCAGGAGGCGTTCCAGGGCGGGTCGGTCCATGTCGTTCACTATCCTGCCCGGATGTGACCCGTCCTGCGACCTCTGTCGGGTACTTCGGCCCGGCCGGGACCTTCACTGAGCAGGCGCTCCTCACCCAGGCTGACTACGCGGCAGCCAGGCGGGAGCCTCTTGCGACCATCGTCGACGTGCTCGATGCGGTGGATCGCGGGCAGGTCGACGTGGGATTCGTCCCGCTCGAGAATGGCATCGAAGGATCGGTCCCGATCACTCTCGACAGCTTGGTGTTCGACTTCGACCTGCTGATCCAACGTGAGGTCGTCCTGGACATCCATCTCGCGCTCTTGGCCAACGAGGGAACGAAGCTCTCCGACATCAAGGTCGTGGCGTCCTTCCCACACGCGTTGGCACAGTGCCGGAAGTTCCTTCACGCCGAGGTCTCCGGCGCCCGTACCGTCGCCGCAGAGTCCACGGCCGAGGCTGCGAGAGCGCTTTCTGAGCACCCGGACCCGAGTGCAGCAGTCATCGCGCCTCCATCGGCAGCTCAGACCTACGGGCTCGCTGTCCTCGCCGAAGCCATCGAGGATCACCCCGAGAACCAGACTCGGTTCGTCGCGGTGGCCGCCTCGGGTGTGCCGAGGCCCACTGGGCACGACCGGACGAGCATCGTCTGCTTCCAGGGAGCCGATCGGCCCGGCAACCTCCACTCGATCCTCGGTCAGTTCGCAGCCCGGGACATCAATCTGACCAAGCTCGAGTCTCGTCCGACGAAACGAGGCCTCGGGGACTACTGCTTCGTCATCGATCTCGAGGGTCACATCGGGGATGAGATCGTTGCCGATTGCTTGCGAGATTTGCACGCGAGCTTGTTCAGGGTGAAGTTCCTCGGCTCGTATCCAGCTGCCGGGCGTCAGGGGCCGGACCGGCGGCGCGATGCCGATCGAGCCTGGCGGGAGGCGGACCGGTGGATCCAGTCACTGCGGGCCCAGATCGAGCCTCGTGAATAGGTTTTTCGCGGTGATGTGGACATGGAGGGATGGCAGAGCGGACGATTGCGCGGCTCTTGAAAAGCCGTGGGACTTCGGTTCCCGTGGGTTCGAATCCCACTCCCTCCGCCAACTGGGGATCCGTGGCGCCAGCCCGCTCCGGATGGCTGTCGGCGGGGTGGCTGCGGTGAAGAAGGCCGCCGACTAGGAAGCGAGGCGGCCCTCGCCAACCTGGAGACCAGGTCGGTGACCTTGACCATCGCATCGTTGGGGATGGGTCGGCCCTGGGGCCACCGAGCCGAGGCGGATGGCGACAGCATCAACCGTCTCTTCCAGCAACTCGGCGGTCACAGGGACGGCCAGCGCTCGACCGCACTGAGGCCACCAGCCGATGATCCGGATCGGTAGGTCGGCTCTCGAACCGAGCACGGCGGTCAGCGCGATGAACCCGAGCTCATCTCGTGCTGTCGGCTGGGGGCGGCCGGCCACCACGGTGAGCAAAGCACTCCGCCGTACGGGGCCGGCACGGTCGGTGCTGACCTCGATCGAGGTGCGAAGGTCGATCCGGCCGCGCAGGAAGAGCCGGGGCGAGGAGGCGAAGGAGATCGTCCGGTCGTCTCCGACTGCCGGGTTGACCAGTCGCGTCCAGTCAACGGCCGTGATGAGTTGGGTTGCCATGGTCACTGCCTCGGCCTCGACCAGGCTACGAGCGCCAAGGCTCAGGCCTGCCAACCACCGACACAGCGTGTGCCGACCGGCCAAGGGATGGGATCCGGAGCGAACCAGGCGATCGATCGTCGATCGAACCGCGTCCGCCGGAGTTCCACCGGTTGCGAGGCAGGTCCTGACCGCGTCAAGGGCGACGGGACGCCGGGCAGATTCAGGGCTCCATTCGAAGGCCTGGTCCCACTGGGCACGTCCCCGGTCGGGGCGGAGCGAGTACGCGTCGATACGAATCTTGCGACCGGATTCGATGGTCGCGGCCCAACCGCGCAGGATGGCTTCTGTTCTGTGCCGGATGGGCTTCAGGTCGCGTTCGGAAATGGGCGTTCCTCGGGAGTCGGTGAGAAGGTCGGTCAGTGCCCGCGATCGAGGCAAGGCCATGGGCGAGACGGTGTTGGTAATCATGGCTTCTCCCGTAGGGTGCTTCGCACGGTGTCGATGATCCGGACCACGCACGATGCCAGGAGGTCGTCGCAGACGTCTTCGGCTTCCACGGTTCCAGTCCTCGTGTAGAAGGTCGCAACCCGAAACGGGGGCGCGCCGCTGCGGAGGGTTTCGAGGAGGGCCGAGAAGCACCGCTCCTCCTGGTCCTGCGGCCGGGGGTGACCGGAGCGGACCTGCACGAGAGCGACCGACGCCTGACCGCTGGAAGGTGAGCCAACCACCAGGTCGAAGACACCGAGCAGCACGACACGCCCCCCCACCAGGGGTACGACGACCCGCTCATGGGTACGGGGCATCCAGCCGGGCTGGAGTCGTGGCCAACGACTGACCAAGATGGCTGCCTGGGTCTCAAGCTCGTCGCGGAAGTCACGCAGTTGCGCTCCCTCCATTTGGCGGACGAAGCGAACGATTTCGGCCCTTCGTTTGTCCAGCTCGAGCGCGCTGAGGCCGTCGGCCAGCGGGTCTTCGATCCGACCCACCGTGACGTACTGGCGGAACAGGACTTCGATGAGTGCCGCGAGCGCCAGGCCAGGTCCCACCCTTGTGCTCTCGGCCGCGGCCGGCGGGCTCAAGGTCCGCTTAGTGACCACGAGCTCAGTGCTGGGACCAAGCGGGAGGGAGCACAAGCCATCCTCGAGCCACTCGCGCAGGCCACCGGCCAGACCGGGGTCGACCGGCGGCCGGAGGCGGGTCCGCCCCCTGATCGCGTCGAGCACCTGGTGAGTTCCGACGCTCGGTGTCGTCCTCGGTGGGGCAGCCAGATCGGGCACCCATCCACCATGGCGGCGGGCTGTGACACTGGGCGTAGGCTTTGGCATGTGGTGTCGGTCCAGCTGGTTGCGGCGACTGATGTGGCCTTCGGGATCGTCTTCGCCATCTTCGTGGCCGCCCTCGGCGTCCTGGCCTTCCTCGCGATCCGCTGGGGAGTTCGGCGTGACCGGGCGGGGAGGGAGGCGTGGCGGCGGCGGCTCGAAGCGGCATCGACTGGCTCACCGTCGCCCGCGGGGCACCGTGGGGCCCCTCCTCCTCGTCGCCGCGATCGCAGGTGACACCTCGCCGCCTGCCCTGGTTCCGGCGTCGCGAGCCCAAGACGGCCTTCGTCCTTGGCGGGGGCGGTTCGCGTGGTGCGGTTCAGGTAGGCATGCTCGCCGAGCTCGTGCAGCGGGGCATCCGGGCCGACCGGGTCTATGGTGCATCGGTCGGTGCGGTGAACGCCGCTGCCTACGCGGCTGATCCCACAGTTGAGGGGATCAAGCGCCTCGAAGACGTCTGGGTGAACTTGAGGCCGGACGACGTCTTTCCTCGGGCTCGCGTCCATGGCCCGTGGCTTTTCTTCCAACAGCGCTTGTCGGTGTATTCCAACAGCGGGCTGCGCAGGATCTTGGAGTCCGGGTTGGAGATCGACCGAATCGAGGACACCGCGATCCCCCTCGAGGTGGTCGCGACCTCGCTGCGCGATGGATCCGAGCGATGGTTCGACTCGGGGCCCATCGTGGACGCTGTGCTCGCGTCGGCGGCCATTCCTGGAATCTTCCCTCCGGTCACGATCGACGGCGAGGCGTTCATCGATGGAGGCGTGGTTGACAACGTGCCGGTCAGCCGGGCCGCTGCCTGGGGGGCGACGCGCATCTTCGTGCTCCTCTGCGGCCCGCCCCGCCACACCCCTCTGCCGACCAAGCGGCCCATCGAGGCCGTCATCTCTGCGTTGTTCACCAGCGTCCACGCCCGGTTCGCGCGGGAGATCGAAGAGCTACAACGCCGGCCCGGACTCCAAGTGGTCGTCCTGCGCGGGACCGAGCGCGTGCCCGAGGACTTTCGAGACTTCGGGTACTCGCCCCAGCTGATCGATGCGGGCCGGCGGGAGGTGGAGCGAGCCCTCGATGCTTTGGCCGGTCACAGGTCCGTGCTGGGCTGATCTGGTGACGCGCGCCGCCAGCCAGCCAGGGCCGGACGTGCTCGAGCTCCTCCACCCGGTGGTCAGCTCGTGGTTCTCCCGGGCCTTTCCCGGCGGGCCGACCGAGCCACAGGCTCGAGCCTGGCCTCAGGTGATGTCCGGTCGGGACGTCCTGGTTGCGTCACCAACCGGGACCGGGAAGACCCTCACTGGATTCCTGGTCGCGATCGATGCCATCTGTCGGGCCGAAATGACTGGGACCGCGAACTCGGCTGCTCCTCACGTGTTGTACGTCTCGCCGCTGCGGGCCCTTGCCGCCGACGTTCACCAGAACCTGCTGGTACCCCTGGAGGGGATTCGCGCCGAGGCGGTACGGCTGGGGATGCCGGTTCCGGAGATCTCGGTGGCCACCAGAACCGGCGATACGCCGCCCGCACAGCGACGAGCGATGCAGAAAACGCCGCCCCACCTGCTGGTCACGACGCCCGAGTCCCTTTATCTGCTCCTCACCGCAGCATCGAGCCGGGCCCAACTCGGTCACGTGCGGACGGTGATCGTCGACGAAGTGCACACGCTGGCCCGGGACAAACGGGGCAGCCATCTCGCGCTCAGCCTCGAACGCCTTGCCAACCTTGTTGAAGCGGACGGTGGCCGGCTCCAGCGGATCGGCTTGTCGGCGACGCAGCGTCCACTTGATGTCGTGGCTCGCCTGCTCGGCGGGTCGGGTCCCAGCCGGCCGCTCCCCCAGATCATCGATTGTGGCCACCGGCGTGATCTCGATGTCGCCATCGAACTGCCAGACGCCGAGCTGGAGGCGGTCGCTCCTTCGGGACAGTTCGGGCAGGTTCTTGATCGCCTCGCCGAACTGGTGGTCGCTCACCGGACGACCCTTGTCTTCGTCAACACTCGCAAGATGGCCGAGCGGGTGGCCCATCAGCTTTCCGAACGGCTCGAGTCGGGTGCGGGGCTCGGGGGTGACCGGCTCCTGGTGGCTGCCCACCATGGGAGCCTGTCAGCCGAGCGTCGGCGGATCGTCGAAGCGCAGCTGCGTGCCGGAGAGCTCCGAGCCTTGGTCGCCACCTCATCGCTCGAGCTCGGGATCGATGTCGGGCCGGTGGAGCTGGTCTGTCAGCTCGGCTCGCCTCGGTCGATCGGGACCTTCCTGCAGCGAGTAGGGAGGGCAAACCACACCCTCGAAGGCACACCGGCCGGCCGCCTGTTCCCGATGACTCGAGACGAGCTGGTCGAGTGCGTCGCACTGCTGGCCGCGGTGCGTGCCGGACACCTCGACCTCCTCCAGCCGCCCCAACGACCTCTTGACGTGCTTGCGCAGCAGCTGGTGGCCGAGGTGGCCGCAGCCAGCGAATGGACCGAAGCCGACCTTCTCGAGCTGGTCCGCCGAGCCACGCCTTACGCCGAACTCGGCGACGAGGAGTTCGAATCGGTGGTGGCGCTGGTGTCCGAAGGGATCATGACCGGGAGGGGCCGCAGGGGTGCGCACCTGCACCGCGACGGTGTGCACGGCGTCCTGCGGCCGAGGCGTGGCGCCCGGATCGCGGCATTGACCAGCGGCGGCGCGATCCCTGAGACCGGTGACTACCGCGTCGTCCTCGATCCTGACGGGGTGACGGTCGGATCGGTCCACGAGGACTTTGCTGTCGAAGCGACCATTGGTGACATCTTTTTGCTCGGGACGCACTCCTGGCGGGTGAACAAGGTGGAGGTGGGAACGGTCCGGGTACAAGACGCTGGCACGTTGCCACCGACCGTCCCGTTCTGGCTCGGAGAAGCCCCGGCCCGCACGCTGGAGCTCTCGCTCGAGGTCAGCCGGCTCCGCCAAATGGTGGACGACCGGCTGGCCAGCGGCGACGACCGGGGTGCACGGCTGGCGGTGCACGAGCTCTCCGGGGCGTGCGAGGAGGCGGTCAATCAGGTCGTGGACTACCTGGCCGCCGGACGGGCAGCGCTCGGGTGCCTTCCGACCCAGGAGCGGATCGTCGTGGAGCGGTTCTTCGATGACACCGAAGGAACCCAGCTCGTCATTCACAGCCCGTTCGGGGCGGCCGTCAACCGAGCCCTCGGGCTGGCATTGCGCAAGCGCTTTTGCGTCTCTTTCGACTTTGAGCTCCAGGCAGCGGCCGACGATGACACCGTCTTGTTGTCCCTCGGCCCCCAGCACAGCTTCCCGCTGTCGCAGGTCACCAAGATGCTCCCGAGCCGGCGAGCTGAAGAGGTGCTCACTCAAGCCGTGTTGCCCCACCCGATGTTCGCTGCTCGCTGGCGTTGGAACCTGAACCGAGCTCTCGTCGTCCCCCGGTCGCGCAATGGGCAGCGGCGCCCGATTCACCTCCAGCGCATGGAGGCCGACGACCTGCTGGCGGCGACGTGGCCGGCGCTGGCGGCATGCCAGGAGAACGCCCCCCCGGGACCGATCGCGGTCCCAGACCACGTGCTCGTCCGCCAAACGGTCCACGACTGCCTCCACGAGGCCCTCGACGTGGCGGGCCTCGTCGGTCTCTTGGAGCGAATCGAGGCGGGCGACGTCCAGGTCGAGCTCGTCGAGGCGGTCGAACCGTCCCCGCTCGCGCACGGGATCCTCACCGGGCGGCCGTACACCTTCTTGGACGACGCGCCGCTGGAGGAGCGGCGGTCCAGGGCGACGCCGATCGGCCGTGGACTGGTCCCGAGGCCGGACCACCCGGTGCCAGGGCCCGAGCTCGCCCCCCTTGACCCGGAGGCGGTCCAGACTGTCCTCGGGCAGGTCGCTCCCCAGCCCCGCGACCCTGAAGAGCTCCATGATCTGTTGCTCTCCTTGGTTCGAGCGAGGCCGGTCGAAGCGTGGCGGGGGCACTTCGCGGCGCTGGTCGAGGCGGGCCGGGCGACGAGCGCCGGCGGCTGCTGGGTGGCGACCGAGCGGATTGCAGCAGCCCGGTCGATCGAGCACGACGACGACGCCGCAGCCGAGTGCGTCTTCGGGCACCTGGCCGTCGCCGGACCGGTGAGCGCCGAGCGCCTGGTCGCCGATGGTCCGTTGCCCTCCGGCCTCGTTCGCGGGGCCCCGCTGTCCGCCGGCCGGGCCCGGAGCGCACTGGCCCGCCTGGAGGGTGCGGGGAGCGCGATTCAGTTGACCGGCGGTGAGTGGTGCGCTCGGCACCTTCTGGTCCGCATGCATGCAGCAAGCCGATCTCGGCGACGCAGCCGAGTGGAGCCGGCCAGCATCGCCCAGTTCGTGCAGTTCCTGGCCCGCTGGCAACACGTGGCGCCGGGGACCCAGCTGGAGGGCCGGTCGGGGTTGCTCGGGGTGATCGAGCAGCTGGCCGGGTACGAGGCCGCAGCCGGAGCGTGGGAGCGGCACCTCTTCCCGGCGAGGGTCGTCGGCTACGAACCGAGCTGGCTCGACGAGCTGTGCCTGTCGGGAGAGGTTGCCTGGGGCCGCTTGGCGCCGCGGGGCCTCGGCTCGGACCCAACGGCGCGGCGCGGCGGGGCGACACCGTCGTCGGCTACCCCGCTCGCCTTCGCTCGCCGGGAGGACTTGGGGTGGCTGCTCGCCGCCGTTCGGGCTGGCGAGCAGACCGCCGAGCCCTCGGTGGGTGCGGCTGCGGACCTCCTGGCCGTTCTTCGATCCCGGGGTGCGAGCTTCCGCGCCGACCTGGTGTCCGCTACTGGACGGCTCCCGAGCGAGGTCGACGAAGGGTTGTGGGATCTCGTTGCTCGCGGGTTGGTCACCGCCGACGCGTTCTCTGCGGTCCGCCAGCTGCTGCGGGCGCGGCCTTCGAGGCCCCGTGCTGGGCCGCCGCAGCGGAGGCTCGCCCGGCGACGGGCACGCACGGGCTCGGGTGTTGGTGAGGGTCGGTGGTCGCTCATGCCCTCTGACGTCCAGCCGCCGACCGACGAACTGGCCGAGGCCGTGGCTTCGCAGCTGCTCGAGCGGTGGGGAGTGGTCAGCTGGGAGTTGTGGTCGCAGGAGTCCTTCCGGGTGCCCTGGCGGGCAGTGATCGGCGCGCTGCGTCGCTTCGAGGCCCGAGGCGTCGCCCTCGGGGGCCGGTTCGTGGCCGGGCTCTCCGGGGAGCAGTACGCGCTGGGCGAGGCGGCGCAGCTGCTTGCGTCGGTCCGGCGAGACCAGGTCGACGAGACCGTGGTCGTTGCCGGATCGGACCCGCTGAACTTGACCGGCGCGGTCCTAGGTGGCGCCCGGGTCCCGGCTGTGCGGAACCGGATGGTTTCGTTCCGCGCCGGCGTGGTCGTCGAGGAACACGCGCTGGCCTGAGCCGCTGGGATACTGGCGCCATGGGCGTGGCCCGGTCCATCGACCTCAATGCCGACCTTGGTGAGCGCTACGACGGCTGGCAGCCGGGTGTTGACGACGCCTTGCTCGCCGTGGTGACCACCGCCCACATCGCCTGTGGCTTCCACTCGGGGGACCCCGACGTGATGGTCGAGACCGTGAGGGCGGCGGCGGCTCGCGGCGCAGCCGTCGGTGCGCACCCTTCATACCCCGACCGAGAGGGCTTCGGGCGCCGCCCGATGGACCTGGGCCTGGACCAGGTCCGAGCAGCCGTCTTGTACCAGGTGGGGGCGCTCCAGGGGATCGCCCGCGCCGAGGGCGCAACCGTGGTCTCGGTCAAGCCTCACGGCTCGCTCTACAACCGGATGGCCGTCGAGGCCGATTGTGCACGCGCGGTCGCCGAGGCGGTGCAGCAGCTCGATCCGAACCTGTGGCTGGTCGTGCCGGCTGGGACGCCGGCGGTCGACGCCGCCCGATCAGTGGGGGTCCGGGTGGCTCAGGAGGCCTTCTGTGATCGCACCTATCAACCGGACGGGACCCTTACGTCCCGGGGTGCCGCCGGCGCAGTGCTCACCGACCCGGAGGCAGTGCAGGCGCAGGCAGTGCGCCTCGCTCACGATCACTGCGTGGAGGCGTCCGACGGGTCGATCCTCCACTTGGAACCCGACACTCTCTGCATCCATGGCGACACACCCGGCGCCGCCGACCTCGCCGGCGCGGTGCGGCGCGCGCTGGAAGCCCATCTCGAGGTCAGCCCGTTCGCAGCCAGATGACTGGCTCCCGCTTGCCGGCCGATCGAGGCGTCCAGTTGTTCGGGGACAGTGCGCTGTTCCTTGCGGCCTCGGGACCCGAAGCCGCCGGCGGGCTCGGCGAGGCGATCCGGGCCGCTTGTGTTCCCGGTGTCCTCGACGTGGTTGCCGGCTTGGACTCCGTGCTCGTCCACGTCGACCCGGACTGCGACGTGGATGTCGTCAGCCACCAGCTCGTCGACGTTCGTGTCCGCCGCCGGCTGAGGCGCCGTCGGACGGTGGTCCTCCGGGTGGCGTTCGATGGCCCCGATCTCGATGAAGTCGGGGTCCGAAGCGGACTCGGGGTCGACGGCGTCCGTCGGGCCCTGTGCTCGAGGCCGTTGCGGGTCGCCTTCCTCGGGTTCACCCCAGGCTTCGCCTACTTGCGCGGTCTCCCCGGGCCGCTGGCCCGGGTGGCCCGCCGTCCGAGCCCTCGACCCCGGGTCCCGGCCGGGTCGGTGGCTGTCGGTGGTGGCCACGCCGCGGTGTACCCCCAGGCCACCCCAGGTGGCTGGCAGCTCGTCGGGCGGACGGACGCGACGTTGTTCGACCCGGACACGCCACCGTATGCGACGTTGGCACCGGGAGACACGGTCCGCTTCGAGGAGGTGGAACCGGGCGAGCTCGGGCCACCACTCGAGCCGCGCCGAACCCTGCCCCGCCGCGCCCCCGACGCGGCGTTCGAGGTCCGTTCCCCTGGGGCGCTGACCACCCCGCAGGACACCGGCCGCATCGGTTTCGCCCACCTCGGAGTCCCGCGCTCGGGGGCCGCCGACCCCGACGCCTACGCCCTGGCCAATGCCCTGGTCGGGAACCCGCCGGACGCGGCCTGCCTGGAAATGACCGCGCACGGTCCTGATCTGCTGTGTCGGCGGGAGGTCCACGTGGCTGTGGTGGGCAGGGACGCGGCGGTGAGCGTCGACGGCCGACCGGCTCCGGTGGGCCGGGTCATCCCCCTGGCTCCAGGCCAGCGCCTGCGGGTGGGTCACACCGGTCGGGACCTTCGGGCGTATCTGGCCGTGCGGGGCGGCTTCGACACCCCGCTGGTTCTGGGGTCGCGCTCGGTCGACCGGCTAGTCGGCCTCGGCGGCGAGCCGTTGGCTGTCGGTGACGAGCTCGGGATCGGCGAGCCCGCCGGGCCGCTCGCTGACCATCTCGTCCCCGGCCCTCCTCTCCGCAGCGAGCCGTCCCGACGGGTGTTGCGGGTCCTGCCCTTGGAGGCAGATCGGGCATCGACGCTGTTCGGCCGGCCCTTCCGGGTCGACTCGGCGAGCGACCGGGTGGGCATCCGGCTCGAGGCGCTCGACGAGGGAGCGACGGCAGGCGTCGGCGGCGAGCGTTCCTCGGTCGGCACCACCATCGGGACTGTTCAGGTCCCGCCCGGTGGCGACCCGGTGATCCTGGGGCCGGACCATGCCACCGTTGGGGGCTATGCAGTCCCGGCGGTGGTGATCTCGGCCGACTGGGGCGAGCTCGGTCGGTGCCAACCAGGGGACCTGGTCGAGCTGCAGCCGGTCGACGCTGCCGAGGCGTCCCGAGCTCGGCAGGCCCGGGCCAGAGCCCTGGCTGCGGCGGTCGCAGGCCACTATCCGCTGCGCACGGCGTGAGGCGGACTCAACCCACCAGAAGTCGGATCCCGGTGGCAAGGCCGATCGCAACCACCACGACTCGGAGCACGCCCGCCGGGAGCGTCCGGGTGAGCGCGGCCCCGAGGTAGCCGCCGGCCAGCGCACCGATCGCGAGCATCCCGGCTGCGCCCCATTGCAGGTGACCGTGGACGATGAAGACCAGCGCCGCTACCCCGTTGGCGATCACCGCAAGGACCGAGCGGATCCCCCCTGCACGGGGGAGGGTGTCGGGGAGCGCGATCCCGAGGACTGCCAGCGTGAGCACGCCCATCGCGGCGCCGAAGTAGCCACCGTAGACGGCGGTGACGAGCACGCCGGTGGCCAGGACGCCCGGTCGGCGTCCACTCGGGTGCTCGTGCGCGAGAAAGCGGGCGAGCACCGGACCAACGGCGAAGAGACCGGTCGCAAACAGGACGAGCCATGGGGCGAGACGGCCGAAGGCCGAGGACGGCGTGGTGAGGAGCAGGGTCGCCCCACCTGCCGCCCCGACGACCGTGAGCGGTGCGAGGAGGGAGAACCGGTCTCGCTGGTCGAGGACCTCGCGGCGGAACCCTGCCACCTGGCCGACATACCCCGACCAGATCCCCACCGTCGAGGTCACGTTGGCCACCAGCGCCGGGTACCCGAACGCAAGCAGGGCTGGGAACGAGATGAGGGTCCCGCCCCCGGCGATGCCGTTGAAGAGCCCGGCGACGAGGCCGGCAAGGGCGAGAAGTAGGTCGCGGCCCGGACCCAGCTGGACCAGTCCGGGGTGCACCACCAGGGCGCCGGCCACGACTTCGAGCTCAGGGGCGGCCCGGAGCGGGGTCGGCCGGGCTCTCTCCCTGGGCCGACCGAGGAGGAGGGAGGGCGCGAGCGGTGGGGAGGGCCCGCAGGGGGCTCGTCGGGTGCCGTTGGGTGGACGGGTGCCGCTCGTGGCCGGCGGCCATCGTGGCGTCTTGGGGCGTCTCGAAACACCGGGCAAGGCGTTGCCACTCGTCGCCGCGCAGTACCTTGACCTTGCGGCGGGCTTCTGCGAGCAGCCCTGCGGCCTCGATGTCGGCCCGCTCGGCCAGCGCACCTAACAGGAACACCAGAGCGCGAGAGAGCGGGGGCTGCGTGGTCGTGGCCAGTGACCGGAAGCGCACCACCGCGACCTGGCCGTCTTGGATCGATCCGAGAAGGTCTTGAAGCCGGGCGAGGCGGCGGGCGAAGGCGGTGGCTGCCTCGCCGTAGAGGTCCTCCACGAACTCGACCGCGTACCGCAGGCGCTTGCATCGGATGCGCAGGCGGTGGAAGTCGGCCGGCAGCCCGCTGCGGCGGGCTCGTTTGGCTGCTTTGGTGGCGGCGCGGTGGCGCCGGGCGATCAGTTCGGGGACCACCGCCGTCGCCGCCAGATGCCCGGTGGCAGAGTGGCGCCCGGCACCCTGCTGGACCAGGGCCACCAGCCCGGTGGTCAGCCGCTCGTAGCGGGGAGAGTCGAGGGCTTGGAGGAGGGCGACCCGTGCTTCCTCGCGTTCGCGCCGGAGCACCGTGCCCAGCTCTTCGAGCGGGGAGCCCGGCAGCTGGGCGGCAAGCTGACCGGCGAGCACTCCGGGCTCGCTGAGACGGGCAATCTGGACATCGAGATCCCGGACCGCGCCAAGGAGACCGGCCAGCCAGGCGAGCTCTGTGGCCAGGGACACCAGCTGGGTCGGGAGCGCGTCAGCGAACAGCGTGAGCGCGGCTCGAAGGCGACGAGTCGCGACCCGCATGTCGTGGAGCTCCTCAGGATCGTCCCCCAGGCGGGTCCCGGGCTCGTGGCCGAGGAGGGCGGCCAGCTGTCGCCGGAGGACCGCGTCGGCCAGCTCACCGATCGTCGCGCCCCGCTGGACCGAAGTGGGTCCCAGGTCGATCCCCGAAGGGATCGTGTAACCGAGAGCCAGGGCGCCGGCTTCGAACTTGGAGAGAGCGGCCGGAGTCAGGCCGGCCGACCGGCGCAGGTCCTCTACGACCGGCCCGAGCGCGTCAGCCCATGGTGGGGGGACCTCCACCTCCACCCGAAGGAGGCGCATCGGGTTCTGCTCGCCGACGGCGATAACTGTCTCATCCAGTGCGACCTCGGCGACCTCTTCGTCCCCGACGGTGAGCACGAACGGTCGGCGCCTGGTGCGGATCTCGAGTACCTGGTGAATTGGCCGTCTCCCGACCAGCGCAGCCACGCGCGACGCGACCTCACCGCCCTCGGCCAGCCACCGGCTGGGAGCCGTGGTCAGGGGTTGTGACAACTCACGGCGGCGCTTGGGCTCGGAGGAAGCGACCGGAGCGGACCGGGCCTTGAGGGTCACCTCCTGGCGATTCTGGGTTCGCCGGAGCCGCAGCACGTACCCAGAGCGCGCGATCCTCCAGTCCTCAGTGTCGAAGTAGGCGTCCTCGTGGAGTGAGGTGGGACGGAGCTGCGCGCTGAGCGGTCCGACCGTCGGGAAGGAACGTGGGGTGCTGGTCAGCGTGGCCAGCCACCGCTCAGCTGGCCGCAAGTCCAGCGCATCGAACTGCCACTCGATCTCGAGCGTGTCCCCGGCGATCGCCACCGCCGGAGGCTAGTTCGAGCGTGCTCGGCTCGCCCAGCCGCCGTCATGGTGCCGCGACCTCGACCGACGGGCCGGTAAGGTCCCGGTGGTGGTCGAACCAACACCGGTCGCGCTGGATGAGCGACAGTCCGAGCTCGTCCTGGCGGCCGGTGGCCTCGTCCTGCGACGTGGCGACACCGGCAGGGTGCAGGTCGCGGTGGTCCATCGGCCACTGCGGGAGGACTGGTCGTTCCCGAAGGGCAAGGCCGAACCGGCGGAAACGCTCACCGAGTGTGCCTTGCGGGAGGTACTCGAAGAGACCGGGCTGCGATGTGCGATCCTGGCGTTCGTCGGGACCACCCAGTACACCGACCGCCGGAATCGGCCGAAGATCGTGGCCTACTGGGCCATGGCGCCGCGTTCCGGCGTCTTCCGGCCAAGCCAGGAAGTCGACGAGCTGCGCTGGGTCGAACTCGGCTCAGCCGGCCAGGTGCTCACCTACCGGCGCGACCGTGAGCTGTTGGACAGTTTGGCCGAAGCGGGGCCCTGGATCTTTCCGCGCCTGGCGGCCGGACGCTGAGGTCGGCAGCCCACGCTGGCGGGGGTCGCAGTTCCACAACCGGGGACCGGCGGTCATCCACCAGCCGCTGCGGCGACGGACAGCCAGGGTGTCGGGCCAGCGTCCCTGGTCGCAGCCGGTCCTACCGATCTGGCCCCTGAGATCGTCTCAGAGTCCGGCCAGCCAGGAGCCCGGCCCGCCCGGACTGGTCGATCGGCGGTCGGAGCAGGCTCGTGCGGTACGACCGTGCTGGCAGTTTTCGATATCGTCCGAGCGGGACCCGGTAGCGTCCCAACTGGAGAGGTGCGAGAGCGGCCGAATCGGACTCACTGCTAATGAGTTGACTGGGGAAACCCGGTCCGAGGGTTCAAATCCCTCCCTCTCCGCGAGCCGGCCCGGTACCGGGTACGCCACCTCGAGCGTCCGCCCGATGGCGGCGACCCGCCGCGGGCGGTCAGGGAGAGGGACGTGAGCGCACAGCGGTACTGGCTGGAGACCTTGGGTTGTCCCAAGAACCGGGTCGACTCGGACAAGCTGGCGGGCTTGCTCGTTCGGGACGGCTACGCGCCGGCCGGGTCGGTCGAGGAGGCCGACCTGGTCGTCGTGAACACGTGCGCGTTCATCGAGGAGGCCCGTCGGGAGTCCATCGAGGTGATCCTCGAGCTCGATGGACGGCGGTCCGCTGAGTCCCGGCTGGTCGTCACCGGATGCCTGGCCGAGCGCTACGGCGACGAGCTCGCCTCAGCGCTGCCCGAGGTCGACCGGGTCTGCGGGTTCGGGGTCCCGATCACCCCGGAGCGGACCCCGGTCACCCTGCGACGCCCCGCTGAGCGATCACGCTTCGATCTGTTGAACCTGCCCCGACCGTCGGTCGGCGCCCCCTGGGCCTACGTGAAGGCAGCCGAAGGCTGTGACCGTGCCTGCGGGTTCTGCGCGATCCCGAGCTTCCGAGGCCCGCAACGTTCGCGCCCGTTGCGCGACCTCATGGCCGAGGTCGAGTCGCTCGTCGCCAACGGAGTCCGCGAGGTGGTCCTGGTCGCGCAGGACCTGGCCTCCTATGGCCGTGACCGCTCTGTCCGGCGAGCCCGGGGTGGCGTGGACGCCTCGCCGTTCGGCGGGGGCATCGTCCAACTGGTCACATCGGTGGCTTCGGTCGCGCCTCGAACCCGACTGCTCTATCTGTACCCCTCGAGCCTGAACGACGCCCTCGTCGACGCGATCCTGGCGACCGGCGTGCCGTACTTCGACCTGTCGCTCCAGCATGTGTCCCGGCCGCTGATGGCCAGGATGCGGAGGTGGGGTGACGGCTCGCGGTTCCTCCGTCGGATCGACCAGATCCGCTCGGCCGATCCTCTCGCCACCTTCCGCTCCTCGTTCATCCTTGGATACCCCGGAGAGACCGAAGAGGACCACGACCGGCTGCTCGAGTTCCTCGAGGCAGCCCAGCTCGACTGGGCCGGGTTCTTCTTGTTCTCGCCCGAAGAGGGGACCTACGCGTCAGGACTCCCGGACCAGGTGCCGCAGTCCCTGGCGCTGGAACGGCTGCGGGAGTGCACTGAGGTCCAGGATCGGATCACTGCCGCTCGCCGAGACCGGCTCGTGGGCCAGCGCCGGACGGTGCTGGTCGATGAGCTCGGGATCGGCCGCACGGTCCACGAAGCACCCGAGATCGATGGCGTGGTGCACCTGCCCTCGGAGCTGAGCCCGGGCATGGACGTCGAGGTCACGATCACCGAGTCGCTCGGTGTCGATCTCGTTGGCGATCCTGTCACGCAATCAGAGTCACTGCCGCAAGTGATCGGGTTCGGCGTCCGGTGACCGACGCCGCTCGCAACAGTTTCGGTCCGTCGGCACTGGCCACTCCGGCCAATGCCCTCACAGTGGCCAGACTATTGGCGACACCGGTCTTCATCGCGGTGATCGTCGAGCGCGGCGCAAGCTGGTGGACCGTCGCGTTGGGGGTCCTGGTTGCGGGGACCGACGGGGTCGACGGCTGGATCGCTCGCCGACAGGGGGCAACCCGCTCGGGAGCTTTTCTCGATCCGCTCGCCGACAAGGCGGTCGTCCTGAGCGCCCTGTTCCTTCTCTCCTACGACGGGGTCCTGCCCTGGACCCCGGTCTGCCTCATCGGCCTGCGGGAAGTGCTCATGAGCCTGTACCGATCCTGGTCTGGCCGACGTGGTGTCTCGGTCCCGGCCCGCCCTTCGGCCAAGGTGAAGACGCTCGTCCAGGATCTCGCCATCGCCACCTGCCTGGTGCCACCGCTCGCCCACCAGCACGATCTTCAGCTTGCGGCGGTCTGGCTGGCCGCGGCGTTCACAGTGGTGACCGGTCTTCAGTACCTGCTCGACGCCCGTCGGGCGACGCCGACACCGGAGGTGCCGTGAGAGTCGAGATCGTTGCCGTTGGGACCGAATTGCTCCTCGGACAGATCGCCGACACCAACTCGGCCTGGCTCGGAGAGCAGCTGGCACTGGCCGGCGTCGACTCGCACTTTCACCAGGCGGTCGGCGACAACCAGGCGCGGATCGTCCTCGCTCTACGCACCGCGTTGTCCCGCAGCGACGCGGTCATTGTGTGCGGTGGGCTCGGTCCGACCCAGGACGACATCACCAGGGAGTCCATCGCGCAAGTAATGAACGTTCCCTTGGTTCGCGACGAGGAGCTCGTCGAGCAGATCCGCAAGATGTTCGCTTCCCGTCAGCGCGTCATGCCCGAGAACAACCTGCGTCAGGCTGATGTCCCCGTGGGTGCGTCGATCATCGGACAGACCCGGGGGACCGCTCCAGGTTTGATCTGCCCTCTCGGCAACAAGGTGATCTACGCGGTCCCTGGAGTTCCACACGAGATGCAGGAGATGTTCACCCGAGGGATCCTGCCCGACCTTCGGCGGCGCATGGCCGAGCAGGGGGATGAGGCGGTGATCAAGAGCCGGGTCATCCGCACGTGGGGTGCCAGTGAGTCCGCTCTGGCCGAGGCGCTAGCCGATCGGGTGGAAGAGCTCGACCACCGGGGATCCGACGACGGCTCGACGCTCACCATCGCGTTCTTGGCCAGCGGGATCGAGGGGATCAAGGTGCGCCTGACGGCCCGTGCGCCGACCGAGGCCCAGGTCGACCAGATGATCGCTGAGGAGGAGCGGCAGGTGCGGGCGGTGCTGGCCGAGCGGCTGGGTGACGTCGTATTCGGGGTCGACGATCAGGCGATGGAGCACGCGGTCGCTCGGCTGCTCGTCGACAGCAAGCTCACGTTGGGCCTCGCCGAGTCGCTCACCGGCGGGTTGATCGGCGCACGTCTGGTCAATGTCCCAGGATCGAGCCGGTGGTTCCGCGGCTGCGTCGTCGCCTATGACTCCGCCGTCAAGCACGCCATCCTGGGCGTCCCACCCGGGCCGGTGGTTTCGGCTCAGGCCGCCGAAGCAATGGCGGTCGGCGCCCGAACGGCGCTGGATTCGCAGATCGGCCTGGGGATCACCGGAGTCGCCGGACCCGACGACCAGGAGGGGGTTCGTCCGGGAACCGTCTTCGTGGGGATCGCCCCACCCGAGGGCGAAGCCTTCAGCCGCGAGCTGCACCTGCCGGGAGATCGCGACCGGGTCCGGCAGTTCGCCGCCATCTCGGCATTGGACCTGCTGCGCCGGACCCTGCGCGGAGCTCCACCTCAGTAACCTTTCGGCCGATCGAACGCGACCTACTCCTCCGTCGGGTCAGTCGCCGGTGCCAGCAGCTCGAGCGGCTCAACGCCGAGCAGCGCTGCGATGCGCTCCAGAGTCCTCAGGGTCACGTTCCGCTCGCCCCGTTCGAGGCCGCCCATGTAGGTCCGGTGGATGTGCAGGGTGTCAGCGAACGCCTCCTGGCTGATCCCCTTGGCCTTGCGCAGGTTGCGAAGGTTTTGGCCGAGCCGCCGCTGCAGGTCCCCCTCCACGGGGGCCCACCCTGGGCGAGCGCTACTCCAACGTCTACAGACTGATCAGTAGCAGTACCTGGTCAGGAGCCGTCCAGATGGAGGTGGGGGTGCCACACCCCGTCGGTTCCCGGCCAGGCGTCCACCTCGAACACCGCCCGGCCGCCGGCTCGGAGCTGCAGGCCGATGCCTGGGCCCAGCTCAAGCGGTCCCGGGTGGGTTGAGCAGACCGCGAAGAGCAGCACCTCTGGTCCGTGACCGCCGGTTGGGTCAGTTGGGTCGGGGAGCTCTAGGCGGAGCTCGGCAACATCGGCAAAGACCTCACCGACGATCCTGGGCCTGCCCTCGTCGTCGACCACCACCAGCTGGCGGGTCCGGACCTCCTCGGTCAAGTGCCCAATGGCCTGTTGAAGCCCGGCGACCACCCGCTCGAGATCTTCGAGCCGTGCGGGGATGTCGCGGTCATGGTTCCGGTAAGTGGTCATCTCGAGCCTCCCCAACGTTGTCGACGTGGCTGCATGGTGCGGCCGACCATCGCTGACGGCAGTGGCTGCACGAGGCGTCCAACCGGTGGAGCAGCTCGGGTCCTAGTCCTCTGCTGCGACATCCCGCTCCCTGGCAGATGAGACTGGACCGGTGCGTCTGTTCGTCGCGGTGTGGCCAAGCGCACCAGTGCGGGTGGCGCTCGAGAACGCACCACGCTCCGGGTATCGGGGTGTACTGCGCTGGGTTGCGCCGGAGCACTGGCATGTGACGCTGGCGTTCCTCGGTGAGGTTCCCGAGCGGGCATTCGACGACCTGGTCGCGGGGCTGCGAGCCGTGGCCCATCGGGCGGGGCCCCTGGCCGCGACGTTGGGTCCGAGCACCGTCAGGTTGGGGCGGTCGGTGCTGTGCGTGCCGGTGAGTGGGCTCGATCCCCTCGCCGAGGCGGTGCGAGCGGCCGTGCTCGGTCGATCGACGGACCTGCCCTTCCGAGGTCACCTCACCCTGGCCCGGGCCCGCGCAGGGCGCTCGGTCCCAGCAGCGCTCCTCTCACGGCCGCTGATGGCGTCCTGGCAGGTACGAGCGTTCAGCTTGGTGTCCTCGGTCACCGCCAGTTCGGGCCCGCACTACGAGGACCTGGTCCGTTTCACCCTGGCCGGGTGACCCGGACCATCCACGTACGAACATGTGTTCGGGTGTAGGGTCAGCCTGATACATCCCGTCCGTATGGTCGTCTTCGCTCGAGGCAGCGGGCCTCAGAGAGGGAGAGAGAGATGAGCGAGGAAAGCGAGAAGGCCCTGAGCATGGCGCTCAGCCAGATCGAGAAGCAGTTTGGCAAGGGCTCGATCATGCGCATGGGCGAGACCGTGCACATGGCGATCGAAGCGATCCCCACCGGTGCATTGTCTCTCGACCTTGCTCTTGGCATCGGCGGCTTGCCTCGCGGCAGGATCGTGGAGGTCTACGGACCGGAATCCTCCGGGAAGTCCACGCTGGCAATGCATGTGGTCGCCGAGGCTCAGCGCAACGGAGGCATCTGCGCCTACATCGACGCCGAGCACGCAATGGACCCGGTCTACGCCAAGGCCATTGGCGTGAACGTCGATGACCTGCTGATCTCCCAGCCGGACACCGGCGAGCAGGCGCTGGAGATCTCGGACATGCTGATCCGGTCTGGTGCGCTCGACGTCCTGGTCATCGACTCGGTGGCGGCGCTGACCCCCCGAGCCGAACTGGACGGGGAGATGGGCGACACCCACGTAGGGCTCCAAGCCCGGCTCATGTCGCAGGCACTGCGCAAGCTCACCGCCACCTTGTCGAAGTCGAGAACCATTGCCATCTTCATCAACCAGCTTCGCGAGAAGGTCGGCGTGGTGTACGGATCTCCTGAAGTGACCCCGGGAGGGCGCGCGCTCAAGTTCTACTCGTCCGTTCGGATCGACATCCGACGGGTCGAACAGATCAAAGATGGCGCCGACATCATCGGCAACCGGACGAGGGCCAAGGTGGTGAAGAACAAGTGCGGAGCCCCTTTCAAGCAGGCCGAGTTCGACATCATGTACGGCAAGGGGATCAGCCGAGAAGGGTCGCTCCTCGATGTGGCCGTGGACTTCGGATTCGTCAAGAAGTCTGGTGCCTGGTTCACCTACGAGGGTGAGCAGTTGGGCCAGGGTCGTGAGAACGTGAAGCAGTTCCTCCTCGAGAATCCCCAGCTCATGGCAGAAATCGATCAGCGAGTGCGAGAGCGCCTGGCTCCGGTGGCCACGAGCGAGTCCAATCCCGAAGTCGACCCAGACGACCTTCCGATCACCCTGGACTGACGACGAAGGCTCAGCCCGGCGCAGTCACCGCGACGGTGCTCGGGACCAGTTCCACCCAAGTCCGCCCTGGCTGGAGGGTGATGGGCGTTCCAGCCTGCGAGACGAAGGCTGTCGGCTGGCTGAGGGAATTGCGGGACCAGGTCCCCGTGATCTCCACCCCATCACGGAAGACGGCGACGGGGCCACTGGCATCCTGGTAGAGGTTGGCTTGCACCTCGAGCCCCCCGAGGTCGTTCTCCAGCCATGGGCCGTACGTCACCTGGACGACCTGGACGATGACGTTGGAGGCTGAGTTCTGGGCCCCGTCTGACAGAACGTCGGGAGTGGACCCATAGGAACGCAGGTACTGCTTGGTGGCCGGGTCGTAGGTCCAGACGACATTGCCTCCCGGATATGCGATGGCCACCGACGTCCCCGGTATCCCGGTCGGCACGGTGGAGGAGTACTGGAACACTGGCGCCGGCGGCGTGTGCTGGGTGGGTTGCAGTGCCCACAGCGCCTCGGTCGAGGCATAGGTGTCGTAGGGAGCAACCCGACCTGGAGGGTTCTGGATGACCGAGGGGTTCACCCGCAGGTCGTTCTCGATGATCGGTGAGTTCGCGATGTTGTCGAGGACCGGTTGAATGCCCCCAACGTTCACGAGCAAAGGGTGACCGAACTCTCCCAGGATGCCAATGTCGATATTGCGGGCCGACCTAATGGGACCGACGAGTGCAGCGTTCTGGCACTGGAAGACCGCGACGTAGCGGGTGATCCCGCCTTCTACTGGCTCTTCGAAGACGATGTCTGCCTGGTCGAGACCGCTTTGGGGGCGAGCTGCGACGTAGTTGTCCACCTTGACCGCCAGCGCTGGGCGTTGGGGTACGACCCCGCCTGGAGCGGGCTCGCCGGTGAGTGGACAGGGCGGTCCGGACGGCGTGGTCGGCTGGTCAGCGGTTGTCGTGGTGGTGCGAGAGGCTGCTCGTTGGAGGTGCGAGCACGCGCTCAGCCCGGCCACGAGCAGGACAAGTACGGGCACCACGACCCAGCGCCGTGTGCCCAGCTGCCGTGACCAGCGAGACGTCCGGACCGCTGCTTCAGCCAGCGTCGGCCCCCTGAGGACCTGGGGGCGCTGGCACGGGCCCGATACGGGCCGCGCGGTTGGACACGGATTGGTAGCCGGCCACGGCCACGAAGGTAGCAAACCGACCTTGCCACCCCGGTGGCAGGGCCGCGCAAGGTTCGTCGGGTGGCAGGGTCCGAGGAGCGCTACCGTCTGTCGGTGGCTCTGGGCGCGATCGCCAGCCCGTTGCGACGGCGTGGTGGAGCGATGATCCGTCAGCTGGCCCGCTGGACCAGGATCGCGGCGTCGATTGGTCCCGACGATCCTGAGGCCAAGGAGTTTGGGTCGTTCGGACGGGGGTCATGCCTGGTCTTCCCGCAAGGGACCATCCTGAACCCGGCGCGCATCCAGCTGGGTTGTGACACGATCATCGGTCCGTACGCCTCGGTGACCGCCGGAATGGTCGAGGGTCAGGAGATTCTTAGCGATCCCGTGGTGAAAATCGGAGACCGCTGCCTGATTGGCCGGGGAAGCCACATTGTCGGCCACTGGAGCATCGAGCTTGGCGACGACATCCAGACTGGTCCGTATGTGTACATCACGGATCAGAACCATTCCTACATCGATCCCGATCAACCCATCGGTTCGCAAGTCCCGATCGAAGCTGCGGTGCGGATCGGCTCGGGAAGTTGGCTCGGTGCCAACGCCGTTGTCCTGCCGGGCAGCATCATTGGGGAGCACGTCGTTGTGGCTGCTGGTGCCGTGGTGCGTGGCGAGGTGCCGGACCACTGCGTCGTTGCTGGAGTGCCAGCCAAGGTTGTCCGGCGATTCGTGGGGGGCCGAGGCTGGATCCCGGCAGCCGCGACTGAGTGAAGGAGCGAATGGCTGTCCACGTCGGAGTGGTCGGGTCGCAGAATCCTCCGGCCGAGCTCGAGGCCATTGCAGAGCGGGTCGGGCGCGAACTGGCAACTGCGGGCGCGGTCGTGGTCACCGGTGGGCTCGGCGGCGTCATGGCCGCCGCCGCACGGGGTGCGGCAGAGGCGGGTGGCATGACGATCGGGATTCTGCCCGGTCTCGATCGAAGGGAGGCCAACCGCTGGATCCGATCTGCAGTGCCGACGGGTCTGGGGGAACTGCGCAACGGCCTGGTGGTTCGATCCAGCGACGTCGTGCTCGCGATCGGTGGTGAGTACGGCACGCTTTCGGAGATCGCACTCGCGCTCAAAGCCGACATTCCGGTCGTTGGGGTGGCCACATGGTCGCTGACACGTCCCGACGGCGGTGCTGATACTGGAGTGACCGTGGCCGACCCCGAGGATGCCGTTCGCACGGCCCTCGCCCTCGCGCTGCCAGACAGTGGATGGCGTCCTCGGCAGGACGATCCAGGATAAGGGGAACGTACGCAGGCGAGTGGCGCCGTGATGGAGCGTCCCGGGTGGCTGGAGAGGACAGCGCGTGCTGAACGCATGCGTCGAAGGCCTTGCCGGCCACCGAGGCTTCGACATTGGCTGGGTTCGTGTTTGGTCGCGCCGTGGCCAGTCACTGCGCGGCGATGGGCCCCATCTAGGGCCAGATCCTGGGGCCCCTGACTCTAACAATGGCCGTCGGTTCAGAATTTCCTATAGGCCGCGGCCACGTTCATCGACGGGTATCGCTCGTTGTCTCGCTAACGCAAAGGGTCTGCGCCGACGCGTGCGCCGGGTGTCGTCGCGTCGAATGGTCTGCCGGTGCCGGTTTCGCAGAGCCCGCGCAGGCTGTTGAGGTAATAGCCCCAGGTGAAGTTGGCGGTCGCGACCGACTCCTTGTCGAGTTCGTCGCCCAGTTGGTGCCAAAGCGCCAGCCGGGTCGTATCAGAGTCGCCGTCGAGAGCGAAGCGAATGGTCGTACGCTGCCCCCAGGCGTCGTGACTGCTGACACCCCGCCAGGCGACGAGGGATGGCTCGCGCAGCTCGGTCACCGTCAGCCGCGGCTTGAACGGCCCGAACGTGAGCTGTAGGTGGGCTCCGACGGCCGGCGTGCCTCCCTGCACTGTCGTGGTCCACCATTGCGCCAACCGATGCGGGTCGGTCACAGCGGCGAAGACGGCATTGCGGTCGGCAGCGATCTCCAGGACGTGGTGCACGACCGTGCCTGGGCCGCCAGGGCGGGATCGGAATGACATACGGGATCGCTCCTTGCCTCGGAATGAATGGAGTCCTTCGGCAGGTAGGACACGCGCCGGCGACGAAACTGGGCGCTGAGCGCCCAGTTTCGTCAGGCTTTGGTGTCTCATCGTTGGAGAGGTGTCAGCGGGAGGGGTCGCTGCGGTGGTTCAGACATTGTTGGACAGAGCGCGGGCCGGGGACGCGGCCGCGTTCGCCGAGCTCGTCGGTGGCCACCAGGCCGAGCTGCGTGTGCACTGCTATCGGATGCTCGGATCGGCGCAAGACGCCGAGGACGCGGTGCAGGAGACGTTGCTGGCGGCGTGGCGAGGCTTGGGCGGCTATGAGCAGCGGGCGTCGCTGCGGACCTGGTTGTACACGGTGGCCACGAACTGCTGCTTGAACATGCGCCGAGCCCGCTCGTCGCGGCCGGTCGCGCGCCCGGCGTGGGAGCCGCCACCGCCGTCGCGGCTGGGCGAAGTGCTGTGGCTCGAGCCGTACCCCGACCTTCTCCTGGACGAGGTGCCCGACCGCACCCCGGACCCCGAGGTGTGCGTCGAATCCCATGAAGCGATCTCTCTGGCGTTTGTCACCGCTGTGCAGTTGCTGCCGGCGCGCCAACGAGCGGTCCTGCTGCTGCGCGACGTGCTGGGATTCCGTGCCGCCGAGGTCGCAGACATGCTCGACACCACGCAGGAGGCGGTGACCAGCGCGCTGAAACGCGCCCGGGCTGCGGTACGCGACCGCCCCCATCCGGGCGCGACAGGCGGACCACGACCCGCCTCGTTGGCAGAGCAGGAACTCGTCGATGCGCTGGCGGGCGCGTTGCAAGCCGCCGACGTCGATACGCTCATCGGCCTGCTCACGGACGACGTGATCGTCAGCATGCCGCCGCTACCGTTCGAATACCACGGTCGCGAGCCGGCCGGCCGCTTCTTCCGCGAGGTGGCGTTCCGGCCCGGTATGCGCTACCGCTTCCTGCCGACCGGTGCCAACCGCCAACCGGCCTTCGCGGTCTACCTCATGGACCCGGCCGGTGGGGTTTGGCAGGCCAACGGACTACTAGTCGCCACGCTCTCCCGGGCCGGTGTCAGCGCCATCACTCGCTTTGACCCCAGCGTGCTGTCGCGGTTCGGCCTGCCCCGCACGCTTCCTACATCTTCCTAGGATGATCGAGCTTCGGCGCCGGGCGGTTGAGGCCGTTCGCTGTCTACTGCTCGCTGGCCGAGAAGACCATCAACGGAGGCGGCGGGCCCTAGTCCTTCCAGACCGAGAGTCGAGGTGACAGTGGACCCTGTAGACCCTGGTCATGCTGCCTTGGTTCTGCAGTGGTTGTCGAGGATCTGATATTGGGTGCGGCCCCGCCTGGAGTCGCTGTGGTTCCGCCGGCGGTGGTGGTCGGTGATGAGCCAGGCGTCAACTTCGCGCTGGAGCTGGCGGATCGAGCTGAAGTGCCGGCGGTGGAAGGCTGGACGCCAGCACTCCTGGAGGATGGTGCCGTGGAAGCGCTCGACGACGGCGTTGCGGTTGTCCGAGCACGCCGGGATCCGGCAGTGACAGAGCCCCTTGGCCGCCAGGGCGGCGCTGAAGGCCGGTGCGTGGTACTCGGGGCCGTTGTCGGTCAGGACTGTTCTGAGTTGTGGCGTGGTGGCGACGGGCCATGGACGCTCGGTGATCCAGGTGCGGGATCTGCCCATCTCGGGGAAGCCAGTACGCCTCGTGTGGCGCCGGCGGCTGTGGCGCTGCCTCGATGCCGACTGTCCGATCAAGACGTTCACCGAGGACTCGCCGGCGATCGAGGGGTGCTCAGCACTCGGGCGGCGGCCGACATCTGCCGGTAGCCAACCTTTGCCTAGGCTCGGATGACCCCGAAGAGGTGACTGGCCCAGTCTGGGTGGGGCGGCCTCTCCCCGCGCGGTTCGGCGGAGAATACGAAACTCGCTGCTCGGAGGCGACGTCCGCAAACCGCGGCCAGTCGGCCTGAACGCCTCGCAGACGATCCACGAGGGCCAGGGTGCCAGCGTCGAGGGCGATCCGGCGCACACTGCCCGAGCCTTGGGTGCCTTCACGGCTGCCCCACGGCTCGTGGCCACGATGCTTTCATTGATCTCCAATGTCTGGGCCTCGAAGTCGACATCGGACCAGCGGATCGCACAGGCCTCACCTCGGCGGATCCCGGTTGCTGCCACGACCCGCACGAAGGCACCGAAGCGCAGGTCCTCGTCATAGGGGCTGGGCGCCGCGCTGCGTCGTTCGCCGATCGTCCGGGCGATGTGAGCGTCCCAGATGCTCTGGTACCGGCGAGTGTCGAGGGTGACAGGGCCTCCCAGCCGTTGGCGCACCAGCCGGCCAGGGCGTCGTTGATGGTGGTGGTCTCACCCCAGCGGGTGGTCGGTGCCGGAACTCGACGCCCACTGTCGGGCCAGCACCCGTTCGGCTTCGCGAGGGGTGCCACGAACGGTGGCGTGGTGATGACGGACGCGACCGGTGGTGTCTCGGCCCGCGAAGGTGCGGAGCTCCCAGACGTCTCGACCTCGAACCAGCCGACGGCTGCCGGCCGCCCCATCTCCAAGCATCTGGTGGGTTTCGTGTTGGTCTGACCGCGGCCGGCGGATGTGACGAATGCCGATTTGCCCCGTTACCTAGCCATATAGGGCTCTTCGGATTCTGACGGGGGGTCATCGCGTTCGAGGGGCGGACGGGACCTCGACGAGTCGGCGAAGTACTGGGTCACACTCGCGACAAGGGACTCGTTCGATTCGAGTGCGGGCATCACGAGCGAAGTAACGTCGTCGCCGTGACGGACGTTGACGATCAGCTCACGGCCATCGACGCTGCACTGCAAGCCTCCGCGGACGCGATTGATCAGGAGGATCAAGCGGCTGCCCTTGCCGGACTCTTCGGTGCGGTCGCTGGCATCAACGCTCTGGCAGCCCCTATTGTCCCAACGCAAGTCGTCATCCCAGCGGGCGCTGAATATCGGGGCGGGGGTCCGCAAGGTGCCCTCTCAAGCACGAGAGGCATCCTTGGTCGAGACCGTGGAGACGTCGATCCCGCCAAGCTTCAGGAACGCCTCGGAAAGGTCCTCGCGTCCGTCCAGAAGATCGTTGAAAAGTTCGGTCCGGACTCGTACACGATCTCGGCCGGCTTTCCGCTTGGCGTGAACATCTCTCTCACCTGGAACTCGACCAAGAAGGCTGACTCCAGCTCGTAGACGCTCCGCCAAGAGCCCAATGAGCGGCCAGACCCCTCCAGAATCCGATGAGCCCCAAATAGGGTGGGCCGCCCGGGGCTCGAACCCGGCACCTTGGGATTAAAAGTCCCCTGCTCTACCCGATGAGCTAGCGGCCCGTCTCAAAGTACCGCTTCAGGGTGGACACTTGACCACCGTAGAAGTCACCACAAGCCTGAGCCTGAATCTGAACCGGTTCGCCCGGTTGATGCAGCTTAGGTGAACGGGGGGAACGTGGCGGGCGGCACAAGCTTCATGGATACTTGCGGGTCAGTGAGTGCTCGGCGGGCCCTGCTCTTTGTCATCGTCGCACCGATCATTGCGGGTTGCTGGGCCTTGGCTGCGCACCTCCTGCCGAAGGGCCTGCCAGTCGGCATTGTTGTCCAAGGGCTCATCTATGGCTCCTTCTACTCCCTCTCGGCGGTTGGCGTTGTCCTGATCTACAGGTCTAGCCGTGTGGTCAACTTCGCTCAGGCTCAGCTCGGTCTTCTGGGTGGAGTCATCACGATCCTGATGGCCGCCGGCCACGGCTGGAACTTCTACTTCTCAGTCGCTCTGGGCCTGCTGATTGCAGGTCTCACCGGTGTCCTGACCCATTTGCTCGTGATCCACCGCCTGCGTCGCAGCTCACGTCTCCTTGTCGCAGTGGCGACAATCGGCTTGGCTCAAGCTCTAAGCGGTGCTGAAGGATTCCTGCCTTCGATCCTTTGCAGCAGTCCTTTTGGGACTTGCTCGATCAGTCGTGGCTTCAACTTTCCGCTCGCGGTCAGGTTCAGCATCCCTCCTGTGATTTTCAACGGGGTCGACGTCATGGCACTCCTGACGGCAGCCGGTGTGCTGCTGATCATGTGGGCGACGCTTCGGTTCACGTACTGGGGACAAGCCATGCGGGGGACGTCTGAAAATCGGGACCGCGCAATCCTGCTTGGAATTCGAGTCCTCTGGATCGACGTAACGGTCTGGGTCGTTGCTGCGTTGCTCTCCGCCGTTACCCTGATTCTCTACAGCGGGGTTTACGGCTATGCGCCCCTCGCTGGGGCGCCGTTTTCCGGCGACGACATCTTGCTGCGGGTCCTGGCTGCCGCAGTGATCGGAGGGATGGAGAGTCTTCCCCGTACGGTTCTGGCCGCACTCGTCTTGGGCGTCTACGACGCCGGGGCCACGTGGACCTCAGCAAACGTTCCCTTTGTTGACGCAACCCTGGTCGTCATTATCGTGGTCGCGCTCCTCCTTCAGCACCGCCGGTTCACCCGATCCGGAGGTGATCTCGGCATCAACTGGCTGACGGTCCGTCAGTTCAAGCCGGTCCCGGTAACGATTCGATGCCTGCCAGAGGTCCGCTGGCTTCGACGTCTTGCTTTTGTGGCGCTGACGGCCCTCCTCCTTGCGGCCCCACACCTGCTCCCGGTTGGCCAGGTCTTCCTTCTCGCCCCCCTCTTGATCTACGGGATCGTCGGCCTCTCGCTGGTGGTCCTGTCAGGTTGGTCCGGACAGATCTCTCTCGGGCAGTTCGCGCTGGCTGGTCTTGGCGGCGCCGTGACCGGCTACCTCTATGCCTTTCACTCTTGGAACTGGCTCGCGGCAACGGTGATAGGGGTTGGGGCCGCTGCAGGAGCAGCCTTCCTCATTGGTCTACCTGCCTTGCGCATTCGCGGGCCGTTCCTCGCCGTCACGACCCTGGCTTTCGCGGTAACCATGTACGAGTACGTTCTGCCGCCCCAGTGGTTCCCATCATTCGTGGCGCAGTCGTTCAATCGCCCGACGGTATTCGGTCACCATCTGTTCGGCTCCGATGCCGGCATGTACTACCTCTGCCTGGCGGTGTTCGTTCTCGTCGCCGCGTCACTGTGGTCCCTCCGGCGCAGCGCGGCCGGCCGCTCCCTGATCGCAACCCGTGACAACGAAGTCGCAGCCGAGGCGATGGCTCTGCCGACGACTCGCATTCGGTTGTCCGCCTTTGTGCTCTCAGGTGCCATCGCCGGCCTGGCCGGATCGCTGTTCGTTATGGACCAGGGTGGGGTCTTCTACGGGTCATTCAGCGCCGATACCAGCGTGCTGCTCTTCACCATGGCCGTAGTTGGCGGACTCGGATCGTTGTTTGGTGTCTGTCTCGGGGTGGCGTACATCTGGGGGGTCCAGTACCTGCTCCCACCGACGTGGGGTGTGCTGGTGAGCGGGTTGGGGATCGTCGTGCTGCTCTTGTTCCTCCCCGAGGGCCTTGCCGGCCTGGCCAACATGGCCCGTGATGGCCTGCTCCGCCGGCTTGCGGCCCACCGGGGTCTCGACGTTCCCGAACTCGCGCCAGCTGCACCGAGGCCGGAGCGGCCGGAGGACGTTGCGGTGTTGGCACCGGCTTCCGTGGAGCGGTTGATCGGATGAGCGAGCCATCGATGCCCGCAACGGCTTCTGTCCCAGAGCGAGACACGGTTGGCTCTGGTGACGGTACCCGTGTGGTCGAGGAGGCGTCGGGCCGAGCCCCACTGAGCTGGCTGGATCCTCGACGAATTACCTGGCCGGCCTCGGTGGTGCCCCTGCTCGTTCTGGCCGGCCTCGGTGCCATGACGCAGTTCGAGGGATCGGCGTTCAACGTGTTGATACCCGACATTCGCCAGACGTTCCATCTCAGCTTGGCCGGACTGACCACCATCACCGCTGTTACCGCGCCCATCGGGCTGCTATTGGACGTCCCCATCGCCTACGCCGGCGATCGCGTTCGCCGGATGCGGATGACGTCGTTGGGGTTCCTCGTCTTCATGGCATTCTCGGCCTTGACCGGATTGGGCGGTGTGCTGGTCAGCCTCACTGTGCTGTACGTCGCCCGGCTTGGCGTGTCGGTAGGTAGCGCGTTCCAGTCGACTGGGTCCAGCCTCATGGCCGACTTCTTTCCAGTCGACGTCCGGGCCAAGGCATACTTTGCGCGAGCGACGGTCGCTGCCATCTTCGCATCGGTCGCGCCAGCCACCGTTGGTCTGCTCGAACTCCGCCTCAGCTGGGAGGCGCCCTTCTTCATTTTTGCGATTCCAACCGTGTTCTTTGTCGCGCTCGGATTGACGATCAAAGAGCCGGTACGTGGGCGCTACGAGCGGGAGATGATGGGCGCCGACCCGGCCACCGCGGTCGTTGCTGACGAGCCGGCCAGCGTCGCGGAGACCTTCCGGACGCTCTTCGCAAACCCGTCCATGCGTCGGCTCTACTACTCGCTGCCTTTCCTCACGGTCGCGGCAATCGGGATCGGGCAGTTCACCAGCCTTTTCTATCAAGAGATCCTTCACCTCGATGCCGCTGCCCGGGGGTTCGTGATCGCCCTCACCGAACCCGGCGCTGTGGTCGGCCTCGTGTTCGGAGGCACCGTCTTGCGTCCGTTGGTCGAGCGCCGCCCCGGCACAGTGGTCAGGCTCATCGCGGTCAACGCCACGCTGGCTGGAGGCCTGTTGGTGGGCTTCGCCCTGTCTCCGAACGTGGTGGTTGCCGCGATCTTCCAGTTCCTGCTGGCGGCCGTGCTCGCCACGATCGTCCCTGGGGTGACCACGGTGCTGTCGCTGGTGATCCCGCCCCGCATGCGCACGCTGGGCTTTGCCACCGCGTCGATCTGGTTCCTGGTCGGGATCCCCGTGCTTCCGGTGGTAGGGGTCATCGGTGACGACTTCGGCCTACGAACGGGGATCGTGGTGTTCGTCCCGGTGTTCGTGCTGGGCAGCTACATCCTTGCCTCTGGGGGCGCCTACATCGCGAGAGACATCGACAAGGTCCGGGTGTCCACCCTTGCCCGGGCCGAGATTCGCCAAGCCCGCCTCGAGGGCCGGAGCGATCTGCTCATGGTTCGGCGATTGCGCGCCGGCTACGGCCAGCTCGATGTCCTGTTCGACGTCGACCTCGACGTTGAGGACGGCGAGATGCTGGCTCTGTTGGGCAGCAACGGTGCTGGCAAGTCGACGCTCCTGCGCACGATCTCGGCATTGCTGGTCCCCACGGCCGGCACCGTCATGTTCGACGGGATCGACATCACGAGCGCGGACCCCCGCCGAGTGGTGGAGATGGGGGTCGTGCATGTTCCAGGTGGGCGGGGGATCTTCCCTGGCTTGACGGTGGCCGAGAACCTCCACCTGGCTTTGGGTCCAAGCCGCCGCCGGCGCTCCGAGGGCGCGAGCCCCGCCGGCGTCTCCTCGGTCGACGAGGCGCTCGAGCTCTTCCCGCCGCTGCGTCAGCGCCTGCGCACCGCGGCCGGTGAGCTCTCGGGAGGTGAGCAACAGATGCTCAGCCTCGCCCAGGCCTTCCTGTTCGAACCCCGCCTTTTGTTGATCGACGAGCTCTCCTTGGGCCTGGCCCCGTCGGTGGTTTCCCAGCTCATCGAGCGGGTGCGAGCAGTCCATCGAGCCGGCGCGGCGGTGGTGCTGGTCGACCAGTCGCTCTCGACCGCGATGGCCGTGGCCGAGCGGTGCGCGTTTATGGAGCGCGGGCAAGTCCTGTTCTGTGGACCGACGTCCGAGCTCGTCGAGCGCGGCGATCTGGCCCGGGCCGTCTTCCTCTCCGGCTTCGCCGATCGGCCCCGGTCGGCGGTCCTCGACGACGGGGCCGCACCGCCCGAGACCCGGCCCCGGTCAGAGCCGGTGCTGCGGGCCTCGGGGCTGACCAAGACCTACGGCGGCGTGCGGGTGCTGAGCGGGGTGGACGTCGATTTGGCAGACGGTGAGGTCGTGGGGGTCATCGGACCGAATGGCGCCGGGAAGACCACCCTGCTCGACCTGCTCACCGGCGCCCAGCAAGCCGACTCGGGCCAGGTGCTGCTGGACGGCCACGACGTGACCGATTGGTCGATGCACCGCCGGGCGGCGGCCGGAATCGCTCGCAGCTTCCAGGAACCGCGCTTGTGGCCGGGGTTGACGGTCGACGAGATCCTGGCCCTCGGGGTCGCTCGTCGCCACGGCGGGTTCAAGGTGGCCGGCGCGCTCCTGGGCCTGCCGGCCACGCGCAGACGGGAACGAGCCATCCGTGCCGAGGTGGACGAGATCGTCGAGCTCCTCCACCTCGAACCGTTCCGGCTCAAATTCCCGACCGAGCTCTCGACGGGAACCCGGCGGATCGTCGAACTGGCCACCGTGGTTGCCCAGCGGCCGCGGCTGCTGTTGCTGGACGAGCCGACCGTCGGGATCGCCCAGCGGGAGACCGAGCCCCTGGCTGCGTTGCTCCGCGAGGTGAGAGCCGTGCTCGGCTGCGCCATGCTCGTGATCGAGCACGACATGGCCTTCCTGAGCGGGCTGGCCGACCGGCTCGTGGCGATGGATGCCGGCGAGGTGATCGCACAAGGTTCACCGCAGCAGGTCCTCGGGTCGGACCAGGTGATGCGTTCCTACCTGGGCCTGGATCCGCCTATTGTGCGCGCCGGCCAGTGATGCTCAGAGGTCGGGCACCGGCTGGGGAGGGGGCGGGCCCACGTAGCGAGCCGAGGGCCGAAACAGCCGGTTGTCGGCCATCTGCTCGAGGACGTGGACAGTCCAGCCCACCGTGCGGGCCACGGCGAAGGTGGGGGTGAACAGGTCGCGCGGGATGCCGCAGCGGTCCATCACGACCCCGGCGTAGAACTCCAGGTTCGTGTGCAGCTCGCGCCCTGGCTTCAGCTCGTCGAGGACCCGCAGTGCGACTTGCTCGACTTCGACCGCCAGGTCGACCAGCGGACCGCCCAGGCGTTGGGCGACCGTTCTGAGGAAGGCTGCGCGCGGATCCTCGGTCCGGTAGATGCGGTGGCCGAAGCCCATGAGGCGCTGGTCGCTGGCGACGGCCGAGCGGAGCCAGGCTTCGGCGTTTTCGACCCGGCCGATCGCGTCGAGCATGTCGAGGGCTCGGCTTGGTGCGCCTCCATGGAGCGGGCCCGAGAGCGCCCCGATCGCTCCGCAGATCGCGGAGGCCAGATCAGCCTGGGTCGAGCTGATCACCCGAGCGGTGAAGGTCGAGGCGTTGAAGCCATGGTCGGTCGCGATGATCAGGTACTGATCGAGGGCTCGAGCCTGCTCGGGGTCAGGTTCGGTGCCGCTCAGCATCCATAGGTAGTTCGCGGCCAGCGGCAGGTCCGACCGCGGCTCGACCACCTGGAGCCCTCGGGCCAGGCGGTAGGTGGATGCCAGAAGGACCGGCACTGCGGCGCCCAACCCGATCGCGTCGGCCCGCGCCGTGGCCTGGTCGATGTCCGACAGCGGCTGCAAGGCGCGGTGTGCTCCGAGCAGCGAGATCCCGGTCCGCAGGACTTCGAGAGGGCTTCCGGCCGACGCGACGGTCGCCAAGACGTGGCGGAAGCTCTCGGGGAGCGTCGCGTGCGCGTGGAGCTCGTCGAGGAACTCCCGTCTGCGGGCGAGGTCGGGGAGCTCGCCGAAGAGGAGGAGGTGCCAGACGTCCTCGAACTGGCGCGACGCGGCGAGATCGACCGCCGAGTACTGGCGGTAGTGGTAGAAGCCTTCGTGTCCCCGGACGTCTCCGACGGCAGTGGTCGCCACGATCACCCCCTCGAGGCCCCGGGGCGCCTCCAGGGAGGCGTCGCCAGCCGTCAGGCTGGCCGCGCCCATGAGGTTCCGCATCGACACCACGCCGACCAAGTTCCCATCCTCGACCACCGGCAAGTGCCGGTAGCGGTGGTGGCGCAAGCTGGCCCAGGCAGTACCGGCTGGTTCCTCGGGGCCGAGGACATCGGGGTTGGCAGTCATCCAGGCCCGCACCGGTTCGGTGTTCGGGTCGGAGCCGCCGGCCGCGGCCCGCAGCAGATCCCGTTCGGTCAGGATCCCCGCGACCTTGCCCTCCTCCACCACGACCACCGACCCGATGTCGTGATGCTGCATCAGCCCGGCCGCCTCGCCCAGGCTCGTGTTTTCGGCGCAGGTGACGGCCGGTGACGACATCAGGTCACCGACGGTGAGGGCGCTGACCGGGTGCTGAACCATGACCCCATTGTCCCTGGCCAGCAGGGAGTTGTAAACATTGATCAAGTCAATGTAAGGTCCGGTGTGGTCGGGTTGGTCACCAGTGAGGAGGCGGCGCGCCGGTTGGGGATCAAGCTCACGACCCTTTACGCCTACGTCAGCCGCGGTCTGCTGGTCCCCCATCGCGGCCCGGACCGTCGCAGCCTCTTCGAGGTCGAGGACATCGAGGCCCTGGCGAGCCGGCGGGGGTCGACCGCACCGCGGGAGGCCCGGTTGGCCACCGTCACCACCGCCATCACCGAGATCCGGCCGGAGGGGCCCCGCTACCGGGGAGTGCCGGTCGCCCAGCTGGCCCGCACCGAATCGTTCGAACGGGTCGCCGAGCTGCTGTGGCAGCAGGCCCCGGGGGTTTGGGAGCCAGTCTCGATCGGTCCGGCGCCGATGGCTCGCGCCGGGGACCGACTCCGTTGGGCGGTGGTCATGTGCGGGTGCGCCGACCCGCTTCGAGCGGACCGACGCCCGGTCGCGGTCGTGCGTGCCGCCCGGACGGTCATCGCCACCATGGTCGAGGTCCTGGACCGCGGGCCGGGAGAAGGATCGATCGCCGAGCGCCTCGCCGTCGCGCTCGCCCCGGAACCCCGACCGGCGGTGACCGAGGCGATCCGGGCGGCTCTGGTGCTGCTGGCCGACCACGAGCTGGCCACCTCGACCCTGGCGGTGCGGACGGCGGCGTCAACCAGGTCCGACCTCTATGGAGCGCTGCTCGCCGGCCTGGGGGCCTCGGGAGGGCCCCTCCATGCCGGGGCGAGCCGGGCTGCGCACCTGGTGCTCGAGGACGCCGAGCGCCGCGGCGCGCCACCCGCGCTCGACAGAGCCCTGGGGTGGCGCCCGCCGCTCGCCGGCTTCGGGCACGGGGTCTACGCCGCCGATCCGCGCTTCGAGGAGCTGTGGTCCTTCGTCCAACGCGTCAGCACCGGGCGGGTTGAAGTCGTGAGCGCCCTGCTCGCGCTGGCGACCGAGCGAGGGCTGCCCCCGCCAAACGTGGATCTCGGCCTCGCTGCGTTGAGCTTCGTGTCGGGCATGGACGCCGAGAGTGGCTCGGTGCTGTTCGAGGTGGCACGGACGGCCGGGTGGGTTGCCCACTACCTCGAGGAGCTTGCCGAGGCTCCGCTGCGCTACCGGGCCCGGGCGATCTATGCGACCCCCCGCCGGCTCGGATCATCCCCGGCCCCATCGCCCCAGGGCTAGCGTGAGGGTCGTGACCGACCACGCGAGCTTGCTGGCGAGCTGCGAGGCGATCCTCGACGAGGTCGAAGCGACGCTGGCCCGTATCGCCGATGGCACCTACGGGACGTGCCAGGTCTGCGGGGCGGAGATCCCCGACGAGCGGCTGGCCGCTGCGCCGACCACGACGTCGTGTGGCCGGCACGACGGCTAGCGCCGAGCTACTTCTTCGTCGCCCAGAAGATCTCGGCGATCTGGTCGATCTCGTCGATGAGCCGCTGGCCGACCGCCTCGTCGTTGGTCTTCTTGGCCTCGCCGGCGGTCTTAGTGGCCTTCCAGAAGAGCTCGTGGAGCTGGGGATGGGCTTCGAGGTGCTCGGGCTTGAAATAGTCGGTCCACAGGACCCAGAGGTGGTGCTTCACCAGCTCGGCCCGCTCTTCTTTGATGGTGATCGCCCGCTGCTTGAAGTCGTGGTCGTCGGAGGCGTTGTGCTTCTCCTGGCAGGCCTTGACGGACTGAGCTTCGATCCGGGCCTGGGCCGGGTCGTAGACGCCGCAGGGCAGGTCGCAGTGCGCCGATGCGGCCGGCGGCGGGGCGATCCGGTCCAGCGTCGTGAGGATGCGGTCGATCAAGGACATCTTCGGCTCCCTTCGCGCCATGGGGTGTTCGAGCGCGGGCCCACGCACGGGCGTAGGCCTGCGGTCGTCGATCCCACCTTACCCAGCCTCGACCCGTGAACGGACTGGCGATGCTTTGGGCCGGCCGGGGGCGGTCGTTCCTCTGGTTGGCTGCGGTGGGTCTCGGGCTCGCCACCGCCTCCCTGGCCTTCGGCCGGGTCGAGGTGGTGGGCGAGAGCATGGTGCCGACGTTGCGGCCAGGCGACCGGCTCGTGGTCCTGCGGTTCGGCCACCGATGGCTGCTCCGCCCTGGTGACCTGGTGACCGTGGCGCCGCCGCCCGGTCCGGGCCGGCCCCAGCGCCTGGTGAAGCGGTTGGTCGAGCGCGACGGGGCCACCGTGGCGGTGATCGGGGACAACGCGAGCGCCAGCACGGACAGCCGGAGCTTCGGCCGGCTCCCGCTGTCGGCCGTCACCGGCAAGGTGGTGTACCGCTACTGGCCTGCCAGCCGCGCCGGTGCGATCCGGCGAGGCCATCGAGCCAGGTCGGCCCAGGTAGGCTGGCCGCGGTGACCGGCGACCCTCCCCGCTGGCGCCAACTGGGCGAATTCATTCGCGACCAGCGGGCGGTGGCCCGGCTGTCGCTGCGCCGCCTCTCGGAGCTGGCCGGGATCTCCAATCCGTACCTGAGCCAGATCGAGCGGGGGCTCCGGAAGCCCTCTGCCGAGATCCTCCAGCAGATCGCTCGGGCCCTGCAGATCTCGGCCGAGACCCTCTACGTCCAGGCCGGGATCCTCGAGCCCGGCCCTGAGCACGACGACCTCAGCCGTCGCATCCTGGCCGATCCGCACCTGTCGGTGGAGCAGAAGCAAGCCCTGGTCCAGATCTACTGGTCGTTCCGGCGGGAGCGGGAGGCCCCGGCACCTGCCCAGCCCGACCAGGGCCGGGTCGCCGCTGGTTGAGGCACGGACCAGGGCGGACGGTTCGCCACTAGGCTCAGGTCGCCGTGCGGCGCCTCGCCATCTTGTCCTTGCACACCTCACCGCTGGCCCAGCCGGGATCGGGCGACAGCGGCGGGATGAACGTGTACGTGCGCGAGCTGGCCTCGGCCGTCGCCCGGTCGGGCGCCGACTGCGACGTGTTCACCCGGGCCAGCGCGCCCGACCAGGACCCGCTGGTGGCCCTCGAGCCGGGGCTGCGGATCCACCATGTCCGGGCTGGTCCGCTTGCCCCGGTGCCGAAGGAGTCCCTGGTCGAGGTGGTGCCCGAGTTCACCGACCGGGTGCTCGGGCTCATGACCTCGCCGTCAGGCTTGCGCTTGAGTGACGACGAGGGTGGCCCGTTCGAGGCGGTGCACGCCAACTACTGGCTCTCGGGGCTCGCCGGCCACATCATCAAGCACGAGCTCGACCTGCCGCTTCTGTGCACGTTCCACACCCTGGATCGGGTCAAGGCCGAAGCCGGCCCCGAGGAGGTCCAGGCCGACATGCCCCACCGGCGGGCCGAGGCCGAGGCGGAGATCATTCGGTGCTCCGATGCGGTCCTCGCCTCCTGCAGCGTCGAGGCTGACCAGATCGTCGAGCTCTACGGCGCGGATCCCGAACGGGTGCGGATCGTGCCACTGGGGGTCGACCACGCCTACTTCGCGCCCGGCGACCGCGCCCAGGCCCGCCGTGCCCTGGGCTTGCCGACCGCGGTGCCGCTTTTGCTCTTCGTGGGCCGTATCCAGCCGCTCAAGGGGGCCGACGTGGCCGTCCGGGTGCTGGCCGAGCTGGGGCAGCCCCCCGCCGGCCCCGCGCCGGTCCTGGTGGTGGTAGGGGGGCCGAGCGGTCCTCGGGGCGAGGAGACCTACCGCACCCTGCAGGCGCTCGGCCGCCAGCTCGGTGCGGCCGACCGTCTCCGGCTGGTCCCGCCCCAACCCCACGAGGTGATCTCCACCTACTACCGGGCGGCCGACGTCTGCCTGGTGCCGAGCCGTTCGGAGTCCTTTGGGTTGGTCGCCCTGGAGGCAGCAGCCTGTGGGACGCCGGTGGTCGCCTCGGCGGTGGGCGGCCTCACGACCCTGGTCGAGCACGGGGAGACCGGCTTCTTGGTGGAGAACCGCGAGCCGGGGTCCTTCGCCCACTACGTCCGCCTGGTCCTCACCCAGCCTGGCCTGGCCGCCCGGCTGTCGGCCAACGCAGCTGGCCGGGCTCGCCGGTACAGCTGGCGGGAGGCCGCCGAACGGCTGGCCGCGCTCCACGACGAGCTGGCCGCCGGTCACCTGGTCCAGTGCTGAGCGGCCCAGTCCGGCGCGTCCAGGGGTGCTGAGCGGTGCCGGTCGCCGAGCTCCCCGAAGAAGAGGAGCGGGCCCGGGCGGTCGAGGTGATCGACCAGTGGTCGGCCCGAGAGCTGGCGCGCGACTCGGCCCTGGTGGCGGCCGAGCGCCAGGAGGTGCACGACCGCACCGCCAGCCACCGCTGGTACCTGCGGTTCCGGGGCGAGGAGAAGGACTACGTCACGGTGTGGCTGACCCTCGGCCAGCGGACGCTCCATCACGAGGCCCAGTTCATGCCGGCGCCGGAGGAGAACGCCGAAGCCGTCTACCGCTACCTGCTCCGGCGCAATCGGGACCTCTACCAGATGGCCTTCTGCCTGGGACCGGAGGACGCGATCTACCTCATGGGACGGGTCCCGGCGGCCTTGGTGGACGAGGACGAGCTCGATCGGATCGCCGGGTCCTCGCTCCACTACGTCGACGAGCACTTCCCGACCGCCATGACCCTCGGGTACCCCAAGCTGTATCGCCGACGCCCTCGGCGGTAGCGGCCGCCGCCATTCGTTAGCCTCGGGCGATGGCGGTGAAGCTCCTCGTGGTCGGCGGCGGCCGCATGGGCGGTGCCCTGGTCGCTGGCCTGCTGGCGGCCGGGTGGGCACCGGAGACCATCGCAGTGGTCGAGCCGTCGGCCGACCGCCGTCGAGCGCTCGCTGCCGCCTGCCCCAAGGTCGCGCTGCACGAGCGCCCGCCGGCCCGCTCGGTTGCGGCCGACGGCGGCGCAGTGCTGGCAGTGAAGCCCGAGGTCGCCGAATCGGCCTGCGCCGCCATCGGTGCGACCGGGGCACAGCGGGTGCTCTCGGTCGTGGCCGGCATGCCGACCGAGCGGCTGGAGGCCACCCTGCCCGAAGAGGTGGTGGTGGTGCGGGCGATGCCCAATGCGGCGGTGCTGGCTCGGGCCGGGGCCTCGGCGCTCTCGGGCGGGGTCAGGGCCCGGGCCGCCGACTTGGACTGGGCCGAAGGGATCCTCTCGGCGGTCGGCGTCGTGGTTCGCCTTCCCGAGCGGCTGCTGCATGCCGTGACCGGCCTGTCGGGCTCCGGGCCGGCGTATTTCTTCCTAGTCGCCGAGGCGCTGATCGAAGCCGGGGTGGCGGCCGGCCTCGATCGTGAGACCAGCCGCCAGCTCGTGATCGCGACCCTGGCCGGCTCGGGCGCCCTGCTGGTCGAGACCTCCCGCCCGCCCGAAGAGCTGCGGGCCGAGGTCACCTCTCCCGGCGGCACCACCGCGGCCGGCCTGCGCACTCTCGAGGCCCGGGCGGTGCGCTCGGCATTCCTGGAGGCGGTGGCGGCCGCCACGGAGCGCTCCCGCCAGCTCGGGCGCTGAGGGCGAAGGCTCGCGCCGCGGCGTAGTCTTCGCGTGCTTCGGGAGGGGGAGCCATGGACGAGGAGCAGGTCCCGACGGCGTCGCGCTATCTCACCGTGAGCGAGGTGGCGGCGCTCCTTCGGGTGTCGAACATGACCGTGTACCGCCTGGTGTCATCGGGTGCGCTCCCCGCGGTGCGGGTCGGTCGGTCGGTCAGGCTGCGGGCCGAGGACGTGGACGACTACCTGCGGGGCCGGCTGACCACTGCCAGTTGACCGAGGGACCGGCTGATCGAGGCAACGGTGCCCGCCGGACCCGACACCGTGTTCTTCCTGTCCGACTTCGGCTCCCGCGACGAGTTCGCGGGGGTGGTTCGGGCCGTCCTGCGCCGGCTGGCCCCGTCGGTGGTGGTGATCGACCTGACCCATGAGATCCCGCCGTTCGACGTGGCGGCGGGGGCCCGGACGCTGGTGCGGGCCGTCCCCCATCTCGGTCCCGGCGTGGTGCTGGGCGTGGTCGACCCCGGGGTCGGTTCGGCTCGCCGAGGGGTCGCCCTGCGAGCCGGGAGCGGGCGGTTGTTCGTGGGTCCGGACAACGGGCTCTTGCTGCCGGCAGCCGAGCTGGACGGGATGCCGGTGGTCGAGGCGGTCCAGCTCCTCCGGCCGCCTGCGGCCTCCGGGGCAGCCACGTTCGACGGTCGGGACCTGTTCGCGCCGGCAGTCGCCGCCCTGTGCAACGGGGCCGCGCTGGGCGACCTGGGCCCGGCGATCGACCCCGACAGCCTGGTCCGGCTCCTGCTTCCGCATCCCCGCCACTCCCGGCTCCCCGATGGGCGGCCGGTCCGCTGGTGCCAGGTGGACTGGGTCGACCGCTTCGGCAACCTCCAGCTCAGTGCGGTCCCAAGTGGCGAGGATCCCGAGACCCTTGCCCTGGCGTGGCCAGAGGACGAGGAAGCACCCCGCCGGCAGAGCGCAGCTCGGATGGTCCGCCGGGTCCGAGCCTTCGCTGATCTGCGCGACGGCGAGCTGGGGCTGATCGTCGACGCCAACGGCCATCTCGCCCTGGTGGTGCGGGAGGGCTCGGCGGCTGACCTGCTGGGCGTCGGTGTCGGGCAAGTGCTCGGCCTGGCCGAGCCCCCGACCTGAGCGGTCCCGAGCGAGGGATCGCCGGATGGGGCAGGCTGGTGGCGTGGGGGGACCGGGGGAGCACCGACCTGAGACGCTGGTCTCGGAGGCCGAGCGGGACCAGGTCGCCGCGCTCATGGCCAAGCACTGCAGCGAGGGCCGGCTGACCCTCGAGGAGTTCTCCCAGCGGGTGGAGGTGGCGTTGGCGGCGCGGACCTGGGGCGAGTTGGACCAGGTGCTGGCCGGCCTGCCCCCCGAGTCCGCCCCGCCCAGCACTGCCCCGACCTCGAGCCATGTCGTCGCGGTCTTCGGCGGGGCCTCGAGGCGGGGACGGTGGCGGCCGGGGTCCCGGCTCCGGGCGACCGCAGTGTTCGGCGGCGTCGACCTGGACCTGCGCAACGCCGAGCTGCGCGGTTCGGAGATCGAGATCCGGGCGGTGGCGGTCTTCGGCGGCGTGGACATCGTGGTGCCCGAAGGGGTGGTGGTCGAGCTGTCGGGCTTCTCGTTGTTCGGCGGCAAGGACGCCCGGGTGGCCGACGTGCCGGTGATCCCGGGGAGCCCGGTGGTGAAGGTCCGCGGCTTTCCGGTCTTCGGCGGGGTCTCGGTCCGCTCGAAGCGGTCCGGGTGGCGGCTGATCGACCAGGTCCGCTCGGCCGTCGAGCCGGCGGCCGCCGACGCCCTGGCGTCGGCATCCGCCCGGCCCCCCGAACAGGCACCGCGGCGCCGAGATCCGCGGCTGGACGTGCGCGAGGCCCTGGCCCTGGCCGACGAGGTCCTGGACCTGCTGGACGGGGTGTTCACCAAGCGGCGCGGGCCCCGGACGGGTCAGTCCCGGAGCCGTCCTCGGTTAGCGCCTGATGGCACCGTCACCATCTTCTTCTCCGACGTGTCCGGCTTCACCGAACTCACCGAGCGGGTGGGGGACCACCCGGCCCAGCAGCTCCTGGCCACGTACTTCCAGATCGTCCGTGGCCACATCGCCACCCATGGCGGCTACGAGGTGAAGTGCCACGGCGACGAGGTGATGGTGGCGTTCGCCGACCCCGGCCAGGCGGTCCGCTGCGCGGTGGACATCCAGCGCTCGCTCCGCCGCTACAACCAGCGGGACGAGGGCGAGCCGCTGCGAGTCCACATCGGCATGCACGCCGGCGAGGTGATCGAAGAGCGCGGCGACTTCTTGGGTCGCACGGTCATCCTGGCCAGCCGGATCACCGACGAGGCCCAGGCGGACGAGATCCTGGTGTCAGCCGCGCTGCACGATGCCGTCGCCGGCCTGGCCGAGGTCGCCTTCGGACCGCCTCGTGCCGTGGCACTGCAGGGGGTGAGCGGCAGCCAGCTGGTCTACCCCGTGACTTGGGAGTGACCGAGGTGCGCGACCGGGCGGCTCCGTCCCGGCGGATCCCGGAGGCCACCGTCGTCCGGCTCCCCATCTACCGTCGGGTCCTCTCCGAGCTGCTCGCCGCCGAGCAGGCGACCGTGCACTCCGAACAGTTGGCCGAGCTGGCCGGAGTTGGCGCGGCCAAGGTGCGCAAGGACCTCTCGCTCCTGGGCAGCTTCGGGACTCGAGGCACCGGCTACGACGTGGGGTTCCTCCTCTCCCAGATCGACCGGGCGCTCGGGGCCGGCCACGACTGGCCGTTGGTGGTGGTGGGGATCGGGCACCTGGGGACTGCGCTGGTCAACTCGGAGGGCTTCTCCACCCGGGGGTTCCGGGTGCTGGCCCTGTTCGACGCCGACCCGTCGGTGGTCGGCACCGAGGTGCGGGGCCTGCGGGTGCAGCCGGTCGAGCAGCTGGGAGCGATGGCGCCGGTCGACCCGTCGACCATCGGCGTGGTGGCGACGCCGGCCCAGGCCGCCCAGGCGGTCACCGACGCCCTGGTTGGGGTGGGGGTGACCGCCATCTTGAACTTCGCCCCCCAGGTGCTGCGGGTCCCGCCCGAGGTGATGCTCCGCCACGTCGATCTCTCCACCGAGCTGCAGGTCCTGAGCTTCTTCCAGCTCCGTCGGGAGCGCGGTCGTGCCCTCGAGGGTGCTCTCGAGCGGGCTCGGCCACAATGACTGGCGCGTCGTCCCCGGGGGCCGGCACACTGGACGCTGGCCGGCACAACCGGCCAGCGGGGTCGCGCCCGGTTGGCAGTCCATGCCGGCCGCGACCACAGGAGGCGTGCCCGCGGTGTCCCTCGTCGTCGTCGGTCTCGAGCACCACAGCGCCCCGCTCGAGACGCTCGAGCGGGTAGCCCTGCGCGGCAGCGAGCTCGACGAGGTGCTGGCCAGTCTGCAGGGCCGGGAGAACCTCGCCGAGGTGGTCGTGCTGTCCACCTGCCTTCGCACCGAGATCTACGCGGTGGTGGAGCGGTTCCACGAGGCAGTGTTCGAGCTCCAGGAGCTCTTGGCCAAGCGGGCCGAGATGGCGCTCGAGGACCTGGAGTCGTGCTGTGTGGTCCGCTTCGACGACGACGTGGCCGCGCACCTGTTCGCAGTGGCGGCCGGGCTGGAGTCGGCGGTGGTCGGCGAGTCCGAGGTCCTGGGGCAGGTCCGCCGGGCCTGGGAAGCCTCGGTGGCCCGCCAGGCCTCGGGACCGGTCCTCGCCGGGTTGTTCCGGCAGGCCGTCCGGGTGGGCCGGCGCGCCCGGCATGAGACCGCCATCGGACGGGGCACCACCTCGTTCGCGCACGCCGCGACGGCCCTGGCGGCGAGCCGGTTCGAGGGCGGGCTGGCCGGGCGGGCGGTGGCAGTGGTGGGCGCCGGCGAGATCGGCACCAGCCTGCTCGACGCGCTGACCGGGGCCCCGTCAGCGCTGCGGCCGGCCCGGGTGGTGGTGGCCAGCCGGTCCCGGGCTCGAGCTCGGGCCCTCGCCCGTCGCCCGGCGGCCGCCGGCACGGTCGAAGCGGTCGGACTCGACCAGCTCCCGGCGGTGGCCGAGGCCAGCGAGGCGGTGTTCTGCGCCCTCGACGTCTCGGGGCCGGTGCTCGGCGCGGCGCACCTCGCGCCGTCGGGGGATCGGTCGGCGAACCCCCTGGTGGTCGTCGACCTCGGGGTCCCCCGCAACGTCCAGCCGGCGCTGGCCGAGGTGCCCGGGGTGCGCGTGCTGGGCATGGAGGCGCTGAAGGAGGCGGTCACCCGGTCCACCCAGGATCGCCAGGCCGAGGTCGAGGCGGTGGCCGCGATCTGCGAGGAGGAGCTGGACCGCTACCGGGCCGAGGTCCGGGGGCGGAGCGCGGCGCCGGTGATCGCCGCGCTGCGGGCCAGGCTGGAGGAGCTGCGAGCGACCGAGCTGGAGCGCCACCGGGCGGCCATGGGGCTGGGCGAGGAGGACTGGGCCCGAGTCGACGAAGCCAGCCGGGCCGCGTTGGCGAAGATCCTCCACCGTCCCACCGTGCTCCTGAAGGAGACCGCCGGGACCCCGCGCGGCGAGCGCCTGGTCGAGGCGCTGCGCCTGCTGTTCGACCTCTGAGCCACGGTGTCGGGAACCCAGACCGCAGCCGGCCCGCCGGTCCTGTGGCCGGTCGATCGACCGGTTCGGCTCGCCACCCGCGGCTCGCCGTTGGCCCGGCGGCAGACCGACATGGTGGCCCACCTGCTGGCCCAGGCGGTCTCCGGCCTGGTAGTGGAGGCGGTCGTGGTCCGCACCGAGGGGGATCGCCGCCCCGACGAGCCCCTCGAGGCCATCGGCGGCCAGGGGGTCTTCGCCAAGGAGGTCCAGCAGGCAGTCCTTGACGGCCGGGCCGACGTGGCGGTGCACTCGGCCAAGGACCTCCCGCCGACCACCCCCGAAGGGCTGGTGCTGGCTGCGGTGCCGACTCGTGGCGACGTCCGCGACGCCCTGGTGGGCGCCACCCTGGCTGGGTTGGCTCCGGGGGCCAGGGTCGCCACCGGGTCGGCTCGCCGCCGGGCCCAGCTGGCCAACCTCCGGCCGGACCTCGCCTTCGTGCCGGTGCGGGGCAACATCGAGACTCGGATCGCCCGGGCCGGCCATGGTGCCGACGCAGTCGTGGTGGCGGCGGTGGCGCTCGAGCGGCTGGCCATCGCGCCCCCGGTGCTCGAGGTGCTCTCGCCGCTGACCATGCTCCCCCAGGTCGGTCAGGGTGCCCTGGCGCTCGAGTGCGCACGGGAGGACCTCGCAGCGCAGGCGCTGCTGGCGGCGGTGGACTCTGTGCCGGCGCACCGGGCCCTCGATGCCGAACGGGCGATGCTGGCCGCGCTGGGCGCGTCCTGCGTGCTCCCGGTGGCCGGGTGGGCCGACTCGGGCCCCCAAGAGCTCGTCCTGCGTGGCATGGTGGCCAGCGCGGACGGGCGCGTCCTGGTGCATGCCGAGCGGTCCGGCACCGATCCCCATGAGCTCGGCAGGACGGTGGCCCAGGCGCTGTGGCACGACCTCGGCGGGGCCGAGCTCCTCGGCGCCGGCCCGCCACCGACCCGGTGACCGAGCGGTGACCGTGTACCTGGTCGGCGCCGGGCCGGGGGATCCCGGGTTGTTGACCCGGCGGGGAGCCGAGCTGCTGGCGCAGGCCGAGGTGGTTGTCTACGACCGCCTGATCGATCACTCGCTGCTGGCGCTCGCGCCCCGGCACGCGCTCTTGGTGGACGTAGGCAAGCGACCGGCCGGGGATACCGACGCCGGCTCGGCCGGCGAGGCGGCCCGCCAGGAGGACATCAACGCGCTGCTGATCGCCCACGGCCAGGCCGGCCGGAGGGTGGTCCGCCTCAAGGGGGGGGACCCGTTCCTCTTCGGCCGGGGGGGCGAGGAGGCGGCCGCCCTCTCCCGGGCCGGCGTGCCGTGGGAGGTGGTCCCGGGCGTGTCGTCGGCCCTCGCGGTCCCGGCCGCGGCCGGCATCCCGGTCACCCAGCGAGGCCTGGCGACCTCGGTCACGGTGGTGACCGGCCAGGTCGGCGACCAGGCCCGGTCCGGGGTGGACTGGGAGTCCCTGGCCCGGGCCAACGGAACCCTGGTCATCCTCATGGGGATGGCCACCAGGGCGGAGATCGCCCGCCGGCTGATGGCCGGGGGCCGCCCAGCCGACGAGCCGGTGGCGGTGGTCGAGTGGGGCACGACCCCCCGCCAGCGGGTGGTGCGCACGACCCTGGCCGAGCTGGGTTCGGTGTCCTTGGGCTCGCCGGCCACCATCGTCGTCGGCCCGGTCGCCCGGCTGGACCTCGGCCCTGCTGACCGGGGCCCGCTCGGTGGCCGCACGGTGGTGGTCACCCGTGCCCCCTCGCAGGCCGGGACCCTGGCACGCGGGCTCCGACTGGCGGGGGCCCGGGTGATCGAGTTGGCGGTGATCGAGATCGGGGAGGTGCCCGACGAGCGCGACGCGCTGACGGCGGCCGCCGAGCAGGCCGAGCGGTACCAGTGGCTGGTCTTCACCTCGGCCAACGCAGTCGGGCGGTTCGTGCCGCTGGTCCCGGACCTGCGGCGCCTCGGTGGCTGCCGGCTGGCCGCGGTGGGCCGGGCGACCGCGGCCGCCCTGGCCGAGCACCATCTCCAGGCCGACCTGGTCCCCGAGCAGCCCAGTGCCGAGGGCCTGGTCCGGGCCATGCCCGACGGCGACGGCCGGGTCCTGTTCGTGAAAGCGGCCGGGGCCGCCGAGACGATCGCCGCCGGCCTGGCCGCCAAGGGCTGGCAGGTCGACGAGGTGGTTGCGTACCGCACGGTCGAGGCCCCGCCGCCCCCGGCCGAGGTGGCGGCCGGCCTCAGGGAGGCCGACGCGGTGACCTTCGCGTCGCCGAGCGCGGTGCGGGCCTACCTCCACCTGCGCGACACCGACGGGGGGTCCCTGCCGGTCCCGCCGGTGGTGGCCTGCATCGGTCCGACCACCGCGGCGGCGGCTCGTGGCGCCGGCCTGGCGGTGGCGGTCGAGCCGGCCGGGGCGTCGGTCGAGGGCCTGGTGGCCGCGCTGGCGGCGCACCTGGGGACGATGCCGGCCGGTGCCGGCGGGTCGTAGGCTGAGACGGTGCCGTTCCCGCACCAGCGGCTGCGCCGGCTGCGGCGTACGCCGGCGTTGCGCCGGTTGGTGGCCGAGACCCGCCTCGGGGTGGAGGACCTGGTCGCGCCGGTGTTCGTCCGAGAGGGGATCGACGAGCCGGTCCCCATCGCCTCGATGCCGGGCCACGCCCAGCACACCGTGGCATCGCTGGTGGCCGAGGCCAAGCGGCTCGGGGCGCTGGGGGTCCTCGGGCTGGTGGTGTTCGGGGTGCCGAGCACCAAGGACCCCCTCGGCCGGGGGGCCAGCGACCCCGACGGGATCGTCCAGGTCGCCCTGGCCGAGCTGGCCAGCGCCCTGGGCGACGAGATGGTCCTCATCGCCGATTTGTGCCTGGACGAGTACACCGACCACGGCCACTGCGGCGTCCTGCGGCCGGACGGCTCGGTCGACAACGACGCCACCCTCGATCGCTACCGCGAGGTGGCGGTCGCCCAGGCCCGGGCCGGCGCGGCGGTGGTCGCGCCGAGCGGGATGATGGACGGCCAGGTCGGCGCGATCCGCGACGCGCTCGACAGCGCCGGGTTCACCGAGACCGCCGTGCTGGCGTACGCGGCGAAGTACGCCTCGGCCCTCTACGGGCCGTTCCGCGACGCGGTCGACGTGACCATCGCCGGCGGCGGGGACCGTCGGACCTACCAGCAGGACCCGGCGAACCGCCGGGAGGCGCTGGCCGAGGTGGCCCTCGACGTCGCCGAGGGTGCCGACATGGTGATGGTCAAGCCGGCCCTGCCCAACCTCGACGTCATCGCGGCCGTCCGCCGACGGTTCACCCAGCCGCTGTTCGCCTACCAGGTGAGCGGCGAGTTCGCGATGGTGAAGGCGGCCGCCGAGCGGGGGTGGGTGGACGGGGCGGCGGTCGCGGCCGAGCAGGTGCTCTCCATCCGCCGGGCCGGGGCGGACGTGGTGGTCACCTACTTCGCCGGCGAGCTGGCCGAGGCGCTGGCCGGCTGAGCGGCCCGGCCATGTGCCCCGAGGACAACGCCGCCTGGTTCGCGCGGGCACTCGAGGTGATCCCGGGCGGGGTCGACTCCCCGGTCCGGTCGTTCGCCTCGGTCGGCGGCACCCCGTTCACCGTGGCCCGGGGCGAGGGCCCCTACGTGGTCGACGTCGAGGGCCGCCGCTACGTCGACCTGGTCCAGTCCTACGGCGCGGTCCTGCTCGGCCACGCGCACCCCGAGGTGGTCCGGGCGGTGGCCGACGCCGCCGCATCGGGGAGCAGTTTCGGGATGCCGACCCGGGGCGAGGTGGTGCTGGCCGAGGACATCTGCGCCCGGGTACCGGGCTGCGAGCGGGTGCGGCTCACCTCGTCGGGGACCGAGGCCGCGATGAGCGTGCTCCGGCTGGCCCGTGGCGTCACCGGCCGGCCCCGGGTGGTGAAGTTCGACGGCTGCTACCACGGCCATGCCGACGCCCTCTTGGCCGGCGGTGGGAGTGGCGTGGCCACCTTGGGGCTGCCGGGGTCGGCCGGGGTGCCGCCCGGCGCGGTGGCCGACACCCTGGTCGTGCCGTACAACCAGGTCCCCGAGCTGGACGACTCGGTGGCCTGCGTGATCGTCGAGCCGGTGGCGGCCAACATGAGCCTGGTCCCCCCGGCCCCGGGGTTCCTGGCCGGACTGCGCGCCGCCTGCGACCGGGCGGGCGCCCTCCTCGTCTTCGACGAGGTCATCACCGGGTTCCGGCTGGGGCCGGGGGGGGCGACCGAGTGGTCGGGGGTCACCCCGGACCTGTGGTGCTTCGGCAAGGTCATCGGCGGGGGCCTGCCGGTCGGGGCGTTCGGCGGCCGGGCCGAGCTGACCGCCGCGCTGGCCCCGAACGGCCCGGTGTACCAGGCAGGGACCCTGTCGGGGAACCCGTTGGCCACCGCGGCCGGCCACGCGGTGCTCACCAGGGTCGATCGGGAGGCCTACGGGCAGCTGACCGCTCGGGCCGCTCGATTCGCCGCCGGCCTCGGCCAGGCCCTCAACGGCGCCGGCCTGGGGGCGACGGTGGCCACCGTGGGGCCGCTGGTCGGGCTGCTGGTCGGGGGGCCGGGCGAACCGCCCGGGCCGGCCACCAACCTCGAGGAGGTACGAGCCGCCGTCGCCTCGGGTGGCTACCGGGCGCTGTTCCACGCCATGCTCCGGCGGGGGGTCGTCCTGCCTCCGGGCCCCTACGAGGTGCTGTTCCCCGGGCTCGCCCACGACGACCGCCTGCTCGACCAGGTGGTCGAGGTCGCGGCCGCCGCCGCCGCCGAGGTGGTCGCCGGCTGGCCCTGAGGCGCCTCAACCGCCTCGGACCCGCTCGAGCAGGCGAGCAGTCCGGACCATGGCGCGATAGGAAAGCTCGGCCGGGCCGGGTCCCGGACGCAGCAGGTTGGCCATGATCCGCAGCAGCTGGTGCATGAAGGCGTGCGAGCGCATGCCGGTCGACACGCACACCCGCATGCGCCGAGGGTCGCTGATCAGCCGCACGAACGCCCGGCCGACCCGGTAGTAGTCGCCGTAGGTGCCTTGAAGCTGGTCCTCGTAGGCGGCCAGCGCCGACCGCCCGCCTCCGGCCAGCGCGGCCTGCAGGTGGGTGGCGGCCAGGCGGCCGGTCTCGTAGCCGTAGGCGATCCCCTCCCCGTTGAACGGGTTGATGAGGCCCCCGGCATCGCCCACCACCACCGTGTTGGGTCCGCTCCGGGGCCCGACCGCCATCCCCATGGGGAGCCGTCCCCCGGTGGGCGGCCCGCAGGCGGTGGCCGGCGAGAATCCCCAGGCGGGGCCGGCCCGGGCGACGAAGGCGTCGAGGAGGCGGGAGGTGTTGAGGCCCTTCCAGCGCCGGTCGGTCGAGAGGACCCCGACCCCGACGTTCACCCGTCCGTCGCCCAGCGGGAAGACCCACCCGTAGCCGGGGACCACGCTGCCGGCCGGGTCGGTCACGTCGAGGTGGCCCTCGATCATGTCGTCGCCGCTGCGCTCCGAGCGGTAGTAGCCCCGCAGCGCCATGCCCTGGGGGTACTGGCGGTCCCGGCTGGTGCCCAGGGCCCGGCCGAAGCGGGAGTTGGCCCCGTCGGCCACCACCACGTAGCGGGCCCGCAGCTCGACCTGGCCGGTCGCGGTGGCCGCCACGACGCCCGCACAGCCGGCCAGGTCCCCCGGGCCGCCCGCCACCGGGTCGAGCGGGGCCAGGGCCTCGGTCCCCTGCAGCACGGTCGCCCCGGCCTTCTCTGCCCGCTCGACCACCAGGGCGTCGAGGTCGTGGCGGGTGATGGTGTAGCCGTGGGTGGGCAGGCCGGGCACCTCCGGCCAGTCGAGCTCGAGGCTGCGCCCGAAGGCCACCGAGCGCAGGCCCCGGTAGCGGTGGGCCCCGGCGAGGGCCTCGGCGAGCCCCATGTCGGCAAGTTGCCGGACGGCGCGCGGGGTCAGACCGTCGCCGCAGGTCTTCTCCCGGGGGAACTGTTTCTTGTCGACCACCGCCACGTCGACGCCGGCGTCGGCCAGCCAGTAGGCACAGGCGCTGCCGGCCGGGCCGGCCCCGACCACCAGGACGTCGAAGCGGCGGTCGGCGAGGGAGGCCATCGGCTGATGCTACGCCCCTCGTCCGAGCAGTGGGACCCCTCGATGTGCCCTGGCCAGAGGGGCCGTGGTAGACCGAGAAGAGCGTGGCTCAGTACCTCCCGATCTTCGCTCTGCTGGTCCTGGGCGTGCTGTTCGGCGCGCTCAGCTTCCTCGCGTCAGGGCTGCTCGCGCCCCGCAAGAAGCCGACCGCGGCCAAGCTGGCCCCCTACGAGTGTGGGATCGTCCCCGACCGAGAGCCGCCAGCTCGGTTCCCGGTCCGCTTCTACCTGGTCGCGATGATCTTCATCATCTTCGACATCGAGATCGTGTTCCTCTACCCGTTCGCGGTGGTGTTCCGGCAGCTCCACACCTTCGCCCTGGTCGAGGTGCTGGTGTTCGCAGCGGTGGTGCTGGTCTCGTTCCTCTACCTGGTGAGCAACGGCGCGCTCAGCTGGGGCCCGGGCAAGTGGCTGCGGGTCGGGCTGCCGGCGCGCACCTCGGAGTCGACCATCGCCCGGGTGTCGGTGCCGCCACCACCCGGGCGAGCCGCCTAGGAGTCGCCATGGGTCTCGAAGACCTCCAGCACAACTTCCTCACCGGCCGGCTCGAGGACCTGGTGAAGTGGGCCCGGCGCAACAGCGTGTGGCCAGCCACCTTCGGCCTGGCCTGCTGCGCGATCGAGATGATGTCCCTCGGCGCCGCCGACTTCGACATCAGCCGGCTGGGCATGGAGGTGTTCCGGGCCTCGCCCCGCCAGGCCGACCTCATGATCGTGGCCGGGCGGGTGTCCCAGAAGATGGCCCCGGTCCTGCGCCAGGTCTACGACCAGATGATGGAGCCCAAGTGGGTCATCTCCATGGGCGTCTGCGCCTCGACCGGCGGCATGTTCAACAACTACGCAATCGTCCAGGGAGTCGACCAGATCGTCCCGGTGGACGTCTACGCGCCAGGGTGCCCACCGTCTCCCGAGACGCTCCTGCACGCGATCCTCACCCTCCACGAGAAGATCCGCAGCGGCGAGATCACCCGGCGGCCCCGGGCCGAGCAGTCGGGGAGCGAGCCGGCCCGACCCGAACGGCCGGCCGGGTGGCTGCTCGAGGACCCCGATGCGCTGCGGGTCGGCACGCCGAGATGACCCAGGGCCCGAGCGGGCAGCCGAGCGAGGTCGCCGTCGAGCCGGCAACCCAGCCGGCGGTGGTGTTCGTCCACCGCGACGAGTACCACGACCGGATCGCGCAGCTGAAGGCGGAGGGCTACGAGATGTGCGCCGATTTGTGCGCGGTGGACTACCTGAGCCATCCCGGCCGCCGCTTGCCCGAGGGGGTGGTCGGCGAGCGGTTCGAGGTCGTGGTGAACCTGCTGTCGCTGTCGATGCGGCGTCGGGTGCGGGTCCGGGTCCAGGTCCCAGAGGACGACCCGCGACTGCCGACCATCTTCGACCTGTACCCGGGGTCCGAGGCCATGGAGCGCGAGGCCTACGACATGGTCGGCATCGTGTTCACCGGGCACCCGGACCTCACCCGGATCCTCATGCCCGAGGACTGGGAGGGCCACCCGCTGCGCAAGGACTACGGGGTCGGCCGGGTTCCGGTCCAGTTCAAGGAGGCTCCGGGGCCGAGATGAGCGCCGAGCGTCCCGTCCCGCGCCCGTGGTCCCCGGCCGAGACCTCCGAGGGCCGCCAGGAACTGACCCCGGCGCCCTCGGCGCTCGACCGCTCGCTGGCGTCGGTGCTGCGGATCCCCGAGGGCGCGGTGGAGGCTGGGCTCATCGATGTCGAGCGCGAAGACGAGACCATGATCATCAACATGGGTCCGCAGCACCCGTCGACCCACGGGGTGCTCCGGCTCATGCTCCAACTGGAAGGCGAGACGGTGCTGCGGACCAAGCCGGTGGTCGGCTACCTCCACACCGGCATGGAGAAGACCGCCGAGGAGCTCACCTACGTCCAGGGCCCGACCAACGTGACTCGGATGGACTACCTGTCGCCGCTCCACAACGAGCTGGTCTTCTCCCTGGCCACCGAGGCCCTGCTGGGGGTCGAGGTCCCGCCCCGAGCGGTGTGGATCCGAATGCTCATGTGCGAGCTCAACCGGGTGTCCTCCCACCTCATGTGGTTGGCCACCAACGGCATGGACCTCGGGTCGACCTCGATGATGATCTACGGGTTCCGTGAGCGTGAGTTGGTGCTCGGATTCTTCGAGAAGACCACCGGGCTGCGGATGAACCACAACTACATCCGGCCTGGCGGGGTCGCGGCTGACCTCCCCGACGGCTGGGAGGACGACGTCGACGTCATCTGCAACACGGTGCTCGAGCGGACCTACGAGTACGACGAGCTGCTCACCGGCCAGCCCATCTTCCGGGAGCGCACCGAGGGGGTCGGCAGCCTGAGTGCCGAGGTGGCGGTGGCCCTCTCGGCCACCGGCCCCATCCTGCGCTCCACCGGGGTCCCCTGGGACCTGCGCCGCGCCATGCCCTACCTCGCCTACGACCAGGTCGACTTCGACGTCATCGTCGGCACCTACGGCGACAACTTCGACCGCTACTCGATCCGGCTCAACGAGATCAGGGAGTCGATTCGCATCATCCGCCAGGTGGTCGAGAAGATGCCTCCCGGTGACTACCGAGTGCAGGACGCCAAGGTGACGCCGCCGCCGCGGCGCCGGATCGACGAGTCCATGGAGGCGCTGATCCACCACTTCAAGGTGTTCACCGAGGGCTTCCGGGTCCCCGAGGGCGAGGTGTACGTCGCAGTCGAGTCGCCGCGCGGCGAGCTCGGTTGCTACCTGGTGTCCGACGGCACCTCCAAGCCCTACCGCTGCCACATCAGGGGGCCGAGCTTCGTCAACCTCCAGACGCTGCCGGCGATGTTGCGGGGTGGGCTGATCGCCGACGCGGTCGCGGTGATCTCCTCGGTCGACCCGGTGATGGGGGAGGTCGACCGGTGAGCTACTTCAACGCGGCCATGGCCGCCCGGGCCCGCCAGCTGGTCTCGCTGTACCCCAAGGCCCGCTCGGCGCTGGTCCCGCTGTGCCACCTGGCCCAGGAGCAGGACGGCTGGCTCCGGCCCGAGGCGATGGAGGAGATCGCCGAGCTGGTCGGGGTCACCCCGGCCGAGGTCCGGGGCACCGCCTCGTTCTACGACATGCTCCACACCGAGCCGGTCGGCCGCTACGTGGTGTCGATCTGCACCAACATCGCCTGCCTGCTCGACGGGGCGGCTGAGCTGTTGGACCACGCCTCCGAGCGCCTCGGGGTGCCGGTCGGGGGGACCACCGCCGACGGCGTGTTCACCCTGGAAGAGGCCGAGTGCCTGGCTGACTGCGACCACCCGCCGTGCGTGCAGGTCAACCATCGCTTCGTCCGGACCACCACCGCCGATGCCTTCGATCGGCTCATCGACGAGCTGGCGGCCGGGGGCCGGACCGAGGAGATCCCCCCGCACGGGACCCTGGTCCGGATCCGCCGCAGCGGTGGGCTCCGGGTCCCTCCCGACGAGATCGCCCGCGAGCGGGCCCAGCGGGCCCAGGGGGACGGCTGATGCCGCTGACCGACGCGCCCCGGATCGTCACCGCTCGCCTCAGCTACCCCGACTCCTACACCATCGAGCGCTTCTTGGAGACCGGTGGCTACCAGGCGCTGCGCAAGGCCCTGACCATGACGCCGGCCGAGGTGGCGGCCGAGGTGGACGCCGCCAGCCTGCTCGGCCGGGGCGGCGCCGGCTTCCCGGCCGGCCGCAAGTGGTCGATGCTCAAGCCCGACCCGGTCACCTACCTGGTGGTGAACGGGGACGAGAGCGAGCCGGCCACGTTCAAGGACCACTTGCTCATCGAACGGGACCCCAACCAGATCCTGGAGGGGGTCATCATCTCGGCCTATGCCCTCCAGGTGACCCAGGCCTTCATCTACGTGCGGGGCGAGTTCGCCCTGGGGCTCGAACGCATGGAGCAGGCGGTCAACGACGCCTACCACCACGGCGCCCTGGGTCGGAACATCTTCTCCTCGGGGTTCTCGCTCGACGTCGTCGTCCACCCTGGCGCCGGCGCGTACATCTGCGGCGACGAGACCGCCCTGCTCGAGTCGCTGGAGGGCAAGCGGGGGTTCCCTCGCATCAAGCCGCCCTACTACCCGGCCGTGATCGGCCTCTACGGCCAGCCCACTGTGGTCAACAACGTGGAGACCATGGCCAACATCCCCTGGATCGTGGCCAACGGCGGCAAGGCCTTCGCCGCCCTGGGCGGCGGCCGGTCCTGTGGGACCCGGATGTTCGCGCTGTCCGGCCACGTCAACCGGCCTGGTGCCTACGAGGTGGAGATGGTGAAGGTCACCTTCCGGGACCTCATCTACGACCCCCAGCTCGGGGCCGGGGTGCGGGGGGGCCGGGATCTGCTGGCGTTCATCCCCGGCGGCGCCTCGTCGCCGTGGTTCGGCCCCGAGCACCTCGATCTCCCGCTCGGCCAGGACGAGGTGGGTCAGGCCGGCTCGATGCTCGGGTCGGGCTCGGTGGTGGTCATGGACTCGACCACCTGCCCGGTGCGGGCGGCCTGGCGGATCACCCGGTTCTTTGCCCGGGAGTCGTGCGGCCAGTGCACGCCGTGCCGGGAAGGATCGGGCTGGCTCGAGCGGATCCTGTACCGGATCGAGAACGGCGGCGGCCGGGAGCAGGACCTCGACCTGCTCCTCGATGTCTGCGACAACATCAGCCCGGGGGTGCACTGGCCGCCCGAGCAGACCACGATCTGCCCGCTCGGGCCCTCGATCCCGCCCTCGATCGCATCGTCGCTGGGTCGGTTCCGGGACGACTTCTTGGTCCACATCAAAGACGGTGGGTGCCCCCATGGCTGAGCCGCAGGCAGGCCCGCCGGGCACGGTCACCTTCACCCTCGACGGCCGGAGGGTCACCGGCCGGGAGGGCGAGCTCGTGATCTCGGCGGCCGAGCGAGCCGGGGTCTACATCCCCCGCTTCTGCTACCACCCGCGCCTGGCCCCGGTCGGGATGTGCCGGATGTGCCTGGTCGAGGTAGTGGGGCCCCGCGGCGCCACCCTGCAGCCGGCCTGCATCGCGACCGTCGAGGAGGGGGGCGAGATCGTCACCGACTCGCCCAAGGTGAAGAAGGCCCAGGACGGCATTCTCGAGTTCCTGCTCATCAACCATCCCCTGGACTGCCCGGTGTGCGACAAGGGGGGCGAGTGCCCCCTCCAGGACCAGACACTCGCCTACGGTCCGGGCGAGAGCCGCTTCGTCGAGGAGAAGCGCCACTTCGCCAAGCCCATTGCCCTGTCCGAGCTGGTGCTGCTCGACCGGGAGCGCTGCATCCAGTGCGGCCGTTGCACCCGGTTCGCCGAGGAGGTGGCGGGCGAGGCGCAGATCGACTTCGCCGGCCGGGGCGAGCGGCTCGAAGTGGCCATGTTCCCGACCCGCCCGTTCACCTCGTACTTCAGCGGCAACACGGTCCAGATCTGCCCGGTCGGCGCCCTGACCGCCACCCCCTACCGGTTCACCGCCCGCCCCTGGGACCTCGACCAGGTCGAGTCGACCTGCACCACCTGCGCAGTGGGCTGCCGGGTGGCGGTGCAGTCCTCGGCCAACCGCCTGACCCGGCTGCTCGGGCTGGACTCCGAGCCGGTCAACCACAGCTGGCTGTGCGACAAGGGCCGGTTCGCGTACGAGGCGGTGAACGGCGACGAGGTCCGCGCCGGGCCGGCGGCCGCGGACGGCCGGCCGGTGACCCTGGGCTCGTCCCACCCCCGGGGCGCGTTCGCCGGGGAGGTCATCGAGACCGCGAGCAAGGTGGGCCGGGTCACCGAGCCGATGGTGCGCGCCGGCGACCGCCACGTCCGGGCCGGCTGGTCGCGGGCGCTGGCCGAGGCTGCTCGGCGGCTGGGCGAGGTGCGGGCGGCCCACGGGCCCGAGGCGATCGCGGTCTTGGGCGGGGGCCGGCTGACCAACGAGGGCGCCTACGCCTGGACCAAGCTGGCCAAGGCGGTCCTCGGGACCGACTCGGTCGACGCCCAGCTCGGGGACGGCCTCCCGGCCGAGCTGGTCCTGGCCCTCCCTCGGGCCACCATCGACGAGACCTGCTCGGCGCCGGTGGTGGTGTTGATCGGCGGCGACGTCCGAGAGGAGCTGCCGGTGTTGTTCCTCCGGCTCCGCCGGGCCGTCCTCGACGGCCGGACCCGAATCGTGGAGGTCTCGCCCCGCAGCACCGCCCTCACCCAGTACGCCGCGGTCTCGCTGCGGGTGCGACCGGGGGACGTCCCGGCGGTGGCCCGGATCCTGGCCGGCCAGCCTGGGCCGCTGCCCTCGCACCCGGCCGGCCCGGCCTGCTCGCCCGAGCAGCTCGCGCAGGCCCGGGCATTGGTCGAGGCGGCCGGGGGCGAGGCCGGGTCCAGCGTGGTGGTCGCCTACGGCCGGTCGTCGCTGGCCGAGGACCCCTCGTTCGACGCCGCCGCGGTGTCGACCCTGGCCGTGGCCTGGCCCGGAGCCCGGTTCCTGCCGCTGCTGCGGCGGGGCAACGTGCATGGGGCGCTCGACATGGGCATGGCGCCGGGGATCCTGCCCGGCCGGACCTCCTTGGAGGGCGGCCGGGCCTGGTTCGTCGAGCACTGGGGGTCGGTACCCCGGGCGCGGGGCAAAGCGGCCACCGAGGTGCTGCAGTCGGCGGCCGAGGGTGGGCCCGGGTCGGTCCGGGCGCTGGTGCTGGTGGGCTGCGACCCGCTGCAGGACTTCCCCGACGCCGCGCTGGCCGCACGGGCCCTCGCCGGGGCCGAGGTGGTGGTGGCGGTGGCCGGCCACCCAAGCCCGGCGCTCGACCACGCCGACGTGGTGCTCCCGGTCGCAGTCGCCCACGAGCGGCCCGGCACCACCACCAACATCGAAGGCCGGGTCACCCGGCTGGGCCAGAAACTGGTCCCGCCCGGCCTGGCGTGGCCCGACTGGACGATCGCCACCGCGCTCGCCGACGAGCTCGGCTACGACCTGGCCATCGGCTCGGTCACCGAGATCGCCGAGGAGATCGAGCGGGTGGCCCCGGCATACCGGGGCTTCTCCCCCGGGTACCTGGACCAGGTCTCCGGGCACGACGGGCTGGTCGTCCCCCTGGGCACCGCCGATGCGCCCCCGGTGGCCCCGATCGACCCCATGGCCACCCCCGGGATCGGCCAGGTCGAGCAGCAAGGTGCCCCTCCCCGGGCCGGTCTGACCGAGACGGTCGAGCGGGAGCTGTTGGCCGCGCTCCACCCCGAGCCGGCCGGCGAGGGTGCCCCCGCCCCTATGCGGCGCCCGGCGGTCGAACCGGTCGCACTGCCCCCGCCCGACCACTACTCGCTGCGGCTGGTGTCGACCCGGCGGCTCTACGACCGAAGCAGCGCGGTGGTCGGGTCGCCCTCCTTGGAGCCCCTCGTCCCGCCGGCCCGAGCACTGGCCAACCCCTCCGAGCTGGCCCGGCTGGGGGTGCAAGACGGGGAGCGGGTCCGGGTCACCTCGCCGCGGGGCCAGGTGGTCCTGGAAGCCGGTGCCGACGCTGGCGTGCCCAAGGGCGTGCTGGTGGTCGAGTTCAACCTGGCCGAGCCGGCCGGCGCCCCCAACGCCGCGAGCGCGCTGATCGACGCCACCGTCCCGGTGAACGACGTCCGGCTGGAGACGCTGTGAGCCCCGGCGCCTGGCTGGCCGCCGACCCGCTGTTCGCTCACGGGGTCCACTGGCCCGAGCTGCTGATCGTCCTCGTGAAGGTGGTGGTGGCGTTCGGGGTGCTGCTGGTCTCGGTCATGCTCATGATCTGGTTCGAGCGCAAGGTCATCAGTGACATGCAGAGCCGGATCGGGCCCAACCGAGCCGGCCCCTTCGGGATCCTCCAGACCCTGGCCGACGGGATCAAGCTGTTCTTCAAAGAGGACCTGGTGCCCGAGCGGGCAGACCGGTTCGTCTTCAAGCTCGCTCCGTACCTCGCCCTGGTCCCGGCGCTGCTCATCTTCACCGTGGTCCCGGTGGGCGGGGTGGTGACCGTGGCCGGCCACCGCTTCGAGCTCCAGGTGGCCGACCCGCCGTTTGGAATCCTGCTGGTGCTGGCTCTGTCGTCGATCTCGGTGTACGGGGTGATGCTGGCCGGCTGGTCCTCGGGCTCCAAGTACCCGCTCCTCGGGTCGGTTCGGGCCTCGGCCCAGATGATCTCCTACGAGGCGGCCCTCGGCCTCAACGTGGTCGCGGTGGTGCTCACCGCCGGGTCGCTGTCCACCCGGGCCATCGTGGCCAGCCAGGCCTCGGCCTTCTGGGACTGGAACGTCATCCGCCTGGGCTTCGTCCCGTTCTTCTTGTACCTCGCCTCGATCACCGCGGAGCTCAACCGGCCCCCCTTCGACCTGGTGGAGGCCGACAGCGAGCTGGTGGGGGGGTTCAACACCGAGTACTCCTCGATCCGTTTCGCGATGTTCTTCCTGGCCGAGTTCATGAACGTGATCACCATGTCGGCCGTCGTGGTCACCTTGTACTTCGGCGGACCCGACGGGCCGGTGCCGCGGTTCATCCCGACCTCGGACATCTGGATGCCGGTGGTGTGGTTCGTGGCCAAGACCCTGGTCTTTTTGTTCGTGTACGTCTGGCTGCGGGCGGCGCTGCCCCGGCTCCGCTACGACCAGCTCATGGACCTGGGCTGGAAGGTCCTGATCCCGGTGTCGTTGGGCTGGTTGCTCATCGTGGCCGCGGTGCTGGTCTGGGGGTGGTGGGGCCTGCTGGTCGCGGTGGCCGAGCTGGTGCTGGCCCTGGCCCTGTGGCGTTCCTTCTCGGTGGGGTCGGCCCGGACCCGGGCCGAAGAGGTCTTCTGATGGCGCTCGGCTTCCTCGGCGGCTTCAAGCTGACCTTCGAGCACCTCGGCCGGCGGCGGGTCACCCGGCAGTACCCCGACGAGAAGCGGCCCAAGCAGCCCCGCCAGCACGGGCGGCACGTCCTCAACCGCTACGAGGACGGGATGGAGAAGTGCATCGGCTGCGAGCTGTGCGCCGGGGTCTGCCCGGCCGACTGCATCTACGTGCGTGGTCTCGACAACCCGCCGGACCATCCAGTCTCCCCAGGCGAGCGCTACGGCTACATCTACGAGATCAACTACCTGCGTTGCATCCACTGCGACCTGTGCGTCGAAGCCTGCCCGACCGAGGCGATCACCGAGTCGAAGCTGTTCGAGTTCTCCTTCACCAACCGAGCCGACGCGATCTACACCCGCGACGAGCTGCTGGTTGGCGACGACGGCCGGCCCCAACGCCTCCCGTGGGAGGACTGGCGCCCTGGTGACGACCTGCTCACGTCGGGGTGGATGCGGGCCACGTCGCCCTCGGGCGCGGCGGCCTACGAGGGAGAAGTCCAGTGGTCGGGCGAGCTGGGCTATGGGGTCCGGGCCCCCGAAGGGGGCCAGAGCGGTCGTCGGGACGACGTGGCGACCGGGACCAAGTCGCTGCGCGAGGTGATGGAGGCCCACCTGGTGCCCGAGGACATCCCGATCGAGCACCTGGGGCTGCGGGGACGGCTGGCGCGGGCCAAGGAGTCGGCGCGCAAGAAGCGCGACAAGCTGGTCTCGTCCCGGCGGCGCCGGACCGAGGCAAGGGTCGGCCGCTGATGCCCATCGTCGCCTCGGCCACCATCCCCGACGCGCTCACCTTCGCCATCAGCGCGGCCGCGATCCTGGGTGGCGCAGTCGGGGTCATCGCGTCGCGCAACGCCGTCCACGCCGCGCTGTCCCTCGTGCTCACCCTGTTCGGGATCGCGGTGCTCTTCATCGAGCAGGATGCCAGTTTCCTGGCCGCAGTCCAGGTCATCGTGTACGCCGGGGCCATCGTGGTCCTGTTCTTGTTCGTGATCATGTTCCTCGGGGTCGACCGCCGCGAGGACGTGGCTGCCGAGCCGTTGCGAGGCCAGCGGCCCCTCGCCCTGCTCTTGGTGGCGGTGGCACTCGGGGGCGTGATCGCGTTGGGGGTGAACGCGCACTGGGCGACCGGCGTCCACGCGGTGGCCGGCTCCACCACGGCCGGCCACCGGCCCAACGTCGCGGTGCTCGGCCGGGCCGTCTTCACCACCTACCTGTACGCCTTCGAGGCGACCTCGGCGTTGCTCGTGATCGCGGTGGTGGGGGCGGTGGTGCTCGCCAAGCGGCCCCGGGTGGACCAGCCCGCCCGGCCCGAACCGCTGGTCGTCCCCGACGGACGGCAGCCGTCGATCGACGGTGGGGAGGAGACCCCCGTCGAGGCGGCCGTCGAGGCGCAGGTGGGGACCGAGACGCCGGTCGCCGAGCACGGGGGGGCCAGGTGAGCATCCCCGGCGAGTGGTACCTGGTCCTGGCGGCGGCGCTCTTCATCGTCGGCGCCCTTGGCCTGTTGGTCCGGCGCAACGTGCTGATCATGTTCATGTGCATCGAGCTGATGCTCAACGCCGCCAATCTCACCTTCGTCACGTTCTCCCGGATGCTCGGAGACATCGGCGGTCAGGTGATCGTGTTCTTCGTCCTGGTGGTTGCCGCGGCCGAGGTGGTGGTGGGGCTGGGCATCGTGGTCGCGATCTTCCGGCGACGAGCCAGCACGTCGGCTGACGATCTCAACGCGCTGAAGGGCTGACCAGTGCTCCACGCCGCGTACCTCATGGCACTGTTCCCCCTGGCCGGGTTCGTCGTCCTGGTCCTCGCCGGTCGTCGCCTGGGCGACCCGTGGGCCGGCTGGGTGGGCACGGCGGCGGTGAGCGCGTCTTTCGTGGTCGCGTGCCTCTCGCTCGGGAGCCTGTGGGGCGAGCCTGCCACAGCCCGCCACTTCGTCGAGAACTACTACACCTGGATCGCGGTCGGGCACCTCCAGGTGCACGTTGGCGTGCTGGTCGACCCGCTGTCGATGACCATGTGCATGTTCGTCACTGGCGTGAGCGCGCTGATCCACCTGTACTCGATCGGCTACATGCGGCGCGACTCGGAGTTCTCGAAGTTCTTCATCTACATGAACCTCTTCGTCTTCTCCATGGTCGTGCTGGTCCTCTCGGACAACCTCCTTGTCACCTTCGTCGGGTGGGAGGGGGTGGGCGTGTGCTCGTACTTCCTCATCGCGTACTGGCACGAGCGGCCCACCGCGGCGTCGGCAGGGAAGAAGGCCTTCGTCTACAACCGCATCGGCGACGCCGGGTTCCTCATCGCGATGTTCCTCATCTTCTCCAAGCTGAAGACGCTGGATATGGTCACGATCTTCGCCCACCGGGCGTCGCTCGGCCCTGATGCCACCACCGCCGCGGTCCTGCTCCTTTTGCTGGCGGCGACCGGCAAGTCGGCGCAGATTCCCCTGTTCAACTGGCTCCCCGACGCCATGGAGGGCCCAACCCCAGTGTCGGCCCTCATCCACGCCGCGACCATGGTGACCGCCGGGGTCTACCTGCTGTGTCGGATGAACCCGCTCTTGGCCAACTCGCCCGACGCCATGTGGGTCATCGCGGTGATCGGCGGGGTGACGGCCTTCGTGGCCGCGACCATCGCCACCTCTCAGCAGGACATCAAGAAGGTCCTGGCCTTCTCGACCGTGTCCCAGATCGGGTACATGACGTTGGCCGCCGGGACCGGCGCCTATGTCGCCGCGATCTTCCTCATGGTCGCCCACGCCTTCTACAAGGCCCTGCTGTTCCTGGGGGCCGGCTCGGTCATCCACGGCCTCCACGACGAGCAGGACATCAAGCGGATGGGTGGTCTGGCCCGGGTGCTCCCGTGGACCTACGCCACCTTCCTGGTTGCCTGGCTGGCCATCGCGGGCATCCCGCCGCTGTCGGGGTTCTGGGCCAAGGGGGACGTCCTGGACAACGCGTTCCGCAAGAGCCCGGCGTTGTGGGCGCTCGGGGTGCTCACCGCGGTGCTCACCGCGTACTACATGACCCGGCTGTTCGTGGTGACCTTCCGGGGCGAGGCTCGGTGGGCGACCCAGCGCGGCGGCTCCCACGAGCCGCCGCACGAGTGCCCCTGGGTGATGCGGCTCCCCCTGGTCGTGCTGGCCGTGCTGGCCTTCGCCGGCGGCATCCTCGGGCTGCCATGGGTGCACCGGGCCGGATTGGGGTCGTGGCTCGGGCCGGTGTTCGGGCCTGCGCTCTACGACGCCAGGGAGGGTGCCGGCCTTCAGGTGGTCCTGGCGGTGGTCGACGCGCTGGCGGCGGTGATCGGCCTGGGCGTGGCGGCGTGGGCCTGGCGGGCCGAGGTGGACCGGCCGACGCTCGAACCGCAGTTCCTCCAGCGGGTGTGGTACTGGGACGACGCCTATGACGCCCTTGTCGGCCGGCCCGGCCAGGCGCTCGCCCGAGTGGCATCGGTGGTGGTGGAGAGTCGGATCATCGACGGCGCGGTCAATGGGGTGGCCGAGGCGGTGCGGGCCAGTGCCGCCGGGGTTCGGAGGCTGCAGACCGGCTACGTCCGCAACTACGCCCTCGGCATCACCCTGGGGCTGGCCGCAGTGGTGGCCTTCGTGGTGTCTCGAGTGTGGTGGTCGTGAGCTTCCCCTACCTGACCGTGCTGGTCCTTTTGCCGGCGGCCGGAGCGGTGGCGGTGGCCGCGCTGCCCCGGGTCCGGCGCCAGGTCCACGAGACGCTCGGTCTGGTGGTGGCGCTCGCGACCCTTGGCTTCACGATCGCGATGGCGGTCCAGATGCGCCCGCAGGACCCCGGGTACCAGTTCGTGTCCCACCACGTCTGGGCGTCCTCGATCGGGGTGTCGTGGTACGTGGGGGTCGACGGCATCTCGGTGTTCCTGGTGCTGCTGGCCGGGGTCTTGTTCCCCCTGGCGCTTGCCGGCGCACGGTCGCGAACTGATGCCCGGAGCTTCGTCGCCTGGATGTTGTTGCTGGAATCGGCCTGCATCGGAAGCTTCGTCTCGCTCGACCTGGTGCTGTTCTTCTTGTTCTTCGAGCTGACGTTGGTGCCGGCGTACTTCATCATCAGCGGTTGGGGCTTCGAACGTCGGGCGTACGCGGCGGTGAAGTTCTTCGTCTACACCTTCTTGGGCTCGGCCTTCTTGCTGGTCGGCATCGTGGTGGTGGCCTTCTTGCACCAGAGCCAGACCGGGGTGCTCACCTTCGCCCTGCCGGCCCTCGAGCACACCCGATTCTCCTCGACGACCGGGATCCTGTTGTTCTTGGCCTTCACCGCTGCCTTCGCGGTGAAGGCCCCCCTCTTCCCGTTGCACACCTGGTCGCCCGACGCCTACGCCGAGGCCCCGGCAGCCGGCTCGGTGATCATCGCCGCGGTGCTGGCCAAGCTGGGCACCTACGGGTTGATCCGCTTCGACCTGAACCTCTTCCCCCATGCCTCTCGGACCCTCGCCCCGCTCCTGCTCACCTTGGCAGTGATCGGGGTCCTCTACGGCGCCCTGGTGGCCTGCGCCCAGAGTGACCTCAAGCGCCTGGTCGCGTACTCCTCACTGGCCCAGGTGGGCTTCATCGCCCTGGGCACCTTCGCCCTCAGCACCGAAGGGTTGGTCGGGGGCGTCCTGCTCATGGTCAACCACGGTCTGGTCACCGCCGGGTTCTTCCTCCTCATCGGGTGGATCTACGAGCGGCGCAAGAGCTGGCAACTGAGCGAGCTGGGGGGCCTGCAGTCCCCGGCCCCCCTGATGGCGGCGGCCTTCACCGTGATCATGCTGGCCTCGATCGGGCTGCCCGGGCTGAACGGCTTCGTGAGCGAGTTCCTGGTCCTGGCCGGGACGTTCCTCACCCACCGGTGGTGGGCGGTGGTCGCCACCGCTGGCGTGGTCGGGGCCGCGCTCTACCTGCTGTGGGCGTACCAGCAGGCCTTCCACGGGCCGCCCCGGCCGTCGGTCGCGACCACGGCCGACCTCTCCTGGGCCGAGCGGGTGGTGATCGCCCCGCTCATCGTCTTGGTGGTGCTGCTCGGGGTCTACCCGCAGCCGGTCATCAACCGGATCACCCCGGCGGTCGACCGGCTGGTGGCCCACGTCGAGCAGCCCGCCCCGGCCGCCCAACCGGCGGTGGCCACCACCCAGGGGACGGGCCGGTGAGGGCGATGCTGGCGGCGGCCGCCATCCACGTGCCGGCCATCCGGTATCTGGCCATCATGCCGGTCATCGTCCTGCTCGGCGGGGCGATCCTGCTGCTCGCCTTCCAGTCGTTGCTGCGGGGCCCGATGCGGTTGCGGATGGCCACCGTGGCCACGGTGGCCATCTCCCTCGCGGCGTTCGGCCTGGCGTGGTGGCAGTGGGCCGACGTCGAGGCGCACGGCCCGTACACCACGATCGCCCACGCGGTGGTGACCGACGGGTTCAGCGTCCTGGTGACCGTGCTGGTCAGCGCGGTCATGGCGCTGTCGGCCATGGTGGCCGAGGGGTACCTGGCCCGGGAGGGCATCGAGGGCGGCGAACTGCACGTCCTGGCACTGGTGTCGGCCTCCGGCGCCGTGCTCATGGCCCAGGCCAACGACCTGGTGATCGTGTTCTTGGGCTTGGAGATCCTCTCGATCGCGCTGTACGTGCTCAGCGCGTACAACCACCGGCGGGCCGAGTCGGGCGAGGCCGGCCTCAAATACTTCGTGCTGGGCGGGTTCTCCACCGCCATCTTCGTCTACGGCATCGCCCTCACCTACGGCGCGACCGGCACCACCAACCTGACCCAGCTGGCCGACTTCCTGTCACGAAACGTGCTGATCCACGACGGGCTCCTTCTGGCCGGGATGGCACTGCTGTTGGTGGGGTTCGCGTTCAAGGTGGCTGCGGTCCCGTTCCACATGTGGACTCCCGACGTCTACCAGGGCGCGCCCTCGCCGATCACCGGGTTCATGGCGGCGGTGGCCAAGGCGGGCGGTTTTGCCGCCTTCCTGCGGGTGTTCGTCTCGTCCTTCGGGGTGCTGCGGGCCGACTGGCGACCGATCATCTACGTGCTGGCCATCGTGACCTTGGTGGTGGGGGCCGCGTTGGCGGTCGTGCAGCGGGACATCAAGCGCATGCTCGCCTACTCCTCGGTCAACCACGCCGGGTTCGTGCTCCTCGGGCTGCAGGCGGCCAGTGCCGTCGGGGTGTCCTCGGCGCTCTACTACCTGTTCGCCTACGGGTTCATGGTGGTCGGGAGCTTCGCAGTGGTGACCGTGATCGGCCGGCACGGGGACCGGGACCACGACATCGCCGCCTATCGCGGGCTGGCTCGCCGCCAGCCGCTGCTCGCTTTGTGCTTCGCCGTCCTGCTGCTGGCCCAGGCCGGCGTCCCCTTCACCACCGGCTTCTTGGCCAAGCTGCAGGTGGTGGTGGCCTCGGTGGACGGCCGCTCGGTTCCCTTGGCGGTGGTGGCCATGGCCTCGGCCGCTCTGGCCGCTTTCTTCTACTTGCGGGTGACCGTCCTCATGTACGGCCCAGGGCCGGACGCCGCGCCGGCGCCGGTCGGCCCGGGGGACCCGCCGCTGGCGGTGGCGCGGCGGACCCGGCTCAACGCCGCCCTGCTGTTGGAGCTGGCCCCGGTGGCGGTGGCCGACCAGCCACAGCGCGCGGCGCTGGCCGAGCGAGTCCCGGTCCCCGCCCTGGCGGCGGTGGCGGTCGGGATCTGCGTGCTGGTGACGGTGGTCCTGGGAGTCTTCCCGGCGCCACTCGTCGACTTCGCCCACCGGGCCACCCTGCTGTTCGTGCCGTGACCCGATGAGCCCGCCGGGCACGTTCCCGCCCAACTGGGCCTGGCGAGCGGGCCCGGTGGAACCCGGTCCGGCGGTGGTGTTCGACATCGACGGGGTGCTGGCCGACGCCGCCGGCCGCCAGCGCTTCCTGGCCCACGGTCGGCCCGACTGGGACGCGTTCTTCGAGGCCTGCGGCGAGGACCCGCTGATCGAGGAGGTGGCCCGGCTCCTCGAGCTCTTGGACCGGGACCTGCAGATCGTGCTGTTGACCGGGCGCCCCCTGCGGGTCCGGCCACAGACCTTGTCCTGGCTCCGCCGGTTCGACGTCCGCTTCGACCTGCTCGTGATGCGGGACCGGGGCGACTACGCGCACGTCTCGGCGTTCAAGCGCCGCAGCGTGCAGGCCCTGCGGTCCTGCGGCTTCGAGCTGCGGCTGGCCTTCGAGGACGACCCGCGCAACCGGGCCATGTTCGAGCACGAGCAGGTGCCCTGCATCTACATCCACTCCGGCTACTACGAGTGACGGCTGGATCCGAGGCGACCGGCGACCTTCCGCCACAGGCGGCGCCGGTCCTGCTCACGGTGGGCCACGGGACCATGGCCGGCGAGGCGTTCGCCCAGCTGGTGGTGGAGGCCGGCGTCGCCACCCTGGTCGACGTGCGCAGCATCCCGGGGTCGCGGCGCCACCCCCAGTTCGGGCGGGACCAGCTGGCGGACCGGCTCCGCTCGGTCGGGGTCGCCTACCGATGGGAGCCCCGGTTGGGCGGCTTCCGGCGCCCTGCGGCCGGCTCGCCCAACGTCGCGCTGCGCCACCGCTCGTTCCGGGCCTACGCCGACCACATGGCCAGTGCCGAGTTCCATGCCGCGCTGGCCGAACTGCTGGCCGAGGCGGCTCGGTCGCCGACCGCGGTGCTGTGCGCCGAGACCCTGTGGTGGCGCTGCCACCGCCGGCTGCTCGCGGACGCGGCCACCCTGCTCGGCGGGGCCCGGGTCCGGCACCTGGGCCACGACGGCCGGCTGGACGAGCACCGGCTGACCCCGGGGGTGCGGGTGGACGACTCGGGCGGCCTCCGCTACGACGGCGGACCCGGCTCGGCGCCGGGACCGTCGGCCTGAGGGGGCTCGGCCGCCGCCCGCCCAGGCTCCGGGCCGGCGGCGCCGGCTCGGCGCCGGTGGCGCGCCAGGCCGGCAGCCAGGCTCAGGCCGGCCAGGGCCAGCACCGGCGGGTCGCCCCAGGCCTCGTAGGCGGTCGAGCCCCGCCGCAGGGGCACGGTGCCCATGAGCACCGTACGGGCCGAGAGCGCGCTGGTCCGCACCACCGCTCCCCGGTTGGTGACGAAGGTCGAGTACCCGGTGGCCGACGCCTGCACCAGGTCCCGGCCCTCGGCGACCGCCTGGACCCGGTCCGCGGCCACCTCCTGGCTGGGCATCTGATCGCTCGAGTACGACGAGGTGTTGGTCGGCACCAGCAGCACCCGGGCGCCGGCCGAGACGGCCGAGCGGCCCCGATCGGCGAAGAAGACCTCGAAGGAGACGAGGAGCCCGACCGGTCCGGCCGGGGTGCGCAGCATCCCCGAGCCGTGACCGGCGATGGCGTCCCGGGGCACGGCGGCCAGGTTGGCCAGGTGGGAGAAGAAGCCGCGGTCGGGGACGTACTCCCCGAAGGGGACCCGGTGGACCTTCTCGAAGCGGCCGACGATCCGCCCGTCCGGCCCCCACGCCACCACCTCGTTGCGGAACCGGGTCGCCCCGACGGTGACCGTCACCCCGGCCACGACGGTGGCGTGGAGTCGGCGGGCCAGCGCCGCGACCAGGCGGCCCGGCTCGCTCTGTTCCAGCGGGACCGAGATCGCGATGACGTCCTCGGGCCACAGCACCAGCGCTGGCCGGCTGGGCCCCTCGGCCAGCGGCTCGGTGGCGGCCAGCTCGGCCTCGAAGTCGCCCGCCCGTCCGGTCTCCAGCTCGGTCAGCCCGCGGGTCCCGCCGCCTTGGACCGCGGCGACCCGGACCGAGGACACCGGTCGGCCGCCGTCGGGGGCGAGGGTGCCGGCCACCCCCACGGCCACCACCACGGCCAGGGCGGCCACCGCAGTGGGGAGGACCCTCGGCTGGCGTCGTCGCCGAGCCCAGCGAGCCAGCTCGGCCAGCGCCACCCCGCCGCACCACACGAGCCCGGTGAGCAGCAGCGGGCCGCCCAGCCGGGCCGCGCCCAGGAGCGGCCCGTTGGCCTGGCCCAGGAACACCCCGCCCACCGGCAGCCCGCCGAACGGCCAGGACTGCCGGGCCGCCTCGGCCAGGATGGCGGCGCCCACCAGTGCCGGTGCCCGGCCGCGCCATGGCGGGGTGACCGCGGCCGCCACCGCCCAGAAGGCCGCTTCCACCAGCACCAGGACCACCGCCCCGTACCAGCTGAAGGCCACGGCCCACAGAAGGCCGACGGCGAAGCAGCCGATGCCGGCCACCCACCCGGCCAGGAGCCGGGTCCGCAGCCGCAGGCCCCGGAGCCGCCAGAACAGCAGGCCTGCGCCGACGAACCCGACCGGCCAGGCCCCGAACGGCGGCAGCGAGAGGGCCAGGAGGACCCCGGCAGCCAAGGAGGGGACGGCCACCCCGCCTCGGCGGGGCGTCATGGTCGGGCCGGTGGCCCCACGCCGAGCGACTCGAGGATCGCCCGCCCGGCCGCCCGGCCGCTCGCCACGCAGGCCGGGATGCCCACCCCGCGGTAGGCGGCGCCGGCCACCGCCAGCGCCGGCAGCCGGCGCACCGCCGCCTCGATCCCGCTCACCCGCAGCAGGTGGCCCACCCGGTACTGGGGGAAGGCCCGGGGCCACCGGGTGACCAGGGAGGCCACCGGCGGTCCGTCCAGCCCCACGATCGCCTCCAGCTCGGCCGCCAGGCGGCCGGCCAGCTGGTCGTCGTCGAGCTGCTCGGGCCGCCGGTCGCCGAACCGGCCGGCGGATGCCCGCACGAGCACCGTGTCGTCTCGACGCAGGTGCGGCCACTTGGCGTCGAGGAAGGTGGCCGCGCTGAGGAGGATCTCTTCGCCCCCGGCGTCGGGAAGGGGCGAGGGCGTCCCACGGGGCACGAGGAAGCCGGTGCCGGCGGGCAGGGTGACCGGGCGTCGGTACGCGAGGGTTGCCACCGCCACCGAGGCGTACTCGACCGTGCGGGCCAGACCGGCGCCGTCCGGCTCGTGCGGCTGCAGCAGGGCCGCGACCACCGGTGCCGGCGCAGCCAGGACCACCCCGTCGGCCTCGACCGGTCCGGCCGAGGTCTCCACCACCCACGCCCGGCCGGCACCCCGGGCGAGACCCTCGGCCCCCACCCGGGTCCGCAGCTCGACCCCCCGTTCCTCGAGCCGTCGCGCCAGCTCCTCGACCAGCACCGACATCCCGCCGTCCAGCGCCCAGAAGGCCGGCTCGCCGCTGGGCGGTGCGGCCATCCGGGCGGCCCGGCGGAGCGACCGCATCAGGCTGCCCCGGCGCGGGACCGCCAGGAGCTGGGGGAGGACCGCGGCGGTGCTCATGTCGGCCACTGTGCCGGCGTGGATCCCGCCCACCAACGGGTCGACCAGTGCCCCCACCACCGCGGCCCCGAGCCGCCGTTCGACCAACGGACCGAGCGCCCGGTCGCCCAGGGGCCCCCGGCGGTCCGGCCGGGGAACGAGGAGGTCCCGCAGGAGCCGGAGCGCGCCGAGGGGCCCCAGCACCCCAGAGCGGGCCACCGGCCACCAGCGGGTCGGCACCCCGAGGAGCAGGTCGGCGGGGAGGGGGCGGAGGCGGCCCCGGGTGTACACCGAGGCTCCCGAGGCCCCGATGGGCCGGAGGCGGTCGCCCACGCCGACCTCCCGGCACAGCTCGACCGCTTCAGGGCGCCGGCCGAGGAAGCCGTCCGGGCCGACGTCGACTGGGCGGCCGGCGAACGGGACCGAGCGCAGCGGTCCCCCCAAGGTCCGGGCCGGCTCGAGCACCGTGACCTGCGGACGACCCGGGTCGGGCTCGGCGCCCCCGGTCAGCTCCCAGGCCGCGGCCAGCCCGGCGATGCCGCCGCCGACCACCACCACGGAGCGGCCGTCTGCGCTCATCCGGCCGCTCCGGCGGCTGCCTCGACCACCTGGGCCAGGATCGCTGCGAACTCGGGGTCGTCGTTGAGCGACTCGGTGCGGGCGTAGCCGAGACCGGCGGCCGCAGCCCGGGCGGCCGCCTCGACGTCCAGGTCGTAGAGGACCTCGAGGTGGTCCGAGACGAACCCGATGGGGCAGCACAGCACCGAGCGGGCGCCGTCGTGGGCAGCCTGGTCGATCGCCGCCAGCAGGTCGGGTCCGAGCCAGCGCTGGTCGGTCCGGCCGGCGCTCTGGAACACCACCGTCCAGGGGATCGAGCGCTGGTCCAACCGGGCCGCGCCGGCGGCGTCGGCGGCCGACGCTACCACCTGGCTGCGGTAGGGCTCGGCCACCGGCTCAGGGACAGAGTGGGCGCTGAACAGGACGATCGGCGCCTCGAGTCCCCGCAGACCGGCGTCGACGCGCCGGCCCAAAAGCGCGGCGAACCCCGGCGCGCCGTGCCACTCCTCCACCCGGACGAACCTGGGGGCCGGCGTGCACGAAGCGAGCGCAGCCGCCGCCCGGTCCAGGTACTCCTCGGAGCCTCGGGAGGACCGGTGGGGGGTGAGCACCAGCCCGACCACGGTCGCGACCCCACGGGCGGCCAGCGCGACCGCGGCGTCCTCGATGAACGGGGTGGTGTGCTTGGCGCCGTAACCGACCAGGTAGCGGCCCGGCGCCCGTGCCTCCAGCGCCGCCGCCAGCGCCTCCACCTGGGCCTGGGTCCGCTCGGCCAGCGGCGAGGTTCCGCCGATCGCCTCGTACCGGCGGACCAGGTCGGCCAACAGCTCGGGCGGAGGGGGGCTGCCCCGCCGGATCCGGGTGTAGAAGGGCTCGATCTCTTGGGGCGAGGCCGGGGTGCCGTGGGCCATCACCAGGACCCCGATGGGACCGCTCATTGGACTCGCCCCGCCCGCCCCTCGGCGTGGACCAGGTCGACCAGGGCCCCGAGCACCCCGGGATCGGTCTCGGGGAGCACGCCGTGGCCGAGGTTGAAGACGTGGCCGGGCTCGGTCCCAGCCCGCCGGAGGACGTCGCGGGCTTCGTTGGCCACTGCCTCGAACGGGCCCAGGCAGGCCCCCGGGTCCAGGTTGCCCTGGACCGCCAGACCGCCGACCCGCGCCCGGGCGGCGTCCAGGGGTACCCGCCAGTCCACGCCGACCACGCTCGGGCCGGCCGACGCCATCAGGCCGAGCAGCTCGCCGGTGCCCACGCCGAACAGGATGGTCGGGACCCGCAGCGCCCCGATGGCCTCCAGGACTCGACGGGTCGCCGGGAGGGCGAAGCGCTCGTAGTCCCGGGGCGAGAGGGCACCGACCCAGCTGTCGAACAGCTGGACGGCGTCGGCTCCGGCAGCCACCTGGGCGGCCAGCGAGTCGATGGCCAGCTCGGCCAACCGGTCGACCAGGGCCTCCCAGGTGGCAGGGTCGCGGTGCATGAGCCCCTTCACCCGGGCGAAGTCGCGCGACGGCCCACCCTCGACCAGGTAGCTGGCGACGGTGAACGGAGCACCGGCGAAGCCGATCAGTGGTACCTCGGCCGGCAGCTCGCGGGCCAGGATCCGGACCGTGTCGAGGACGTAGCCGGTGTCGGTCTCGGGGTCCAGCCGCCCGAGTCGGCTCAGGTCTGCCGGACCGCTGAAGCGGTGCTCGACCACCGGGCCCCGGCCGGCGACGATCTCGACCCCGAAGCCGGTCGCCCAGACCGGCACGATGATGTCGGAGAACAGGATCGCGGCGTCGACCCGGTAGCGGCGGACCGGCTGCAGGGTGATCTCGGCCGCCAGCTCCGGCTCGGTCAGGACCTCGAGGATCGAGCGGTCCCCCTTGAGCGCCCGGTACTCGGGGAGCGACCGGCCGGCCTGGCGCATGAACCAGACCGGCGTGTGCGCCACCGGCTCGCACCGGCAGGCGGCGAGGAACGGGGCGCTCGGGGCGGCGGTCATCGAGGCCCGATCGCCAGGATGCTCCTCACGCCGGCTCGACCACGACGGCCGTCCCGTAGGCGCAGATCTCGGTCCAGTTGCCGCCCATCTCGGAGGTGTCGAAACGCATGGCCAGGACGGCGTTGGCCCCCCTGGCCTCAGCCGCCTGGACCAGCCGCTCGAGGACCTCCCGCCGGCTGTTCTCCAGGTTCTTGGTCATGCCAACCAGCTCGCCACCGACCAGCGACTTGAGGCCGGCCCCGATCTGGGAGAAGGCGTTGCGGGAGCGCACGGTGAGGCCGAAGCACTCGCCGAGCACCCTGGTCACCCGGTAGCCAGGCACGTCGTTCATGGTCGAGATGAGCACGGGGACCCTCCTTTGTGCCTCCTGGCCGTTCCCGGCCAGGGCCGGGGCCAGTGGGCCCGATCATCGCAGGCCGGCCGGCTCGAGGACCAGCACGGGCGGCCGTGGCGGCCCGTAGAATCGAGCGTTTCTCCGGCGGCGGCCGGCGAGCAGGAGGGGACGGGTTGGCCATCGATCTCGAGCTCGAAGAGGAGCAGCGGTTCTTGGACCGGGCCCACGAGAGCCTCGAGGCCATGCGGGCCCAGTCCCGCCGGATGCTCGAGTCGGTGCTCGACGTGGGCCGCGGTGGGACCCCCCAGTCTCGCACCGAGCGGGACATCGTGGTGCGGACCAGCCTGGCTCGGCTGGCCCAGCTGGACATCGGCGACCAGGCCTTGTGCTTCGGCCGGATCGACCGGGTGCCCGACCCCGGCCATGAGGCCGGCGAGACCTTCCACATCGGCCGGCTCGCGGTCTCCGGGCCCGACCGCGAGCCCTTGGTGGTGGACTGGCGGGCCCCGGTCGCAGCCCCCTTCTACCGGGCCACCGGCTTGGACGCCCAGGGACTGGCCCGCCGGCGCCACTTGGCGGTCAGGGGCCGCCGGGTCACCGGCTACGAGGACGAGTACTTCTCCGACGAGCACGCTCCGGCCCCGCCCGCCCCGGCCGAGAGCCCGATCGTCCTTGGCGGGCCAGGGGCCCTGTTGGCCGCCCTGGGCGCGGCTCGCACCGGCCGGATGGCCGACATCGTCGCCACCATCCAGCGGGAGCAGGACGAGATCATCCGCTCGCCGATGGCCGGCCTGCTGTTGGTGCAGGGAGGGCCGGGGACCGGCAAGACCGCCGTCGCCCTGCACCGAGCGGCGTACCTGCTCTACACCCACCGGTTCCCCCTGGAGCGCCAGGGGGTCCTGGTGGTGGGGCCCAACCCGCTGTTCCTCCGCTACATCGAGCAGGTCCTGCCCTCGCTGGGCGAGACCGGCGTCGCCCTGTCGACGGTCTCCGGGCTGGTGCCCGAGGTGAGGGTGCAGGCCACCGAGCCGCCTGAGGTGGCCCGGTTGAAGGGCGAGGCCCGGATGGCCGAGGTGGTGGCCCGGGCGGTCGCCGGCCGGGAGCGTCGGCTCCGCCGGCCGGTGGAGATCCCCTTCGGGGCCGTCGTCCTGCGCCTCGAGGTCGAGGACAGCGCCCGGATCGTCCGTCGGGCCCGACGCCGGCCAGGCACCCACAACGCCAAGCGCCGCTACGTCGAGCGTCAGGTCGCCTCGGTCCTGGCCGACCGGTACCTGCGGACGGTGCGCGCCCGCCTGGCTGCCGACCCGGGTCCGGCCGGCAGCCAGGAGGAAGGAGACGACCGAGCGGAGCTCATGGCCCGAATCCGCCGGCTCCCCGAGGTCCGTGACGCGCTGGCCCGGATGTGGCCCCGGCTGGCCCCCCACGAACTGATCCATGACCTGTTCGGCGCGCCCCCTCTCCTGGCCGCCGCGGCCCGGGGCATCCTGACCCCGGCCGAACAGGCCCTGTTGGTCCGGCCCCGCAGCGCCTCGCTGGACGCGGTGGGCTGGACCGCAGCCGACGCCGCCTTGGTGGACGAGGCTCGTGCCCTCCTCGGCCCCCGCCGGTCCCCAGTGCGGGTCCCGGCCGAGGGGCGGGCCCGGGCGGAGCGGCCGAGCGAGGCTCCGTTCTGGCCGGCCGGGCTCGACCCCTCGCCGGAGCCGCCACCGCCCGGGTCGTCGGCGTCCGAGGAGGTCCGTTCGTTCGGTCACATCGTGGTCGACGAGGTCCAGGACCTCTCGCCGATGCAGCTGCGCATGCTGGCACGGCGCTCGCTGTCCGGATCGATGACCGTAGTGGGCGACATCGCCCAGGCCACCGGGGCCGCCACCCCCACCAGCTGGGAGGAGGTGGCCCACCACCTCTCGCCCAAGAACCCGCCGCGGCTGGTGGAGCTCACGGTCAGCTACCGGACCCCGGCCGAGGTGGTGGCGGTGGCGGCCCGGGCACTGCGAGCCGCCGTGCCCGACCTCGCTCCGCCGACCCCGGTCCGTCGCTCGGGCCACACCCCCCGCATCGAGCACGTCCCGGGCGACGCGCTGGCCGACCGGGCGGCCGAACTGGCCGCCGAGCAGCTGGTCGCAGTCGACCCGGGGAAGGTCGCGGTCCTGGCACCCGAGGCCCTGGTGGCCGAGCTGGACCGGGCGCTGCGAGCCCACGGGCTCGACCCGATCGACCCCCGCGACCCGGCTGGCAGGGGGCTGGGCGCCCCGCTGGTCGTGCTGCCGGCGACCGAGGCGCACGGGCTCGAGTTCGACGGGGTGGTCGTGGTCGAGCCGGCTGCGCTGGTCAGCGAGGGAGCGGGGGGCGAGGGGCCGGCCGAGGCGCGCCGACGCGGCCTGCGGGCCCTCTACGTGGCGCTCACCCGTTCCACCCAGCGGCTGGCGGTCGTCCATTCCCGACCGCTCCCGGTGGATTTGGCCGCCGACTGACCGTCTCTGCGACCACGAGTGCCCTGGTCGGCGGCTCGCCCGCCTTCACCAGGGTGTTGGCGCCTCGCCGGCCGGGTCGAGTAGGAATGGTCCCCGTGAGCCAGGCGATCTCGGTGGGCAAGCCTGCCAAGACCCCGCGCATCACCCACAACCGCCCGCCCATGCTGGCCATCGGGGTCATGATCTGGCTGGGCTCGGAGCTCATGTTCTTCAGCGGCCTGTTCGCCGCGTTCTTCACCATCCGCTCCGAGCACACGGTCTGGCCGCCGGCCGGGACACAGCTGGACACGGTCCGGGCCGCCATCTTCACCGCGGTGCTGGTCTCCTCCAGCTTCACCATGCAGAAGGCCGTGTTCGACGAGGAGCGGCGCGACCGGCGCTCGGCCAAGATCTGGGTGGGCTGGACGATCTTCCTCGGGGCCGCCTTCTTGGGCAACCAGTTCTCCGAGTGGTTGTTCCTGCCCACCCGGCCCAGCACCAACGCCTACGGGTCGCTCTTCTTCATCATGACCGGCCTGCACGGCCTGCACGTCTTCATCGGCCTGGTCGCCATGACCTTCCTCTTGTTGCGTATGCGGGGCAAGTCGGGCGACCCCGGCGAGCTGTCGGTGTTCCAAGGCGTGAGCTACTACTGGCACTTCGTCGACATCGTCTGGATCGGGCTGTTCAGCTGCCTGTTCTTGTTGAAGGGATGAAGCTCCTCCACCGGGTTCGCTCCAGTCGGCTCCTGCTCCCGGGCGCGGTCGTCTTCGGCGTGGCGCTCGGGGGTGTGCTCGCGTTCGGTGTCGGCGGTGCCCAGGGGCTCAACCAGAGCGAGCGCTCCTACGGCGACTCGGCGATCACCTACTACTACCCACCGAAGTCCTACATCCCGGCCGGGCAGGCGCTCTTCGACACCTTCTGCTCCAGTTGCCACGGCACCAACGCCGAAGGAACCTCTCGGGCCCCCAACCTGCTCGGCCTGGGGCCGGCCACCATCGACTTCTGGGTGACCACGGGCCGCATGCCGGCCGAGAACCCCAACGCCATTCAGGCGCCCCGAAAGCCGGCCAAACTCTCCGACCAAGAAGCGTTGGAGGTGGCGGCCTACGTGAACTCCCTGGACCCGTCCCGGCCCGGCATACCTCGGGTCAACCTGAAGGACGCCAACGTGGCCATCGGAGCCGACCTGTTTTCCCTCAACTGCGCCGCCTGCCACACCATCACCGGGGCCGGCGACGAGCTGGCGTTCGGCACCTACGCTCCGTCGCTGCGGGCCGCCACCCCGACCCAGGTGGCCGAGGCCATTCGCACCGGCCCGGGCAACATGCCGGTCTTCAGCGGCAACCTCACCGACGCCCAAGTTGCTGACATCGACGCCTACGTCACCCGGTACATCCAGCACCCGACCAACCCGGGCGGGTTCGCTCTGGGGGGGGTGGGGCCGGTGGCCGAGGGGTTCGTGGCGCTGCTCTTCGGCGTCGGGTTGTTGGCCCTGATCGGCTACTGGATCGGGGAGCGGGCATGAGTCCTGACACCGACCTCGAGCACCCCACCCCGGCCGACGCCGGGATGCCAGTGGCGCGGGCTGACGACCCGCACCTGCAGGAAGCGGTGCGCGACCCCAAGGGTGCCGAGCGGTCGATCGCGGTGATGCTTGCCCTGGGCGTGGTCGGGGTGGCGGTCTTCGGTGCCGCCTACGTGCAGAACTGGCGGCCCTGGAGCCTGGGCCTCTCGCTCGGCCTGGGCCTGTTCTTCCTTGGCTTCGGCCTCACCGCCTGGGGCAAGTACCTCATGCCCCAGGGTCCGTTCACCGAGGCCCGTCACGCGCTGCGGTCGTCTCGGGCCGAGCGGGAGGCCATTGCCGCCGCCCTGGTGGAGCGGACCGGCGTCGTGGTGAAACGCCGTCGGGTCCTCGCCGGGCTGCTCGGCTCGGGACTGGGGATCTTCGGCATCGTGGCCTTGTTCCCCCTGTTGCGTTCGCTCGGCCCGCTGCCCGGCCTCACCCTGACCAAGACCAACTGGCGTCGGGGCTCGTTGTTGGTGGACGCCAACGGGCGGGCCATCCACCGTGACACCCTGGAGCCGGGCGGCATCATCACCGTCTTCCCGGCCGGGTTCGAGAACAACGACCAGGCGGTGGCGGTCGACCAGACGGTGCTGATCCGGGCTGGGACGACCGATCTTGTGACCGAGAAGGGTCGAGCCACCTGGGCGCCGGCCGGGTACGTGGCCTACTCCAAGCTCTGTACGCACGCCGGCTGCCCAGTGGGCCTCTACGAGAAGCAGCTGCGGCTGTTGGTCTGCCCCTGTCACCAGTCGATGTTCAACATCGACGACGGGGCGGTCCCCGAGTTCGGGCCGGCGCCGCGCCCGCTGCCCCAGCTCCCCCTGTACATCGACAGCCAGGGCTTCCTGCGGGCCCAGGCCGGCTACGACCAGCCGGTCGGCCCCGGGTACTACGAGCGGACGACGACGTGAGCACCACCCCGGTTCGGACCAAGCGCCAGCTCCGGGCGGCCCGTGGCCCCTACGGCCGGGTCGGTCAGATCATCGACGAGCTCGACGACCGCTTCGGGTTGGCTCGCGGCGGTCGAATCTTCTTGGACAAGATCTTCCCGGACCACTGGTCGTTCATGCTGGGCGAGATCGCCCTGTACTCCTTCGTCGTGCTGGTGGCGACCGGGATCTTCCTCACCCTTTACTACGTCCCGTCCCAGAGCGTCTCCATCTACCACGGCACCTACGCGCCCCTGCGGGGCCAGAAAGTGACGGCCGCCTACGCCTCGACCGTCAACCTGTCGCTCTCGGTCCGGGCCGGGCTGCTCATGCGTCAGATGCACCACTGGGCGGCCGACATCTTCGTGGGGGCGATCGTCATCCACATGGCCCGGATCTTCTTCACCGGCGCCTTCCGCAAGCCCCGGGAGCTCAACTGGACGATCGGGATCACCCTGCTCATGCTGTCGCTGGCCAACGGCTTCATCGGGTACTCGCTTCCCGACGACCTGATCTCGGGCACCGGGCTGCGGATCATGTACTCGATCGTGCTCTCGATCCCCTTCGTCGGCACCTACCTGGCCTTCTGGCTGTTCGGCGGGAACTACCCGGGGACAGTGATCATCCCCCGGCTGTTCGTCATCCACGTCCTCATCCTCCCGGCGATCATCGCCGCCCTGATCGGCGCCCACCTGGCCCTGCTGGTGCGCCAGAAGCACACCCAGTTCCCCGGCAAGGGCCGGACCGAAGACAACGTGGTCGGCTCGCCCATGTACCCCACGTTCATGGCCAAGACCACCGGGTACCTGTTCATGATCACCGCGGTCATCACGGTGCTCGGGGGGATCGCGCAGATCAACCCGATCTGGCAGTTCGGCCAGTACCAGGCAGACAAGATCTCCTACGCGGTCCAGCCCGACTGGTACATGGGATGGCTCGACGGGGCGCTGCGCATCATGCCCAGCTGGGAGTTCGCCGGGTGGGGTCACACCATCCCCTTCGTAGTGTTCCTGCCGGCAGTGGTCTTCCCGGGCATGATCTTCACCCTCTGCTATGCCTGGCCCGCCATCGAGCGGAAGTTCACCGGCGACAACGTCATCCACCACCTGTTGGACCGCCCCCGGGACCGGCCGAAGCGGACTGCGGCCGGGGCGGCGATGATCGCCCTCATGTTCACCCTGCTCGGCGCGAGCGCGACCGACGTGTTGGCCAACTTCTTCCAGGTCTCCCTCAACGAGGTGCTGTGGACTTTCAGGGTCCTGGTGTTCGTGGTGCCGATCGTGGTCGGGTTCTTCACCTGGCGGATCTGCCTCGAGATGCAGGGCGGCGGCGCCTCGATCGGGAAGCGCAAGCGGGCGGTGCTCATGATCCGGACCGAGACCGGCGAGTACCGGACGGTCGAGACCGAGCCGCAGCCAGACGACGAGAAGGAGGAGCTGCCACCGATCCCGGTGCCGGTGCGGATCGAAGTCGGCGCCGAGCGCGGCGACGGCGACGGGCACCAGCCCGGGGTCCGGGTGGTCCCTCGCTAGGTCCGCCGTCGCCGCTGGCCGGGCCGAGTCTCTACTCGAACGGCCTCTGGCTACCGTGCTCGCCCGGCTGGGTGGTCCTGCAGGGCGTTGGTCGGGACCGACGGGCGCCAGGTGCTCGGCGTCTCCCCGCTGGGCAGCACTCACGACACGATTACGCAGCCACCCGGGTGTGCGCAGCTGGTCCAGGTGGTGGGGGACTACACCGGCCACCTGGCCGGCGACGTGAGGTTGTGCGGCCGGTTTCCCGCTTCGGCGGCAGAGACCGAGGTGCGCCCGAGCGGTCTGTCGGCTCGGACCTGCCAGGTCCCAGGGAGCCAGCCGTCGATCGCTCTCACCCTTGAGGTGGTCACCTTTGTCGATCCCCCTGCTGTCACCGGGTCGGCGGCAGGATCTGGTCCTGTTCCCCTCGTTCGGCGTCGCAGGCCTACCCGCAGCTCGCCTCGGGTTCCGACGCCGACGTCGACGTCTGGCTCCTGTCGTGCGCGCTGTCCAGGGCTCGGTCCTCGGGGTGCGGGTCGATCGAGCGCGACTTCGTGGTCCGCCAGCCGCCGTCATACATCCCGTCGAACTGATGGTGAGCTGGGGGCCGCTCAGCGGTCCAGCGTCTCTGGGGCAAGTTCGGCCTGGGAGCGGTCTGCGAGCTGCGGCTCGCTGACCGCCCTATCGACCCCTGCTCCGGCCCGCGGCAGGGGGACCGGGCGGAGGTGGTCGAGCAGGGCCGATCCGACCAGCAGGGCCCCGAAGGCCGCGCCGAGGCCGCACACTCCGTACCACCCGAAGGCGGCCAGGACCGCCCCGGCGCTCAGCGAGCCGACTGCGCCACCGGCGAAGTACGAGACCATGTAGCCACTGTTGACCCGAGAGCGCGCCTCGGGGCGGACTCGGTAGATCAAGGCCTGGTTGGTGATCTGGATTCCCTGAGTCCCGATGTCGAGAACCAGAATGCCGGCGAGCAGTGGGGCGAGCGACGTGCGGCCCAGGGCCAGTAACCCGAACGAGCCCGTTAGCAGGAGCGCCGAGACCGTCGTCACCGTTCGCGTCCGTTCGGCATCGGCCAGGCGTCCGGCGACGTTGGCCATCGTCACCCCTGCCACTCCGGCCAGGCCGAAGAGGCCGATGACCGCTCGGGAGTAATGGAAGGGAGGACCCGAGAGCAAGAAGGCGAGCGACGTCCACAGGACGCTGAATGCCGCGAACTCGGTGGCGCCGTCGAAGGACCGCCGGCGCAGCACTGGCTCGCTGATCAGCAGGCTGAGCGAGGTGACGACCAGACGGCCGTAAGGGAGGCGGGGCCGAGGGCCCTCAGTGGGGAGGGCCCGGCGGAGCACCGCCGCGAACGCCACCATCAGGCCAGCCGAGACCCAGTAAATGGTCCGCCAGCCGGCAACCTGGGCGACCAAGCCGGCAGCCGTCCGGGCCAGCAGGATCCCGAGGAGCAGGCCGGTCATGATCCGGGCGACGACCCGGCCCTGGCGGTTCGGGTCGGCCAGGTCGGCGGCGAAGGGGATCATCACCTGGCCGGCGACCGACGTGCATCCCACCGCGAGCGCAGCAGCCTCGAAGAGCCACAAGGTGGGGGCTGCGGCCGCCGTGGCCAGGGAGACCGCGGCCGCCAGGTAGATGGCGACCGTGAGGGAGCGGCGGGGGCGCAGGTCCCCGAGCGGGACCACCAACAGGAGCCCGAGGGCGTAGCCGACCTGGGTGCTGGTGACCACCAGGGAGGTGGTGGCACTGCCAGCCGAGAACTCGGTCGCGATCTGGTGGAGCAGGGGCTGGGCGTAGTAGAGGTTGGCGACGATCGCCCCGGTGGCCACCGCCATGAGCAGGACCAGCCGGTTGGACAGCCGCGGACGAGCGGAGGAGTTCACCGGCCCGACCCTACCGGCAGGCCTTCGGTGCGGGACCGGAGCCACCGCGACCATCCAGGTCGGTGCGGGTTGGCGGGCCACCCCACCTCGTGGGCCAGACTGGGTTCCATGAGCGATCCCCCCCGCCGGACTCTGGCCGGCATCCTCGACCTTCGTCCCTCGGGCCAGGACCGCTGGGAGGCCCCGACTCCCGGGGAGGGCCCTCCCCGGCTGTTCGGCGGCCAGGTGGCGGCCCAGGCGCTGGCGGCTGCCTGCCGGACGGTCCCAGCCGACCGGCCACCCCACTCGTTGCACGGCTACTTCATCCGGCCGGGTCGTCCCGACACCACCTTGGAGCTGGTGGTCGAACGGACCCGCGATGGACGATCCTTCACCACCAGGCACGTCACCGCTCTCCAGGAGGGCAAGGCGATCTTCAACCTCACGGCGTCGTTCCACGTTGGCGAACCCGGGGTCGACTGGCAGCTTCCGGCGCCCGACGTTCCCCCACCGGACGCGGTTGCCGGCTCAGCGCGTCCGTCCCGCCGAATGTGGGGACCGGCCAGCTTCTTCGAACAGCGGCCGATCCGGGCCAACCCGGACGGCGATCCCTGGCCGCATCACCCGTGCTGGGTCCGGCTCGTCGACGAGGTGCCGGCCGACCCGGCCGAGCAGGCGTGCGCGCTCACCTTCATCTCCGACATGGGGGTGGTTGGCTCGGCTCGGGCCCCCGGGGACCGGACGCGCCCGTCCTCCCTCGCCAGCCTGGACCACGCGGTCTGGTTCCACCGGCCCTTCGATGTGACCCAGTGGCACCTGTTCTCAGTCGACCCGGTCTCCAACTACGGCGCCCGCGGGCTGGCCCTAGGGACCTTCCACGACCTGGACGGCAGACTGGTGGCCTCGATCGCTCAGGAGGGGCTCATCCGGCCGGGGCCGCCCGACTGGCTTCCGCCTGGCGCTGGCTGATCCCCAGTCCGGGCCCGCGGTACCGCGTACCGGGGGGCCCGGACACCGTGAGCCGGAATCAGCGGTGGAAGTCGAGCTCCGCGGGGAGATCCGTGTTCTTGGAGAGCTTCCAGCGGGCGGGACGCTTCTCCAGGAACGCCTCGACCCCCTCCCGGGCGTCTGGCTGCTGGCCGGCCCAGCGGAACAGCACCCGCTCGCGTTCGAGCGCCCGGCGACGGTCGGTCTCGACCAGATACTGGCGGCCCAGCTGCTTGGTGATGGCGGCCGACACCGGGGCGACGTTGTCGGCGATGTCCCGCGCCATCGACCGCGCGACCTCGAGCACCTGGTCTCGCGGGACCGCCCTCGACACCAGGCCGATCTCTGCTGCTTCCTCCCCAGTGATGATGCGGCCGGTGAGGAGCAGATCCATGGCCCGTGCGTAGCCGATCATGCGAGGCAGCGACCACAGGAGGTCAGCGTCGGGGATGACCCCCCGACGATTGAAGACGAAGCCGATCTTGGCGTCGCTGGCTGCGATCCTGATGTCGCAAGACACCGTCATCGTCGCGCCAGCGCCCACGGCGGCGCCGTTGATGGCCGCGATGACCGGCGTCAGTAGCTCGGGTGCGTCGTAGACGGGGGCCGGGTACTTCGCATCCCACGCTGACGGGTCCCGAGAGCCGTCAAAGGTCTCTCCTTTGGGTGCGAGGGCGGCTCCGGCACAGAACGCCCGTCCCGCTCCTGTGAGCACGATGGCTCTGATCTCGTCGTCGGCGTCCAGCCGGGCGTACGCGTGGCGTAGCTCACGGTGCATACGCCAATCCCAAGCATTCATCTGCTCCGGCCGGTTCAACGTAACGATGGCGATCGGCCCGTCACGGTCCACGGCAATCGATTCGTACTCAGTTCCATGAACTGTCGTCGTCATGATCGTTCCTTTCCTTCCCTGCTTGCTGAGCTGTGAGGTTCTCCAGGGTTGAGGACCTTCGCGTCGACGTACCCACTCTCTGCAGCCCGTCCGGCAGCCACTGGCCGGTCGGCGAGGACCCCGGAGCGAGCAAGCTCGCCTACTCGCTTCGAGGTCATGCCCAAGAGCGTGGTCAGCAGCGATGCGTTGTGCTCACCGAAGCACGGCGCCGGCCGGATCACGGCACCCTTGGTCCGCGCCAGGTGATAGGAGAGGGTTGGGTAGAGGTGGCGACCGGCTTCGGGATGCACCAGCTCTTGGCTGAACCCCGTCGAACGGAGCACCGGGTCGGCCCACAGGTCGGCACCGTTCGCCACCGGTGCGGCAGGCACCCCGGCGGCCTGCAGGCGGGAAGCCGCTTCCAGCTTGGAGAGGCCCCGCGTCCATGCGGAGATGATCGCGTCCAGCTCCGATCGATGCAGCTGGCGTGAGGCCAGATCGGCGAACCGCGCCGATTGCCTCAGGTCGGGGCGCCCGATGACCTGGCAGAGGGCTGCCCACTCGTCGTCGGTCCTGACGGCCACCACCACCCACTCGTCGTCACCCTGTGCCGGGTAGGCCTCGTGGGGGGCCGCGTCGTCGAGTGCGTTGCCATTGGGGGGTCGCACGATGCCGCCCTCGGCCTGCTGGAGCACGAGTTCGCCAATCCAGTGGATTCCAGCCTCGGTTTGGGGGACCACGACCCGGCATCCCTCGCCCCGGCGCCGCCGGAGGTTGAGGGCGATCAAAGTCGCGGCGACCGCGTTGAGCCCGCCGATCGGGTCGAGGTACGCAGGCCCGGTCAGCACGGGCACGCCATCGCCGTAACCCATGCAGGCAGCCATTCCGCAGGCAGCCTCCATCGTCTTGCCCATCCCCTGGTGCCCGCTGTCCGGGCCACCTGGACCGAACGCGGGCATCTCGACCACGACGATCCGCGGGTTCAAGGCCCGCAGAGCCGGGTAATCGATGCCGAGCCGGGGCAGCACTCCGGGGGCGAAGTTCGTGATCACCACGTCAGAGACCCGGACCAGTTCACCGAAGACGTCGAGGGCCCCTTCGACCTTTAGGTCGAGGCCCACGGAAAGCTTGCCCTGGCCTTGGGTGTTGAAGAGGACGCAGCGGTTCCATGGGTGCTCACCGGGATCCCCATCTGGGTACCACTCGCGTCGAGAGCCATCGGGCGCGCCTCGCCATGAGTCCATGTGGCTGGGGGCGTCGATCTTGATCACCTCGGCACCGAGGTAGGCGAGGCTCCGGGCAGCGAACGGCCCGGCCCAGGCGGTCGTCATGTCCAAGACGCGGAGCCCAGCCAGGGGGCCGGGGTGATCCGGGCGGGTCTGTCGGTGGTGGGACAAGGTGTCCTCGGGCGCGCTCGATGGGATCGGCCACCGCTCCGACTCCCAGGTTTCCGAAGAGCCGAGCCCGGACTGGAGTCTTGGGGTGGGTGCGACTCCTACGTACGGAGACTCTCCGATCGAGAAGGGCGGGCCGAGGGCAGCCTCCGAACTGCCGTCGCCCGTATCACAGCGGCGTACAAGACGACGCGCCTCCCATTGTGGGGAAGAAACGAGGACCTCGAGAGGAGCGACGACCTCAGCACTGATCCGCTCTCGTTGAAGCGCGTCGACCAGGTCACTAGCCCTCCAGGTCCTGGCTCGATCCTGCAGCCGTTGGACGGCGAGTTCCCAGTGCTGGTGACGGCCGGCCTGGGTGGCAAATCGGTCGTCTTGGAGGAGTTCTTCCAAATTGAAGACCGAGCACAGCCCTTCCCAGTTGCGAACGGCGAAGAGAACCATCCAAAGATCAGAGCACTTGAGCAGGGCCAAGAATCCGGGATATCGCTGCCGGCTCTCGAAGGTCTTGCTGTAGCTGTACTGGCTGATGAAGTTCTGGCCGATCGCGGCGAGCGACTCGAACACCGTTGCCTCGACACGTTGCCCAAGGCCGGAATCCCAGCGCTCCTCGAGCGCGGCAAGTACCGAGATGCAGGCGGTGGTGCCACAGGCGTAGTAGGCACGGTGCCCCAGTCCATAGAGCGGTTGGCGGTCGGGGCGACCCGTCATGTACATCGTGCCCGAGAGGGCCTGATGGATCATCTCGCTTCCGCGCCAGCCACGGTAGCGGCCTTCGTCGGGGAACTCGGCCACGACGCACTCGATGACCGTCGGGTTCAGCGCAAAGGGCAAGTGTGTCTCTCGATCGTGAACGACGACGTCAGCGGCAGCAGCCAGGGCTGAAAGGGATCGTTCAGCCTTCGGATCATCGAGGTCCAAGGTCAGTGACCGCTTTCCCTGATTCAGGTGTCGGAAGAGCAACGACCCCACATGGTCAGATCCATCGTCGAGGCGGGGGCCCAACCAACGGGTCGGCGACCCACCTGGGGGCTCGATCAGAATGCACTCGGCACCGAAGGCGCTGAGCAGCTTGGCGCAGTACTGCCCTGCGATCCCCCTGCTGAGATCGAGCACCCGCAACCCTTCGAGGGCTGGAGTCGGGTCGGTGGTCGCGTCGCGTCCACTGTTCGCGGCTGCCGGACCGTCCACTCGCGCCCCCAAGAAGATCCCCGAAGGAAGATATCGTCGACTGAGGTAACGGTATAGCCTGGGTTGTGAGAGTGGTCAACTAGCGGGTCGCCCTGCTCAGATTCCCGATTCGATCTCAACGATCCAGAAGGAAGCTGGTAAACTCGGCGGTTTGCGAGACCCCGGTCCTACTTGACCGTTTCTCGCTGGGCCCGCATACTCGTGCGATATAGGTACCTAAGAAGCCTGAAGCACTCCCACGTTGAGGAGGAACCACGCCACCGTTTCGTACGATCCGGGTAGAGACTGAAGGGCCGTTGTGCTGGCTCACGCTCGACCGGCCCGACAAGGGCAATGCGCTGAACCCCGATGTCCTGGACGAGATTGACGGCGCGCTCACCGCGCTCGCCGGCGATCCCGTCGTCAAGGTCTTGGTCCTGCGAGGTCAAGGGCGAGGCTTTTGCTCCGGCCACGAACTCGGTCGAGACCGCGGCCCCGATGACGTGCTGTCGGTCATGGCTCGGCTCCACCGGCCCTTCGCCACGTTCCGGCGTCTTTGGGACTTTCCCAAACCGGTCATTGCCAGCGTCCACGGCTACTGCTTTGGGGCCGCCACTCAGCTCTGCTCTTCCTGCGACCTCGTGGTCGTGGCCGACGATGCGACGATCGGCCTTCCCCGTCTCCCGATGGGCGCTGGTCTCACTCCACCGATGCTGGCGCTGACCATCGGCCTGCGCCGCGCCAAGGAGCTGGCGTTTGACATCGGGTCGACGATGGACGGACGGACCGCTGCGCAATGGGGTTGGGCCAACCGGAGCGTCCCAGCCGACCGGCTCCAGGCAGAGGTGGAAGGGTTAGCACGCCGAATTGCCCGTGCCCCCGCGGCAGTCTTGGCCGGGCAGAAGGCCACGCTCAACCGGGTTGCCGAGCAACAGGGCTTCTGGGAAGCGGCCACGATCGGCATCGAGATGGACGCCCTTCACCACTACGCGCGAACTGGGGCTCCGACTTCGGAAGCGATTCGCAAGTTAGGGGTCAAGGGTGCTCTCGAGCTCTTTGAACGTGGAGGACTTGGCGTGGCAAACGCTGGTGACGTTTCTGGTTCAACTGAAATCTGATGCCCAGCAGCGCTGCGACCTTTGATCGTTTTGGCTCGATCGCCGGTGATCAACAGCTTGCGACGGTGCTCTCGCTTCAGGGGTTCGGTCTTGAGCTCGCGGGAACAAACTTGCTCGACGATGTCACGTTCTCGCTGAGACGTGGAGAAGTCCTCGGCCTAGTAGGCGAAAGCGGAAGCGGAAAGACCTTGACCGGTCTGAGCATTCTGGGCCTTGCGCCGCCAGGATCCAAGCTGCGGGGGAGCATCCGGTTCAAGGGTCGCGAACTAGTCGGGGCTTCCTCAGACACCGTTCGATCCTTGCGGGGAAGTCAGCTGGCCATGATCTTTCAGGAGCCTCGATCATCTCTCAATCCTGCGATCTCCATCGGGCGCCAGATCGTGGACGTCATCCGAGTGCACGACCGAGGCATGAGCCGTCAAGACGCCCGTTCCCGAGCGGTCGAGTTGCTCGGCCAGGTCGGAATTCCCAACCCACGGGCTCTCTTCGGTGCATATCCACATGAACTGTCCGGAGGAATGTGCCAACGGGCCATGATCGCCATGGCGTTGTCCGGCGAGCCAGAGGTTCTGGTCGCCGACGAACCGACCACTGCGCTGGACGTCACCGTTCAGGCACAGATCGTCAAGCTTCTCCGATCGATCGCTGACGAGCGTGCGTTGGCCGTTCTGCTCATCTCTCACAACCTCGCGGTCGTCGGAACGGTGTGCGACCGGGTAGCCACGATGTACTGCGGACAGGTAGTGAACGTCGATTCAGTCACCGACGCTCTCACCTCCCCAAGCCATCCCTACACGATGGCGCTGGTTCTCGCGGCCCTCCGGGCGTCCTTGTCAAGCTCCGGTGCTGGTCATGAAGCCAGCAACGAGTTGACCGGGATGCCGGCAAATCCAGCAGCACCGCCGAACGGTTGTCGTTACTGGCCGCGTTGCCCGTATGCGCAGGATCGCTGTTCGGACACAGTGCCCGACTTGACCGTCTTTGCAGACGGCCGAAGCACTCGGTGCCTCCGCCACGCAGAGCTGTCCCTTCGGATCCCGACATGAGGGCAATGACTGTGCCCAAAGCGGGGCCAGCGATCGTGTCCCTCCAGGGCGTCACGGTGACGTACCGGGGTCAGCGACCTCCCCTGCAGGCTGTTCGTGATCTCAGTCTCGACATTCGAGAAGGCGAGACCCTCGGCATCATCGGAGAGTCCGGATCGGGAAAGTCCACGCTGCTTCGAGTTATCGCCGGTCTGGCTCAGCCCAGCGCCGGCTCGGTCACCGTACGCGGTCGTGGCTCCGCCAGCTCCGGCCGGTCTGGTCGGCCTGTCCAGATGGTGTTCCAAGATGCCGATCGGGCGCTCAACCAGCGGATGCCGATCTGGCAAAGCGTCGCCGAACCGCTCGTGCCCGACAGGGTTCGATTTCCCCGAGAGCTTCGTTCAACAGCGGTCGAGCTACTTCGGTCAGTCGGACTTGACGAGACCCACGCTGACTACCGGCCGTCCCAACTGTCAGGGGGCCAGCGCCAGCGTGCGACAATCGCTCGCGCACTTGCCTCCGGAGCTCCGGTGGTGCTCTTCGACGAGCCGATGTCTGGGCAAGACGTCTCGCTGCAGGTCAGCCTGGGTCAGCTCTTGGCCCGGCTCCGGGAGGAACGAGAACTGACCTACGTCATCGTTTCACACGATGTCGGTGCGATCGCACAGCTAGCCGACCGGGTTGGCGTGATGTACGCAGCCACTCTGATCGAACTTGGCCCAGTCGACGAGATCTTGGAGAGGCCGCTCCACCCGTATACGCAAGCGCTTATCGCCGCCGTCCCTCGGATCGATGCAGCTCGCCATCCTTCGAAAGAGCTCCAAGGCGAGGCGCCTGACCTGCGCAACCCTCCTTCCGGTTGCCGGTTCCACACTCGGTGCCCGTTCGTGGTGGAACGCTGTGTGAGAGAGGTTCCTGCCCTGACCGGAACGGCCGGTGCCGGGTCGAGCCACCTGGTGGCTTGCCATCGCTGGTCCGAGATTGGGGCTCAACTTCGTTCTCCCTCGTCAGCGTCAGCCCCGGCCTCAGGTGACCCGGTTGGCTCACCGAAGGACCGGACCGCGGATGGGCCCGGCCATGACCGACATGAGCCCCTTCCGCAACCTGACACCACCAGCTCGAACTCAACAGGCGACCTCTAGATGCCGGTATTGACAGACCCTAGCTGCCTCGAAAAAGGCAAAGAGCCTCGAAAAAGGCAAAGAAAGGAGACACAAGTGAAGAGCGATCACATGGAGCCGTTTCTCACCAGTAGTCCGGTGAGATCGATCCGCTTCCGCTGGTTTCGATACCTCGGGGCGCTTGTTTCGGCTCTGGCCGCCTTGATCTTGTCGCTCGAGGTTGTGGCACCAGTCCCATCAGGAGCAGCAGCGACATCACCCGGATCGTCGCCGACAGGCACCCTGGTGGCGGCAACACCTCAGGGACCAAACTCCTTTGATCCGTGTGCCAATGGCGGCGGAGCCTCCATTCCCTTCCTCGATCTGCTTTACGTACCCATCATCTTTGCTGTGCCGTCGACCAACAAGCTGGTCCCAGGACTTGCCTCCTCATGGAGCTTCACCAATCCTCTCACCTTCGTGGTACACCTGAAGCCGGGTTACACCTTTCAGGACGGGACCCCGGTGACTGCTCAGGCTGCGATCGAGAGCATCAACTACTGCTTGTCCGAGAAGGTTCAGACGCTTCCTACCTTGAAGGACATGACCGCTCCCGACCCGACCACGCTGGTCTTCCATCTGAGCGCCCCAACGGCCTCGCTGCCAGCTGACCTGTCGCAGGAACTTGGGATGCTGATCTCTCCGGCAGCCATCCAGAAGTATGGGGTCAAGGGCCTCGGCTCACACCCGGTTGGGGCTGGTCCATACGAGCTCAGCAGCTACGTGCCCAATAGCTCGGTCGATTTCAAGGCCTGGTCTGGATACAAAGTTGCTGGTGAGCCGGCTCCCAAGGAGAGCGAGATCAAGGTCGAGATCATTACCGATGAGACCTCGATCTCGAGTGCTTTGACATCCGGAATGGTCGACTATGCGTTTGGACTGAATGCTTCGATCGTTCCATCTGTCAAGCACGACCCGAACCTTCGTGTGCACATCAACACCTCAGCTTTGGCCGTAACCGCGATGTTCCTGAACTACAACGTGCCACCAATGAACAACGTCGACGTTCGGCTGGCACTTGAGTATGCGTTGGACCGGCCTGTTCTTTCCGAAGCAGCATCGGACGGTGTTGTCGACGCACCGGCATTCTCCGTGTTCCCGCCAGGGAACCCCTATTACGACCCGAGCATGAAGAACGCTTGGCCTTACGACATAGCCAAGGCTAAGGCGCTTCTCAAGAAGGCGGGGTACCCGCACGGGATCACCATCAATGGAGCACTTTCGATCGCTGCGCCGCCCTTCGAGCAGGATGCCATCATTGCCGCCCAGCAATGGAAGAAGGCTGGGATCACAGTGAACTTCATCCAGGACCAGCCGGCGGCTGCGTTGAGTCAGTACAACCAGCCAAAGGGAGCGCCAATGCTCAGCGTGGGTTGGGATGGAACCGTGACGCCACTCACCACCTACTTCGGGCTGTTCGGCAAGGAGGGTCTGGGGAATGCTGCCCACGTAGCCAACCCCCAGATCGAGAGTGCCCTGGCGCAGCTCAACAGCTCGTACACATCGAGCAGCGTGATGGCTCAGGTTAAGAAGATGGACGCAGTCATCAAATCGCAGGCGCTGTGGATCCCGCTCTGGTACAACCCGTTCCCAGAGGTCTACAGCACGCACGTGAAGGGGGCGCTTCAGGCCAGCGCACTCATCAACGAGCCGAACTTGGACTTCCTATCGGTGGGTGCGTGACTGTCCAGGCGCAACCGGCGGCCGGGGGACGGGGCGTCGAAAGGTCCGACGCCCCGTCCCCCGGCGTCCACCGGGACCCTGATAGGGAGTCTGGGCAGGCGCCTATTCGCTCATGGCGACTGTTCTCGCCCGACATCCTGCGACTGATCCTTCGGCGCGTCGCAATTGCCATTCCAACTGCTGTGCTGGCCAGCATCGGCATCTTCGTCCTCATCCGCTTGGTACCCGGCGGTCCCGCGATCGCCATTCTCGGCGTCCATGCGACGAAGGCATCTATCGCCGCACTCAACCATCAGTTAGGTCTCGACCGTCCCTTTGTGGATCAATACCTGCACTGGCTTGGTCAAGCTGTCCAAGGGAATCTTGGCCAGTCACTCCAGACCCAGCAGGCAGTCTCGCACGTCATCGCGGAGAGCTTTCCGGTCAGTGCTGAGCTGGTCGGGCTGGCACTGCTCTTTACCGTCGTGGTGGCGCTCCCGGTCGGGGTTACGGCGGCTCGACGAGCAGATGGCCGTACGGACCGGCTACTACGCACGGCTTCGGGGCTCGGCTTAGCCATCCCGGACTTCTTTCTGGCCATCATTCTGATTGCAGTCTTCGGGATTGCCGCCCACCTCTTGCCGGAATTGGGCTTTGTCCCGTTCGGACAGAATCCCGCCTCCAACCTCGACCACATGATCCTGCCGAGCCTTTCTATGGGACTGGGAGCAGGGGCGATCGTCGTACGACAGGTTCGAGCGGCCATGATGGACGTTCTGGCAGAGCCGCATATCCGCACAGCGCGGGCGATGGGCCTTCCTGAACGTACGGTGGTCTGGCGTTACGCCCTCCGTACTGCTCTACCGACGATCCTCAACGTCTATGGCCTGCTCATCGTTGGGATGTTCGGCGCGACTCTCATCATCGAGGAGGTCTTCGTCCTGCCGGGTCTCGGAAATGCCCTGGTCAACGGGGTCCAGCAACGGGACTACACCCTCGTTCAAGGCGTGACCATCGTTTATGTGCTCCTCGTTCTGGTCGTGAATCTCCTGGTCGACATCGCAGTGGCCCTTGCCAGCCCACGTTTGACGGAGCAGTAAGTGTCCGCGCGCTCGACCCTCATGGACTCTGCTTCCGACCTCAAGGTCGGCGAGCGAGCGACGAACAAGCTGTCGCGGCCACGGCACCGCGATCGCCATTGGTCAGTCGGCATGATCGTCAGCGTGGTCGTGCTTGTCGGGCTCCTTGCGGCCAGCGTGCTCGCGCCGGTGATCGCGCCTGACAGCCCCATAAGCCAGAACCTGCTACAGCGGAACGCGGGCCCGTCCCTACAGCATCTGCTCGGAACTGACTACTACGGACGCGATGTGCTGAGCCGGCTCTTGTGGGGCGGTCGGTCAGCGTTCCTCGGAGTCCTCCTCAGTCTGGCCGTTGGCATGGTTCTTGGCGTGCCGTGGGGTCTGGTAGCCGGATACTGGCCGCGAATTGCGGGCTCGATCCTCATGCGACTTGCCGATGCGCTGCTTGCCTTTCCCGCACTCGTACTGGCGGTCGTCGTTACCGGAATTCTTGGTCCTGGTCTCGTGACGTCGATGACATCGGTCGGCATCGTCTTTGCTCCAGTGTTTGCGAGGCTCATGCGCGTAGGCGTACTGGAAGTGCGCGAACGAGAGTTCGTGCTGAGTGCCCGGCTGTCTGGGTGCAAGACCCGGGTATTGCTGCTGCGGCACCTGCTCCCGGCTGCCCTGGGGCCGGTTGTCGTTCAGGCAACCATCTTCGGTGGGCTCGCCTTTATCGTCGAAGGGGGATTGAGCTTTCTTGGGCTCGGAGTCCAGCCACCCGCGCCGAGCTGGGGTGGCGATCTCGCACTTGCGTACCAGTACATCCTGAACTCGCCTGGACAAGTCGTAGCCCCGGGAGCCCTCATCGCGGTGGTCGTCCTGTGCACTTACCGCATCGGTGACTGGCTCCGGTCGCGGTTGACTCTTCAGATCAGGCCGAGCCGGGGTGCTGAAGCTCCCGAGATCATCACGTGAGCCGCTGCGATGTGCAGTGATCTGGACCGAGCGCCATTGCCTGGGAGGTAAGAGTGAACCGTACGGACTACGGCCCAGCTGCAGAGAAGCTGCGAGACGAGCTCCGAGAATGGTTGGAAGAGAATGCTCCGGAACACCTAAGGGGAGTGTCGGTACCTCGCCAGCCTACGGGACAGCTCAAAGCAGATCTCGAGGCGTGGGGCAACTGCCTGGCTGAAGCTGGTTGGGTCTGCGTCGCCTGGCCGAAGGAGTTTGGCGGCCGGGGATGCTCGGCTCTCGAGATGGCCGTCATCGAAGAGGAGTTCCAACGAGCTCGCATACCCCGTGTGACCAGGGGCATGGGTGAAAGCCTGGTCGGACCGTCCATCATCGTCCACGGGACCGATGAGCAACGCGCCCACTTCTTGCCACGGATCATCTCCGGTCAAGACCGCTATTGCCAGGGATTCTCCGAGCCTGGAGCTGGGTCGGATCTGGCCAGTCTCATGACCAAAGGGGTGGTCGACGGGGATGAGATCGTCATCAATGGTCAGAAAGTGTGGACTTCGTGGTATTGGGATGCCACCATGCTTTTCTGCCTGTGTCGGACAGGTCCAAACGAGCCAAAGCACCGCGGCATTTCATACGTTCTCATCCCCATCCGCCGACCCGACGGTTCGGAAAATGGCGTCGAATTTCGACCCTTGCGCCAGATGACCGGGCAGTCTCATTTCGCAGAGACCTTCCTAACTGATGCTCGAGCACCGCTGTTCAATGTGATCGGTGGTCTCAACCACGGCTGGGAAGTGGCGATGACGACACTGGGCAATGAGCGAGGCGGGCGAGCAACCACTCGTCACGTCGCATTTCGGGAGCAGTTTGATCAGCTCGTGTCCGAAGTGCGATCGCGGGGACGTAGCGACGACCCGCTTGTTCGGCAGCTGTTGGCATGGTCCTACACCCACGTCGAGCTTCTCCGCTATCAAGGTCTCCAGGTTCTTGCTCGACTGCAGAGCGGTGGCGACCCTGGAGCCGCGACCAGTTCGTTGCACAAGATCCTGTGGTCCGAATACCAGCAGAAGTTGGTCGAACAGGTGATGAATCTGCTTGGTCCGGAATCACTCCTCGTTGGCCAGGATTACTCGCTTCCCTATTGGTTGCAAACCTTCCTCACCTCTCGTTCCGACACCATCTGGGGCGGCACGGCTCAGATCCAGCGCAATATCCTTGCTGAGCGGGTGCTCGGTCTTCCGAGGGAGCCCCGGGAGGCGAGCCGCTCCAGGTCAGGACCGCAGCCCAGTCCCTGATGCCCAAAGAGCGCTCGCCGGGAGCGAATCGGACCCTGTCGGGGCTCGCGCACAGCTACCAATACCCTACGATCATCGCTATGTCCGACCTTGCGCACCGGGAGCGGACCGACCAGGCCGCACCGATGCTCCCGCCCGCGGCATGGAGCCCAGTTCCAGGCGTGCGGGACCCGAAGCTCGCTGAGCAAGTGGCCGCTGCGCTAGAAGCCGAGGTGATCAGAGCTGGATGGCCGGTGGGTGCGCTCATCGGCTCCGAAGAGCAGCTCATGGCTCGGTTCGGAGTCGGGCGAGGGGTGCTGCGTGAAGCGATCAAGCTCGCTGAACATCGACAGTTCGCTCGGATGCGGAGAGGCCACAACGGAGGTCTTGTTGTCGCCGAGCCGAGCTTCGACGCCGTGAATGAGTCACTTGCCATTTACTTCGAGTTCTCCAAGATCGGTCTGGATGAGATCTTTGGTGCTCGTAAGGTGCTCGAGCAGTTCTCCGCCGCTCTTGCCGCGTCGTCGCTCGATGATGAGCACGTGCTCACGCTCAGGCAGGCTATCGACGAAGAAGCAGGATCGGACTCTGATGCCGCATGTGCAGCCGCGTTCGACTTCCATGTGACGGTCGCCGAGGCGACGAAGAATGTCGCGCTCCTCCTTTTTGTTCAGGCCCTCGCATCACTGACTGACGGACCATTGCAGATCGCATCGCACGATCAGACAAAGCCGAAGGGCTTGGGTCCAGCGATTCACCGTGATCATCAGGAAATAGCAGAGGCGATTGCTGCGGGCGACGGCCTTCGGGCTCGAGATGCTATGGTGCGCCACCTTGAGGCGCTGAAAGCCTCGGTGCTCGACATCGATGTGCCAGTCTTTGGCTCGGGAGAGAGGGCCGAAAAGGGCCAGCGTATGACCTCGAGGCGATTGGCATCAACAATCGCAGAACTGATCCGGCGTGACATAGTCGCCAGTGGCTGGCCAGTGGGCACCAGTCTTGGCTTCGAGCCAGAGCTACTGCAACGCTACGGGGTCAGCAGGGCACCGTTTCGAGAAGCCGTGCGCATACTCGAGAGTCACTCGGTCGTGCGTATGCGACGTGGGTCAGAAGGAGGGATGGTTGTTACCGCCCCAGATGGGCGAGAGGTCATCCGCGCCGTATCGCTGTATCTCCGTTATCGCGGCATGGACAGGGCACAGATCCGTGAGGTGCGCGAGGAGCTCGAGATCGCGACGCTTCAACTGGCTATTGAGAAGCTCACGGTTGATGGAGTCGAGCGACTACGGGCAACCCTGGACCGCGAGCGCAGCTGGCCGGACGAAAACTTTCCAGCAGTGTCGCACGACCTGCACAGGGTCATCGCCGAGCTCTGCGGCAATCGGGCCATTGCCTTCCTCGTCTCCATCATCATGCAGCTGATGGCTGAGCAGCTCTCGACTGCGGTGCCGGTTCCCGAATCACCCGACGCGATTCGGCACGCTCACCAGTCCATTGTCGACGCCATGGTGGCACGGGACCTGCCCTTGGCGACCCGGCGGATGCGCAAGCACCTACGGGCGCTGTCCGACGCCATCCCTCGCCGCTGAGCGAGTCGTTCTCTCCGGGTGCTGACCCCATGGGGCTGCCCAGGGAGGAGGCCAGTCGGGGCTAGCTCCAGGTCGCCCCGTGGCCGTCGGAGACCTTTGGGGGGAGCGCGCCGTGGCCTTGGGGCCGAGTCAGACGTGCCCGCCCCGGCGGCTCTCGGCAGTCACCCCCACGAGGGCGGTGAGGATCAACCCAACTGCCGGGAAGAAGAACCACATCCCGAAGGCGAACGCGAGGACCAGCATGAAGGCGCCCATACCGAGCACGAAGGGCCAGATGCTGGAGGACGGGAAGGTCTCCACCTCGCCGGCACCCTCCTCGATGGTGGCATCGTCGCGGTCCTCAGGCCGAAACCCCATTCGTCGGTGCCACCAGAAGTAGTAACTCCCTGGCAGGAGCCCCAGGAGGCAGGTCCCGGCAAGCATGGCCGTCCCGCCGTCCTCGTAGCTGGTGAACCAGTAGACGAGGCCGGTAATGCCGAAGAACACGGCCACCCCGAGCAGGATGAAGGATTCGTTCCTCACGATGACACGAGGACCTTGTCTCGCTTCGGCTCCCGGCCCTCGCCGTGGGGGATCGCGGGCGCGTCAGGGTGGTGGTAATCCCAGGTCGGGCGCTCCGAGCGGATCGGAGGCAGGTGCGTGTAGTTATGGTGCGGCGGCGGCGAGGTCGTGAACCACTCAAGGGTGTGGGCATCCCACGGGTTGTCGCCGCAGGGGATGGGGTGGCGCCATGAGACCCAGAAGTTCCACAGCAAGATGGCGAACGACGCCGCGATGATGAAGGCGCCGACTGTCGAGATGATGTTGTAGCTCTGCCACCCGAGGTTCGAGGGGTAGACGGCCACCCTGCGGGGCATCCCGAGAAGTCCAACGATGTACTGGGGCATAAAGGTCACCCAGAAGCCGATGAACATCAGCCAGAAGTGCCACTTCCCCAGGTTCTCCCGCAGCATCCGGCCAAAGAACTTGGGATACCAGTAGTAGATCCCGGCGAACCCGGCGAACACCGCCGTGCCGAAGAGCACCTGGTGGAAGTGGGCAACGACAAAGTAGGTGTCATGGGTGAAGAAGTCGATCGGCGGCGACGCCAACATGACCCCAGTCACCCCACCCATGAGGAAGGCAAGCAGGAACCCGATGCAGAAGAGCATGGCCGCGCTGAACTGCAGCTCGCCCCGCCACATGGTGCCGATCCAGTTGAAGAACTTGATCCCGGTTGGCACCGCGATCAGCAGCGACAGGAGCGAGAAGAACGGCAGGAGCACGACTCCGGTCGTGAACATGTGGTGGGCCCACACACCGGTCGAAAGAGCCGCAATCGACAGTGTGGCGAAGACCATCCCCTTGTAGCCGAACACCGGCTTGCGTGAGAAGACCGGGATGATCTCGGTCACGATCCCGAAATATGGGAGGGCGAGAATGTAGACCTCGGGATGGCCGAAGAACCAGAAGAGGTTCTGCCACAGGATCGGGGATCCGCCGCCTTGGACCGAGAAGATGTGGGTCCCGAAGTGCCGATCGCAGAACAGCATCACCAGCGCGCTGGTGAGCACCGGGAAGGCAATGAGGATGAGGATGGCCGTCACCAGCATGTTCCACGTGAAGATCGGCATGCGGAACATGGTCATTCCCGGGGCCCGCAGGTAGAAGATGGTGGCGACCAGGTTCACCCCGGTGAAGATGGCCGAGAAGCCGGTAAGGACGAGGGCCATGATCCACACGTCGGGTCCGAGTCCGGGCGAGTTGGCCGCATTCGACAGGGGCGCATAGGCGACCCAGCCAAACTCCGCTGCTCCGCCGGCGACCAGGAACCCGAGCATCATCGTGATGGAGCCGGACAAGTAGAGCCAGTAGCTCAGGGCGTTGAGCCGAGGGAAGGCCATGTCGGGTGCGCCCACCTGGAGGGGGACGATGTAGTTGGCCAGGCCCCCGAACGCGAACGGTCCAGCGAACAGGTACAGCATCAAGCTGCCGTGCATCGTGAACAGCTCGTTGTACTGCGCGAAGGAAACGAGTGAGGCGTTTGGGGCCGCCAGCTGGAGCCGCATGACCAGGGCCATGATCCCGGCCACGTAGAACAGGATGATCGAGGTGATCATGTAGCTCATCCCGATCACCTTGTGGTCGGTGCTGGTCAGCCACTTGAGAAGGCCGGTGGGTCCGTGCTCCTCATGGAGGTGGCTCGGAGCCTCGACCGCTACCGAGCCTCTCGAGCCGTCTCCGGTGATTGCTGGCGTGATGACGTCGGTCATTGCTTCATGCTCCGGGGCCGTTGGCGCGAATCTGGTTCTTCAGCTGGCCGATGGTTGGTTGATGGCCACTGGTTTGGTGCACCCAGCGCTCGAAGGTCGCCGGGGTCACCGCCTTGACGCTGAAGAGCATGAGCGAGTGGTAGAGCCCACATAGCTGGGTGCACTGTCCACGGTAGACGCCGGTGTGGAGCACGTTGAAGTTGAACGTGTTCACGTATCCCGGAGCGGCGTACCGGCTGAAGTTGAACGCAGGCACGTAGAAACCGTGGAAGACGTCGGCCGACTCCAGGTGAATGGTCACCGGCTCGTTGACCGGGAGCACCATCTGGGGTTGCTGGAGCGTCTGGCCGATGACGACCTTGCCGGTCGCCGGGTAGTAGAACTGCCAGCCCCATTGGAAGGCGGTCACGTCGATGGTGACCTTGGTGCTGGGGACTGCGTCCACCTCGTTCTCGGTGATGACCGTGAACACGAACAGGCCGGCGACGATCAGGATCGGGATGACGGTGTAGAGCACCTCGATGAAGGGCCGGTACTGAGTCTGGCGGGGCACCTGGTCGCTCCGGCGCCGATACCGGAACACCGCCCACACGATGAGCACCAGGACGAACCCGCCGACCACCAACCCGGCGATGAAGAACCCCTGCCAGAGCTTGAAGGCGTCCTGTCCCTGGGTGGTGGCACCTCGGAACGCGCCGAACGTGGGGAGCTGACAGCCCGCCAGGACGATCGGGGCCAACACGACCAGGGCGAGCAGAACCCGCCTGGCCCGTTTCCGCAGGTCGTGACCGGCGGCCTCCGTCCGGCGTCCCGGCCCAGCCGGATCGGCGGACGCGGCGCTGATGCGGGTGCCATCGGGCCTGGGGTCCACGTCGGCGAACCTTATCGAACCCCACTTTGGAATTCGAAGTACCTGGTCGGGGGCCGCGGGTGATGGGCATCCGGCTGGACCCCGACTCGCTCACCCGGCTGGCGGCTTCTCGTCGCCGGGGTTGGTGCTGGCCGCCTCGCCCTTGGACTCGGCCAAGCCCTTCTTGAACTCGCTCTGGGCCGCTCCGAGATTCCGGGCCAACTTCGGAATGGCCGCGCCGCCGAACAGCACCACGACCACGACGATCAGGACGATCAGGAGGTCCGGGCCAAAGATCTCTGCCAGCATGTCGAACCCTCCTCGCCGGGCCACGCGGCAACCTGCTCACCAGGTTAGTCCGGTTGTGAGGCAGCACCGCCGTCGGGTTCAGCCGGCCAACAGGACCCCCAGGACCAGGGCCGCGATCGAGGCTCCGCCGGCTAGCGAGCCCCAGACCGCCAGAGCTCGGCGGCTGGTCGCTCGGGTGTGCAGGAGGGCGGCCACCCCGGCCAGTGCGACCACACCGAGCTTTACGCCCAGCACCACCTGCCAGGCCGTCCCCGAGGGGTGGTCGGCGGCGACGTTCCAGATCCCGGTGGCTACCAGCACCGCGTATGCCGGCCAGCTCAGCCGAGCGAAGGCGCGCGCCAGGGCCTTTGGCGCGTCAGGGGAGACCCGTCGAGCGGCGGGGACCAGCCCGGCCAGCACAACCTGGCCGCCCACCCAGACCGCGGCCGCCAGCACGTGCAACGAGAGGCGGACACCGGTGAGGGCCGGTGCCAGGGGCCCCGGAGCGACGCTCAGCGGCCCTGCCAGTTCGGTGCCCGCTTCTCGGCGAAGGCGAGCGGGCCTTCCCGGGCGTCGGCCGAGCTGAAGACCTCCCGGCTGGCCGCGTCGGAGAGCGCCCAGGCCTCGGCTTCGGTCACCTCGGCCGCTTGTTTGGTGAGGCGGCGGGAGTGGCGCACGCTGAGCGGAGCGTTCTCGATGATTCGGTCGGCCAGCCCTAGGGCCTCGTCGAGCACCCGCTCGGCTGGGACGACCCTGTTCACCAGGCCGAGCTCCAGGGCCCGGGCCGCCGTGATCGAGTCCCCGGTCAAGGCCAGCTCCATGGCCAGCGCCATCGGGAGGCGCTTGGGCAGCCGGACCAGGCCGCCACCGGCCGCGATTAGCCCCCGCTTGACCTCGGGGATCCCGAAGATCGCATGCTCTGCTGCCACCACCAGGTCGCATGCCAAGACCAGCTCGAATCCTCCGGCCAGCGCAGGACCGTTGACCGCGGCGATCACCGGGACCGGGATGTCCCGGCGGACGAAGCCGGCGAAGCCACCGGTGCTGCCGGCGATGGACGGGCCGCTGCCCGATCCGAACGCCTTGAGATCCATGCCGGCACAGAAGGCCCGGTCACCGGCCCCCGTGAGGATGATGACCCGGAGGTTCTCGTCCCGTTCGAGCTCGTCGAGGGCGGCGGACATCTGTCGCGTCACCTCGCCGTTCACGGCGTTTCGGGCCTCGGGACGGTTGAGGGTGAGGATCTCGACCGGTCCCCGCCGCTCTCGAAGGACCACCGGGGCGTCCTGGGCTGTCTGGCTCATCCACGCTCCTCTCGCCGCGCGTTGGACGTGGCGACGCTAGCCTGCCTCGTTCCGTGTCGGCACGCCGACGCTGGTTTGATCTCGGTCGGGTGCACGCGCCGGTGGTGCCACTATGGTGCCTCGGTGGCTGCAGATCCGGGGTGGGTGTCCAGGGCGTCGGCCAAGATCGGCACGTTGGGGAGCGCGTTCTACTTCGTGGAGGGCACGCGAGCCAAGGGCCAGGAGCTTGGCCTGGGGACGCTCGGGTTCTACGTGCTCGGTCGGGGGGGCGTCTTAGGCGACGTCGAGGCCCCCGTCGTCCAGAGCGCGTTCGGGTACTTCGAACCAGGGTTCATCCGCACGCAGTGGGAGCGGGGCCGCGCCATCGTCCAGCCCCGAGTCGCGGCCCGGGAGTACTTCCACTGCTGTGCCGAGCTGGGCCGGGCGAAGCTGGCCGGCTTGGACGGGTTGGAGAGCTTGTGCGAGGCACTGGAGGCGGTCAACCGCGCTGCCGACCCGGCCGGCCTCGCCCTCTACGCCGGCCTGAGTGCTGAGCCGTTGGTCGAGGATCTCCCTGGGCGGGCCCTCCAGCTCGTCGCGGTCCTCCGGGAGTTCCGGGGGTCAGCGCATCTGGTCGCAGTGGTGGCCCAGCTGCTCGAGCCAAGGATCGCCCACTACATTCGGCGGCCCGAGATGTTCGCTGCCTTCGGGTGGCCCGAGGATCAGGTTCCCGAGGTGACCGACGAGCATCGCCAGCAACTGGCGGCGGCGGACGATCTCACCGACCGGATCGTCGGACGGGCCTACGGCGTCCTCGCTCCCGCTCAGGTCGGCTACCTGCTGGACGGGCTCGACGCGATGGAGCAAGCCCTCGCCGCCTAGCCGGAGCGCTGAGTCAGCTGCGGGGCTCCTCCCAGGACCGGGCGTCGAACACCCCCCGCATGCTGGTGACCGCGGCGCCTCCCGTCATCAGGGTCCGCACCGCCCGCCGGTGCACCAGGGCATTCTGGACGGCCAGGGTGACTGCGAGGAACAGGGCGCCGCTGCCGGCGAGCGCTCCCACCGGCCCGCCAAGGTGTGAGACCACGACCGCCAGGGAGAAGTGCACGCCCACCGATACGAGCCACAGGACCATGGTGAGCCACCCCGACCGCTGGGCCATGGAGCCTCGTTCGACCTCGTACAGCTCGACGGTTGCCGCCCGCAACGCCCCCAGGGCCCACGCTCCGATGAAGCAGCTCCCGAGGACCACCATCACGCTTGACACCCCGAGCGAGTGGGTCTCGTTGTAGCGGAGGAACTGGGCCAGTCCGACTCCGCTCAGGACCAGCGGCACCCGGCGGGCGAAGTGCAGCCGCACCCGGCGCACTCGGCGCTGGCGGTAGAGGATCAGCAACAGGGCGATGGCGTCGACCGCAAGGTCGAGGGGGCTCATGTCTGGACGTTAACGCCGCTTGCCGGGCTTCGATCGCCTAGTTGCTCGCCTCCAGTGCGAGCAGGCGGCGTTTGAGGTCGACTCCGCCGCCATAGCCGCCGATGGTGCCGTCGGCTGCGATCACCCGGTGGCACGGCAAGACGATGGGGACCGGATTCGCCCCGTTGGCTTGGCCGACTGCCCGCACGGCGCGGGGCCGGCCCACCAGGGCCGCCAGCTCTCGGTAGCTGATGGTCTCGCCGTAGGGGATGGCTGCCAGGGCCAGCCACACCGCACGCTGGAAGTCGGTCCCAACCAGCTCGAGCGGGAGGTCGAAGGCTTTGCGCTCCCCGGCGAAGTACTCGTCGAGCTGGTGGACAGCATCGAGCACCGGTCCGGACGCTCGGTCGACCCCGTCGGGCCTGTCGAGCTTGGCCGCCCGCTTGGGAAGAAGGATCCGGCTCACCGCCCGGTCGTCCCCACACACCACGAGCGGCCCAACCAGGCTGTCCACCCGGACCGAGGTCGTTGTGGCCGTCGCCTCAGTCACCGCACCACCTCCGTCTCCACCTCCATCCTGGCAGCTGGACGCAGCGGGATCTGGCGAGATTCGGACACGGCCGAGGTGAAGGTCAGTCGACCCAACGGATGCGCCGGGCTCGCTCCGGGTGGACGTAGTGGTGGTCGACGAACCATCGTGCCGAGTCCCGGATGGCCTCGGTCGCTGGCCTCGAGGTGTACCCAAGCTCGGACCGAGCCCGGGAATCGTCGAAGACCATGTGCTCGCGAGCCATCCGCGCCGCTTCGAGGGACACCCGCGGCTCGCGGCCGAGCAGCCGTCCCTCGACCAGCTGTGAGACGTGGCCCACAGCCACGCCTATCGCTGCAGGCCACCGGCGGCTCACTGCCGGGAGTCCTGTGATCCGGGCCGCGTGATCGAGCATGGTCCGCATCGACAGATTCTCACCGCCCAGGATGTAGCTGCGGCCGGATCTGCCCCGCTCCAGCACCAGGAGGTGACCGCGAGCCAGGTCGTCGACGTGGACGACGTTCATGGAGGTGTCGACATAGCCGGGCATGCGGCCGTTCAAGAAGTCGAGCAGGACGCGCCCGGTCGGTGTCGGGCGCACGTCTCGAGGGCCGAGTGGGAAGGTCGGGTGGACCAGGGCGACCGGTGCTCCTTCAGCGGCGGCGCGGAGGGCCTCATGCTCGGCGACGTACTTGGACTGCTTGTAGAAGCCGAAGAGATGGTGGATCCTCGCTGGGACTCTCTCGTCGGCGGGGTGATCGCGGCCTTGGTGCAACCCGATCGTCGCCACCGTGCTGGTGTAGACGATCCGTTCACAACCGGCCTTCAGCGCGGCCGAGATGACATTCCGGGTGCCGTCGACATTGACGTCGTAGAAGTCCTCTGGACGGCGAGACCAGAACTGGAACAGCGCGGCCGTGTGGAAGACGGCCCGAGTCCCGGCGAGGGCGCCGTCCAGGGCGGCGCGGTCGCGGACGTCGGCGGCCACACGCTCGAGGTCGAGACCGTCCACGTTGGCAGTCGATCCACCGGGTTCGAGCAGCGCCACGACCCGGGCACCGCGGTCAATCAGCGCCCGAACGATCGCCGAGCCGATGAACCCGGCCGAACCAGTCACTGCCACCCGATCCCCGGGCTCGAGGACCCACTCGGCGGTGCCGGTCCCGGGCAGCTCGGTCAAGGGCGGCCCGAAACCATGGGCACCGAGCCGGCGCTGGGAGGAGCAGCTCGATGCGGTTCGAGCGACGGACTCCGCCGTCTCGAGCGCAGCGCGCCGTGCAGGCTTCCCCGGGCCATCGTTCGGCCCAGCTCCAGCAGCAGTCCCGGACCCCGGCTGGCCGACTCGAGGACGTCGTCGAGTGCCTCGACGAAGGCGTCGACCTCCTCCTCACCTGCGACGAGCGGCGGCAGGAGTTTGATGACGTTCGCCCCGTCCGCCGCGACCTGGGTGAGGATGCGGTGCCGGTGGAACAACGGGACCACCACTGCCTGGGAGAACAGTGCTGGCCGGATCCGCTCGAGGGCCTGCCAGCGTCGGCGCAGGCGGGGGGTTTGTGGGGGGGCCAGCTCGATGCCGATCATGAGCCCTAATCCCCGCACTTCCCGCAGGACCTCATGGCGTTCGGTCAGCGGGGCCAACTTGGTGAGGAACGAACGACCGGTGGCCGCGGCCCGCTCGACCAGGCCTTCGCTGTCCAGGGCATCGAGCGTGGCCAGGCCGGCCACCATGGCCAGCTGGTTGCGCCCGAAGGTACTGGAGTGGACCATCGCCCGGTCCATCGAGTTGAAGACGCTCATGAAGACCTTGTCGGTAGCCAAGATCGCGCCGACTGGGATGTAGCCGCCCGAGAGAGCCTTGGAGATGGTGACGATGTCAGGCTGGAGGCCCCAGTGCTCGTGACAGAAGAAGCGGCCCGTCCGACCGAGGCCGGTCTGCACCTCGTCCGCCACGAACAGCGTCCGGTAGCGGCGGCAGAGCTCCTGGACGGCTTGCCAGTACTCGGCCGGAGCTAGGTTCACGCCTTTGCCTTGTATCGGCTCGACCACGAACGCGGCGACATCGCCACGCCGCAACTCCGCTGCCAGGGCGTCGGGATCGCCGAAGGGCACCTCAGAGCTCGGCAGGAGCGGCCCGAAGCCCCGGCGGAACTCGGGCCCGCCATTGAGGGCCAGGGCTCCGGTGCTCAGCCCGTGGAAGGCGTGCGAGGCGTACAGGATGCGCGGGCGCCCGGTCGCGTAGCGGGCGAACTTGATCGCTCCCTCGATCGCTTCGGTTCCCGAGTTGCAGAAAAAGACTCGACGGATCCCCTCGTGAGCTCGAGCGACCAGGGTCTCAGCCAGCAGTCCGGGCAATAGGGCGCAATCGATCTGGACCATGTTTGGGAGGTCGAGGTCGAGGGCCTGGTGGAGGGCGGCCTTCACGCCTGGGTGGGACCGTCCGAGGGCGTACACCCCGAACCCCGAAAGCAGGTCGAGGTAGCGATGCCCGAGGTCGTCGTAGAGGTAGCAGCCCTCGCCACGGACGTAGAAGCGATCGAAGCCGAGGGTCCGCAACACTCGGGCCATCTGGGGGTTCATGAACTCGCTGTGGAGCCCGAAGTTCTCGCCGTGCCGATCGGCCAGGACCTTGGCCACGTCGAACGCCATCTCGCCTCCATCCCGGTCGCCGGCGCGCACAGGGTAGTTGCACTGGCGGACCGACGGGGGCCAGATGAGCTGGTCAGGCCGTTCCGCCGCTGCCGGGCCCGCCGGGATCACCGAATTCGGTGCTCTGGTCGGGCAGAATCGGGATGTCGACATCGGAGCGTGGCGAGGTCACATCCAGGGAGAGCTCCGAGCGGAGGCAACCGGCAATGGCCAACGAGACGCGAATCCGACCCGACACCGAGTCCCTGATCCTGAGCGGGGAGCCCGAGCTCGAGTACCAGCCGGTGGTCGACCTCACCTCTGGGCGTCTGCTGGGCTTCGAAGCACTGCTTCGCTGGCGCCATCCCGACGAGGGCCTCATCCTGCCGGGACTGCTGCTTCCGTGGCTGGAGGCCAACGGCGACATCGTCCAGCTTGGTGAGTGGGTGCTCATGGAGGGCTGCCAGCAGGCAACCCACTGGCCTCAGAACATCCAGCTGGCGGTCAACCTGTCCCTCGTCCAGCTGCGGCGAGGGGTGGGGAGCCGGGCGGTGTCCGAAGCGATCGCTCGATCGGGCATCGACCCGGGCCGCGTGACCATCGAGGTCACCGAGCATGCCATGGTCGAGGAGGTCGCCATGAACGACCTGCGGACGATCGGGGCTCTCGGCGTCGAGCTGGCGGTCGACGACGTGGGGACCAGCTGGACCTCCTTCGACGTCCTTCGGCGGATGGCGGTCAACACCGTCAAGATCGACCGCTCCTTCGTGGGATCGCTCGAGCCCCAGCAGGGGATCAATCGCCTGGTCGTCGAGACCGTGGTCTCCTTGGCCCACTCGGCAGGGATTTCGACGGTGGCCGAGGGGGTCGAGACCTCCCAGCAAGCCGCCATCGTGCGGGAGTTCGACTGCGACGCCGCCCAGGGCTACTTCTTCGCCCCGCCGCTCTCCATCGAACTGGCCACCGAACTCGCGAACGAGCCCGGATTTTGCTTCTCGTTCGAGGGTGCGGGCTGGGCCGAGCACCAATTCGTCGGGAGCCCCTCGCACGAGCCGATCGTCCACGAGCCCTATCACCGGCCGGCGTAACGGTTCGGGTTCGGGACTGCGGCCCGGGAGCTGCTAAACAACCTCCGTGCTCCTGGCCGTCCCAGCCGAGACACGTCCCGGGGAGCGGCGGGTCGCGATGGTCCCCGACATCGCTGAGCGGCTCATCTCCTCCGGCTGGCAGGTCGCGCTCGAGTCGGGCGCGGGGGCAGCCGCGGCCTTTCCCGACGAGGCCTACCGCGCGGTTGGCGTGTCGCTGGCGGCCGACCGCCGCACCCTGCTCGCCGGAGCCGAGGTCGTTCTGACGGTCAACTCGCTCGACGAGACGGCCGCGGACCTCGTCGCCGAGGGGGCCACCACGCTGAGTTTTCTCCAGCCCACCCAGGCCGCGGCCAGTCTTGGAATCCTGGCTGCCAAGCGGGCAACGGTGCTCAGCTTCGATTTCGTTCCCCGGATCAGCCGAGCCCAGTCCATGGACGCGCTGTCGTCGCAGGCCACCGTGTCCGGGTACCGGGCCGGGCTGCTTGGCGCCGAGCGCCTGGCGAAGTTCTTTCCCATGTTCATGACCGCGGCCGGGACGGTGCCCCCGGCCAAGGTCCTCGTCATGGGGGTCGGGGTGGCAGGTTTGCAAGCCATCGCCACCGCCCGGCGTCTCGGGGCGGTGGTGCGCGCTTATGACGTCCGGGCGGCGGCCAAGGAGGAGGCCGAGAGCCTTGGCGCCACTTTCGTGGACCTCGGGATCTCGGCCGAGGGTGCTGGTGGCTACGCTCGGGAGCTGGCTCCCGACGAGCTGGCCCGGCAACACGAGGCTCTGGCCGAGGTGGTCGCGGCCAGCGACGTCGTGATCACCACTGCTTCGGTCCCCGGCCGCCGTGCGCCGCTTCTCGTGACGACCGAGATGGTCCGGGCAATGGCCCCTGGCTCGGTGGTCATCGATCTGGCGGCCGACAACGGCGGCAACTGCGAGGCCACCCAGGCTGGGGAGGAGGTCGTGGTCGGAGGGACGACCGTGGTAGGCGTCGCCAACCCACCGTCAGCCATGGCGACCCACGCGAGCCTTCTGTACGCGCGCAATGCGGCCAACTTGCTGGGTCTGCTCGCACGCGACGGCAGGATCGCTCCGGACTGGGAGGACGAGATTCTGGCCGGGTGTTGCGTGTTGCGTTCCGGCGAAGCGGTCTTGGAGGCGGCGGCTGAGGTCCTGGGGGTACCGCACAGGCCGATCGCCCCGGCCCAGCCGATCGAACCCGATGGCGAGGGATCGTGACCAACGGCCTGCTCGAGCTGTTCACCATCTTCGTGCTGGCTGCCTTCGTCGGCTACGAGGTCATATCCAAGGTTCCGAGCATCCTGCACACCCCGCTGATGTCGGGGTCCAATGCGATCCACGGGGTGATCCTCGTCGGATCGATGGTCGTGCTGGGGTCGGCGCACACCGGTGCCGAGGAGGTGCTCGGGTTCATTGCCGTGATCCTCGCGACGCTGAACGTGGTCGGTGGCTTCGTGGTCACCGACCGGATGCTCCAGATGTTCCGCTCCCGCCAACCCGATCGACCCCGGAGTTCGGGTGACCCAGGAGCGGCCGGAGGGTCGTCGTGAGCCGCGGCACCGCGATCGACCTGTGCTACCTGGTCGCTGCGGTCGGGTTCATCGTCGCTCTGAAGGCGCTCAGCTCTCCTCGGCATGCTCGGGCGGGCAACCTCCTCGGGGCAGCTGGCATGGCCCTGGCCATCGGGGCAACCTTCGCTCGCGCTGGACTTGGCCACCTGGCACTCATCGTCATTGCCATGGTCGTCGGGGTCGCCATCGGCGTGCCAGCAGCTCGGCTGGTCAAGATGACCGCCATGCCGCAAATGGTGGCGGCGTTCAACGGTGTTGGCGGTGGCGCTGCCGCGGTCGTGTCGATCACCGAGTTCCTTGGCACCGATCCGAGAACCGTGGCCACTTACAAGGTGCTCGAGGTGGTGTTCGGGGTCCTGGTCGGCTCGGTTTCCTTGTCGGGTTCGGCCTTGGCCTTCGCCAAACTGCAGGAGTTGATGAGCACGCGGCCGATCACCTACCCCGCTCAGCAGATAATCAACGCAATCGTCGGTCTGACCATCCTTGGGTTCGCGCTCGCACTGCTTGTCTCGCCGTCGACCGCCCTGCTCTGGGTTCTGCTGGTGCTGGCGCTGGTCCTTGGGGTGATCTTCGTCCTCCCCATCGGAGGGGCCGACGTGCCGGTCCTCATCTCCTTGCTCAACTCCTTCACCGGTCTGGCCGTCGCCGCGTCCGGGTTCACCCTCAACTCCAATGTCCTGGTGGTCGCCGGGACGCTCGTCGGAGCATCCGGCACCCTGCTTACCCGGATGATGAGCGTCGCCATGGGCCGCTCGCTCCCCAACATCTTGTTCAGTGCTTTCGGGTCGGTCGTCACTGCCAGTGGGTCGACCGAAGCGTCCGGCGGCCGATCAGTCCGAGCTGGAACGCCCGATGACGTGGGAACCCTCCTCGCATACTCACGGCGGGTCGCCATCGTGCCGGGTTACGGTCTCGCGGTCGCTCAGGCCCAGCACACCGCCAAGGAGTTGGCCGACGCATTGATGGCCAGGGGGGCCGACGTGTTCTATGCGATCCACCCGGTGGCGGGCCGCATGCCCGGCCATATGAACGTCTTGTTGGCTGAGGCGAACGTCCCTTACGACGAGCTGAAGGAGATGGACGAAGCCAACATCGAGATGCCGACAACAGATGTCGCCCTTGTGGTGGGGGCGAATGACACCGTGAACCCAGCAGCCCGGGACACCCCTGGGAGCCCGATCTATGGCATGCCGATCATCAACGCCGACCAGGCCCAGCACGTCGTGTTCCTCAAGCGTTCGATGCGGCCTGGGTTCGCGGGGATAGACAATGACCTCCTCTACGACCCGAAGACGACGATGCTCTTTGGTGACGCCAAAGACACCCTTCAGAAGCTGGTCACGGCGGTGAAGCGGGCCTGAGAGGTTGGCCGGTCAGTCGACCGAGATCTGTTCGTGTCGGTCAGCCGAGAACCCGAGGTCAGTCGGCGGCGGGGTAGCCGAGGCAGCCGGCGGTCCGGCCGAGAGAATCGGGCCGGCGGGCGACGGACGGTCGGCGAGTTTGGCGAACACGAGCAGGCCTTGGGTCGTTCGACGGGTCGAGAGCACTTCGACGACGACGTTCTCCCGCCCGATCATGTGAGCAGCGTCGTTGACGACGACCAGATCACCGTCGGCCAGATAGCCGGCCGCCTGGCGTGGCTGGTTCCCCTCTTTGATGAGGTCCACGACCAGTTGCTCGCCGGGCATGTGGTCGGGTGTGAGGTCGCTGGCCAGCGGGCGCAGGTCCGTGACCGGCACCCCTCGCCGTTTGGCAGCCTCTTTGACCTGGCCCGAACAGGTGACCAGGCGCAGGCCGAGCCGCCTGGCCACCTCGACCAGTCTCTCGGTCAGGTCCTCGATCTCAGGCAGCTCGTTCTCGGCCACGTGGACCGAGACGTTCAGGTCTCGGAGGACCTGGAGGCGCTCCAGGCCCCGGCGGGCCCGGCGCGAGGACACGGGGTCGGGTCCGGCTGCCATCGTCCGCAACTGATCGACGACGAATCGGGGGACGACCAGACCGCCGACCAGCAGGCCGTAGCGTCCAAGGACCAGCAGGTAGGGGGTCATGGCGGCCGAGGTGTCGACCAGCAGGGCATAGCCCGGCGGGGGTTCGGCCGGTGGCGCCAGAATCCGTCCGAGCCCGGCCGCCGCAACGACCTGGCGGCCCTTGGTCAAGCCGACCTGGAACCCGACGAAGGTCGTCACCAGGGCGATCGCTGCTGACGCTGGCCACACCACTGGTGAGTGGACCAGGACCAGGAGCGGCACGCTGAGCGCCGCACCAAGGAGGAAGGTGGCGATCCCGGTCAGCGTCCCGGCAAAGAGTTCACCCGGCGGGATCCGGTTGAAGCGCTCCGCAGCGCGAACTCCCTGGTGGCGGACGTAGCGGCCGAGGACCCCACCGACCACGTAGGCGACCAGGGCCCCCAGGACCAGGCCGACGATCTGGCCGGTAGAGGAATGTGGGTGCCCGATCTCGTAGCCGGCCAGGGCCCCGGCAAGGACGAGGATCAGGCGAAAGAACTCGACGAACAGCACGCTGTTCCCGACACTACCGGCGGTGCCTTCGGGACCGGGTGACCGAGCGCACCGGTCGCGGGCCGCTTGGGGTCTGTCCACCTTGCCGATGAGCGCTACCGTCGTCGCCTCGACAGGGTGCTCAGGCACCCACGAGGAGGGGCCATGCCGACCACCATTCGCTGCGAGGTTGACGACGGAGTCGCGACCATCACCCTCAACCGTCCCGAGCGACTCAACGCGTTCACTGCCACGATGTGTGACGAGCTGCTGGCGGCCTTCGACCAGACCGACGCCGATGACGCCGTGCGAGCGGTCGTGGTCACTGGGGCCGGCCGAGCCTTCTGCGCGGGGGCCGATCTCTCGGCTGGCCCCCGGACCTTCGACCAGACCCAGCTGGCCAGGCCGGATGGCCCGGCGCCCAGGGACCGGGGCGGGGTGCTCGCACTGCGGATCTTCCGATCGCTCAAGCCGGTGATCGCCGCGATGAACGGCTCTGCCGTAGGCGTTGGCGCGTCGATGACGCTCCCAATGGACGTGCGGGTGCTGGCCGAAGGGGCCAAGGTCGGGTTCGTGTTCGGCGCTCGCGGCATCGTCCCGGACGGGGCGGCCAGCTGGTTCCTGCCGAGGGTCGTGGGGATCTCTCGCGCCTTGGAGTGGTGTTTGACCGGGCGGGTGTTCGACGCCGACGAGGCGTTGACCGCAGGGCTGGTTCGCAGCGTGCATCCTCCCGACGAGGTCTTGGCGGTTGCTACCGACCTGGCCCGTGAGATGGCTGTGAAGGTGGCGCCGATCTCGGCAGTCATCACAAGACGATTGTTGTGGGACATGCTCGGTGCCGATCATCCGATGGTGGCGCACCGCATCGACTCGCGTGCCATCTACGACACCGGACGCATGGCCGACGCAGCCGAAGGGGTTCAGGCGTTCTTGGAAAAGCGGCCTGCCCGCTGGTCTCTTGCGCCAAGTCGGGACCTCCCGAAGTGGTTTCCGTGGACTCAGGAGCCCCCGTACGAAGTCTGACCGGGCCACGCCGACGCGACGCTGAATGAGCTCGGCCTTTCGAGGCCCGGGGCGCCTCCCTGCTCTAGCCTGCCCTGCGGTGCCAAGCCGAGCAGGTGTCGGGTCCGACGAAGGGAGTGAGGAGCAGCCCCAGCCTCGCATCCACCCGCGCCGGCTTCCCGAGCCTGGCCCGGCCGCCCTCGCCAGGCGGGGGATCGAGATCGCCAGCGTCGCGGCCCGGCACTTCCTGCCAGTCGCAACCCGCCACCTCTTCGATCGTCCCCGCCAGAGGCTGGCCCCAGGCGACTTCGCGCGGCCGCTCCGGCTCACCTTCGAGGACCTCGGTGGGACCTTCATCAAGTTCGGGCAGGTTATGGCGTCTTCACCAGGGATGTTCGGTGAAGAGGTGGCCGAAGAGTTCCGGTCGTGCCTCGACACCGGTCCCCCGGTTCCGTTCAGCGAGGTGCGGTTCAGGGTCGAGGAGGATCTGGGGGCATCGATGCGCGAAGTCTTCAGCGACTTCGACCCTGATCCGGTCGGTCGTGCCTCCATCGCCGTGGTACACCGGGCAACCCTGAGGGACGGTCGTCGGGTCGCGGTCAAGATCATCCGCCCGGGCATCGAACACCAGGTGGCTACCGACCTCGACCTTATGCAGCCGCTGCTCGAGATCCTGGCCCGCCAGACCGGCGACCAGATGGCGGGGTCAGTCCTCCAGCTGGTCGACGGATTCAGGATCCAGATCGGCGAAGAGATGGATCTTCGCAACGAGGCGCGGACGATGGTTCATTTCCGAGAGCTGTTGGCCGAGATCGATCTTCTGCGGATCGTCGTCCCTGAGCCGTTCTTCGAGCTGTCGGGTCCGAACGTGCTCACGATGGAACTGCTCGACGGCGTTCCGATTGATGACCTGGCCAACGTTGAAGCACTGGGAGTGGACCCGGCCCCGCTGGTCGAAGAGGTCGTCAGGCTCTTCTTCCTTGGCGTCGTCCGCCGTGGAGTGTTCCACGGCGACGCTCATGCCGGCAACATGTTGTTGCTGCGCGACGGCAGGATCGGGATGGTTGACTGGGGAATCGTCGGTCGTCTCGACTCGGCCACCCGACGTTTCGTGGTGCGACTGCTGGCCGCCGCGCTCGGCGAGGAGCGGGCATGGGACGACGTCACCAGTCACCTGGTCGCGACCTATGGTCCCGCTCTCGGGATGGCGGTCGGCATGGACGAACGTCAGATGGCCGAGTTCATCCGCCAGTTGGTCGAGCCAACCTTGACTCGTCCTTTTGGCGAGTTCTCGCTGGCGTCGATCTTCCAAGCCGTCCAGCTTCAGCTGGCGAGAGCCCAGGGCCTGGAGGCTCACCAGCGACCCCTGCGCTCCATCATTCGGCGGCTGCGGTTCCAGCGTCGGGTCCGGCGACTGGCCGACGAGTCAGGGGGTCTGTTCTCGGATTTTGACCGGGCGACCTTTCTTCTGACCAAGCAGCTCATGTACTTCGAGCGCTACGGTCGGCTCTTCCTCGCCGACGTTCCGCTGCTCCGGGACCGGGAGTTCTTCCAGCGGCTCTTGGAGGAGGCGCCCGGGGGCTCGGGGGAGGGCCGCGGAGGGACGAAGCGACCGCCTGTAGAGTGAGGCGGCAATGAGGGAGGCTGGGAGGTGTCCGTGAAGGTCGTTGTTGACTTCGATCGTTGTGCCAGCAACGCGGTCTGCATGAGCATCCTGCCCGAGGTCTTCGAGGTCCGTGACGATGGCTACCTCTATGTGCTTCAAGAGGAGCCCCCAGAGTCGTTGCGAGACAAGCTCGAAGAGGCGGTACGGAGCTGTCCGACGCAGGCCATCTCGCTGTCCGACGACTAGCTCGTGGGCCTGCCGGTGGGCGCACCTAGAGTTCGGTTTGCTCCTTCGCCGACCGGGTACCTCCACGTCGGGAATGCGAGAACTGCGCTGTTCAACTGGCTCTTCGCCCGCAAGCACAATGGCGTGTTCGTGCTGCGGATCGAAGACACCGACGAGGAGCGCAGCCGCAGCTCGCTTGTCGACGGGATCCTGTCCGGCCTGTCGTGGCTCGGCATGGACCCCGACGAGGGCCCGTATCGTCAATCGGAGCGCACTGACCGCTACGCGGAGGTGGTCGAGCAGCTGTGGGAGGACGGCTACCTCTACGCGTGCGATTGCAGCCGGGAAGACGTGCTTGCCCGCACCCGTAATAATCCCACTCCCGGCTACGACGGCTACTGTCGGGAGCGAGAGCTCGAGCGGGGCCCAAGGACTGCATTGCGGTTTCGCACGCCCGACACAGGCTCCACCGTCGTGCACGACATCATCCGAGGCGATGTGGAGTTTCCTCACGCGGCGATGGAGGACTTCGTCTGTGTCAAATCGACGGGTCAGCCGCTCTTCGTCCTGGCAAACGTGGTCGATGATCGCGACACCAAGATCACCCATGTGATCAGGGGCGAGGACCTGCTTCCGACCACACCAAAAGGGTTGCTGATCTGGTCCGCGCTCGACGAACGAGATTCAGTGCCGCTTCCCGCCTTCGCCCACCTTCCGATGCTCGTGAACGAGCAACGCAAGAAATTGTCGAAGCGTCGCGATCAAGTTGCAGTGGAGTATTACCGCGATCGTGGCTTCCTGGCTGAGGCGTTTCGAAACTATCTCGCCCTTCTCGGTTGGTCTCCACCTGGCGATCGCGAGAAGGTGGACGTCGAGACGCTGATTCGGGAGTTCCGCCTCGAAGACGTCCACCGTGCAGGCGCCTTCTTCGATGTGAAGAAGCTCACCCATCTGAACGGCGAGTACATTAGGGAGCTTTCCACGGCCGAGTTCATCGATGCAGTGCGTCCGTGGGTCGCTCCCGAACCGGAGAGGGGCTGGGCGCCCGCCACTGGAACCCCCCCCTGGCCGGCAGAGCGCTTCGACGAACAGATCTTTGCCGAGATGGCCCCATTGGTTCAGGAGCGAATCTCCGTGCTCTCCGAAGTGCCCTCGATGGTTGACTTTCTTTTTCTCGACGAGCCCGTGATCGATGAGCAGGCGTGGAGCGAGAGAGTGGCTCGAGACCCTCGTGCCCAGCAGATCCTGCGGAGTGCAATCGAAGCCTATGAGCACTGCGACTGGGATCGGACCGCCATCCAGGCGGCGACCCGAGCGGTGGTCGAGATGGCGGGCACCAATCTGAGCAAAGGTCAGGCACCGATCCGGTTGGCCGTGACCGGGCGTGCCGTTGGACCTCCGCTGTTCGAACCGCTCGAGCTCCTCGGGCGCACCGAGGTACTCCGGCGCCTCCGCAGCGCCCTCTCGAGAGTGGAGGCGGTTTGACCCAGCAAGGAAGGACAATAGCGTCGGCAAAATGGCTCGAACTGGGACGGGTTCGGCATCGGATAGCCTTTCGTGTGCCCGTTCGGGGGTGGTGTAATCGGCAACACGGCAGGTTCTGGCCCTGCTATTGGGGGTTCGAGTCCTCCCCCCCGAGCTTTGGACCCCGCGTCAGCGGGTGTCTGGGCCCCATCGTCTAGTGGCCAAGGACACCACCCTCTCAAGGTGGAGACACGGGTTCGAATCCCGTTGGGGCTGCCAACCCAGGCTCGACCCGGCGGTCTCCGGGGCGAGTTTCCGAACGGCTTCTTGCTCGGGGCGTGGAGCCTCTCGGGGGTCACCGGATTCTGACGGGGTCGCGCCGACGGCTCGTCCATTTTGATGCTGACGCTCGGAGTCAAGGGTCGGCACGACCGCCGAGATGGTTCGCTGCACGAGCTACGGCACGATCCTCGGGCTCGGCGTCACCGGGACCGCCCAAGGGGCCCGTCCGGAGCCGCCGGAGCGGCTTTACCAGGCATTCAGCGTGGACGGCACCAGATCGTCGAGATCCGCGGCTAGCCGGATCAGGCCAGCGCCCACACTGGGGCCTCCTTGCAATAGTCACTCCCCGTTGAAATCCGAAGAGCTCCCCGCAGGGGGACTGACGCCGTGATCCGACGCGGGCCGCTCCGCTTTCCGTGCTGTCTGTTCTCTGGGGCCAAGAGATGCGTTTGCCCTTTTGCTCGCACCTCTTCCGTACATGTACGGAAGAGGTGCTACGGTACCGCTGTGGGCAGCGTTTCGGCCGGGTCCAGGAGCGTCGAACGAAGTCGAGCCCGACGGGGGAGGGCCGAGTGGGGGTCGATTTCACGCGAGCGGATCGTGGATGTCGCAACGAAAGTTGTGAGGCGCGGTGACTATGAGCAGCTGACTATCAGGAACCTTGCAGCCGAACTAGGTGTTTCGCCAATGTCGCTCTATGGTCACGTGCGGGGGAAAGAGGACCTCCTGGACGAAGTAGTCGACAAGCTGCTGTGTGAGGTCTGGCGACCTCGCGCCAAGGAAGAAAACTGGCGAGCATGGATCGCAGAGGCTGCCGACAGGCTTCGGCGATTCCTGGTCCGCCAACCAGCGGCGCTCCACGTCTATCTGCAACATCCAGTGGTCTCGCCCTCAGCAGTCACGCGTATGAACGTGATGATGAGGATTTTGAAGAATGCCGGATTAGATGAGCTGACCGCAAGGCGTGCCTACGGCACGATTCACACCTACACGATTGGGTTCGCTGCCTTGGAAGCTTCGCGAACAAGGGCCGGTCACTCGTTGGTGGGCGCAACCAAGCTTGTCCGGCAGCTGTCTTCCTTCACCAGCTCTGGGCAGTTCTTGGCCGGGCTTGACTACATCCTTGATGGCGTTCTCCTCGGGTGCAGGAACGAGTTACGAACTCAGAACTCCCTTATTGGGGGACCTGAGTGTTGACCTTCATCGGGCTCTGGGCGTCGCCTGACCCATCCGAGATATGCAGGTCAGTACGGCTCCGTGGATTAGCTCGCATGACGGGTTGGCGAGCAGGGCAACAGCTATCCGGGCCCTGACGTGTCGGCATCGACCGAGGACGCATGGGCGCGGCGGCCCCTCAGGTCAGCGGCTCATCGCGTCGCGGGCGAGCTTGGGGCTTGGGTCAATGCCAGGTCCTATCTGCCTAAGTGGCTGGTCTTGGCACCGATCATCGGAGCCATCGCTGGACTCGGAGCCATCGTCTTTTACGAAGCGCTGAGCCTTTCGACGCATCTGTTCCTCTCGCTGCTTGCCGGATACCAGGTTCCCACTCCGGCGGGCGAAGGCAATGTCGCCGGATCGGCCTACTACACGCGGCCGTGGGCCATCCCGATCGCCGTCGTCGTCGGGGCGCTGGGCTCGGGTTTCCTCGTGTTCACCTGGGCACCCGAGACAGAAGGTCACGGGACGGATGCTGCGATCGAAGCCGTGCACCACAATCCTCGAGGCATCCGGCTCCGTGCAGTGATCGTCAAGATCCTCGCCTCGGCGCTGACGATCGGCTCGGGTGGATCAGGGGGACGTGAAGGTCCGACGGCCCAGATCAGCGCCGGGTTCGGCTCGCTGCTGGCCCGTACCCTCGATCTGGCCCCCGGAGACGGCCGGATCGCAGTCTCGGTCGGCATCGGCTCGGGGATCGGTGCCATTTTCAGTGCGCCTCTCGGCGGAGCGGTCCTGGCTGCAGACATCGTCTATCGGGACGATTTCGAATTCGAGGCACTGCTCCCGGGTGTGCTGGCCTCGATCATTGCCTACGCCATTTTCGGGGCCGTGATCGGGTACCAGCCTCTCTTCGCGATTCCAGGAGGGTACCGATTCCACCAGCCAATCCAGCTCGTCTGGTTCGCCATGATCGGAGTCCTCGCTGGGGGCGTAGGGCTCCTCTACTCGAAGACCTTCTATGGCGTCGCTCGCCTTTCCAGGCAGCTACCCGTGCCGAGGAAGCTCCGACCGGCGCTTGGGGGTCTCGTGGTGGGACTGATCGCTCTGGGCCTTCCCGAGGTCCTTGGCACCGGCTACGGATGGGTGCAGAAGGGGCTCGGCACTGACCTGCTGCACACCCCACTGATCGTCGTTCTGGCCCTCCCCCTAGCCAGGATCCTGGCCACTGCACTGTCGATTGGGACAGGCGGGTCTGGCGGGGTGTTCGGACCTGGGATGGTGATCGGAGCGTTCACTGGGCTCGCTCTCTGGCGACTGCTCGAACCCTTTGCCCCCGGAGTCGGGCACGATCCGGCACCGTTTGTCGTTGTTGGGATGATGTCCGTCTTCGGCGGTATCTCGCGAGCTCCGATCGCGGTCATGTTGATGGTCGCCCAGATGACCGGGAGCATCAGCATGCTCGGTCCGGGCATGGTGGCGGTCGCGATCTCGTGGTTCATCGTGAAGCACGCTGACGAAAGCATCTACCGAGCTCAACTACGGAGCCGGTTTGACACCGCGGCCAGTCGACTGCAGCTTGGCCTGCCGCTTCTCCCCACAATGGAAGTGTCCAGTGTCATGAATGCTCCTCGTGTGATGGTGCGGGAGGTCGGGAGCGCCTCAGACGCTCTGCGCATCCTCGAGGAGGCAGGCGTACCGGGAGCTCCGGTGGTCGACGACACCGGTACGTATCTCGGCACTGTGGATGTCGACGCGCTCGATTCACTCCTTGAGCACAACGCTGAGGCAGGTCTCGGTCCAGTGATTGATGTCACGACAGCGACAGTCACAAGCGACGCGACGCTCGACATCGGGCTTGAGGCCTTGACCCAGGCAGGTGGTCGCTGGGTCCCGGTGACTGACCGTACGAGGAAGATCGTGGGAATCCTTGCCGTCAGCGATATCGTCCGTGGCTGGCAGCGGGCGCTTCAATCCAATGTCGGGACGATTTCTAGAGTCAGTGCACATGCTGTCGCAGTTGAGGAGAGAGTCGGGCCGCGATCCACGCTTAACGGCCGGTCAGTCGGAGAGTCCGAGCTCCCTCCAGGCTGCGTTATCGTCACGGTCCAGCGGGACAGCGAGCTCCTCGTCGCGACCGGAGAGACAGTCCTTGCGGCCGGCGATGTCGTCAGTGCCCTCGTCACCCCTGAAAGCGTGGACGTCTTTCGTGCGCGTCTTCGGGGCCCAGCAAACGGCGGCTCGGAGGAGCCTGGAGGTCAGTTGATCTGATCCACGGTCACCGGGAGATGCCTTGTACCGCGACGTCCGCGGTGGTACCCGATCGCCGATGAGTTGGTTGGCGAGATCCAGCTCACGTTACGTCGTGCTCAGGTGCGCCGTGCCACTCCTCGGATCGTGGGGCGCACAAGAGGTGGGGCACCGGTCATCGGCGCTCGTTCGATGGTCGAAACAGCGAACCCAGCTGACTTGATCACTCCCTCGAGGTCACGGGTGAGGTGGCAGTTGCCGGCGACAAGACGCCACACAGGTTCGATCCGACGTTGCCAGCGGAGCAGTCGGGGGCTATCGGTTGCCGCGCCGTGTTCTAGGAAGACGAACGATCCTTCGGGTCGAAGCACCCGATGGATCTCCTGCAACGCGAGGAGCGGGTTGGCGACCGAGCAGAGCACCAGGGTCGAGACCACGTTGTCAAAGCTGGCATCTTCGAAGGGGAGGCACTCCGCTACGGCATCCACCACTGCAACCTGGGACGCGCCGCCGGCCCGTTGCTGGAGTTGAGCCCGCATGTGGCGGTCGGGCTCGGCGAGGACCAGCGGCCGGGCGTCAGCGGAATAGATGCCCAGGTTTCGTCCGGTTCCAGCTCCAATCTCCAGGACCGCGCCACGAAGGGGTTCGAGGAGCTCGCGGCGCCAGGCGGTGAGCCCGGAAGCCTCCACCGGCGCCATCATTCGGTCGTAGAGGGCGGCAACGATCTTCAGCACCGCTGAGCTCTACGTTTCTGCCATATGGCGCTGACAAGCGGTCGGTCAACGGGCAGGCCGGCTTCCAGCCATGCCATGAATCCACGGTCGACCTCGCGCGCACCCTTACGACGCGGCACCTTGCTCCGAACGGCGTGCTGGCAGAGGTAGATGGCGTCAAGGTCGGGACGCAGTGCGTGGACCAGGAAGGAGACCTTCCTCGCCGTCGGCGGGTACCCCCACCTCGCTCGTTCGACTCGGCTTCGCAGGTCGAGGATCCTGGCTCGCCCGTGGCTGACCTCCTCCCATGCCGAGACAGCCGAAATTGCGTAGCCGCGGTTGGACGATGAGGATGAGCTGGCCACGCCATTGGGGAAGTCTCCGGAGGTTGGCTGACCTTCCGCGGCACGCTGCAATCGGTCCAGCGTGGTCGCCACCCCTTGTTCCAATTGACGGTTACGGTCGATGAAACGGTAGTACCAACGCACCGCCAGGGGCTCTCGGATCATCCGGTAGGACTCCGTGACCAGCGTGGCGCTGGTGGAAAGCGGCTCGAAGGTATAGAGCCACTCGCTGTTGGGCCGCTCGGGGTTCTCGCCGATGACGAATCCAAAACTCACCCCAGGTTCGCACCGAGTGACGGTTGCGCGAGACCACCAAGTGCCCACCCAACTGAGCTGATTGCATCCTTCGAATGTCGCCCCAGGCCGTGGTCCGGGTTCACCGATCCAGCGGCAGGTGATCGTCTCGGGGCTCCACTCGCCCATCCGGGTCACGTCGGCGACCAGGGACCAAAGTCGCTCGGCTGGTGCCTCGATCCGGCGCGTCTGAGATCCTTCAATCCTCATTCCTCAGCCCTCTCGCAGGCTCGTGCTCAGCTTCGTACCCTCCACGCTCCAAGTGACCTTCGAGGCTCGGTAACTGTCGCGGTTCAATGCGCTTCACTCGACCAGAGAAGTTGGGTGAAGGTCCAGGGCTGTCCGTCCTCGGAGTGCTGCGAGAGTCATCGCGAGGAGGGAAACGGCGGCAAGAAAGATGGCCGAGACCTGGAGACCCTGGACGACCAGTGGCGCTGATGGGTGCGCGGGACCGGCCACCACGCCGAAAATCAGACTTGTGAAGGCCAATCCCATGGCAGTTCCAGTGCCGCGGGTCATGTTGAGCACGCCGCTTGCCACGCCGGCCTGGCTCGGAGGAGCTGATCCCATAATTGCAGCGTTGTTCGGTGGGGTGAACAACCCCAGCCCAATACCCAGGGTAGCAAGGTCGAAGACGATGAACATCGACGAGTGAGCAATCGCGAGCGCGCTCAAGGCCGCGGTCGAGATGGCCATGCCGGCCGCAGTAAGTGGGCGGGCACCCCACCGATCAGCCATGCGTCCTGCGAACGGAGCAGTCACCCCGAGTGCGACCGGCATGATCCCCAGGACCAGACCACTGTGAGCAGGACTTAGTCCTAGAGCACGTTCCAGGTAGAAGGGAATCAGGAAGAGGGTTCCGAACAAGACCAGGTAAGACAGCAGGCCACTGCTGATTCCGGCAGCAAATGGGAGTCTGTGAAAGAGGCTCAGGTCGAGCATCGGCCTCGCAGAGTGTCGCTCGTGGCGAATAAACACCAAGTAGAGAGCCACGGCTGCGACGAGCATCGCCACAATGGCAGGTGAGGACCATCCTTCGGAGTTGCCGAGAGACAGCCCGGTGAGCAGCGCCGCGGCGGCGGGAACGAAGAGGCCCAAGCCAGACCAGTCGAACCGCACTCGTTCTTGCAGGCAATGGCTTCGAGGAATGAGGTACCAGGCCATGATGGTTCCGACAATTCCCGCGGGCACGTTGACGAAGAAGATCAAGCGCCAGCCGCCGAGGGCGATCAGCCAACCACCGATTGTTGGACCAAGCGCGAGGCCCAACGCTTGAGCGGCCCCTTGAATCCCGATTCCTCGGCCGAGCTTCTCCCTCGGGAGTGCAAGCACGATGATCGCGACGCTATTGGCCTGGAGCATGGCGGCGCCCACTGCTTGAAGGACCCTGAACCCGATAAGGGCAGGCAGCGTCGGAGCTAGGCCGCAGAGGGCGGACCCCACGACAAAGACAACGAAGCCGTAGCTGTAAAGAAGCTTTCGCCCGACCATGTCGGCCATGCGGCCGACCGCCGTCACCAGGCTCACGAGGACCAGCAGATACGCGAGGCCGACCCAGGTGACTGCGCCCACCGGATCATGAAAGTCGTGCTGGAGGGTCGGGAACGCGAGCGTGACGATGCTGGCGTCCAGCTGATTCATGAAGGCCCCGATGCAGACGGTGCCGAGGACGAGCCAGTGCGCGTCGGGACGGGCGGCGATCCACTGCGGTCGAGGTCGCTCGACCAGCATCCGTCGCCAGCCGGCAGAGCCAATGCCAAGGCGTGTGCTGCTCACCGGATGTGGGATCCCAGAACCTCAGCTGCCGGCACAGAGCACGCCGGCGTGCCCGATGTCATCGTCGACCAGCACCACCTCCAGTCCGGCCCGGTCGAGCAAGCTGGCGGCAATTCCCGCCCGATAGCCTGAGGCGCAGTGGACCCAGATCGGTTCATCTGGAAGCTCACCCAATCTGTCGGGCAAACGATGGAGCGGGATGTGCAGAGACCCCAGAATGTGGCCCATGGCTCGCTCGTCTGTTCGCCGAACGTCCAGGATCACGATGCCGTCCGCGTTTGCCATCTCGCTAAAAGTGGCTGTCTTGTAGCTGCCGACTCCGGTCTCGACGGACAGCTCCCTTGTTGAGCCGACTGCGGCGGCACTAGGACGATCGATACCAATTCGAACCAGCTGGCGCTGAGCCTCGGTGATCTGTGCAGGGTGTTCCCCGATCAGTGTGAGAGGCGATCCCCAGGGAATGACCCAGCCCATATAGGTCGCGAATAGGGGACCAAGGCCGAACCCTACACTGCCTCGCACATGTGCTGAAGCAAAGGCCGATGCAGAACGCAGGTCGATCACCCACTCGCCATTCCGGATTCGGCAGGCGAGCGCTGACGGGTCGACCAGATTCGGCAGCGAGAGGTCGATCGGGCCCGCCCCGTTCCGATTCTTAGTGCCCATGAACGCGTAGTAGCTGGGGTAGGCGGTAAGTCCAGTGAGAAGCTTCGATACGAAAGTCTCCTCGTTATCGATGACGAGGGCGTCATTACGGCGGCGTTCCACGCCGATGGTGCTTCTGTCATCGGTCGCTGATGATCCCGAGGAGCAGAAGCTCCCGAAGCCATGTGTCGGGTAGATCGCCGTTTCATCGTCAAGCGTCCGAGCGATGAGCCGGGCTGACCGGTACTGGGCTCGGGTCAGTTCCTCGGTCCGTGCCGGGTCGACCAGGTCGGTGCGCCCGACGCTTCCGTAGAGGAGCGAACCGCCAGTGAACACGGCAGACGTGCCCGTGCCGTCGCGCACGACGTATGCCACATGGCCGTCTGTATGGCCAGGCGTGGCGACAACGCTGACGTTGAGACGTCCGACGCCGAAGGTGTCACCATCTGTGATCTCGGTGCGGTCGAAGGCAACGTCCTCGCTCGCTGCCACCAGGTACGGAGCTCCGAAACGACGAGACAGCTCGAGACCACCGCTCACGTAGTCGTTGTGCACATGAGTCTCGGCCACGGCCGCGCAGCGCACCCCGCGTCTCGCCAGGACGGCCTCCAGCCGGTCGATGTCGCGCTGGGGATCGATGACCAGTGCGTAGCGACCGTCGTGGACCACGTAACTGCGATCGCCCAGTTCCTCGGTGGCGACGACGTCGACCTCCATGCGATCTCCTTGGAGTAAATGTACCAATATTGGTATATTAGTCCGGGCAGGGCAACCGGACCCGGAGGCAGGTGTCGCATGGCGCGCGAGCAGGGAGTTCCCGAGTTGGACCGCGACAGCGCCCTCCCCCTGTGGGCGCAGCTGTACCAGGACCTGCGTGACGGTCTCGAACGAGGCGCGTTCGCGTCGTCGTTCCCCTCCGAGCTGGAACTCGCCGACACCTACCGGGTGAGCCGCAACACGGTGCGAGAGGCCATGCGGCGCCTGCGGGCCGAGGGCCTGGTGGTCGCGGGCCGGGGCCGCCGACCCCGGCCGGCCACGGAGGTCATTGAGCAGCCGCTCGGCGCCCTCTACAGCCTGTTCGCCTCGGTCGAAGCCTCTGGGCTCGAGCAACGCAGTGAGGTCCGAGCCTTGCGGGTTGGCAGGGAGCCGGCAGTGGCCCAGCAGCTCGGTCGCGGTCCCGGGACCTCACTCGTCTATCTGGAGCGGCTTCGACTGGCCGGAGGTGAGCCGCTTGCGCTCGACCGGGTGTGGGTTCCCGAGTCGATCGGGTCAGGACTGCTCAACGCCGACTTCTCGCACACGAGTCTGTACAACGAACTTCGGCAGCACTGTGGGATCGTCATGACGAGCGGACGGGAGCAGATCCGCGCCGTCGTACCGACCGACGCGCATCGCAGTGCGTTGCAAATGCCGAACGAGGTCGCAGCCCTTTCCATCGATCGGCTGGGATGTTCTCAAGGACAAGCGGTAGAGTGGCGACGAACTCTTCTGCGGGGAGATCGCTTCTGTGTCGTTGCCGAGTTCTCTCCCGCCCAAGGATACCGGTTCGACGTTGGAGCGGCGCCATCGACCGAACCTCTGGGATCCAAGTTTGTGAGCGAAAGGGATGCGTCACTGTGAGGTTTCGGCGGAGCAAGGTGGACGAAATTGACGCCCCGGCCGCAGCCGTCCTTGTCCGTCGGGGCGAGGCCATTCTCCTAGATGTTCGGGAGCACGACGAGTGGCAGGCGGGGCGAGCCCCGGGTGCCATTCATGTACCTCTGAGTACGTTCGATCCAAGCCGAGCACCGCGAGACAAGGTCGTGGTCACCGTCTGCCGGTCGGGCGTGCGCTCAGCAAAGGCGGCTGCTCTGTTGCGAGCAATCGGCATCGAGGCGCGGAACCTTGTTGGAGGCATGCACGCGTGGGCAGGAAGCGGCCTGCCAGTCGAGCGGGAAGACGGGTCTTCCGGTCTGGTGATCTGACGCCAAGGCGATCGAGGGTCTGGTTGGTTCCTGACCGTAGAGGTCAGCAGCGAGTGCTCCCGCCTAGCCGACGTCTCCTTGGACTTCAGCCACCGTAGAAGGAGGAACGGCAAGTGGCCCCCCGAAGACGAACCCGACTGTTCCGGGGGCAAGGGTGGCGAGATAGGACGCGATCGATGGGGGAACTGCAGGTAGCGCTTGCGGGTCGACCAAGAGCAAGGGTCCTCGTCGCCCGCCCGTTGCCATGAAAAGCCCTCCGGCTAACGCATCGGGGAACCCCGCGCCGGTGGCGACGCCATAGAGGGACGCCTCGGGAAAGAATCGTGATGCCACTGCTGCCGACGTGCCGTACTCATCCTCGCCCCAGACCGCCGTTGCGCCGGGATCGGCACCCGCAGCAGCGAGCGGCCCGCCGATTGCATACCGGGTGTCTGCCGGATGTGCAGCTAGGTAAGCCATTGTCTCCGGAGATTGGACCGGGCCAGCGGTGAGCAGGATTGCACCGGAGTTCCCAATTGCAGCTGGGACCGCGGAGAGAGCGTCGCCGAAGCTCACTGCCGTGGCCTCGAAGATCGTGGAAGGGTTCCCCAAAGCCTGGGCGATGTCCACCGCCGTGGCGTACTGGTCGGCGCCAGCGATCCGCACGGCTTGGTACCCGGCCTGCTCGAGCGTTGCGTCGATGTTCGGGCTCAGCGCGAGCGGTCCTCCGAGGATGTAGACGGTTCCCCCCGGCGAGAGCACTCGCTCGATTTCGGCGAGCACTCGTGGATCGAGCGCAGCACTTTCGGGGGTGCCCGGTGTTATGAGCAGTGGAGCCTTGAGGCGTGCCGCAAGTGGACCGCCGGCGAGAGCGTCCGCGAAGGCGTCGGACCGAGCGAGAACCACGGCACCGGCTGACGAAGGATCAGGAAACGCAGCCTGTGACACAGCAATCGCCGTCGCGATCGCGTCGGAGCCGTAGATCTGGAGCGGGGCCGGACCGGCGCCGGTCCCAGATCCATTGTGAGCTTGGAATACGGCTTGGAGGTCCGGAGACGAATCGAGAGCGAAGTCACCGTCCTGCGAACCCCAACTGTAGGCGTAATCAAACACCGGCTCAGGTGCGACAGATGACCAAGTGTTCAGGATGGCCCTTTCTTGACTCGGAGTAGGAAGCGCGTAGTGCCCTCCGCCATCATCGATGGCGGTGCCGCCACCGAATGCCTGAAAGACCGGAACGATGTCGGACTGCGGTATGCCAGCAGCTTCGGCAGCCGCCACCGCCTTGGTGATATAGCTGTCATCGCACCCACCAAGCTCAGTCCGGCAAGGATACGGGTCGAGTCCGAACAAATCGACGTCCGTGTTAGTTGGGTTGTACGTGCCCTGATAGTTGGGATCATCCGACGAAGAGAGGTTCATGAGAACGATGAAGGTCCGTGCCGCCGGATCGTTCTGGTGGATCCAGTCGGATTCGGACTTCAGGTTCGCCGGCGGGCAGATCGGCTTGTACAGGCCAGTCGGGTCCGGTTCGTCCATGAGGTAGAAGCCGAACACTCGACTGTCGCCGATAAAAGGTGAGACCTGAGCGATGAATTCCGCATCGGCACCGTCGCATGAGCCGACGTACACAAGTGCGCTGACCCCTGAGGGGAGCTCTGCCAGCTGGCTGCTTGAGGACACGTCAGCCAGGTTGAACCCCAGCGATGCAGGCAGGAAGACACCGTTGTCGAAGACACCATTGCTCGTGTAGTGGAGGGTGGCGACGAGAGCCGTGGCACGGGCGTCTCGCCCTGCCAGGAGCATCAAGATGCAGAGCAGCCCGGCGACGCATCGAGCCACGCGGGATGACAGTCCCAGATCGAGGATCCGCTTTGGTGGGCGCCGACATGCTGACACCTCTGACCATCCGGGGCTTCCAGGGAGAACCCGCCCACCCGCATGACCGCCCCAACCACGAGCGTCACAGTTGGCGCGAGTCAGTTCCTGCCGGGCCCGCTGTCTCGATCCAGGGCCTGGCGGCCTCGCCGTCCGCTCGGCATGAACTCCCCCCACCGATCCGACCCCCTCGGCCGTTCTACCCTGTCCTTGAGCTCGCGGTCCTTCGCGTGACCGGTCGTAGTCGCGGCGATGGTGCGGTCGGACCTCTCTAGCAGATAGCCGGTCCCGAATGCCTCGGGTAGCGGGATACTGGTGCCGACCAGCCAGGTCAAAGGGTGTAGCCGCCGCTTCGGCCGGCTAGCCGGACGACGTTGTACCGCGGGCACGGATTGGGGTGGCCGACCCGGCTGGCGTGTCGGTCCGGAAAGCTCAGTGGCCGACCGCCGAGAACTCGTGGTGAAGTAGACGCGACAACCGCGCTGGTACATGACAGGAGCAGCAATGACCGACCTTCCGAGTTATGACGAGCTACCGGCGGCACCCCAGGGCGGTCGGAGCGCCTGGGGCCTGTTCGGTCCCGATGACAACCTTGGCCTGGTCAACCTCCTGACTGCGGAGAGGGTCGTCGAGGCGGCACGTCTGGTGCGACGAGGCGCGCTGTTCCCACTGAACGCGCCGCTCAACGCCTTCGCGCCGGCCATCGCTACCGGCCGCGGCAACCCCCGGCACCACGTCCTGCATACTCCTGGGACTATCGGGTTCGACGATGTGTACGACAACTTCTTTCCGCAGGCCTCCAGCCAGTGGGACTCGCTAGGCCACGTGGGCTATGCCCCCGACGCCTTCTACAACGGGGCAACCGAGGCCGACGTGGCAAACGGGAGCCGCAACACCATCGACCATTGGGCACGGCACGGAATCGCAGGTCGGGGTGTGCTCCTCGACATGGTCCGAACCCTGGCCGACGCCGGGAAGCCCTACGAGGTCGGTAGCAGCCGAGCCTTCAGTGTGGAGGAACTCGAGATGGCCAGGGAGCGGGCCGGGGTCGAGCTGCGGACCGGCGACATCCTCATTATCCATACTGGGTTTGCCGCCTGGTACACAGCCCAGCCGATGGCGGTGCGCGCCGGAGTGGCTCGGGCCAGCACTACCCCTGGCGTTGCCTCGGGAGAAGAGATGTGCCGGTATCTGTGGGACCTGCATGTTGCGGCGGTGGCATCCGACACCTTCGCAGTCGAAGTCTTCCCACCGAGCTTCGGCGAGCCCACAGGGTTCATCCACCGCATTCTCATCGGCCAGTTCGGCATGGCCTTGGGCGAACTCTGGTGGACCGAGGACCTCGCCGCCGATTGTGCGCAGGATGGTGTGAACGAGTTCTTCTTGGTGAGCGCCCCGCTGAACGCTCCTGGCGGGATCGGGTCACCACCCAACGCAGTCGCCATCAAGTAGCCGCGTCTCAGCGGTCCAAGAGGACTGTCTGGATCCCCCGAAGGTCTCCTTCTGCGTCCTCGAGCCTGGTCGGCTGCTGGAATCCGGCACGGGTCAGGATCCCGGCCAAGAGGGCGTCCTGGTCCCCTCCCAGTTCCAGCAGGAGGGTGCCGCCAGGTCGGAGGAGGCGGGAAGCGGCCCGGACTACTCGGACGAGGACGTCGGTGCCGTCGTGGCCACCATCAAGCGCTCGGATCGGCTCGTAGTCTCGTGCATCGGTCGGGAGGAAGCGCAGTGCGTCGGTGGGCACGTACGGCGGCACGGCGACGACCACATCCAGGAGCCCCCTCAGATCAGACGGCAGCGGATCGCCGAGGTGGCCCAGGTAGACCTCGACTCCGTTCTCGGTTGCGCTCCGGCAGGCCGCCGGGTCGATATCGGTCGCGACCACTCTCGCGCCGGGTATCTCGGCCAACAGGGCAGCGGCGACCGCTCCGGACCCTGTGCAGAGGTCGGCTGCGATGCCGTGGGCGGGGAGGGAAGCGATGGCGCGAAGGGCCAGGATCTCGGTCTGCGGCCGCGGCACGTACACGCCGCGTTGGACGCGGACCTTGCGACCCAGGAACCGGGTGTAGCCCGTTACCCAGGCGAGCGGCTCGCCTTGCTCGCGGCGCGCCACCAGCTCCTCGAGGTGCGCGCCGTCGGTGGCTGCCGCAAGAAGTTCAGCGGCCTCCTCCGCTGGGGCGATGCAGCCGGCACCTGCGAGCCGAGAGGCCACGACGGCGGCCGAAGGCAAGGCACGGGTGACGCGCACCCCGGTTACGGTAGCTGCAAGGGGAGCACTGCCGGCCTGGAGCTGGTGGGTACCGGCTATCGCCGGCCAGGCGGGGCAGCCCGTCAGGATGTGCTCGGTCCCTACGATGGGATGCAAAGCGTACCGACCAGGAGAGGAACGATGGAGCGTATCGAGGCAGCGCGATCGTGGGTCGCGACGTTGTCTGACCCGTCGGCTGAGCGGAAGGCAGCGTTAGGGAATGTTCTGGCAGACGAGGTCGTGGCGGTGTCCCCGTTGGGCACCACCAAAGGACGCTCAGAGGTGCTCGCCAGCCTCGGGCAGTCACCCCTCGCCGACTACCTCGCCCGTGCCAGCTGGGCGGAACAGCCAGCTGACGACGGCCACGTCGCCCTGAAGGCCACCCTCCCTGTCAGCGCACCGGTAGGAGCTCTCACGTTGCGGTTCTCCTTCGACGATGCTGATCGGATCATCCGAGTCGAGACGACCGTCACCTCGGCAGCGCCGCCGGACCCGACGCCAGTGCGGATCACCGAGACGATGCGGAACGCGATCAACGGTGCTTTGGCGAACGGGACTCCCGTGGTCGTTGCCTATGTCGATCATGACGGCCAGCCCCACCTCTCCTTCCGAGGAAGCACACAAGTGTTCGATGATCACCGGCTTGCCGTGTGGGTCAGGAATCCAGCCGGTGGACTGATCGCGGCGATCGAGGAGAATCCTCGCCTGGCTTTCCTCTACCGCGATCCTGCGTCCCGCACCTCCTACCAATTCCACGGTCGCGCCAGCGTCTCCAAGGACCCCAAGGTCGCGGACCAGGTGTATGCCAACAGCCCCGAAGCCGAGCGCAACTTGGATCCACAGCGTCGGGGAGCCCCGCTGCTCATCGACGTGGAGCGGATCGAGGGTCGGGACGCATCGGGACCGGTTTTGATGACCCGGGCGGCCAGCTCGGCCGGCTGAGCCCTGCTTCGCCGTTCCCTTCGACTCTTCGATCCCGCTCCCGGTACCGTTTGCGGCATGTCCGACTACGTCATCCCCGAACCCGAGCCGAAACCGATCGACGAGAAGCTGTCGATGGAGCTCCAGATCCTGGCGTCGAACGCGGTACTGCGTGGACACCCCTCGGGCGACGAGAAGTGCGGAAACTGCCGGTACTACCTCGACGAGACCGCCGACCTCTCCTACTGCTGGCACCCGAAGCTCAGGATCCTCGTCGGGGAGAACTGGTGGTGCCAGTGGTGGGAAGAGATCCCGGCGTCGTCGTAGGAAGGCCCCGATTCGATTCGAAAGAGCATCTGTCTCATCGCATCCAGCCGGAGGTTCGACGGGCGATGGTCGCGCAGTGTGTCCTTCAACATCGCCGACCTCTAGGGTGGATCCGGGCTGCGCGCCCACCAGCTAGGAGGTGTCATGGAGCCCGAACGGTTCGAGGTTCAGCGAGTCATTGCCGCTGAACCCGCAAGGATCTTCTCCTTGCTCTGCGATCCAAACGGCCATGTGGCCATCGACAGCTCTGGCATGCTCATGTCGGCGAGCGGCCCTGCCGTGCGATCGGTTGGCGACACCTTTGTGGTGCACATGGACCGCCAAGCACTCAACGACCTGCCTCTTGGTCGATACGACGTCGTGGTGACGATCGTGACTTTCGAGCCAGATCGTGAGATTGCCTGGACAGTCGCGGGTCGAGACCGTCCATCGATCGGGCACCGCTACGGTTACCGCCTGGAGCCCGTGGAAGGCGGGACACTGGTCACCTCCTACTACGACTGGTCGGCCATCGACCCGGAGTGGAAGCGCCGCGGGGTGTTCCCGGTCATTCCCGAGGCGACGCTGCGGGCGACTCTGGGGATCCTTGCTCGGACCGTAGCGCCTGAGCTCTCCCAAGCTGATCGGTGACCATCACTCGCCGGTTCAGCGCCTTCCTCGGAGTGCCTCCGCTTCGAACTGCACGACTGCGTCATTGAGCGGGAGCACAATGTCGGGGGTAATGGTGCGGTGCTCACCGGCAAGCAGGCGTACGGCTGTGCCCCGGGCGGTGAACCCGATGACGTGGCGGGCGAAGGTCATCGGGCCCTCGGCGATCTGAACCCCGACGACGCCCTGGGCGCCTAGGGCCAACCCCGAGGCCTGCATCCGCTCCATTGCCGCCTCCCGGGCCGCGTAGAGGGCCTGGGTTGGGTTGGTGAGCTCCACGTTCTGGCGAGATTGGCGGAGGGCGGTCGCGGCGTCCCGACGGGGCGCGTAGACGAAGCTCGCTCCGAAGGCCAGGCCGATTGGGGACCATCCAGCGGCGGCGAGGAGCGCGAAGTCCCGAGCCGACAGGCCCGACACGAAGGGTTGAACCGGTGGTCGGTCCGAGCCGATCGGTCGGACCGCGGTGCCGACCAGCGCGACGTCGACGTGACGAGGGTGGATCTCGACGCCGGCGCGGACCCCCACCACCCCGTGGCCGCCGACGGCGGCACACTCCTGGCGCAGCCGGCTCGAGGCGGTGCTGACGGCGAGGTTGTGGGCGTCAGAAGGGGACTGGAGCTGACCCCGGCCCCATGTCCAGGCTCCTGCTTGTACTGCGGTAACCGACACCCCGAAGACGAGGTCGACGGGCTCCCATCCGAGGGCGTGGAGGAGGAGACTCTCGTCGACGGTGAGGTCCGAGGTCACGGCTCGGTCGTCCGGTCGGTGAACCCCCTGAGACAAGGAGGTAACAGCTTGCAGCATCTCGTCTCGGAGACTCGGCGCAGGCCCCCTCGCGTCACTCATGACAGGCGCACTGTTGGTCGGGGCGGAGGCAGCGGATCGAAGTCCTTGAACCGCCGAACCCGGGTTCCGCGGAGCGTGCACTCGACCACCTGATCGCCGGCACCGATCTCGCGCTCGACCGCGGAGAAGGCGATCCCCTGGAGCGTGTCGCTGCCCAGCTGCCGGCGGGCTTGTTCGCGGGCGAGGACCCTGGCCGCTAGCCGGGCCTCGGAGACCTGTTCGATCTCGGCAGTCGAGCCCATTGAGGCGGCCCAGCCGTATGCTCCGCCCTCCATCAAGAACTCGGTGATGCAATACGCCCAGACTCGCACCGACGCCATCGTGGCCACCACCGATACCGGCATGAAGCCGGCTTCGACCAGCTTGGCCAGGCGCGGCCCGGCGAGGTAGGTGGACCACGGCGTGCCGGCTGGCGGTGACGGCGCTCCGTCCACCACGACTGCGGTGCCCAGGAGATGGAACTCGATCACTCTGGTGTCGGCCAGGTGTCGGGAGGTATCGGTCACTCCGATGACCCCGTGGGCGCCGACCGATTCGGCTTCTTCCAACATGCGGTCGAACGCGGCCGAAAAGCCAGTCCGCCAGGCGTCTTCGACCCAGGTCTGCTCGAAGTTCTGGCCCCAGGTGCGGTGCTCACCGCCTACGAAGCCGTGAGGGCAGTACCAGTTCTGCTGGTAGCCACCGCCGCCCGAGGGTCCGAAGGGCGACAGCCCGCGTCCCAAGGACGAACCGGCCGCGTACCACCCCCATTGCATGGCGCAGAATCCTTGTACAAGCCCGACCGGCCGCAACCCCATCTGGAGACAGGCCGAGAAGTCGGTCGCGCTCAGGCCCGAGGAGAAGGAACCGGACTCGAGCCGGCGAGATGCGGCCTCGGGAACGTCGCCAGCAGCAGACATCAATTGTCCAGCGAGATGATGACTGTCGGTTTGGGCAGGGAGACCTCCCCGGTCTTGGTCACGGCAGTACCGATGGAGAGGAACTCGATCGTGTGCGACCCCCACTGGTGGGACTTCTCCTCGAGGCGGACACCGACGATGCCGGTCGCGCCGAGGCGGGTGCCCTCGTCCTGCATCCGGGTCATGGCCAGCTCCCGAGCTTCGTACAACGCCTGGGTGAAGTTGGGGAGCTCCACGTTCTGCCCTACCGAGCTCAAAGCCTGGCCCAACCCCCGATGGGCGATGTGGTACACGCAGGTCCCCATGACCAGCCCCTGGGGGATGTGCCCAGTCTGCATGATGGTCCAGAAGTCCTGACCGGAGAGGTCCGAGGTGAAAGGTTTACCCAATCGGTTGCGGTAGGACTTGCCGTCCTCGGCCTTTACCGCCGTCCCCAGCGCGATGAATTCGGCCGCGTCGCTGCCCCATTCGTAGTAGTTCACGTCCAACCGGACACCGACCACCCCGTCAGCGCCCAGCTCGTCGGCCTCCTCCTCCATCCGGGTCATGGCCAGCTCGCGGGCGTTGTACATCGCCTCGGTCAGTTTGGTCAGCTCCTGGCTCTTGGACCAACGGCGGCCCTGGAAGCCGGTGTGATAGATCGACGAGCCCATCACGAATCCCAGGGGGTGAAACCCGGCCTCCTTGACCAGGAGGAACTCATTGACCGAAAGGTCCGAAGTGAAGAAGCCTCCTCGGAGCTCCTCGAGGCGATGCTCGGCCCCGCTCGGCAGGTCGGATGGACCAGTCATTGCCCTCCTTTGAGCATCAGGTTCTCCAGGGCGAGCCGGGTCGCCTGGGACCGGGTTGCCTCGGACTTCAGTGCTTCGAGCAGCCGAGCGAGCCAGGTCGCCATGTCGACCTGCTCGCTGCGGATCCGGATCCCGGCCGAGGAGTGCCCGATGGTACAGCGAACCGCAGCACCGTCCACGTCGGCTCGGAGGACGTCGTCTCCCAGCATGACCTGGAGCGCCTTGATCGACCCCGAGCGGCGGAGGAGGCCGCCACTGCGTTCGACCGTGAGGCGGTTGCCCAGCGCATCGCCCAACTGGTCGATGAGCAGTCGGAGCAGGGTGGGAACGTCAGTCGCATCAGCTGCCAGCGACGAGGCCGCCAGCTCGAGGTCGAAACCACCAAGCTCGCCGCTCGGCTCCAGGGCGTCATCGGTCACTGGTCCACCCTCTCTGGTGCAGGGGCTGTCACGGTTCCTGTGACTCGATGAGGGTCGGGGTGACGGCCGGCGTCGGTCGCCCTTCGAGGGCCACGATGACACCGCCGCCCCCGGCTCTC